>JAESGB010000011.1_pt1 | contig 484137 bp, 421 predicted proteins | sample 9266211 | NCBI WGS metagenome assembly JAESGB01 (sample SAMN14514844, study PRJNA621659) | algae metagenome | isolation source: Goleter apudmare HA4340-LM2 and co-occurring heterotrophs from cave wall... | place: USA: Maniniholo cave, Kauai, Hawaii | collected 2009-07-28 | reverse complement strand
GGCGTTCGTGTTTCCAAAACGGACAAAAACACAGTGTCGCGGGGTGGAGCAGCCCGGTAGCTCGTCAGGCTCATAACCTGAAGGTCACAGGTTCAAATCCTGTCCCCGCAACCAAATACACACACACACGCTCGCCGCCCTTCAGGGCGGCGTTGTCGTTTGTAGGGCCTGGCCAAGGAACTGGAACGCAAGGCGGCTGGCCGACACAGCCGCTCGTGCTGACTGCGCTGGGGAGCGGCATCAGCTCGCTGTCGGCGCTATCTCGATTCGGTTGCGGCCGGCCGCCTTCGCCCGATACAGCGCCGCGTCCGCAGCCTTGATCAGATGCGCCTGATCGGGATAGCCATGATGCTCCGCCACCCCCATAGACGCGGTGATCGCCAGTGGATCGTCGCTCCCGGCATCGATCCGCGTCTTCTGCAATGCAGCCCGGATACGTTCCGCAATCTCGTGCGCCTGCCCGGCGTGCGTTTCGTTGAGCACGATCAGGAATTCCTCGCCGCCATAGCGGAAGACGAAGTCGCTTGGTCGCACATGATCCATGACGATCTGCGCCACCTGACGGAGCGCCAGATCACCGGTCTGGTGCCCGTGCCGATCGTTGATCCGTTTGAAATGGTCGACGTCGAGCAGGATGATGCACAGCCCGCTGTCGTTCGCCGTGGCGAATTCGATCTCCCGCCCGAGGATTGCCGGCAGGAACCGACGGTTCAGCGCGCGGGTGAGCGGGTCGCGCCCGCTTTCGAGCGCCGTCAGGCTTTGAAACAGCTCCATGACCAGCGCCGATACCCGGCTCACCGCGGCCTGCAGTTCGGACAGCGTCTCCATGCGCTGGTTCGGACCGCCAGTCGTTTCCAGTTCGGGCAGCAGCACGCGGTCGATCCGCTGCGTCTCCGCCAGCAGGTCCTGGTAGATCACCGATCGTTCGAACATGAAGCTCGCGCGGTGCCGCAGCCACAGCCCGAAGGGAGAATCCAGCAGCCGCGTTAGCCCGCGATCAGCCTCCCCCTGCAATAGGCTGAACAGCGTCTTCTGGCTCCACTCCATCAGGCTTGCCTTCTGCGCCTCCTTCTCGGTGGAGACGTCCTGATCGATCGAGAACAGCCGGTATGCCTCATCGAGCCGAGCCCGAGCAGTTGTGTCCTTCACATAGGCCTGGCTCATCATCATGATTGCGACGTCGATCCGCTCATGCGCCAGCTGGAGCGCCGCCAGGCAGCGTTGCGGCTCCGCACGCGCGGAGATAAGCTGCGCCAGCCGCGCTTTCAGTGTCGCCGCGCCCTGCATCACCAGATGGATGGGAATGTTGATCCGCGCGTGAACCTGCCCGATCACGCGCTGGCTTTCCTGCAGGCGTGGGCAATCGCGGATATCGGCCTCGTCGAACAGCGCCGTCAGCCAGTCGAGCAGTGAGGCGCTCAGCCGCCCGTGGACCACCGAATGGCTGAGGAACCGCTGCGCCTCTTCGTCCTGCAGCAGCGTGTCGTAGAAACGCGCCACCATATCGGCGCCATGCTCCGATGCGATCTGCCGCAGGATTGCGACGCTATCGCCCAGAGCCTCATTCGCTACCATTTCACCTAACACCTAACGATTGCACCATCGACGCGGGTGCCGACCAGACCTGCCTCCCCTGCCTTTGGTGTGCTCTGGTTAGCAAAAGGTCGACGGGTGCGCATCCGTCGGTTCCGGACGTGCGTCCGCCGGCCCCTGTGGGACTTACGGGTATCGCCGTGGTCGGCTTCGGCCTCAAGATTCCGCACACGTCCGGCGGTTGCGCGCTTCTTGAGGATGAACGCCGATGTTCGATGGCCTTGATGCACTGCTCCTCGCCCGCATCCAGTTTGCCTTCACGGTCAGCTTCCATTTCATCTTTCCGGCCTTCTCGATCGGGCTGGCGAGCTATCTGGCCGTTCTTGAGGGCTTGTGGCTGCGCACCGGGCGCGCGGTCTATCTCGACCTGTTCCGCTTCTGGCTGAAGATTTTCGCCATCACCTTCGCCATGGGCGTCGTGTCGGGCATCGTCATGTCCTATCAGTTTGGCACCAATTGGGCGGTCTTCTCCGACAAGGCGGGGCCCGTGATCGGTCCGCTCATGGCCTATGAGGTGCTGACCGCTTTCTTCCTGGAGGCAGGATTCCTCGGCGTCATGCTGTTCGGGATGAAGAAGGTCGGGCGGTCGCTCCACTTCTTCGCCACGCTCATGGTCGCGGCGGGCACATTGATCTCCGCGATCTGGATCATCAGCGTCAACAGCTGGATGCAGACGCCGACCGGCTATGCGATGAATTCGGATGGCCAGTTCGTGCCGGGGCCGGACTGGATGGCGATCATCGTCAGCCCCAGTTTCCCCTATCGGCTGCTGCACACCGTTCTGGCCGCCTATCTGACCACGGCCTTCGCGGTCGGCGCGGTCGGCGCCTGGCAATTGCTCAAGCAGCGACGTGGCCATTCCGTCGCCTCGCACGAGGGCAGCGATCCCCGGGAACTGATCGCCGACGCACCGCGATCCGGCGAGGCGGCGCGGACCATGTTGTCGATGGCGATGTGGATGGCCGCGATCGTCGCCCCGCTGCAGATCATCGCCGGCGACATGCATGGGCTCAACACGCTCGATCATCAGCCGGTCAAGGTGATGGCGATGGAGGGGCATTATCAAAGCTACCCTGATGGCGCGCCGCTGATCCTGTTCGGCATCCCCAATTCACAGGAGCGGCGGGTCGATCACGCGGTGGAGATCCCCAAATTGTCGTCGCTGATCCTGAAGCATGATCTGAACGCCCCGCTCGCCGGGCTCAACACCGTGCCGCTCGCTGAACAGCCGCCGGTGGGAATGGTGTTCTGGGCCTTTCGTATCATGGTGCTGACAGGCCTGGCGATGCTCACGCTCGGCCTGTGGAGCCTGTATGCGCGCGCCACCGGCCGCTTGTACGATACGCCCCTTCTGCATCGCGCGGCGGTGCTGATGGGGCCGTCGGGGTTCGTGGCGGTGATCGCTGGCTGGGTGACAACCGAGGTCGGACGCCAGCCCTACACGATCTACGGCCTGCTCACGACCGCGGACAGCGTGTCGCCGCTTGCGGCACCTGCCGTCGCCGCCTCGCTCGTCGCCTTCATCATCGTCTATTTCGCGGTGTTCGGCTTTGGCACCTGGTACATCCTTCGCCTGATGAACAAGGGCGTGCAGATCCACGAGCCCGAACCGACAGAGGGTTCGGGCCCGATCCGCACCGCCGGCATCACGCCTGGTCCCACGCAATTGGCGGGAGCCTGAGCCATGGGCGTCAACATCGACCTCACGATCGTATGGGCCTTCATCCTGGCCTTTGCGGTCTTCGCCTATGTGGTGATGGACGGGTTCGATCTGGGGATCGGCATCCTCTTCCCCGCCTTTGGCGTCGGGCCGGAGCGCGATCAGGCGATGAATGCGATCGCGCCGGTGTGGGACGGGAACGAGACGTGGCTGGTGCTCGGCGGCGGAGGGCTGCTGGCGGCCTTTCCGCTGGCCTATGGCGTGGTGATGACCGGGCTCTACCCGCCGATCATCGCCATGCTGCTCGGCCTGGTCTTTCGCGGCGTCGCCTTTGAGGCGCGCTGGCGTGATCCGGCACATCGCGCCGGCTGGGATTTCGCCTTCACCGCCGGCTCGTTCGTCGCTGCCTTTTCGCAAGGGGTGATATTGGGCGCGCTGCTCCAGGGGGTGACGGTTGCCGACCGCGCCTATGCCGGCGGGTGGCTAGATTGGGCGAGTCCGTTCAGCATGCTCACGGGGATCAGCGTGGTGTGCGGTTATGGCCTGCTCGGCGCCACCTGGCTGATCTGGAAGACGGAAGGGCCGACGCAGAATCACGCGTATCGCCTTGCCGCCCGCTTCTTCCAGGCGACCCTGGTTGCTATCGTGCTGGTCAGCTTCGCCACCCTCGGCCTCGACGCCGATTACCGCCAGAAATGGCTGGGCGAGCCGGCGATCTATCTCACGTCTCAGGTGCCGCTGCTCAGCGCGATCATCGCCTTCGCCTTTCACCGTTCGCTGCGCCGCCGGCGCGAGGCGCGACCGTTCTTCCTCGCGCTGGCCTTGTTCCTGGTGAGCTTTATTGGGCTGGGGATCAGCATGTGGCCCTATGTCGTGCCGGAGGCGCTGACGATCTGGGAGGCCGCGGCGCCCGAACGCAGCCAGATATTCATGCTGGTCGGCGCGCTGGTGCTGGTGCCGATCATCCTGGTCTACACGGCCTGGTCCTATTGGGTGTTCCGCGGGAAGGTTGGCATGGAGGGTTATCATTGATGGATATGGACGTGCCCTTGTGGCAGCGGGTCGGGTGGATGGCGTTCATCTGGGCGCTCAGCGTATCTGCCGTCGGGATCGTGGCAACGCTGATCCGGTTCTGGCTGAAGACGTGACGTTTCGCGGCCGCTGACCGCGGAACACCTCGTCCGCTTGTCGCCGTCCGCTGGGCTACTATAGCGGCCGGCCCGCCTGGCAGCGCTCCAGTTCGACCGGATCGTGCGCGCAGGCGATCGATACGTCACCGCGGCGCTCCAGCGATAGCGCGCGCAGCCGTTCCTGGTTGCCTAGTCGATGCTCCGCGCTGACCTCCATCAGCCGCTGGTAGGCGCGTAGCCCCGGGGTGCATCGCCGCCGCGCGGTGCGCATCTCCCCGCGATAGAAATAGGCGTCGCCCGCGTGCAGCAGCCAGCGCCCGTCATCGCGCTGCACCGCGACGCCGGCATGGCCCCAGGTGTGGCCGGGTAGCGGGATCATCAGGATCTCGGGCGGCAGCCCGGGCAGGTCGCGCACCGCATCGAACCCGAACCACGGCTCCCCGGCCGAGCTGTATCGGCGCCAGTTGCGCACATCGTTGAGCTGCGGCGTGCGCCAGCGGTTGCGCGCGACAAAGGCATCGTGCGCCGTCGTCGCATCGTCGAACTCGCGCTGCATCACGTGCACGGTCGCGGCGGGAAAGTCGTCCAGCCCGCCGGCATGGTCGAAATCGAGGTGCGTGACGATGATGTGCCGCACGTCGCTGGGGCGAAAACCCATCGCTTCGACCTGCCGGATCGCGGTATCTTCCTCGCGCAGCTTGATGTTCAGCATCGCCCGCCACGGCCGCGGGATGCGGATCCCCCCGTGTTCATGCGGATGGTGCACATCGTTCAGGCCATAGCCGGTATCCACCAGCACCAGGCCGTGAGCATCGGTTTCGATCAACAGGCAATGGCAGACGAGCGTGCCGTGAACGCCCAGGCTGCGCCCGTCGTACAGCGCGCCGCCCACCGGACAATCGGTGCCGCAATTCAGGTGATGGATCCGCATAAGGGTTTGCCCATGTGCAAGGGGAGGGCGCCGCGCCGCAGCGCCCCCCCGGTCACGCGCGGCGATCACCGCCGCGCGCGGGTCATGACTTACATGCTACCGGACTTCGCGGTCGCTTTCATCATGCGCTGCGCGTCGGTCAGGTGCTGGCGCACGACGGGCACGGCCTTGTTGGCGGAGGAACGCAGCGCCGGCTGGTCGCCGCCGGTGCCATAGCTGCGGTGCAGGTCAAGCGCGGCCTGGTGCGCGGGCACCTGCTGCGCCAGGTACAGGCGGTCGAAATCGCCCGGCGCCGCATTCTGCAATTCGGCCAGCGACGCGGTCACACCGGCATCGAGTGCCGGGGGTGGCGGGGTCATCCCGGCCTTGCGCGCGGCGGCCATGGTCGCTGCCGTGGTGGTCTGATGGTGATCGATCAGCATCTGGGCATAGCGTTTCACTTCTGGCCGCTGCGCCTTCTCCAGCGCGATCTTGCTTGAATTGATTTCGTAGAGGTCGCTCTTGCCCGCCGCCATCACATAGGGCGCGGCCTGGGTCTTCGCTTCGGGCGGGGGCGGCGGGGGCGGGGTTTGCGCCATTGCTGGCAGCGCGGTTCCGGCCAGCGCCATCGCCATGGTAAGACCAACTGTCTTCATCATCTTTCTCTCCTGTTGTGCGTCACGGGCGATGGGGATCGTGCGTGCCTGTCGCGGCAAGGTCCGGCAGAACGGCCGGCCGACGCTTCCTCGCGCAGGTGCTGCGAGCGGTCCGAGGCGTGAAGCGCGGGTGTCGTCGTTGGTCTGGCGATGCGCGCCTCACCGACTTGCGCTTCCGGACACCTCTTTTGTCCCTTGCGCGGGGGCAGCGGCCCGCAATTGTTCCGTCGATCCTCCATTCCCCGGCAAGGAAGCCCCTGCCTGTCGCCTCCAACAAACGAGCGGGCGGATGGTCGCGTCAGTGCCAGGCGCTTTGCCAAACTTTCTGAGCAACTTGGATCAACTTGGCGGCTACTTCGACCGCCCCCGCTTATTCTTCATGGCGGCGTTCACGAGGTCCTTCGGGCCCGTGCAGACTTTATGCCACCTGGTCCCAGGCGGCTTTGCCCACCGCATCATAATGCCGCATCGCATCGACCATCGCCGCGCGCAGCCCGGTGTCGATCAGAGCGGAGGGCAGCATCGGATCACGATTGATCGCGCGGATCACCGATTGGCCAAGCAGCAATGTCTCGCGCGCCGCGCGGTCGGTCGACATCGTCGGCAGCCGCGCGGCGCTGGCGTCCATTTCGCCGATCCAGTGGCGATACCCCGCCTCGATCGCGTCGCGCGGCCACAGCGCTTTCCAGGCCGAGTCATCACTCGAACATGCGTCGCCGATGATCGTCGCCTCGCGGTCGAGCCCGATCGCATGAAGCTGCCGGGCAAGCTGCGGCATCGGATCGGCCAGATTGTGTGGCCGCACCCAGGCGCCCGACGGCGTCCGCGCCAGGCCATGGAGCGTCAGCGCCCGTTCGCGTTCGCGCAGCCGGCGACGGTCGCTGCGACCCAGATGGTCGACCAGCACGATCAGCCATCGCCCGTCCCAGTCCCGCACGCGCGTTTCCGCGCTCGCCCAGCCGCGTGCCCGCTCGTCGAGCGCCTTGCCGCCGGGGCCGATCGCGTACAGCCCGCGTTCGACCTGCTGCACCGTGCCCTCGCGGCACAGACGGCCCAGCGCCACGCGCATCGCGCCGCCATCCAGCCCCATTACCTCGCCGCGCCGCACCAGCTCGGCGACCCGCATCGGGCGCCGCACCGCTGACAGGAACCCCAGTGCCAGCGATCGCGCCGACAAGGGCGCTCGCCAGTCTTGTAACGAAAATTGACTCGCGTCGTAATTATGCGTTACAAGTTGCCTGGTCATTCGGGGAGCCTACGCATGAAGCCCGCACCGATCACCGATTTTCTCAGCAAGGATGAACTGGCGGCGCTGATGCGACCGTCCAACCTGCGCGGCGCCTGGACGATCGCGGTCAATTGGGCGATCATCGCGTTCGCCTTTGCGCTGGCGATCGCCTGGCCCAATCCGCTGACGATCGTGCTTGCCGTCCTGCTGCTCGCCGGGCGCCAGCTCGGGCTGGGCATCATTGTTCATGATTGCGCGCACCATGCGCTGTTCGCCTCGCGCCGTGCGAACGAGATCGCGGGCCAGTGGCTGGCTGGCTATCCGATGAATACGTCGCTGGCGAAATACCGCAGCTACCATCTGAAGCATCATCGCTTCGCCGGCACGCCGCAGGATCCCGACATCGGCTTCGTCCGCGCCTATCCCGTCACCCGTGCCTCGCTGCGCCGCAAGTTCGTGCGCGACCTGACCGGGCGCACGGGCGTTCGGGATCTGGCGCGCGAGCTGAAGACGTTCCGGCTGGCGGAGCAATGGCCGTGGGTCGCGTTCCACCTCGCCCTGTTCACCGCGCTTGCGCTCGCCGGCGGCTGGTGGGCCTATGGGCTGTGGTGGGCGGCGCAATTGTTCGTCTATCCCGCGATCGTTCGCCTCCGCCAGATCGGCGAGCATGGCGTGGCGGAGGAGCGCAGCGATCTCGACCCGCGCCGCAACACCTCCACGACCGTCGCGCGCTGGTGGGAGAAGCTGTTCGTTGCCCCCAACGACGTTCACTTCCATCTCGAACACCATCTCGCGGCGGGTGTGCCGCCCTATCGGCTGCGCGCGATGCACCGGCTGCTGGTGGCGCGCGGCTATTACGACGGTTTCCAGTGCATCTCGCGCGGCTATGCCGACGTGATCCGCCGCGCGGTGCAGCCGCTCCCTGCGCACTGACCGCGCTTCACCCGGCCGGCACTGCCCCGGCCGGCTGCTCGTCGATCGGCACCGCCCGGCCGGACAGCGCCGCGTCGAGCTGCTCGCGATCCAGCCGCCCCTCCCAGCGCGCGACCACGATCGTCGCCACGGCATTGCCGATGAAGTTCGTCAGGCTGCGGCATTCCGACATGAACCGGTCGACACCCAGGATCAGCGCCATGCCCGCGATCGGCACGTCGGGCACGATCGACAGTGTCGCGGCCAGCGTGATGAAGCCGGCACCCGTCACCCCCGCCGCGCCCTTCGACGACAGCATCGCCACGCCCAGCAACAGCAATTGCTGCCCCAGCGTCAGCTCGACGTTGCACGCCTGCGCGATGAACAGCGCGGCGAGCGTCATGTAGATGTTGGTGCCGTCCAGGTTGAACGAATAGCCGGTCGGCACCACCAGGCCGACGACTGTCTTGGGGCAGCCCGCCCGCTCCATCTTCTCGATCAGCGAGGGCAGAGCGCTTTCCGACGATGACGTGCCCAGCACCAACAGCAATTCGGCCTTCAGATAGGCGATCAAGCGAAAGATCGAAAAGCCGCACAGCCGCGCCACCGCGCCCAGCACCACAATGACGAACAATAGCGACGTCAGGTAGAAGGTGCCGACCAGCGCGGCGAGATTGGCCAGCGTTCCCACGCCATAGCGCCCGATCGTGAACGCCATCGCGCCGAATGCGCCCACCGGCGCCGCCTTCATCAGGATCGCGACGATCTTGAACACCGCAAGCGACACGTCGTTCAGCGCGACGAGCAGCCGGTTGCCGCGCTCGCCGATCATCGCCAGCCCGATGCCGAACAGGATCGCGACGAACAAGGTCTGCAGGATGTTGCCGTCGGTCAGCGCCGACAGGAACGTGTCGGGGATGATGCTCATCAGGAACCCAGTCAGCGTCGTCTCGTGCGCCTGTTCCGAATAGGTCGCGACCCTCGAGGGGTCGAGCGTCGCAGGATCGATGTTGAGCCCCGCGCCCGGGCGCACGACATTGGCGACGATCAACCCGACGATCAGCGCCAGCGTGGAAAAGAACAGGAAATAGGCGAACGCCTTGCCCGCCACCCGCCCGACCGCGCTCAGGTCGCGCATCCCGGCGATCCCGGTGACGATCGTCAGGAAGATCACCGGCACGATGATCATCTTCACCAGCTTGATGAAGCCATCGCCGATCGGCTTCATCGCCTCGCCGGTGGCGGGCGCGAAATGGCCCAGCAGCACGCCCGCGGTGATCGCGATCAGCACCTGGACGTAAAGGTGCGAATACCAGCGCGGTTTGCGGGGCAGCGAAACCGCTTCCAATGTAATCAAGCCGATCATCCTCTCAGCATCGCCGGGCTACGGCCCAACGGGGGCCGCGCCGACAATGATAGAGGACGTTGGCGGCTTTGCGCACGATCAGAAATCGCGTCGGCTGCAATTCGCCGTGCAAAAGAACGGGTGTGGCCCCCGGAATGACAAGGGAAGCGGCGGGCTTCAGCCCCGCACCGGCGCCTGGCTCAGGCGGTCGGCCACATCATCAGGCTGGTCTCGACCACGCGTTCCAGCTCCGCACGGCTCGCGCCCGATCCGGCCTGCACCGCCATGCCCTGCAGGATCGCGTAGAGGTACGACGTCAGCGCCTCGGGATCGACATGGTCGGGCAGGTCGCCGTCGCGCTTGGCCTGGCGAAACCGCTCGACCAGCGCGGCCTGCGACGAGGCGCGCCGCTGGATCACGTCGGCCTTGATCGATTCCGCCTCCGCGCCGCACGCGGTTGCGCTGATTACCCCCAGGCACCCCTTGGGATCGCACTTGCTGGTCTGCGCGTCGATCGCACCGCGCATGAAATGCTCGGCCACCGCGCGCGCGGTCGGCTGCTCCAGCGCCTCGCGGGTATAGGCCAGCTTCTCCGCCTCGTAGAGGTCCAGCGCCTTGTGAAACAGCGCTTCCTTGTTGCCGAATGCGGCGTACAGGCTGGGCTTTGTGATTCCCATCGCCTCGGTGAGGTCGGCCATCGACGCGCCCTCATAGCCCTTGGCCCAGAACACGCCGAGCGCCTTGCTCAGCGCCTCGTCGACGCAGAACTCGCGCGGGCGTCCCTTCGCGGCGGCCGGTGCGGTGATCGATTCCATAACGCTTAGTATATAAGGATTTGGCGCGATCTCTCAAGCGCCCGGGCGGCGCGCACCCTTCCCGCCTCATCACCCTGGCACAAGTGGCAGGTCCGCCGCACCCTTTCCGATCGTACAAGAACATGCCGGTTCTGCGACCGGCGAAGAACGAGAACGGCGTGACACGCGCCGCACGTCTTTATGGGAGGAAAATGTGATGTTGCGTTCTACCGCGTCCATCCTTGCGCTGGCGATATCGACCGTCTCGGTCAGCGCGGCGGCGCAGGAAGCCGCTTCGGCCAGCGCCAATCCGGCAAATGATCCCGCCGCACCGGTGCCCGCCACCAGCACGGCCGACGCCACGCGCAGCCCACAGGCGGACGACGGCGAGATCATCGTCACCGCGCAAAAGCGCGAACAGCGGCTGCAGGACGTGCCGGTCGTCGTGTCGGTGCTTAACCAGCAGCAGCTCGAAAATGCCGGCGTGCGCGACGTCAAGGATCTCCAGACGATCACCCCTGGCCTCAACGTCACCTCCTCCACCTCGCCCGCGCAAACCTCGATCCGTATCCGCGGCGTCGGCACGGTGGGCGACAATCCCGGCCTTGAAAGCTCGGTCGGCACGATCGTCGACGGCGTCTATCGCGCACGCAGCGGCGTCGCCTTCGGCGACCTGGGCGAACTTGAGCGGGTGGAGGTGCTGAAGGGCCCGCAATCGACCCTGTTCGGCAAGAACATGTCGGCCGGCGTCATCAACGTGATTTCCGCCTCGCCCAGCTTCAATCCATCGGCCGAATTCGTCGGCAGCTACGGCAATTACAACGCCTGGACCGTGTCCGGCGCGGCGACCGGCGGGCTGATCGGCGATACCGTCGCGGGCCGCATCTTCGCGTTGAAGCGCGAACGCGACGGCTTCTGGAAGGTGCGCACCGGCGCCGGCCCGCGCACCAGCACGCGCGCCGACAATGAAAACAACTGGACGGTACGTGCCCAGCTGCTCATCCGCCCGACCGACCGGGTTGACATCCGGCTGATCGGCGACTGGTCCGAACGCGACGAGGATTGCTGCGTCAACGCGCCCAGCATCGCCGGGCCGACCGCCGCCTTCGTCGATGCGCTCGCGCCGGACGCCGGTACGCTGCGCAACGGCAAGCCGTTCGACCGCATCACCTACGCCAACCGCCCAACCGATTTCCGCATCCGCGACCGCGGCGTCTCGGGCCAGCTCGACTGGGAATTGAGCGACGCGCTCAGCCTCACCTCGATCACCGCCTATCGCTATTACAAGTCGAACAGCGGCGTCGACATCGACTATTCCTCCGCCGACATCTGGTATCGGGGCTCGGACGGCAATTCGAACCAGTTCAAGGTGTTCTCGCAGGAGGCGCGGCTCGCCTATAACAGCGAGAGGATCAACTCGATCCTCGGCGTCTTCTACGCCGACGAGCGGTTGGAAGCGCGCCAGAACACCTTCTTCGGCAGCGATTACGAACGCTATTTCGGCCTGCTGCTGTCCGGGGGCACCAATCCCAATGCGGTCTCGGCGCTCACCGGTATCGCCGCGGGCAGCAATTTCGTGCCCAACACCGGCCAGCGCGATTTCCACCGCCACCGCGCCTCGTCCTTCGCGGTCTTCACCGACAATACCTTCACGATCGCCGATGGTCTCGATCTGACGCTGGGCATCCGCTACACTGACGAGGTCAAGCGCACGACCTCGCACTACACCAACACCTCGCCCGCCAACGCCTGCGCCGCCGCCCTCGCGCGCCGGCTCCCGGCGGCGGCGATCACCGCGCTCTGCTCGCCCACCTCGGATGTCGCGTTCAACGATGTGACGACGCAGCAGCGCCGCCCGGAAAACCGCTGGGCCGGCTCGGCCAAGCTGCAATATCGCTTCTCGCCCAGCGTCATGGCCTATGGCTCCTACGCCAACGGCTTCAAATCGGGCGGCTTCAACCTCGATCGCGCCCGCACCGCGATCGGCGTCATCAATCCCGACACGTCCTTTGCCACCGAAAAGGTCGAAAGCTACGAAATCGGCACCAAGACGAGCTGGCTCGGCCAGCGGCTGCTCGCCAACATCGCTGCTTTCTACCAGACGTACACGGACTTCCAGCTCAACACCTACACCGGGGTCAGCTTCGTCGTGACCTCGATCCCAAAGGTGACGTCAAAGGGCGTCGACCTCGACCTACTGTACAACACCGGCATTCAGGGCCTGACGCTGAACGCCGGCGCGACCTATGCCGATACGAAGTTCGGCGATTTCCCTCCGCCGCTGCCGAACCTGACGCGCCTGTCGGGCAACCAGCTTCCCTATGCGGCGAAGTGGAACGTCACCGGCGGCTTCACGTCGAAACAGCCGATGACCTCGGATCTCAACTTCCTGTCGTCCGCGTCGCTCAAATGGACGTCGAGCTACAATACAGGCTCCAACCTCGATCCGTTGAAGGTGCAGCAGCCGTTCGCCTTGCTCAACGCCCGTGTCGGGATCGAACCGACCAACGAGGCCTGGTCGCTTGAGGTCTGGGCGCAGAACCTCACCAACTCCAACTATTATCAGGTGATCGTCGATCAGCCGCTGCAAAGCGGCACTTATGGCGCGTTCATCGGCCAGCCGCGCCTTTACGGCGTGACCGGCCGGGTCCGCTTCTGATCGCGACAGCAGCCGGTTCGCGCGGGGGCGATGCTTTTGGCCTTGCCCCCGCGGCTCTGATCCAACACTCATTCTAAAACAGCCGGCTTACCGGCGAGGCGAGAGGATGAGCATATGGATAAGCGCGCTGCCGCCGCGCCGGCCGTTGAAAACTGGCCGGCAGTCTCCCTTGAGGAAACTTACCGCACGCTGACCGCCCCTGGCGCCCCTTTCGAAATGCGCGAGGAGGTCATCCGCGGCGTCCCGCTGCGCACCTATGCCAATGCGCTCAACGACCTGCGGCAGGTCTTCGATCTCGGTCGCGGCGGGGGCGACCGTGAATTCATCATCTATGAGGGCGAACGGCAAAGCTATGGCGCGCATTTCCGCGCCGCCGGGCAACTCGGGCGCGTGCTCCACGATCGCTTCGGGGTGCGCAAGGGCGACCGGCTGGTCATCGCCATGCGCAACCTTCCCGAATGGTCGCTCGCCTTCTGGGCCGGCGTCTCGATCGGCGCGGTCGTTACGCCGCTCAACGCCTGGGGGCTGGGCGATGAGCTCGCCTATGGCATCACCGATTCGGGCGCGCGGGTCGCGATCGTCGATGCCGACCGGCTTGAACGCCTCGCGCCCTTCATCGCCGATCTCGCGCTCGACGGGCTCATCTCGGTGCGCAGCGATACCGATCACGGCACCGGCGCGATCCCGCTCGACCATCTGATCGGCCCGCGCGATCGTTACGCCGACCTCCCCGACGATCCCATGCCCGATCCCGGCCTCCACACCGACGATCCCGCCACCATCCTCTATACCAGCGGCACCACCGGGCGGCCGAAGGGCGCGCTCGGCACCCACCGCAACGTCCTCACCAACGTCATCTCGATCGCCTTCAACAACGCCCGCGCCACCATCCGCCGCGGCGATCCTTTGCCGGCGCCTGATCCTGACGCGCCGCAGCGGGTGAACCTGCTCCCGGTCCCGCTCTTCCACGTCACCGGCACCAATTCGATGCTGATCCCCACCGTCATGGCGGGCGCGAAGCTGGTGCTGATGCACAAATGGCACCCCGAACGCTTCCTGGAACTGGTCGAGGCGGAGCGGGTGAATTCCACCACCGGCGTCCCCGCGATGGTGTGGCAAGTGCTCGAATCCCCCGATTTCGCCCGCCGTGATCTCTCCAGCCTCGACAGCTACGGCTATGGCGGCGCCGCGATCGCCCCCGAACTGACGCTGAAATTCGCTGAGCTGTTTCCATGGTTCAAGCCCGGCCAGGGCTATGGCGCGACTGAAACGTCATCGGTGTCGATCGGCAACAGCGCGGAGGATTACCTGCGCCGCCCCGACAGCGTCGGCCTCGCCGTTCCGGTCTGCGACGTGAAGGTGGTGGGCGCCGACGGGCAGGAGCTGCCGCGCGGGGAGGCCGGCGAATTGTGGATCCGCGGCCCCAATGTGGTCGTCGGCTATTGGAACAAGCCGGAGGCGACCGCCGAGACCTTCACCGATGGCTGGTACCACACCGGTGACATCTGCCGCATCGACGAGGAAGGCTTCGTCTATCTCCTCGATCGGGCCAAGGACATGCTGATCCGCGGCGGCGAGAACGTCTATTGCGTGGAGATCGAGGACGTCCTCGTCGCCCACCCGCATGTCATGGACGCCGCCGTCGTCGGCCTGCCGCACCGCATCCTGGGCGAGGAAGTCGGCGCGCTGGTGCAGCTTCGCCCCGGCGCTGACGTCACCGAGGAGGAGCTGATCGCTTATGCCGCGCGCCTCCTCGCGCCCTTCAAGGTGCCCGTTCGCATCCATGTCCGCCGCGAGGAGTTCCCGCGCAACGCCAGCGGCAAGACGCTGAAACCAGTCTTGCGCGCAGAGCTCGTCGCGCGGCATCAGGCGGAACCTGCGGGCCGCTCCGGCGCTTCCTGACCGAAAGGGCAGGGGCCACCTGCCAGGATGCGGCCGGCTGCCGGCACCGATCGATACGGGAGATGGAACATGGCCGAACGGCGACACGGACGGACGCTTCTGCTGGGCGTCGGCGCGGCAGCGATCGGCGCGGCATTGTACCTCACGCGCGGCGCGCCCCGCGACAGGAACGCCATCGCCTATCCGCCGCTCGACGTGCCCAAGCCGCTGGGTGAGGGGCTGTGGATCGTCGACAGTGGCCCGATCAACGCGATGGGAATGCAATTGCCGATCCGCATGACGGTGCTTCGCCTCGCTGACGGCGGCCTCGTCCTTCATTCGCCCACGCAATATACACCCGCGCTGGCCCGCGCGCTGCGCGACCTCGGCCCGATCCGTCATCTCGTCGCGCCCAGCATGGCGCACTGGATCTTCCTTGCCGAATGGCAGGCCGCTTACCCGGACGCGACCACCTGGGCCGTGCCGGTGCTGCGCGATCGTCCGGCGGTACGCCGTGCGAAGGTGCGGATCGACGCCGATCTCGCCGACACCACCCCCTCGGCATGGGCGGCGGACATCGAACAAGGGCTGGTCACCGGTAGCGGCGGCTTTCAGGAGGCATGGTTCTTCCACAAGCCCAGCCGCACGCTGGTGCTGACCGACCTCATCGAGAATCTCGATCCGCAGAAACTCGGCCCAGTCACCGCCCCGCTGATGCGCGCGGTGAAGGCGACCAGCGGCACCAGCGCGCTCCACGCCCGCGCCGCCCTGCGCGGCCATGCCGGCGAGGTGCGGGCGCAGGTCGACCGGATGATCGCGCTCGCTCCGGAGGCCGTGGTGTTCGCGCACGGCGACATTTTCCGCGGGCGCGGCACCGAACAGCTGCGTCAGGCCTTCGCGTGGCTGAAGCCCCCCGCCTGACGCCAGCGACTAAAGCAGGATCAGCGCCCCGCCCAGCGACAGCGCCAGCGCGACCAGCGAGGCAAAGTTGATCACCAGCAGCGGCTTGAACCCGGTTTCGAGCAGCGAGCTCATCGGTGCGCGGATGCCCGTCGCGGCGACCGCGCACGCAAGGCACGCGGTGGCCACATCCTGCGCCCCGTTGCTGACCATCGTCGGGATCACGCCCAGCGAGTTGATCCCGGCGAACACGAAGAAACCGATCACGAACCACGGCAGGGGGATTCCGGTCTTCTTGCCGTCCTCGGAACGGAAGAACGCGGCCACCAGCGCCAGCACGGGGGCGAGCAGCGCGACGCGCGTCAGCTTGACGATCGCCGCCACCTGGCCCGCCTCGTCGGAGAAGCTGTAGCCGGCGCCAATCGCCTGCGCGACGTCATGGATCGACGCGCCCAGCATGAACCCCGCCTGCCGGTCGTTCAGCCCTAGTTGGTGCGCCAGTATCGGATACAGGAACATCGCGGCCGCGCTGGCGGCGGAAATGCCCACCAGCACCAGCGCCAGCTGCGCCTGGTTCGCCCGCCGCTCGCCCAGCGTTGTCGCCAGCGCCATTGCGGCGGACGCGCCGCAGATCGCCACCGCGCCGCCCGCCAGCGTGCCGAATGCGCTGCCGAGGCCCGCCGCGCGCGCAAAGGCTATTCCCGCGCCCAGCGTCGCCAGCAGGATCACCAGCACCGCCAGCAGCGTCAGCGGCCCAAGGTCGATGATCTGCCCCACGGTGATGCGGGCGCCGGCCAGCACGATGCCCAGCCGCAGCAGCGTCTTGGACGCGAACCCCAGCCCCGGTCCCATGCGCGGATCGGCACCGATGAAGTTGAGCGCCAGCCCGATCAGCAGCGCCATCAGCGTCAGCGGCGCGCCATAATGGTCGGCGACGAACGCCGCCGCCATCGTCGCCAGCACCGCGACCGTCAGGCCCGGCAGCAGGTCGCGCCAGCTGCTCTTGGGCGATGGCTCCAGGTCGTTGTACAGGTCCGCTGCCAGCGGCAATGATGCATGGCGCGTCACGCCCGCGCCTCCTTGGTCGCGCGGATCATGTTAGAGCGTGGCAAGTCCGGCGAACAGCGCGGCATGCGCGCTGTCGGTGCGGTAGAATACGGGCGGCTGTCCGATCGGCGCCGCCACTTCCACCGTGTCGCCGCCGGCGAAGGTCTCGCCCGACCAGACGTGGCGCCATTCCGCCCCGGCCGGCAGATAGGCGCTCCACCGCGCCGCACCCGCCTCAATCACCGGCGCGACGATCAGGTCGCGGCCATAAGCGAATTGCGTCTCTACGCCCCAGCAGCCGGCATCATCCTCATAATCGAGGAACAGCGGCCGTTGCAGCGGCAGGCCAGTCGCTGCCGCCTCGCGGCACAGTTCCGCGACATAAGGTACCAGCGCGGCATGAACCTTCGTCATGGCGACGAAATGAGCCAGCACCTCGGCGTCGCCATCCAGCTGAAGGTTTGTGTCGGGCCGATTGCCCTCATGGCTGCGCATGATCGGCGAGAATGCCGACAACTCGCTCCACCGCATCAGCAGCTCGGCGGTGCGGACATTGTCGTACAGGCTGGTGTATCCGCCCAGATCGCTGTGGTGATAGGCATTGCCAACCAGGCCGGAGGACAGCGCCCCCCGGATCACCGTGCCGATCCCGTCATGCCGCGTGAAATCGACGCTCTGGTCGCCCGCCCACAGCAGCGGGCAATATGCGCCCACGCCGCTGAACCCGGCGCGCATGAAGAACAGCGCATCGCCGGTCTTCCCGCGTGAGGCGATCGCGCGCGCATTCACCTCGGCCCAGATCGTCGGCCAGGCATTGTGCGCCAGCATCCCGTCGGTGCCGTCGAACAGGCGAACGTCGGTGGGGAGGTACTCGCCGAAATCCGCCATCCACCCCGACAGCCCGAAATCCAGCATCTCGCGCCCGATCACGCGATCGGCGAACCAGTCGGCGGCGGCGGGATTGGTGAAATCGACGATCCCGCAATCGAACTCGCCGAAATCGACCAGATAGGGCTCATCGGCGTCGAGCTTCAGCGCGAGATACCCCGCCTCCGCCGCCTCGACATACAGCGATCCGTCGACCGCCAGATACGGGTTCACATAGCCGAGGAAGCGAATGCCGCGTTCGTTCAGCTCGGCGATCTTCTGGCGCAGATGCGGATAGCGCGCCTCGTTCGCCTTCCAGTCCCAGAACAATCTCTTGCCGAAGCTGGTGACGCGAAGCCCGACCCAATCCTCGCACCACAGGCCAGTGACCACCGCTCCCGCCGCGATGATCTTCTCCATCCGGTCGAAGCTGTTGGCGCCGTCCTTCAGCCCCAGGATCGCGCCCGCATAGGCCCATTCGGGCAGCAGCGGTTGCCGCCCGAAGCGGGTCGAAAGCTGCGTCACCAGATCGGCGAAGCGCGTCGCGGCGAACAGCTCGATCCGCGCCGGGATCTCCCACACCTCGATCGCTGGCGCGTCCGCGTCCCGGAAGTCGAAGCAGCTATAGGCCGTGGTATCGACATGCAGCGCATAGCGCCGCGACGAGAGGTACGTCGGCTGCGGATAATTGGTATTCCAATAATCCCCGCCCGATCGGTGGTCGCGATCGCACTGGAAAGTCAGCAGCGTGGACTTGTCGCGCCCGACGCCGGGCTCCGATGTCCACATCGGGAAGCGGCGCCCGGCCATGTCGACATAGGACATCTGCTCGCCGCCGCCCCACAGCCGCTCGCCCGCCTCGCCGACGGTGTTGAGCCACAAGCGATTGAGCGCCGGATCGAGCGCCTCCAGATGCAGCGCATCGTCGCGCAGCGTCAGTGTCAGCAGCGCGCGCCCACCCGCGGAAAGAGTGACGGTGTCACCCGCGACGCTCGCCTCGCGCAGCGCGATCCGCTCGTCGACCCGGTCCTCCAGGAAGTAATTGCCGCGGTACATGTCGACCAGCGGCCGCCCCGCACCGACGAACAGCGCAGGCGCGTCGGCGCGGTGGCGAATGACCAGCACCTCGCCCGCGAAGATATCGAAACCGCTCTCCGCGGGGCGAAGCGTCACCGTCATTCAAAAGCCTCCGGGGAAGGTTGTTACAGCGTCAGCGGGCCGTGCTGCAGCTTGGGAAGCACATGGCGCGCGAACAAATCGGCCTCCGCGGCATGCGGATAGCCCGACAGGATGAAGGCCTCGATCCCCATGTCCTGGTACATGCGAAGCTTGGCGAGCACCTGGTCGGGATCACCGACGATCGCCGCGCCGCAGCCCGAGCGCGCCCGGCCGACGCCGGTCCACAGGTTGTCCTCGGCATAGCCGTCGTCGCTGGCATTCTCGCGCAGCGCGGCCTGTGCCGCGACGCCGGTCGACTGGGTGTCGAGCGACTTGTTGCGGATCGCCTCGCCCTGCGCCGCATCCAGCTTGGACAGCAGGCGATCGGCGGCGGCACGCGCCTCGCTCTCGGTCTCGCGCACGATGACATGCGCGCGATACCCGAACTTCAGCGTGCGGCCGTGCTTGGCGGCGCGCGCGGTCATGTCGTCGATGATCGACTGCACCGCTTCCCGCTTGTCGGGCCACATCAGATACACGTCGGCGCCCTGCGCCGCGGTCTCGCGCGCGTCCGGCGACAGGCCACCGAAATACAGCGGCGGGCACTTGCCCGACACGGTGGTGACGGCCGGCGGGTCCAGCTTCAGCTTCCAGAACTCGCCCTGGTGGTCCAGCGGCGCGCCGTTCAGCATGGCTTTAAGGATCTGCATCGCCTCCAGCGTGCGGGCGTAGCGCGGTGCGGAGGCCAGCGTCTCGCCCGGCAGGTCGGAGGAGATGATGTTGACCGTCAGCCGCCCGCCCAGGATGCGGTCGATCGTCGCGATCTGCCGTGCCAGCTGCGGCGGCCAGCTTTCGCCGATGCGCACCGCCATCAGCAGCCGGATACGCTTCACCATCGTCGCGATCGCCGCGGCAAAGGCGGTCGTGTCGATGCCCAGCGCATAGCCCGACGGCAGCAGAATATTGTCGAACCCGCCGCTCTCGGCCTGAAGCACGATGTCGCGGCAATGCTCCCAGCTCGACTTCAGCTTGGGATCGGGAACGCCGAGAAACTCGTAATCGTCATCGCACAGCGCCGAAAACCAGCTGACTTCGCACTGTTTATTGGTCGAACCGGTCACGGCAAACGCTCTCCCATGCTGGCTTGAAGGACGGCGTACCATTCCTCGCGCGTCCATTGTGGTTTGTAGGCGTCGGGGATCGTGGCGATCCGCGACACATTCTGCGTGCCGACGATCGGGATCGGGCGCGCCGGGTGCGCCATGATCCAGCTATAGGCGGCGGCGGCGCGATCGACGCCCGCCTCATGCGCCTTCACGTCGAGCAATGCGGCGACGGCGCGCGCGCGCTCGTCCGTCGGATCGGCCAGGCGACCGCCGCCCAGCGGCGACCAGGCCAGCACCGCCATGCCGCGCTGCATCGCCTGGTCGAACAGGCCGTCGAACAGCGGCTTGATCGCCAATGCCGAGAATTCCGGCTGATGGCTGACGACCGGCACGGTCAGATATTCGGCAAGCGCCGCGGTCTGCGAGGGCGTATGATTGGACACGCCGATCGCACTGATCTTGCCCGCGACACGCGCATCGTCCAGCGCGCGCGCTACTTCCTGCGGATGCGCCAGCAGGTCGGGGCGGTGGATCTGATACAGGTCGATCTTCTCGCAGCCCAGCCGGCTGAGCGACGCGTCGATCGCCTCCGCCAGATAGATCGCGCTCGAATCATACGGCACGCCCATGCGGATGCCGCCCTTGGACGCCAGCACCATCTTGTCGCGCAATGCCGGTGCCTCGGCGAAGACGCGGCCCAGCAGCGCTTCTGCCGCGCCGAAATCCTCGTCATTGTCGGGGCCATAGATGTCGGCGGTGTCGAACAGCGTGACGCCGGCATCGAACGCCGCCTCGACCAGCGCGCGCGCCGCGGCGACGTCGGTGCCGCGGAAACGCCACATGCCCCAGGCGATGGTGCTGATGGTTAGGCCAGTGTCACCCAGGGCGACGGAGCGAGCGGGAGAAGGCAAATAAGACACCGTTGTCTTATACGTAGGATCCGGCTTACAGGGAAGCAGTCAAATGGAACGTCGCCGAATTCGGGGTCGCCACGCCAATCTCCATCTACTAGGGGGATAAAGCGATGGGGCCGCGGAATTCGCGGCGCATGACTGGTTTGGGGTAGGAGAGGGTAATGGTAAGTTTTTCAAACAAGGCGCTTTTACTTGCGGCCAGCGCAGCTTTCGCTGTCGCGGCGCAGGGTGCGTCGGCGCAGGCCATGTCGCCCGAGGGGCAGGAAGCCGCACCCGCAACCGCACAAGAAACGTCCCCGGCGCCCGGCGTCGCGGCCGAATCGGATGATGCATCGGGCGTCTCGAACGGCGACATCGTTGTCACTGCGCAAAAGCGTAGCGAGCGTCTGCAGGACGTGCCGCTCGCCGTGTCGGTCGTCGGCGGTGAGGCGCTCGCCAACACCGGCTCGCCGGGTCTCGAGGGCGCGACCACGCTGGTGCCGGCGCTCAACATCCTGAAGTCGGGTACCACGCTCAACCAGTCGCTGTTCCTGCGCGGCGTCGGCACCACCACCTTCTCGATCGCGGGCGAACCGTCGGTCTCCGCCGTCGTCGATGGCGTCGTCCTCGCCCGCACCGCCGAAGCGTTCGGCGATCTCGTCGACGTGGAGCGGATGGAAGTGCTGCGCGGGCCGCAGGGCACTTTGTTCGGCAAGAATGCCTCGGCCGGCGTCATCAACATCGTCACCAAGCAGCCGACCCGCGACTTCGGCGGCTACCTTGAGGGCAGCTATTTCACCGGCGGTGACGAGGCGCGCATCCGCGGCGCCATCAACGTGCCGATCACCGAAAACCTGCTGTCGCGCGTCACCGGCTTCTACAGCCGTTTCGACGGCAACATCCGCAACGACGCCTTCGACGGCCGCCGCGTCAACGGCTATGAGCATGTCGGCGGCCGCGTCCAGCTGAAGTGGATGCCGAGCGACGCGACCACCGTCGCCTTCATTGCCGATTATCGCAAGAACAACGACGATTGCTGCGCCGAGGTCATCGGCACCGGCGCGCTCAACGCGGCTGGTCAGCCGATCACCAGCCCGATCTTCTCGGTCCTGCCGACGCCGCAGGGTAATGAGACGCGCCGGATCAACCAGAATCTGATCACGCGCACCGAAGAGGAAAGCTACGGCGCCTCGCTGCAAATCGACACGGAACTCGGCAACCAGACGGTGACGAGCATCACCGCCTATCGCGAATATTCCAACACCGAGATCCGCGACGGTGACTTCCTTGCTGCGCCGTATGTCGGCTTCAACCAGCTGCACGATCTCGGGCCGCAGACGGGCGACACGTTCAGCCAGGAACTGCGCCTGACCTCGCCGTCGCAGCAGTTCATCTCCTATGTCGTGGGCGTCTATTATTCGCGCGCTGCGTCGGAGCGGACCTTCTCGCGCGCGGTGGTGAACTGCAACGCGGCGACCGTCCCGTCGACGCTGATCCCGTGCGGCGCGCCGGGCGCACCGGCGACGACCAACCCGTTCGGCGTCGCGAACTTCGGCTCGGTGTTCCAGAACATCGCCGCCTTCAGCCAGTTCACGGTCAACTTCACCGATCGTTTCCGCTTCATCGGCGGGCTGCGCTACACCGCTGACCAGCTCAACGTATGGCATCGCCGCCAGACGTCGCTGGCCGGCCCGGGCGTGAACCCGAATTTCGACCAGGGCGTGTTCGATCGCTACAACCAGCTGCTCGGCCAGGGCGTTGCTCCCGGCGCGGCGCAGACGCAGGCGGTGGCCGCCTCGAACGGCATCCCGTGGCGCGGCAAGACCACCAACGACAATTGGTCGGGCAAGGCATCGCTGCAGTTCGATGTCAGCCGCGATGTGGTGGCCTATGGCGGCTGGACGCGCGGCTACAAGGGCCCGGCGTTCAACGTGTTCTACAATCTGAACTCGAACGGCACGAACGTGATCGCGCCGGAAACGTCAGACAGCTATGAAATCGGCCTCAAGAACACGCTGTTCAACGGCGCGCTCACGCTGAACCTCGCGGCCTTCTACGCCAAGTACGACAATTTCCAGGCCAACAACCCGGATCTGGTCGCTGGCGTGGTGGTCACCCGCTTCACCAACGCGGGCGAAGTGTCGACCCGCGGCGTGGAGGCGGACATCGTCCTGCGCCCGATCGACGACCTGTCGATCTCGGGCGGCGTCGCCTACACCGATGCGCACGTCGATCGCTTCTTCCAGGCACCGGGCGCGCCGCCGACCGCGGTCATCGCACCGGGCACCTCGCTCGCCTTCGCGCCGAAGTGGAAGGGCTCGCTGGGCATCGACTATCGCGTGCGCACCGGCGGCGCGGTTGACGTGTTCCTCGGCGCACAGGGCAATTACCAGTCCGAGCAGCTCGCGCTGTTCTCGCCCGATCCCGTGCAGCGCAGCCTCGCGACGATCGACGGCTATGGCCTGGTCAATCTGTCGGCCGGCATCGGCGATCAGGACGATCGCTTCCGCCTGACCTTCCAGGTGCGCAACCTGTTCGACCAGAGCTTCGCGGCGGCGATCGCCAATGGCGGCCCGTCGGGCTCGTACCGCTACCAGATCCCGCGTGAGGCGGATCGCTATTATGGCGTGACCGGCCGGATCAACTTCTGATCCCGCACCTGACGATCGCCTGAAACGACGCGGCCCCGGAGCGATCCGGGGCCGTTTTCGTATCAGCCGCCGCCCGGCGGCGCGGACGATCCACGCAGCACCAGCTCATGCGGCAGCCGCCGCTGCTGCGCGGCACCCGCCGCCGGTGGCGACAGCAACAGGTCGGTTGCCGCATCGGCCAGCGCGCGTACCGGCTGGCGCACCGTGGTCAGCGCCGGCCATACCAGCCGGGCGGTCGGCCCGTCGTCGAACCCCACGACGGTCAGCGTATCGGGCACGCGGATGCCGCGCCGGTGCGCCGCCGCCAGCACGCCCGCCGCCATGTCGTCGCTCGATGCGAAGATCGCGGTCGGCGGCGCCTCCATCGACAGCAGCGCATCCGCCGCCGCCTCGCCCGATGCGAAATCGAACTGCCCCTGCCGGATCAGCGCCATGTCCAGCTCGACGCCGGCCGCGCCCAGCGCACGGATATGCCCCGCCAGCCGCTGCCCCGACGCGGCATAGCTGCGGTCGCCGACGATGAAGCCGATCCGCCGATGCCCCAGCGTCAGGAGGTGGCTGGTCATGTCGAACGCCGCGCCGTCATTGTCGATCGACGCGCTCGGCCCTTCCTCGACGCGCAGTCCCGGCTGCAACCGGGCAAAGGGGATGCCGCGCCGCTTCAATTCGTCCAGCACGCGCTGGTCGTCGCAGGCCGGCGGCGCCAGCACCAGCCCGTCGGGGCTCGCCTGGTCGATCAGCGCGGTGATATCCTCCAGCAGCGTCGGCGACGCGCGGTCATAGGGCTGGGCGATCATGCGGATCTTGTCGCGCGCGCATCGCTCGCGCACCCCCAGCTGGATCTCGTAGATGTACCAGGGATTGGGATTGTCGCAGATCAGCGCAATCTGGTGCGATCGGTGCCCCGCCAGTGCGCGCGCCGCATGGCTCGGCTGGAACCCGGTCTCCGCCATCACCTCAAGGATGCGCGCCTTCTTCTCGGCGCTCACATATTGCTGGTCGTTGATGACCCGCGACACGGTCTTGATCGAAACGCCCGCCAACCGCGCGACATCACGAATGGTCGGGCGCGCGGTGTCGGTTGCTGTGCTCATCACTGCCCCTCATAGGGCAGCCAAGCCGTTGGCCAATAGCCATAACGCGCCAGGCCCCCCGGCCCGCGATCACGCGCTCAACAGGCGCACCTTGGGCCGGTTACCGATGTCCAGCGCCAGATAATCGGGGTCGAAGCCCGACAGGCTGACCAGACCGTCCCAGTCATGGATGTCGACACGCTTGCGGCAGATCGTCACCAGCTTCAATTCGCGCAGGCGGCGCAGCGATCGGTTGACGTGCACCGGCGTGATGCCGGTCGCATCGGCCAGCTGCTCCTGCGTCAGCGGGAGGTCGAACTGCAACCGGTACTCACGCTCCCCGCCGAAGCGCATCGCCATCTCGCACATCAGATGCCCCAGCCGCCCCACCGCATCACCGCGCCCGATGTTGAGCAGCCATTGCATCAGCGTCGCCGTGTCGACCGCGCAATGCCGCCAGAACGCCTCGGCGATCGCGGGGAATTGCGCCGCCGCGGCGCGCAGCGCGCGATGCGGCACGCGCAGGATCGTCGTCTCGGTCAACGCCAGCAGCGCGCCGACGCCGGTCGGCCGAACCACCGACAACAGGTCCGCCATGTCGCCGCTCAGGTGGATCCCGGTCAGCTGCCGTTGCCCGCTCGCCGTCTGGCCGAACCGCCCCACCAGCCCGGTGGCGACAAAACTCGCGTGGCTCGAAATTTCGCCCAGCCGGGTGACATTGCGCCGTGCACCGATGGTGATGGCATCGAACGGCAGCGCCAGCAGCGCGTCCTGCTCACCGGGGCTCAGGACCGATCTCAGCGCGAGTCGATCAATGAACGGCGCCAGCCCATGCGCGCTCGCCATTACCATGGCACAACTCCCGTTGAGCAAGCGGGAGCACATATTATCTCTCAGTCACTGCCGCCTGCAGACGATCGGGCAGTGATGCTTCACCATACACGAACAAACGCCCGCTGGCTTGAGGCACATCAAGCCAGCATGCGCTTTGCCGCGATTTATCCTCCGCTCGGGATCAGCGGGCTGTTGCCGCCGGCGGCGTCTGCTGCCGGGCGACCAGATAATCTTTGATCGCCGGAATCTCGCCATCGCCTATCGGCGCGCGATAGGCGTCGCGCATCTTCTCGATGATCGCGGTCCATTGCTCGGGCTTCAGCCGCGGCTGGGTCAGCACCATGCTCGCCGAATGGCACGACAGACACCGCTGGTTGACGAGGTCGACGTTCGGCCCGTCGGGGAAGGTCGCAGCGTCATCGGGCAGCTCGACGCTGGTGGAGGTCAGCGTCACCCCGCCCGCGCTGATCCCGGCGTTTTCGGCAACCGCGGGCGCCGGCGCGGCGGGCGCCTTTGGCCCGCGGCTGCTGATGGCGATCAGCACCAACAGGCTCGCCCCGATCAGGACGACGACGATGGCGGCAAATGATGGTGCGCGCCTCACGTCAGCGCCACCGTCACCGGCTCCACGCAATTGCGCATATAGCCGCCCGGGTTCCAGTTCGCCTCCATCGGCTGAGTCTCGCCGGCCGTGTTGGTGCAGCGCGCCATCACCCGCACGCGGCCCGGCCGCGGCACGCCGATCCGCGCGGTGAATCGGCGGAAACCATAACGATCGTCCTCGCGGCCCAGCGTCGCCGGTTCCCACGTGCGCCCGCTGTTGCCCGAAATCTCGACCCGCGCGACGCCGCTGTCGCCGCCCATCGCGATCCCCTCTACCGGCAGCACCGGGTCATAGCCATAGCTCGCGCCATCGGCGATGCTGGTGATCCAGGATCGCGGGTTCATCCGGTTGATCGGCACGGTCGGGAAATCCTTCGTCCCCGGCGCGACATGTGCGCGCGGCGTGTCGGGGATCTTGTACGCCTTGGCCATCCAGTACCGGTCGTCCGGCGCGGTCAGCACCTCGATCGTGTTCACCGTCTTCATCCAATAGGTCGAATACCAGCCGGGCACGACCAGCCGCACCGGAAAGCCATTCAGCAACGGCAGCTGCTCGCCGTTCATCGCGAACGCCAGCATCACCTCGCCGTCGCGCGCATGGTCGATCGCCAGCGCCTTCTCGAACGCCGGCGCCCCCTCGACCAGCGGCTTGTCCAGCGCGCCGATCCGCACCGCCACGGCCCCGCCGCGCACCCCGGCAAGGTCGAGCAGGTGGCGCAGCGATACGCCCATCCACTTGGCATTGCCCATCGCGCCATGGCCCCATTGCGCGCCGGGCACGCGCGGCTCGAACAATCCGCGCGAATTGCCCGAACATTGGTTCACCGCCGCCAGCTCGACCCGCGGCATGCGCAACAACTGCGCGAGCGAAATCGACAGCGGCCGCTCGACATGCCCGCCAATCGCGATGCGATATTGGTCGACGTCGATGCTGGTCGGCATGTCGCTCCAATGCCAGCGCACGTAGAAGCGGTCATTGGGGGTGTAGAGGTTGTGCTGGAACACCTCCATCGGCGTCTCCAGCAGCACCGGGCGCGCGCGCTGCAGGATCATCTCGCCCTTTTGCGGAAAGTCGCTGGTCAGCGGCCGCGCGGAATTGCCCCCTGGCAGCCGCAGGTCGACGTCGGCGCCCAGCGCGCGCGCCGCGATCAGCGCCGCGCCGCCGCTTATGCCTGCGGTCAGCAGCCTGCGCCGCGACACGCTGCGCGCAGCCTCGAAATCGAGCCGATCCACTACATCTTCTCCACGTCGACGATCGCCACATCGGCGGCATCGCATGCCCGGCCGAGTTCATCGTCTACCTCGTCGGTGACCAGATAGTCGATATCGCCAAGGTCCCCGATCCGCACCGGCGCCGGCCGCCCCAGCTTGGAGGAATCGAGCGACAGGATCACTTGCCGCGCCTGTGCGATGATCGTCTGCGACACGCGAACTTCGTCCACATCGAAATCCAGGAACGTGCCGTCGCGCTCGATCGCGGACGCGCCGATCAGCGCATAATCGACGCGAAAGCTGCGGATGAAATCCATCGCCAGCGCGCCCACCACCGCGCGGTCGCCGGGCCGCACGCGCCCACCGGCGGCGATCACTTCGATCCCCGGGCTGCCGGCCAATATGTCGACCACGTTCAGGTTGTTGGTGATCACCATCAGGTCGCGCCGCCCGACCAGATGGCGCGCGATCGCCTCGGTCGTCGATCCGATGTTGATGAACAGGCTCGCGCCATCGGGCACCAGCGCGGCGGCGGCGGCGCCGATCGCGTCCTTCACATCCGCCGCGACATGCCGCCGCTCGGCATAGCGCAGATTGTCGACGCCCGACGTCACCACCGCGCCGCCATGCACCCGCGCCAGCATGGATCGCCGCGCCAGCAAATTCAGGTCCTTGCGGATCGTCTGCGGCGTGACGCCCAATTGCTCGGCCAGCGCGTCGACGGCGACGCTGCCGGTATGCCGCGCCGTCTCCAGGATCGCGCGATGCCGCGCCGCCACCACGTCTGCGCCGGTCTGGCTCACACCGCGCTCACGCCGCAACGGGGACGACGCGGGCGAGATAGGCGTCCAGCGCCTCTGCCGTCCCGGCGGGCACATGCAGCCCCAGCTTGCTGCGGCGGAACAGCACATCCTCGCTGGTCCGCGCCCATTCGCGCGCCACCAGATAATCGACCTCCGCCTGATACAGGTCGCCGCCGAACGCCGTGCCCAGATCGCGCACGTTCTGCGCCGCGCCCAGCAGGTCATCGGTACGCGTGCCATAGGCGCGCGCCAGCCGCCGCAGCAGCTTGGGCGGCAGGGCAGGGCGGCTCGTCATCAGCCTGCTGAGGTACAGGTCGAAATCGGCATCGGCCATGTCGCCGCCCGGCAGCACCGCGCCTGCGGTCCACGCACCCGACGCGTCCGGGAAGAAGCGCGCCAGCTCCTTCATCGCATGTTCCGCCAGCTTACGGTACGTCGTGATCTTGCCGCCAAAGATGCTCAGCATCGGCGCGCGGCCTTCGCCCGCATCCAGATCGAGCACATAGTCGCGCGTGACGGCGGAGGCGTTGGTCGATTTGTCGTCGTACAGCGGCCGGATGCCGGCATAGCTCCAGCGGATGTCCGCCTTGTCGACCGGCTGCGCGAAATAGCGGCCGATCGTCTCCAGCAGATAATCGGTCTCGCCAGCGCTGATCTGCGCCTTGCCCGGCTTCTCGTTCCACACTTCGTCGGTCGTGCCGACCAGCGTGAAATCATTCTCGTACGGGATGGCAAAGACGATGCGGCGGTCGGGGTTCTGCAGCATGAAGGCATGCGCCCCCGGGTACAGCCGCGGCACCACGATATGGCTGCCCTTGACCAGCTTCACGCCGCGATCGGTCCGCGCATCGGGCACCCGGCCAAGCACATCGGCCACCCATGGCCCGGCCGCATTAACGATCACCCGCGCACGCACCGCCCGGCTGCCCTGCGCGTCGGCGATCGTCGCTACCCAGCCATCGCCCTCGCGCCGCGCGTCGATCAGCCGGGTGCGCGTCTCGATCACCGCGCCCCGCGCGGCGGCATCCATCGCGTTCAGCACGACCAGCCGGCTGTCCTCGACCCAGCAGTCGGAATAGATGAACGCCTTGCCCTCGCGCGGGCTCAGCCCGGCGCCGGCGGCGGACGTCGCCAGGTTCACCGTGCGCGTCCCCGGCAGCTTCTCGCGCCCGCCGAGGTGATCGTACATGAACAGCCCCAGCCGGACCATCCACGCCGGGCGCGGCGACTGGTTCTGCGGCAGCACGAATTCCAGCGGCCAGATGATGTGCGGCGCCATGTTCAACAATCGCTCGCGCTCGATCAGCGCCTCGCGCACCAGCCGGAACTCGCCATATTCCAGGTATCGCAGCCCGCCGTGGATCAGCTTGGTCGATGCCGACGACGTATGGCTCGCCAGGTCATCCTGCTCGACCAGCAGCACGGACAGCCCGCGCCCCGCCGCATCGCGCGCGATCCCCGCGCCATTGATGCCCCCGCCGACAATCAGCAGGTCCACCATCCGCTCCATCTCGCGCTCTTCGCTCATCCTGCCATCATACCGACCGGCGCGTTCAAATGAAAGCGTTGACGTTCGTATGAAACTTGCCAAGGTTCGTTTCAGGTTTCGTTTGGAGAGGTAGGATGGCGTCCCACATTCTTGTGATCGATCAGGGGACGACCTCGACGCGCAGCGTGCTGTTCGATGCCTCGGCCCGGCGTGTCGCGATCGCGCAGACCGAATTCCCGCAACATTATCCGCAGTTCGGCTGGGTCGAACATGATCCGGAGGATATCTGGCGCGACACGCTCGCCACCGCGCGCCAGGCGATCGAGGAAAGCGGCGTGCCCGCGCGAAGCATCGCCGCGATCGGCATCACCAACCAGCGCGAAACCGCCGTGGTGTGGGATCGCGCCACGGGTGAACCGATCCACCGCGCGATTGTGTGGCAGGATCGCCGCGGCGCGGATCGCTGCGCGACGCTGCGTGCCGACGGCGCGGAGGATCTCGTCCGCGCGCGTACCGGCCTCCTGATCGATCCCTATTTCTCCGCCACCAAGATCGCCTGGATCCTCGACAACGTCCCCGATGCCCGCGCGCGTGCCGAACGCGGCGATCTTGCCTTCGGCACGATCGACAGCTTCCTCCTGTGGCGGCTCACCGGCGGCGCGGTGCATGCGACCGACATCACCAATGCCAGCCGCACGATGCTGTTCGACATCCATCGTGGCTGCTGGGATGATGAGCTTTGCCGGCTGATCGGCGTGCCGATGGCAATGCTGCCCGACGTGCACGACAATGCGCATGTCTATGGCACCACCGCCACCGATCTGTTCGGCGCGCCGATCCCGATCGCCGGCATGGCGGGCGACCAGCAATCGGCGCTGTTCGGCCAGGCCTGTTTCGATCGCGGCAGCGCCAAATCGACCTATGGCACCGGCTGCTTCATGCTGCTCAACACCGGGACGGAGGCGGTCAGTTCGCAGCATCGCCTCATCACCACCCCGGCCTACCGGCTCGATAGCGTCACCACCTATGCGCTCGAAGGATCGATCTTCGTCGCCGGCGCGGCGATCAAATGGCTGCGCGACGGGCTCGGCATCATCACCCATGCCAGCCAGACCAACGACATGGCGACCAAGGTGCCCGACAGCCATGGCGTCTATATGGTGCCCGCCTTCGTCGGCCTCGGTGCGCCGCATTGGGATCCCGCCGCGCGCGGCTCGATCCACGGCCTGACGCTCGATAGCTCCGCCGCGCATCTTGCCCGTGCGGCGCTGGAGGCGGTGGCCTATCAGACGCTCGATCTGGCGGAGGCGATGGTCGCCGATGGCGGCAGCCGCCCCGAACGGCTGCGTGTCGATGGCGGCATGGCGGCAAACGACTGGCTGTGCGGCTTCCTCGCCGATCTCACCGACATGGCGGTGGAGCGGCCCGCCGACCTTGAGACCACCGCGCGCGGCGCGGCCTTCCATGCCGGCCTCGCCAGCGGCTTGTGGTCCGGCCTCGACGAACTTGCCGCTCTGTGGTCGCCCGATCGCCTGTTCGAACCGTCGATGACGGCGGCGGCGCGCGCGCCCTTGGTGGCTGGCTGGCACGATGCCGTTGCCCGCACGCTCAGCGCCGGGCCGCGCCAATCCTGATCGCTACAGGCCTGATCGCTACAGCAGCAGGCGGAACACCGCGCCCCCGCCCGGCGCGTCATGCACCTCCAGCGTGCCGCCATGCGCCACCGCGATCTGCCGCGCCAGGTTCAGCCCGACGCCGGTCCCCTTCGCACGCGTGGTGAAGAACGGCAGGAACACCTCCTGCCGCAGCTTCTCGGGCACGCCCGGGCCATTGTCCGCCACCTCGATCATGACCGGGTCGGCGGCGGCGATGGTCAGCGTGACGGCGGGATCGGCGCGATGCTCGCTCGCCGCCTGCGCTGCATTGCGCATCAGGTTCAGCAGCAGCTGCGACAATAAGGCGCGGTCGCCGTGGATCGTCATCGGCGTGCAGTCGACGGTGAACGCGACGCCGGGCCATTCGGCGCGGAACAGCCGGGCATGTTCCTCGGCGAACTCGGCCGCGGCAAAGGCATGGCGCACCACTGCCGGCTCGCGCGCCACGACGCGATAGCTGTCGATGAACTGCCCCAGCCCCTGCGTGCGCCGTGCCAGCGTCGTCGCCGCGTCGCGCGCGTCGGCGATCTGCGCCGCATCGACCCGCTCGTCCGCCAGCAACGACGCGGTGGTCTGCGCCAACGACATGACCGGGGTCAGCGAATTCAGGATCTCATGCGTCAGCACGCGGATGATGTCGGTCTGCGCCGCCATTTCCACCGCATCCAGCGTTTCCTGCACTGGCTGGATCACCACCGCGCGGGTGCGCTTGCCCAGCCGGTTCAGCGTCGCCTGCCGCACCAGCGTGCGCTTCGCCCGCCCGTCGAGGTTCAGGATCAGCATCTCCTCGCCCCCCGCCGCCTCATCCGCCAGCCGGTTGGCAAAGGTCGCGCCATACACCGCATAATCGGCCGGCCGGACGCCGCTGTGGCGGGTGAATAGCGCGCGCGCCGCCTTGTTGCCCGGCGCCACCCGCCCCTCGTCGATCGTCAGCAGCGCGACCGGCATGTCGTCGATCAGCGCCTCGAGATAGCGCAGCTCGGCATCGGTCTGCCCGCGTTGCTCGCGCAGCGCGCGGATCGTGTCGTTCAGCGCCGCGCCCAGCCGGCCGAAGCCGGCACCGCCGGTCTCGGGAAAATGCGCCGCGAAATCGCCCAGCCGCACCGCCTCCAAGAATCGCGCCAGCTCGATATTGGTGCGCGACACGTGCCGCCACAGCGTCATCGCGGCGAGGATCGCGACCCCGATCATCACCACCCGGACCATCAGCAGCGACGGCGTGCGAAACGCCCATACCACCGCGATCAGCGCCAGGATCAGCAGCGACATGCGGAAGATCAGGCCAAGCGTGAAGTGGCGGTCAAATCCCATGGGGAGCCGCTCGCGTCGCGGTCACAGCCCGTGCTTCTCCATCCGCCGGTACAGCGCCGCGCGCGACAGGCCCAGTTCCGACGCGGCCAGCGTGATGTTGTAGCCGTGCTTGCGCAGCGCCTCCTCCACCAGCCGCCGCTCGACCCGGTCGAGGTTCAGGTCAGCGGCCACGCCGCCGCTTGCACCACCGCTCACCGGGGCCGTAACCGCCCGTGGGGCGGCCGCCTCCAGCCCGAAATCCTCCGGCTCCAGCACCGGATGCGCCGCCAGGATCGTCGCCCGCTCAACCGCATGGCGCAGCGCGCGGACATTGCCGGGCCATTCATGCGCGATCAGCGCGGCACGCGCCGCCTGGCTCAGCTCGGGCCGCGGCCGGTCATAGCGGGCGGCGTAATGCGCCAGGAAATGCTCGGCCAGCTCGATCACATCCTCCGGCCGTTCGTTGAGCGGCGGCAGCGTGATTTCCACCGTGTTCAGCCGGTACAGCAGGTCCTGGCGGAACACCCGCTCGTCCATCAGCCGCTCGCGCGGCATGTTGGTCGCCGCGATCACCCGGATGTTCACCTTGACCGGGCTGTTCGCCCCCACCGGCGTCACTTGCCGCTGCTCCAGCGCGGTCAGCAGCTTGGGTTGAAGGTGAAGCGGCAAATTGCCGATCTCGTCGAGGAACAGCGTCCCCCCGTCCGCCGCCTGGATCCGCCCCACGCGGTCGGCCCGGGCATCGGTGAACGCACCCTTCACATGGCCGAACAATTCGCTGTCGATCAATTCGGTCGCGATCGCGCCGAGGTCCACCGTCTGCAGCACCTGGCCGGCACGTTGCGACCGGGCGTGAAGCGCACGCGCGACCACTTCCTTGCCCGTCCCGTTCTGCCCCAGGATCAGGACGTTGGCGTCGGTCGGCGCGGCGCGCTCAATCAGCGACTGGACCCGCGCCATCGCCGGCGACTGGCCGAGCAGCGGAGAGCCATTGCCCGGCGCCGCAATCGCCCTTGGCGCACCTGCCGCGACACGCGACCGGCGAAGCGCCGCCGCAGTCCGCACCGTCGCCACCAGCCGGTCGTTCGACCACGGCTTGGGAACGAAATCGGTCGCCCCGCGCTTCATCGCCGCCACCGCGACATGCACCCCGGCGTGCGCGGTGATCATCACCACCACCATTTCGGGGTCGATCCCGGTCAGCCGATCGAGCCACGCGAGCCCCTCGCTCGCATCGGTCGCACCGCGCGCAAAATTGGCGTCGAGCAGGATCACGTCGGGCGTCGCGCGCGTTATCTCGGGCAGCACCTCGTCGGGCGTGCGCGCGGTAATCACCTCATGGAACAACGGCCGCAACAGCAACCGCGCGGCGAGCAGGATGTCGTCGTCGTCATCGACAACAACACAGCGGTCAAATTCCGGGCCCATGATCGTCCGCTTTCGTAACGCAAGTGTTCGCGGCCGGACAATCAATTCCTGTGCCATCCCCCCCCCGGCACGACAGTGATTGGTGACCGACATCACTTGGCACAGGCCGTGCAAAGCCGCCGGCATGACCAAAGCGCCCCTTTCCCGACTGCTGCTGCTCGCCGCCGCCATTGTCGCGTTTGGCGGCTGGGTGAAACGGCCCGCCGCCTCGGGCATCAGCGCCGAACCGACGCTGTCGGTGTCGCTCCACACCCCGCATCTCAGCCTGTCGGTTTCGCTGTGAGGCGTCCGCTTCTGAACACTATTGTCCGGAAGCGGACACGATGAGCGTGCTCCGCCTGCCGCAGGACCGCGTTGACGAGGCACGCCCCGCATCAGGCAGCGGCATGGACCGGGTGGTGCAGCGTCGCCGCCTGCCGCGTCCCGCGCTCATCGCCGCAGGCCTTGCCGTGCTGCTCGCCGCTTCGCTCCTCTTCTGGTGGTTCGCCCCGCGCGCCGGCAGCCAGTCGGTCGCCGCCAGCCGGCTCACCATCGGGACGGTGCAGCGCGGCACCTTTGAGGATTACATTCCGCTGCGCACCCGCGTCACCCCGCTGGTGACGGTCTATATCGACGCGATCGAGGGCGGCCGGGTGGAGGAGGTGCTGGTCGAGGACGGCACCATGCTGGCCAAGGGGCAGCCGATCGCCATCCTCTCCAACGCCGAGCTGCAACTGTCGACGCTCGCCCGCCAGACCGAAGTCGAGCAGCAGATCAACAACATGCGCGCGCAGGAATTGAGCCTCGCCCAGACCCGCGTCGCCAATGAACGCGCCGTGCTGGAGGCGGAACTGGCGCTCGAAAAGGCGCAGCGGCTTTACGACCGCGAGGCGCCGCTGGCCGCCAAGGGCTTCGTCGCCGGCCGCCAGTTCGCCGATACGACCGATCAGTTGCGGTTCGAGCGGCAGAGGCTCGCGGTGGTGCGCCGCGGCCGCGCCACTGACGATCGGCTGCAGAACAGCCAGCTGTCGCAGCAGCGCGCCTCCACCGCCTCGCTCACCGCCGGGTTGCAGCTCGCCCGCGCCAATCTCGACGCATTGAGGCTGCGCGCGCCGGTCGCGGGGCAATTGTCGGGCTTCTCGATCCAGGTCGGCCAGTCGATGCAGCGCGGCGAGCGCATCGGCCAGATCGATTCCCCGGGGCGCAACAAACTGCAGGCCGGCGTCGACGAATTCTTCCTCGGTCGCGTCGCGACAGGGCAGGTGGCGCGGATCGACGCCGGCGGGCGCAGCTACCGGGCACGTGTCACCCGCATCCTGCCGCAGGTGCAGAACGGCCAGTTTCAGGTCGAGCTGCAATTCCTCGGTGAGGAACCACAGGGGTTGCAGCGCGGCCAGACGGTGCAGGCGCGCCTGACGCTCAGCGATCCGTCGCCCGCTATCCTGGTGCCCTATGGTGCCTTCCTCAACGACACCGGCGGCGCGTGGGTCTTCGTCGCCGCGCCGGACGGGCGCTCGGCGGTGCGCCGCACGGTCCGCCTCGGCCGCCGCAATGCCGATCATGTCGAGGTGCTCGACGGCCTGTCGCCGGGCGAGCGCGTGATCATCTCCCCCTATACCGGGTTCGCCGACAAGGACGTGCTCGATCTTGCCCAAGGAAAGGACGTTTGATGCTCCGTATGCGCGACGTGATGCGATTATACCGGACCGACAGCGTCGAGACGGTCGCGCTCGACGGGATCGACCTGGATATCGCCGATGGCGAATTCGTCGCGATCATGGGCCCGTCGGGCTGCGGCAAATCGACGCTGCTCAACGTCATCGGCCTGCTCGATAGCCCGACCAGCGGCTCCTATGTGTTCGACGGCACCGAAGTCGCCGGCCTGCCCGAGGCGAAGCTCGCCGACTTTCGAAAGGCCAACATCGGCTTCATCTTCCAGAGCTTCAATCTGGTCGATGAACTGACGGTGCGCGACAATATCGAACTCGCATTGCTCTACCACAATGTCTCCGCGAAGGAGCGGCGCGCGCGGGCGGAGGTGGTGATGGACCGCGTCGGCATCGCGCACCGCGCGCGCCATCGCCCCAGCCAATTGTCGGGCGGCCAGCAGCAGCGCGTCGCCGTCGCCCGCGCGCTGATCGCCGCGCCCAAGCTCATCCTCGCCGACGAGCCGACCGGCAACCTCGATACCAATCACGGGGAGGAGGTGATGCGCATGTTGCAGCAACTGAACGCCGAAGGGTCGACGATCGTCATGGTCACCCACTCGCCGGCGCATGCCGATTACGCCAGCCGCGTGGTCAACATGCTCGACGGCCGCGTCCTGCAGGAACGGCGCCGCGCGGCCTGACCGCCATCGCCTGACCCCCACCTCGATCGAAAGCGACCGCCGGCCATGTGGCGAAACTATCTCACCGTTGCGGTCAACGCCCTGGCGAAGAACCGCGCTTATTCGATCATCAACCTCCTGGGGCTGGCGATCGGCATGGCGGCCTGCCTGCTGATCCTGGTCTTCATCCGCTATGAAACCAGCTACGATCGCTGGCTGCCGCGCGGCGAGGATACTTATCAATTCCAGACGTGGATGCCCAATCCGCGCGACGGCGCGCCGTACATGCTGCAGATGTCGAGCTACATCACGGCCGAGCGGCTGAAGAAGGATTTCCCGCAGGTGGAGGCGGTCAGCTACGTGCTCGGCGGCACCCCCTCGATCCTCCGCCAGGGGCAGGTGAGCACGGCGGAAGACTATCTCACGGCGGACAATGATTTCCTCGCCGTGGTCGACCTGCCGATCCTGCGCGGGTCGAAGAACGCGCTGAACGCCCCCGACACCGCGGTGCTGACCCGGTCGGAGGCGATCCGCCAGTTCGGCACCGACGATGTCGTCGGCCGGACGCTCAGCCTCATCCAGAAGGGCAAGACCTATGATTACCGCGTCAATGCGGTGCTTCAGGATCTGCCCAGGAACTCGCACCTTCGCATCAACGCGGTCGTGCGGCGTGATTTCGGCTCCTATTTCACGCAGGAACCCGAATTCCTCACCTGCTGGCAATGCCAGTCCGGCTGGGTCTATGCCCGGCTGAAACCCGGCACCGACGCCGACGCGCTGAACGCGCAGCTTCCCGCCTGGGAGAAACGAAACATCCCCGACGAAAATCTCGCCGGCACGCGCTACAATGCCGGCGACGATACCGACTGGGCACTCGTCCCGGTGGCGGACGTTCACCTCGGGGTCGCGCAGGCCGGCTCGATGGCGCCGGGCAACGATCACCGCTCGATCGTCACCTTCGCCATCATCGCGGTGCTGATCCTGCTGATGGCGGTGGTGAACTTCACCAACCTTGCCACTGCCCGCGCTGGCCAGCGCGCCCGCGAGGTCGCGCTGCGCAAGGTGCTGGGCGCGACGCGCCGCCAGCTGATCGTTCAGTTCGTCGGTGAATCGCTGCTGATCGCCGCCATCGCCGTCGCCATCGCGCTGGCGCTGGGTGAGCTGCTGGTCCGCCCCTTCGCCGCCTTCCTCGATGCCGACCTGCGCTTCAGCTATTTCGGCGCCGACGGCATGCTCTGGCCGGCGCTCGCGCTCATGCTGATCGTCGGTGTCGCCGGCGGTCTCTACCCCGCCTTCTTCCTGTCGCGCTTCCAGCCCGCCAGCGTGCTGAAGGCGAACAAGTCCTCCACCGAGACCCCCGGCACCGGCATGCTGCGCAACATGCTCGTGGTGGCGCAATTCGCCATCTCGATCGGCCTCATCATCTGCACCGCGATCGTCTACGGCCAGACCGTCTACGCCCGCTCGGTCGATCCCGGCTACCAGCGCGATCACCTGCTGCAGGTCGGCAACATGAGCCGCTACCAGTTGATCGGCCGGGGCGAGCAGATTGCCGAGCGGATGAAGCGCGTGCCCGGGGTCGTCGCGGTCGGCCGCACCGACATCGGCGTCGCGACGCAGAACACCAACACCACCGGCGTGCTCGTCCCCGGCAATCCGCAGCCCGTCGCGCTTGGCCGCTACCGCGTCGACCACGACTTCCGCGACGCCATGGGGCTTCAGCTCGTCGCCGGTCGCTGGTTCGACCCTGCCCGGCCGATGGACGATCAGACGCTCTCCTTCCCGGAGGATCCGGCCGAGGTCCGCGCATTGGTCGCCCGCGGCGCCAATGTTGTGGTCAACGAATATGCCGCGCGAAAGCTTGGCGCCGCCGATCCCGCGGCGGCGCTCGGCAAGACCTTCCGCATGGCGTTGGGCGAGCAATATGGCGACGTGCCGATCACGGTCGTCGGCGTGGTGCGCGATTCCCGCTTCCGCTCGGTGCGTGAGCCGCTGGAGCCGATCGTGTTCATCGGTTCGCGCGAGGGGCCCTCGACCATGGTGATCCGCTACGACGGTGATCCCGCCGCCGTCCGCGCCGCGGTGGAGCGCGAGTGGCGCGCCGCCGCCAGCGACGTGCCGTTCGAGGGCAAGTTCAGCGAGGCGATCATCGAGGAGCTCTACGATGCGGAGGAAAAGCGCGCGCAGATCTTCGCCGGATTCGCGGTGCTCGCGGTGGTGATCGCCTGCCTCGGGCTGTTCGGCCTCGCCGCCTTCACCGCCGAGCGCCGTACGAAGGAGATCGGCATCCGCAAGGTGCTGGGCGCGCGCACGATCGATATCGTCCGGCTGCTCGTCTGGCAGTTCAGCCGCCCGGTGCTGATCGCCAATCTCATCGCCTGGCCGGTCGCCTGGTGGGCGATGCGTGACTGGCTGAACGGCTTCGACACGCGCATGGCGCTGACCCCGGTGCCGTTCTTCCTCGCCGGCGGCGTCGCGCTGGGAATCGCGGTCGTCACCATCGCCGGCCATGCGTTCAAGGTCGCCCGCGCCAACCCGATCCGCGCGCTGCGCTACGAATAGCGGCCGCCGCCACGCTTGTTCGCCCCTGTCGGCCGTGCGATAGGCGCCGCCCTTTCGGCGGGTCTCGCCACGACCAACAAGGGAGACATCGCGTGGACAGCGCCGCCACTGCGCTCGGCCTCGATTTCGGCACCACCAACACCGTCGCCGCGCTGGCCGACGGCACGGGCGAATCGCACCTCGTCTCCTTCGCCGGTGATCGCGCCACCGGCCCGGTATTCCGCTCGGCGCTGTGCTTCTGGGAGGATGAGGACGCGTGGAACGGCATCGCACATGAGGCGGGGCCCTGGGCGATCGGCGAATATCTCGATTCCCCGCTCGACAGCCGCTTCGTGCAATCGTTCAAGACCGTCGCGGCCAGCGCCTCGTTCGAACGCGCGCTGATCTTCGGCAAGCCGTTCCGCTTCGAGGATCTGGGACAGCGTTTCCTGCAGCGGCTCGTCGCGCACAGCGGCGGCCGGCTCGATCGCCGCCCGCGCCGCGTCATCGTCGGCCGTCCAGTCGAATATGCCGGCGCGCGGCCCGATCCGGCACTCGCGCGGCAACGCTATGACGCGATGCTGGCCGATTTCGGCGTCGAGCTTCACTATGTCTATGAACCGCTCGGCGCCGCGTTCAGCTATGCCGCGCGGCTGACGGAACCAGCGACGATCCTGGTCGCCGATTTCGGCGGCGGCACGACCGATTTCTCGATCGTCCGGGTCGAGGCGCCCGGCGCCGCGCGCCGCTGTGTCCCGCTCGCCTCCGCCGGCATCGGTATTGCCGGCGATCGCTTCGACCAGCGCATCGTCAGCCAGCTGCTGCTGCCGCTGCTGGGCAAGGGCGGCCACTATCGCTCGTTCGGCAAGGTGCTCGACATTCCCGGCGGCTATTTCGCCGATTTCGCCGATTGGTCGCGCCTCGCCATGATGCGCAACCGTCGCACGCTGGAGGAGCTTCGCCGGCTTCAGCGCGATTGCATCGATCCCGTGCCCATCGGCCGAATGATCGCGCTGATCGAGCATGAACAGGGTTTCCCGCTCTACGATGCCGTGGGGCAGGTGAAGCGCGCGCTGTCGCAGGGGGAGGAGGCGGTGTTCCATTTCGAGGGCGGCGGTGTCGCCCTGCGTGCGCCCGTCACGCGCGAAGCGTTCGAACAATGGATCGCCGACGACCTCATCCGGATCGAGGCGGCGATGGACGTGGCATTGGCGCGCGCCGCAACCGACGCGGCCGCGATCGACCGCGTGTTCCTCACCGGTGGCTCGTCGCTCATCCCCGCGATCCGCGCGATCTTCGACCGCCGCTTCGGCAGTGAGCGGATCGCCACCGGCGGCGAACTCACCTCGATCGCGCACGGCCTGGCGCTGATCGGCGAACAGCCCGATCTCGCCGGCTGGACCGCCTGACACCAAAGGGCCCGGCCGCAGCGAACCTGCGACCGGGCCGTGGCTTTTCGAGAAAAGGGCAGGGGCGCTCACCCCCGCCCAATGCTCAGAAGCGAATGCGCCCGCCGACCGTGATGTACCGCCCGATCGTGTCGTACAGCAGCGGGTCCACCACGCGCGACGTGCCGAGCGAGATGTTGTTGGTGTCCGACGGCGGCGGATCCTTGTCGAACAGATTGTTGATCGACAGGAACAGCTCCGGCTTGGCGTTGCCCGCCTCGATCTGCTGGCGGATCGTGAGATTCGTGTAGAATACCGCCGGGACATGATCCTGGTCGATCGTGACCGGCGGGATCACGCGGCGATGCGCGCCGATGAACCGCTCCTGGATCGCGATGGTGGTGCCGCCCGACGTATAGGTCGCCTGCAGGTTCGCGCGCCAGCTCGGGAAGGAACCCGTGCCGGCATATTGCACCGCCGCCACGCCGCGCGCTTCCTGCGTGTAATTGTCGAGATAGGTGGCAATCCCGCGCAGGCTCAGCTGCCCGCCGGCAAAGCGCGTCTGGTAGCTCGCGTCGAAGTCGATGCCCGAAATGTCCACCGTCGCGATGTTCAGCGCGACGCCGTTGACGTCGGTCAGCCGCCCGTCGGCGCCGCGCACCGTCAGCGCGCACAGCCCCTGATCGCCGGCAAAGCACTGGTTGACCAGCTGCTGCGCCGACAGCGTCTGGATCGCGTCGTCGATCTTGATCTTGTAATAGTCGACCGAGAAGCCGAGCCCCGGCAGGAATTCGGGGCGATAGGACAGGCCGGCCGCGATCGTCTTGGCGCGCTCGGGCAGCAGGTCGGGGTTGCTGCCGGTGAAGGTGAACACGTTCTGCGTCACCAGGTTGTTGTTGAACGGGTCGACGATCGCCACGACGTTGCGCGAACGCGGCCCGAACAGGTCGCCGATATTGGGTGCGCGGATGTCCTGCGAATAGGTGCCGCGCAGCCGCAGGCCGGATACCACCTCGCTGGTCAGGCCCAGCTTCCACGTCGTCACGCCGCCGCTGGTGCTGTAATCGGTGCGGCGGATCGCACCGTTGAAGTCGATCGACTGCAGGAAATTGTCACCGCGATACAGCGGCACCAGCACTTCGCCGAACGCTTCCTTCACATTGTACCCGCCGCCCGACGGCTGCGGGTTGGTCGCGACGAACCCGATCCCCTGCGAAATCGGATCGACCGTGATCGTGCCCGACATGTCGCGATATTCGGCGCCCACCGCGGCCGCCACGTCGCCCGCCCAGGTGGAGAACAGATTGCCACGCACCGTCAGCGCGACGACGTCCTGCTTGGCGATCGACCGTGCGAAACCGGCACCCTGCTGATAGGCGCGCTGCTCCGCCGTCATTGGCGTCTGGCCGAACGGGTTCCACGCCACGCAGCCATTGTCGGGGTTGGTCAGCGACGAACGGCAGACGATCTGGCCGGTGGCCGGGTTGACCACCGCATCCGCCGCCAGGCGCGTGTTGGCGTTGATCCGCTGGTTGCTGGTTTCCAGCAGGTACCGCGACTCGCCATGTTCGTAATAGCCGTCGATGGTGAACTGGCCGACCGTCGCCTTGAACCCGGCGGTCAGGTTCAGCGTCTTGGTCGTGTTGGTCACCCGGTTCTGGCCAAAGGTCATGTCGACCTTGCCCAGCTCGATCGCGCTATAGCCGTTGGCGGCCATCGCATTGCGCAGATTGTCGGGCAGGAAGGCATTGTCCGCCTGCACCACCAGCGCAGCGGTGCCGATGAAGAACGGCGCCAGCAGCGGATATTCGCTGCGCGAATAGCCATAGGCACCCTCAGCAAAGACCGAGAAATTGTTGCTGAACTCATATTCGGCATGGCCGAAGATGTTCTTGGCGTTCAGTTCCGACACGATCGCCGCCGGGTAGCGCGGGCCGTCGCCACCGACCTCGACCGTCCCGGTGAACAGCTCGCCGTGGCGATAGGCGGATTGCGAACCATCGGCGCCGAACTGGATGTCGCGCAGCGGCCCGGTGGTGATCCGCGTCCCGTCGCGGCGCATCCCGGTGATCAACCCGCCATAGGTCGCGGCGGCAAGATTGACGTTCTCGCGCAGCAGCAGCTGCGGCTGCCCCGCCTGGCCCGACAGCGGGTTGGGCACCATCGCCCAGCCACGGTTGGCCCATTCGCGCGCGCGCCCGTCGACCGGCGCCTGTTCGTTGATCGATCCGCTGATGACGATGCTGCCGCGATCGTCGTCGAAGCCGAAGCCGGCCGATGCCTCGGCGGCCCAGCTATGCCCGTCGCCATGCGTCGAGATGCCGTTGCGCAGCTCGCCCATCACGCCGCGGAATTTGGTGTCGAGCACGAAATTGACGACGCCCGCCACCGCGTCCGATCCATAGGCCGCCGATGCGCCGCCGGTCACGATGTCGACGCGCTTGATCAGCTGCTGCGGGAACATCGAGATGTCCGCGGTGCCGGTCACGCCCGATGCCGGCGGACGGCGCCCGTCCAGCAGCACCAGCGTGCGGGTGATGCCCAGGTTGCGCAGATTGGCGGTGCTCGACGTGCTCGATACCGATCCGCCCGGCGTGAAGCTCGGGGTCGACGGCCCGGTCGATCCGGTCAGCTGCGGCAATTGCCGCAGCGCCTCGGTCAGGTTCGGCGCGGCGTTGCGCAGGTCCTGGCTCCCGACGACGGTGATCGGCGTCGGCGCCTGGTATCCGTTGCTGACGACGCGCGAACCCGTGACGATGATGTCACCATCGGTGGAGGAGGCGGATTCGCGCTCGGCCGATGCTGCCGGCTCCAGCGATTCGGTCTGCGACTGGCCGGGGGTGCCGGTCGGCGCGGTACCGGCGACCGCATCGTCGGGCACGGTGCCAAGGCCGGCCGGCGCGGTCTGCGCCGCCGCACTGGTCGCACTGATGGCGATGATGGAGCAGCACGCCAGCATGTTGATGAGCTTCAAGACTTCCCTCTCCCTTGCACGCACCTTCGATCCACCCGGTCCCCGCGCGCTCCGTATCCTCGGATATCGCTGGCAGGGCATGGCCGCAGGTCGACTGATCATCTTTTTAACGGATGAACAAGAATGCCTTTAATGCCCTTTCACACTTTGCTTTACAAGCGTGAAAAATCGGGTCTATTCAGCGGCGAACGAAAAATAGGCAGGTGATGGCGAACGGCGACGGAATGGATGATCGGGGATGTGGCCGGCACCGGGCGTTCCGTGGCCGATTGTCTCCGCTGGCAGGCCGGCGGCAGGCCGCATGACGGCCGCCACTGATCGCGGCGCGGCCGCCGGTGCGGCCCGTCTTGGGGCCTCCGCACGCGATATCCTGCTCGACGCCGCGCGCGACCTGATGATCGAAACCGGCAGCAGCGATGTCTCGCTTCACGCCATCGCCCGCCGCGCCGGCGTCACCGCCCCGCTCGTCAAATATTATTTCGGCGGCAAGGAAGGGCTGCTCACCGCGCTGGTGGAGGCCGATACCAGCCGCTCGCTCAGCCAGCTTGAGGGGCTGCTCGCGATGGACGTGTCGGCCACCCAAAAACTGACCCTGCATGTCACCGGAATCATTCGCAATTATGCCCGTCACCCGTATCTGAACGGGCTGCTCAACCGCCTGGTGCGCGACTCTGGCAACGAGGCGTCGGAGCGGATCAAGGCCAATTTCGTCGAGCCGCTGATCAACGCCCAGCGCCGGATCATCGAGCAGGGGGTCGCCGCAGGCGAATTCCGCGCGATCGATCCCGACCACGCCTATTTCCTCATCGTCGGCGCCTGCCAGTATCTGTTCGCCACCCGCGTCCCCTTCGGCGACCTGATGAACGGCGCGCCCTCGCAGGACACGTTCGTGCGCACCTTCACCGCAGAGGCGGTGGACTTCATCCTGCGCGGGCTGCGACCCTAGCCATGCACCCCCGCCGATTTTCCACGCAAACCCCTGACAAACCGGCCTATATCATGGCCGGTACGGGTGAGGCCGTCACCTATGCCGAGCTTGAGGCACGCGCCAATCAGGTGGCGCACTGGCTGCGCGATCAGGGCGTTCGCGCCGGCGACGTCGTCGCGATCATGGCGGAAAATCACCCGCGTTTGTACGAGTTCATCTGGGGCGCGCAGCGGATCGGCGTCCATTATCTGCTGATCGCGACCGCGCTGACCGCCGGAGAGGTCGACTATATCCTGCGCGACGCCGATGCGCGGATCGCCATCCTCTCGGCTCGGGTGTTGGAACGCCTCGGCGAGCCGCCCTTGCCGGGGCGCACTTCATGCCTCGACGATGATCTGGTCGCGACGGTGCGCCGCTACCCCGATCATCCCGTGCGCGACGAGGCGCCCGGCACCGACATGCTCTATTCGTCGGGCACCACGGGCTTCCCGAAGGGCATCAAGTCGCCGCTTCCCGCCAGCTTCGACCAGCCGCCCCGCGCGGTCGAAATCGGCACCCGCTTCTTCGGCTATGCGCAGGACAGCATCTATCTCTGCCCCGCGCCGCTATACCATGCCGCCCCGCTGCGCTGGAGCCTTGCGATCCATCGCCTCGGCGGCACCGTCATCCTCATGGAACGGTTCGACGCCGCCGCGGCGCTGTCGGCGATCGCCCGCCACCGCGTGACCATCGCGCAGGTGGTGCCAACGCATCTTGCCCGCATGCTCGCGCTGCCCGCCGAGGAGCGCGGAGGCCACGACATCTCCTCGCTCCGCTCCGTGTTCCACGCCGGCGCACCCTGTCCCGTGCCGCTGAAGTATCGCGCGATCGAGTGGTTGGGGCCAATCGTCGGGGAATTCTACAGCGGGACCGAAGGGGTCGGCCTCACCGTCGCCACTTGCAGCGACTGGCTCGCGCATCCCGGCACCGTCGGCCGCGCGGTCCAGGGCGAGATCCGCATCTGTGGCGAGGATGGGGAGCCGCTTCCGACGGGCGACGAAGGCCTCGTGCGCTTCGCCAACGCCAATCCCTTCGCCTATCACAAGGATCCCGAACGCACTGCCGCGGCGTACAACCAGCATGGCTGGCCCACCCTCGGCGACATCGGGCGCATCGATGCCGACGGCTTCCTGTACCTCACCGATCGCGCCAGCTTCATGATCATCTCGGGCGGCGTGAACATCTACCCGCAGGAGGTGGAGAACTGCCTGTTGCAGCACGCGCAGGTCGCCGACGTGGCGGTCGTCGGATTGCCCGATCCCGACATGGGCGAGCGGGTGGTGGCACTGGTCGAGCCACGCATATGGCCACTCCTGGACGAAGCAGCGCTGGCCGCCGAGCTCGACGCATTCGCCCGCCAGGGCCTCAGCCCGGTGAAGGTGCCGCGCCGCTACGTCTTTCGTCCCACGCTGGAGCGTACCGATGCGGGCAAGCTGGTGAAGCGGCGACTGCGCGACACCTTGCTGGCCGAGGATACAGAAATGGTGATCCAATGAGCGACGCGGCAACGATGGGTCGATCGGACACGGTGCCGGGGGGGCTGCAACCCGCTGCACCGGCGGCGGAACCGCAGGGTGCGGCGTCCTTCCCGCTGCCAAGCGCTGCGGCCGCACGCTATTCGGTGTGGCTGCTGACCGTCATCTACATGCTGAACTTCGTCGATCGGCAGATCGTCAACATCCTGGCCGAACCGATCAAGCGCGATCTGGGGCTCGCCGACTGGCAGCTGGGCGCGATGACGGGCCTCGGCTTCGCCATGCTGTACACGACGCTGGGCATCCCCATGGCACGCCTCGCGGAACGCTATCACCGCGGCCGGATCATCTCCGGGTGTCTTGTCGTGTGGAGTGGCTTCACCATCCTGTGCGGCCTGACGACGACCTTTGCGCAAATCCTGTTCGCCCGCATCGGTGTCGGCGTGGGGGAAGCGGGGTGCACGCCCTCGTCGCAGTCGCTGATTGCCGACAGCGTGCCGGCGAACCGGCGCGCGTCGGCGCTCGGCACTTTCTCGATGGGCGTGCCGATCGGCTCGCTCGCGGGCCTGATGATCGGCGGCCTGATCGCGCAAAGCTATGGCTGGCGGGCGGCCTTCATGGTCGCTGGCGCGCCAGGCATCCTACTGGGCGTGATCGCCTTTGCCACGCTGCGCGACCCGCGCCCCGCGGGAACGCCGAAGGATCGCGCGAACCTGCTGCCGCTCAGCGCGGTGCTGAAGCAATTGCGCGGTCAGCCTGCCTTCTGGTGGCTTGCCGCGGGCTCGGCGATCACCTCCTTCGTGGGCTATGGGCAGCAGGCGTTCTACGTCTCCTTCTTTCTGCGCAATTACACACCGGAACTCACCGCCGCGGCGCAGGCGGTCGGCTTCGCCGGGCCGCTCGCCTTCATCGGCGTCACTCTGGGCATCGTGCTGGGCTTGTCCGGCGGCCTTGGCACCTTGATCGGCGGGCGCCTCGGCGATCGCTATGTCGCGCGCGGACCCGGCGGCTATGGCATGGTCGCTGCGATATCGATGCTGATCTCCGGCCCGCTCCTCGCCGCGGTATTCTTTCTCGGCAGCGGCCTGACGATCCTCGTGCTGCTGACCGTGCCCCTGTTCTTCAAGAACATGTGGTTCGGCCCGGTGTTCGCCGCCATCCAGGGCATGATCGCCCAGCGCTCGCGCGCCACTGCCACGGCGATCTTCCTGTTTGTCCTCAATGCAGGCGGGCTGGGCTTGGGCGCGCTGCTCACCGGGCTGATCAGCGACCTGTTCGCCACCAGCTACGGCGAGGCGGAGGGGGTACGCTACGCGCTGGCGGCGACGTCGCTGGTCTCCTTCCTGTCGGCGGCCTGTTTCTGGCGGGCCGCCGTCGTGATGCGCCGCGAAGCTGCTGGCGCGTGAGCAACGCTTTCTTTTCTGAAGGGAATCACTGAATGCAGATCACCGCTGACACCGCCGCCGTCGTGACCGGCGGCGCCTCCGGCCTCGGCCGCGCCAGTGCGGAGGCGCTCGCCGCCGCCGGCGTGAAGGTTGCCATCTTCGATCTGAACGAGGAAGCGGGACAGGAAGTCGCCGACGCGATCGGCGGCATCTTCTGCCACGTGAACATCATGAGCGAGGAGTCGGTCCTCGCCGGTTTCGAGAAGGCGCGTGCCGCCCACGGGCAGGAGCGTATTCTGGTTCACTGCGCGATGGCCAACCGCAAGGGCAAGACTGTCGGCCGCAACAAGCAGACCGGCGAGTTCACCCGCTTCTCCACCGAGGATTTCGCCTTTGCCACCGACGGCATCCTGATCTCCAGCTACCGCATGGCCTCGCTGTCGGCGTTCGGGATGGCCGGGCTGGAGCCGCTGGAGGACGGCGAGCGTGGCGCGATCATCCTGACCTCATCGGTAGCGGCGCAGGACGCGCAGATCGGGCAGGTGGCTTACGGCGCCGGCAAGTCGGGCGTAAACGGCATGGTGCTGCCGATGGCGCGTGACCTCATGGACCTGGGCATTCGCGTGAACGCGATCATGCCGGGCATCTTCGGCACGCCGCTGCTGGGCAAGCTGCCACAGCAGGTGTTCGACAATCTCAACGCGTCGGTGCCCTTCCCCAAGCGCCTGGGCAAGCCGGAGGAATATGCCTCGCTGGTTCTCGAACTGGTGCGCAACGCCTATTTCAACGGCCAGTCGATCCGCCTCGACGGTGCCATCCGCATGGCGCCGCGCTGATCCGCCCGATCCCTGCGGCAACGCTGCAGGGCCGATTTGATGCCTCTTGGAGGGAAGAGCTGCCATGTCCGCTGCCTATATCGTCGATGCCGTCCGCACCCCGCGCGGGGGGGGCAAGCTGGGCAAGGGTGCCCTGACGCATCTGCACCCACAGCATCTCGGCGCCACCGTGTTGAGGGCGCTGCGCGACCGCAACGCGCTGGATACGTCGCGGGTGGACGACATCATCTGGTCGACCAGCCAGCAGCGCGGCAAGCAGGGCGGTGATCTGGGCCGGCTGTCCGCGCTGTTCGCGGGCTATGACGTCAAGGCGTCGGGCGTGACGCTTGACCGTTACTGCGGCGGTGGGATCAGCAGCGTCGGCTTTGCCGCGTCACAGATCATCGCCGGGTTCGAGGATGTCGTTATCGCCGGCGGGACCGAGATGATGAGCCACCATGCCGAGGCGGACGGCTGGGAGCAGGGAACGCCCTTCGCGGAGCTTGGGCGCGCCAAGGGCAATTACGCGCTGTACGAGGAGCATCCGATCTCGCACGTCGGCGTCGCCGCGGACGCGATCGCCGCGATGGAGGGCATCGGACGCGCCGAACTCGATGCATTTGGCGCCGAGAGCCAGCGCCGCGCCGCGCTTGCCATGGCGGAGGGCCGCTTCGACCGCAGCATCGTCCCGGTCCATAACGACGACGGCACGGTTGCGCTGGACCACGACGAATATCCCCGGCCGGAAACCACCGCGGAAAGCCTCGCGGCGCTGAAGCCCAGCTTCGCCGCGATCGCCAACGTGCCGGCATCCCCTGATGGCACCACGATGAAGCAGATGATCCAGCGCAAATATCCCGAGCTGGAATGGGAGCCGGCGCATCATGCCGGGACGTCATCGGGCGTGGTGGATGGCTCGGCAGCGCTGCTGCTCGCCTCCGAGGAGGGCTTGCGGGCCAATGGCTGGAAGGCGCGCGCGCGCATCGTCACCGCCGTCAACCAGGGTGATTGCCCGACGTTGATCCTCAACGCGCCGGTGCCCGCCGCGCGCAAGGCGCTCGAGCGTGCCGGTCTGACCGTGGACGACATCGACGTGTGGGAGATCAACGAGGCATTCGCCGTCGTCACCGAAAAGGCGATCCGCGATCTCGGGCTCGACCGTGGCAAGGTCAACATCAATGGTGGCGCCATTGCGCTCGGCCATCCGATCGGGGCGACAGGATCGATGTTGATCGGGACCGCCCTGGACGAGCTTGAGCGTTCCGGCGGACGCTATGCGCTGATCACGCAATGCGCCTTTGGCGGCATGGCGCCGGCGATCATCATCGAGCGGCTGGACGGCTGACGCTTTCCGCGTCGGCGGCGTTGGGCCGCGCCGGGAACGGGCGGTCCGGCGCTTCGTTGCCTCTGGAGAACCCAAGCCGATCAGGGTCTTGTGACCGCGTGATCGGCATCCGGAGGTGATGATGAGCAGCAAGCAGCCGATGCAGGCAGACGGCGCCGCGAGCAAGACGGCGCGCAGCGGTGAAACGCCCGGGCAGGAGAAGAGCGGCGGCGAGAGCCAGGGCGGCGCCTATCCCAACCCACACAGCGACAAGAATGGGAGCAAGAAGGGCGGCAAGTTCGACGGCGGCCAGTCCGAACGCGCCTATCATGGCACCGGCCAGCTCGGCGAGCAGAAGACCGGCGAGCAGCCCAATGCAGGTTCGACCGAATAGGCGCGCCCGCGCCCGATCAATGCGTCTCCCGTTCGACCTTTAAAAGCGAAAGGCCGCCCTCTTGCGAGGACGGCCTTTCCATTGTCAGCCGTTCAGGGCCTTCGTCAGGCGACGACCACCTTGGTGGAGGCCGCGTTCATCGAGTGAGCCTTGAGCGGCGTGAGACAATGAGACATTCGACCACCTCCTTTCAGTTGTTGCAGGGTAGCGGCGATATGGAAATCATCGCCGCTCTTTCAAGAGCTTAGCGGGGGCTATAGAGCGGCGCCCGCGCTGGCGCTCACACCTTGGCCTTCGCTTACACCTTGGCCTTCAGGGAGCCGCCCTCAGCATAGAGCGTCGCATAACGGCGCGTGACCATTGGTAGCGATTCATCGATCCACGCGGCCATCGCCTCTTCTTCGCCCAGCGACTGCTTCAGCGCGGCCGTGGCAGTGGAGAAGCCGCCGTCATCGGCCATGACCAGCAGCGACTTGTACGCGGCGATCTCGAAATGCTCGAAGGCGTAGTTCGCGAAGCTGTTCTTGACGATCTCGTCACCCGCCATGCTGTGCGTGATCGCGGCCATGCTGCCGGACATGCTGAGGCCAAGGTCCTTGATCGTGGAACTGCTGGTCTCGAAACTCGCCAGGATCTCCTCCAGCCGCGCAATCTGGCCGTTGGTCTCCTCGATATGAGCGCGCAGCCGATCGGCGACTTCGGGGTAGTGTTCGATGCGCGCCACTTGCGGGGTCATGATCGAAAGGGCCTGCTTTTCCACCGCATGCGCGTTGACCAGGCCGGTGATGAACAATTCGCGAAGCACATCGTGACTGGGCATCAGGCTTGACTCCTTTGCGTGACAGACAGCGAAGATCGGGGGCAGGACCCCGATATGATGGGATAATGCCCGCCATCGATCTTCTGCGGTCCTCAACCCATGAGCCGGCGGATCGTCTCCGCGCAAAGGCCGGCGACGACGGGAAAACCCGCTAACTTCGATCAGCCTGCGCAGATTGCTTGGCGGCTTCCGCTTGTCATCGCGGAATGAAGTAGGGGAAAACGGCTTCTCTACATGCCTGGCAAGGTGATGAGATGCCCACGGTCGCCGTCTGCATGACTGGCGTGCAACGCGGCCTCATCATTGCGTTTCGTCGCAAGGAAGCGCAAACATGGCTTGAACTTTTAGACTGCTGGCTCGTACCGCATTACTGATGCCTGCCCCGCACGAACCGTCCGACCCCGCCAAGCACACCGACTCCGAAGGAGGGGGGCAGGCATCCGGCCGCCCCGCGGCAGGGAAGCTGGATCAGGGCAGCACCGAGACGATGCCGCAGCCGGGGCTGCATCATTGGCGCGAAAGCACGATCACCGATCCCGATCTGCAGAATCGCGGCGGCGTGTTCTTTGCCGCGATCGAGATGACGCGGATGCCGATGATCCTCACCGATCCCAATCGGGAGGACAATCCGATCGTCTTCGCCAACAAGGCCTTCCTTGACCTCACCGGCTATGAGGAATCGGAAGTGCTCGGACGCAACTGCCGCTTTCTCCAGGGAGCGCAGACCGACCGCAACTCGGTCGCTGAGCTCCGCGAGACCGTGGCGGAGAAGGGTTCGATCGCGCTCGAGATCCTGAATTATCGCCGCGATGGTACGCCGTTCTGGAATGCGGTGTTCATCGGCCCGGTCTATGACACCGATGGCAAGCTGCAATTCTTCTTTGCCAGTCAGCTGGATGTCACGCGGCGGCGCAACACCGAGCAATCCTACCGCCAGGCCCAGAAGATGGAATCAATCGGCCAGCTCACGGCTGGGCTGGCGCACGATTTCAACAATCTGCTGCAGGTGGTGAACGGCAATCTGGAACTGGTCACCGCGACTGACGATCCCGCCCGGATCAGGCGCTACGTCGCGGCGGCGCAATCGGCGGCCGAGCGCGGTGCCAAGCTGACACGGCAATTGCTGGCCTTCGCACGCAAGACCCGGCTTGAGCCGCGCGCTGTCAACCTGACGCAGCTGGTGTCGGAATTCAGCGAGCTGATCGAAAGCTCGGTCAACAAGCAGGTCGACATTCATCTCAGCCTGCGGCGCGGCCTGCCCTATGTCGTGCTCGACCCTGACCAGCTCGAAATGGCGCTGCTGAATATCGTCAACAATGCACGCGACGCGATGAGCGACGGTGGGCTGGTGACGATTGCCACGCGCCCGCTGCGCCTGACCGAGGAAACCGCCGCCACCGACCTGGAACCCGGCGACTATGTCGTCCTTGAGGTGCAGGATGAGGGACCGGGGATGAACCCCGACGTGGCCGAGCGCGCAACTGAGCCGTTCTTCACCACCAAGGGCGTGGGCAAGGGCACGGGTCTTGGCTTGGCGATGGCCAGCGGCTTCGTGCGCCAGTCGGGCGGGCGGCTGGAGATCGAGACGGCGCCGGGTACCGGCACCACCGTCCGCATGATCTTTCCGGTCCGCCGCGACGCCGAGGTGGAGCCGGCGCGCGAGCAGCAGCAGGAGGAGCAACGCCTCGACGATACCTTGGGTCCGGCACATATCCTCGTCGTCGAGGACAATGACGAGGTGTTGGCACTGGCGCGCGAGATCCTTGAAAGCCAGGGCTACAAGGTGTCGACCGCGGTTACCGGCGAAGATGGACTGCGCCTGTTCGATGAACTGCACCCCAAGACGCGTATCGACCTGCTGTTCACCGATCTGGTGATGCCGGGCGGCATGAACGGCCTGATGCTCGGCGACGCGATCATTGCGCGCGATCCATCGGTGTCGATCCTGATGACGACCGGCTATAATGAGGAACTGGTCGTTAACGGCCCGCGCGCCCGAGCATCGGACGTGCTGAGCAAACCGTACCGCCGTGCCGAACTGCTGGACCGGGTGCGTCAGGCGCTCAATCGGCGTGGTGAGAACGGCGACCGACGTCGTCGGTCGGATTTCGGCGCGGCGCAGGCCTGAACCTCTACCGCTTCCTCGCCCGATCCGGGGCACCTATCAGCCAGTAGATTGAAAAGCCCCAATCTTTCCGTGGGGCGATTGCGCAGGAGCGGGACAGGCGGCTAGCGCCCGTTGAACGCGGGGCGCGTGTCTGCGCCCCATCTGCGTCGGGCGGTTGCCCGACGGTTCCGCCGCTGCCGCCATGTGACCGGGCAACCCCCGGTAGTCGCAGCGACGATCGAATGGACGTCCGAACGATGCACGATCGCTGGTCCGATGTTGCCGAGCTGATTGCGGCCCATCGCGAGATCGCGGGCCTGCTGATCGGCGCGCTCACCTTTCTGGAATGTACCGCGGTGGTGGGCGTGCTGTTTCCCGCGACGGCGACGATGCTGGCGATTGGGGGGATGGTCGGCGCGCGGCTGCTCGACCCGATCGTCATCGGCCCGCCTGCGATCATCGGGGCGATCCTGGGCGGCTGGCTGTCGTTCCGGATGGGCCGCTGGCTTGGCCCGCGGGTGCTGTACCGCCGGCCGTTCCGGCGCCATCGCCCCGCTGCGGCGCGGGCGCGGTTGCTGTTCAGCCGCCACGGTGTCGCCCTGCTGCTCGCGGCGCGCTATTATGCGCCGGCCCGCGCGACCGTGCCGATGGTGGCCGGCATCCTCAACATGCGCCGGTCGCGCTTCCACATCGCAGATGCGGCGGCCGCAGTGCTGTGGGTGGTGTCGCTGCTGACGATCGGCAGCCTCGCCGCCGCTGCACTTGATGAGGTGGCGATCGGCGCGACGGGCAAGCTGATCCTGTTCGCCGCGATGGTGATCCTGACGAGCGCGATCAGCACCGCCGCGATGAAGCGGCTGTTTGGCGGAGAGCGCGGCCGGGTGCGCGGTGGGATGGACGCGCGGGAGGCGGCGCGTCCGTGACCCTCGCCCTTGCCGCGGCCATCCCGGCCGCAACTCATCGCGTGGCGATCGTCCGCAACATCTACAGCCGGCACAATCGGGGTCGGGCCGACGCGCACCAGCCAGCCACGGTCGCGGGCATCCCGGTGCACGAGCCTGCCAGCAAGGCGGCGCTGGAACGCCATCTGGCGCAGCTTGCGGCCGAGGGGGTGGAGACGCTGGTCGTCGACGGCGGTGACGGAACGATCCGCGATATCCTGACGCTCGGCTTGCCCCTGTTCGGTGCCCGAATGCCGGCGATCGCGCTGGCCCCATCGGGCAAGACCAATGCGCTGGCGCATGACCTCGGCATTGGCACGCGCTCGCTTGAGGATGCCGTGGCGGCGATCGCAGATGGCCGGCGGGTCACCCGCCGCGCGCTGGCGGTGACGCGGGCAGGGACGGCGGTGGTGCTGCACGGCTTCCTGTTGGGTAGCGGCGCCTTTGTGCGCGCCACCGCGCTGGCGCAGCGGGCACATAGCTTCGGCGCGTTCAACGGTGTCGCCGTGGGACTGTCGCTCGCCTCGGTGATCGGCCGGACGCTATTTGGCGGTGACAATGGCGTCTGGCGCCGTGGGGAGCCGATGGCGCTGGCACGCGACGGCAGGGTCGCGATCGACCACCAGACCTATATGTTTCTGGCCGCCGCGCTGACCCGCTTCCCGCTGGGATTAGCGCCGCTCGGGAATGGGCCGTTTGCGGACGACCGTGTCGCCAGCCTCACCATCGACGCACCGCCGCGGCACTTGCCACGCTACTTGCCGGCGCTGCTGCGCGGCGGTGCCGACGATGCGCTCGCACGGGCCGGCTATCACCGCTGCCGCGACCGTCAGGTGGAGCTGGACACCACGAGCGGCTTCGTGATCGACGGCGAGCGGTTCGATGGCGGACGGATCATGATCCGGCGCGGCCCGGTCGTGACCTTCATCGCTGGCCGCTGATCCATCGACAATCATTGAAAGCTGCCAATGTTGTGCCCGGGGGCCGGCGCGAACGGCACCCGCCCGCCTTGTGACGCGTTATTGATCCGAAGCGACCCCGTTGCGGGGCCGTGACAAGGAGAACAACCATGGGTGAAGCCACCGACAAGCTCGCCGCCGCCGGCAACAAGCTGGCTGGCAACATCAAGGAAGCGGTCGGCAAGTCGACCAACAATCCCGATCTCGCCGCCGAAGGCCAGGCGCAGCAGCTCAAGGGCACCGGCCAGGATGTGAAGGGCAGCGTCAAGGGCGCGCTGGGCGACAAGATCTGAACCGATGGCCTGCCGCGCCGGGAAGATGCCCGGCGCGGCGGGCGATTAATGTGCGGCCTTTTGCATCCGCGGCAGGATGATCCGCACGCTGAGCCCCGGCGCATTGTCGGCCAGCTCGATCGTGCCACCGTGCGAGGCGACGATCGCCGCCACCAGGCTCAGGCCCAGCCCGTGGCCGCTGCCCCCACTCGCCATCCGCTCAAACGGTTGCAGCGCGCGCGCGCGATCCGCCTCGGCAATACCCGGGCCATCGTCGGCGATGGTCAGCTCGACCGTCGGATGGGCGCTGTCCTTGCCCGATATCAGTGACAGCGTGATGCGCGCCCCCGGCGGCGTGTAGCGCAAGGCGTTTTCCAGCAGGTTGACGACGATCTGCGCCAGGAGGTCGCGGTCGCCGTTGACGGTGATGCCCGGCTCCAGCCGGGTGACAAGCGCGCGTCGCCCGTCCTCCGCCGCCAGCGCATAGCTTTCCGCGAGCGCCTCGACCGTGGCGGTGAGCGCGACAGGACGGAAATAGGCCCGAAGCCCGCCTGCTTCGACCTCGGCGATGCGCAGCAGCGCCGCGAACAGCGACAGGATTGAATCGATATCGGCGATCGACCGCTCGATCGCCGCAGCTTCCGGCGTACCCTCTCCGGCATCGGCCAGCGATTGCTCCATCCGCAGCCGCAGCCGCATGATCGGCGTGCGCAGCTCATGCGCGACGTCGCTCGATACACGGCGAAGGTTGACGATGTGCGCCGCGTTGCGATCCAGCATATCGTTCAGCGTCGCGGCGAGCTGGTCGAACTCGTCATTTTGCTGGCTGACCGGTATCCGGGCGTCGAGCTGTCCGCGGCTGACCGCGCTGGCGATGCGATTGATGGTGTTGAGGCGGCCGATGATGGTGCGGCCGAACAGCGCGCTGCCGACGATGGCGATGGCGACCAGCAATACGAGTCCCAGCGCAAACAGGAACAGCAGGCGATTGCGCAGCTGGACGGGCAGGTCCGATTCCATCGCCACCGTCAACTGAAGCCCGCCGGGCAGCCGGGTGACGAGCGATCGCGCGGGGTGTCCCTCGCCATCGGGATCGCGGAAACGGATGTCGTGCCAGCCCTCGCCCAGCGCCTCGGTAACGAGCTCGCCGCCCAGCCGTTGCCCGTCGGGCGCGGTCAGGAGATAGCCGAAGCTGTTGACGCCGCGATCGTCGCGCCGGCGCAGCGCCTCCATCAGCGCGGCAAGATCGCCTTCCTCGGCAACGGCCCGCAGCGCGCGGGTTTCGGCGATGATCTGTGCGTCGAGCTGCTCATGCACCACGTCCTCGCCGAGCAGATAGGCGCCGGCACCGAGCAGCAGGGTGACCAGCGCGAAGCCGGCGGTGAAGAACAGCGTGATCTGCCGGACCGTATGCGCGCGGTCAGGCATCGGGATTCAATCGGTAGCCGACACCGCGCACCGTGGTGATGGCGTCGACGGCAAAGCCCGCGTTCAGTTTCTGCCGCAGCCGGCTCATGTGCGTTTCGACGATGTTGGTCTGCGGATCGAAATGGAGGTGCCAGACCTGCTCCAGCAGCATGGTGCGCGACACGGTCTTTCCATTCTGGCTGACCAGCCGTTCGAGCAACGCGAACTCGCGCGGCTGGAGAACGATGCGCTGGTCGCCACGCCACGCTTCGCGGCGCAGCCGATCGATCCGGATGCTGCCGAAGGTGGCGACCGCCTGCAGGTTCATGCCCCGCCGCAGCAGCGCCTCGACGCGCGCGACCAGTTCCGCCACCGCAAAGGGCTTCACCAGATAATCATCCGCCCCCGCGCGCAGCCCGGTTACCCGGTCCTCGATCGATCCTAGCGCCGTGAGCATCAGCACCGGGCCTAGATAGCCGCGGCCGCGCGCCTCGATCACCATCGAAACGCCGTCCGTGTCGGGCAGCATGCGGTCCACGACGAGGAGGTCGGGGGCATGCGCCTGCAAGCTGCGCAATCCGGCCTCGGCGCTGGGTTCAACGACCGCCGTATGTCCCTCCGCGGTCAAGACATCGAGGATCCGCGCGCCCGCCTCCGCCTCGTCCTCGACAATCAGCAATCGCACGCACCACCTCCCGCCGTGATCCCCTCACTCATAAACGCTGTTGCGCGGCATCGCGCGGCAGAAAGGTTGCAAATTCCCAATCTTCGGGGCGGGCGATTGAGCGTCCGCGTCGGTCCGCCTAGTGCCGCAACCCCGTGACCTGTGCCCTGTCCTCCGCCACCCGCCGTTCCACTCGCCCCATCGGGAGCCGCTGACGTGGATGAAGCAATCGGCCGCGTCGCCACCTTCATCGCCGATCATGCCATCTGGGCAGGACCGATCGTCATGCTGCTGACCTTTGGCGAATCCCTGGTTGTCATCGGCATGCTGATCCCCGCCACCGCGCTGATGATCGCGATCGGTGGGATGATCGGCACCGGTCTGCTGGATCCGGCGAGCGTACTGATCTGGGCCATCGTCGGCGCGGTCCTGGGCGACTGGGTGTCCTATGTGCTCGGCCGCAAGTTCGGGCCGGCGGCGTTCCGGCGCTGGCCGCTCAACCGCTATCGGCTGGCGGCCGCAAAGGCGCGGCTGGTGTTTCGCCGTTATGGCGCGGCGTCGATCCTGCTCGGCCGGTTCCTCGGTCCGATGCGGTCGACCGTACCGCTGGTCGCCGGGGTGCTCGGCATGCGCCAGCGCACCTTCCAGATCGCCAATGTAGTCTCGGCGATCCTGTGGGTGCCCGCGCTGCTGCTGCCCGGCTATCTCGCGGCGCGGTCGGTCGGCGGCGTGCAGATCACGGAGATGCACCTTCTCGCCGTGGCGGGCATCGTCGCGGTCATCACGCTGGGCGGCAGCGCGCTGAGCGTGCGGTTCCTGCGCCGCGGCATGGCCCCGCGTGAGCGCCGCGCCCTGACCCCGCGCAGGCCGCAGCGCGACCCCTCCTGACGATGGCGAACAGCTGGGTCGAGGCGGCGATCCTGGGGCTGGTACAGGGGCTGACCGAGTTTCTGCCCGTTTCGTCCAGCGCGCATCTGCGCATCGTGGGGGCGCTGATGAACCCCGGAACGGATCCGGGCGCCGCCTTCACCGCCATCACGCAGATCGGCACCGAACTAGCCGTGCTGCTGTACTTCCGCCGCGATCTGTGGCGCATCGCCGCCGCATGGCTGGGCGCGCTGGGCAAGCCGTGGCGCGCGATGGACGCCGATGCGCGCGCCGGCTGGCTGGTGCTGATCGGCACGCTGCCGATCGTGGTGCTCGGCCTGTTGTTCAAGGATGCGATCGAAACGGTGCTGCGCGACCTGCGCATCACGGCGACCATGCTAATCGTCTTCGCGCTTGTCCTCGGCTTCGCCGACCGTGTCGGGGCGAAGCGGCGCCCGCTGGAATCGATGAGCGTGCGCGACGGCATCCTGCTCGGCTTTGCACAGGCGATGGCGCTGATTCCCGGCGTGTCGCGGTCAGGGGGCACGATCAGCGCCGGGCTGCTGCTGGGTTACACGCGTGAGGCAGCGGCGCGCTATTCATTCCTCCTCGCCGTGCCCGCCGTGCTGGGCTCCGGATTGTATCAGTTGGCGAAAAGCTGGGGTGACTGGGGCCCGATCGGGCCGGGTGAAACCGCGCTGGCGACGCTGATCGCCTTCATCGTCGGCTATGGCGTTATCGTCGTGTTCCTGCGGCTGGTGAGCACACGCGGCTATTGGCCTTTCGTGATCTACCGCATTGCCATCGGGCTCGCCGTATTCGCACTGGTCGGCGCGGGGATCATTCCCGCGACTGCCTGATCCCACCCTGCTATTCCGCTGGACTTGAGCCGCGCGGAAAGTAGCCTGGAAAGCGGGCATCGGAGGGGTGGGGCATGAAGCCGACGATTGGGTTTGCGCTGCTAGCCATGCTCCTCGTGCCCGCCAGCGTGTCGGGTGACAACAGCCCGCGCGTCGTCATGGCCACCCCCGGCGGCAGCGGCGGCGCGATCGATCGCTTCACGATCCGCTTCAGCCAGCCGATGGTGCCGCTGGGCGATCCGCGCGCGGGGTCACCCGTCACCGTCACCTGTTCGATCAACGGCGAGGGTCGCTGGGTCGATCAGCAGACCTATGTGTGGGAATTCGTCGGTCCGCTCCCCGGCGGCACGAACTGCGAACTCAAGACGCGCGACGGGCTGAAGAGCGTCAGCGGCTATGCGCTGCCCGCGCAGCAGCGCTTCACCGTCGACGCCGGCGGTCCGCGTGCGCGTGCCGTGCTTCCCGCCAGCCGTGACGAGATCGAGGAGGATCAGGTGTTCCTGGTCGCCGCCAATATGCGCGCCTTGCCTGCCTCGGTGGCCGCCAATGCCTATTGCGCGGTGGATGGGATTGGCGAGAAGATCGCGGTCGACGTTCTGCCCGCCGATGTGCCGGCCAAGGTGCTGTCGGGGATGGGCAGCGATCGCTGGGAAGTGCGCAGCTTCCTCGAAAATGCCGGCCTTCCCGACGCGCTCCCCGACAATGCCGCAGACCGGCAGAAGATGCTGGGGGCGGTGACGGCGCTGCAATGCCGGCGCCCGCTGCCGCCGGGACGCGACATGGCGCTGGTGTGGGGCGGAAAGATCGCAGGCGCTGGCGGCAGGCTGGCCGGCGCCGACCAGCGTTTCGACTATAGCGTGCGCGCGCCTTTCACGGCGCGGTTCGAATGCAGCCGCACCAATCCGCAAGCGGGGTGCAGCCCGGTACAGCCGGCGCGGGTCCGCTTCACCGCGCCCGTGCCGCTGAGCCAGGCCGCTGCGATCCGCCTGACCACCGCCGATGGCAAGCAGATCGCGCCCAAGCTGTCGGATGAGGCGCGCCGTAATGCGACGGTGACCGACGTGACCTTTGCCGCGCCGCTGCCGGCGGGCACCACCGGCACGATCACGCTCCCCGCAGGGATCAAGGATGAGAGCGGGCGCCCGCTCGCCAATGCCGAACGCTTCCCCCTCGACGTCCGCTTCGATGTGGCACCCCCGCTGGTGAAGTTCGCCGCGAGCTTCGGCATCCTTGAGGCTGGCGAGGGCGGCGTGCTGCCGGTGACGGTGCGCAACGTCGAGCCTGAGTTGCAGGGCCGCGGCGTGGCGGTCAGCGGCGACAGCCTGCGCGTGACCGGCAGCGATGGCGAGATCGCACGCTGGCTGCGCGCCGTCGCCACCGCGGACGAGACCGATATCGAGACGGTCGAACGGGGATCGGAAACGATCCGCATCAACCACACGGGCGAGAAATCCATCCTCCCCGCCGGTGCCGGATCGCCGATCACGGTGACGCTGCCGGGCAAGGGCAAGGAGTTCGAAGTGGTCGGCATTCCGCTGACCAAGCCGGGCTTCTACGTGGTCGAGCTCGCCAGTCCGGTGCTTGGCCGCGCGTTGTTGGGTCGCGATCAGACGCGCTATGTCGCCAGCGCTGCGCTGGTCACCAACATGGCGGTGCATTTCAAGTGGGGCGAGGAACGCAGCCTTGCCTGGGTGACGCAATTGTCGGACGGCAGGCCTGCCGCGAACGCGCTGGTGCAGGTGACCGACAGTTGCACGGGCAAGCTGCTGGCGCGCGGCATGACCGACCGCACCGGCGGCCTCTTCATCCCCGCCGGCCTGCCGCGGCCCGAAACCTATTCCAATTGCGAATCCGCCGGTTCTCCCCATGCGCTGATGGTCTCCGCGCGGCGTGGTGACGATTTCAGCTTCACGCTCTCTGATTGGGGCGAGGGCATCCGGCCGTATGATTTCGACCTGCCCTATGGCTACACCGCGCGGGGCGAGATGGTCCACACCGTGTTCGATCGCGCGCTCGTGCGGCAGGGCGACACGATCCACATGAAGCATATCCTGCGCCGTCCGATCGGCGCCGGATTCGCCCTGGCGCCTGCCGTCCGTGGCACGCTGCGCTTGTCGCACCGCGGATCGGACACGCAGTTCGAGCTGCCACTGGCGATCAATGCCAGCGGCGTGGGCGAAAACAGCTGGACCGCCCCCAAGGGCACGCCAATGGGTGATTACGACCTCTCGATCATCGCGGGCGATCGATCGATCGAGACGAACCAGTCCTTCCGCGTGGACGAATATCGCCTGCCCACCATGCGCGCGACCGTGACGGGTCCGAAGGCGGCGCTGGTGCGGCCGGCCCGCGTGCCACTTGACCTCTACGCCGGCTATCTGTCGGGCGGCGGCGCGTCGAACCTGCCGGTGGACCTGCGCGTCGGCTGGTTTGCGCGCAGTGCAACGCCCGCGGGCTATGACAATTTCACCTTTGGCGGCCGCGCGGTCATCGAAGGCGTACGGCCGCTGAACGGTGAAGGCGAGGAGGATCGCACCGAATTGCCACCGACGCAGACGGTGCCGGTGCGCCTGGGCGCCGATGGCACCGCACGCCAGACGATCGAAGTACCGCAATCACTCGACGGCAGCGCCGACATGCGCGTGGAGATGGATTATCAGGATGCCAATGGCGAAACGCTGACCGCGTCGCGCACCATCCCGATCTATGCCTCCGGTGTGCAACTGGGCATCCGCACCGACGGCTGGCTGATGAAGCAGGATGACCTCAGGCTTCGCTTCGTCGCGCTGAATACCGAGGGAAAGCCGATCAAGGGGCAGAAGATCGCGGTGGCGCTGTACCGCCGCGAGGTGCTGACCGCGCGGCGGCGGCTGATCGGCGGCTTCTACGCCTATGACAATCAGATGCGCACGACGAAGCTGGACGCTGGGTGCACCGCGACCACCGACGCGCAGGGGCTGGCGCAATGCACCGTTGATCCGGGGGTGTCGGGCGAAGTCTATGCCGCGGCGACCACCACGGATGCCGACGGCCATGTCGCACGCGCGGTGCGCAGCGTGTGGCTGGCGGGCGAGGACGATTGGTGGTTCGGCGGCGACAATGGCGACCGGATGGACCTGATCCCCGAGCAGCAGACTTACAAGGCCGGCGATACCGCGCGCTTCCAGGTGCGCATGCCATTCCGCGAGGCAACCGCGCTGGTAACGGTCGAGCGCGAGGGCGTGCTGTCCAGCTTCGTCACCCATCTATCGGGCAACAATCCGGTCGTGTCTGTGCCGATGGCCGGCAGCTTTGCCCCCGACGTCTATGTATCGGTGATGGCGGTGCGCGGCCGGGTGGAAAGCGGGTTCTGGACGTGGATCAACCGGATCGCGCGCACACTGGGGTTGTCGAGCAAGCCGGACGAGGCGCAGGCTCCCACCGCGCTCGTTGATCTCGCAAAACCGGCCTATCGCATGGGGATGGCCAGCGTGAAGGTCGGCTGGGAAGCGCACGAACTGCGCATCGCGGTGAAGGCGGATCGCGACCGTTATGCCCCGCGTGACATCGCGCAAGTGGCGGTTGAGGTCCGCCGCCCCGACGGGAAGCCTGCACGGTCGGCCGACCTTGCCTTTGTCGCCGTCGATCAGGCGCTCTTGCAACTGGCGCCGAACGAAAGCTGGAACCTGCTCCCCGCCATGATGGGGGAACGGCCGCTGTCGGTGCTGACCTCCACCGCGCAGATGCAGGTGGTGGGCAAGCGCCATTACGGGCGCAAGGCGGTGGAGGCTGGCGGTGGCGGCGGTGATGCCTCCGCGCTCAACCGCGAGAATTTCGAGCCCGTGCTGCTGTGGCGCGGCCGGGTGGCGCTCGACGAACAGGGCCGCGCGCGCATCGCTGTGCCGCTGTCGGATGCGCTGTCGTCGTTCAAGCTGGTGGGGATCGCCACCGACGGCGCGCAATTGTTCGGCACCGGCAGCACCGATATTCGCACGGCGCAGGATCTGTCGATCTTCGCCGGGCTGCCGCCGCTGGTGCGCACTGGCGACTATTTTTCGGCCGCCTTCACGCTGCGCAATGGCTCTACCCGGCCGATGACGGTGACCGCCAATGTCGACGTCTTCCCGCGTATTGCCGCAGGCCGTCCGCTGACGGTGACGATCCCGGCGGGTGGCGCCAAGGCGGTGGCGTGGAACCTGACCGCACCCCAGGGACATGACAGGCTGCGCTGGCAGGTGAGCGCGCGCGCCGCCGACGGACGGGCAAGCGATCAGATCACCGTGACGCAGGATGTGATTCCCGCGGTCCCGGTCGAGGTTTGGGCGGCGACGCTCGCCCGCGTCGGCGCCGACACGCAGATCCCGATCGCACCGCCGGCCGGCGCGCTTCCCGGCCGCGGCACGCTCGACATCCGGCTCGACGACAGCCTCGCGCCGCCGCTGCAGGGCGTTCGCGCCTATATGGCCGCCTATCCCTATCAGTGTTTCGAGCAAAGATTGTCGCGCATCGTGGTGCTGGGCGATGGTGCGGGTTGGAGCCAGCTCGCCGGTGAACTGCCCACCTATCAGGCGCCTGACGGCCTGTTGCGTTACTTCCCGGGCGATCAGCTCAACGGATCGGAAGTGCTGACCGCTTATGTCCTGTCCATGGCGGGGGAGGCGGGGCTCGCCCTTCCGGAGACTGCCAAGGCCAGGATGATCGAGGCGCTGAAGGCCGTACTCGACGGCCGTTTGCGGCGCGACGACTTTGGCGACGTCAGGCTGCAGCGGGTGGCAGCGCTGGCGGCGCTGGCGCGCGCGGGGGCGGCGACGCCGGCGATGCTGGGCCAGATCGGCATGCCGATGGGCGACATGCCGACCGGCACGCTCGCCGATTATCTCGCCGCGATCGAGCGGATCCCGGGGCTGGCCAATGCCCCGGCGCTCCGCGCAGAGGGGGAGCGCGTGCTGCGCACCCGGCTGGTCTATGAAGGAACGCGGCTCGACCTCACCGACCAGGCAGCCGCGCCGTGGTGGCTGATGTCGTCGGGTGACGAGACCGCGATAAAGGCGACGCTCGTCACGTTGGGGCGGCCCGGGTGGCAGGATGATGCCCCGCGGATGATGGTCGGCACCGCGCTGCGGCAGAACCGCGGGCATTGGGACACGACGACCGCCAATGCCTGGGGCGTGGTTACCGCGCGCAAGTTCACGTCGCTGTACCCTCCCGAGGCGATCGGCGGCACGACGATGCTGCGCTATGCCGGGCGGCAGATCGCGAAGGGGTGGCCGCTCGTAGCGTCAGCACGCAACGCGGCGTTCCCGCTCGCCGCTGCGCCCGCCCCATTGCGGCTCGCGCAAACGGGGGGGGCGGGGCCTTGGGCCAGTGTCTCCGTCTCGGCTGCGGTGCCGCTGACCAAGCCGCTGGCCGCCGGCTATCGCATGACGCGCGAGGTCAGCGTGGTGCAGGCGCGCAACACCGGACGGCTGACCCGCGGCGATGTGGTGAAGGTGACGATCACCGTCGACGCCTCGGCCGAGCGCAATTGGGTGGTGGTGAGCGATCCCGTCCCCGCTGGCGCGACGATCGTCGGCGACCTCGGCGGGCAATCGGCGATGCTGCAGGCCGGGAATGATGGCGAAGGCGTCTCGCCTGCCTATGTCGAACGGGGGCGGGAGGCGTGGCGCGCCTATTTCGCCTGGGTACCGCGCGGCCGGTTGCAGGTGTCGTACAGCCTCAGGCTGAACGGCGCCGGCCGGTTCAACCTGCCGCCCAGCCGGGTGGAGGCGCTGTATTCGCCCGCGATCCGCGCTGCCGTTCCCAATGCGCCCGTCGTCGTTGCCGCCCAATAACGTGCCGGCGAACGAGTGTCGCGACGGCGCGGGTGATACATGGTCGCGGGTCGGCGCGCGGGGTGTCGCGGTCGTCACGATTGCGGTCGCGGCGCTTGGCCTTGGCGTCGCGGATTATGCGACCTATCCCGCACCCCTGCCGGACTATGCCGCCGCCCGCGCCGCCTATCGCCCCTCCGAAGCGTGGCTATACGACCGCAACGGCGTGCTGGTGGACAGTTCGCGGGTCGATTTCGCTGCCCGTCGACTGGCATGGACGCCGCTGGACCAGATTGCTCCGGCAGTGCCGCAGACGATCGTCGCGGCCGAGGATCGCCGCTTCGCGCAGCATGGCGGTGTCGACTGGCTGGCGCTCGGGGGATCGGCGTGGGGGCGGGTGAAGGGGCAGCGCGCGCGCGGCGCGAGTACGCTGTCGATGCAAGTGGCGGCGTTCCTCTCGCCCGACCTCGCCGCGCCGGGCGCGCGCGGCTGGCGCGACAAATGGCGGCAGCTGCGCGCCGCCCGGGCGCTGGAGGCGCGCTGGACCAAGCCGCAGATCCTGGAGGCTTATCTCAACCTCGCGCCGTTCCGCGGCGAGGCGCAGGGGATTGGGGCGGCCGCGTTGGGGCTGTTCGGCAAGACGCCGGCCGCCTTGTCACGCGAGGATGCGGTGCTGCTCGCCGCGCTGCTGCCCGATCCGCAGGGCAGCGCCGAACGGCTGGCGGCCCGCGCCTGCCGGCTGGCACAGGCCAGCGATTGCAGCGGCTATCAGGCGGCGGCGGCATCGATGCTGGGGCCGGCACGCAGCCTCGCGCTCGATCCCGGGCTGGCGCCGCATCTGTCGGACCGGCTGCTGACCAGCCCGGGCGCGCGGGTCGACACGACGCTGGACATCCGCGTTCAGCGCATGGCGGCGGCGGCGCTTCGGCGGCAGTTGCAGGGGCTGGGCGGCAGCCGCGCGCGCGACGGGGCGGTGCTGGTGGTCGACAATGAAAGCGGCGACTTGCTGGCCTATGTCGGCGGGATTGGCGGCGCATCGACCGCGCCGGCGGTGGACGGGGCGAACAGCTATCGCCAGGCGGGATCGACGCTGAAGCCGTTCCTGTACGCGCAGGCGATCGAGCGCGGCTATCTGACCGCGGCGTCGATCCTGGACGATTCCCCGGTTCAGCTCGACACCGCATCGGGGCTGTATGTGCCGCAGAATTACGATCGCGGGTTCAAGGGGCCGGTGTCGGCGCGGGCGGCGCTGGCGGGGTCGCTCAACGTGCCGGCGGTGCGCACCCTGCTGCTGGTGGGGGTGGATCCGTTTCGCGACCGGCTATGGGACATGGGATATCGCGGGCTGACCGAGGACGGGCAATATTACGGCTTCTCGCTGGCGCTGGGATCGGCGGAGGTGACGCTGCTGGAACAGGCGGCAGCCTACCGCAGCCTGGCGCTCGGCGGCGCATGGTCGCCGTTGCGGGTGATCAGGGACCAGCCGCGCACAGCGCCGCGACAGGTGACGACCGGCCCGGCGGCGTGGATCGTCGGGGACATGATGGCCGATCCCAATGCCCGGGCGGCGACCTTCGGCCTCGATTCCGCGCTTCGTCTGCCGTTCTGGGCGGCGGTGAAGACCGGCACGTCAAAGGCGATGCGCGACAATTGGTGCATCGGCTATTCGGATCGCTTCACCGTCGCTGTGTGGGTCGGCAATGTGGAGGGCGATCCGATGCGTGCCGTCTCAGGCACCAGCGGCGCGGCGCCGGTGTGGCGCGACGTCATGATGGCGCTTCACGCGCGGGCGCCCAGTGGGGCGCCGCCGAAGCCGGCCGGCGTCGAGACGCGCCAGATCGTGTTCGATGGTCAGCTGGAACAGCCGCGGCGCGAGTATTTCCTTGCCGGCACCGGGCAGTCCCGCATCACCGTCGCCCCGCGTGAGGCACGCCGGCCGCGGATCGCCAGCCCGGTGACCGGCACCGTCTATGCGATCGATCCCGATATCCCGCCCGATCGCCAGCGGTTCGCCGTCGCGGTAACCGGGGACGTGGTGGCGCAGCGGCTGGTGCTCGACGGGCGCGATATGGGCCCGGCAAGCGCGGCGCCGCCCATCGCCGCAGCGCCAGGCCAGCACCGCCTGCGGCTGATCGACGCCGGCGGCGCCACCGTCGACGAGGTGCGCTTCACGATCCGCTGAGCGGCCGCCGCCCGGATCGATGACCCGGGCGCCAGGCTGCGATCAGAGCAGATCGCCGCCGCAGGCCGATGCGGTGGTGCCGGTGCGCTCATACGCCTTGATGACGTTGCGGCCGACCGTCCAGCGGTGCACCTCGTCCGGGCCGTCGACCAGCCGCTGCGAGCGGATGTGGGTGTACCAGGCGGCGAGCGGGGTATCGAGGCTGAAGCCAAGCGCGCCGTGCAGCTGGATCGCGATGTCGACCACCTGATGCACCATGTTCGCAAGAAAGATCTTGGCGATCGAATTTTCCTGCCGGATATCGTCGCCGCGCTCCGCCTTGTAGGCGATGTGGAGCAGCATCAGCCGCGCCTTGTAGATTTCCGCCGCGCAATCGGCGAGCATCCACTGGACACCCTGCCGCTCCTTCAGGAGCTTGCCGAACGTCTCGCGCTGGATGACGTGCGCGGTGGCGAGGTCGAGCGCGCGCTGCGCCATCGACACATTGTGCATGCCATGGCGCAGGCGGCCGTAGGCGAGGCGATGCTGGCCCATGTTGAAGCCATTGCCCTCGCCGCCGAGCAGATCCTCGGCCGGGACGACGAGATCCTTGATCTCGACCTCCGAATGGCCGCCGCCGAGGATTTCGGTCAGCGGGCCGTGCACTGCCATGGTCTCAATATCGCGGAGGATCTTATAGCCGGGGTTGGGCAGTTCGACGATGAAGGTCGAATAGCGCTGATGGCGCGGCGCGTCGGGATCGGTCATCGCCATGACGAGCGCGATGTCGGCGACGCTGGCGGCGGAGGAGAACCACTTCTCGCCGTTCAGCACGTAATTTTCGTTGCCGTCCTTCACCGCGCGGGTCTGCATGCCGGTGGCGTCGGCGCCTGCCGCCTTCTCGGTCATCGAATAGCAGATGCGCTTCTCGCCGTTGAGCAGCGGCTTGAGATACTTCTCCTTCTGATGCTCGGTGCCGTGCGCCAGCAGCGTCATCATCGTCGCGTCATCGGGGCCTTGCGTGTTCATCGACAGCGCGCCGAGATGGCTTTCGCCAAGCTCCATCTGGACGAGGGCGTTGGCGAGCGGCCCAAGCCCCATGCCGCCATATTCCTTGGGGATGAACGGACACCACAGGCCCTGCGCACGCGCCTTGGCGCGCAGTTCATTGAGGACCGTCTTGTAATCCTCGCCCGCGACCAGCCGCTTTTCAGCGGGCTTGCATTCGTCATGCACCCATTGGCGCACCCGCTCGCGGATCGCCTTGGCCTCGGCCGGAATTTCGAAATCGATCGACATGTGATCACTCTCCTGATGGGTGCCCGGGCTTGTCGCCGGTGCTTATTCCTTCATCGCCGCAGCGGCCTTGTTGAGATCGGGCGCGTTGGGCGATCGCATCGCGACATTGCCCTGCTGCCCGGCCTTGAGCGCGGCGGCGGCGCCTTCGTGCGACATGATCTTGGACAGGACGGCCTGGCCCGCGCGCTCGAAGGCGTCGCGGTGGTCGACGACATATTGGCGCGAGGTGCGATAGCCCTCGAGCAGGCCGTGGATTTCGGGGATGACGTAGCGCGCGACGAGATCCCAGCTTTTCGCGGTATTTTCGCGGTTCGCCCAGTCATGGACGAAGCCGAGCACGGTACCGAAGCCGCCGGCCGAGGCGTGAAGCTTGCGGATCGCGGCAACGAGATCATCGGGCGTGCCGATCACCGCGGCAGCGCCATCGACGAAGGCCGTCAGGTCGACCGCCTCGTCGGGCGAGGCGAAGGGCTTGGCGCCCGGGCGCATCAGCGTGCCGACGGTATATTCATTGTGCCATTTCATGAGGCCGGCGCCGGCCTGGGCGCGGGCCTCCTCGCGCGTTTCGGCGATGTGCCAGCTCATCAGCACGCGCCAATTGTCGCGGCTGACCGTCTTGCCGGACTTGGCGGCGGCCTGTTCGGCAAAGCCCCATTGCGTCGGCAGCGCGGCGAGCCCGGCGTCGGAATTGGACCCGATCGAGAGCGCGCCGATGCCGTACTTCCCCGCCAGCGTCATGCCCGACGGGCTGATCGAGGAAGCGACGACGAACGGCATGTCCTCCTGCAGCGGGAACAGCTGAAGCCGCGCATCCTTCAGCGTGAACCAGTCGCTTTCATGGGTGACGCGCTCGCCCGCGAACAGCCGGCGGATGACGCCGATCGCCTCATCTTGCCGATCGCGCTGGGTCATCGGATCGATGCCGAGCATGTATGCGTCGGACGGCAGCGCGCCGGGGCCGGTGCCGAAGATCACACGCCCGCGCGTCATGTGATCGAGCTGGACGATGCGCTGCGCGACGTTGAACGGGTGGTGATAGGGCAGCGAGACGACGCCCGTGCCGAGGCGAATGCGCTGGGTATGTTCGCCGACCGCGGCCAGGAACAGCTCGGGCGAGGCGATCACTTCCCAGCCGGTCGAGTGATGCTCGCCGACCCAGAATTCATCATAGCCGAGTTCATCGAGATGCTTGGCGAGGCGAATGTCCTCGCGCATCTGCAGCATCGGATGCTCGCCGATAGGATGATGAGGTGCGAGAAATGCGCCGAACTTCAACCGAGCCATGACCAGCCTTTCGAACCGAACGGCGACCCGACGGTCCGGCATGGGCATTAAAATCCCAGGCGAACGATCCTGCCACCCTCTCCCGGACGCGCCGCATCGGCCCGCCCGCCAACTAAGTCTTATCGCTTAATTGAGGACGTGATCCGTGTTGCGCGGCCCCGTGTCAAGAACGGGGGCGTCGTTTTCGGGGAATGGGTGAGGCCAGCTTTGCGCGTCAGGCGCGCGGCGCGCACCGGTCTCCAGCAGGTGCGCCAGCACGCAGCAGCGCCTCCGCCGCCTCCGCCGGCACCGCCCCGCTGTACAAATAGCCTTGCGCATAATTGCAGCCGCGCCGGGCGAGATATTCCGCCTGCTCGTCCTGCTCGACGCCCTCAGCAACGACCGCCATGTCGAGCCGCTTGGCGAGCGTGATGATCGCATCCACGATCGCGGCATCGTGCGACTCCGCGCGCAGGTTCGACACGAACGTCTTGTCGATCTTGATCACGTCGACCGGGAAGGTCTTGAGATGGGTCAGCGACGCATAGCCGGTACCGAAATCGTCGAGCGCGATGCGAAAGCCATGATCGTGGAAGGTGGCGAGCGTTGCCGCGAGCCGGTCGGTGTCGCGGCCCAGCAGCACGGTCTCGGTAATCTCAAGCTCGATCCGCTCGAACGGCACACCGCGCTGGCGGAAGGGGCGGGTGATGCGATCGACCAGCCCGTCGTGGCGGAACTCGGCGGGTGACAGATTGACGGCGACGGGCACAGGCGGCACCCCGCGGTCGATCCAGCGGCGCATGTCGTCCGCGATGCATCCCAGCATCCGGTCGCTCATCGCGATCGCCAGCCCCAGATCCTCGAATGCGGCGGCGATGGTGTCGGGCCCCTGCACGCCCAGCAGGTCGTCGCGCCAGCGCAGCAGCGCCTCCAGACCCACGATCCGACCGGTCGAGAGGCAGATCTTGGGCTGGTAATAAGGGACGACCAGCGCATCGCGCACCGCGACGCGCGCCACGTTCAGCATTGAGGTGCGGCGCTGTGCATCGGCGCGCATGGCCGGCTCGAACAAGGATATCTCACCACGGCGCTGCGCCTTGCCGACGTAGAGCGCGATATCGGCCGCTTTCAGCAATTCGTCGGCGGTGGTGCCGTGCGCGGGGAACAGCGCAGCGCCCGCGGTCGCCTGCGTGTCGCAGGTGTAGCCGTCGAACTCGAACGGCTGGCGCAGCCTCAGCAATGCGCGCGAGACATGCGCCTGGACGCGCTCGCCCGGCACGCCGCTCAGCAGCACGGCAAATTCATCGCCACCCAGCCGGCCGATCGCCGCGCGCGGCCCGAACGCCTGCTGCAGCCGCCGCGCGAAGGTCCGCAGCAGCATGTCGCCCGCGTCATGGCCGATCGTGTCGTTCATCTCCTTCAGATGATCGAGGTCGAGCAGGACCAGCGCCAATTGGCTGCCGGGCGGCGTTCCCGCCAGTGCCGCCTCAAGTTCTCCGGTGAAATGGCTGCGGTTGGGAATACCGGTCAGTGCGTCGTGCGTGGCGGTCCAGCGGATCCGTTCCTTGGCGGTACGCTCCTCGGTCACGTCGCGGATGGTGACGAGGATACGCTCCAGCCGCCCGGTCGACGCGCGGATGCGCCAGCCGCTGGTCTGCATCCACCGTTCCTCGAGGTCGCTGGGGCGGCGGATGCGCAAGGTCACGTCGAATTGCGCGCTGCTGTCCCCCGACCAGGCCGCCGTCGCCAGCGCCTGCAACAGATGACGGTCCTCGGGCACCACCACCGACATGGCGGTATCGAGCGAGGGCACGGTATGCGGCGACAGGCCCAGCATCTCCTTGAACTCGGCGGACCATTCGCGGCGCTGGTTCACCGCGTCATAATCCCAGATACCCAGCCCGGCCGCTTGCGCGGCGAGGCGGAACCGCTCCTCGCTGTCACGCAGGGCCTGTTCGGTGATCCGCTGTTCGTGAATGTCCTCCAGCGTACCGTACCAGCGCATCACCTCCCCGGCGGCATCGGTGCGCGGCGCGGCGCGGGCCCGGAACCAGCGCGGCGATCCCTGGCACAACAGGCGATAGGTCAGGTCGATCGGCTCGCCTGTGTCGACCGCCCGCCGCCACGCGCGCTGCGTGCGCTCGACATCATCGGGATGGATCGCGTCGAGCCAGGAATCGCGTGTTGCATCATAGGGATCGACGCCGGTGATCTCCGACCAGCGGGGGCTGATCTCGACCACCGCTCCGTGGGCATCGGCCGACCAGGCGATCTGCGGGGCGAGTTCCACCGTGTGGCGATAATGTTCCTCGCTCTCGCGCAGGCCCTGCTGCGCCTCGTAACGGGCGCCGATGTCGGATGCGACGGTGATGATCGATTGCGGGCGACCCGCGGCATCCAGCACGAACGACACGTGGACGGCACACCAGGTCGCCGACCCGTCGGGGCGGATGTAGCGCTTCTCAATCTCGAACGGCTCTGCCCTGGCGAGCTGCTCCAAATACAGACGGCTCGACCTTTCCCGGTCGTCGGGGTGGGTGAACGCCTCGAACGGAAGCCCGGCCAGCTCGTCCGAAGAGCGGCCCACGATCGCGCAGAAGGCATCATTGACCAGCAGCACGCGCCGTTCGAGATCGCGATGGAGGATGCCGACGCGCGCCCGGCTGAGAACGATTTCCAGCCCGGCGCGGCTCGCCCCCGGCACGCTGCCCGGCCGAGCGCTCTCCGTCGCGGTCTCGGCAGGCGGATGCGCGCCCGGCCCGGTCAGCGGCGCTGAACCAGCACGCATCACCTGAGCCGACACATGTTGCACCCTCGAATGCTCCCCCCGATCGATTCGCCCAGCAACGGAATCGACGACCCTGATCTGCGACAAAGGAATTAAGCTACGGTAAAATCGCCAAATAACCTATGATGTGTTGAACAAACGGTCAGCAACCTTATCGATCATTCAACTGCTGCGTTTGTCCGTCGCTGCCGGAATAGCCGGTCGCGGCAAATGTTCATGTGCACGCGTTCTTTTCGCTATCGGACGTGCGGTGGCCATCATGCAGCGATAAAGCACGGCGACAAAGGAGAGACGCGATGGAATATGTAAGGCTTGGCATGACGGGTCTTGAAATATCCCGGCTGTGCCTGGGATGCATGACCTATGGCGATCCGGCGCGCGGCAACCATGAATGGACGATCGACGAGCATCGCAGCCGGCCTTTGCTGCGCCAGGCATTCGAGGCGGGGATTACCTTCTTTGACACCGCCAACGTCTATTCCGACGGCAGTTCGGAGGAGATCGTTGGCCGCGCGGTACGCGAGTTCAGCCGGCGCGAGGATGTGGTGATCGCCACCAAGGTGCACGGCCGGATGCGGCCAGGCCCAAACGGCGCCGGGCTGAGCCGCAAGGCGATCATGCATGAGATCGACGCCAGCCTGACGCGGCTCGGTACCGATTATGTCGACCTCTACCAGATTCACCGGTTCGACCATGACACGCCGATTGAGGAAACGCTGGAGGCGCTGCACGACGTGGTGAAGGCCGGAAAGGCGCGCTACATCGGTGCCTCGTCCATGTATGCGTGGCAGTTCGCGACGATGCTCCACGTCGCCGAGGCGAATGGCTGGCCGCGTTTCGTCAGCATGCAGAATTACTTGAACCTGCTCTATCGCGAGGAAGAGCGCGAGATGCTGCCGCTGTGCGCGGCGGAAGGCATCGGCGTCATCCCGTGGAGCCCGCTGGCGCGCGGGCGGCTGACGCGCGACTGGGAGGAGGCGACGCTTCGGTCAGAAACCGACAAGTTCGGACAGACATTGTACCGGCGCACCGCCGAGGCGGATCGCACGGTCGTGGAGGCGGTGGCGCAGGTCGCGGCGGCGCGCGGCGTACCGCGCGCGCAGATCGCGCTGGCCTGGGTGCTGGCGAAGCCCGAGGTGTCGGCGCCGATCGTCGGCGCATCAAAGGCGGCACATCTGGAGGATGCGATCGCCGCGCTCGATATCGTGCTGAGCGATGCGGAAATCGCCGAGCTCGAGGCGGCCTATGTGCCGCATGCTGTGGTCGGTTTCGCCTGAGGGACCGTTGCGGGCAAGGGTGGTGAACGCACCCCCGCCCGCGACACGTTCAGACGGCGGCGGTGCGCGGCCGCGTCGCGCTGTGCCCGCCGGCGCGGAACAGGATATCGGCGGCGGTCGCCGGATCGATCCGTGCCGCATTGGTATCGACCGAGACGAACACGCCGCCCTGATGGATCCGGTCGCCATAATAAGCGGCATCCTCACGGCTGACGCCATGGTCGGTCATCACCTTTTCCAGGCCGCCCGCCGCACCGCCCAGCGCCGCGCCGGTGATCGCTGCACCGGGCACGGCCGATGCCGCGATCGCCCCGGCGCCGACCAGCGGACCAACGCCCGGGATAGCGAGCGCCGCAATACCCAGCAGCGTGCCGATGCCGGCGCCAGCGGCCACCTTGCCGACGAACTCCTGCGTGCCACCATCGTGGCCGGTCTCGTGGCCCTCCTCGTCATGGCGGGCGAGCAGCGAGATTGCGCTGTCGCTGACACCGCTCTGGCGCAGGTCGGACACGGCGCGCTCCGCCTCGTGGCGGCTGTCGAAGATCGCGGATACAATGGTCGTGCTCATCATCCCTCCATGTGCGTCAGCTGATGCAATGATGGGAAAGCCCGCCGGATCGCTGATCGTTCCGCGCGAATGAGGGTAAACAGAGACTTAACCAGATCTCACGGTCCATCCATGAAGCGAAGGATCGCCGACTGGCTGCCGCTGGCGATCATCGTCCCGTCCTGGGCGAACATGTGGATCGCGCCATGGCCGAAGCCGCGCGCCGCCGCGCTGATCCGCACGTCGCAAAGCACCCAGTCGGTCGGGACCAGCGTGGCCACGCGCATCGTATTGTCGAGGCTGTTGCCACCGCCGCGCCGGCCGAGCGCAACGGCGAGGCCGGAGGGCACGAAATCGGCAAAGATGGCGAGCAGGCTGGCGTCGATCGGTGATCCGTCGCGCGGGCGCATCCACAGCACCATGCGCCCGTCGGGTGAGGGCGTGCCATCGCGCGGCACCGCGCCATAGCGGCCGGGCGCGACGCGCACGTCGAGCCGGCTCATCAACGCCGCGTCCTGCGCCGGCCACATCTGTTGCGGCGAACATTCGTCGGGCGGGGGCATATCGGGGGCCGCGGTCCATTGATGCGCGGGCATGTTCTCGCGATCGCCCAGCGCCGCATTGACGCTGATGATCGGCTTCCCCGCATCGGTGCCGGTGACGCGCACCTGGCTGATGTTGCGCCCGGCGGACAGCATCTCGACCCGCAGATCCAGCGTGTCGCCGATCCGCGCGTAGGAGATGAATTGCGCGCTGGACCAGATCACCCGCCGGCCGGTCGCACGCTCCGCCGCGACCGTTGCGGCGCCCAGCCCGACGCCGCCGAACATGAAGACGTTGCCGGGCGGCCCGACGCAGATCTGGTCGGTGATCGCGAGGCGGTAGCTGAGCGGATCGGGGGTATTTTCCACCTGAAGAAAGGAGGCTGGCGTGGCGCTGGCCGGGTGCGCGCTGGCGGCGTCCCCTTGATGACCTTCGGAATGCAACGTCACGATCCTCCCCCGCACAGATGATGGTGCGACACCCGTAACTTCTGTTATGGGAGGCGCAAACAGAATCAGGAGAGAGACGCGATGAACTTCGACAGTGACTATCGCATGCTGATCGGCGGCGAGCTGGTGACCGGCTCCGCAACGCTCGACGTGGTCAATCCCGCCAATGAGGAAGTGATCGCCAGCGTGCCCGACGCCACGCGCGAGGATCTCGACAAGGCGATCGACGCGGCGCGCAAGGCATACCCCGGCTGGGCCGCGACGCCGATCGCCGAGCGCAAGGCGAAGCTCGCGGCGCTGGGCCAGGCGATCATGGCCAATGCCGATCCGCTGATGCGCCTCCTCACCAAGGAGCAGGGCAAGCCGCACGCGGAATCGCAGGGCGAGGTGATGGGCGCGGGATACTGGCTGATGGCCGCCTCGCAGCTCGACCTGCCCGTCACCGTCAACGAGGATTCGGACGACCGCTACAGCGAGACGCGCCATGTGCCGCTGGGCGTGGTGGGTGCGATCGCGCCGTGGAATTTCCCGATGATCCTGGCGATGTTCAAGGTCGGCCCGGCGCTGCTCGCCGGCAATACGATGGTGCTGAAGCCATCGCCCTTCACCCCGCTGTCGACGCTGAAGTTCGGTGAGCTGGCGGCGCAGCTGCTGCCGCCGGGCGTGCTCAACATCGTGACCGGCGGCGACGATCTGGGTCCGTGGATGACGAGCCATCCGGGCTTCGACAAGATCAGCTTCACCGGATCGACCGCCACCGGCAAGCGCGTGATGCAGTCCGCTGCGCCGACGCTGAAGCGCGTGACGCTGGAGCTGGGCGGTAATGACGCGGCGATCGTGATGCCGGATGTGGACGTGGAAAAGGTGGCGGAGGAGCTGTTCTGGGCGGCGTTCCGCAACAACGGCCAGATCTGCATCGCGACCAAGCGGATGTACGTCCACAAGGACATCTACGATCAGCTGCGCGACGCATTGGTTGCTTATGCCAGGACGGTGAAGGTCGGCGATGGGTCCGAACAGGGCACGCAGATCGGCCCGATCAACAACAAGCAGCAATATGCCCGCGTGCTGGAGCTGATCCAGGATGCCAAGGACAAGGGTTACAAGTTCCTGGTCGGCGGCGAAAAGGCCGATGTGCCGGGTTACTTCGTGCCGGTGACGATCCTCGACAATCCGCCCGAGGACGCGCGGATCGTGCAGGAGGAGCAGTTCGGCCCGGTGCTGCCGCTGCTCAAGTTCGACGACGTGGATGATGTCGTCGCGCGTGCCAATGCGACCGATTATGGCCTCGGCGGCTCCGTCTGGGGCAATGACGAGGACAAGGCGTTCGAGATCGCGCAGCGCATCGCCAGCGGCACCGTCTGGGTCAACGAGACGCAGCATCTGTCGCCGATGGCGGCGTTCGGCGGCATGAAGCAGTCGGGCGTCGGCGTCGAAGGCGGCGTCGAGGGCCTGCTGGAATATACCAACGCGCAGACGATCGTGCGCAAGAAGCGCAAGGAAGCCGTCGCGGCCTGACGCTGTCGCTATCGCGCGGGCGGCCGCCGATCACTGGCGGCTGCCCGCGCCTGCTCTCGAATGCACAAGGACCTCATGATCGATCTTCTCGGCACCTGGACGTTGCTGTCCTGCGTCAGCCAGCGCGGCAGCGAGGAGCGCCGGACGTTCGGGAATCCCCCGGCGGGCCAGCTGCAATATACCGCCGACGGCCGCATGTCGGCGTTCCTGATGGACCCCGCCTGGGCGGCGGCGGGCGACCCGAAGGCCGACAGCTTCACCGAGTTCTTCTCCTATGCCGGCACCTGGCGGCGCGATGGCGAGCGGGTCACGCACGACATTTTGTTCGCCTCGCAACCGACGCGCGTCGGCACCACCTTCGTGCGGCTGATCGTGCCGCTGGGCGAGCACAGGATCGAGCTGGTGACCGAGCCGGAAGTCTCGAAATCCGGCCAGACCTATGTCACCCGATTGACCTGGCAGCGGGTGGCGGCGGCAGGCTGATCAGGCGGCGGCGAGCGCGTTCAGCGTGTCCGTGACTCGCTGGCGCAATTCGGCGTCGCGGGTGATTTCCAGGATCGTGCCAAGGCTCGCGCGCGCCTTGGTGATATCGCCATCGACCAGCTCCAGCCGCGCGCGCTGCCACCAGGCATGGGCATATTCGGGCGCGACCAGCGTCATCCGCTCATAGAGGGTCAGCGCGCGGCGGCCCTGGCCGGCCTGTTCGGCGCGGCTCGCCTGGTTCTGCAGCAGGCGGATCAGGATCGCGCGATTGGGCATCGCGCTGACATGAGTCACCGGGCCATTGTCGCTGGCGAACGCGGTGGCCAATGCCGCCAGCCGCTCCGCATCGACGCGCGCGCCGCCGATGAACGGATCGATGATGACCGGCGCCACATCGGCCCCGACCAGCACCAGTACGTGGCCCGGAAAATCGAGGATCTCCGCGCGCCAGCCCAGCCGGCGCGCTGCCGCGACATAGAGGATCGACAGGCTGATCGGCAGGCCGCGGCGGCGATCGATCACCCGGATCAGATCGGCATTGGCCGGATCGTCATAGGTCTGGTCGTCGCCGATGAAGCCAAACTCGTCGCCCAGCACCGTCTGCAACGCCGCGGCCTGTTCGGCGGCGTCCTCGCGATCCTCGCCGATCCGCTCCAGCCCCGCGGTGATCGCGTCGAGGACGCGGTCATAGGCGTCGAGATCAACCTCCGGCTGGTCCAGCCGGGCGAGCGCGAGCGCGGCTTCGTCCAGCACGATGTCCTCATCATCGATCAGGCCCAGGCGGTTCACGTCATCGTCCATGACGGCAACATGGGGATGCAAGGCCCCCGCTGCAAAGCCGACGGGGCGGCGGCGGGTGAACGCTCGGCCGCGCCCACAACGATGTGCGGGTCCACGCGCACGGCTTGTCCCATCTTCATGCATCGTATCGCAGGATTGGGCGATCGGCGGATTCCCGTGCGGAGCAATTTAGGTTAGGTCGCGTTAAATCTTTCGAACGCCGACCGTATTTATCCCCGGCATGCAGGATCTTGCTCTGACGATGTTGGATTTTTCGCCGCAGGGTCTCCGCCACGGCAATGGACATGCCAGGGTTGTGGAGAGGTCGTGCGCCGATCTGGTTGCCGCAAAGGACTGGTCGCAAACCCCGCTTGGCCCACTCGACGGCTGGCCGCACAGCCTGCGCAGCGCCACCGCCCTCCTGCTGCGCTCCCCCGTGCCGATCGTGATGCTGTGGGGCGAAGAGGGCGTCATGCTCTACAATGACGCTTATTCGGTGTTCGCCGGTGGCAGGCACCCCGACCTGCTCGGCTCCAACGTGCGCGAGGGCTGGCCGGAGGTCGCCGATTTCAACGACAATGTCATGCGGGTGTGCTTGGCCGGGCGCACCCTCCATTATCGCGACCAGGAACTGACGCTCAATCGCAACGGCCGGCCCGAAAAGGTCTGGATGGACCTCGATTACTCGCCGGTGCCCGATGAAAGCGGCCGGCCCGCCGGGGTGATCTGCATCCTCGCCGAGACGACCGAGCGGGTGGCGGCGGAGCGGCGCAGCCAGTTCCTCCTGTCCATGTCGGACGAATTGCGCACGCTTCGCACGCCGGCGGAGATCACCCGCGCAGCCTCGGTGCGACTGGGTGAATGGCTGGGCGCGAGCCGCGTATTCTATGCCGAGATAGACCACGGCATGATGACCGTGACCGATGATTATCATCATGGCGTAGCGACGATCGTCGGGCGTCATTCGCTCGTGTCGTTCGGCGACGACCTCCTCAACGCCTATCAGATCGGTACCCCCGTGGTGGTGCGTGACGTGCCCGACGACGATCGGCTCAGCGATGGCGCTCGTGCCGGGCTGACCGATCGGCAGGTGGGTGCCTTCATCGACGTGGTGCTGTTCGAGGGCGAGCAATGGGTCGGCCTGCTGGCGGTGCAGAGCGCGACGCCACGCGCCTGGACCCCGGCGGAGGAAAGCCTGGTGCAGGAGGTGGGTGAGCGCGTCAAAAGCGCCATTGAGCGCGCCCGCGCCGAACTCGCGCTGCGCGAGCTGAACGAGACGCTGGAGGCGCAGGTCGCGCTGCGCTCCGCCGAGAGTAACCGGCTGTGGAACCTGTCGCAGGACATGCTGGCGCGGGCTGACTATCAGGGGATGATGTCCGCGGTCAGCCCTGCCTGGACTCAGGTGCTGGGCTGGAGCGAGGATGAGCTGCTGTCGCGCGGCTATGCGACCTTCATGCATGACGAGGATACCGGCCCGACCCTCGCGGCGATCGCCCACATGGCCAGGACGCGCAGTGCGGCGCGGTTCCAGAACAGGATCGCGACGCGCGACGGCGGTTGGAGGCACATCGAGTGGACCGTCGCGCCCGAACCCGACGGGGTCAATTTCATCGCCGTCGGCCGCGACCTCAGCGAGACCAAGGCACGCGAGGCGGAGCTGGAGATTGCGCAGGAGGCATTGCGCCAGAGCCAGAAGATGGAGGCGATGGGCAGCCTGACCGGCGGTGTCGCGCATGATTTCAACAACCTGCTCACCCCAATCATCGGCTCGCTCGACATGCTCGTCCGCCACGGCGTCGGTAGCGATCGCGAGCGGCGGCTGATCAACGGCGCGCTGCAATCGGCCGAGCGCGCCAAGACCCTGGTGCAGCGCCTGCTCGCCTTCGCCCGGCGCCAGCCCTTGAAGGTGACCGCGGTCGATGTCGGCCGGGTGGTCGAGGGAATGATGGGGCTGATGCGCTCCACCTCGGGGCCGACGGTGGAGCTGCGCACCGATCTCGCCGCCGAGCTTCCCCCCGCGATGGCGGACGCAAACCAGCTCGAGATGGCGCTCCTCAACCTGGCGGTGAATGCCCGCGACGCCATGCCGGACGGCGGCCAGCTGACGATCGCGGCGCATCCCGACAAGGTTCGCGCTGATCGCCCCGGCGGACTGCCGACGGGGCGCTATGTTCGGCTGAGCGTGATCGACACCGGCACCGGCATGGATGCGGAGACGGTGAAGCGCGCGATCGAGCCCTTCTTCTCGACGAAGGGGGTGGGCAAGGGGACCGGGCTGGGCCTCTCGATGGTGCACGGCCTTGCCGCGCAGCTGGGCGGCGAACTGACGATCGACAGCACGCCGGGCCAGGGCACTACGATCACCCTGTGGTTGCCCATGAGCGCCAGCGAGGCGGATCTCAGCGCCCCAACGCTTCACCTACCGACCCAAGGCACCGCGCTCGGCACCGTGCTGGTCGTGGACGATGAGGATCTGGTGCGGATGAGCACCGCCGACATGCTGGTCGACCTTGGCTACAAGGTGGTGGAGGCGCGCTCCGCCGAAGGGGCGCTGACCTTGGTCAACGGCGGGCTCGAACCCGATGTGGTCGTCACCGATCACTTGATGCCGGGGATGAGCGGCGCGCAGCTGGCCCATGCCTTGACGACGCTTCGTCCCGGGCTGCCGGTGCTGATCGTGTCGGGCTATGCCGAGGAGGAGGGGATCGACGCCAGCCTGCCGCGCCTGACCAAGCCGTTCCGTGCGGCGGAGCTTGCCGCCAGCCTGATGGCGCTGTCGCCGACGGGGCTGAGCCACGCGGTGCATTGAGCGCCGCGCGACCGGCGGGCCCTTTGCCGTTCAATCGCGGCGCGCTACCCGGGTGCGCGTCGCCAGTGCCATCACCCGCAGCAGCGCGGGCGCGCGTGACACCGCCGCCACCATCGGCGTCGCCAGCGCAGGGCGTTCTGCCACGCCCCTGATGATCGCGGCGAGGCCGATCGGCCGGCGCAACGCCGTGCGGAAGCTCGCCTGCCAGTTCGGCGCCGCCGCCGCACCCCCGCGCACATAGGCCCGTGCGGCGTCGCTGCCGCTGGTGATCGCGATGGCCAGCCCTTCGCCGGCAAGTGACGGGATCACGCCGGCCTGATCGCCCAGTCGGAACAGCCCCGCCGGCCCCGCTGGCGTCCGCCAGCCATAAGGAACGTTGGCCACCGCATCGATGATGGGGCTGTCGAGGTGCCCCAGCCGGTCGCCGAGCGCAGGAAGCTCGTCGCCGATCGCGCGAAGCAGCGCGGCCGGATCGCCCGCCATGCGCAGCCGCGACCGCCGGACTGCGAGGCACAGGTTCACGCTGCCGTCCTCCTGCCGCACCGCGCCGGCATAGCCGCGATCGAAGAGGTGCAGCTCGACCGCGTCGCCGACCAGCCGGTCGAGCGCGGGTGAGGCGGCAAGGCGCAGGCGCAGCCCCAGCGCGGGATCGTCGCCGCGTGCAGCCGCCGGGCGCGGCAGGCCGCGAACGTCATGCTTGCCGCTGGCCAGGAACAGCGCGTCATGCCCGATCGTCGCGCCATCGTCGGTGCGGACGCCGCCTGCGATGCTGCGTACCGCCACGCCGCGCTCCACCGCTGCGCCCAGCGCGCGCGCGCGGTCCAGCATCACCGTGTCGAGCCGATAACGCGAGACGCCAAGGGCGGGACGCGGCAGGCGCGCCTCCGCCACGCGGGTCGCGGTCAGCACCCGCACGCGGGTCACTCGCGCCGGGCCCAGCGCCGCCTCATCCACACCCAGTCGTTGCAGCTCGGCCAGCGTTCGCCAGCTGAGAAACCCGCCGCACAAGGCGTCGCCCGTCTCGCGGCTGCGCTCCACCAGGAGGTGCGGCGCACCGGCCCGCGCCAGCACGATCGCGGCGGCGGCGCCTGCGGGCCCACCGCCGACGATCAGCGCTGGCGTTCGACGCACAGCCGGAACGGGAAATGGCGCGCGACCCGCGCCTGGGTGACGCCCGCCTCGGCCAGGATCGGCGCCCATTCCCTCGGACGATAGCTGCGCGCGATCGACAGGCGGCCGTCGTGCCGGACGATCGGATGCCAGCCGAACGCACGCGCCAGCAATGGATAGCCGAGGTGCGACAGCCGGTGGCGATGCAGGTCGTTGACGATCCAGCCGACGCGCGCCTCGCTTTCCATGAAGCCAAGGAAGGCGACGAGCTGATCGTGTGTCATGTGATGCGCGACGAGGCTGGAAATGACGAAATCCCACTTTTGCCCCGCCAGATCGGCATAGTCGCCCGTGATCCAGGTGATCGGCAGCTCGGCCGGCGTATGGGCCCGCGCCGCCGCCTCGCTGCGCGGGTTGAGATCGACGCCGGTGAGATCAAGGGCAATGCCGCGTCGTGCGCCCCAGCGGGCGATGTGCCGCAGCATGTCGCCATCGCCGAACCCCACGTCGAGAACGCGATAGCGTCGTCCCGGCCGGGCCGTGCGCGCGAGGAAGCGCAGCGTCGGCCGCGCGGCGAGCGTCACGACGTTCACCCTGGCCAGGTCGCGCACCACGGCGGCGTAGATGGCGGGATCGAGATCCTCGGCATCCATCAGCTCCTCCGCCTCGGCGCGCTGCGCCAGCGATCCGCCAAGCCAGGCACGACCCGGCGCGGGCGGGCTCCCCAGGAGCGTGCGAGCGTCGGTCATGCCGCGCTTCGGAAGTGGAAGCCCTCGGCGGCAAGGCCAGGCCCGAACGCCATGGCGACGCCGTGATCGACCGGCTCGCCCTGCAACAGCCGCGCGAGCACGAACATCAGTGTCGCCGATGACATGTTGCCCGCCTCCGCAAGCACGCTGCGTGATGGCGCCAGCGCGTCCTCGGCCAGCCCCAGCGAATGTTCCACCGCGTCGAGGATCGAGCGGCCGCCGGCGTGAACCGCCCAGCGATCGACCGGCCGCGCGCCAGTGATCGTCGCGCGCAGCGCCGGCTCCGCCAATGCCGTGGCAATGCGGCCGGGCACCTCGCCCGACAGATGCATGGCAAAGCCCTGGTCGGTGATGTTCCAGCGGATCAGCTCCGCCGCGCCGGGCAGCGTGGTGGCGAAGGGTGCCTCGATCGTGAACCCGCCGGGCTCGGCCGAGACGAGCGCCGCGGCAGCGCCGTCGCCGAACTGGAGCATCGCCAGCAGCGGCTCCAGCGCCTGCGACGCCTGGAGGTGGAGAGTCGACAATTCCACCGTCACGACCAGCACGCGCGCGTCAGGATCGGATCGCACGATGTGCCGCGCGGACCGCAGCGCCACCACCGCGGCATAACAACCCATGAAGCCGACCAGCAGCCGCTCGACCGATGGCGACAGACCCAGCCGCGCGGCGATGATCTGGTCGATCCCCGGCGCAACGAAGCCGGTGCAGCTGGCGACCACCAGATGGGTGATTCCGTCCAGCGGCTGCTGCTGCGCGAGCTGCTCGATCGCCCGCAAGGCCAGCGCAGGCGCCGCCTCGGCATATAGCGTCATGCGCGCGGCAGTGCCGGGGTGCGGCTCGGCCGCGTAGAAGCCGCCTTCGGCCACCGGGGAGCCGGGGGCGAGCGGCAGCACCGACCAGCGATGCGCAATGCCTGAGCGCGCCGACATGCGATCGAACAGTCGCGCCTCCCGCTCGGGCAGCCGCTGGCGCGCCCAGTCGACAAAGGCGGCGTGAATATCCTGATCGGGCACGGCGGTCCCGATCGCCTGGATGGTCGCATGCACGAAAACCGGGTCCTCTTCGCGCCGTCAACGCGCGGCATGGGCAATCGGCACCAACACTGATCGCCCGTCAATCGATCATTGGCCAACGGGTTGTTCGCTCCGCCAGCGCCATTACCTTGTGCGCAACCGGTCGCGCGGCGCGGGCGCTCTCTGCTCGCGTCGCCTGGCCGTCACGATCACCTTTCAAGGAGACCTTTGTGCCTGTCGAAACGCTGCTTCAACCAATGACTCTGACGCGCGGACCGGCGTGGAAGAACCGCTTCATGCTCGCACCGCTGACCAACCAGCAGAGCCACGCGGACGGCCGGCTGTCCGAGGAGGAAGCGCGCTGGCTGACGATGCGTGCCACCGGCGGCTTCGCGCTGACCATGACCGCCGCCGCGCATGTGGCAAAGGGCGGGCAGGGCTTCGAAGGGCAGCTCGGCGTCTTCAGCGACGATCATTTGGAGGGGCTGACCCGGTTGGCCGACGCGATCCGGGCCGAAGGATCGGTATCGTCGGTCCAGCTTCACCATGCCGGCAATCGCTCGCCCAAGGAACTGGTCGGTACGCCGGTCTGCCCGTCGGACGATCCCGAGACCGGCGCGCGCGGGCTGACCACCGCCGAGACCGAGCAGGTGCGCGATGACTTCATCGCCGCCGCGAAGCGTGCCGAGCGGGCGGGCTTCGACGGGGTCGAGGTGCATGGCGCGCACGGTTATATCCTCGCGCAATATCTCTCGCCGGAGATCAACCGCCGCGACGATCGCTACGGCGGCAGCCTGGAAAACCGGGCGCGGCTGATCTTCGAGATCATCGACGGCATCCGCGCGGCCTGCCGGCCGGACTTCCAGCTGGGCCTGCGCCTGTCGCCGGAGCGATTCGGCCTGAAGATGGCCGAGGTGCGCGACGTCGCTGCCGAGGTGCTGAAGCGTGGCGACGTGGATTATCTCGACATGTCGCTGTGGGACGTGAGCAAGGAGCCGGTCGAGGCCGAGCATCAGGGCCGGTCGCTCCTGAGCTATTTCACCGATCTGCCGCGCGGCGACGTGCGGCTCGGTGCGGCGGGCAAGGTGATGACCGCGCGCGACGCCGCCGGGGTGATCGATGCCGGTTGCGATTTCGCGGTGATTGGCCGCGGCGCGATCCTGCGGCACGATTTCCCCAATCGCGTGGCGCAGGACGCCGATTATCGCTCGCCGCCGATCCCGGTCAGCACCCAGCATCTGCTGGACGAGGGGCTGAGCCCGCAGTTTGTCACCTACATGCGCAACTGGCCCGGCTTCGTGGAGACCGAAGCCGCGGAATGACGTGGCGGGGAGGCGACGCCGACTCGCCTCCCCGTTCCTTTCTCAGCGGTGGCAAGGCGCATGGGCGCCGTAAGCGCCGCGACTCCGGCGATCGCACGCCCGCCGTCTCGTTTTCCGCACCGCGTCGCTGCGATGTTCGCACTGCGACCATATGAACGTAGAAGAGGCTCGATGCCGCGGCTTCCGTGGTCGCGGCTATTGTAAATGGCGGGGCAGCAGCACTGGATCTGTCCCAATCTACTGGCCTACGAAAAGTGCTGACCGGCTGTTTGGTGGGGCTGGCACAAGTCCACGGCCATCATCTAAGGCCATGTAAACAATAGAGTTGGCGCATCTTATTCTGCTGCACTGGGCAGCGTTTCCTTCGGCCCGCGGCGGCAAGCCGTTCCGCACAACAAGTTGCAGCTGAAACCACCCCGACGTGACAGCCGCGCGCCGGATCATCCATGCCAGCAAAGTATAACCTGTAGTTCTGCTAGGTAAACTTTAGTTCGCTATGCGAATAAAAGTTGACAAGGCGGATGGCTATGGCAATCCCCGTGTTGCGACGCAGCGGGAGTGGGTCGCGGCATTTTGGGGGGTTGGACATGCGAGGGAAATTCGCGGTCGGCGCTGCGATGGCAGCGCTGGCAACGGCACCGTGTGCGCTTCAGGCAGAGGATTTTCGCGTCGAGCTTTCCGCGCCGGCCGCCAAGGAGGCGCCCTACGAGGGCCGCGTCATCCTGGTGCTCGCCGCCGACGACAAGAGCGAGCCGCGCTTCCAGGTCGACGCCAGCCACGACGCCGCACAGGTGTTCGGCATCCCGGTCGAGGGGTTCCGGAACGGCCAGGCCCGCGTCGTCGGCAAGGACGTGCTGGGCTATCCCGGCCGCAGCCTCGCCGATGTGCCGGCCGGCACCTACACGGTGCAGGCGGTCCTCCATAAATACGACACGTTCAAACTGGGCAACGGCAAGGTGGTGAAGCTGCCCGCCGCACGCGGTGCGGGGCAGAACTGGCGCAAGGAGCCGGGCAACATCATCAGCAAGCCGATGAAGGTGAACTTCGATCCCAAGCGCCCCGGTGAGATCAAGGTCGCGCTGACCGAGGTGATCGGCCCGGTCGCGGAGCCGAAGGACACCGAATTCGTCCGGCACTTCAAGTTCAAGTCGGAACGCTTGTCAAAATTCTGGGGCCGCGACGTCTATATGCGCGGCCACGTGCTGGTCCCCAAGGACTTCGACAAGCACCCCGAGGCGAAATATCCGCTTGCGATCTTCCACGGGCATTTCCCCGAGGATTTCGGCGGTTTCCGCACCACGCCGCCCGATGCGGACATCAAGTGCGAACCCAGCAAGCGCTTCAGGAACGAAACCTGCTACGCCCGGACCGAGCAGCAGGAAGCGTATGACTTCTACCAGAAGTGGATCTCGCCTGATTTCCCGCGGATGCTGATCGTCGAGATCGACCATTCGAACCCCTATTATGACGACAGCTATGCGGTGAATTCCGCGAACATCGGCCCCTATGGCGATGCCATCACCTATGACTTCATCCCCGCGCTGGAGAAGAAGTTCCGCGGGATCGGCCAGGGCTGGGCGCGCTTCCTGTACGGCGGCTCGACCGGCGGCTGGGAAGCGCTGGCGGCGCAGGTCTTCTATCCGGACGAATATAACGGCGCCTTTGCCGCCTGCCCGGATCCGATCGATTTCCGTCAGACGATGGTGACGGACATCTACAAGGACAAGAACGCCTATTTCTGGACCGGCCCGTTCGGGAAGGTCGCGAAGCCGGGCAAGCGCGATTACCTCGGCCATCTGTCGCACACGATCGAGGACGAGAACCGGCTGGAGCTGGTGCTGGGCGACAAGACGCGTTCGGGCGGTCAGTGGGACGTGTGGGAAGCAGTGTATTCGCCGATGGGCGAGGATGGCTATCCCAAGCGGATCTGGAACAAGGCGACCGGCGAGATCGATCCTAGCGTCGCCGCCTATTGGCGCGAAAATTACGATATGCGCCACATCCTGGAGCGTGACTGGCAGAAGCTGGCGCCAAAGCTGCAGGGCAAGATCCACATCTATGTCGGCGACATGGACAATTTCTACCTGAACAACGCCGTTTATCTGATGGAGGATTTCCTGAAGAAAGCGCAGCCCGCTTATGGTGGCGAGATCCTTTATGGTGATCGCGACGAGCATTGCTGGAACGGCGATCCGACGCAGCCCAATTCCATCGGACGGCTGCGCTATAACTGGATGTACGTGCCCAAGATCCTGAAGCGGATCGAGGCGGCGGCACCCAAGGGCGCTGACCTGACGAGCTGGCGCTACAAGTAAGGCACTGGCCGCGTCGCTGGCGGGGGCTGGCGACGCGCGCCCATCTTCAACGAAAATCGATAAAATTCAGGGAGTCAGATGATGACGAATAGGTCACACTTGCGTCAATTTCTGCTGTGCTCGGCGGTCATGCTGGGCGGCGTCGCCACGCCCGCGATGGCGCAGGACAGCATTGCCGAGGCCGCCGGCCCGATGGACGATGGCGAAATCGTCATCACCGGCTCGCGCATCCGCTCGCCCAATCTGGAAAGCGTCAGCCCGGTGACCACTGTGTCGTCGGAGGAATTCGCGGTGCGCGGTACGGTGCGTACCGAGGATCTCGTCAACCAGCTGCCGCAGGTGTTCGCGGCGCAGGGCGCGGCCAATTCGAACGAGGCGACCGGCACCGCGCAGGTCGACCTTCGCGGCCTCAGCCCGTCGCGCACGTTGGTGCTGATCAACGGCCGCCGCCTGCCTTATGGTTCGCCCAAGAACATCCCGTCCGACTTGAACCAGGTGCCCACCCCGCTGATCCAGTCGGTCGAGGTGCTGACCGGCGGCGCATCGGCAGTCTATGGCTCGGACGCGATCGCCGGCGTCGTCAATTTCAAGCTGCTCGAGAATTTCAGCGGCATCCGCTTCTCCGGCAGCATCGCGGGTTTCCAGCACAACAATAATGACGAGGGGCTGCGCGACCTGCTCGACCGCAACAACCAGGCGGTGCCGGGCGCGTATCTGAAGCCGGACAAGAGCGTCTGGAACGGCTTCACCACCGAATTGTCGGCCGTCGTCGGCGGCAACATCGATGATGATCGCGGCAACGTCACCGCCTATGCGACCTACCGCAAGGTCAATCCGATCCTGCAGAAGGATTATGATTACAGCGCCTGCGCCCTGGGCGCGACGGGCCCGGGCGGCAATGCCTTCTCGTGCAGCGGCTCGGCGACCAACGATCCGGCGAACTTCACCAACGCCGGCCGTATCCCCGGCCTGCCGACCTCGTTCCGCGCCACCCGCGATGGTCAGTTCGTGCCGGGCACGCAGACCTACAATTTCGCGCCGTACAATTACTACCAGCGCCCGGACGAGCGTTACTCCTTCGGCGCCAACGCGCATTATGAAGTGAACGACAATTTCGTCCCCTATCTCGAACTGTCGTTCATGGAGGATCGCTCGGTCGCGCAGATCGCGCCGGGCACCAACAGTGCGGGCATCACCGTGGGCGCGGGCAGCATCAGCGGCATCAACTGCGACAACCCGTTCCTCAGCGCGCAGCAGGCGAACTTCCTGTGCACCAGCCGCGGCCTGTCGACCGGCAGCATCTATGACGCGGCGGGCAATTATGTCGGGCCGCAGTCGGTGGCGAACGGCGTGCTGGTCGCGCGCCGCAACGTCGAGGGCGGCAACCGCCAGGACGACATCACGCACCAGAGCTACCGCATCGTGCTGGGCGCGCGCGGCGACATCGCCGGGCCGTTCAAATATGATGTCTACGGCATCTATTCGAAGGTGAATTACCGCAGCCGCTTCTCGGGCGACGCTAACCGCCAGCGGACCGCCAATGCGTTCAACGCGGTGCGCAATTCGGCCGGGCAGATCGTCTGCGCGATCAACGCCGATGCCAACCCGAACAACAATGACGCGCGCTGCACGCCGCTCAACTATTTCAGTGGTGCGGCCAGCCAGGATGCGGTGGATTATGTCGCCGAGGTGAAGTCGATCACCGGCGACACCAACCTCGTCAACATCGTCGCAGCGGTGGACGGCGACCTTGGCGAATGGGGCTTCACCTCGCCCTTCGCCAACAGTGGCGTCGCGGTCGCGTTCGGCTATGAATATCGCAAGAACTCGGTCGATTACCAGCCGGACGAAATCTACCAGGCGGCCGCCAGCCCCGAACTGCCGATCAACGGCTCGGTCGCGGTGAAGGAATTCTTCGGCGAATTGATCGTGCCGCTGGTCGAACAGAAGCCGTTCTTCCACAGCCTGTCGTTCGAAGGCGCCTATCGCTATTCGGATTATGACAGCGGCTTCAAGACCGACACGTACAAGCTGGGGCTGAACTGGTCGCCGGTGCGCGATTTCCGCTTCCGCGGGTCGTACCAGCGCGCGGTGCGTGCGCCCAACGTGATCGAGCTGTTCTCCAGCCAGCAATTGTTCGAGGTCGAACTGACCGAGAATGCCAATGGCTCGTTCGATCCGTGCTCGGGCGCGGTGCCGATTGCGACCTTCGCGCAATGCACCCGTACCGGCGTGACGGCGGGCCAATATGGCAACATCGTCGACAATCCGGCCGGCCAGTTCAACTCGCTGATCGGTGGCAATCCGGCGCTCGATCCGGAAACCGCCAAGACGCTGTCGCTGGGCGCGGTGTTCGAACCGCGCTTCGTGCCCGGCCTCGTCATCTCGGTCGATTATTTCGACATCAAGGTCGAGAACCTCGTCGGCAGCGTCAATCCGAACCTGTCGATCGCCAACTGCCTGGCGAGTGGCGACCCGTATTTCTGCAGCCTGATCCAGCGCAGCCCCGACAGCGGATCGCTGTGGCAGGGCGAGAACGGCTATTTCCGCCGCTTCAACGTCAACACCGGATCGCTGCAGACGAAGGGCGTCGACGTGGTCGTCGATTACCGCCTGAACCTGAACGATCTGGGCATCAACGCCGGTCGCCTCAGCTTCAACCTGGTCGGCACCTATCTCGACTCCTACAAGACGGTGCCGCTGCCCAATTCGCCGCAGGCCGACGTGTATGAATGCGCCGGTCTCTATGCCGGCCTGTGCGGTCGTCCGCGGCCGGAATGGCGCCACAAGTTCATGACCACCTGGGCACCGGCCGACCGGTTCAGCCTGACGGGGACGTGGCGTTATGTGTCGTCGGTGAAGATCGCGCAGACCAGCAGCCAGCCGGCGCTGACCGGCAGCTTCTCCGAAGTGAACCGCGAACTGGGTTCGCGCAGCTACTTCGATCTCGCCGCCGCGTTCCAGGTACGCAAGGACCTGACCTTCCGCGCCGGTGTGAACAATCTGTTCGACAAGGATCCGCCGCTCACCACCACCGCGGCGATCGAGGACGGCGGCAACGGCAATACCTACCCGCAGTTCTACGATGCGACCGGGCGTTATTTCTTCCTCAGCGCGTCGGTTGGCTTCTAAGGAACATTGCCAATGGCCGGAGGCGCGCTGTAGCGCCTCCGGCATCTTTCGTGGGTGGGGAATTGTTATGAAATTGCGTTGGTGTGCCGGTGCCGCGATGGCGCTTGTCCTCTCGTCTGCCGCCGTGACGGCGTCGGCCGCACCCGTGACGGACGCCGACCGGGCGATGGCACGCCAGATGCTGGAGGAGGCGATCGCCATCCCGACCGCCAAGGGTCGCGGGCAGGTGCCGACGCTGATCGAGAATTATTCCAGGCGGCTGCGTGAGGCCGGCTTCACCGCCGACGAGATCATGACCGTGCCGGTCGAGATCGACGGCGAAAAGACCGCCGGGCTGGTCATCCGCTACGCCGGGCGCAACGCCAAGGCGAAGCCGATCGCGTTCCTCGGCCATATGGACGTGGTCGACGCGCTGAAGGAAAACTGGTCGACCGACCCCTATGTGCCGACCGAGAAGGATGGCTACATCTACGGTCGCGGATCGACCGACAACAAGGCCGGCGTGACCGCGCTGGTCGCCAGCTTCATCCGCCTGAAGAAGTCCGGATTCGTGCCGGAGCGTGACTTGCTGCTCGCCTTCTCGGGCGACGAGGAAAGCGGCATGATGACGACGCGCGCGCTGACCAAGCACCCGCTCGTCTCACGTGCCGAGTTCGCGCTCAATTCCGACGCCGGTTCGGGGGCGATGGGCGCGGACGGCAAGTATCGTTTCAACATCCAGGCGGCGGAAAAGACCTACGCCAATTTCGCGATCGCGGCGAAGAACCCGGGCGGGCACAGCTCCGCGCCGCGCGCCGACAATGCGATCTATGATCTCGCGCGCGCGCTGACCAAGCTGGAGGCGCTTCGCTTCCCGGTCGAATTCAACGAGATCACCCGCATCATGGTCGCCGACATGGCGAAGGAGAAGGGCGGCGAGCTCGGCACCGCGCTGACCACGCTGATGGCGAACCCGAACGATGCCGCGGCGCGCGCCGTGGCGGAGAAATATCCGCACCAGTCGAACCTTCTGTGGACGACCTGCGTCTCGACCATGTTGCAGGCAGGCAATGCGCCCAATGCGCTGCCGCAGAATGCCACCGCCACGGTGAACTGCCGCATCTTCCCGGGCACGTCGGTGGAGGACGTGCAGAAGACGATTGCGCAGGCGATCGGCAATGACAAGCTGACCGTCTCGCTGGTCGGTGAAGGCGTCGCCAGCCCGGTGTCGCCGGTCAATCCGGCGCTGTTCGCACGGCTGCAAAAGGCGATGGACGCGACCTATCCGGGCGTGACGCTGAAGCCGAGCATGTCGTCAGGCGGCACCGACGGGCGCGAGTTCCGCAGCGCCGGGATCCCCACCTATGGCGCCGGCGCACTGGCGCTGGGCGCGGACGACAGCCGCGCGCACGGCACCGATGAACGCGTGCCGATCGCGGCCTATCTGAAGCAGCTTGATTATTGGGACTTCCTCTTGCGCGACCTCGGGGGCCGCAAGTGATCGGCGGGCTCGCGCGGCGCGACGTGCTGCGCGGCGCGGCGGCGGGCGGTGCGCTCGCCGCGCTGCCGGGCGCAGTGTTCGCCGGGCAGGGCGCTGCCCCCACGCCATCCTTCCCGCCGATCGCACCGATCAGCCGTGCCGAGCGTGAGGCCAGGCTTGCCCGGATGCAGGCCGAATTGCGCCGCCGGAATATCGGCGCGCTGCTGGTCGAGGCCGGATCGAGCCTCGTTTATTTCACCGGAATCGACTGGTGGCGCAGCGAACGGACCACCGCGGCGGTGATCCCGGCGGACGGCCCGGTGCTGATCGTCACGCCCTTCTTCGAGGAACCCTCGATCCGCGAAATGCTCGACGTGCCGGGCGAAGTGCGCGTGTGGCAGGAGGACGAAAGCCCCTTTGCGCTGATCGCCGGCTGGTTGAAGGAAAAGAAGCTCGGCACCGGTACGCTAGCGGTGGAGGAGACGGTGCGCTTCTTCATCGTCGACGGCGTGCGCCGCCTGCTGCCGGGGCTGAAAACCGTGTCGGGCGCCAACGTCGTCAACGCGCTGCGCATGATCAAGAGCCCGACCGAAATCGCGCTGCTACAGCGCGCCAACGACGTCATGATCGCCGCCTATCGCGCCACGCACGGCCAGGTGCAGGCGGGCATGACCGGCAATGACATCAACGCAATCATGGAGCGCGAGCTGAAGCGTTTCGGCGGCCAGCGCGCGTCGAGCAGCGCGCAGGTCGGCCCGGGCAGCGCGCTGCCGCACGGGTCGAAGGAGCGGCTGAAGCTGACCGAGGGCACCGTGGTGCTGATGGACTGCACCTGCAGCACGCACGGCTACGTCTCCGACATCTCGCGCACCTTCGTCTTCGGTGAGCCGACGGCGGAGCAGCGCCGCGTGTTCGGCCATATGCGCCAGGGCATGAATGTCGCGATCGACGCGGCCAAGGTCGGCGCGCCGGCCGGCAGCGTCGATGATGCGGTGCGGGCCCATTACGAGAAGCTGGGCTACGGCCCGCGCTACGCGCTGCCGGGCCTGTCGCATCGCACCGGGCACGGCATCGGCCTGGACGTGCACGAGCCGGTGAACCTGGTGCATGGCGAAACGACGCCGCTGGCGCCGGGCATGTGCTTCTCGAACGAGCCGGGGATCTATCTGCCGGGCAAGTTCGGCATCCGCATCGAGGATTGCTTCTACATGACCGAACAGGGGCCGCGCTTCTTCACGCAGCCGCCCTCGTCGCTCGACAAGCCGTTCGGATAATAAAGGAGGGGGCTGAAATGCCACGTTTGAAGAGCCTGTTGGGCGGCGCTGCGGCGTTCGCCATGGTGGCGCTCGCGCCCGCGGCAATGGCGCAGGAAGAACAGTCCATGTCGCCGGCGCTGCCGAAGATCATGAGCCTGCGCGATCAGGCGCAGCTTCGCGATGCGTGGCTGGAGCGCCGTTTCGAGACCGTGCTGCCGCAGCTGATGCGCGAGAACGGCATCGACATGTGGGTGCTGATCGCGCGCGAATATCTGGAAGACCCGGTCGTCTCGACGATGCTGAACGCGACGAATTTGCGCGCGCGGCGGCGGACGATCCTCATTTATTTCGATCCGGGCGAGGGCAAGCCGATCGAGCGGCTGGTCGTCAGCAAGCACGGTATGGGCAATCTCTACCAGCCGGTATGGGACATGGAGAAGCAGCCCGATCAGTTCGCGCGCGTGCGCGAGCTGATCGCCGAGCGGAACCCGAAGAAGATCGCGCTCAACATCTCGTCGCTGACGGCGTTCGGCGATGGCCTGACGCACAGCCAGTATACCGATCTGATGAAGGCGCTGACGCCCGAGCAGCAGGGCCGCATCGTCTCCGGCTATCCGCTGGCGATCGGTTGGCTGGAGACCCGCACGCCGGAGGAAATGAAGGTCTATCCCGAGATCGTGCGCGTCGCGCATGCGATCATCGGCGAAGGCTTCTCGCCCGCGGTGGTGAAGCCGGGCGTGACGACCAACGAGGATCTCGTCTGGTGGTATCGCCAGCGTGTCGCGGACCTCGGCCTTGCCTCCTGGTTCCACCCGTCGGTGGAGGTCACCCGCAAGGGCGTGCCGGGCGTGCTGCGGGAAAAGGCGAGCGTGATCCAGAAGGGCGACATGCTGCGCGTCGACTTCGGCATCCATTACCTCAATTTCAGCACCGATACGCAGCACGTCGCCTATGTTCTGCGTGACGGCGAGACCGATGCGCCCGCCGGGCTGAAGGCGGGCCTGCGCGACAACAATCTGGTGCAGGATGCGGTGACCAGTGAGTTCCGCGTCGGGGCGACCGGCAACGAAGTGCTCAACCGCGCACGCGCCAAGGCGATCGCGGCCGGGCTGAAGCCGACGATCTATTCGCACCCGATCGGCTATCACGGCCATGGCGCGGGCAGCTCGATCGGCCTGTCGGAAGAACAGAAGTTTGTGCCGACCGGCGAATACAAGCTGCGGCCGAACATCGCCTGGTCGATCGAATTGATGGCGACCAAGGCGGTGCCCGAGTGGGATAACCAGATGGTTGATTTCAAGAGCGAGGAAGACGCCTTCTTCGACGGCAAGACCGTTCGCTACATCGACGGCCGCCAGACCAAGTTTCACCTGATCGGGGCACGCTAGATTCCCTTTGCGGCCGGCGTGTGTCGCGCCGGCCGGTCTGCGTTGTCCCATGACTGGGCTCATCCCGATTTTCCGGGATGAGCCCGATTTTCTACTGGCGAGGGATCAGCAGGAATTCCTCCTGCCCGCCATCGAGGAAGCGGAAGGTGCCATCCGCGGCGAGGAAGCCGTTCTCCTCGTGCATGAAACGCACCTTCTGCCCGCCCCATTCGGGCACATTGGCCTGTGCGTTCAGTTCGATCGACCAGGCGGTGTTCGGGTCGATGCGATAATCGCCGCGGCCGGGCGCCGGCTTCTGGCTTTCCCACGCGCCGATCCACGTCCCTGCGCCATGGCCGTGATGGCCGATCGGGTGTGAGTAGATCGTGCCGTCGATCTTCTCCGCCTCCACCTGCCGGCGCGCCGCGGCGAGCACTTCGTTGCCGGTGCGGCCCGGCTTCAGCGCCGCGATCGTTGCGGCGCGCACGCGGTTCATCGCCGCCATGCCGTCGCGCAGCCCCTTGGGCGCCTGCGTCTCGCCGGGCTTCAGCACATAGGCGAGCCGCTGGATGTCGGTATTAAGGCCAAGGTAGGTGATGCCGAAATCGACGTGCAGCATGTCGCCCGGCATGATGATCGTGTCACCGCGATGGCCCATCTCCTGCACGCTGAACTTGCCGCCATCGGCGCGCTGGATGGCGACGCTTGGCTGGAACCACGTGTCGAGGCCAAGCGCGTTGATGCGGTTGCGGAAGAACCAGACGACGTCATCGGAGGTGGTGACCCCCGGCGTGATGACGCGATCGGAAAAGCCCTCCTCGATGATCGCATGCGAGATGCGCGAGATCGTCGGATAGGCGGCCATTTCCTCCGGGATGCGCGTCTCCAGCCAGCCTAGCGCGAGCCGTTCGTGCGAAACGAGGCGCTTCGACATGTCGGGCCCGAGCGCACGTACGATCGCCTCATAATGGGTGGAGCTGAGCCCGTCGGCGAGCGGGAAGCCCTCCGAACGATTGAGCGCGATCGTCGCGGGATTGCGCTGGCCGATGATCTTCGCGAGTTCGGCCCATTGGTCGGGCTGTTCGTCGGGGTTCCAGGAGGGCTGGAAATCGCCGACCGGGTAGCGCGCAAGCGCCAGCTTTTCGATCGGCTTGCCCTCGCCCGGATCGAAGAAGACGAGGATCGTACGACGGCGGGCATGAAGCCAGGTGGCGGGCAGCATCGTCGCCATCACCGGATCTTCGTTATATTCGCCCGCGACCAGCACCCACATCTGCACCTTGTCGCGGCGCATCAGCGTCGGCAGCAACGTGTCGAGCCGCTGCTTCAACCAGCGATCCTCTGTCTCTGCGCGCCGTTCCAGCGGCAGGATCGCCGGCATCGCGCGATCGGCCGGGTTCTGCGCCGCCGCGGGTGCTGCCGTGCTGAGCGCCAGCATCATGGCCAATGAAATCATCGATACTCCCCCCTGTTGCTGTTCACATAGCGAACGGATGTTTGAAAGGGTGGCTATACTGATGGCGAGCAGTTGGGAAGAGGCGCCCGACCGTTGCTCCCACCCTCTTGTTTTTGATTGCCGCACGTTGCCGCCACGGGGGCGACGCGGCATAAGCCCGCTCACCTCTGCCACTTGCCGGAAACCCGATGCTTCAACCCTTTCGCACGCCGCAACTGACATGGACGCGGCGTCGCATCTTGGGGGTGGCCCTGCTGCTGATCGTCGCCGCGATCGCGCTCGTGATGATGAGCCTCAGAAGCTCGTCCGCAGTGGTCGTGCAGGCGACGCAGGAGATCAAGCCGGCGGTGCCCGATCTCCTCTCGACCAAGGGTGTGACCGAACCGGGCCGTGTCGATTATCGCCGGCTGGATTCGCGCATCGCGCTGTTGATGCAGGAAAAGGATTTTGTCGGCCTCGCCGTCGCCGCGGTCGAACGCGGCAAGGTGCGCTTCCTGCGCGGCTATGGTGAGACACTCGCCGGTTCGGGCGACCCGGTGACCCCCGATACGGTGTTCCGCTGGGCCTCGGTGTCGAAGGGCGTGGCCTCCGCCTTGGTGACCAAGCTCGCGAAGGAAGGCCGCGTGTCGCTGGAGGCGCCGGTCGAGGGGCTGAACACCAGCCTGAAGCTATCGCCCGCGGGCCACAACGTGACCGTCGCCGACGTGCTTTCGCACCGCGTCGGCATTGTGCGCAACGCATGGGACGACCGGCTCGAACAGGGCGCCGATCCCCGCGCGCTGCGCGCACAATTGGGCACGCTGCCGCTGCTCTGCCCGCCGGCCAGCTGCTACGCCTATCAGAACATCGCCTATGATACCGCGGCGGAGATCGTCGAACATGCCGCCGGCCAGCCTTATGGTGATGTCGCCCACGCCCGGCTCTTCGCGCCGCTCGGCATGACCAGCGCCAGCGTCGGGCGGCTCGGCCTGCAATCCGCACCCAGCTGGGCCCGGCCGCATCGCGGACGCACGCCGGTAACGGTCAAGGACGCCTATTACCGCGTGCCCGCCGCGGGCGGCGTCAATTCCTCCGTCAGTGATCTTGCCCGCTGGATGCTGGCGCAAATGGGGAAGGCGCCGGACGTGCTGTCGGCCGAGATGCTGCAGACGATGCACATGCCGCGCGTCTCCACCCCGCCGGCCGGCCGCCGGTCGGGCATGGAACGCGCGCTTACCCAGGCGTCGTATGGCCTTGGCTGGCGCAGCTTCAATTATGCCGGCCATGCGCTGGTCGGCCATCGCGGCGCAGTGGAGGGTTATGGCGCGCTGGTGCTGTTCGATCCGGCCGAGCAGAGCGGGATCGTGATGCTCTGGAACAGCGGCTCGTACAACGCCGCGCGGCTGCAGCTGGAATTCTTCGACATGCTGTACGGCCTGCCGCCCACCGACTGGCTGGATCTGCCCGCGTCGAGGGGTCAGCAGAGGACGGCGCGCGCGGGGGCCGGCCGGGCCGGCTGAGCCCGGCAGCGGCAAAAGATCGATGATCCGCCCGCGGGACGGATCATGCGGGCGGCTTCTGCATTCCACCAGGGATGCGTTTCGCCGCCGACTCCCCCTTCAGCCTTCCATTGTTTCGCGCGGTATGGATCGCCAGCCTGTCGTCAAACTTCGGCGGGCTGATCCAGGCGGTCGGCGCCTCGTGGATGATGACCAGCCTAGGCGCTTCGGCGCAGATGATCGCGCTGGTCCAGGCCTCGACGACGCTGCCGATCATGCTGCTGTCGCTATGGGCCGGCGCAGTGGCCGACAATCTCGACCGGCGCCGCATCCTGCTCACCGCGCAAAGCTTCATGCTGATCGTGTCCGCGCTGCTCGCGATCGGCACGTGGCTGGGCTGGATCACGCCCTGGCTGCTGCTGATCTTCACCTTTCTGATCGGCTGCGGCACCGCGATCAACGGTCCCGCCTGGCAGGCGTCGGTCGGCGACATGGTGCCCCGCCCGATGCTGTCGAGCGCGGTCGCGTACAACAGCATGGGATTCAACATCGCGCGCAGCGCCGGCCCCGCGATCGGTGGCGCGATCATCGCGGCGGCGGGCACCGCGACCGCCTTCCTCATCAACGCCCTGAGCTACGTTGGGTTGATCGTCGTCATTGCACGCTGGCGCCCGAACCTGCCGCCGCGCAAGCTGCCGCGCGAGCGGCTCGGCCTCGCGATGGCGGCGGGGCTGCGCTACGTGCGCATGTCACCGTCGATCCGCATGGTGCTGGGCCGCGCGGCGCTGTTCGGCGTCGCGGCCAGCGCGATCCCCGCGCTGATGCCGATTGTCGCGCGCGACCTGATTGGCGGCGGGCCGCTGGTCTATGGCCTGTTGTACGGCGCGTTCGGCGTCGGCGCGGTCGGCGGCGCCTTGGCGTCGCGGCGCTTGCGGATGCGCATGGCGACCGAGGGGATCGTGCAGATCGCCGCGCTGGCGCTCGCCGTCGGTGCCGCAGTGACCGCTGCGGGCATCTTCCTGCTCGCCTTGCCTGCCCTCGCGCTGGCGGGCGCTGGCTGGGTACTGGCGCTGTCGACCTTCAACGTCAGCGTTCAGCTCGCCTCGCCGCGCTGGGTCGTCGCCCGCGCGGTCGCCCTGTACCAGATGGCGGCGTTCGGCGGCATGGCGGCGGGCAGCTGGCTGTTCGGATCGGTCGCCGGCACGCACGGCGTCGCGATTGCGCTGCTGAGTGCCGCGTCGGTCCAGTTGCTCAGCATCCTCGCCGGCGCGATCCGCCGCCTGCCGGAGATCAGCCAGCTCAACCTGGATCCGGCGAACACCTGGCGCGAACCCGACACCGCCGTACCGGTCGAACCGCGCACCGGCCCCGTCGTCATCACGGTGGAACATCGCATCGCAGAGGCCGACATCCCCGCCTTCCTCAGCGTGATGAGTGAACGTCGCCGCATCCGGCGGCGCGACGGCGCGCGCGACTGGACGTTGATGCGCGACCTTGCCGATCCGCAATTGTGGATGGAGCGATTCCACTTTCCGACCTGGCTCGAATATGTGCGGCACAATGAGCGGCGTACCCGCGCCGATATCGCCAACAGCGATGCGCTGCACGATCTGTGGCTGGATGCGCAGCCCTCGGTCATCCACCGCTGGATCGAACGGCAGACGGGATCGATGCCGGGCGCCGGTGCGGACGATGCGCGCGCGTTCGACGCCGTGACCGATCCGTCGCGGTCAAGCTGACGGGCGGCGGCGTTCCTTGTCGATGCGCTTGCGGCGCCGCACCAGCATCGGCAGCGCGAACAGATAGACCCCCGTCGCGCCCATGAAGATCAGCGCGATCCCCGATCCGAACGACAGCACATACTTCGCCCAGTCACCCATGAAGCTGAAATCGTGGATCGTCTCCAACAGGTCGGAGGTGCGATAGCCGGTGTCGACCGCCGCCCCGCTCGTCAGGTCGACCTGCACTTCATGCCGCGACTTCAGGATCACTTTGGCGATGCCATCCTTGGGACGCACGTCGATGCGGTCGATGTCCTTCCACGTCACCCCGGCATGCGCGGGCAGCGCGTTCACCGATGTGACAAGCGACGCCAGCGATCGGTCGGGCAGCCCCGGCGCAATGCCGTCCCGCGTTGGTGGCTGCAGGAAATCCACATCCTTCTTCAGCGCCAGCAGCGACCCGGTGATTGCGATCACGAACAGGCTGATCAACAGGGCCGGCGACAGCCAGTAATGGATCTTGCGCAGGAGACGCTGGGCGGACATCGGGCTCTCATACCCGCTGCGTCGACGCGGCCAAGTATGTTGAACGTTGGCAATGTAACTTTTCGTGTCTCGCGGCGCATAAGCACCAAAAGACAAACAAGTCTTGGTTCGACTTAACCAAAACCTATGGATGACGCACTGAATTTTGGCGAGACAGGCTCAACGCTTCTCGCCTAGCTTGCCGGCTTCGGAAGCGGGGGCGGATGAAGCAGGGGGGATTGCCAGGTTGCGCCAGCGCGCGCGCGGTGTCGCGCGACGCTGGCCCGTGTCCCAAGCGCCCTCGCCATGCCCCCGTTCATCGATTACGACACCTTCACCGGGCGCCGAAGCACCGTTTTCAGCACGAAGCTGGAATTAATTCGCGACAGCATCGGGATGCGCGACAGCGTGCCGAGCATCGCCTGATAATGTTCGAGGTCGTCCACGACGACACGTACCAGATAATCATAATCCCCCGTCATCTGATAGCAGTCGGTGACTTCCTCCACGTCCTGGATGTTGCGTTCGAATATGGTCAACGCCTCGTCCGACTGACGATCAAGCGTGATCGAGATCATCGCTTCGATCGCACCACTCAGCCGCCGCTCGTTAAGGCGGGTGGTATAGCCAAGCACATAGCCTTCGCTTTCGAGGCGGCGCACGCGGCGCAAGGTGGGTGTCAGCGAAAGCCCGATTTCGTCCGCCAGATCGCGCCAGGAAATCCGCCCGTTATTGGTCAGTATCTGCAGGATGCGCGTGTCGAATGCATCCAGCTTTGCCTTTGTTGCCATTCTGCTGTCCCCGTTGGCCCGCTTTTTCACGGATCTTCGTCAGGGACGCTTACACACACAGGCTCATACCGCAATTCGATCGCGTGCCTTTGTCGCGGCGATCTTGTTCTTTTTCTTTCGGAGGATCGCTCATGAAAAGACGCCTGATTTTCGCCTTGTTACTTGCCGGCACCCCGCTGACGATGCTGCCGCAGGTTGCCATCGCGCAGGAGGCGAAGGTTGCGGCCGCAACGCCGTTCGCGGGCATGCAATATCGCCTGATCGGCCCGTTCCGCGGCGGGCGCGTCAGTGCGGTCGCCGGCGTGATTCAGGAACCCGATACCTTCTACCAGGGCGCGTCGGGCGGCGGCGTGTGGCGTACCGAGGACGGGGGCAACAGCTGGCAGCCCTTGTGGGACAAGTTGCACGAGGCATCGCCCTCGATCGGCGCGATCGTGGTCGCGCCGTCGGATCAGAACGTCATCTACGTCGGCACGGGCGAGGCGAACATCCGCGGCAATGTCATCACCGGCAACGGCGTCTACAAGTCCACCGATCGCGGCAAGACGTGGCAGTTCGCCGGCCTGCGCGACAGCCAGGCGATCGGCCGCATGGTCGTCCACCCGACCGATCCCAACACGGTGTTCGTCGCCGCGCTCGGCCATCCGTTCGGTGATAATCCGGAACGCGGCGTCTATCGTACCCGCGACGGCGGCAAGACGTGGCAGCGCGTGCTGTTCGTCGACCAGAAGACCGGCGCGATCGACGTGCAGATGGATCCCAACGATCCCAACACGCTCTGGGCTGGGATGTGGCAGGTCCATCGCAAGCCATGGACGATGGAAAGCGGCGGGCCCGGCAGCGGCCTCTATCGCTCACGCGACGGCGGCACGACGTGGGAGAAAGTGACCGGCAACGGCCTTCCCGCGGGCATTCTCGGCCGCATCGGTGTCGCGCCATCGGCGGATCCGAAGCGCGTCTATGCGCTGATCGAGGCGGCGGAGGGCGGGCTGTTCCGTACCGACGATGGCGGCGCAAGCTGGCAGCGGATCAGCGATCGCGGCGATTTCCGCCAGCGCGCCTGGTATTACACCCATGTCATCGCCGACCCGAAGAACAAGGACAAGGTCTATGTCCTGAACGTCAACGCCTACAAGTCGGAGGACGCGGGCAAGACGTTCAAGACCATGCCGACCTTCCACGGCGACAACCATTCGCTGTGGATCAATCCCAACGACACCGATCGCATGGTGGAGGGGAATGACGGCGGCGCAAACGTGTCGGTCAACGGCGGCGCCAGCTGGACCACCGGCATGAACCAGGCGACCGCGCAATTCTATCACATCTCCGTCGACAAGCAGGTGCCCTACCGCATCTATGGCGCGCAGCAGGACAACAGCACCGTGTCGATCGCCAGCGGCAATGTGCGCGGGCCGATCGGGCAGGAAAGCTTCTACGCGGTCGGCGGGGGCGAAAGCGGCTATGTCATCGCCGATCCCAAGAACCCCGACGTCACCATCGCCAACAGCTATGGCAATTACGTCACCCGCTACGACCACAAGACCGGGCAGCTGACGCCGATCGGCCCCTTCCCGCGGGAGGCGATGGGCTGGGCCGCGAAGGATCTGGAGCATCGCCCGCAATGGACCGAGCCGCTTCTCTATTCGCCGCACAACCCCAACGTCCTCTACAATGCGACGGAGGTGCTGTGGCGCACCGACAATGAGGGGAAGAGCTGGACCAAAATCTCGCCCGACCTCACGCGCAACGACAAGTCGAAGCAGCAATCCTCGGGCGGTCCGCTGACCAAGGACAATACCGGCGTCGAATATTACAACACGATCTTCAGCGTGAATGAATCGCCGGTGCAGAAGGGGCTGATCTGGGTCGGCACCGACGACGGGCTGATCCACGTCACCCGCGACGAAGGCGGCAGCTGGGAGAATGTGACGCCCAAGGCGATGCCGGAATGGGCGACGGTCAACATGGTGGAGCCCGATCCGCGCCGCCCGGGCACGATGTACGTGTCCGCCGACCGCCATCGCCTCGACGATTTCAAGCCCTATGCCTTCCGCACCGACGATTATGGCAAGACGTGGACGTCGATCACCAACGGGCTGCCGGCGGACGCCTATATGCACGTCATCCGCGCCGATCCGGCGCGGCCGGAGCTGCTGTATGCCGGCACCGAGAACGGCGTGTTCATCTCCTTCAACGGCGGCAAGCAATGGCAGCCGTTCCAGATGGGCCTGCCGCGCAGCCCGGTACATGACCTTGCCATTGCCGGCGCCGGAGATCTCGCGGTGGCGACGCACGGCCGCTCCTTCTGGGTGCTCGATGATCTCAGCGCGGTGCGGCAATGGTCGCCCGACATCGCGAAGAAGGACGTCCACCTCTTCCAGCCGCGCGACACGATGCGCATCCTCTACACCGGCTATGGCAATGGCACGGGCGGCCCGACCGGCACCAATCCGCCGCAGGGGGTAATCATCTATTATCACCTGAAGGAAGGGCAGGCAGAGCCGAAGGTCGCCGGCAAGGCCGACGCCAGCTACGCGCCCAAGACCACCGATGCGCCCTCGGCCGCTGGCGCCACGGCGACCGGCGCGGTCAAGCCGCCGGTCGACAATGGCATCAAGCTCGAGATTCTCGATGCGACGGATCGCGTGATCCGCACGTATCCCGCCGTCGAGGCGCCGGGCGCTGATGACGGCGAGGAAGAGGAAGGCCGCGGCCGCAAGCCGGCGAAGCTCACCCGCAACGCCGGGATCAACCGCTTCGTCTGGGATTTCCGCGAGGAAGGGCCGGTCAAGGTGCCCAAGGCATCCTTGTGGCGCAACGCACGCGGCGGGCCGGTGGTCCTGCCCGGGCAGTATAAGATCCGCCTCACCGTCGACGGCAAGAGCCAGGTCCAGCCGGTGACGATCACGCCCAACCCGAACCTGACGGTGACGCAGGCCGAGCTGAAGCAGCAATATGATCTGGTCTCCGCGATCAACCGCGACTTCAATCGCGTGCAGACCGCGGTGCTCGAACTGCGCGCGCTGCATCAGCAGCTGGGTGACGTGCGCAAGGCGGCGGCCGGCAAGCCGGCGCTGGTCAGCGCGGCCGATGCGGTCGAGGCAAAGGCGACCGCGGTCGAGGATGTGCTGATCCAGGTGAAGAACGTCGCGCCGCAGGATCCGCTCAACTATCCGATCCGCCTCAACAACATGCTGATCTCGCTCGCCAGCACCGTGTCGCAGGGGGACACCGCACCGGCGCAGCAGCACCATGAGGAATATGCCAAGCTGAAGGCAGTCGCCGATCAGCAGCTTGCCGCATGGGAACAGATCAAGGCAGGCGACCTCGCCCAGCTCAACGGCCAGCTGTCACAGCAGGGCGTCGCGCCGGTGAAGCTGGTCGCGAGCGTCCAGCTGGAACGCGACCGGGCGGAGGCCCTCGCCAGCTGGATGCCCGAGGACGAGCAGGTCGGGATGGAGCATTAAGCGCGCAACAAGGCGGCCGGGGCGTGGTGCTGCCCCGGCCGTTCGCCGTTGAAGTTGGGGGACGCAGATAATGTCGGTGAGCGTAAGAATGGGGGGCAGCGCGTTGCTGGCGATGATGCTGGCAACGACCGCGATGGCGCAGGACGGGCCCGATCCGACCGGCGACATCGTCGTTTCCCTGCCGCAGGGCCGGGCGCCGCAACCGCTCGAAACCCGCCATGTCCTCGATGCGCGCGACATCGCGCTGGTCGATGCGGTGGCGGCAGACGAAATCCTGCGTCGCCTGCCGTCGGTCTATGTGCCGGTGAACTCGCGCGGCGAGGCGGTGGCCTTTGTCCGCAATGCCGCCGAACGGCAGGTGGCGCTATTCTACGATGGCGCGGCGATCAACGTGCCGTGGGACAACCGGCTGGACCTCAGCCTGTTTCCCGCCGCGCTCGCCGGCCGGGCGCAGGTGGCCGTCGCGCCGCTCGCCCCGCTTTACGGCGTCAGCGCCTTGGGGGCAGTCAGCTTCACCCCGCCGCGTCCTGCCTATGGCCATGTCCGCGGCATGATCGGCAGCGGCGGCTTGCGTGAGGTGGAGGCGGTCGCGCCCTTCACCCGCGGCAGCACCGATGTGATGATCGGCGGCAGCTACGCCACCCGCGACGGGGATACGATCGCCGATAATGCCGATCTGCCCTTCTCGCAGCGCGGGGCCCTGCGCACCAACACCGATCGCGAGATCGCCAGCGTGTTCGGCCGCGTCGGCACATCGATCGGCGATCATCTGCTGTCGGTCACCGCCTTTCACGTCGATGCGAACAAGGGGATCGCGCCCGAGAGCGATCGGCCCGATGGTGCGCGCTTCTGGCGCTACCCGACGCTTCAGCACTCGCTCGTGTCGGCCAACGCCGGGCTGGTGCTCGGGCCGACCACCGCGCTCGATCTGGTCGGCTGGTACCAACGGTTCCGCCAGACGATCGACAGCTACACCGACGATACCTACACCGTGCGCAATTCGCAGGAGGCCAATCGCGACGATACCGTCGGCGCGCGCCTGCTGCTGACACAGCAGCTCGGCCGCACGCGGATCATCGCCTCGGCCAATGTGCTGGATTCGCAGCATGACCAGCGTGACACGACATTCACGCGCGGCCAGCCGCCCGCGCTGCTCCCCGCCTTCCTCCACTATCGCCAGCGCAACTGGAGCTTCGGCCTCGATGCCACCACCGCGCTGACCGATGCGATCACCGGCGAGATCGGCGTCGGCTACGACCGGGTCTATTATCTGGAAACCGGGGACAAGCCCGACACGCCCGATGCCAAGGGATGGACCGGCCGGGTGGGGCTTTCCTGGGCCCCGGCCGAGGAATGGCGCATCCGCGCGGCGGTCGGCCGGAAGATCCGCCCCGCGACGATGCGCGAATTGTTCGGCCAGGCGCTCAACCGCTTCCTGCTCAATCCCGATCTGCAGCCCGAACGCATCGTCAGCGCCGATCTTGGCGCGGAATGGCGCAGCGACGCCGCCGGCGCATCAGTCGCGGGCTTCGTGCAGGATCTCGACGGGACGATCGACCAGCGCAACGTCGGCCGCCTGCGCCAGCGGATCAACCTCATTGGCTCGCAGGTGATCGGCGTCGAGGCGACCGCCTATTGGCACCCCGCCCCGGAATGGACGCTCGGCGGCAATGGCACTTTCGCCCGCTCGCGGCGCAAGGGGACGACCGGCGAACAGACCGATCGGCTCGCCGAGAAGCCGGACGTGATCGGCCGGGTCTATGGCGATTACGACGGCCAGTCGGGGTTCGGCGCGCTGGCGGAGGTGCTCTACACCGGCCGTGCCTATTCGGCCGATGCGGACGGCGTGCTGGTGGCGTTGCCGCGATCAGCGTCGGTGAACGTCAGGATGAGTCAGCGCGTGCGCTTCGCCGGGGTCGCCGCCGATGTGTTCGCGCGTGGAGACAATCTGTTCGATGACCGGATCATCCCGCAGATCGGATTGCCGGCACCGGGCAAAACGCTCCGAATCGGCCTTACCATCTCAGGTGGATGAAGAAGTTCCAGGAACTTAGACGTTTCGCGCTAACAACAACTCGTATCCTAGGACACTAAACCTCAAAAAAATGTTCGGCGCTGCAACATTTAGGATTGCGTTCGGCGCTTCACGACAGTTTTATGTCTTTTAAAGAAAGCGGCGCTGCGGCTGGCTGGTGAACGGCTTGGCGGACTGGCGGACGCTTTCGATCGAAACAGGGACGCAGATCAAACCAACCATTCGGGTTCTAGGGGGGCTCAAAGATGACGACGGGTTCAACGCGGTGTTTCCGCGGACGATGGCTGCTGCTTGGCGTTTCGCTGCTGGCCGCCTCCACCTCCGCGCTCGCGCAGCAGGCCGACGTGCCCGCCGTACCGACGGCTGAGCCGGAGGCGGCGGACACCAGCAGCCCCGGCGACATCGTCGTCACCGCGCTGAAGCGGGCGACCAGCCTTCAGCAGACGCCGCTCGCGATTTCCGCCGTGACGTCGGAATCGCTGGTGGCGCAGGGTATCACGGACTCGCAGGAACTCACCCGCACCACGCCGAACCTCATCATCAACGAGAATGCGAACGGCGGCAGCCGTGTCATCATCCGCAATCTCTATGCGCCGGGCGAGCCACTCGTCGGGCTTTACTATGACGAAACGCCGATCACCGGCACCAGCGGCGTCAGCAACGACGCCGGCGGCACGCAGCCGGGCATCCGCCTGTTCGACGTCGAGCGCGCCGAGGTGCTGCGCGGCCCGCAGGGGACGCTCTACGGCGCCAGTTCGATGGGCGGCACGATCCGCCTGATCTTCAACAAGCCCGATCTTGACGATTTCGAGGGCGCGGTGAATGCGCAGGTCAGCACCGTCAGCCACGGCAGCGGCGCTGGCGCCAATATCGACGGCGTCGTCAACGTGCCGATCGTCGAGGATGTGCTCGCGGTGCGCGCGGTCGGCTATTGGGATCGCACCGCCGGCTTCCTCGACAACAGCGTGCTGGGGCTGAAGGATTACAACAAGAACCGCAGCTATGGCGGCCGCCTGCTGCTGCGTTTCCGCCCGATGGAGAATCTCACCATCGACGGCATGGCGGTCTATCAGGATCGCGACGGCTTCAACCCGAACTGGAACCTCACGCGTGAGCAGCTGTTTGGCCGCCGCTTCGACCAGGACCTGCGCACGCAGACCCCGCAATCGGACAAGTTCCAATTGTACAGCGGCACGCTCAACTGGGATTTCAGCTTCGCCACGCTGACCGCGATCGCCTCCTATTCGAAGCGCGATCTGGCGGTGAATTTTGATTACGCGCCGTTCTTCAGCCGCTATTTCACCGGCAACATCGCGGCCAATCGCGTGCCCGGCTATGGCAATTTCGCCAATGACTGCAATCGTGGCCTGATCGGCGGTGCCAACGGCTGCTCGCCGGAGGAATATCAGCGCTTCGTCACCAGCTGGGGCAGCCTGACCGCCTATCAGCCGCAATCGACCAAGACGTCGACGCAGGAAATCCGCCTCGCCGACGCGCAACATGCGATCAAATGGACGGTTGGTTTCTTCCACAGCAATCGCGACAATTTCACGCGCAGCCTGCTCAATACGGTCGATCCCGCGACTGGGCGGCAGCTGTATCCCAGCGGCTATTCGAACGCGCCCTATGGCTTCGGCTCGACGACGCAGCTCGATCGCACCATCGCCGACACGCTGAAGCAGATCGCCGTGTTTGGCGAGGCGACGTGGCAGGTGAACGACAAGCTGGAGCTGACCGCCGGCGCGCGCTGGTTCGAATATGAAAAGAGCACCGGCGCCGAGGTCATCATTCCCAATTATGTCGCCGGCAACGTGCGGCTGCCGTTCTCTGAGCTGTCGGGCAAGGAGAACGGCACGCTTCTGAAATTCAACGCCAGCTACAAGTTCAGCCGCGACGTGATGCTCTACGGCCTCGCCTCGCAGGGCTATCGCCCCGGCGGCGTCAACCAGACGCTGGGCCTGCCGAGCTACGCCACCACCTATGATTCCGATCAGCTGTGGAATTACGAGATCGGCCTCAAGACCTCGCTGTTCAACCGCAAGGTGACGCTGAACGTCGACGTGTTCCAGATGGACTGGAGCAACGTTCAGATCTCCGCTTCCTATCAGGGCGCGTTCGGCTTCATCACCAACACGCCCAGCGGCACGCGCATCCGCGGTGCAGAAATGGATGCGGCCTATTACCCGATCGACGGCCTCGCGCTGCGCGCCTCGGGCAGCTACACCTCGGCAAAATTGCAGGACAACATTTCGCTGCCGGCGGGGATCAACCTGTGCACCGGCGCGCCGCCGTACCTCGGCTGCGCGGTGCTGGCGGGGATCGGGCGCAAGGGCAATACCGTGCCTTATTCGCCCGAATGGACCGCGCAGGGGTCGGCCGATTACACCCAGCCGATCGGCAACGACATGGAGATCTTCTACCACGGGAACATCAGCTACCGCAGCTCCTCGTGGACGGTGTATGATCGTACCGCGCCGAACATTACCGCGGCGGGGATGGAATTGCCCGGTTTCGCCACCGTCGGCCTTCGTTTCGGCGTGCAGAAGGGGGACCGCTGGGGCCTCTATGTCTTCGCCAACAATGTGTTCGACGTGGTCGGCGCGGTGAACAAGTCGACCAGCGCGACCAGTTCGGTGCTCGCCCCGGTGGTCAGCAACGGCGTGACCTATCCCAGCGTCTATGTCACCTCCAGCCCGCCGCGCGTGATCGGCCTCAGCCTGCGTACCCGCTTCTGACGGGTAACGCTTGAGGGATCGGGCCTGACGGATCGGCTGCCGGCGCCACAGGGCGCCGGCAGCCTTTCTTCTTAATTGTCGCTTTCGGTTTCATCCTCAGTGGTGTCGGCGATGTTGAGGATCGCGCCGTCTCCGCCGCTGCGGTAGCCGGCCAGTTCGGTCTTGGTCACCGGCCCCAGCAGCGCATCAAGCTCGGCCGTGATCGCGTCGATCGCACCGCGCAATTCGGTGTAGCGCGCGGCGGCATCGGGCGGCACCTTCTGGTCGCTGCCGTTCAGCTGATTGTAGAGATATACGACATGCGTCTGCAGCCCCGGCTGGCTGTAGCGGATCCTGGGCGTGATCAGCCGCTGCGCGATGCTGCCCAGCGCCTCTTCGCGCCTGGCATCGGGTTGCTTCGCCAGCGCGGCCTGCGCCTGGGTGACGCGCGACACCGCCAGGTTGGTGTCGTGCACCAGCTTCAGCGTGCGCTGGTTGTGCTGATATTGCGCCACCAGATCGGCGTTGGTGATCCCGCTCGCCAGGATGCGGGGATCCTCGACGATCTCCAGCGGCTGGCGCGTGGTGACGCCGCCCGCGACCATCTCCACAGTATAGCTGCCCGGCGGCACCATCGGCCCGGTCGGCGCGCGGCGGCCGCCGCTGGCCGGCGCACCATCGGGCGTGCCGGCGGTGCGCAGATCCCAGATGAATCGGTGCATCCCCGGCGTCGCATCGAGGCGCGTCGGATAGGTCGGGCGATAGCGGCCCAGCCCATCGTCATCCGCGCCGCCGCCTCCCGCTGTCGCGGCCTCCCCGGTATCGCTGGTGAAGCGGCGAACCACCGCGCCCGCAGCGTCGCGGATGGTGAGGACCATCGGCGTGGCGGCGGTGCCGGGCGCGATGAAGTAATCGATCTGCGCCCCCGGCAGGATATGCTCCGGCCCGACATTCGGGTCCGATCCCTTGTCGCCCGATGCGTTGATCCGCACCGCACGTGCTGGCTTGTAGAGCCGCGTCGCATCCAGCGTGCCGTCGGTCGGCAGCTGCCGCAGCACGCTGAGGTTGTCGAGGATGTAGAAGCCGCGGCCCTGCGTCGACAACACCAGGTCGCCATGCGCCAGCCGCAGGTCGGTGACCGGCGTTGCCGGCAGGTTCAGCTGGAAGTTCTGCCAGCGCGCGCCATTATCGAACGACACGTACAGGCCATATTCGGTACCGGCGTAGAGCAGGCCGGGGCGTTCCGGATCCTCGCGCACGACGCGCGTCGGCTCGTCCGGGGCGATGCCGTTGCGCCCGTCGGTCAGCCGCGTCCACGTCTTTCCATAGTCGCGCGTCGCATAGATGTAGGGCGCGAAATCGCCCATCAGATAGCGGTAGATCGCGGCATAAGCGGTGCCCGGTTCGCGCACGCCCGGCTCGATATTCTGCACCCGGCCACCCTGCGGCAGCCCCTTGGGCGTGACGTTCTGCCACGATTTGCCGCCGTCCTGCGTGACATGGATCAGGCCGTCGTTCGATCCGGCCCAGATCACGCCGGGCCGCACCTTGCTCTCGCGAATGGCGTAGAGCGTCGAATAGACTTCCTCGCCGGTCGCATCGATGGTGATCGGGCTGCCCGAGGCGAATTGCTTGTCCGCCGGGCGCCAGGTGAGGTCGGGGCTGATCGTCTCCCACGTCACGCCGCCGTCGCGCGACCGGTGGACGTATTGCGACCCGTAATAGACGGTGTTCGGCTCGACCGGCGATACCTCCATCGGCGCGGTCCGCTGGAAACGATAGCGCAGGCGATCGGGATCGTTGCCGTACAAGGACTCACTGCCGATCCAGAACCGCTCCTCGTTGAAGTTGGTGCGCATGTCCATGCGGCTGAACTGCCCCTTGCACGCGCCCCAGACGATGTTGGGATCGTCGGGCTTGGGCATGATGGGGCCCGTCTCGCACCCCGGGCCGACGCGATAATCCTGCCCGTCGCCCAGCGCGAGCGAGGGGACGATCACGGTCGTATTGTCCTGCTGCGCGCCATAGAGGCGATAGGGAAACTGGTTGTCGACCGCGACCTGGTAGAGCTCCGCCGTCGGCTGGTTGCTCTGCACGCTCCATGTTGCGCCGCCGTCCAGCGAAACATTGGCGCCGCCGTCATTGGCCTGCACCATCACCTTGGGATCGGCGGGGTTGATCCACACGTCATGGTTGTCCCCATGCGGGGTCGGGCGGGTGGCAAAGGTCTTGCCGCCGTCGAGCGATTCAAACCATCCCTCGTTGCCGACGAACACGCGCTCGGCATTGCTCGGATCGACGCCCAGCGTGGTGTAATAGAACGGCCGGGTGACGAGTTTCCCGTCGCCGTTCACCAGCGTCCATGTCGCGCCCGCATCGTTCGACCGGTACAGGCCCTGGCCCGGCTTCGCCTCGATCAAGGCGTAGAGCGTGTCGGGCGCCGCGGCGCTGACGCCGACATTGGCGCGCCCGAACAGGCCGGTGGGCAGGCCGCCGCCCAGCTTGGTCCAGCTGTCACCGCCATCGACCGATTTGTAGATGCCGCCTTCCTTGCCGCCGGAGATGATCGACCACGGCTGGCGAAGCCCGTGCCACATCGTGGCGTAAAGCACCGCCGGGTTGCTCGGGTGATATTCGACATCCGCCGCGCCCAGCCGCTCGTTGAGGAAGAACACCTTCTTCCACGTGCGCCCGCCGTCGCGCGTGCGATAGACGCCGCGATCCTTGCTGTACGCGAACGGATTGCCGCTCGCCGCGACGAACACTTCATCGGGGTTGGTGGGATTGACGCGGATCGTCGCGATCTGGCCGACGTCGGGCAGGCCCATGAAGGTCCAGGTCTTCGCGCCATCGACCGATTTGTAGATGCCGCGCCCGATCGACACGTTGCTGCGGATCTTGGACGATCCGGTGCCGGCATAGACGATGTCGGGGTTGCTGTCGGCCACCGCAACCGCACCGATCGGGCCGACCCTGATCTGGCCGTCGGTGGTGTTGACCCATTTGTGGCCAGCATCGGTGGTCTTCCACACGCCGCCGCCGACCGTGCCCATGTAGAAGGTGCGCGGCTGCGTCGGCACGCCCGTCACGGTGGTCACGCGCCCCCCGCGCCACGGCCCGACATGGCGATAGCGCAGGCCCGACCATTGTTTGGCGTCATAGGTCTGCGCGCTGGCGGCGGCCTGCGTCCGGGCCTTCCCCTGCGCGCTGGCCACCTCCGCGATGCCGCCCAGCATGGTGCCCGCAGCGAGCAGCGCCAACGTATATTTCATCTTGTTACCCCCGAGATTCAGAAAACAGTCATGACGGTGCACGGCGACCCTGTCCAAACATGATGCCGCGCCGCTTGGCCTATCCCGGCCAGCAGCATCGCGCCGCCGGCCGGGGATCGGCGCTCAGCGGCTCATTTCAGGTCGAACCGGATGCCCAGCCGGAACGTGCGACCGAGATAGTCGAAGAACGTCTGGTTGATGCCAAGGTCGACGTTGGATGTGTCGGACGGCCCCTTGCCGACGGGTGCCGGATCGCGATTGAACAGGTTCGCGACCCGCAGATACAGCTGGCTCTTCGCGCCGCCGATCGGCAGGTCGTAGGCGAAATAGGTGTCGACGTAGAAGGCGCCGTCCACCCGGTTGTTCAGGATCGTCCGGTTGATCGTGTTGCTCGCCGGGCAGTTGATCGCGCACTCCACCCAGTCATTGTTGTACACGCCCGCGCTGATCCCGCGCCCGATCACCTGCATCGAGAAATTGTCCAGCGCGTAGCCAAGCGTCGCCCGGTATGTCCAGTTCGGTGGGCCGCCCCCGGCGGTCTGCCCGACGGTGTCGGTCGGCGCATTGACCCCGTTCGATTCCGACGCCTCCAGATAATGGGTGGCGATGCCGCGGAAGCTGACCGTGCCCGGCAGCGTGGCGGACACGTCGGCCAGATCGAACTGATAGCTCAGCTCGAAATCGATGCCGCGTGCGCGGTTGGACAGGAAGTTATACGGGCTGTTGGCGATCAGATATTCGCTGACGGCCGGCCCCGGTCCGGCGGTGTTGGTGAAACCGTTGCTGCCGAACGGGATGACCTGGTTGCCGATCACCGCCTGCAACCGGCGGCACAATTCGATGTTGCCGGTGAAGCAGCGATCGACGATCTCCTGCGGTCCCAGCGTCCCGATCGCGCCGTTGATCTTGATGTCATAATAATCGACCGACAGGCCAAGGCCGGGAATGAACGACGGGCGGAACACCGCGCCAAAGCCCCAGGTGTCGGCCTTTTCAGGTTCCAGCGCGAGGTTGCCGGTCACCGTCTGCGTGTAGCGGATCGACAGGTTGTTCTGCCACGGATCGCCGATCGAATTGGTGTTGCGCGCACCGCCCTGGAACAGCTCCGACAGATTGGGCGCACGGATATCGCGGGAGCGCGAGGCACGCAGGCGAAGGTCGCTGATCGGCTCCCAGCTCAGCCCCGCCTTCCATGTCACCACATCGCCGGATTCGCTGTAGCTGGTGTAGCGCGCCGCACCGTTGAACTCGATGTTCAGCGGTAGCGAGACGAGCGACTCCAGATACGCCTCGGTCACCGTGTACGATCCGATCGTCGGCGTGAAATTGCCCGAATACCAGCCGGCGGCATATTCGGCCGGCACATAGCCATCGATCTGTTCCTTGCGGCTTTCCACGCCGAACGCGAGGCCGATCGGCTTCAGCCACGGATTGGTGACATTGGTGCTGAAATTGAGCGAGGCGACGTCCTGCTGGATGCGCCGATCGGCATAGGGCGCACCCATGATGTAATCGACCGCCGCTGCCGAATTGACGCCGATCCCCATGCGGTTGAACGGCACGCACCCGGCCGCCAGCGGATCGGTGCTGCCATCGCGCGTTACGCGGCACACGATCGCGCCGGTCGCATCGCGCACCGCATCCTGCGCAAAGCCCAGCTTCACGCGATTGGCGGAGATCAGCGCTTCCTTCGCATTGGTGATGCCGCGCTGGTAATAACCGTCCCATTTCCATTCGAGCGCCAGGAGATCGAACGATCCCTCGAACCCCGCCAGGTAACGCTGGACGTTGCGGTCATAATGGCTTTCGCGGGTCGGAATGTCCTGGTTCCACGTGCCCAATGTGAAGCCGGCGCCGTTCAGCTGCGACCGGACGGCGGCGGGGATGAAGGCATTGTCGCCGCGGATCGACACATTCGCCTTGTCGGTGTGATAGCCGCCCCAGCTGTCCTGCTTGCTGCGGTTGTACGACAGCTCGGTGAACAGCTGGAAGTTGTCGAGCACGTCGAAGCTGAAGCGGCCGAACACGCTGGTCAGGTCCTCGCCCGGCTGGATCGACGTGCCGTAATAATGCTGGCTGATCTGCCAGTCGCCGCCGATCGTCCAGGGCAGGTTGTTCAGCCGGTTGTTGCCATAATCATAGCGGTTCACCGTGCCGCCCTGGCCGAAATAGGTGCCGCGCAACGGGCCGGAGGTGATGATGCCGCCCCCGGTGGTGGTGTTCAGCCCCGATTGGCCGGCGACCATATATTCCGGCTGGCCGTTGCCGGCGACATAGCGCGGGTTCTGGATCAGGTGGACGCCGCGGTTCTGCCACGCGCGCGGCCCGGCGCCACGCACGCCATCGCGCCGCACGATATTGCCGCTCAGCAACGCGCGGCCGCGCCCGTCGGCGAACTCGACCCCGCCGGTCAGCGTCGCGCGCCAGTTCTGGTCGTCGCCATAGGTGGTCTCGCCATAGCTGACCTCGCCCTTCAGCCCCTTATATTCGCGGTCGAGGATGAAGTTGACGACGCCTGCCACCGCGTCCGACCCATAGACCGACGATGCACCGCCGGTGACGACCTCGACGCTCTTCACCAGCCCTTGCGGGATGGTGTTCACGTCCACCGTCCCCTGCGCGATCGACCCCACCGATCGATGCCCGTCGAGCAGCACCAGCGTGCGCGTGGTGCCCAGCGACCGCAGGTTGATCGTGTTGATCCCGCCCGTGCCGCCGCTCAGCACGCGCTGCGTGTTGGACGGGGTGACGCTGCCTGCGACGGAAGGGATCTGGTTGACGAAATCGGCGACGTTCGCCGGGGCGGAGGCCTGGATGTCGGCAAGGCCGATCACCGTCACCGGCGTCGGCGCGTCATAGCCGTTGCGCACGATGCGCGATCCCGTGACCGTGATCGTCCCGCCATCACCCTCGGCGGCGGCTGCCTCGCCAAGCTGGTCGGCGGCGTCGGGCACCAGTTCGGGCGTCAGATTGGGCGAGGGGGAGGGGGCGGCCGGCACCGGCTGCGCATCCTGTGCATAGGCCGCCTGCGCCCCGGTCAGCAGCATGGCGCTCAGCAAGGCGCGGCGCATCGCCCGCTTCGGCGCGGTATCGGATGGAAGGGTGGGCGCCGACAGCCAGTTCTTTACGAGAAATCGCGACGGCGGGGAATGTTGTTCGGCGCCAGCATGTTGATAACAGGCAGACTTGCCGTCGTCGGGAACACGCCCCGACTTCAAGACAGAACGCACGAACACACGCATATGGCCCCCTATGGCTAAGGTTATGTGTTTCCCCTGCGTGGATGGAACATGCGCCTTTTGGCAGCGCTTATGATTGACGATCAGACAGGCGCATTCGATCGCCTGTCGTCGCTGTTCCTAGTTCAGTGAGGCTAACAGTCGACTTTGCACCGTCAAGCAGAGTCTAATTTGTGGGCCATGCATGTTTGGACGGCAGCCATGCGACATTGCTATGGGCTGGCGCGCTGCCAAACCATTGCCGACCATCAATGTTGCAAAGTGTTGCTGGGCCGCCGCGCCCGGCCAATACTGCCGCTATCGCGCGGCAATCATGTGTGAAATCGGTAAGCGATGACCGTGATGTTGGCAAGGCTGCCAGCCGCAGCTGCCCGTGCTTCCACCTTGTAACCCGGCAGGTGAAGCGCGGCAGTGCACCGCCGCCGGGATCACGCGCTGCCCACCCCGGTGCGCGCGATGCCGATGCTCTCCCACACGTCGCCCGCATCCTCCAGGTTCAGCGCGCGGCCGATCCGGCGCAGCAGCGCGTCGGGCGCGACGATCGTGACCACTTTCCCCTTCGACAGCACGCCATCCTGGCGCAGCGCCGACAGCTCGCGCGATACCGTCTCGCGGGTGGTGGAGGCGCGTGCTGCCAGCTCGCCATGCGTGGGAAGCGCAAAGGCCCGCCCGCGCGCCAGCCGTGCGGCGCGGAGCAATTCCACATAGACGCGATACGTGGCCGGAAGGCAGGCGAGGCAGGTCAGTTGCCGCATGCTGGAAAACAGCATCGCCTCGCGTGCCCGGGTCGCACGCTCGCGCACCCAGCCGGCGCGGTGATCGTCATCCAGCCAGGCGATCTGCGTCGGCTGCTCGGCGCGATAGGAAAGCGAGAAGGCGGGGGCGGACAATGTATCCAGCGCCGGCACCACATCGCCGGCCGAAAAACGCACCAGCGGCAGCGTCGCGCCATTGGTCATCGTCAGCTCGGCAATCAGCGCACCGCTTTCCACCATCGCCGCCGCACCCCGGTCGAAACAGTCGAAGCTGTCGCCCGCCCGCACCCGGCTCGAGCGCCGCACGGCGGCCTGGCTCGCGCTCGCCGACCGCTCGGGCGGCCCGGCTGGCCACGGCTCTGCGGCGGGCCACGGCTCTGCGACCGGTTCGATCTGCGGGCGTGCTGCTGCCTGGGTGTTCATCGCCATTGCCCCCGCTGCGGCAACCCTCCCCCGAAGGTCGCGCTGTGCAAGTGTTGGGGAACGCTAGGGAAAGTGGTCGTGCGCGGGCCAGTCTCATTGCGTCGCAAAGCGTCGCAACATGGCGGATCATCCCTCGATGCGTTCCTGCGCGAGCGGGGGAAGCAGCGTGGTTACCTGCGGATCATCGCGCCACCGCCGGGCGATGCGGCGGGTGAAGCCGGCGGCACCCCATTGTTCGCCATTGGCGCGCGCCCGCGCCAGCGTCGCGAGCAGCTGTGTGCGATCGCCAAAGACGCTGGCGACGAACGCCGCCCAGGAATGATCCGGATCGGCGCTCGCCTCCGCCTGCGATAGCGCGCGGGTCAGCATCACGTCGTACAGCGCGGCCGCGTTGCGCGGCGCCATCTGCTCCACGACCCGCGCATAGCTCGCGAGTTCGGGCGAGCGCCGGATCTCGGCGCGCAGCCGCAGGTGCCGGGCATAGCCTGTGCGATCCCCGCGGGAGAGAGCGATGACGCTCAGGCAGTCGTGAACGCTGGCGAGCGCGGGATAGGCACGCGCCAGTTCGCGCAGCAGCGTCTCCGCCTCTTCGTCATGTCCCGCGTTCCACAAGGCCCAGGCATAATCGGCCAGCAGATAGGGCGCGCCGGGATTCAGCGCGCGCGCGACGTCGAACTCGCGCAGCGCCGCTGCGTCCTCGCCATTGTCGGACAGGATGTTGGCATACCATTGACGCGCCAGTGCATCCTGCGGCGCAGCGGCGATCGCGCGGCGGAACAGCGCGCCGGCTCGCGCCGGATCACGGTCCCGCCAATAGGCGACGACGCCTAGCACGCGCAGCGCGGGCGCGGATTGCGGCGTCGTCGCCAGCAGCGCCTCCGCCTCGCTTTCGGCCCTTTCCAGCGCCAGCGCGTCAGGCAGCGCGCCGAATTCGCGCGCCAGCAGATACCCTTCGGCCAGCGCGGCGCGAATGGCGGGGTGGTCGGGCGCATGGTTGCTCAGCCGGGTCAGCGTCTGGATCGCGCGCTGCAGCCGCTCGGCCGACCGCGAGGCAATGTCATCGCGCGCCTCCAGCACCTGGCGGTGCATCGCCGGGGGCAGCGGCAGCGCGGCTGGGGAAGGGGCGCCGGGTGTCGGCAGAATGCCCGGCGCAAACCTGCCGAGCGCCAGCGCACCCAGGATCAGGACGAGGAAGGCCGCCACGGCGACGCTGATCCGACGCCGCTTCGACTGTTCGTGTCGGGACGTCGCTGCCCGCGGCGCCATCGCCGGTGCGGGCTCGGGCGGCCATCCGGCATCCGCGACGCGGTCAGCCAATGGCAGGCCGGGCTCCGGCGCGCCGGCGGGGTCTGGTTGCGGCTCGGCCGGTTTCGACCCGGCTGGCGGCGGCTCGGCTGGCGGCGGGGCATCGCCGTCGCCCCGCACCCAGGCGTCGAGCTCGCTGCGCAGCGCATAAACGGTGCGGCTCTTGCCGCCGGGCAGCGAATGGACCGGCAGCTGGCGTTCGTTCGCCCAGCGGATCACGGTGGAACGATCGCGGCCGATATAGCGCGCAATCGCCTTCCAGCCGTCCAGCCGCTCCTCGCCCCTGTCCATCCTCGCCCTGCGTCGCCCGTTCGCCTGCGGTCACCGGCAAAGCCGATGAACGGCGGCCTGCCGGCGTGTTCACCCGTTTCTAGCGGCACGCAGCGCCAGGGGAAAACAAGATAAACCATCAGGTGCAGGAGGACGAAGCATCTGTCCCCTGGTGGCACGAAAAGAAACGGGGACGGTGTTATCCGTCCCCGCAGTTCCCGCTGCCTTGGGGGTCAGAGGCGGCAGGCATCATGCCTGCCACGTCATGCAGCGGTCGATTCCGCCAGTGAATCGCCGACGACCTAGGGACTCGCGTCGATCAAAGCGCCGGGCCGCACGTCACACGAGGCGGCGGCGACGACACCATGTTCTTCGCGCCTTTGGCCCCCGCGTGCAGTGACGCCGCGCACGCTGCGCTGTGATCTTCGTCACACCATGCCTGTCCGGCCCGGCTTAGGGCCCGACATCGGCGCCGCCTCTGCGCACGCGCAGCGAGGAATGACCGTCGAGTTTCAGCGCCTCGGCCACCCGGTCGTTCCAGCCATAGGGGTCGTTGCGGATCACCGGCGCACCGGCCTCGTCGAACAGCACCGTCTGGTACAGCATGCGCACCGGGACCTGCGCCGGCAGCTTGACGAAGGTTTCCTTGCCGGTCGCCCGCGCCTTGTTCCATTCGTCCAGCACGCCGCCGTCGCGGGCCAGCATCTCGGCAAAGCCAAGCGCATCGTCCACCCGCACGCAGCCGTGGCTGCGCTGGCGCTGGATCATGCCGAACATGGGCTTGGCCGGCGTGTCGTGCAGATAGATGGCATGGTCGTTCTGCATGTCGAATTTGACCAGCCCCAGCGAGTTCTTCGGCCCCGGCTGCTGGACGATCCATCCGTCCTTCCACGCCATGTTGTTCGCCTTGAGATAGCCGGCGCCCTTCTTGGCGATCTCCTTTTCCTGGATCGACCGCGGCACCGTCCAGGTCGGGTTGGCGACCAGCCGGAAGATCGGGGAGCCAAGCTGCGGCGTCTCGGTATCGGGTTCGCCCACCACCACCTTGCGGCTGTCGACCAGCTTGCCGTCGCGCCAGTAGCTGAGCCGTGCGGCGGCGACGTTGACGTCGATGCGCGTCGCCGGGGGCGTGCGCTCCAGCCAGCGCAGCCGTTCCATGTTCACCGCAATCGCGCGCGCCCGATCGGCGTCCGACATGTTGAGGATCGACAGCGCGTCGTCGCCGATCACGCCATCGGGCTCCATCCCGTAATCGGCCTGCATCGCCTTCACCGCCGCCACCATCGCCGGGGAATAAGCATTGCCGTTCGCCGCCCCCTGATCGAGATAGTCGAGCACCACCAATTGGCGCGCGATGATCGGGATGCGCGGATCGCTGGCGCCCGGCTTGATCAGCTTGCCCGTTTCCGGAACCGCCGGGCTTGCCGTGCCACCCGGTCCGCGCAGTTCGACATAGGATTGCGACAGGCGGCGATAATTGGCGTCCTGCGGCGCCAGGCTGTCGAGCCATTTGCCGACATCGCCCGCCGCCAGCGCCCCGCGGAGACCCTGTTCCAGGTCCACCTTGGGCCGCGGCACGGTATAGACCTCATACAGTTTCGACGGATCGGTCGCGCCGCTCGCCAGCGCCTTGGCATAGGTCAGCGCCGCCTTGGTCAGCGCGGCGTCATCCTCGCCCTCGACGGCGAATGGCATCTGGTCGAGGCCGTGCGCGGCGCGATTGTCGATCGCCTTGCGCAACTGGTCCTTTGTCTTGCTGGTCCATTTGGCCTCCTGCTGGGCCTCTGCCCCTGCGGCGCCATTTTGAGCCGGTTGATCCTGAACGCTGCACCCCGCCATCAGCGCCGCCATCGACGCTGCGATCACCCAGTTTTTCTGCACCGGCTACTCCTTTGAACCACAAAGGAAACGCACCAATGCGCCGCACGCTCCGCGGCCCTGTGGGATCTCACAGATTGTGCGCGGTCAGATCCCGGCAAACCATTGGTAGCCGCGATCCTCCCAATAGCCGCCCTTGCCCAGCCCAAGGTGGTCGAACCGCTCGATCGCCTCGATCCGCATGACATATTTGGCCATCTTGTACCCCAGCTGCCGCTCGACCCGCAGGCGGACCGGCGCGCCATGCGCCACCGGCAGCGGCGCATCGTTCATCTCGTAGGCAAGGATGGTCTGCGGGTGATGAGCGTCAAGCAGCGAGATCGTCTCATAATAATCACCCGTGCCGTCCAGCGTCAGCTCCAGCGTGTCGGCGCAGTAAAAGGCGAGATATTTCGCCGTTGGCTTCAGCCCCGCGCGGTCGAGCAGCGGCCCCAGCCGCGCCCCCTTCCACCCGGCGATGCAGGACCATCCCTCGACGCAATCGTGCCGCGTGATTTGCCGGCGAGCGGGAGCCGCGCGCAGATCGGCCAGCGATAGCGACAGCGGCCGTTCGACCAGCCCGCCGATCTCCAGCCGCCAGTCGGCAAAGCCGTTCGCCGCCAGCGCCTGATATTCCTCGCTGTCCGGCTGCGTGCTGCCATTGGCGCGGAAATCGCGCGAGATCGCGCTGGCGGGATATTCGCGCGCCAGCGTGCGATCAGCGGCCAGGTCATACAGCGCCTGGTTCAGCCCGTCGGCGCTCGACAGCAACCGGTTGACCCCCTGCGATTGCGTCAGCCGGTCGCACCCCGCGGTCGCCAGCCCGAGCAATGAGGCGCCGCCGCCGCGCAGCCACGCCCGGCGGCTGATCGCCCGATCGCTCATGCCGCGCGCTCCTCCACGCTCACCGCCGGCTCAGGCCGGATCGCGAACCATCCCGTGATCATCGAGCGCAGCTCGTTCAGCGGGCCGGCCAGCACCACCATCGCGATATGGACGAGCACGAACAGCACCAGCCCGCCCGCCGCCAGGAAATGCAGGAAGCGCGCGCTCTGCCGCCCGCCCAGCATCACCGTCAGCCATGGCAGCAGCGCATTGACCGCCGGCGACATCGCCAGCCCGGTCAGGATCATCAGCGGCAACAGGCCGAAGACGACCGGCAGATAGGACAGTTTCTGCAGCACATTGTAGCGCCGCGCCTCCTCGCCATGCGGCAGGCGCAGCCGTGCGTGATCGGCGATCGCCCGGCCCAGATGCGCCAGATCCGCACGGCCGGGGATCAAGGTGCGGCGTACCCGCCCGCTCGCCAGCCCCTGCGCCACATAAAGCATCCCGTTCAGCACGAAGATCCAGGCGAAGAAGAAATGCCAGCGTCGCCCCGCGCCGAGGTCAAGCTCGGCCGGCAACGTCGCCCAGGCGGGCACCGCGCGCGGCACCATCTGTCCGTCAGTGGTGCGCGACGCGCCCAGGACGCCGGTCGTGTCAAACGTCCGGCCGAACATCCTGAGCGCGCCGCGCGTCTCGCCATCATCATTGGTGGTGGTGACGATCGCCGCCGCCGGATCGGCGAAGCGCGACGTGTCGCCCCAGTAGAAGGCCGGGTGGGCACACAGGATCTGCAGGCCGCTCAGCAGCAGCACCAGGATGCACGCCGCATTGATCCAGTGCGTCAGCCGCACGATCGGACCATGACGATAGATCAGGATCCGGCCACGTCCGGCCGGTCTGTCCGCCTTCATCGCTTCGCCCTCCCGGCCGAACCCGGTTCGTCAGCCGATCACATCGGCGGCGCGGAGCCGTTGGCGCCGACCGCGACCGAATTGGTCGCCAGCCCGCCCGGCGTCATCGCCGCAGGGATGAACACCCGCGCGCCCACCTTGACCAGCGACCGCGGGCCCGGCCCGATCTGAACGATCGGCGTCCTGGGCGGCACGACGATGCGGCGGTTGCCGGTCGGATAGCTGACGGTGAAGGAACGACCCTGCGGGCTGGCGACGACCTTGCCCACCGTGCCGTTGGTCATCATCGAGCCTTTCTTGAGGCCCCAGCCATAGTGCCCCTCGCCGACCTTCACGCCCGGCGGAAAGACATGCACTTCAAGCGACCGGCCGGTGCCGTCGGGCTGCGGCATCTCGGCGGTACCGATGAAGCTGCCACTCTTGATCTGCTCCACCGACACTGGCTTCGTCACCTGGACGTTCCAGTCAGGCGCCAGCTTCACCGTCTCGGTCTTGCCGGCGGCGGTCTTGACGCGAAGCGCGGCGGGCGAGACGCCCGTCACGGTACCGCGCAGGAACTGCATCTGTGGTGTGGCGGCCGGATCAGCCGCAACGGGCGTCGCGGCAAACAGCACCGCACAGGCGGCGCTCATGGTCGAATAGCGCATTCGAACCTCTCCCAATGGGTGACGCCCGTGGCGCCACGATGCGGCGACGCTTTTCTCACGTCGACTCGCTTATAGTAGCGCGCGGCTAGATTGCGCACAATACAATAAGCGATGCTCCGTGCTGCGTGCTACCACGACCTTGTTGTAACAGGCCGTATCCGCTGGATAGCCGGTTCAAGCGCAGCCGGAGTCACGGATGATGGGCGAGAGGCAGATGGATCAGGACATGCATTCTGGCGGCGCGGCAGCGCTGCCGGCCGATTTCGCGTCGGAGGCGCTGAAGCTCGAATGGCAATTGTGCTTCCCGCTCTACGCCGCCTCGAATCTGCTGACCCGGCTGTACCGTCCGGCGCTCGACGAACTGGGGCTCACCTACCCGCAATATCTCGTGATGCTGGTCCTGTGGGAAAATGACCGGCAGAGCGTCAGCCAGATCGGCCGCCGCCTGTATCTCGACAGTGGCACGCTGACTCCGCTGCTGAAGCGGATGGAGGCGAACGGCCTCATCGCGCGCCGCCGCGACGTGGAGGATGAGCGCCGCGTGCTCATTTCACTGACGGCAAAGGGCGACAAGCTGCGCGACGTGGCGCGGCATGTCCCTGAAAAGATGGTGACCAACCCCGCGCTTACCCCGGAGGAGGGCGAAACCCTGCGCCGCATCGCGCGCAAGCTGGTGGAAAACCTCGCCGCTCGGCCGGAACTGTCGGGGCGCGGCGGCGCCGGCTGAGCCGCGCCGCGCCTCTACAGGTCGGGATACCGTTCCAGCAGCGCGCTGGTCACGCCATTGGTCCAGCCAAAACCGTCCTGCGTCGGATATTCGCCGCCGCCGCCGGGCTTGCGCTCCTCGACGTCATATTTCTCCAGCATCTTGCCGGTGTCGGCATAAGCGGCCGTGACCGTCCCCAGCCAGCGCCGCGCGATCTCCTTCGCCAGCGCGCGTTCGCCATTTTTCTCCAATCCGGCGATCGCGATCCATTGCAGCGGCGCCCAGCCGTTGGGCGCATCCCATTGCTGCCCGGTGCGCAGCGGCGTGGTGCGCAGGCCGCCGGGCGCCAGCAACGTGCTGCGCACCGTGGCAGCAACAGCGCGCGCCTGCTCGGGCGAGGCAGCGCCCGCGAACAGCGGATACAGCATCGCCGCGGTCACCGCCGATGTCGGCGCCTGCGTCACCCGGTCCCAATCGCCGTAGCGCCCTTGATCGGCGACCCAGAAATACCGGTTCAGCGCTGCGCGCCGCTGCTGCGCCAGTCTGGTGAACCGCGCCTGAGTCGCCCGATCCCCGGCCGCCCCGGCACGCCGCGCAATCGCCTCCTCCATGATCAGCATCAGGCTGTTGAGATCCACCGGCACGATCTCCGTGGTGCGGATCGAGGCGAGCCGCTTCGGATCGGCCAGCCAGCGGCTGCTGTAATCCCACCCGCTTTCCGCCCCCGCGCGCAGGTGGCGATAGATCACCTCTGCGCCGCGTGAGGGGTCCTCGGCGGCGGTCGCGACATCCTCGGCGTAGGATTCGTCGCGCGGCAGCGGGCGATCGTCCCAATATCGGTTCAGCAATGTGCCATCGGGCATCCGCACCACCCGCGCGCACGCCCCGCTCGCGTCGAGGCAGGCGGCGCCCTTCATCCAATAGGCATGTTCCCGCTTCAGCGCCGCCAGCCGCCGCGCGGCGAGCGCCGGGTCCTCGTCCTTCGACAGGTCCAGCATCAGCGCAAAGAAGGGCGGCTGCGATCGTCGCAGAAAGTAACTGCGCATCCCGTTGGGGATATGGCCATAGCGTTCGATCGTGTCGGTGAAATCCGCCAGCATCGTCTCGACCAGCGGCTGCTGATCGTCGACCGCCAGGCCCAGCATCGTGAAATAGCTGTCCCAATAATACATTTCGCGAAAGCGCCCGCCCGGCACCACATAGGGCTGCGGCATCGGCAGCGCGGAGGAACCCGCGACCACCGGATCGGCGGGCCGCACCAGCATCGGCCACAGGCTGCGGATATGCTGCCTCAGATCGCCGGGCTGGCGATCGTTGACCCCCGGCACGGTGAAATTGGCCAGCACGAACGCACGCAGCGCCGCCGCATCGCGCGGCCGCTGCCGGCGGTAATCCGCCATGATCGCCGACGGGTCACGCTTTGCCGTGGCATCGACGAAGGTCTTGCCGTCAGGGAAGATCCGCAGCGTCTGCACCGCGCGGAACAGGTCGCCATATAATGCGGCGGGGGAGGCGGGGGTGACCGAGCGCGCCGCGGCCGGCATCGCGCTCTGTCGGGCAAGGGCAGGGGAGGCGGGTTGGGCGAGGAGAGCGCCAAGGATCAGTATCGTTCCAGCCGTCGCCCGCCATTGCCGCATGCCTCATCTCGCTCCTGTCCACCTGGCTACACCGCCCCGCTCTGTAGCGGCAACGCAGCAGCACGCACCCAGTTCGCCCCACACGTCCCGCTTCGTCCAGCCGCCGCTTTGCGTTTGACATAAGTGAAACACGTTATAGGTTCTTCGCCAAAAGCGAGAGGATGCCATGGTCGTCGACTGGGCGGAAAAGCGTGCCGCGTACCAGCGGGACGGGGAGGTCCACATCCCGGGCCTGCTCGATCCCACGCAACTCGCCGCCACGCTCCGGGCGTGGGAATGGAGTCTCGCCAATCCGACGCCGCGCAACGCCCCCGCGCTGAAGCGGGACGGCACGCCGCTGTTCTACAACGATTCCTTTCACCCTGATGTGCTCGATGGCTATGCTGAGATGCTGGAAAGCTCGCCGATCCCGGCGGCGTGCGCGCAATTATGGGGCCGCGATCCCGTCTGGTTCATCTACGAACAGGTGTTCCTGAAGGAAGGCGGCGATACCCGCCGCACCCCTTGGCATCAGGACGGCTCCTACATCCCGATGGATGGCGAGGATAATGCCGTCGCCTGGATCACCTTCGAACCGCTCGCGCGCGAGGACAGCCTGGAATTCATCCCCGGCTCGCACCGGGGCCCGATGTACAACACCTCGGCCTTCGATCCGAACGACGACACCCGCCCGATCGACGATCGCCTGTCGCTCCCCCGCCTGCCCGATGTCGAGGCGGAGCGTGACCGGCATGACATCGTCTCCTGGGCGGTCGAGCCGGGCGACGTCATCTTCTTCCACTTCCGCACCCTGCACGGCGGCGCGCCGACGCGCCCCGGCCAGCGCCGCCGCACACTGACGCTGCGCTTCTTCGGGGAGCGCACGCATTATGATCCCAAGGCGGCGAAATCCCTGCCCAACTTCCCCGACATGGCGACCAAGCTGAAGCCGGGCGACCCGATGCGCGCGCCCGGTTTCCTGCGCCTCCACCCAAAGACGGCCGCAACCGCGTGACCCAGCGCCGTGCCACCACGACAAGGAGAGCATCGCGATGAAGGATTTCGGCGGAAAGCTGGCGGTGGTCACCGGCGGTGGCACCGGCATGGGCCGCGAACTGGTGCGCCAGCTCGTTGCCGAGGGCGCCAGCGTCGCGATGTGTGACCTGTTCGCCGACAGCATGGCCGAAACCGTCGCGCTGTGCGAGGCGGACGGCGTGCCGCAGGGCGTGCGCATCACCAGCCACATCGCTGACGTCGGCGACGAGGATCAGGTCACGCGCTTCGCCGCGGAGGTCGCACGCGATCACCAGAGCGATCACATCCACCTCCTCTTCAACAATGCCGGCATCGGCGGCGGCGGCAGCTTCGTACTCGACGACCGCGCCGAATGGGACCGCGTGTTCCAGATCTGCTGGTTCGGCGTCTATTATTCGTGCCGCGCCTTCTTCCCTATGCTGGAACGGGCGAGCGAAGGGCATATCGTCAACACGTCGAGCGCCAACGGCTTTTGGGCGGCGCTGATGCCCGGCGTATCCCAGACCGCCTACAGCGCGGCGAAATTCGCGGTGAAGGGCTTCACCGAGGCGCTGGTGACGGACCTGCGCAACTATGCCCCGCACATCAGGGCGTCGATCGTCATGCCCGGCGGCATCGGCACGCCGATCGGCCTCAATTCGCGCCGCGTGCTGGCCGGCGGGATGACTGATGTCGCGCGCCGCAAGCTGCGCCAGCATCTGAAGATGATCGGCATGGAAGGCGCCGACACGATGGACGATGCCGCGCTGGAGGCGGCGCAGGCGATGCTCGCCAAGCGGTTCGAGGAACTCGCGCCGACAAGCGCCGCGCGCGCCGCGACGATCATCCTTGATGGCGTGAAGGCCGAACGCTGGCGCATCCTGGTGGGCGAGGATGCCGAGCGGCTCGACCGCCGCGTCCGCGCCGAGCCGGAGCGCGCCTATGACCCCGATTTCCTCGCCTACGCCGCAGAATAGCGCCGGGGCGACCTACTCAAGAAAGAACGGAGAGGCACGATGAGCAACAGCGAGACCCAGGAGGCGGTGCTCGAGGCTGATTTCGACATCGAGGCGCTGCGCGCGCGCTACAAGGCGGAACGTGACAAGCGCCTGCGCACCGATGCCGACCGTCAGTACAAGGAACTGTCCGGCGACTATGCCCGCTACGCCGAGGAAGACCCCTATGTCGAACCCGGCTTCACCCGCGAACCGCTGACCGATTTCGTCGAGGTGGCGGTGATCGGCGGCGGGTTCAGCGGGATGCTCGCCGCCGCGCGGCTGAAGGAAAAGGGCGTCACTGACCTGCGCATCATCGAGGCGGGCGGCGACTTCGGCGGCACCTGGTATTGGAACCGCTATCCCGGCGCGCAATGCGACATCGAAAGCTATTGCTATTTGCCGCTGCTCGAGGAGCTGAATTACCTCCCCAAGGAGAAATATTCCTACGTCACCGAGATCTACGAACACTGCCAGCGGATCGGGAAACACTACGATCTCTACCCGATCACGCTGTTCCAGACGCGCGTCTCAGAACTCGCCTGGGATGATACGGAAAAGGTCTGGGTGATCCGCACCAATCACGGCGATGCGATCCGCGCGCGCTTCGTTGTTTCCGCGCTCGGCACCGCCAGCCGCGCCAAGCTGCCCGGCATTCCCGGCATCGAAAGCTTCGAAGGGCACAGCTTCCACACCAGCCGCTGGGACTATGGCTATACCGGCGGCGACACGACCGGAAACCTGTGGAAGCTGGAGGACAAGACCGTCGCGATCATCGGCACTGGCGCCACTGCGATCCAGTGCATCCCCGCGCTCGGCCGCCATGCCAAGCAGCTCTACGTGTTCCAGCGCACGCCCTCCTCGGTCGACACGCGCGGCAACAAGCCGACCGATCCCGAATGGGCGAAGTCGCTTGAACCCGGCTGGCAGCGCGCACGGCGGCACAATTTCGCCGACATTATCGAAGGCCGCCCGTTCGAACATGATCTCGTCAACGACAATTGGACCTCGATCTTCCGCGAGGTGCAGTCCTTCGTCATCCGCAATGCCAAGACGATGGGGCCGGAGGCGGCGATCCGCCACGCCGAGGTCGCCGACTTCCGCAAGATGAACCGCATCCGCCAGCGCGTGGACGAGGTGGTGAAGGATCCCGACACCGCCGAAAAGCTGAAGCCCTGGTATCGTCAGTTCTGCAAGCGGCCGACCTTCAACGACGAATTCCTCCCCACCTTCAATCGCCCCAACGTGACCCTGGTCGACGTCAGCGAAAGCAAGGGGGTGGAGCGGATCACGCCCAAGGGCCTCGTCGCCAACGGCCGCGAGTATGAGGTGGATTGCATCATCTACGCCTCGGGCTTCGAGATCACGACCTCGTTCAAGCGCCGCGTCGGCTTCGACATCAAGGGGCGCGACGGCGTGCTGCTGCACGATCATTGGGCCAATGGGTACAAGACGCTCCACGGCTTTGCCACGACCGGCTTTCCCAACTGGTTCTACATCGGCGTGTCGCAGAACGGCCTGTCGGTGAACATGACCGCGATGTTCGACGACCAGGCGCAGCACATCGCCTATATCATCGCCGAGGCGAAGAAGCGCGGCGCGACCGAGGTGGAGCCGACGCCCGAGGCGCAGGACGCCTGGGTCACGACGATCAAGAAGCTGTCGGTGGTGAACCGCGCCTATCTCGAAAGCTGCACGCCCGGCTATTACAACAATGAGGGCGATCTGGAGGGCGGCCAGGCGGGGCAGACCTATGCGCCCGGCATCAATGCCTTCAACGCCTTGCTCGCCGACTGGCGTAACAATGGCGAGCTGCAGGGGCTGGCGCTGCGCGCTTAGGCTCAGCCCAGCAGGGGCGCCGGCGTCTCGGCGCCCTCGCGCGCCATGATCCGGGGCGCCGGCGAACAGCCGCACCGCACCGGATCATGCGCGATCATGTCGCCGCTCGCGATGACGCTGAACGTGCGCTCGTCGACATAGCGGACCGGCTCGCCATTCAGCATCGCCAGCCGGGCAGCGCCATAGCGATGGTGCTGCCCGTTCGCGTCGTGCGAGGTGAACACCGCGCGCTGCTCCACGACGAAGACCGTCAGGCCGGCGGCGTCGGTGCAGCGGTGGCGGGCGAGTTCCTCGATCATCCGCTTACGTCCCGCTGATCGGCGTGACGCTGACGATGCGCAGCAGGCGCTCGCGCCCATCGCGGTCGGGCCAGCTGATCGACCGGCCCGCGCGCATGCCGATCAGCCCGGCCCCGATCGGGGTCAGGATCGACACGCGGCCCTGCGCGATATCGGCGTCGCCGGGATAGACCAGCTCCACCATGCGCCGTGCGCCGCTCTTCTCGTCGACAAATTCGATACGCGAATTCATCACCACGGTCTGGTCGGGCAGGTCGGGCGCATCGCACACGGTCGCGCGGTTCAGCTCGGCTAGCAGCATCGCCGCGGAGTGCGGGTGGCGGCGCTCGGCGCTCAGCGCCAGATCGAACAGCGCGTCGCATTCGGCCGCGACAAGATAGATCGGCGGCGATTCCACCGCGAGCGAGGGTTGATGGTTCATGACAGTTACAGCTTCTTCCGCTTTATCGACGGCAGGAATCCGGAACATTGCCGGGGCCTGCCCAAAGGTCTGATCGACAAAGGCCCGAACTCAGGCGGCGCGCGGCCGTCCGGAGCCCGGGCTACGGGCGCGCGGCGAGTTGCCCGGCGTGGTGGCGAAAGCGCCTGAATGTCGCGGAAGCGTACATCTTCCGAATTTGATGATCGCGGGCCGCCGAGTCAACCTTGCCGGCCGCAACGGCGCGATGGCGCGTTGGCGGCGGGGGGCGTCAGCGCGCCGCGATCAGCGCCGCCGCGACATGGTCATACATCCACGCCGTCCGCGTCGTGCCCCGGTTGGACAGGACGATCATCATCGCGTCCTCGTCGGGAAAGCGCTGGAAATCGGTGATATAGCCGTTGGTACCGCCGGTGTGGCCGATCATGGCCGTGCCCCGCGGCGACTGGATCGCGACGCCCAGCCCGAACGCCGCGCCCGCCTTGCCGTCGGGAGGCGCCACGGGGTTGCGGATCATCTCCGCCTGCATCGCCGGCCCGATGATCTTGCCCTGGCGAAGCGCCGCATCGAGCGCGATGAAATCCGCCGCGCTCGCCCGCACCGCGCCCGCGCCCAGCTGAACGAACGCCCAGTTCACCGCCTCGCTCAGCGCCCCCCGCTCGCCATTATAGCCCTTGGCCAGCCCCGGCTCGCTGACGGGGACGAGGTGCCCGGCCTCGATCGATGGCGGTTCGATGCTGGCGCTGCGCATCCCGGCGGGGCGGAACACCATCTGCTCGACCAGGCTGGCGAAGGGCGTGCCGGTCGCCCGCGCCGCCGCGTCGGCGAGCAGCTCGAACCCGAAATTGTTGTAACTCCGCGCGGTGCCGGGCGCGCTCTTCAGCGCCCGTTCGCCCGGCGTCAGCGCGGCGAAGAGGTCGCGCATCGCCGCCGGATGATCGCTGCGATAGTGATACAGCAGCCGCAGCGTCAGGTCGTCGATTCCTGACGTATGGTTCAGCAGCATGCGCAGCGTGACGCCCGACCATTCCGCCGGCGCATCGGCGATATAGGTGGTGATCGGCTGGTCCAGCGACAGGGCGCCATTCTCGACCAGCGCCATGACGGTGAGCGCGGTGATATACTTGCTGACCGAATAGATCTTGAACCGCGTGTCGCGCGTCACCGCCACCTGATTGACGATATCCGCCATCCCGCAACTGCGCTGCAACGCCTCGCGGCCCCGGATGCGGATGATCACCACGCCGGAGAACCGCCCCTCGGCGCATTCCGCATCGATTCGCGCGCCGATCGCCGCCAGCGCCTCGGGCGGGGCGGGAAGCGGCTTAGCGGCAACAGTCAGCATGGCGGTACAGGCGAGGGCGATCTTGCGGAACACGGGCACATCCTCATTGACTACATCTGTAGTCGTAACGTCCCCGCTCGCTACCTGCAAGGTGCCGCTTCGGAACAGATGTGTGCCGCCCCGGTTATCCTGATGCTGTCCGCCAAGGGAGAAGATAGATGAAGACCATGGTTCTCGCACTTGCCGCCGCTACCTTGGTCGCCGGCTGCGGCAATAACGGCCGCGATGCCGCCGCCGAGCGGATGGAGGACGCCGCCGAGGCCAATGCCGCCGCCGCTGGCCCGACGCCGGTCGCGCTGGGGCTGAGCGAGGCGCAGCTGCTCGACGCCGACCTCATCGGCCCGAACAATGTCGAGATCGGCGAGGTGCAGAGCCTGGTGCGCAACGCCTCGGGCGCCGTGGAGGGCCTGATCGTCGAGGTGGAGGACACCAATCCCGACCGCTACGTCCAGATTCCGCTGACCGGCCTCAACGTCGTGCAGCGCGGCGACGATCGCGACCTGTCGACCACCATGACGCGTGACCAGCTCGCCGCGCTGCCGGACGTGCCGCTCCCGGCGCGCTGACCCCGACCGGCGGGCTGGGCCGGCGGGCTGGGCCGGCGGGCTGAACCGGCGGGCTGAACCGGCGGGTCGACACCCGACCCCCCCCCCCCCCGACCCGCCACCCGTCGCCACATCCTTCACAATCCAGGGATTTTTGCTGCGTGGGCCTTACCGGCGCGGTGGTTGGCGGCAAATCTGTCCGTTCGTGGGGGTGGCACTCGCGCGTTTTTCGCGATAGTCCCCCAGAACCGTTGGCTTTGCCGAAATCATCGCATCCATTGGAGGTCGTGGGATACCGACGTCTGGCACAGGCCTGTTGTGGCTGATCCTTCTGCTCCCGTTCGCGGGGAGCCTCGCCGCCGCGCTGTTGCGGCCGGGCGCGCGTACCGCCGCCGCATCGATCGCCGGGGTAACGGCGCTCGCGGGCACCATCCTGGTGGGGCTGCTGTATCCTGCGCTGGCGGGCGGCGGCCTGCTCGAAAGCCGTGTCGAATGGCTGCCCTCGCTCGGCCTGAACCTCGTGCTTCGGCTCGACGGCCTGTCCTGGGTGTTCGCGATGATGGTGCTGGCGATCGGCTTCCTCGTCGTCCTCTACGCCCGCTATTACATGTCGCCGGAAGACCCGGTCCCGCGCTTCTTCTCCTTCCTGCTTGCCTTCATGGGCGCGATGCTCGGCCTCGTCCTGTCGGGCAACCTCGTCCAGCTGGCCTTCTTCTGGGAAATGACCAGCCTCGTCTCGTTCCTGCTGATCGGCTATTGGCACCAGAATGAAAGCGCGCGCACCGCGGCGCGCATGGCGTTGCTCGTCACCGCGACGGGCGGGCTGTGCCTGCTGATCGGCGTGGTGCTGATCGGCAAGATCGTCGGCAGCTACGATCTGCAGGTGGTCCTTTCGGCCGGCGAGACGATCAAGGCGCATCCGCTGTACAAGCCGGTGCTGATCCTCATCCTGATCGGCGCCTTCAGCAAGAGCGCGCAATTCCCGTTCCACTTCTGGCTGCCGCACGCCATGGCCGCCCCGACGCCGGTGTCCGCCTATCTCCACTCGGCGACGATGGTGAAGGCCGGCATCTTCGTCATGATGCGGCTGTGGCCGGTGCTGGCCGGCACCGACACCTGGTATTTCGTCGTCACGCTCACCGGCATCACGACGCTGATGATCGGCGCCTGGGCGGCGATCTTCCAGCAGGATCTGAAGGGGCTGCTCGCCTATTCGACGATCAGCCACCTCGGCATCATCACGCTGCTGCTGGGGATCGGCAGCCCGCTCGCGCTGGTCGCCGCGATCTTCCACACGCTGAACCATGCGACCTTCAAGGCATCGCTGTTCATGGCCGCCGGCATCATCGATCATGAGGCCGGGACGCGTGACCTGAGGAAGCTGAGCGGCCTCTACCGCTTCATGCCGATCACCGCGACGCTTGCGATGGTCGCGGCCGCGGCGATGGCCGGCGTGCCGCTGCTCAACGGGTTCCTGTCGAAGGAAATGCTGCTCGCCGAGGCGCTGGAGGATTACAACGACACCTGGCTCGATCAGGCGTTGCCCTATCTCGTCACGGTCGCGCTGATCTTCAGCGTGCTCTATTCGGTGCGCTTCATCCACAAGACGTTCTTCGGCCCGCCGCCGCAGCTCGATCGTGTCCCGCACGAGGCGCCGCGCTGGATGCGCGTGCCGATCGAGGTGCTGGTGCTCGCCTGCCTCCTCATCGGGATCGTCCCGGCGATCACCATCGGCCCGGTGCTCTCGCTCGCCGCCGCTTCGGTGCTCGGTGAACGCATGCCGGTGTACAGCCTGGCGATCTGGCACGGGTTCAATTTCCCGCTGTTCCTCAGCGTGGTGGCGATGGTGCTCGGCACCTTTGCCTATGTGATCTTCGCCCGCCGCCTGAACGCGATGAGCGCGCCGCCGCTCGTCGGCCTGCTCAAGGGCCGCCGCATGTTCGATGCCGCGCTCTACTGGCTCGTCACCGGCGCCCGCTGGGTCCTGCCGCGCGCGGGCACCAGCCGGCTGCAGCCGCAATTGCGAATCCTCGTCTCGGTCGCCTGCCTCGCCGGCGTGCTGCCCTTCCTCAGCCACGGCTATTCGCTCGGCACGCGGCTCGGCACCGTGCTCGATCCGGGCTTTGGCATGTTGTGGGTGATCGGCGCGGTGCTCGCCATCGCCGGCGCCTGGCAGGCGAAATACCATCGCCTCGCCGCGGTGGTGCTGGTGTCGGGCGTCGGCATGATCAGCTGCATCAGCTTCGTCTGGCTTTCCGCCCCCGACCTCGCGCTCACGCAGCTGCTGGTCGAGACGGTGACGACGGTGCTGCTGCTGCTCGGCCTGCGCTGGCTGCCGCAGCGCCTGCCCGACGTCTGGCCCGAACATCATACGCCGTCCCGCGTACGCTTCCGCCGCGGGCGCGATCTCCTGCTCGCGGTGCTGGCCGGCGCCGGCATGGCGCTCATCTCCTATGCCGTGATGACCCGCCCGCTGCCGGCGACCATCTCGCGCTACTTTGTGGAGCAATCCTATGTCGCGGCGGGTGGCCGCAATGTCGTGAACGTCATCCTCGTCGATTTCCGCGCCTTTGATACCTTTGGCGAGATCACCGTGCTGGCGATCGTCGCGCTGACCGTCTTCTCGCTGCTGCGCCGCTTCCGCCCGGCTGGCGAAAGCGTCGGCCTGCCCAAGCAGCAATTGCGGCAGGACGCCTATGACGACGCGGGCGAGGGCCGGGAACGCGGTGACACGCTCTCCGACTATCTGCTCGCGCCGCGCGTGATCATCGAATGGCTGTTCCCGGTCATCATCGTGTTCGCGCTTTACCTCCTGATCCGCGGGCATGACCTGCCGGGCGGCGGCTTTGCCGCCGGCGTCACCATGTCGATCGCCCTGGTGCTGCAATATATCGCCTCGGGCACCCGCCATGTGGAGGCGCGGCTCCGGGTCCGGCCGATCAACTGGATGGCGATCGGCCTGCTCGGCGCGGCCGGGACAGGGGCGGGCGCGATGCTGTTCGACCGGCCGTTCCTCACCTCCTGGTTCCGCTATCTGGACCTGCCGGTGATCGGCAAGGTGCCGGCGGCGACCGCGCTGCTGTTCGACCTTGGCGTCTATCTGCTGGTGGTCGGCGCCACCGGCGTCATCCTGATCGCGATCGCACACCAGTCGATCCGCACCCCCGTGCGGCGCAAGAGCCCGCCGGTTGATCCCGCGCCGGAGCACGTCTGATGGAGCTTGTTCTCGCCCTTGGCATCGGTGTCCTCACCTCGTCGGGTGTGTGGCTGATCCTTCGCCCGCGCACCTTCCAGGTGATCCTTGGCCTGTCGCTCCTGTCCTATGCGGTGAACCTGTTCATCTACGCTATGGGCCGGCTGAAGGTGGATGCCCCGCCGATCGTCGGCGCCATCGCCGGGGATGCCAGTGGCTATGATGATCCGCTGCCCCAGGCGCTGGTGCTGACCGCGATCGTCATCTCCTTTGCGATGACGGCGCTGCTGCTCGTCGTCCTGCTCGCCTCGCGCGGCATCACCGGGACCGACCATGTCGACGGGGACGACGGCGAATGACGGTGGACTGGGCACGTCATCTCATCATCGCTCCCGTGCTGCTGCCGATGGTGGCGGCGGCGATCATCCTGCTGCTGAAGGAGCAGCGCGTGGTGGCAAAGCGCGTGATCGCGCTCGGCACCGCCGCTGCCTTGCTGGGCGTCTCGATCGCGCTCCTCATGCAGGTCGCCTCCGCCGGCTTCGCCGGGCAGCGTGCGACCGTCGCCTATCTGGTCGGCAACTGGCCCGCGCCGGTCGGCATCGTGCTGGTGCTCGACTGGTTGTCCGCGCTGATGCTGGTGCTTACCAGCACCCTCGGGCTCACGTCGCTGATCTATGCCACCGCGCGCTGGGACCGCGCCGGGCCGCGCTTCCACGCCTTGTTCCTGTTCCAGCTGATGGGGCTGAACGGCGCCTTCCTGACCGGCGACCTGTTCAACCTGTTCGTGTTCTTCGAGGTCCTGCTGGCGGCGTCCTTCGGCCTGCTGCTGCACGGATCGGGCAAGGCGCGCATCAAGGCCGCGCTGCATTATGTCGCGATCAACGTGGCGACCTCGCTGCTGTTTCTGATCGGCGCGGCAATGGTCTATGGCGTCACCGGCACGCTCAACATGGCCGATCTGACGCTGCGCATCCGCGCCGTCGGCCCGGAAAACCTCGCGCTGCTGCAAAGCGGCATGGCGATCCTCGGCATCGCCTTCCTGGTGAAGGCGGGCATGTACCCGCTCGGCTTCTGGCTGCCGCGCACCTATGCCGCCGCCGCGCCGCCGGTCGCGGCGCTGTTCGCGATCCTCAGCAAGGTCGGCATCTACGCGCTGCTGCGCGTCTATCTCCTGCTGTTCGGCATTCAGGGCGGCAACTTCGGTGAGGAATGGCTGCTGTTCGGCGGCATGGCGACGATCGCCTTCGGCATGATCGGCGTGCTGGCGGTCCGCACGCTGACGCGCATCGCCGGCTATTCGCTGATCGTCTCGGCCGGCACGCTGCTCGCCGCGGTCGGCGCCGGGGAGGGCGACGTCCTTGCCGGCGCGCTGTTCTATCTGGTCAGCTCGACGCTCGGCATCAGCGCCTTCTACCTGCTGATCGAATTGATCGACCGGCGTGACATGGGGCCGCTCGCCGCGGGAGAGCCGGTGTTCGACGATGAATATGCCGGCCCGCCCGACGAACGCGAGACGGAGGTCGGCGTCGTGATCCCGGCGACGCTGGCGATCATCGGCGGCGGCTTCGCCTTCTGTGCGCTGCTGATCGCCGGGCTTCCGCCGCTGTCGGGCTTCATCGCCAAGTTCGCGATGATCGACGGCCTGCTGAACCTGGGTGAAAAGGTCGCGCCTGCCACCTGGGTGCTGATCGCGCTGATGATCGGCTCGGGCTTGGCCACGCTGATCTCCACCAGCCGTGCGGGCATCGACCTCATCTGGGGCCCGTCGGACATGCCGCAGCCTGCGCTGCGCGTCAGCGAGGCGGTGCCGGTCGGCCTGCTGCTCGTCGTCTGCCTCGGCCTCATGGTCTTCGCGGGGCCGGTGATGCGCTACATGGAGCGCGCGGGCCAGTCGCTCGGCGATCGACAGGGCTATGTCCAAGCCGTGCTCGGTGCCTCGCGCATCGCCGCGCAGGAGGGGCGGCCATGATCCGCCGCCTGCTCCCGCATCCGCTCCTCGCGCTGGCGCTGCTGGGCATCTGGCTGATGCTCACCCAGTCGGTGTCGCCCGGGCAGATCCTGCTCGGCGCGGCCGCCGCGCTGCTCGCTACGCACGCCTTTGCCGCGCTCTACGCCGGCCCGCCCATCCGGGTGAACCTTCGCCCGCTGCCGCGGCTCTTCGGCCATGTCGCGGTCGATATCCTGCGCTCCAACCTAGCGGTGGCGGCGATCATCGTCTCGCGCCGGCGCGACCGGGTGGCCGATTTCATCACCATCCCCATCTCGCTCACCAACCGGCAGGCAATCGCCTGCCTCGCGCTGATCGTCACCGCGACGCCGGGTACCCTGTGGGTCGACTTCGATCGCCGCCGCGGCACCTTGCTGCTCCACGTGCTCGACCTGGTGGACGAGGAAAGCTGGATCCAGCTGATCAAGGGCCGGTATGAATCGCTGCTGATGGAGATCTTTGAACGGTGACGATGATCGTCCTCGCCCTCGCCATCACGGCTGCGCAGGTCATGCTGGGCGCGGCGATGATGTGCGCAGCCTATCGCATGGCCATGGGGCCGCGCGCGCAGGATCGCGTGCTGGGGCTCGACACCTTTTTCACCAATGCGATGCTGCTGCTGCTCACCTTCGGCATCCAGACGGGGCGCACCTTGTACTTCGAATCCGCCATCACGATCGCGCTCCTCGGCTTCGTCGGCACCGTTGCCTTGTCCAAATTCCTGATGCGCGGCGAGGTGATCGAATGATCCAGGCACCGGACCTTCCCGGCTGGGCAGCGCTGCTCGTCGGCCTGCTCGTGCTCGCCGGCGCGGGCGTCACGCTGATCGGGTCGATCGGCCTGCTGCGGCTCAATTCCTTCTTTGACCGCGTCCACGCGCCGACGCTCGGCGCCAGCCTCGGGATGCTGCTGATCGTCAGCGCCTCGATCGTCTGCTTCTCGGTCCTGCGCACCCGCCCGTCGATTCACGAGCTGCTCGTCGTCTTGTTCCTGACCTGCACCGCGCCGGCTGCCTTCATGCTCCTCGCCCGCTCTGCGCTCTATCGCACGCGCGCGGAAAAACAGGGGAGCGCGGTCGATCTGGCGCACGATCGCGACGCCCCCGACCGGCGCGATTAAGCGCTGGCCGGGGCTTGTCCGGTCCTGCGTCATCCGAGGCCGATTATCGCCGCAGACAGGCCGCCGCCGCGCGTTACGGGGCCGTTCGCGACCCCAGCACATGGCGCACCTTCCGCGCCAGCGCCTCGCGCGTATAGGGCTTCGACAACAGCTCCACGCCCGGGTCCAGCCGGCCATGATGGACGATCGCATTCTCGGTATAGCCGGACGTGAACAGTACCGCGATTTCCGGCAGCCGCTCCTTCGCCTTGCGCGCCAGCTCCGGGCTGCGCAGCGGCCCCGGCATCACCACGTCGGTGAACAGCAGGTCGATCGGGATGCCGCTGTCAACGACGCTGAGCGCGCTCAGCGCGTCGCGTGACTTCAGCACGCGATAGCCAAGTTCGGTCAGCAGCGCGACGGTGGTCTCGCGCACCTCGTCGTCGTCCTCAACCACCAGCACGGTTTCCGACCCCCCGCGTGCCGGCCCCGCGCTGATCTCGGTGACGATATCCTCATCCTCGGCCGATCGCGGCAGGTACAGGCGGATCGTCGTTCCTTCGTCCACCTCGCTGTAGATCTTCACGTGGCCGCCGCTCTGCTTGACGAGGCCATGGACCATCGACAGCCCCAGCCCGGTGCCCTTGCCCTCCGGCTTGGTGCTGAAGAATGGCTCGAACACCTGGTCGATCAGCTCGCGCGGGATGCCGCTACCGGTGTCGGTCACCGCGATCATCACATATTGGCCGGGGTTCACGTCCTCATGCTGGCGGCAATATTCGTCATCGAGGAAGGCGTTGCTCGCCTCGATCGTCAACCGCCCGCCATTCGCCATCGCATCGCGTGCGTTGATCGCGAGATTGAGGATCGCATTCTCGATCTGGCTCGGGTCGATCAGCGTGTTCCACAGCCCCCCGGCGACGATCGTCTCGATCTCCACGTCCTCGCCGATCGACCGCCGCAACAGGTCGTCCATGCTGCGCACCAGCCGCCCGAGGTTGATGACCTTGGGTTCCAGCGGCTGCCGCCGGCCGAAGGCGAGCAATTGCGAGGCAAGCTTGGCGCCGCGGGTGACGCCCGCCATGGCATTCTCGACGCGCTTTTCCGCGCGCGGGTTCCCCACCACATCGCGGGTGAGCAATTGCAGATTGCCGCTGATCACCTGCAGCAGGTTGTTGAAATCGTGCGCCACCCCGCCGGTCAGCTTGCCCAGCGCCTCCAGCTTCTGCGCCTGTTGCAGCGCGCGTTCCATCGTCGCGCGTTCGGCCGCCTCATGGTGCAGCTTCTCCAGCGCGGCGCGCAGTTCCTCGGTGCGCTCGGCGACGCGATGCTCCAGCGTCTCGTTCAGCTGGTGCAGCTGGTCCTCGGCGCGCTTCTGGTGAGTCACGTCATAACCGTCGACGAAGATGCCGGTGACGCGTCCATCCTCGCCGCGGATCGGCTGGTAGACGACGTGGACGAACCGCTCCTCGGGCGCAGCCCCCGGCTGCCGTTCGACGATCACCGGCACGTTGCGGCCGATGTAGGGCTCACCGGTGGAATAGACGTGGTCGAGCCGCTCGAAATAGCCCTGGCCGGCGATCTCCGGCAGCGCCTCGCGCGCCGACAGGCCGATCAGGTCACGATGGCCGACCAGCTGCAGATAAGCGTTGTTCACCAGCTCGAACCGGTGGTCGGGCCCGGTCACGATGCACATGAAGCTGGGCGCCTGACGGAACAGGTCGCGCACCCGGTCGCGCTCGCGCGTGCGCGCCTCGAGCGCGTCGGCGCTCGCCAGACCGGAGGCGATCTGCCCGCCCAGCAGGTCGAGGAAGCTCAGATATTGGTCGCTCGCCGGGCGATAGGGGTTGAGCCCGACCACCAGCGCGCCGCGCGGCCGGTGCCCGACCTGCGCACCCAGCGGAACGATCGCGATGCGCGACGGGGAACGGTCCCAATTGCCGGTCGGCAGGTCGCCGGGCGGCGCATCCTCGACCAGGATCGCGTTGTTGTCGGATAAGCGGTCAAGCGACCAGCACTCTGCCGACGTCAGCGGATGATCGGCCGCGATCCCGGCATGGGCCGCCATCTGCGGCGCACCGTCTTCGCCAAACAGATAGACGATGCTGAACGGCAGGTCCGAACGGTTATGCGCAAGGCCGGTCTGCACCGCCTCCACCACTTGCGTGCGGCCCTGCGCCGCGGCGAGGCCGGAGGCGAGCTCACGCAGCGATTCGAGCCGGCGCTCGCTGATGACGCGATCGGTCTCCTCCGACACCGCGCAGAACACGCCCTCCACCGCACCCGTGTCGCCGATCAGCGGGCTGTAGGAGAAGGTGTGGTAGGTCTCCTCGCGATAGCCGTTGCGTTCCAGCACCAGCAGCAGCGCGCGGTCCCAGGTCGACTGGCCCTGCTCGTAGACGGTCGCCAGACGATCCTTGATGTCGTCCCAGATCTCCGCCCACAGGATCCGCGTCGGGGTGCCCAGCGACTGCGGATGCTTGTTGCCCAGCGTCGGGCGATAGGCGTCGTTGTAGAAGAAATGGATGTCGGAGCCCCAGCCGAGCCACATCTCGAACCGCGACGTCAGCAACAGGCGAAGCGCCACCTTCAGCGTGTTTGGCCAACAGTCGGGATCGCCAAGCGTCGTGGCGGACCAGTCATGGGCGCGCATCAGCCGCGCCATTTCACTGTCGCCTACGAAGATGTCACTGTAGAGCTCATGCTCGATACTGCGGATCGTCAATGTCATGGGCCCCGGTTGCGGATCGCGTGCGAGTAACGCCAACGATCCGCGCAGGCTATAGTCCAATCCGTTAAATGGTTACCGGTTGTCAGGCGCTTGGCCACGATTTCAACCGGCGTTCCAGCACCGTCAGTGGCATCGCCCCGCCTTGCAGCACGAAGTCATGAAAGGCACGAAGGTCAAAGCCCGGCCGCTTGCTGGCCTCGTCGCGCAGCCGGGTGACGGTCGTATGACCGATCATGTAGCTGCAGGCCTGCGCTGGCATCACGATATAGCGGTCCACTTCCTTGGCGGCGCCATCGCGCGTCATCGAGCTATGCTCGGTCAGATAGTCGATCGCCCGCTCGCGATCCCACCCGCGACTGTGGATGCCGGTATCGACGACCAGCCGCGCAGCGCGGAACAGATGGCTTTGCAGATAGCCGATCTTCCCGGCGGGATCATCGTCATACATGCCCAGTTCGTCCGCGACCTGCTCCGCATACAGGCCCCAGCCTTCACGAAAGCCGTTGAAGAACCAGGTGCGGCGATACAGCGGCAGCTCGCCAGCCTCGAGCTGAAGCGCGATGTCGAACAAATGCCCAGGCGCCGCTTCATGAAAGGCGAGCGTCGGCAGCGTATAGCGCGGCCAGTCGCTGATCGATTGCAGGTTGATGAAGAAGACGCCCGGCCGGCTGCCATCGGCGGCGCCGGGGTAGGCGACACCGAACGGATTGCCGTCTTCCATCTCCCGCGCCATCCGGCGGATTTCATACCCGTTCTTGGGCAGCTGCCCGAATGCCTCGGGCAGCTTCTTCTTCACGCGGTCCAGCCGGTCATTCAGGTACGCGATGATCGCCGCGCGTCCCTCCTCCGTATCCGGAAATGCCTGGTCGGACGTGACGGCCAGCGCGCTGGTGCGTTGCTTGATGCTGCCACTCGCCATTCCTTGGCTTTTCAGCAGAGCGTCAATCTGCGTCGAGAGCGTGGCGACCTGCGCCACGCCGAATGCGTGGATCGCGTCGGCCGTCATGTCCGTCGTCGTATGCATGCGCAGGCAGGCTTCGTAATAGGCAGCGCCGTTGGGCAATCGGCCCACGCCCACGCCCGCCTTGGCGCCGTCCGCCGCCCGCGGCAGCACGGCCTGCAACGCCGCAATCTGGCGCGTCAGCGCGGGCCGTATCCCATCCGCCACGATCGTCTGCGCTCGCGCGCCATAGCCGGCCAGCTTCAGTGCCGAGGCCTTGGTCTCGATCGCGGTGACCAGCCCGTCCTTGGCAGGATCAGCGTCCCGAGCCGCCGTCAGGATGGCAATCAGCTGCGCCACGATCACGCGCGGCGCGATCGCGCCGGCCGCCGCATTGCGCGTGATCTGCGCGCTCTCGCCGTCTATCAGCCCCGGTATCAGGGCCAACCGGGTAAGGTAGGCCTCTCCATCGTCACGGCTGGTGACCGGGTGGAAGTCGCGGAGCAACAGCGTGCTGTTCTGATAGGCGGATTCCAGCGGCGTCGGCCCATAGGGGCCGCTGCCGGCGTGATAGGCAAAGCTGTTCAGCGCGTGCTGCGCCTCCAGGTCGAAAAGTGATACCTCGCGTTCCAGCCGGTGCTCATCGGAAAGATCAGTGTCCGGCATGGCCTGAAGCTCTCGAAGATGTTTCGCCGTCGTCCGCCTCGCCCGGTCAAGTCCACTCAACGAACTTTCACTGAACCGGCTGCGCAATGATGCCCGTTCCCCAGTATCAATCCCGAAGAAGGTCGCCATTTCGGGATATAGCGTCAGCCGTTCTTCAAACTGGCGGGTCAGCAGGTTCGGAATGGCCGTGCTGGTCGTCCTGGTGCGCGCGGCGGCAGGAAATGCGATGAGCATCGTTCCCGCCGCGGCCGATGTGATAAGCGACCGGCGTGTATATCCCTGCGTCAATGCATTCCCCCGTTACCATCTTTTGCTTGCCTACATGCTTGTCAGCAATGGGCCCGGGGGTCCAGCAACACAAAGCGTGATTGTCGTGGGCAGGGGCGCTGTTACGCTGCTTTGTCACTGATCTGGATCATGCCGGTTGTGCGGGGGGATCGAAAGCGGCGGCGCGTGGCTGCACGCGACAAGTCTCTTTCACCCGCCGCCCGATGATGACATCGCTGGCGGCATGCAGTTCGTCATGTCCGATCTCGCGCCGCGCGACCGCTACAAGATCCTGGTGTCCACCGTCACGCCGCGGCCGATCGCCTGGGTCACCACGCGCGGGCGCAACGGCGTGGTGAACGCCGCGCCCTACAGCTTCTTCAACGCAATGGGCGATGATCCGCCGCTCGTCGTGCTGGGGCTGCTGAAGGACGCGTCGGGCGCGAACAAGGACACCGCGACCAACATCTTCGACACCGGTGAGTTCGTCATCAATCTGGTGAGCGAGGCGGATGCCGAGGCGATGAACCTCTCCTGCGTCGATGCGCCGCGCAATGTCAGCGAGATCAATTATGCCGGCATCGCGACGCGTCCCGCCAGCCGGGTGACACCGCCGCTGATCGCCAGCGCGCCGGTCAGCTTCGAATGCGTCCGGCGCGAGATGCTGGAGATTGGCCCGCGCCAGGTGATCGCCGTGGGCGAGGTGGTGGTCGCGCATGTCCAGGACGCCTTCGTCACTGATCGCGAACGCCTCCATCTCGATACGGCCGCGATGGGGCTGATCGGCCGCGTCCATGGCACCGGCACCTATCTGCGCAACAGCGACACCTTCACCATGAAGCGGCCCGCCTTTGACCCGGATCGCGCGGCAGCCGCCGCGGCGCGAGGGGGCGAATGACCCGGCCGATCAGCCGGATCGACCTCAACCTCCTCGGCGTGTTCGAGGCGATCTATTCGCGCGGCGGCGTGACCGCAGCGGCGCGGCACCTGCACCTGACGCAATCGGCGATCAGCCACTCGCTGGCCAAGCTGCGGGTCGCCTTTGATGACGAGCTTTTCGTGCGCTTCGGCAATGCCATGGTGCCGACCGCGCTCGCGCGCGCAATCATCGATCCGGTGCGCGACGCGCTGGGCATGGTGGAACAGGCGCTGGTCGCCGCCGCGCGTTTCGATCCCGCCACCACGCAGCGCAGCTTTCGCATCGGGCTGCGCCAGGCGAACGAGGCGCGCTTCTTTGCCGATCTCGTTTCGCGCGCACTGGCACAGGCGCCCGGCGCGACGCTGGTCAGCGTCAATTTCCGGCGCAGCGAGATCGCCGCCGCGCTGGCGCATGGCGAGCTGGACATGGCGATCGACGTGCCAAGCGCGGCGATCGACGGCCTGCTTGCCGAGCCGCTGCGCACCGATACGATGGTCGTCGCGGCACGGCGCGGTCACCCGGCGATCGACGGCGCGATCGATCTCGCGACCTATCTTGCCTGCGACCACGTCCACGCCTCGCCCCGCTCAACCGGGCTGGGGCTCGAGGATCAGGCGCTGGCCACGAAAGGCCTGTCGCGCACCGTGCGCGTCCGCTGCCAGAACATCTGGTCGGCATGGCAGACGGTGGCGCGCAGCGACATGATCCTGACCCTGCTCGATGCCCATGCCCGTGCGCTGAGGCCGGTCGCTGACCACCAGGTACTGCCGCTGCCGTTCCGGATCGCGGCATGGCCGCTCCAGCTGCTCTGGCACGAAAGTGCCGCGCGGGACCCGGGCAATGCCTGGCTGCGGGCGCTGGTGCAGGAAACCTTTGCCGGCAGCGCGCCATGAATGGTGCTCATGTGCGTGATCGACAAACGTCATTTCGCGCATGATCCGCACTGCGCTAGCCTTGGCGCCAATCATCAAGAGAGGCTTGCGTCCCCCGTGTCCAACATCTTCACCATTCCCGAGCTTGACGATCTGCGCATGTCCGAGGGCGCCCGGCCGCTCTTCGAGGCGGTCAAGCGCCACATCCGCGAGAACGTCGATCCGATCATGGAGGAATATGTCCGCCTTGGCGAAGGGCGCGAGGACCGCTGGAGCTTCGCCCCCGGCCAGCTCGAATTGCTCGAAGGCGCCAAGGAGAAGGCGAAGGCCGCGGGCCTGTGGAACTTCTTCCTCCCCAACGCCGAAACCGGCGAGGGGCTGTCGAACCTCGACTATGCCTATATCGCCGCCGAACTCGGCAAGTCGCCGCTCGCCTCGGAATCGCTCAACTGCTCGGCCCCCGACACCGGCAACATGGAAGTGCTTGAGCGTGTCGGCACGCCCGAACAGAAGAAGCAGTGGCTGGAGCCGCTGCTCGCCGGTGAGATCCGCTCCGCCTATGCGATGACCGAACCCGATGTCGCCTCGTCCGACGCCAAGAACGTCCGCTGCCAGGCGGTGCTCGAAAATGGCGAATGGGTCATCAACGGCGAGAAATATTACATCTCGGGCGCCGGCGATCCGCGCTGCAAGGTGATGATCACCATGGTCCGCACCAGCGAGGATGGGCCAAGCTCGCAGCAGCAGTCGCAGATCCTCGTGCCGATCGACACGCCCGGCGTCGAAATCCTCGGGCCGATGCACGTCTTCGGCGCGGATCACGCGCCGCGCGGCCACATGCACATCCGCTTCAACAACGTGCGCGTGCCGGAGGAGAACATCCTGCTCGGCGTCGGCCGCGGGTTCGAGATCTCGCAGGTCCGCCTCGGGCCGGGCCGCATCCATCACTGCATGCGTACCATCGGCAAGGCGGAAATCGCGCTCGACCTGATGGTGAAGCGTGGCAATTCGCGCGAGGCATTCGGTCGCTCGCTCATCATGCTGGGCAAGAACCTCGAACTCGTCAGCCGCGCGCGGATCGAGATTGAGGCGATGCGCCTGATGGTGCTGAAGGCGGCCAAGGCAATGGACGTGCTTGGCAACCGCGAGGCGCGCGTCTGGGTCAGCATGGTGAAGGCGATGGTGCCGGAAAAGACCTGCCAGATCATCGACCAGGCGATCCAGATCCATGGCGCGACCGGCGTGTCGAAATGGACCCCGCTCGCCGAGCTTTACGCCGACGTGCGCCACCTGCGCTTCGCCGACGGCCCGGATGAGGTTCACCACATGGTCGTCGGTCGCAACGAACTGGCGCTGCACTGATCCGATCAGGAAACCGGGGCAGGGGCGCTGGCGGTCAGAACCGCCGGCGCAGCTGCACGGTCACTTCGCGCGGGGCGATCGGATAACCGATCGTCCCCACGCTGCCGCTATTGTAGCGGCGATCGGTCAGGTTCGTCGCGGCGATCATCACGCCCCAGTCCCGCCAGTCGATCCCGGCCTGCACATTGACCGTTTCGGCGTTGGTCACGCGGTGCTGCGGCTCGTTGCACAAGGCGATGTTATAGTCGGACGCGCCGCTCACATCGCCGCCCACACGCCATTGCGCGTCGCCGATCGGCCGGGTCAGCGCGGCGCGCAGCTGATAGCGGAACGACGGGGTGAACCGCAGGTCGAGCTGGCGCTCATCGGCAACGAACGCGCCGCACCCCGGGCTTGAGGCCAGGCGCGTGAAGCGGTCCGCCAGCGTCGCGATCCACCCGCCGATCTCCAGCCCCGGCAACGGGTTCGCCGCCCATTCGACCTCCAGCCCCTGAATCCGCGCATCGCCGACATTCTGGCGAAAGATCTCCGGCGGCCCCGCCGTCACGCGCGACGCGGAAAAGGCGATGTCGGTATAATCGTTGATGAAATAGCCGGCGTTCACCCGCAGCCGCCGGTTGAACCAGTCGGATTTCACCCCGGCTTCATAGGTCCACACCGTCTCCGGCGCGATCGCGCCCTGCCGGTCCAGCGCGAAGCTGATGTTGCGCGCCCGCCCATCGAAACTGCCGCTGCGGAACCCCTTCGCCACGGAGGCATAGAGCAGCGCGCTGTCGCCTCCCTCGCTCCCCAGCCGATAATCGACCGCAATGCGCGGCGACACGTCGGTCCACCGCTGCGCAATCCGCCGCTGCGCCGCGCGCCCATCGGGCAGCACCAGCACGGTGTCGGGTGCGGTCAGGAAGCGCACCGCGTAGCGCTTGCGCTCATCGGTATAGCGCAAGCCAGCGGTCACATGCGCGCGCGGATCGAGCGCGACCGTCATTGATCCGAACGCCGAATAGCTGTCAGTATCGAGCCGCGGCTCATAGGGCGACCAATTGCCGCTCGTCCCCGCCCCGCGCGATGGCACGTTGAAGAAATCACCGTTGCGGAACCGCGCATCCGACCCCGCGGGCGTCGCCAGGCTGACGGCGGTCAGCTGGTCATTATGCTCGTGGAAATAATAGGCGCCGGCGACCCATTCAGCACGCTCACCGAGCGCCGATCCGGTCAGCTGCACTTCCTGGCTGACGCTGTGCTGCCGCTGATCCTGCAACAGGATCACATTGCTGCCGACCCCCGGCGGATTGGCAGTTTGGTCGAACCCGATGCGCGATCGCAGCGCGCGATAGCCGGTGATCGACGACAGCTTCATCCCGCCGCCCAACTGATAATCAGCACGCAGCGACAGCCCGCCGCTGTCGGTGCTGTTCAGCGGATCGGTGTCGGCGGACAGGAAATTGTCGATATCTCCATTCGGCGCAACGAAGCGGTTGGTGATGCGGCCGGGGGCGGCGGGATCGGGTTGGAACCGCTGCGGAAAACGCGGCCCCGATCGATCGCGGGTGAGGTCACCCGTCGCCAGGATCGTCAGCGCGGCATCCGGCTCCCACAGCAAGGATACCCGGCCCCCCAGCAGGTCCTGCCCGTTGACCCGCGCGCCATTGATCAGGTTGCGCCCCCAACCGCGCTGGTTGCGCGACAGGCCGGAGACACGAACCGCAACATCGCTGGTCAGCGGCACGTTGATCGCACCGCGCGCGTCCAGCCGGTGGTAGCTCCCCAGCGTCACGTCCACCACGCCGCTCACTGCGTCCAGCGTCGGCCGCTTCATCACCAATTTGATCGCGCCGCCGCTCGTATTGCGGCCGTAGAGCGTCCCCTGCGGGCCGCGCAGCACCTCGATCCGCTCGACATCGATCAGGTCGAGCAGCGATCCCGTCGACCGCGGCAGGATCACGTCGTCGACATAGATGCCGACCGGCGGATCGTTGGTGAAGATCGAATCGCCTTCGCCCACGCCGCGCAGGAACACGAGCGCGCCCGAACTCGTCCCGAAGTTTCGCGCGAGGTACAGGTTGGGCACCGCCGCCCCGATGCGGTCGAGGTTGGCCGCGCCCTCTGCCTCCAGCCGCGCGCCGCTCAGCGCGGTGATCGCGATCGGCACACGCTGCGCCGATTGCTCGCGATGCTGCGCGGTGACGACGATGTCGCCCAGCGGCTCGCCCAGCACCTCGCCACGCGCAACATCCCGCGGGCTTGCTGGTGCAACGGAGTCCGGTGCCACCTGCGCACTGGCCGGCACGGCGGCGAGGCCAGCCGCTATCATCATGACGTTGCGCACATATCCCCCCGACAGCCGGCGCAGCGCGCCAAGCCGGCGCCCGCTATGGAGCGGACGCCACTTGGTCAAGGGGCGGGGGCGATGGGCGTCACCCCCGCGTTGCGATCAGCCTTGAACGTCGGCCTGCGGCTTCATCATCATCGTCACCAGCAGGTAGATGCCGATGCCAAGGCCGTTCCACAGCAGGAAGTACAATTGCGTCTGCGCCGGCAGGCTAAGGAACAGATAGGCGCAGCCGGCAATCGCGATTCCGCCGACCAGCCACGGCAGCGGCGTGGCAAAGGCGCGCGGCTGATCGGGCGCACGGCGGCGCATCAGGATCATGCACAGCGCGACCGCGGCAAAGGCTGCCAGCGTCCCCGCATTGGCGAGTGCGGCGATCTCGTCGAGCGGGAAGACGCCCGCGATCACCCCGACGATCACCGCCGTGAAGATGGTGATACGCACCGGGCTGCCCCGGCTCGACAGCCGGGCGAGCGATGCTGGCAGCAGCCCGTCGCGCGCCATCGCGAAGAAGATCCGCGACTGACCGTACAGGAACGCCAGGATCACCGTCGGCAGCGCGATCACCGCGGATCCGGCGAGGAAGGTCGCTGCGCCCGGCTGGTTCAACTCGCGCAGGATCAGCGCCAGCGGCTCGGGGCTGCTGGCAAAGCTGGTGTAGGGCAGGGCGCCGACGGCAGCGGCGGCCACGGCGACATAGATGACCACGCATGCCACCATCGATCCGATGATCGCGATCGGCAGGTCGCGCTGCGGCTTGCGGGTTTCCTCCGCTGCGGTCGCGATCGCGTCAAAGCCGTAGAAGGCGAAGAAGATGATCGCTGCGGCGGCCATCACCCCGCGCTCGACGCCGTCCGGCCCGGTCGACTTCGCAAAGCCGTTCGGCGCGAACGGGTGGAAATTGTCGGCGTTGAAATATGGGAGCGCGACCACGACGAAGACGATCAGCGCGACGATCTTCACCAGCACCAGAAGCGCGTTCAGCGTCGCGCTCTCACGCGTGCCGAGCAGCAGCAGCGTCGCGACCACGCCGATGATGAAGATCGCCGGCAAATTGACCAGCCCGCCAAGCTCCGGGCCCTGCATCAACGACATGGGTATCCCCAACGTCCCCTGCAGCAACGGCGCGGCATAGCCTGACCAGCCGACAGCTACCGCGCTGACCACCAGGCTGTATTCCAGGATCAGGCTCCACCCGATCACCCAGGCGGCCAGTTCGCCGATCACGGCATAGGTATAGGTATAGGCGCTGCCCGATCCGGGATACATCGTCGCCATTTCGGCATAGGCGAGCGCGGCGCAGGCACAGATCAGGCCGGCGATGACGAAGGACAGGATGACGGCCGGCCCGGCCTTGCCCGCGCCGACGCCGATCAGGGTCAGGATGCCGGTGCCGACGATCGCGCCGACACCCATCGCCAGCAGATGCGGCCACGACAGCGTGGCTTTCAGCTGCTGTTCCCCTCCGGCCTCCCGTGGCGCGATGATCTTGCGTTTATTCCAGCGTGCCACGCTCAATTCCCCTTCTTCATGCCGTCTTAGCAGATCCTTGTTGCGCAGCAGGTTCGCCAGGATAGTCTGTCGTTCCTGCTCCCTCCCGAAGGTCTGCCATGCTTGATGTGATCGATCGGAATATTCTTCGGGTTCTCCAACGCAATGGCCGCATCACCAATCAGGAGCTTGCGGCCCAGGCCGGAATTTCCCCATCAGCGTGTTTCGATCGTCTGCGCAAGCTTCGTGAACAGGGATATGTCAGCGACATCGTCGCTTTGCTCGACCCCCAAAAGCTTGATCGGGCGCTCTTGGTGTTCATCGAAGTGATGCTGGATCGGACCACCAGCAACGTGCTGGGCGATTTTGCGGCGGCGGTGCAGGACATGCCCGAGATCCTGGAATGCCACATGGTCGCCGGCGGCTTCGATTATCTGCTGAAGGCGCGGGTCGAGGACATGGCCGCCTATCGCGCATTCCTCGGCAATTCGCTGTTCCACATGACCGGCATCCGCGAAACGCGCACCTTCGCCGTGCTGGAAGAGGTGAAGTACACGACCGCCCTCCCGATCTGAGCCGATCGGCCGGGCGCCCCGGTCAGCAGGGGCGCCCGACGGTATCAGGACGCCGGCGTCGCGGTAGCGAAGGGCGGCTCCTGCGGAATGACCGGCGGCGACACCGGCGTCGGCACCACCTGCTTCTCGCGCTCGACCATCGCGGCGACATCGGCGAGCAGGCGCGGCGCGTCATAGACGATGCCGTCCTTGATCGTGTAGCGCACGCCGCCGATCCGCTCCTGCTTGTTCGTCTCGGGGTTCAGCCGGACATAGCCGGTGCCGTACAGCGTCTTCAGATTGGCGAGCGGGTTCTCCGGCACGATGACGAGGTCGGCCAGCATCCCGCGCCGCACGGCGCCGAACTCCGGCTCCTGACCCTTGGGCTCCATCAGCGTCTTGGCGCCATTGACGGTCGCCGCGCGGAAGATCTCCAGCGGGGTCAGCCCCGCCTCCTGGTACAATTCCAGTTCCTCGACATAGGCGAAGCCATAGACCTTGTAGATGAAGCCGGAATCGGTCCCCACCGTTACCCGGCCGCCGATCTGGTTGTAATCATGGATCAGCTGGAAGAAGTTCTTATAGAAACCCTTCCAGTTGGTCTCGATCTGGCTGGTCCAGTCGAAGAAATAGGATCCGTGATTGTCGCGCGTCGACTGGAAATAATTCCAAAGCTGCGGCGTCGTATATTTTCCCTGCCAGTCCGCATTGCGGGCGCGCATCAGGTCGCGCGAGGCCGCATAGATGTTGAACGTCGGGTCGAACGTGACGCCGTTCGCCTTCTGCTCCTTCAGGTAATCCCACCATTGCTCCGACCCGACATCATAGATCTCGTCCTTGATGTCGGCGACCTGTGCGAAACGATGCAGTTCGTTGTAGAAATTATAATCGGGCGTGAACTTCTGGATCGTGTGGTTCTTCAGCAGCGATTCCATATGCCCGTAGAAGTGGGTGATCGTGTCCAGCCCCGCGCGGCCGGCGATCGCACCGTTGAAATCGGAAACGCCCGTCTGGCTGAGATGGGCCACGGTGCCCATCTTGTTCTTGTGCGCCTCGTCGATCGCCGCGCTCATCACCGCGGGGGTTTCATCCTCGCGCCCGAAGAACTTGATCCCGTCGATGTCGTTCTTGGCCGCCCAGCGCACCCATTCGCGCGCCTTCTCGGGGCTGGAGATCCGCCCGCCCGACCATCCGGCGCCCAGCGTCTGATAGTTGAAGATGCGCGGTGCCGCGATCTCGTTGCGCGCCGACCGTGCCTTTTCATTGCTGGTGAAGGACGGGGAGGCGAGCGACACGCCGCGCACCGTCGTCACGCCATGCGCCAGCCACAGCTTATAGGCGTAGGAAGCGTCTGGCGCCTTATCCTTGGCCGGCAAATGCGTGTGCAGGTCGACGAAGCCGGGCAGCACGTACATGCCGGTTGCGTCGATCTCCTGGTCGAAATCCTGCGGCGCGCGGTTCTGCGCCAGCGCCATGCCCGGCCAGCCGGCCTGGCGGATGTCGGCGATGCGATTGCCCTCGACGACGATGTCGACCGGGCCGCGCGGCACCGATCCGGTACCGTCGATCAGCGTCGCGCCGCGGATGACGAGGCGGCGGAACGGGCCGGCGCCTTCCCCCGCCGCGCGGGCCGGGGCGGCGCCGGGCTGGTTGCCGGCGGGCGCGGCTGCCGCGGCGGCGGCGCGCGGAGCCTTTTCCTCATGCGCCAGCGCGGGGCCGGCCAATGCCATGCCGGCGGCCGAGGACAGCATCAGCAGGCGAGTGTTCAACAGGCGAAACAGGGCCATGGTCGATCCTTGGATAAAGGGCGGGGGCGTGACGCGGCGGATCAGAACCGCCGCATCAGGTTCAGCCCATAGGTGCGCGGTGCGATGCTGACGGCGTTGGTGATCCCGCCCGTGTTGGCGTTCGCGCTCATCTGGTTGATGGCAGTGTCGTTCAGCAGGTTGTTGGCGAACAGATATACCCCCCAGTCACTGTCCACGCCCTCGATGCCGAAGCGCAGGTTGACCAGTTCATAAGCGGGGATCTTGCGGCGGTATATGTCGGTCGGGCTGAGCGTGCTGTAGAAGGAGCCGACATGGCTCGCATCGACCCGCGCGGTGGCGGTCAGCGTGTCCGACACGGGCCGCTTATAGTCGAGCGAGGCGGAGGCGCTGATGCGCGGCACGTTGGGGATGCGGTCGCCGCGGCGGCCGGTGGCCACCACGAAATCGCTGACCTGGTCCTCCGACAGCTTGGCATCGGTGTAGCCGACCGCGCCATTGAACGAGAGGCCGGGGAGTAGATTGGCCGACAGCTCGGCCTCCGCGCCCCATACCCGCGCGGCGCCCGCGTTGGAGATCAGGCCGAATACCGAACCGGTCCCTGCCGTGCGCGCCGATACCTGCAGATTGTCCCAGTCGATGCGATAGCCCGCCAGGTTCAGGTACACGCCGCGCGCCAGCGTGGTCTTGGCGCCGATCTCGTAGTTCCACAGGCTGTCGGAGGTATAGGCCGCGCGCTCGGCAGGCAGGCCGATCACCTGATTCACGCCGCCGGGTCGAAAGCCCTGCGCGGCCTGCGCATAGAACAGCAGCCGGGTGGTCGGCTGCCACGACACGTTGAACTTGTAGATCAGGCCGTCTTCTTCGTAATTCGCCTCGGTATAGGGCGTCACGCGCGAGCTGTAGTGGATCTGGCCGACGTCGATCCGCCCGCCCACCTTGCGCTCGAAGTTGAAGTATCGCGCGCCGGCGGTCAGCGTCAGCTGGTCGGCCAGCTTGTAGCTCAATTCCGCATACGCCGCCTTCTGCCGCAGCTCGTCGTTGATCGTCCGGTCATAGGCGATCGAGCCTGGCGTCGACGGGCTGTACACCGCGCCCGTCTCCGGGCTCGCCACCAGCAGCAGCGATCGCACCTCGGTATCGCGGCTTTCCAGGAAGCCGCCGACCGTCCACTGGAACGGGCTGTCGCTGGTCGAACTCAGGCGAAGCTCATGCACCCAATTGTTCAGCTTCTGCGGCTGGTACAGCGCCGACGATTGCAGCGGCACCGTTGCGTTGAAATAGCCGGTCAGCTGGTCCGCGGTGCATTGCGTGGGGTTCGCGGCCGACGTGATGCCCAGCTGATACCGGCGGCACCCCTCGCGCGTACCGGCGGAGTTCAGCGTGTTGACGAAGCGGCCTTCGGCATTCTGCACCGTGCCGACGCGGCCGTTGAACGTGTCGCTGACGTCATAGGTGCGGGTGAAATCGCGATCGAAATAGCTGGTCGTGCCGATCACGCTGAACGCGTCGAAATCGTAGCGGATGGTGCCGCTGAAGATCCGGTTGTTATCCTCGTTGATATTGTCCGCGTGCATGTTGCTGGCAAAATCGAGGCCGTTGGCGCGCGAGAAATCGGGCCGCCAAAGCGGGATCGGCGCGTCGACATGCTCATAGGTCGCCGACAGGTCGATCGTCAGGTCTTCGGTCGGCGTGATGCGCAGCAGCGCCCGCCCGCCATAGCTTTCGCCGTCGTTGATGTTCTTGACGTTGCGCAGGTAGCGCGGATCAGGGCTGGTATCGGCCACGTTGCCGGCGTTGGGATCGTCGGTCAGGATGATATTGTCGACGTAGCCGGCGAACTTGTTGTAATTGCCCACGATCCGAAGCGCGATCTTGTCCTCGACGATCGGCAGGTTGATCATTCCGTCGAGCGAGAAGCCGGGCCCGCCGCCCTCGACGGCGGTCATGTTGCCGCTGAACGCCGCTTCCAGCCGGTCGGCCTTGGGCTTTTCGAAGATGATGCGCAGCGTGCCGCCCATCGATCCCGATCCGAACAGCGTGCCCTGCGGCCCGCGCAGCACCTCGGCGCGCTCCACGTCGAACAGGCGGAAGTCCGGCGTGCTGCCGCCTGAGTCAGAGGTGGTGCCGACCGATCCCGACACCGGCGTCTCGTCATAATAGACGCCGACCGTCGGCTCGCCCGCGGAGGTGATGCCGCGGATCAGCACGCGCCGGCTGCCCGGCCCGCTGTCGACGATGCGCAGCGACGGCGCGGTGCGGGTCAGTTCGGTGAAGCTGGTGGTGCCCGATGCGGCGAGCGTCTCGCCCGAGGTTGCCGAGATCGCGATCGGCGTGTCCTGGATGCGGGTATTTCGACGAAGCGCGGTGACGACGATCTCGCCGTCGGCGCCGGAGGAGGGGGCGTTCGCCTCCGTGCTGGGGGACTCCGCCGGTGGCGGCGGCGCGTCCTGCGCTGCGGCGAGGCTTGGCGTCACCGCCATGACACTGCCGAGGAGAAGCGCACGCAAACCAGCCTGGCGCCGGGCGGCGCCATTACGTCCCATCATCGATATTTCCCCCATCTTGCTGCGGTGGCTGCGCCTGCTGGCGCTTCACCCCGCAACCTTCATGCGGAGATTAGCTTTGCGGCGACCGAAAGTGTTCCGTTTCTGGGGCGCGATAACAGAATTGTTGCATCTTTAATGATCGATAAAACGCAGATCCTTCGGCAATGAAGCGAGTGAGGGGGCATTGTTTCGTCACTCCGGCCCACAGGAAGGCAATGTCGCGCCACCTTGTCGCTCGCGCCGAAGCTCAGGCGATCGGCACACTGTTTCCCGATTTGACGCGATCGAGCGCGATCAGGCTGCGGAACGTCGCCACCGCCGGATTGTGCGCGAACAGCCGCCGGGTCGTCTCCTCATAGGCGACCATGTCACTGCTCAGGATGACGAGGACGAAGCTGATCCCGCCGGTGACGTAATAGCATTGCTGGACGTCGGCATCGGCGCGGAACAGCGCCTTGGCCGCGTCGACGGTCGCTGCGCGCTCATCGACCAGATGCACCTCGACGATGGCCGTAATCGCCAGCCCCAGCGCGGCAGTATCCACGACGGCGGTATTGGCGGTGATGATCCCCGCCGCTTCCATCGCCGCGATCCGCCGCTGCACCGCCGCCGCAGACAAGTTGACCGCCTCGGCAATCGCGCGCTGCGGCGTCTTGTTGTCGCGCTGGATCACGCGAAGGATCGCGCGGTCGAACGGGTCGAGCTTCGCCCGGCGCTGGCCGGGGCGGTGAGAGGGGGATCGCGCCATTCGCGAGTGATTGTTGCTTTTACCCGCCATATCAAGCGCACACCACTCGCGCCGCGCGCATTATCGTTGCACCGGTCAGCAGGGGACTCGTGTGTCAGCATCGATCATCGGCGCGCGTCATGGCAGTGCGATCGCACGCGGCACCGCTTGCGGTGCCGCGGCGGGCGCCTTGTGGGGACTGGTGTTCCTTGCCCCCGCGCTGGTGCGTGATTTCACCCCGCTCCAGCTCACCGTCGGCCGCTATCTCGCTTATGGCGCGATCGCCGCTGCGCTGATCGGCCCGCAGTGGCGGCGGCTGTCCCGATTGCTGACGCGACGAGATTGGCTGACGCTGGCGTGGCTCGCGCTCACCGGCAACACACTTTACTATGTGCTGCTGTCCACCGGGGTGCAGACGGCGGGTATCCCGCTCACATCGCTGGTGATCGGCTTCTTGCCGGTTGCGGTGACGATCGTCGGCAGTCGGGATCGCGATGCCGTCCCGCTGCGCCAGCTTGCGCCGTCGCTGCTACTCGGCGCGGGCGCGGCCTTGTGCATCGGCTGGCAGGCGCTCGATCCCTCCGCAGCAACCCCGGGCACGCGCAGCATCGTCGGGCTGGCGTGCGCCATCGGGGCGCTCATCTGCTGGACGGTCTATGCCGTCGGCAATGCCCGTGCGCTGGCCAGCCGGCCGGGCGTCTCGGTGCATGACTGGAACCTGCTGATCGGCCTCGCCACCGGCGCACAGGCGATCGTGCTTCTGCCGTTCGCCTTGTCCGGCGCGGCGGCTGCGCACGGCATGACCGCCTGGGGGCAATTCGCCGCCGTGTCGGTTGGCGTCGCGGTGGCCGCGTCGATCATCGGCAACGCCTTGTGGAACAAGATGAGCCGCCTGCTCCCGCTGACGATGGTGGGGCAGATGATCCTGTTCGAAACGCTCTTTGCGCTGCTCTACGGCTTCCTCTGGGAACAGCGCTGGCCCACCCCGGCGGAGATCGCCGCCGCGACGCTGGTCATCGCCAGCGTGCTGTCCTGCATCCACGCGCACCGCCCCCGGCATCGGCCCCGCCCGTTGGCGAGCGATGCCGGGGAGCCGGCACGTTAGAAGTCGACGTTGGCCGAAATCAGCAGGCGGCGTCCTTCCTGGTTGATTGAATAGGCCGGTGTGAACGCCGTCACCGGCGCGGCCGCGGTGCCGCTCAGATAGGGCTCGTACACCGCGTAATCGGTGTCGAGGATGTTCCACAGCGTTGCCGACAGGCGCAGCGCCGGCGTCACCTGATACGATCCGCCCAGGTGGAACAGCTCATAGCCGCGGAAGTCGCCCACCGCACGCTGCTGGTCATTGTTGCCGCGATACCGGCTCGACCGGATCTCGGCGCGCGTCCACACCGTCGCCTTCTCGGTCAGTCGCCACCGCAGATTGGCGTTCACCATATGCTTGGGAATGCCGATCAGCGGCAGGCCAGCCTCGGGACCGCTCAGCTGTTCGCTTTCGGTATAGGTGTAATTGGCGGCCAGCGAGAGAGTGGGGGTGAATTCCACCCGTCCGGCCGCCTCGATCCCGCGCGTGCGCGCCTTGTCGATGTTGATTGACTGGCTGAACAGGTCGACGGCGGGAAAATTGCCGACGTCGAGGCAGCCCGGTCGGTTCGGATTACCGGCGAAACGACAGTTGGGAATTCCTGGGCCGGTCGCGATCTTGTCGTCGAAATCATTGTTGAACAGCGTCACATTGCCGCTGAACAGGCCGCCATTGTCGTAATAGACGCCCGCCTCATAGGTCGTCGTCGTCTCCGGCGTCAGGCTGGGCGTACCGAGCAGCGGGATACGTCCCTGTCCGCCAAAGCCGATGATGCCTTCCGCGATCTGCTCGACCCGCGGCGTCTTGAAACCACGGCTCACCCCGCCCTTCAGCGTCAGCGCGTCGGAGACGTTCCAGACCGCATAGGCGCGCGGCGACCATTTGTCGCCAAAGGTGGAATGATTGTCATAGCGCACGCCGCCCGTCAGCTTCACGTCCTCCACGACGGTCAGCGTCGCTTCCGCAAAGCCTGCCCATTGGGTGAAGGTGAAGGGTTCGGGCGCCACACCCTCGACCATCCGGGCGTGCCAATATTGACCGCCCACGGTGAAGGCGACCGGACCTTGCTTTCCGGCCAGGCGTGAATCGATGATGTCGTTGCGCGCCTGCAGCTCGCGCGGGCTGCCGGGCACCTGGCCCGGCGTGCCGTTGGGGATCAGGCGACCGATCGTCTCGGTCTCGTTGCGCGTCAGCGTCGTGTCCAGCGTGCCGATCGGGCTGCGCCAGCTGTGCGCCAGCACATAGTTCGACCGGTTGAACCGCTGCTCGGGCGCATAGCCGCCGGAACCCAGCGTGCCGAGCCGCCCTTCGCTATTGTCATAGCGCTGCTCGTTGCGGTCATATTCCAGCCACAGGTCATGGTCCGCATGCGGCGTCAGCGTCAGCCGCCCCCCATAGGTATAGACGTCCGACCGGACGGGGTTGCGCCCCAGCGTCAGCGCCGGGTCACCGGGGATGGGGATGTCCGAACCCTCGCGATGGAACACGCTGCCGCGCAGCGTCAGGCCCAGCAGGTCGCGCACCACGGGGCCCTGCGCAAAGGCGTTGACCGACTGAATGTTGCCGAACCGCTCGTCGAACTGAACGGTGCTTTCCGCCGTCGCCGATCCGACCCAGCGATCGCCGACCTTGCGGGTGATGATGTTCACCACCCCGCCCATCGCGTCCGACCCGTACAGCGTCGACATCGGCCCGCGCACCACCTCGATCCGCTCGATCGCCGAATAGGGCGGGATGAAGCTGGTGGAGGTTTCGCCGAACCCGTTCGGCGTGACTCCGCCCGGCGGATTCTGCCGCCGCCCGTCGATCAGCACCAATGTATAATCGCTCGGCATGCCGCGGATGGAGATGTTGAGGCCCCCGGTCTTGCCCGCCTCGCCGCCGACATCGATCCCCTGCACGTCGACCAGCGCTTCGGCGAGGCTGCCGAACCTCTTGTCCTGCAGATCGGCGCGGCCGATGACGCTGATGCTCGCGGGGGCGTCGACGATGCGCTGGGCGTAGCCCGCGGCGGTCACCACGATGTCGCCGGTCGGCGCGTCCTGGCGCGTCCCGCTCTCGGCGGGTTCCTTGGCGTTCGCCACCGTGACCGACGGGTCGCTTGACCCTGCCTCTGTCTGCGACTGGGCGCCAGTTTGCGCCTGAACCTCAGTTTGCGCCTGGGCGGATGACAGCGCTGCGAGAGACAGCGAGCAAAAAGCCGCTGAGCACAGCATGGACGTCCGGAACATGAAACCCCTTTTGTGAGACTGACTCGCAATTGCATCGTGCCCTGCGGCACGATGCTATATAGGTCAATGCAAATCATTCGCAGCAACATTTTGACACGTTCGTCCGGATAAACCGCCGGGCCATCCAACGCGGTTGAACCCGTCCCGCCTTCGGCTAAGCTCGCGTCCTGCCTGCGTCAGACAGGAGAGGATGAATGCTGCTCAGCGAGGTTCCGGTGCATGCGGCGCACCGGGCGCCCGATCGTGTCGCGGTGCGCCTGGACGAGCGCGCGATCACGTACAGCCAGATGCGCGACGATTGCTGGCGGCTCGGGCAGGCGCTGCTCGGCATCGCCCAGCCGGGCGACCGGGTGGCGATCCTCGCCGAAAACTGCCTCGAATATGCGCTCTGTTATTATGCCGTGCCCGGCGCCGGCATGACGCTGACCTTCCTCAACTACCGCCTCGCCCCGGCCGAGCTCGCCTGGATCATCAACGATGCCGCGCCCAGCGTGCTGATCGTCCAGGACAAATATCTCGGCGCAATCCGCGCCATCCGCGATCAGATTCCCTCGGTCCGGCACTTGCTGGTGATCGGTGCCGCGGCGGAGGGGGCGGCCAGCTTCGATGCGTTGCTGGCCAGCGGCACGCCGCAACCGCTGCCCCCGCCATCAGAGGATTCGATCGCCTGGCTGCTTTACACCTCGGGCACTACCGGCTTGCCCAAGGGCGCGATGCTCACCCATCGCAACGTCATGGCCGCCGTGTTCAACAGCCTGGTGAGCTGGGACAAGGAGCCCGATTCCCACTATCTGCTCACCTTCCCGATGTATCACGTCGCCGGCTACGGCATGGTGGTGAACCATCTGCGCGGCGCTGAACTGACCATCCTGCCCAATTTTGTGCCCGAGGCGCTGTTCGCCATCATCGAACGTCACCGTATCACCTCCACCGCCGCCGCCCCGACGATGATCGCGCTGCTGCTCGATCACCCCGCCATGCCCGGTTACGACCTCTCCTCGTTGCGCAACGTCGGCTATGGCGCCTCCGCGATGCCCGCCGCCGTGCTGCTGCGTGCGCGGGAAAAATGGCCGCAGGTGCGCTTCGGCACTGGCTTCGGCATGACCGAGCTTGCCGGCAACGTCATGGTCCTGACCGCCGACGAACATGATCGCGCGATCGATCAGGGGCTGCCGATCCTGAACTCGGTCGGCCGCCAGATGCTGCTCGCCCGCGTCCGCGTCGTCGATGAGGCGATGGCCGACGTTGCGCCCGGCGTGGAGGGGGAGATCGTGGTAAAGGGCGATCAGGTCCTCACTGGCTACTGGCGCAATCCGGAGGCGACGGCCCGGGCCTTCACCGACGGCTGGTTCCACACCGGCGACGTCGGCCGCTGGGATGCGGACGGCTATCTCACCATCGTCGATCGCAAGAAGGACATGATCGTCACCGGCGGGGAGAACGTCTACCCGCGCGAGGTGGAGGAAGTGCTCTACCGCCACCCCGCCGTGCTGGAGGCAGCGGTCGTCGGCATGGCGGATCCCGTCTGGGGCGAAAGCGTCGTCGCGATCATCGCCACCCGCGACGGCGAAGCCACCGACGCCGCCGCGCTGATCCGGCACTGCCGCGACCATATCGCCAGCTACAAGAAGCCAAAGGCCGCCGCCTTCATCGCCGAACTGCCCAAGAACGCCTCCGGCAAGGTCCTGAAACGAACCCTGCGCGACATGCTCGCCGACGGCGGCCTGATGCTGGAGCGCTAGCGCCCGGGAGGCGTCAGCGTGGAGGGATATACGAGAAAGAAGAGTGGCGGAGCGGGAGGGATTCGAACCCTCGATACGGTTTTGCCGTATACTCACTTTCCAGGCGAGCGCCTTCGACCACTCGGCCACCGCTCCGCATGTCCCGGAAGAAGCGCGCCCTAGGCCGGTCTTTCGCCGCGCGCAAGCATTTGCCGCACGCGCATCAATCGTCCTCGTCCTCGAAGCCGACCAGCGCCAGCGCGCGCGCCTTGATCTGGCGCATCGCGCACCAGTGGATCAGCGCCTCCTCGCGCCCGTGCGTCACCCACACTTCGCGCGGCGCGATCTCCTCGATCGTGTCGGTCAGCTCGTCCCAATCGGCATGGTCGGACATGATCAGCGGCAGCTCGACCAGCTTCTGGCGCGCACGCTGGCGCACCCGCATCCACCCGCTCGCCATCGCGGTAATCGGATCGGGCAGGCGGCGCGACCAGCGGTCGTTGAGCGCGCCGGGCGGGCACATCACGACATGCCCCGCCATCGCCGCCTTGGGCACCCCCGCCACCGGGATCAGCTCGCCCAGCCGCACGCCATGATCGGCATAAAGGTCGCACAATCGCTGCAACGCGCCATGGATATAGATCGGCGCCTCATGCCCGCGCTCGCGCAGCTCGGCGATCACCCGCTGCGCCTTGCCCAGCGCATAGGCGCCGACCAGCACGCAGCGATCCGGGTTGGCGTGCAGCCGCGCGACCAGCTTGTCGATCTCGTCCCCCGTATCGGGATGGCGGAACACGGGGAGGCCGAACGTCGCCTCGGTGATGAACACGTCGCACGCCACCGGCTCGAACGGCGCGCAGGTCGGGTCCGGCCGGCGCTTGTAGTCGCCCGACACGACGATCCGCTCGCCGCGATATTCCAGCAGGATCTGCGCCGATCCCAGCACATGGCCGGCGGGGACGAAGGTCGCCTTCATCTCGCCCAGCCGCACGCTCTCGCCATAGCCGACCGGGTGTCCCGCCTGCTCGCCATAGCGCGTGTCCATGATCGCCAGCGTCTCCGGCGTCGCCCACACCGCGCCATGCCCGCCGCGCGCGTGGTCGGCATGGCCATGCGTCACCAGCGCGCGCGGCTGGGGCAGGGAGGGATCGACCCACGCATCGGCCGGGCGAATGAAGATGCCATGGGGATGCGGTTCGAGCCAGTCGCCGAGCTTGGGCATGGGGGCAGTACGCACGAGCGGATCGAATCGCCCCGGCGCCTCGTTGTGCCAGTAAGAAAAAGGAGAGACCGGCATGGAACATCAGGCACTAGGCGACAGTCTCTGGGTCTTCGTGGTCATCGGCGGCTTCATCATCCTCGGCCTCGCGATGGCCATCGCGAAGTTCCGCAACAAGGTGACGCCCGAGCAGGAACGCCGCACCGAGGAAGCGACGCATCGCCTGTATGAGGAGCAATCGCGCGAGGATGCCGCCCGCGGTTGATGCGGGGCTGATGTTGGACCGGCGCGGTCAGGCCGTCGGCGCGGCGGTCAGGCGCGCGCTGACATGGCCAAGCTGCGAGGCAAGGCGCTGCGACAGCCGCGCGATCTGGTCCCGCAGCGCCTGCGCTTCGGTCTCGTCCAGGACCAATGTCTCGCGACACAATGCGCCGCCGCGTAGCGCCACTTGCCTCAGCACCAATGTCCAGCGCGCGCGCGAGTCCAGGGTCACCTTGCTCGTCCCATGGCACAGCATGTTGCGAAAGCCGGCGTGCGCGCGATACTCCTCCAGCGTCGCAGCCGCAGCCTTGCCCGCCTCCGCGGCGAACGGCCCGCCCGGGCCAATCGCGGCGGACAGAGAATCGAGGCGCTGGCCGATCAGCAGGGGCAATTTGACACTCTTGCCCCGCTCACCCACCCCGGACAGGACGGCGAGGCATTCGGTGACCGCCGTCTCGCCGCGGGTGAAGGCATCAAGGCAGCGGCCGCGCCATTCGTTGACCTGCGCAGTGGCAGCGTTGAACGGGCCAAGCGGAAGCAGCGGCGCGGCATCCGCCACGATCTTCCCTCCCTGAACCACCGTCGAATCAACGTCTGCGATCGAGACAAAAGCGTTCATGGCTCCGGGATAAGCGCGATGAATTGCCAAAAACTTGCGGCATGTGCCGCTCAGCATTGGCCGTCCCATTCTGTAACCGTGCCCCGACCCTATATGTCGACGCGATGACTGTTTCACTTCCGACCCCGCTGGCCGACTGGTTCGCGTCGCGGGGCTGGTCTCCGCGCCGCCACCAGCTCGACATGCTCGCCGAGGGCCGCGCCGGTCGGCACGCGCTGCTCGTTGCCGCGACCGGCGCGGGCAAGACGCTCGCCGGCTTCCTCCCCACGCTTGCGGAATTGATCGAGCAGCCGACCGAGGGGCTCCACACCCTCTATGTCTCGCCGTTGAAGGCGCTGGCGGTCGACATTCAGCGCAACCTCGTCACGCCCCTCGATGAAATGGGCCTCGACGAAATGGGCATCGACATCCGCGTCGAAACCCGCACCGGCGACACCCCGTCCGATCGCAAGGCGCGCCAGCGGGTGAAGCCGCCGCAGATCCTGCTCACCACACCCGAATCGCTGTCGCTGCTGCTGAGCTACCCCGACAGCTTCACCATGTTCGCCGGCCTGCGCACGATCGTGATCGATGAGGTGCACGCCTTCGCCACCGGCAAGCGCGGCGACCTGCTGTCGCTATGCATGGCCCGGCTTCAGGCGATCGCACCTGGCCTGCGCCGCGTCGCCTTGTCCGCCACGGTCGCCGATCCCGACGGCTATCGCGCCTGGCTTGCGCCCGACGGCGATATCGACAGCGTCAGCCTGGTGCAGGGCGAAACCGGCGTCGATCCCAATATCGCCATCCTGCTGCCCGAGGATCGCGTCCCATGGGCGGGCCATTCCGGCCGCTATGCCGCGGCGCAGGTGATGGCGGAGATCGAGACTCACAACACCACCATCGTCTTCTGCAACACGCGCAGTCTGGCTGAGCTGATCTTCCAGGATCTGTGGAAGGCGAACGAGATGCAGCTGCCGATCGGCATCCATCACGGCAGCCTGGAAAAAGAGGCGCGGCGCAAGGTGGAGGCGGCGATGGCCGGCGGCCGCCTGCGCGCGCTGGTCGCCACCGCCAGCCTCGACCTGGGAGTCGACTGGGGCGATGTCGATTGCGTGATCCAGATGGGGGCGCCCAAGGGTTCGTCGCGCCTGCTGCAGCGCATCGGCCGCAGCAACCACCGCCTTGATGAGCCGTCGGAGGCGATCGTCGTCCCCGGCAACCGCTTTGAATATCTCGAGGCGCGCGCCGCGCTGGACGCAGTGGAGGCGGGCGAGCTCGATACCGATGTGTTCCGCATGGGCGCGCTCGACGTGCTGGCGCAGCATGTCATGGCCTGCGCCTGCGCCGCTCCGTTCGATCAGGCCGCATTGCTTGACGAGATCCGCTCGTCCTTGCCCTATTCGGCGCTCACTGATGAACTGTTCAACAAGGTGCTCGGCTTCATTCGCGACGGTGGCTATTCGCTTCGCGCTTATGATCGCTTCAAGCGGCTGACGCAGGATGCCGATGGCCTGTGGCGCGTCAGCCATCCGAAATTCGTCGCGCAGCATCGCCTCAACGCCGGAATCATCGTCGAGGCGACGATGCTCAAGGTCCGCTTCCGCAACGGCCGCGCGCTGGGCAAGGTGGAGGAGGCGTTCGCCTCCACGCTCAGCCATGGCGACACCTTCTTCTTCGCCGGGATGAGCCTTGAGGTGGAGAAGATCGATACCGAGGATCTGATCGTCCGCGCCACCGCGCGGCCCGCGCGAATCCCCACTTATGGCGGCAGCCGGATGCCGCTCTCCACCAACCTCGCTGATCGCGTCCGCGGCTTCCTCGATACGCCTGCCGAATGGGCGCGCTTCCCCGATGACGTGCGCGAATGGCTGGAAATCCAGGCCCGCCGCTCCGCGCTGCCGCATCCCGACCAGCTGCTCGTCGAAACCTTCCCGCGCGAAGGGCGCAACTACATGGTCGCCTATTCCTTCGAGGGGTGGAACGCGCACCAGTCGCTCGGCATGCTGATCACGCGGCGGATGGAAACCGCGGGGCTGAAGCCGCTCGGCTTCGTCGCCAATGATTATGCCATCGCCACCTATTCGATCGATCCCGTCACCGATCCCGCCGCGCTCTTCTCGCCCGACATCCTTGAGCATGAATTCGTCGACTGGGTACAGCAGTCGCACCTGCTGAAACGCGCCTTCCGCGAAGTCGCGGTGATCGGCGGGCTCGTCGAGCGGCAGCATCCCGGCAAGCGCAAGACCGGCAAGCAGGTCACCTTCTCCACCGACCTCATCTACGACGTGCTGCGCAAGTACGAACCGGGCCACATCCTGCTCGAGGCTGCCTGGGCCGACGCCCGCGCGCGCATGACCGACGTCGGCCGCCTCGCCGACCTGCTCGATCGCGCGGCGGGGACGATGCTCCACGTCGATCTCCCGCGCGTCTCGCCGCTCGCCGTGCCGGTGCTGGTCCTGATCGGCCGCGAACGAGTCGCCACCGGCAGCGCGGACGATGCGCTGCTGATCGAGGCGGAGGCACTCGCCGGGGAGGCGATGCGGCTCGACTGAGGCCGGGGGCTTCCGCCGCCGGGGATAACGATTGACAAGGGTCCGGATCGGGCGCTTCATCCCTGTATGCGCCGCTGGCTTGCCTTGCCGCTCCTGTCGCTGCTCGCCAATGCGGACGATCAGCAGCCCCTGGTGCCGCCCGCGCCGATCACCGATTACGCCGCGCACATCGGGCTCGGCCATGCCGAGGATCCGGCCGTGCCCACCGGCGAGCATCTCGATTTCGGCGTCGACGGCCCGCGCATGACGGTGCCGGTCCAGATCGCGGGGGGGGGGCCCTATCAGTTCGTCATCGATACCGGCGCCCAGCGAACGGTGATCAGCCGCGAACTGGCGGCGCGGCTTCGCCTCCCCGGCGGCCGCAACGTCCGCCTGACCGGGATGACCGGGACACAGGATGTCGGCACGGTGGTGATCCCGTCAATTTCCGTCAGCACGCTCGGCGGGGAGCGGATCGAGGCGCCGGCGCTATCGGCGGCGAACCTCGGCGCGCCCGGCATGCTCGGCATCGACGCGCTTCAGGGCCATGCGCTGGCGATCGATTTCGATCAGCAGCGGATGACGGTGACGCCGGCGCGCAAGCGCGGCGAGCGGGTCCGCCGCGCGCCCGACGAAATCGTCATCCAGGCGAAAAGCCTGTTCGGCCAGCTCGTCGTCACCGACGCGCGCGTCGGCGGGGAACGGGTCCGCGTCATCCTCGACACCGGCAGCGTCGTGTCGATGGGCAACCTCGCGCTGCGCAAGCGGCTCGCCAAGCGGGGCAAGGTCACGCCGATCACGCTGATCAGCGTGACGGGCGGCGAACTCGTCGCCGATTATGGTTCGGTCAAGTCGATCAAGATCGGCGATGCCGAGATCCGCGACATGCCCGTCGCCTTTGCCGACGTCCCGCCGTTCCGCGTGTTCGGGCTGGAAAAGAAACCGGCGATCATGCTCGGCATGGACGTGCTGAAACTGTTCACCCGCGTCCAGATCGATTTTGCGAACCGCGAATTGCGCCTGCTGCTGCCGCGCGGCGCCGCGCGCCGCGGCTAGGGCCGGATTTCTCCATAAAGGGCCGAATGCGCCCAAAAGCGGCCGAAAACGGCCGAACGACTCCAGTCGATGCCTCGTTGAGGCCGATGGCCCATAAAAAAGGGCCCGGCACTTTCGTACCGGGCCTAGTGCGTCCGCAGGAGGAACATCGCCTGGGAACCGGCCGCAGCCGGCCCCCAATCTCGTCAATAATTGTAGGCGCGCTCGCCATGCTCGCCGAGGTCGAGCCCTTCGCGCTCCACCTCTTCGCTGACCCGCAGCCCGACGGTCGCCTTGGCGATCGAGAAGGCGATGGCGGATCCGACGCCGGCCCAGGCCACCGAGATGAGCACCGCGACCACCTGGGTCACGAGCTGCGGCCCCAGGGTATAGTCTGCAGCGCCAGGCCCGCCGAGGCCCGGCAGCATGGTGAATGCCGTGCCGATCGACCCCACGATGCCACCGACTCCGTGGATTCCGAACGCATCCAGCGAGTCGTCAAGGTTGAGCTTGGGCTTCACCGCGACCACGAAATAGGCGCAGATGATGGCCGCGATCGCACCCAGCAGGATGGCGCCGAACGGCCCCGAATTGCCCGCCGCCGGGGTCACCGCAACCAGGCCGGCGATCGCGCCGGAGCAGGCGCCCAGCATCGATCCCTTGTGGCCCAGCATCCGCTCGGTCAGCATCCAGAACAGCACGCCCGCCGCCGTGGCGACGAAGGTGTTGATCATCGCCAGCGCCGCCGAGCCATTGGCCTCCAGCGCCGATCCGGCGTTGAACCCGAACCAGCCGACCCACAGGAGGCCGGTGCCGATCAGCGTCATGACCAGCGAGTGCGGGGCCATGATCTCTTTCTTGTAGCCCAGCCGCGGGCCGATGATGATCGCCCCGACCAGCGCCGAGATGCCGGCGTTGATGTGAACCACCGTGCCGCCGGCGAAGTCGAGCGCGGCGGGCTGCCAATTAAAGAGAAGGCCGTTGCCCGCCCACACCATGTGCGCGATCGGGAAATAGACGATGGTGAGCCAGATCAGCGCAAAGACCATCAGGCCGGCAAACTTCATCCGCTCGACCAGGCCACCGACCACCAGGCTGACGGTGATCGCCGCAAAGGTCATCTGGAAGGCGATGAAGACATATTCCGGGATGACGACACCGTCGGTGAAGGTCGCCGCCGTCGAGTCGGCGTTGACCCCGGCAAGAAACAGCTTGTTGAACCCGGCGATAAAGGCGTTGCCGCCGTCACCGAACGCCATGGTGTAGCCGTAGGTCACCCAGATGATCATCGCGAAGCTCGCGACGGCCAGGATCTGGGTCAGCACCGACAGCATGTTCTTGGTCCGTACGAGGCCGCCATAGAACAGCGCCAGCCCGGGTACGATCATCGTCATGACCAGCACGGTCGCGGTCATCATCCAGGCGGTGTCGCCCTTGTTGGGCACCGGCGCGGCTGCCTGGGCCCAGGCGGGTGCCGCCGCCGCGGCTGTTGCCGCCACGCCCAATGCCAGGGCAGTCCTGATTATCTGCTTCATCACCACCCCCCTCAGAGTGCCGTATCGTCGGTTTCGCCGGTGCGGATGCGCACCGCCTGCCCGACATCGAGGACGAAGATCTTGCCGTCACCGATCGCGCCGGTGTTCGCGGCCGCCTGCACCGCCTCGACCACGCGATCCGCGAGGTCGACCGGGCAAACCACTTCGATTTTGATCTTGGGCACCATGTTGGTGCTGTATTCGGCGCCGCGGTAGATTTCGGTCTGCCCCTTCTGGCGCCCGAAACCCTTCACCTCGGTGACTGTCATCCCCGCCACCCCGATCCCGGTGAGTGCTTCCCTCACTTCGTCGAGCTTGAACGGCTTGATGATGGCTATGACCAGTTTCATCGCGCCCCCTTCCGTTACCCGGAAAGGTACTTCGCAACAGATGTGCCAAACCGTCGCTGCCTAGTGCATGATCACGGCAATCACATTTGACACGTTACTTTTTGTGCAGATGCGAAAACATGCTCAAGAATTAGGCACCGTCGACTACCATCCTGGCACGATCAAGATCATCCTCTTCGACCATCAGGCGCACGGGGATCAGCAACCAGCTGCCGTCGGCGATCGACGCCCCGGCATCGAAGGTGAGCGCGACTATTCCTTCGCTCTCCAGTCGCGCGGCGAGGATGCTGGCAAGATTGCGGTCATAGCGACCCAGTTCGACCAGCATCAGCGCGGCAGCGCGTCGGGCGTGCGTACTGGCAAGTCATCGATGCTTTTCGCGTTGCTGCCCTGCCAATAGGCCAGCCGCTCTTCATCGCTGTACTTGGCGTTGTATTTGTTCAGCGTCTCACGCGGATGATCCAGCGTCATCTGCGGCACGCCCCAGCCGCAGGACGTCTGCGCCTGGTCGATCGCCACGACGAAGATCTGCCGCGTGCCGGGCAGTGGCGGAAACTCGCTATACAGCGCGCGCCATTCCGGATCCTGGGGAAGGACTGGGCGGCCCCGACCGTAGATGCGAAAGATCAGTGCGGGCTGATCGAAGGCGCAGAACATGATGGTGATGCGCCCGTCGGCGAGCAGGTGCGCGTTGGTCTCATTGCCCGATCCTGCAACGTCGAGATAGGCGACGGTGGTCGGGTCCAGAACGCGGAACGTGTCCATGCCCTTGGGGCTGAGGTTGATCCGCGCGCCGGGCGCGCTCGTTGCCACGAAGAAGACCGGCTGCCGGGCGATGAAGGCACGATGCGCGTCGTTCAGCGCCGGAAAGAATTCCGCCATGCAGGCGTGCTCCCCTGTTCAGGCGAGAAGGATGGCTCGCGGCGCCTGCCTACCATTTACGATGCGTCCGATCCACCGCACCGCCGGTAGTCACCAGCGGTGCGAGGTGTCAGGAATGCACCCGGCGCTCTCAGTCGAACAGCGAGGAGACGCTGGTCTCGTCGGCGATACGGCGGATCGCCTCCGCAAGGAGCGGTGCAATCGTCAGGTGCCGGATACGCTTGGCGTGGCTGATGGCTTCCTGGTTGCCGATCGAATCGGTGATCACCAGCTCGCGCAGCGCCGACCCTTCGACCCGGGCGACGGCACCGCCGGAGAGGACGCCATGGGTGACATAGGCAACGACGTCCTCGGCGCCCGCCTCACGCAGCGCTGCGGCCGCGTTGCACAGCGTGCCGGCGGAATCGACGATATCGTCGATCAGGATGCAGAAGCGCCCTTCCACGTCGCCGATGATGTTCATCACCTCCGACTCGCCGGCGCGCTCGCGGCGCTTGTCGACGATCGCCAGCGGTGCGTTGTCGAGCCGCTTGGCGAGCGCGCGCGCGCGCACCACGCCGCCCACGTCGGGGGAGACGACCATCAGGTTCTTCGACCCGAAGCGCGCCAGGATGTCCGCGGACATGACCGGCGCGCCAAACAGATTGTCGGTCGGGATGTCGAAGAAGCCCTGGATCTGACCGGCATGGAGGTCGACGGAGAGCACGCGGTCGGCGCCGGCCGTGGTGATCAGGTTGGCGACCAGCTTGGCCGAGATCGGCGTGCGCGGGCCGGGCTTCCGGTCCTGCCGCGCATAGCCGAAATAGGGAAGGACCGCCGTGATCCGCTTGGCCGACGCGCGCTTCAGCGCATCGATGCAGATCAGCAACTCCATGAGGTTGTCGTTGACCGGATAGCTGGTCGACTGGATCAGGAAAACGTCTTCACCGCGGACGTTCTCCATGATCTCGACGAAGATCTCCTCGTCGGCGAATCGCCGCACCAGAGCCTCGGTCAACGGGAGCTCCAGATAGGAGGCGATGTCCCGTGCCAGCGGCAGGTTGGAGTTGCCGGTCATCAGTTTCATGTCAGCACGCCCTTTCGTGACGCCCCCTTAGCGGGCCGGGCATATGTTTCAATCGTGCGACGCACTCAGAGGACGTTTGCCGTCGCGCGTCGCAGGGCGTACCGGCGCCGACATGACCATCGTTACCCGCTTTGCCCCGTCACCGACCGGGCGGCTGCACGTCGGCAACATCCGCACGGCGCTGCACAACTGGATGTTCGCGCGTGCTCATGGCGGCCGCTTCATGCTGCGGATCGACGATACCGATCAGGAGCGTAGTGAAGAACGGTTCGTCGAGGCGCTGCACCAGGACCTCGCGTGGCTGGACCTTGAGGCTGATGGCGAGGCGCGGCAATCGGCGCGTTTCGATCTGTATCAGGCGCGCTTCGATGCGCTGGTCGCGGCCGGACGTATTTACCCCGCCTATGAGACCAGCCAGGAACTGGACCTCAAGCGGAAGATCCAGCTGGGTCGCGGACTGCCGCCCATCTATGATCGCGCGGCACTGGCGCTGAGCGATGCGGATCGGTCGCGGCTGGAGGCGGAGGGCATCAAGCCGCACTGGCGCTTCCGGCTCGATCATGGCGCGCCGATCGAATGGGGCGACATGATCCGCGGTCACCAGCGGTTCGATCCCGCTACGATGAGCGACCCGATCGTGCGCCGCGCCGATGGTTCATGGCTGTATATGCTGCCGTCCGCGATTGACGATGTCGACATGGGGATCACGCATGTGGTGCGCGGCGAGGACCACGTCGCCAACACCGCCTTGCAGATCCAGATGTTTGCCGCGCTTGGCAGCACCCCGCCGACCTTTGCCCATGCCGCGCTGCTCACCGGCGCCGAGGGCAAATTGTCCAAGCGGCTGGGGAGCCTTGGCGTCGATCAGCTTCGCGAGGCGGGGGTGGAGCCGCAGGCGATCCGGGCGCTGCTAGCGCGTCTGGGCACCAGCGACCCGGTCGAGCCCGCGGTCGACATGCAGCCTTTGCTGGCTGCCTTCGATTTCGCCCGCTTCGGCAGGGCGCCGGCGCGGTTCGACGAGGCGGAATTGATGCAGCTGAATGCGCGGATCGTGCATCAGCTCCCATTCGAAGCGGTGCGCGATCGCCTGCCGCGTGCCATGACGCCCGTTGCCTGGGAAGCAGTGCGGCCGAACCTCTCGACCGTGGCGGAAGCGGCCGAGTGGTGGGGCGTGGTCGAAGGGCCGGTCACGGCGCCGGCGCCGGCGCTGTCGGCTGACGATGGCGCCTATCTGGCCGTGGCTGCCGAGGAAGCTGCCGCGATCGACTGGGATGGCGACCCTTGGCACGCCCTGACCCAGCGGCTGAAGGAGTGCACAGGACGCAAGGGCAAGGCGCTGTTCCTGCCGTTGCGGCGCGCGCTCACCGGTCGCGATCACGGTCCGGACATGGCGGCGCTGCTGCCGTTGATCGGCCGCGACCGGGCGCTCGCACGGCTTCGCGGCGGCTCCGGCGGCTAATCGGACCAGGGTCTGGCCGTCGCGACCGCGTGCGCCTATGTTGCGCGGATGCAGTTCTTTGCCCGGCTAAGCCCGTTCCGCGCGGTGCGCGACCTACGCCTGTTTCTGCATCAGCGGCAGAAGCACGAACTGTTCTTCCTGTTTCTCTCGGTCTTTATGACTGGCTTGCTGCTGATCGGCTTCGCCAAGGATTCGAAGGTCGAGAAGGTCTACAAGCCGGACATCATCTATGTTCAGCAATGGCGACTCGATCGCAGCGACGCCGAGATTCGGGCGCAGCAGGCGATCGATGCCCCGATCAAGCAAAAGCAGATCGAGGAGCGCGAGAAGGCGCTGGCCGAGCGGCAGGCATCCTTCAAGCGTCTTGAGGACAAGATGAAGAAGTGGGGGCTCTAACCGCCGGCGTGTCGCCCGCGGACCTGCGCTGGATGGGGGCTGCGCTGGCGCTCGCCAGTCGCGGGCAGGGGCGCACCCATCCCAACCCTTCCGTCGGATGCATTCTGGTGCGCGATGGCATTGTTGTCGGGCGCGGCTGGACCCAGCCCGGCGGCCGGCCGCATGCGGAGGCGATGGCGCTCGCTGAGGCGGGAAGCGCGGCAAAGGGCGCGACCGCTTATGTGACACTGGAGCCCTGCGCCCATGTCTCATCGCGCGGCCCCGCCTGCGCCGACCTTCTGGTCGCCAGCGGTGTAGACCGCGTGGTCGCGGCGGTGACCGATCCTGACCCGCGCACCAACGGCAAGGGGCTGGGGCGGCTCGCCGCGGCGGGTGTGCAGATTGTATCTGGTGTGCGCGAGCGAGAGGCCCGCGCGACGCTGGCCGGATTTCTCACGCGAATCGTCCTGGGCCGGCCGCAGGTGACGCTGAAGCTCGCGACCTCGCTTGATGGATGCATCGCTCGTGCTGACGGCGAAAGCCGCTGGATCACGGGTCCGCAAGCGCGCGCGCACGCGCATCTCGAACGAAGCCGGCATGAGGCCATTCTGGTAGGGCGAGGCACCTGGGAGATCGACCGCCCGGCGCTCGACGTGCGGTTGCCGGGACTGGAGAATCGCGCTCCGCAACGCGTGATCCTGTCGACCCACGACATGGGTGATGACGTGCTTCAGCTCTCGGCCCCGGAGGAAATCGCCTGGCTTCCCGCCGATCGTCTGCTCGTGGAGGGGGGCGCTGGGGTCGCCTCCGCTTTCCTCGCGGCGGATCTGGTCGATCGCCTGCTGCTGTATCGCGCCCCGATCCTGATCGGCGACGGCAGGCATGCGTTGGGCGACATCGGGTTGGGCGCCTTGGCCGATGCGCACGATCGATGGGCAATGATCGATTCACGCCAGCTTGGCAGCGATCGGCTCGAGGTCTACGAGCGGGTGCGATGTTCACCGGGATCATAACCGACGTCGGAGAGATTACGCGCGTTGAGACGCGCGGGGATACGCGCGTCGTTGTCGCCACCAGCTATGAAACGCTTGAGATTGACCTGGGGGCTTCGGTCGCCTGTTCGGGCGTTTGCCTCACCGTCGTCGACAAGGGGCCTGACTGGCTCGCGTTCGACGTTTCGGGCGAGACTCTGACGCGGACCGCTCAGGGGCAATGGTCCGAAGGGCGTCGGTTGAATCTCGAACGCGCGATGAAGCTGGGCGATGAGCTTGGTGGTCATATCGTCACCGGCCACGTCGACGGAATCGCCGAGGTCACCAGCGTACGGCCCGATGGCGATTCGAAGCGCGTCGATTTCCGGGTCTCAAGCGATCTTGCGCCCTTCCTCGCTACCAAGGGGTCGGTTACGGTCGACGGCGTGTCGCTGACCGTCAACGACGTAACGGACGACCCCGACGGCGCGACCACCTTCGCGGTCAACATCATTCCGCATACCCAGGCGGTGACGACGCTTTCAGATCTGGCGCCGGGCAGCGCCGTCAACATCGAGATCGATGTGCTCGCCCGCTACCTCCAACGGATGGAACATTATCGTGCAAAAGCCCGCTGAACTCGCGCGCCTGCGCCACGCCTTTCTCTCGACCCCGGAAGAGATCATCGACGAGGCCAAGAATGGCCGGATGTTCATCCTGGTCGATGATGAGGATCGCGAAAACGAGGGTGATCTGGTCATCCCCGCGCAGATGGCGACGCCGGAAAAGATCAACTTCATGGCACGCCATGGCCGCGGCCTGATCTGCCTGGCGATGACCAAGTCGCGTGTCGACGCGCTGGGCCTCGACCTGATGAGCCGGCACAACGGCACCCGTCACGAGACCGCCTTCACCGTTTCGATCGAGGCGCGCGATGGGGTGACGACGGGCATTTCCGCGGCCGATCGTGCGCGGACGATCGCGGTGGCGATCGATTCGTCGAAGAGCCGCGAAGAAATCGTGACGCCGGGTCACGTCTTCCCGCTGGTCGCGCGCGATGGCGGCGTGCTGGTGCGCGCGGGCCATACCGAAGCGGCGGTCGACGTGTCGCGGCTGGCCGGCCTCAACCCCTCGGGCGTGATCTGCGAGATCATGAACGAGGACGGCACGATGGCGCGGATGGACGATCTCGTCTCCTTCGCGCAGCTGCACAACCTCAAGATCGGCACGATCCGCGACCTGATCGCCTATCGTCGGCGCCATGACCATCTGGTCGAGAAGAAGGCCGAGATGACCTTTGACTCGCGCTGGGGCGGCCAGTGGAAGGCCGTGACCTTCCACAACAAGGCCACCGGCGACGAGACGATCGCGCTGGTGAAGGGCAAGATCGATCCCGACAAGCCGACGCTGGTGCGCATGCACACGGCGAGCTTCTTCGTTGATATGTTTGGCGAAAATTCCGAACGCTCGGGGCTGCTTTCCAAGTCGATGGAGCTGATCGCGGAGGAAGGCGCCGGCGTGATCGTGGTGATCAACCGCCCGATGAAGGGCGTGGTGACGCGCTTCATGGAGCTGCGTGCCGCGGGCAAGGGCGCCGGCGAGCCGGAAGTCGAGGAATTGCGCGACTATGGCGTGGGTGCGCAGATCCTGGCGGAGCTGGGCGTCGAGGAAATGGTCCTGCTGACCAACACCCATCACACGCTCGTCGGGCTGGAGGGCTATGGCCTTTCCATCGTGGGCGAGCGGCCGATCCCGGGTACCGGCGGCGAATAACGGCCTGTTTACGGAGATATTCGGCCAGCAGCTTGCGCAGCGGCCGGCAACGCCAGTCGGGAGGGGGCACCGGCTGGTGGCGTGGACAAGGAATGCCCCCTTTTTTGCCGCCCCGGCGGCGCTCCCCTGAGCCGGGGAGGAGAAAGGCGAGATCATGGCAAGCGTCCTCATCGTGGAAGCGCGTTTCTACGATCATCTGAACGACATGCTGATCGCGGGCGCGCGCGCGGCGATCGAGGCGGCGGGGCATAGCGCCGAGGTGGTGACCGTGCCGGGCGCGCTGGAAGTGCCGGGCGCGATCGCGATGGCGGCGGAGAGCGGGCGCTATGACGCCTTTGTCGCGCTGGGCGTCGTGATCCGCGGCGAAACCTATCACTTCGAGATCGTATCTAACGAGAGCGCGCGCGGCATCATGGCGCTGACCATGGACGGCATCCCGATCGGCAACGGCATCCTCACCACCGAGAATGAGGAACAGGCGATCCGCCGCGCGGATCCGGCGCAGCTCGACAAGGGCGGCGGCGCGGCGCAGGCGGCGATCGCGATGCTGCAGCTGCAGCAGCGCTTTGCCTGATTCCGCTCACCTAAGTCAGCGCGGGCGGGCGCCCGCCTGCGGAAAAGGTTCGTCACGGACCTGAAGCAGCGATCGCGCGTATGGGATCATCCGATCCACAAGCGAGCCGCTGCTTCCCTTATGATAGTTTCTTCCACTCCACGCTTCGGCAATATCGTTGGCGAAGTGTGGCGACCCCTCGCGGCCTTGTTCGTGTGGGACTGCATCGTCACGGCAGTCTATTTCTATTACCCGTTCACGGCGCCATCGCTGCCGCTGACCATCTTCGGTTCGGCGCTGGCGCTGTTCCTCGGCTTTCGGACGAACTCCGCCTACCAGCGCTGGTGGGAAGGGCGCGGCCTGTGGGGGCTGATGATCAACGCATCGCGCAGCCTGGCCCGCACGGCGCGCAACCTGCTGCCCGAAGAGGCGCTGGACCTGAAGCGCACGATCGTGCTGCGCCACGTCGCCTATGTGAATGCTTTGCGGTGCCAGTTGCGCCGTCAGTCGGTCGACGCCGAGGTGCTGCGCTTCCTGTCGCGCGGCGAGGCGGAGCCTGCCTTGCAGCGGGCGAACGTCGCCAACGGCATCCTCGACGGATCCTCACGACGGCTGGACGATGCGCGGCAAAGGGGCTGGATCGACACCATCCAGCAAGCGCATTTCGAGCAATTGTTCGTCGACATCTCCAACGCGCAGGGCGGCATGGAGCGGATCAAGAACACGCCCTTGCCCAACCAATATCGCTTCTTCCCCACGTTCTTCACGCGATTGTTCTGCGTCCTGCTGCCGATCGGGCTGGTGGAGACGCTGGGCATCGCGACGCCGGTCGGGTCGACCGTCGCCGGGCTGATGTTCCTCGCCGCGCTGCAGATCGGCGATGACCTGGTCGACCCGTTCGCCAACACGATCCACGACGTCCCGCTGACGGGTATGTGCCGGACGATCGAGATCGACTTGCTGCAATCGATCGGCGACGAAGCGCCAACGCCGTTGCAGCCGGTGGACGGCGTGTTGTGGTGACAGAATGGCCGGCAAAAGGCAGTATTTTCAACGTGCTGCGGGATCGGTCGCGCGCAACGCCATGGGGTCTGGCGTCCCGATAATATCTTACTTATACTCGTGTAAGTAAGATCGGGAGAGAGATTGCCACCATGGCCTATGCGCACACGCTCGCCGCCAATCCGCACTGGCTGCCGGCCAATCCTCCATCGGCGCTGAAGGACATTCCCGGAAGCCGCGGGCTGCCGTTCGTCGGCAATACCTTCAGGGTGCTGAAGGACCCGCTGGGCTTCACCAACAGGATGGTGGCCAAGTACGGCCCGGTCTATCGCAACCGAACGTTTGGGGGCGACGGCGTGGTCTTGCTGGGGCCGGAAGCGAACGAGCTGGTGCTGTTCGACAAGGAGAAGAATTTCTCCTCCGAACAGGGCTGGGGCCCGATCCTGAACCTCGTCTTCCCGCGCGGCCTGATGCTGATGGATTTCGAGAAGCATCGCGCCGACCGCAAGGCATTGTCAGTAGCGTTCAAGCCGGAGCCGATGCGCCATTATGCCGCCGAGCTGAATGCCGGGATCGCGGCGCAGGTGAGCAGCTGGGGCAATCGCCCGATGCCATTCTATCGCGCGATCAAGGCGCTGAGCCTCGACCTGGCGGCAACCAGTTTCCTTGGCGTGCCGCTGGGCCCCGAGGCATCGCGGATCAACCAGGCCTTCGTCGACGAGGTGCAGGCGTCGGTATCGCCGATCCGCAAGCCGCTGCCCGGCACCTCGATGCGCAAGGGCGTGAAGGCGCGCGAATATCTGGTCGATTACTTCACCCGCGAGATCCCGCGCCGGCGCGCGGGGGAGCAGCAGGGGCAGGATTTCTTCTCGCAATTCTGCCGCGCAACCGACGAAAGCGGTGCCCTGCTGTCCGACGAGGCGATCGTCGATCACATGAACTTCCTGATGATGGCGGCGCACGACACGATCACCTCGTCCGCCACCAGCCTCGTCATGCTGCTGGGGCGTCATGTCGAATGGCAGGACCGGCTGCGTGCCGAGGTCCAGTCGCTGGGCAGCAACGACGGCGGCGTGCCCTATGAGCAGCTCGACCGGCTGGTCGAGACCGAATGGGCGTTCAAGGAAGCGCTGCGGATGGTGCCGCCGGTGCCGTCCATCCCGCGCCGCGCGATGCGCGACTTCACCTTTGGCGGCTATCACATTCCGGCCGGCACGCATGTCGGGGTGAACACCGCCTATACCCATATGATGCCGGAGCATTGGCCCAATCCCGAGACGTTCGATCCCGAGCGCTTCTCTCCCGAACGGTCGAAGGGGCGGCATCGCTTTGCCTGGGTGCCGTTCGGCGGCGGGGCGCACATGTGCATCGGGCTGCATTTCGCGACGATGCAGATCCGTATCCTGATGGCCCAGCTGCTGAGCCGCTATCGCATCGAGCTGGAACCCGGGTCGGGCAGCGACTGGCAAATCTTCCCGATCCCGCAGCCCAAGGACGGCCTGCCGGTACGATTCGTGCCGCTCTGATCGCGAGCCGGTGACCTCAGCAACGCCGGTTGTCGCAGCGGCGGCCGGCGTCCGTGACCCGGGGAAGGATGCGCTGCGTCCCATTGCGGGGCTATTCACAAGGTGTTCAATCCGATCCCGCTATGCAACGAGGCATGAGGATGTTCGCCGCCCTTGCCCTGTCACTCTTGCCCGCCGCCACGATGGCGCAGCCGGCCGAGCAGCAGCGCGACGGCGTGGCCGCGTGGCGCGCGCTGCGCGAAGGGCGCATCCTGCCGATCAAGGAAATCGAGCGACGCGTCGTCCCGACGATGAAGGACGCGCAATATATCGGTTTCGATTTCGAGATGCCGAGCGCGGTCTACACGCTGAAGTTCCTGCGCGATGGCACGGTGATCTGGGTGGATGTCGATGGTCGCTCGGGTCAGGTCATCGGCCGCACGGGTCGGTGAGCGATCGTTGACGCGCGCCACCGCAATGCTAACCACGACCTTTGGTGACAAGAGGTAGTCCATGCGCGTCCTGATCGTTGAGGATGAACCCAATCTCGGCCAGCAGCTCAAGAGCACGCTGGAAGGAGCGGGCTATGCCATCGATCTGGCGACGGACGGCGAGGAAGGGCATTTCCTCGGCTCGACCGAGAATTACGATGCCGTCGTGCTGGACCTTGGCCTGCCGGAGATCGACGGGCTGACCGTGCTCGATCGCTGGCGCAAGGAGGGCAAGGTGATGCCCGTGCTGGTGCTGACCGCGCGCGACAGCTGGTCCGACAAGGTCGCCGGGCTGGACGCAGGCGCGGACGATTATGTCGCCAAGCCGTTCCAGTCCGAAGAGCTGATCGCCCGCCTGCGCGCGCTGATCCGGCGCGCATCGGGCAATGCTTCCTCAGAGCTGAACGCGGGCGACGTCCGGCTCGACACGCGTAGCGGCAAGGTGACGCGCGCCGGCGAGCCGGTGAAGCTGACCGCGCAGGAATATAAGCTTTTGTCCTACCTGCTCCATCACAAGGGCAAGGTGGTGAGCCGCACCGAGTTGATCGAGCATATCTACGATCAGGATTTCGATCGGGATTCGAACACCATCGAAGTGTTCGTGACGCGCATCCGCAAGAAGCTGGGCCAGGACGTGATCACCACGATCCGGGGACTGGGTTACAGTCTGGAAGATCCGGCGGCGTAAAGGTCGGCGGCCTGCGGCTGTTCCCATAGTCCGATGCGTTCATATCCCGCCTCGTGCCAGCTGTTGGTCCCTGGCACGGCCTGCGAATCCAGCGCGGCGATGACCGGCGGCGCGGCATGAGCGGGAACGATGCCGGTGAAGACCCAGGACGCGAGCAGGAAGCCCGCGACCAGGCTGGTGATGAGCGCGCCGAGCGACGCGATCGCGAGGACCGGAAAGGTACGCGACATACTTCGTCTCCTTTCTCCGCGAGTGAACAACAGGGCGGCGGCATGGTTCCGGCGCGCGACGAAACGAGTGCGGACGGGCGCTTCGCCAGCACGGGGTCGCTGACCCGGCGGATGATCGTCATTGCCGCGGTGTGGATCGCGGTATTGCTGGCGGGTGGCGGCTTCGCGCTGGACCGGGTGCTGACTGCGGCGGTGACGCAGAATTTCGACGACCAGCTCGAATATGTGCTGCGCTCACTGCTCGTCTCGGCCGAGATCGGGCCGGAGGGCGAGGTGATGTTCAATCGCGAGCCCGCCGACCAGCGCTTCCTCGAGCCTTATTCCGGCGTGTACTGGCAAGTGTCGGCAAAGGGGCGCGAGGCGTTTCCCTCCCGATCCTTGTGGGATCGCCAGCTGCAATATGGCCAACCGCACGACGACCGCGCGGTGCACATCTATGACAGCGACCAATTCGGCACCGAAAAGCTGCGGGTCGTCGAGCGTGACGTGAAGCTGCCGGGATCGGACGTGCGCTGGCGGTTCCAGGTGGCGCACAATCGCGACGGGCTCGACGCGCAGATCGGGGCGCTGCGCCGGACGCTGGTGCGCAGTTTCCTGCTGCTGGGGCTGGGGCTGATCGTGCTGGCGGCGCTGCAGACCTTTTACGGGCTGTTGCCGCTGCGCAAGCTGCGGCTGGAGATTGCGCGGATGCGGGGCGGGCGGACCAACCGCATCGCCGGGCCGCTGCCGGTCGAGGTGGCGCCGCTGGTCGAGGAGCTGAATGCGCTGGTGGCGCATAACGAAACGCAGGCGGAGGAAGCGCGGCGCCATGCCGGGAACCTTGCCCATGCGCTGAAGACGCCGCTGACGGTGATCATGAACGCGGCGACCGCGCAGTCGGACGATCTGGCCGACACGGTGGTGCGCGAGGCGCGGACGATGCGGCGGCAGGTCGACCACCATCTCGCGCGGGCGCGTGCGGTCGGGCGGCGCGGATCGGCGCACAGCCGGGCGGAGGTGTGGCCGAGCGTCGAATCGGTCGAGCGTGCGGTGCGGCGGCTCTATCCGCATGTGCGGATCGACATGGATGGGCCGAAGGACCTGGTCGCGCATATCGAGCGCCAGGATCTGGACGAGATCATGGGCAATCTGGTCGAGAATGCCGCCAAATATGGCGGCGGCAGCGTGTTCGTGACGGTGGGCGCGCAGGCCGGGTTCGTCGAGATCCTGGTCGAGGATGACGGCATGGGCATACCGGAGGCGGACCGCATCCGCATCTTCGACCGCGGCGTCAGGCTGGACACGGGCAAGCCGGGTACGGGGCTTGGCCTCGCCATCGTGCGCGACGTGGCGGAGATCTACGAAGGGACCGTCAGCCTGGAGGAGAGCGAGGACCTGGGCGGGCTGCTGGTGCGGCTGCGACTGCCGCTGGCGACCTGACGGGCACCGTCCGCCGTGGCGGAAGGCGCCCGTTCGCGATCAATAGGCGAGCTTCAGGCCGGGGCGGTTCCAGCGGGTCTTCACCAGCCGGCCGGTGCCCGACAGCGTGAGATAGGCATCACGCATGTCATCACCGCCGAAGCAGATGTTGGTGGTGAAGATGTCGTCTGTGGCGACGAATTCAACGAGGTCGCCGTCGGGCGAGACGACGCTGATCCCGCTTTCGCCGATCGTCGCGACGCAGACATTGCCCGACGCCTCCACCGCGAGCGAATCGAAGAACTTCCACCCCGCGGGGCGGTAGACCGGAATGCCCGCGCCGCCGACGCCGGCCGCGGTATCGACCTTGCCCGGCGCGGTGACGCGGAACTTCATCAGCCGGCAGGTGTAGGTTTCCGCGGCGTAGAGCCATTGGCCGTCGGGTGAGAGGCCGCAACCGTTGGGATTGTTGGACGGGAAGACGACTTCCTCGAGATGGCTGCCGTCGGCCTTCGCATAGAAGATGCCAACGACATCATGGATCCGCTTGGCGTGATCCATCTTGCCGTGATCGGTGAACCAGAAGCCGCCGTGATTGTCGAACACGAGGTCGTTGGGGCCGCGCAGGACGCAGCCGAAATCGCCCGACTTGTACAGCACCTCGACCGTGCCGGTTGCAGGGTCGATCCGCTCGATCCGGCCGCCCGAATAATTGGAGGCAATGCCGCCGGGAGCGAGCATGCCGTTGTTTTCGTGCCAGTCGAACCCGCCGTTGTTGCAGCAATAGAGCATGCCGCCGGGGCCGAGCGCGAGGCCATTGGGACCACCGCCAGGCTCGGCGATCGTCTCCTTCGACCCATCGGGTCTCACCCTGGTGATCCGCCCCGGCTCGATCTCCACCAGCGCGATGCTGCCGTCCGGCATGAAGACTGGCCCTTCGGGAAAACGCAGCCCGTCGGTCACCAGTTCGAAGTCCGCCATGATCCTCTCCGCTCTTTTCTTGTTGCGCGGGAGAATTGTCTAAGGCGATCGGCTTAGCAAGCCGCTTCGGTGGCATTCGGCGGGCAGCAAGTCAGGCAGCGCCGTTATGGCCACATTGCTACCAATATAGTGGCGGAGGTGCAGAGGCCGGAGTAGGGATCGTCGCATGAGCGAACCCGAGACGACCCGCACCGGCGGCCGCATCCTGGTGGATCAACTGGCAGCGCAGGGCTGCGATCGCATCTTCACGGTGCCGGGCGAAAGTTTCCTTGCCGTGCTCGACGCGCTGGTCGACGTGCCGCAGATCGATGTGGTGACGTGCCGGCAGGAAGGCGGCGTGACGTTCATGGCCTGCGCCGACGGCGCGCTGACCCATCGGCCGGGCATTGCGTTCGTCACGCGTGGGCCGGGCGCCACCAACGCGTCGATCGGCGTCCATGTCGCGATGCAGGATTCACAGCCAATGATCCTGTTCATCGGCGACGTCGACCGCGGCATGCGCGACCGCGAGGCGTTTCAGGAGATCGATTTCGCCGCGATGTTCAGCCCGATTGCCAAATGGGCGGCGCGGATCGACGATGCGCGGCGCATCCCGGAATATGTCGCGCGCGCCTATAGCGTGGCGATGAACGGGCGGCCAGGCCCGGTGGTGATCGCGCTGCCGGAGGACATGCTGCTTGACGAAGTGGTGGCGGTGGATCGCCCGCGCGTCGAGCGGATCGGGCAGGCGCCCGATCCCGATGCGATGGAGCAGCTTGCCGATCTGCTGGCCACGGCGGAGCGACCTTTGGCGATCATCGGCGGCGCAGGATGGGATGCGGCGGCGGGGCAGGACATTGCCGCCTGGGCCGACCGGACCGGCGTGCCGCTGGTCGCCGCTTTCCGCCGACAGGATGCGGTGCCCAACGACTGCCCGGCCTATGCCGGCAACCTGGGCTATGGCCCCAACCCGCTGCTGGTCGAACGCGTGAAGGACGCCGACCTGCTGCTGGTGATCGGCGCGCGGCTGGGGGAAGCGACGACCGACGGCTATACGCTGATCTCCCCCGAGCATCCCGGCCAGCGGATGGTGCATGTTCACCCCGATCCGTCCGAGCTTGGCAGCACTTATTGCACGGACCTCGCGATCTGCGCGACCATGGCGGAGTTCGCCGAGGCGCTGGCGCTGGTCGACGGTCCGGCACGCGCGCACGATCTGGAGGCGCACGACGATTATCGCGCCTGGTCGACGCCGCGCGAGCGCGAGGGCGTGACGCTGGACCTGGGGCAGTGCGTGCTGGCGATGCGCGAGCAGCTGCCGGCGGACACCATCATCTGCAACGGCGCGGGCAACTTTTCCGGCTGGTGGCACCGCTATTGGCCCTATGCCGGGCCGGGGACTCAGCTGGCGCCGACCGCCGGAGCCATGGGCTATGGCGTTCCGGCCGCCGTGGCGGCGTCGCGCCGCCGCCCGGATCGCACCGTGGTTGCCGTGGCGGGAGATGGCGATTTCCTGATGAACGGGCAGGAACTGGCGACCGCCGTCCAGCACGATTGTGAGTTGCTGGTCATCATCGTCGACAATGGCGCTTATGGCACGATCCGCATGCATCAGGAGCGTGAGTTTCCCGGCCGGTTGTCGGCGACCCGACTGCACAATCCCGACTTCGCAGCGCTGGCGCGGGCCTATGGCGCCTGGGCGGAGACGGTGGAGCGGACGGCCGACTTCGCCGGCGCGCTGGAACGTGCCGTCGGGCAGGGCGGCGTCAGGTTGCTGCACCTGAAGACTGACGTCGAGTTCATCACCGCCGGGACCACGCTGAGCGCGATCCGCAGCGCGGCGAAACGCTGAAACCTGCGACAACGGCGGGCGGTCGATACCGCTCGCCTGTTCGCAACGTTATTTCTTTCCCGCCAGCTTGTCCTTGAGCCCGGCGAGCGCGCCGAACGGACCGGCTTCGTCCTCGCTCAGGATTCCGGCCTCGCGCAGCGCCGCTTCGGCATTGGGGCCGCGCGGAAAGGGATCGAGCGCAAGGGCGAGCGTTTCCGCCGCGACCTCGCCAAGGTCGATCGCGCCGCCCTCCAGCGGGAGGACGTCGATCCCGTCGTCGTCGAGCTCCACTTCCTCGCCGGCGGCCGAATCCTCGACGAAGCGAAGGTCGACGGTTTCGGCGATCCGCGCGGGCAGCGGCTCATCGGTGATCGAGCAGCGCTGGGTCGCCTCCGCCTGCACCTTCCCAGACACGGCGATCCCGCCGGCGACGCGCTGCACGGTGAAGCTGCCCTCCAGGCGCTTGATCCCGATCAGGTTGAACCGGCGCGCGAGCGCGGCGCGCTGCGTCTCGTCAGCGGCGATGGTTTCGGTCCGCGCGCCTTCGCCGATCATGTCGATGCGGACGGGATGGGAGAATTCGGGGGTCATGCCAGTCGGCCTTCGCGCAGCGCGGATAGGGGAATGGTGGCGAGCGCGGCATGCAGTGCCTGCAACTGGTCGCTGACATAGCGCGCCTGCGATTCGCCGGGTGCCTCGCCGCGCCACAGGTTGCGGATCAGCCCGTCGGTAAGGTCGCCGGCGGCGATCCCCTCACGGTAGGTGCCGAGCCGGCCACCCAGCATCCCCATCATGCGCCCGACATGCTTGCCGACGACGATATCGCCAAAGCCGATCTGCCGCACCTGCGCGTCCATGTCGTCGACGAATCGCTCGGTCAGGTCGGTCGAGAGCGTGGCGGCGGCAAGGTCGCCCGGCGGTTCTGCCTCGATCCGCAGCATCACCATGGCGAGAACCGCGGCCACCATGTCGAACCGCCCGTCGAGCGTATCGGGCGCGCCGCCATCGAGATACCAATGCGGTTCGCGCGCCTTTGCCACCACCGCCGCATAGAGCGGGGCCGCCGCATCGCGATTGCGCCGTCGAAACCGTTGAAGAAGAGCCAAGATCGTCGTGCCTGTCGTGCTTGTGTCAAGTGTCGTGGAGGCATATTGAGGGGAATGGCCGACGGCGCAACGGCGCGTCGCATGCCCCAAGGCCTTTTGCGGAGTAGCCATGCGTTTTCCCCTCCTGATCGCTGCCGCCATCGCGGTGACCGCGTCGGCCTGTGCGCCCCTGCGCTCGCATCAGGGCTATGTCGTCGATGCGGACCTGCTCAATTCGGTGCAGCCCGGCGTGGACAACCGGCAGTCGGTACTGGCGACGCTGGGCCAGCCGAGCTTCGCCAGCCAGTTCAACCAGGGCGACTGGTATTACATTTCGCGCGACAGCCGGAATTATGCGTTCAATACGCCCAAGCCCAAGGAGCAGGTGACCGTCCAGATCAGCTTTGATCAGAACGGCAACGTCAGCGCGATCCGCAAGTCGGGTGTCGAGCAGGTCGCGTCGATCAGCCCGACCAAGAAGACCACCCCGACGCTGGGCCGTGATCGCGGCTTCTTCGCCGACCTGTTCGGCAACATCGGCACGGTCGGCGCCGCCGGCGCGGGTGCAGGGCCGGGCGGCCGCTGAGTCTTTCGGCTTCCGGCCTTCCGGCGCCGGGGCCTTTTCGCGGCGCAGCTTTCTATCTGCTGACTGGCGCATTCTCCGGCGGTTCAGCGGCGGGGGCCGATACCTTCGATTACGGCAGGGCATTCCGCGGGAATGCCGGCCAGACGAATGGAGGTGTCTGATCATGCGTAAGTTGATCGTTTCGCTGATGATGGCGGCGACCATCGCCCCCGCTGTGGCCGCTGCACAGTCGCCGGGGGAGTTGCGCCGCGACCGGCAGGATATCCGGGAACAGCGCCGGGACCTGTATGAGGCGCAGCGCCGGGGCGACCGGCGCGACGTGCGCGAGGCCCGGCAGGACTTGCGCGAGGCACGGCGCGAATATCGTGAAGACCTGCGTGATCGCGACCGCCGCTGGGCCCGCGACGACTGGCGCGGCTATCGCAACCAGAATCGTGCGCTCTACGCCCGTGGGCAGTGGCGCGCGCCGTTCCGCTACAATCAGTGGCGGCCGGGCGCGCGGATTGCGCCCAGCTATTATGCGCAGCGTTACTGGATCAACGATCCATGGCGTTATCGCCTGCCGCCGGCCCGCCCCAATACGCGCTGGGTACGCCATTACAACGACGTCCTTCTGGTCGATTACCGGCGTGGTACCGTGCTGGACGTGATCCGGAACTTTTACTGGTGACGCGAAGCGGGCCGGGCGTTTGATCGCCCGGCCCGTCCCGTTCTCGTGACCCGGAGCGGCCGCGCCGCAAGCTACGCCGCAAGCGCGGCCGGTGCCTGGCTTGGGATCCGGCACTAGTCCCGAAAGGGGGTTGGGACTAAGCGAGGGAACGCGCATGTCCCGGATTGGTTCTGTTGATGCCTGCGATTTTTGAAATACCCGGCGAATACTTGATCCAATAGGGGTCGAACGGCTTTTTGTTGCTTATGCGCAAATAATCGCACAGTCTTGGTCGGCCGTATCGGGGGGTCGGCTTGCGATGGGAGAAATCGCACTCTGGTGGCTCGACGCAACAGTGCGCGAGCTTACATTGTTTGCGGCTGTCGGTTTTCTGATCGGCGGCGTGGATGATCTATTAATCGACGTGGTGTGGCTGTACCACCGGCTGCGTTACGGATCGACGCGTCGCTCGCTCGCCAATCTGCCGCATCCGGAAGATGCGCGTCGACTGGCGGTGTTCGTCCCGGCATGGGACGAGGCGGCGGTGATCGGGCCGATGCTGCGCACCGCGCTCGCCCGGTTCGACCATCCGTGTTTCCGCATCTACGTCGGCTGCTACCCCAACGATCCTGTGACCAGCGGCATCGTCGCCGAACTGGCGGCGCAGGATTCGCGCGTGCGGCTGGTCATCGGAACGCGGGCGGGGCCGACGACCAAGGCGGACAATCTCAATGAAATGTGGCGCGCGCTGCGGCATGACGATGCGGTCGACGGCGAGACGACGCTGGCGGTGGTGCTGCACGATGCGGAGGACGTGGTTCATCCGCTGGAGCTGATGGTGTTCGACGCGCTGATCAGCCGATACCAGCTGGTGCAGATCCCGGTGCTGCCGCTGGTCGATCGCCGCGCCCGGCTGGTGTCGGGCCATTATGCCGACGAGTTTGCCGAATCGCATGGCCGCCACATGGCGCTGCGCGCGGCATTGGGGGCGGGGTTGCCGCTGTCCGGCGTGGGCTGCGCCATCTCGGTCGCGGTGCTGGCAGCGATGGAAGACGCTTATGGGGCGCCGTTCGATGAGGACAGCCTGACCGAGGATTATGAGTTGGGGCTGCGCGCGGCGGCGCTTGGCTACCGGCCGTGCTTTGCGCGGGTCGAGGACTGGGCGGGACGGCTGGTCGCGGTGCGCGCCTTCTTCCCGGCGACGGTGGAGGCGGCGGTTCGCCAGAAGGGTCGGTGGATGACCGGCATCGCGCTCGCCGGCTGGGATCGGATCGGCTGGGCGCGCGTGCCGCACCTTGCCGATCACTGGATGCGGATGCGCGACCGGCGTGGCCCGCTGGCGGTGATCGTCCTGGCCGCCGCCTATCTGGCGATCGTGGGCTGGGGCGCGGCGGCACTGGCGCATACCATCTTGGGCTTGCCGCTGCCAGACATCAGCGAGGGCATGCGCCTGCTGCTCACCGTCAATCTCCTGTTGCTGATCTGGCGTCTCGGCTGGCGCGTGGCGTCCACCGGCCGGGCCTATGACTGGCACGAGGCGCTGTGGGCGGTGCCCCGGGCGATTGTCGGCAACGTCATATCGATGCTCGCCGCGATTCGCGCCGCCGCCCAATATGTGCGGATGCTGAGCGGGTCGCCCCCGCGTTGGGACAAGACCGTGCATGTCTTCCCTGAGGAGCTGCCGGCATGACGGCCCGGACCGGGCGCCCGCTGCGCTTTCTGGTCGGCCTGCTGGGGCTGTGGATCGGCCTGCGGGCATTGCAATTGTGGACTGGTGACGTTGCACTCGCGGCCGAAACCCGGGCGGTGGCGGCCAGGGCAGAGCCGGCGATGGCGCCGCGCATCCTGGCGATCATCGCGGCGCCGTTTGCGCGACCGCAGGAGGTGGCGGCCCGGCCACCGGCCGAACCGGCGCGAGTCATTGTGGCGTCGCCCCCGGCCATGTCGGTCGCGGCGACGTCGCGCGCGCTGCCCGACATGCCGGGTGCGGGCGCCCCGGTGCGATTGACGCCGGTGAACGAGGTCCGGCCGCGCTACGTGCCGTCGGCCGACATGCGGGTCAGGGCGGTCGAGACGCTCGCTTTTTCATACGATCTGCCGCGGCAATCGTCGCCCGCGGCGGGAGAGTGGGAGCGGCCAAGATTGGTGCCGCCTAGTCCGGGAGGTCACTCCACCCATGCCGTCCCGCCGCCCGCGAGCCAAGCCAGCGTCGCGGCCGGTGCGCCGTTGCCGGCGGCGCAGGGCCCGTCGCGATTTGGTGGCAGTGCCTGGGCGATCTTGCGGCCGGGCGATGCGGCGCCGTTCGTCCCGCAGCTCGGCGGAAGCCAGGCGGGGGCGCGGCTGACCTACGCCATCGATGCCGCGCGGCGACTGTCGATCGCCGGGCGGTTCTCGGGGGCGCTGGAAAGCCGGCAGAGCGAGGCCGCGATTGGGCTCGACTGGCGGCCGACGTCGCTGCCGGTGCATGTCGTCGCCGAGCAGCGCATCGGCATCGATCGCGCACGGGGCGGCCCGGCGCTGGGGCTGGTCGGCGGCTTTGGCCCGTTGCCGCTGACTTCGTGGCTGATGCTGGACGGCTATGCGCAGGGCGGCGGGATCGCGCGCGACGGGATCGAGGGCTATGTCGATGGGGCGATGCGGATCAGCTACCCGCTGGCCCGGCTGGGCCCGGCGCGGATCGACCTGGGGCTGGGGGCATGGGGTGCGGCGCAGCGCGGGGCGTCGCGTGTCGACGCCGGGCCGTGGCTGTCGACCGCTTTGCCGGTCGCGGGCCGATCGTTGCGATTGTCGCTTGAATGGCGACAGCGGCTGGCGGGCCGCGCAACGCCGTCTTCCGGTCCGGCACTGACCATCGGCACCGATTTCTGACCGCTGGCGCTTCCCCGCCGCGGCCGATCGGCATATCGACGGTGGCATGGATCTGTACCTCCCGATCGCGAACCTGTCGGTCAACGCGCTCGTGATCATCGCGCTGGGCGCGGGTGTGGGTCTGCTATCGGGCATGTTCGGGGTTGGCGGCGGTTTCCTCACCACGCCGTTGCTGATCGTCTACGGCATCCCGCCGACCGTTGCCGCCGCCTCTGCCGCGAGCCAGGTGACGGGGGCAAGCGTGTCGGGTGTGTCCGCCTATTTCCGGCGCGGCGGCGTGGACGTGCAGATGGGCGGCGTGATGGTCGTCGGGGGCATATTGGGATCGCTGTTCGGCGCCTGGCTGTTCCGCCTGCTGCAAGCGAGCGGGCAGATCGATACCGCCATCGCCATCACCTATGTCCTGCTGCTCGTTTCCATCGGCGGGCTGATGCTGAAGGAATCGCTGGAGGCGATCGCCGTCAGCCGTGGCCGGCGCGCGGCCCCGGCGCGCCGGCGGCGGCACCATCCGCTGGTCGCGTCGCTGCCGTTCCGCATGCGATTCTACCGTTCGGGCCTGTATATTTCGCCGCTCGCCCCGCTGTTGCTGGGGTTCGGGACCGGCATCCTCACCATTTTGCTGGGCGTCGGCGGCGGTTTCGTGCTGGTGCCGGCAATGATCTACCTCCTCGGCATGGCGACTCAGGTCGTGGTGGGCACGTCGCTGTTCCAGATCCTGTTCGTCACCGCCGCCGCGACCATGGTCCACGCCATGACGACCAAGGCGGTTGACATCGTGCTCGCTGGCCTGCTGCTGATCGGATCGGTCGTCGGCGCGCAGGTCGGTGCACATTTCGCGGCGCGTGCGCGGCCCGAATATCTGCGCCTTGCGCTGGCGTTGATGGTGTTGCTGGTGGCGGGCCGAATCGCGATCGGTCTCGGCTGGCGGCCGGACGAGATCTATTCGGTCGAGCTGTTGTGAAGCGCGCCGCGCTGATCCTGGTCGCGCCGCTGCTGATGGCGCAGGCCAAGCCGGTGCTGGTACCCGACGTGTCGCAGCGAGAGATCCGTATCGCCTACAGCTTCACCGGCGCAGAATTGCTGCTGTTCGGTGCCATCCTCTATCCGGGCGGCCGGCTGCCCGACGACAAGCATCCCACCGACCTGGTGGTGGTGGTGAAGGGCCCGGTGCAATCGATCACCGTGCGCGAGAAGGAGAAGCTTGCCGGCGTGTGGGTCAATGCGGAGGCGCTGCGGTATCGCTCGGCGCCGAGCTTCTACGCGGTCGCCTCGTCCCGCCCCGTCAGCCAGATCGTCGATGATCGCACGCGCGCGATCTACGAACTGGGGCTCGACAGCCTGCAATTATCGCCGGCATCCTCCGCGCCGCCGCCGGTGCAGGACCGGTTCGCGCGCGGGCTGGTCGACCTGCGTCGCCGCGCGGGCCTGTATTACGAGGCGCCCGGCGCGGTGGAGATCACCGAGGGCGTGTTGTACCGCACGCGCGTCAGGATCCCGGCGCGCGTGCCGGTGGGACAATTCACCGCTGAGACCTTTTTGATCCGCGACGGCAAGGTGCTGGCCGCGGCGGTGCGCGACATCACGGTGGAGAAGACCGGGTTCGAGCGGTTCGTTGCGCGCGCCGCGGATCGCCATGCCTTTGTCTATGGGCTGGCGGCGGTGGCGCTGTCGGTTCTGCTAGGCTGGGGCGCGGGGCGGATCGCTCAGCGGGTGTAAGTGGCTGGCGCCGCGCCGCAATATATCGCTCACGCTCTGTTTACCCTTGTTCCGTAGACCCGCCCGGATGGGAAAAGGCGTGGAAATGCCGCATGAGTGAACTACCTGCACGTCACGTGTTCGCCGCGGCGATCGCCGCGGCGGGGGCGTGCGCGCCGGCCGGTCTGGACCCGATCGGCTTCGTCACCGAGATCGGCGGCGCATCGAGCCAGGTGGTGTTCGATCCGGCGGCGCTGGCGGCGCTTGGCGCCCATGCCGATCCGGTGGTTGCCAGTGGCGGGCAGGTCGGCGGGCAGATCAAGGTGCGGGTGGGGCACAATTGGCTGATCGCCAATGTTCGCACCCTGCGACTCGATGATTACGAGACCGGCCGCATCGTTGCCGCCGTCGACTTCCTCGGCGAGGGAGATGAGGAGAAGCTGACTGGCAAATTGTACCAGTTCCGCCGCGGCGTGACGCGCTATCCCACACCCGGCACGGATGTTTACCCGATCTCCTCCGACGATCTTCGCCAGGTCTATGCCGCGGAAGGACGCGCGCATATCGAGGTCGGCAACGTCTATCCGACCAGCGACGTGCGCGGCGCGCTGTATGTCGATGCCATGCTCGGCAAGCATTTCGCGCTGCTGGGTTCGACCGGCACCGGCAAGTCGACGGCCGCCGCGCTGATCCTCCACCGGATCTGCGAAATGGCGCCGCAGGGCCATATCGTGATGGTCGACCCGCACGGCGAATATGCCGCCGCGTTCCGCCACAATGGCGCGATCTACGATGTGTCGAACCTTCAGATGCCGTACTGGCTGATGAACTTCGAGGAACATTGCGAGGTGTTCCTGACCACCGAGGGCGCTGAGCGGCAGGTGGATGCCGACATCCTTGCCAAATGCCTGCTCGCCGCGCGCGCCAAGAGCCGGGTCGGGGCCGAAATCCCCAAGCTGACCGTCGATGCGCCGGTGCCCTATCTGCTGAGCGACCTCACCACCCTCATCCAGCATGAGATGGGGAAGATGGACAAGGCGTCCAACACGGCACCCTATCTTCGGCTGAAGAGCAAGATCGACGAGATCAAGGCCGATCCGCGCTATGGCTTCATGTTCTCCGGCATGCTGGTCGCGGACACGATGAGCAGCTTCATCCAGCGGGTGTTCCGCCTGCCGGGTGATGGCAAGCCGATCTCGATCATCGACGTCTCGGGCGTGCCGAGCGAGATCACGTCGGTGGTCGTCGCGGTGCTTAGCCGGATGGTGTTCGATTTTGCGATCTGGTCGCGCAACGAGCCGCAGCGCCCGATCCTGCTGATCTGCGAGGAGGCGCACCGCTATATCCCGCGCGATGAGGACGGGTCCTCGGTCGGCCGGATCCTGAGCCGGATCGCCAAGGAAGGGCGCAAATACGGCGTGTCGCTGGGGCTGATCACGCAGCGGCCGTCGGACTTGGCGGAGGGGGTGCTGTCGCAGTGCGGCACGATCCTGGCCATGCGCCTAAACAACGATCGGGATCAGTCGTTCGTGCGCGCGGCGATGCCAGAGGGCGCGCGCGGTTTCCTCGATTCGATCCCCGCGCTGCGCAATCAGGAATGTATCATCAGCGGGGAGGGCGTGGCGATCCCGATCCGGGTGCGGTTCGACCGGCTGGAGGAAGGGAAACGGCCGGCGTCGGCCGATCCGGTCTTCTCCCGCCTGTGGCGCGATGTCGGCCATGAGAGCGAGATCATCGAGCGCACGATCCAGAAGTGGCGCGCGCAGGGCCGTTAGGCCCGGGTGCTGACGGCGGGGCGTCAGCCCGGGCTCAATGGTCGTCGGGGCCGAGCGTCGGGTCGAGGTCACGCGGGCGGATGAAACGCGTGAGCGTACCGCCGCCGCGTACGACATCGGCCCAGCGATCAACGTCGAAGGTGATCTGCGCCAGCGTCGCCGTCGGGTATTTCTCGTCCAGCGCCGACATCAATTCGGGCGTGCCGTCGCCGGCGAGGAGCAGCGCGAAATCCTCCAGCCCCGGATTGTGCCCGATCATCAGCAGGCGGTTGCAATCGTCGGGCGCCTCGCGCGCAATCTCGAGCAGGGTGGCCGCCGAGGCGAGGTAGAGCCGTTTGTCCCACGCCGGTTCGATCGGCGCCTCATAGCCCACTGCCACTTCCGCAATGGTTTCCACGACCCGGCGCGCGGGCGAGGCGAGGATGCGGTCGAACTCTTCGCCCAGTGTGCGCAGTTGGCGCCCCATGACGCGCGCGGCCTTGCGCCCCTTGTCGTTGAGCGGGCGATCGAAATCACGCGTCACCGGATCGTCCCAGCCCGATTTGGCGTGGCGCAACAGCGTCAGCGTCTTCAAGGCTCGTCTCCGTTAGGCCGCGGGAGCCGCCTCATGCCCCAAGCCGGCGCGCGAGGAAAGCCGCGATGCGACTCGCGCCACCGCCTCGTCGAGCGGGACGCGCGAAATCGGGACACCGGGGGGGAAGGAGTCGAGCAGCCGCGACGGGGTCGCCGCCGACAGCAGCACGAAGACGCCGCGATCACCGCGGGAACGGATCAGCCGGCCGAACGCCTGCGCCAGACGGGCGCGCACGATGCGGTCGTCATAGGCGCTGCCGCCGCCGGCCAGCCGGCGCGCGGCGTGGAGCACGGTGGGCTTGGGCCAGGGAACGCCCTCCATCACCACCATGCGCAGCGAATGGCCGGGCACGTCGACGCCGTCGCGCAGCGCGTCGGTGCCGAGCAGCGAGGCGTGCGGATCATCGCGGAAGATGTCGACGAGCGTGCCGGTGTCGATCGGATCGACATGTTGCGCGAGGAGCGGATGGCCAGCGCGGGCGAGCCGGTCGGCAATCCGCGCATGCACGCCGCGCAGCCGGCGGATCGCGGTGAACAGCCCCAGCGTCCCGCCGCCCGCCGCCTCGATCAGCCGGGCGTAAGCGTTGCTGAGCGCCGGTACGTCGCCGCGCTTCACATCGGTGACGATGATGACTTCGGCGTTGCCGGCATAATCGAACGGGCTCGCCGCCTCGAACCGTGCCGCCGCGCCGGTGAGATGCGGCGCGCCGACGCGGGCCTCCGCCGTTTCCCATGTGCCGCCTGCGGTCAGCGTGGCGGAGGTGACCAGCGCGCCATGCGCCGGCTTCAGCACGATCTCGGCAAAGGGGCGGGTGGGGTCGAGCCAGCGGCGGTGAAGCCCGATGTCATATTCGCGCCCCTCGACCCGGTCGACGGCGAGCCAGTCGACGAAGTCGGGGCTGGCCGGCGCGCCGACGCGGGCGATGAGGGCGAGCCACGCCGAGACACTTTCCGCGCGCCAGCCAAGCGAGGCGATGGCGCCCTCCACCCGGGCGCGGGCCTGGCCGTCGAGCCAGTCGGGCGCATCGTTCAGCACCGCCTCCAGCCGCTTTCCGAGCACGACGAGGGGGCGGTAGAGCGCATCGAGTGCCTCCGCGGCATGGGCGGCGGCCTCGATCAGCTCGGGCGAGGGTTCGGCCAGTTCGGTTTCGAGCCCATAGCCCGCGTCATCGGGGCCCTCTGCGCGGGCGAAGGTGAGCGCCCGTACGCTGGCCAGCAGCGCCTCGATCGGGCCGAACGGCGCGCCCTCAATGATGCGTTGCAGCCAGCCGTCGGCGGCAAGGCCATGCGCGGCCTTCACCGCGTCGGCGATCGCCTGTGCGCCTGCCTCATCGTAGCTGGCGACATCGGACAGGCGCGCGGCCAAGCCCCGTCGGCGTCCGCGGCTGCCGGCCTCGGGGCCGATGATCCAGCGGCGCAGCTCGATCGTCTCTTGGCCGGTGAGCGCGGTGGCGAACATCGAATCCGCGGCATCGAACAGGTGATGCCCCTCATCGAACACATAGCGGCTGGGGCGTGTGGCCGTTTCGCGCCCGCGCGCCGCATTGACCATCACCAGCGCATGGTTGGCGATCACGATGTCGGCATCGGCGGAGGCGCGGGCGGCGCGCTCGATGAAGCATTTCCGATAATGCGGACAGCCGGCGTAGATGCACTCACCACGCCGGTCGGTGAGTGCGACCGAGCCGTTGCGCCGGAACAGGGTGGTCAGCCAGCCGGGAAGGTCGCCGCCCATCATGTCGCCATCGGCGGTATAGGCGGCCCAGCGTGCGACCAGTTGCGCCAGCACCGCCGCGCGCCCGGCGAAGCCGCCCTGCAGCGCATCCTCCAGATTGAGCAGGCAGAGATAATTCTCCCGCCCCTTGCGCGTGACGACCCGCGCGCGACGCTCCGCCTCATCGGGATAGACGCGCTGCGTTTCGTGGCCGAGCTGGCGCTGCAGCGCCTTGGTATAGGTGGACACCCACACAGCGCCGCCCGCAGTGCGTGACCAGAGGCTGGCCGGCGCCAGATAGCCCAGGGTCTTGCCGATCCCGGTGCCGGCCTCCGCCAGCACCAGATTGGGGCTGTCGCGCCCCACGCGCGGTGAGAAGGCGTGCGCCGCCGCGGCGGCGAAATCACGCTGGCCCTGGCGCGGTTCGGCGGCGGCGCCGACCAGCGTCGTCAGCGTGCGCTGAGTCTCATCGGCGTCCAGGCTGATCGCACGGGGCGCCGGGCGCGGTGCGCTTTCCTCCCACTCCGGCAGCCGCGAGAAGAGCCAGGGTTCGTCCCGCGCCGGCTTGCGCAAGCGGCTGGCGAGCAGCGGTCCCCAGGACCAGCGCAGCCGCGCCAGTGTCTGCGCCGCCGCCCAGGCGCCTTCCCGCTCGGGCCAGTCGCCGTCGGTTATTTCCAGCAGCCGCAGGGCGGCAGTGCGCAGGAAGGGCGCGATGTCGCTGTCGCTCGCCGGGACGTCGAGCCCGGTGACGGTCGCCAGTCCCTTGGGCGTCGGCACCATGAAGCGAGCCGGTCGCAGAAAGGCGAACAGCTCTAGGATGTCGAGACCCGACAGATCGGCATAGCCCAGCCGCTGCCCGACCAGCGGCGCGTTCATCACGATCATCGGCGTATCGGCGGCGGCACGGATCGCCTCGCCGCGCGACACGCCGCGCACGCCGTCGTCGCTCGCGATCCAGATGCCCGTATGGCTCGCGTGCAGCGCCGGATAGGGAAGAGCGATCACGCCGCCAGCGTTAGAACAAACGGAAAACCTGTTCCAGTGCTCTTCGTCGGCGGGTTGCCGCGCGCCTCGCCGGATCGATGCCGATCATCGCCACAGCACCCTTGCCTGATCGCAATTCCGCTATTGCGAACGTTTAGCATCAGTGAGGCTGTGCTCTCGTCGGTTGATCGGCACACACGACCTATCAAGGCTGGATTCCCGACCGCCGCTGTGCTTAAGGCTGCCTGTTTTCGGTTTTGTAAGGCGAGCTCCGGCATGAACATCCACGAATATCAGGCCAAGGAACTGCTGGCGAAGTTCGGCGTGCCCGTTCCCGCGGGCTATGCGGCGATGACCGTCGAGGAAGCAGTGGAAGCCTCCAAGAAGCTGCCCGGGCCGCTTTATGTCGTGAAGGCGCAGATCCACGCCGGCGGCCGCGGCAAGGGCAAGTTCAAGGAACTGCCGGCTGAGGCCAAGGGTGGTGTCCGCCTCGCCAAGACCGAGGACGAGGTTCGCCACGCCGCGACCGAGATGCTCGGCAACACGCTGGTGACGATCCAGACGGGTGATGCCGGCAAGCAGGTCAACCGCCTGTACGTCACCGACGGCGTCGACATCGCCAAGGAATTCTACCTCGCCGTGCTGGTCGATCGCGCCACCGGCCGCGTCGCCTTCGTCGTATCGACCGAAGGTGGCATGGACATCGAGACCGTTGCGCACGACACGCCGGAGAAGATCCACACCTTCGCCGTCGATCCGGCAACGGGTTTCCAGCCGCACCACGGCCGCGCCGTCGCGCATGCGCTGGGCCTTACCGGCGATCTCGCCAAGCAGGCGCAGAGCCTCGCGAGCAAGGTATATGACGCCTTCCTCGGCACCGACGCATCGCAGATCGAGATCAACCCGCTCGCGGTGACCGACGACAACAAGCTGATGGTGCTCGACGCCAAGGTCGGGTTCGACGGCAACGCCATGTTCCGTCACAAGGACCTGGCCGAGCTGCGCGACGAGACCGAGGAAGATCCGGCCGAGCTGGAAGCGTCGAAGTACGACCTCGCCTACATCAAGCTCGATGGCGACATCGGCTGCATGGTCAACGGCGCGGGCCTTGCCATGGCGACGATGGACATCATCAAGCTGAACGGCATGTTCCCGGCGAACTTCCTCGACGTCGGCGGCGGCGCGTCGAAGGAGAAGGTGACCGCGGCGTTCAAGATCATCCTTGCCGATCCGAACGTGAAGGGCATCCTCGTCAACATCTTCGGTGGCATCATGAAGTGCGACATCATCGCCGAGGGCATCGTTGCCGCGGCGAAGGAAGTTAATCTGTCGGTACCGCTTGTCGTTCGGCTCGAGGGTACCAATGTCGAGAAGGGCAAGGAAATCCTCGCGAATTCCGGCCTCGCCATCGTTCCTGCGAACGACCTGGGCGATGCCGCGCAGAAGATCGTCGCCGAGGTGAAGAAGGCGGCGTAAGTTTCGACTGATCGTTCTCCATCGTCATGCCGGCTTCGGCCGGCATCTCCCCGACGTGGAGCGCGACACAACCGGGAGACCCCGGCGCTTGCCGGGGTGACGCTTGGGAGAGTGGAATGAAGGTTCTGGTGCCGGTCAAGCGCGTGCTTGACTACAACGTAAAGCCCCGCGTGAAGGCGGACGGGACGGGGGTCGATCTGGCCAACGTCAAGATGAGCATGAACCCGTTCGACGAGATCGCGGTCGAGGAAGCCATCCGCCTGAAGGAAAAGGGCGTGGCGACCGAGATCGTGGTCGTGTCGATCGGTGAGGCGAAGGCGCAGGAAACGCTGCGTACCGCGCTTGCCATGGGTGCGGATCGCGCGATACTCGTCACCTCGGACGACAAGGTTGAGCCGCTCGCCGTCGCGAAGATCCTGAAGGCGGTTGCCGCCGAGGAACAGCCGCAGCTCATCATCCTGGGCAAGCAGGCGATCGACGACGACAACAACCAGACCGGCCAGATGCTTGCCGGCCTGCTCGGCTGGGGCCAGGGCACGTTCGCGTCCAAGGTCGAAGTCGAGGGCGAGACCGTCAAGGTCACGCGCGAAGTGGACGGCGGTCTCGAGACCGATTCGTTCAAGCTGCCGGCGATCGTCACCACCGATCTTCGCCTGAACGAGCCGCGCTACGCCTCGCTGCCGAACATCATGAAGGCGAAGTCAAAGCCGCTCGCGACCAAGACCGCCGCCGACTACGGCGTCGACACCGCGCCGCGCGTCAAGACGCTGAAGGTCGTCGAGCCGGGTAAGCGCCAGGCGGGCATCAAGGTTGCCGATGTCGACGAGCTGGTGATGAAGCTCAAGGCGATGGGCGTCGCGAAGTAAGCGCACCGCCGGTCACTGATCCCGTTCCGGGCGCCGCGTGGACGCGGCCCCGACGGGGAGAGGAAAGAGGTTCAAGATGAAGACTCTGGTTTGGGTCGAGCATGACGGTTCGACCGTCAAGGATGCCACGCTCGCCGCGGTGACCGCCGCGTCGAAGCTGGGTGAAGTTCACCTGCTGGTCGCCGGCAAGGGCGTCGATGGCGTGGCGCAGGAAGCCGCCAAGATCGCCGGCGTGGGCAAGGTCCATGTTGCTGACGACGACGCCTATGCACATGCGCTGGCTGAAAACGTCGCGCCGCTGGTCGTCGAGCTGATGGGCCATCACGACGCGTTCGTTGCGCCGGCCACCACGTCGGCCAAGAACATCGCGCCGCGCGTCGCCGCGCTGCTCGATGTGATGCAGATCTCCGAAGTGCTGTCCGTCGAGAGCGAGGACACGTTCACGCGTCCGATCTACGCCGGCAACGCGATCGCGACGGTGCAGACGTCGGACGCGAAGAAGGTGCTGACCGTCCGTACCACGGCGTTCGAGAAGGCAGCGGCAGAAGGTGGCTCGGCCGCCGTCGAAGCCGTCGCCTCGACCGGCGATCAGGGCCTGTCGACCTACGAGAGCTCGGAAATCGCCAAGAGCGCGCGTCCGGAACTGGCCAGCGCGAAGATCATCGTCTCGGGCGGCCGCGCGCTGCAGAACGGCGAGAACTTCAGCGCGCTGATCGAGCCGCTGGCCGACAAGCTGGGTGCCGGCGTCGGCGCCAGCCGCGCGGCGGTCGACGCCGGCTTCGTGCCGAACGACTATCAGGTCGGCCAGACCGGCAAGATCGTCGCCCCGGAGGTCTATATCGCGGTCGGCATCTCGGGCGCGATCCAGCACCTTGCCGGCATGAAGGATTCCAAGACCATCATCGCCATCAACAAGGACGAGGATGCCCCGATCTTCCAGGTCGCGGACATCGGCCTCGTCGGCGACCTGTTCAAGGTTGTCCCGGAGCTCACCGAGAAGCTCTGATCCCGTACCGGCGCGGTCCAGCGGATCGCGCCACGGCCGGCGGCGCTCTGATGAGCGTCGCCGCTGCTGCTGCAAGACGCCATGTGCGTGCGCTCTGTCGCAGGGTGGCAGCCAGTCGCCGCTCATTCGCGGCGCGATCTTCCCCAAGCAACACGTCACCGCTGCATTGCAGAGGCTGGGCCGCGTCGTCTAAGCCGATCGTAATGGGTGGATTAGATAGAAGCGTGATGCGCCTGCCGCTGGTCGCCGTTCTGGCGCTTGCCCTGTCCGCCTGCGCCTCGCAGAAATTCCGTCCCGTCAGCGACACGCCCGTCAGGATCGGCAAGCCTTATACGGTGCGTGGCGTGACCTATACGCCGGCGCCTGATCCGAACTTCGACGTTCTGGGCTATGCCAGCTGGTACGGCTCGGAAAGCGGAAACCGGGTCGCGCTGGGCGAGCGGTTTCGCCCCAAATGGGTGACGGCGGCGCACCCGACCCTGCCGCTGCCAAGTTATGTCGAGGTGACGTCGCTGGAGACGGGGCGAACGATCGTCGTGCGCGTCAACGACCGTGGCCCCTTCGCCCGGGGGCGGGTGATCGACCTGTCGCGTGGGGCGGCCGAGCAACTGGGCGCGAAACGGGCCGGTATCATCCCGGTGCGCGTGCGGATCGTCGACCCGCCGGAGAAGGACCGCAAGCGGCTTCGTCGCGGGAAGCCGGCGCGTGAGCGCGAGCGCGTGTCGGATCAGGCACTGGCCAATCTGCGCGCACAACTGGCCGCTGGCGTGCGGCAGGGGCTGGTTCAGGCGCCCTGAAGCGCGCAGACGAACCGGGTGGCCGCTCAGGGCCTCGTGGGGGCTGCTTCGCGCGCCGCCGGACTGGCGAGCCGCTTGGTGACCATGTCATTGCCCTGCGCGCGCGCGACCTCTGCGGCGGTCCGGCCTGAGGCGTCGGCCAGCGCGGGATCGGCGCCAGCGGCGAGCAGCAGCTCGATCTGGCGGGTGCGATTGAACAGCGCGGCCATCATCAGCGCGGTCTGCCCAGCCTTGTTGCGCGCATTCACGTCGCAGCCGGCAGCGAGCAGGCGCTCGGCGATCGCATCTTCACCCTTGAAGGCGACGCCCATCAACGCGGTATTACCCTGGCCCGCGTCAGCCAGGCAGGCGTCGGCGCCGGCGGCGAGCAGGGCGTCGAGCGTGTCGCGATGCCCGCCGTAAGCGGCGAGGATCACGGGCGTGAACCCGCGGCGATCGCGGGCATTGGCGTTCGCACCGGCCGTGATCAGCGGGGCGATCAGATCGGTGCGGCCGAGCCGTGCGGCCTCGAACAGCAATTCCTGTCGGCGTTCCGGGGAGGGAAGCGCAGCGGCGGGAGCGGGCGGCGAGGAGGCGGCGCCCTGCGGGGTGGTCCCCGCCAGTAGCGCAGCCGCGATCAGCGAAATCATATTGGTGTTCCGAAAGAAAGGGGCCGCCCGCCGTGGCAGGCGGCCCGGAGGGTGTTAGTTGGTGGGCTGTTCGGGGTTGGCCGCCTGATATTCGGCGACCGCGCGCTTCACCTCGGCGAGCGGCACGTTGACGGCCTTCGCCATGCGCGTGCCGTAGTCCGGGTCGGCCTGGTAGAAATAGCTCACCATGATCGTGCGGGTACGGTCCGAGCGCACCTGCCCGAGATCGGCGGCAAGGTTGCGGATCAGGTCGGCCTTTTCCGCGGCCGGCAGCGAACGGTAGAAGATGCCGGCCTGCTTGAAGTTGTTGGTCTTCGCGATCGGCCGCGAATCCACCACCGCATTCACCGTGTAGGTCGAGTTGCGGAACGTATCGGCCGTTTCCTTGGGCGCTGCGGCCGCCGGGAAATAATTGACGCTGCTGTCACGACCCGACGCATTGAGCTGCCCATCCTGGTTGTTGTTCACGACGGCCACGCGCGGGCGGTTGACCGGCAGCGACATGACATTCGCGCCAACGCGATAGCGCTGCGTATCGGCATAGGAGAACAGGCGGCCCTGGAGCATGCGATCGGGCGAGGGCTCGATCCCCGGGACCATGTTGGAGGGGGCAAAGGCGGACTGTTCGGTCCATTCGAAGAAATTGTCCGGCACCTTGTTGAGCGTCATCTCGCCGATCTTGCGGAACGGCACGCCCAGCCACTCCTTGGTGTCGTCGAAGGGATTATAGTCGAGCTTGGCAAACTCGCTTTCGGGCATGATCTGGATCATCAGATCCCAGCTCGGGAAATTGCCCTTGGCGATTTCCGCATAAAGATCATCGGTCAGATAGTTGAAGCCGGCCTTTACCGCGTCGTCCGCCTTGTAATTGTGGACGCCCTGGCGGCTGATCCAGCGGAACTTGGCGAAAACCGTCTCGCCCTTCGCATTGACCAGCTTGAACGCGTGCACGCCATTGCCGTCCATCGTGCGGTACGAGGCGGGCGTGCCCAGGTTGGAGAAGACCTGGGTGATCATGTTGGTCGCCTCGGGCGTGGCCGAGAAGAAGTCGAAGAAGCGGTTGGGATCCTGCTTGTTGAGCACGGGATCGGGCTTCAGCGAATGGATCATGTCCGGGAACTGGATCGCATCGCGGATGAAGAAGATGGGCAGGTTGTTGCCCACCAGGTCCCAATTGCCCTGATCGGTGTAGAATTTCGTCGCGAAGCCATGCGGGTCGCGGGCGAATTCAGGACTGTCCTTGCCGTGGATCACGGTGGAGAAGCGGACGAACACCGGCGTTTCCTTGCCCTGCGCGAAGAGCGATGCCTTGGTCAGGTCGGAAATGTCCGCGGTCGCCTTGAACACGCCATGGGCACCAGTGCCGCGGGCATGAACGACGCGCTCGGGCACGCGCTCACGATCGAAACGGGCAAGCTTTTCGATGAGGTGCGCGTCTTCCAGCAGGACCGGGCCGAAATCGCCGGCGGCCTTGGAATGACGATTCTCGCCGATCGGCGCGCCATTGTCGCGCGTGAACTGCATGGCGGGGCCGCGCGAGAGGTCGACGCGCGGCGGTGCAGCGCCCGGGGCCACCGGTGCCGGGCCGGTCTGCATCCGCGCGGCGGCCGACGCATCGGCATCGCTCACCGACTGTGCAATGGCGGGAAGAGGGAGCGCGACCCCTCCGAGGAGCAACGCGGCCGCGCGGAGCGCGCGCGCCTTCAAGCTGGCGTTCATCACATATCTCTTTGTTGTGCCGCGGCGCCGCGCGGCGAGGTGGGTTCCGGTCTCTGCCGGGTCACGTCCCACTAAGAGCAGTCGATTCCGCCACGAAACGAGATTGCCCGCTTACACAAATCGAACAATCTGATGATGAAGCCCAGGCGGTCCCACCGGCCCGGTGCCGTCGGATGCTGTTGAGGCGCGCTGATGCGCGACCCGGCGAGCCTGTTGAATGAGGCAAAAATGGGAAAATCAAAAAAGCCCTGCCAAGCGGATCGCCTGGCAGGGCTTTTTATGGTGGGCGTGGCAAGGATTGAACTTGCGACCCCTGCGATGTCAACACAGTGCTCTACCACTGAGCTACACGCCCACGGGGAGCGGCGCCATTAGCCGGGCTGCCGGGGGTGCGCAACCCCTGTTCAGCTCAAACCCTGAAATTCTCCCACTTCGAACATGCGATCGACCTCCATCACGAGATCGCGCAGGTGGAACGGCTTTGAGAGGACACGGGCCTGCGGCATTGCCTGGCCAGCCTTCAGCGTGACGGCGGCGAAGCCGGTGATGAACATGACGCGCAGCTTGGGGCGGATCTCCCCGGCTTTCTGCGCCAGTTCGATGCCATCCATTTCAGGCATGACGATATCGGTGAGGAGAAGGTCGAACTCCTCCTCCTCGATGAGCGGCAGCGCGGCCGTGCCGCGGTCCACCGCGGTGACCGCATATCCGGACTTTTCCAGCGCACGCGCCAGATATTCGCGCATGACCTGGTCGTCCTCGGCCAGCAAAATTCGGATCATTCGTGGGTTCCTGTGCTCAACCGGCAGCTTATGGGAAGATCGCTTAATATTTTCCAGACGCCCGTTGATCGCTGTGTGCCCGCATTGCGAGACGTGCCGCCTGCCCATAGGTTGGCGAGCGATGGACGCGTGCTTCATCTCATACGGTGACGTGCCGCCCGCCAGCCCGGTCGTGCTGTCGGTGCCGCACGCGGGGCGCTGCTATCCCGAGGGCGTGCGCGATTCGCTGCGGGTGCCGTTCGCGGCGCTGACGATGCTGGAAGACCGGCTGATCGATTCGGTGGCGATGGCCGCGCGTGGCGGCGAGACGACGCTGATCCAGCAGGCGGCGCGCGCGTGGATCGACCTGAACCGGGCGGAGGATGATCGCGACCCGATGCTCGACGATGGCGCACGTACCGGCCACCTGAGCGCCAAGGTACGCAGCGGGCTGGGGCTGGTGCCGCGGCGCACCACCGCGGCGGGGGAATTGTGGCGCAAGCGGCTGAGCGCCGACGACGTGATCGCGCGGATCAACGCGGCGCATCGTCCCTATCACGCGGCGCTGGCGGCGGCGTTGGCGGCCGCGCGTGCGCGTTTTGGCGTGGCGGTGCTGCTGGACCTTCATTCCATGCCGCCGATCCGTGGCAGCCGGACGCGGATCGTGATCGGGGACCGCTTCGGCCGATCGGCGGACAGCCGTTTCGTGAACCGGGTGGAGGCGGCGGTGGCAGCGGGGCACCTGCCGCAGGCGCTCAACGTCCCTTACGCCGGCGGATATATCCTGGAGCGGCACGGCGCGCCAGAGCAGGGCATTCACGCCATCCAGCTGGAGATCGATCGCTCCTTATACCTCGACAGCCGGATGGACGGCGCGGGGCCGGGACACGGGCGTATCGTGCAGCTAGTCCGCGAAATCCTCGACGCGCTGGCCGATGAGGCGATCGCTGGGCCCGAGCGGCTCGCCGCCGAATAAAAAAACCACCCCGGGCGGTGCCCGAGGTGGCCAAGGTTCAGGGAGGAGACACACCAGAAGGTGTGCCATACGGTTCCGCGAAAGGGGGGACACGGAAACCGTACCTTTATAACATAAGAGACCGGCAATCGGTTTCAAGAACCCTGGCTGATACGGCAAAAGGTGTCGCGCGATGCCCGCGCCCCAACGACAAACGGGCGCAGGATTGTCCCCGCGCCCGTCCGGTTCATTGGAGGCTTGCCGCCAGCGCGGTCAGAGCGTCGGCTGCGGCATCTTGCCCATCTGTACCTGGCGCGCGAACACTTCGCGCATCAGCGACAGCGAGAACAGGTGCGCATACAGCAGCGGCAGCATCCCGCTCTGCACCATCTTGCGCAGCTGGTCGCCGCGCAGGCCCTGCAGCTTCTCTTCGTTGACCATCTGGAAGCCGCGATACACGAACGGCTGCTCGAACCCTTCCTGCTGGATCGAGACTTCGCCGTCCATCAGCAGTTCGGATTCGCGCAGCTCGTTCATGAACTGGGCGGTGCGGGCGCCGGCCTGTTCGAACTGCTCGTTGAAGGCCAGGATGTTCTTGGTCACGTCGCTCGGCTGGCCGTTCTCGAACAGCGGCTCGCCCTCATCGAACTGGCCGATCGTGTCCGACGTCGGGTCGAAGCAGAGCGACAGCTCCTCCGCGTCGGGACGCAGGCGGGCGAGGAGATAGGGATAGCGGCGGATGTAGGCGGGGACGTAGAAGGTGTTGTCGATCAGCTTGCCGTCGGCATCGACGAACACGTTCACGCCCTCGTTCAGGCCCATCAGCGCGATCGGGATCGAATCCTCGCCGGCGGAAAAGACGATCGGCATGTAACGCTGCACCAGCGCGAATTCATCGACCGTCACCGGGATGGCGTGCTGCGTCGTCAGGAACGGCGCGGTCGCGGCCGGGCGGATCTTGTAGTCGGCATGCAGGTCGCTCGAAAGCGGCTCGAGGCCGTTGTAGAAAAGCGGAAGCTGCTGCGGCGCGCTGGCCATGATTACTCTCCAGATGCGGGTGCGGGTACGACCCAAAAAGCTCGATTTCGGCCCCTATTCGGCCACCGCGCCGGGCGCAAGCGCCACCAGTTTGCCCGGGTTGAAGATGCCATGCGGATCAAGCGCCTGCTTGATCGCGCGCAGCATCGCCATGCGCGGCGGCGGCGACAGGCGTTCCAGCTCGGCAAGCTTCATCTGGCCGATACCATGTTCGGCGGAGATCGAGCCGCCCGCCGCGACCACGAGATCGTCGACGAAGCGGGTGACGACGGGTGCTTCCTCGGCCAGCCATGTTGCGCGATCGGCGCCCCGTGGCGCACGGACGTGGAAATGGACGTTGCCGTCGCCCAGGTGGCCGAAACCGCTGGCGCGGGTGCCGGGGAAGCGCGCTTCGCACGCCGCCGCCGCCTCGATCAGGAAGCGGGGCATGGCCTCCACCGGCACCGATATGTCGTGCTGCGCGGCTGGCCCGGTGGCGCGTTCGGCGTCCGAGATGGAATCGCGGATGCGCCAGAATGCCTCCGCCTGCGCCTCGTTCACGGCGATGGTCGCATCCTCGACCATGTTCTCGGCGATCGCCTGGACCAGCACGCGCTCGATGAACTGCGCAGGCGAGGGGGCGTCGGGATCGCTGATTACCGCCTCCACCAGCACGTGCCAGCGATGCTCGCCGGCAAGCGGCGAGCGGGCACCGGGAACATGCGCCAGTACTGCCGCAAGGGATTCGGCAGGCAAGAGCTCGAAGCTTTCGACCAGATCGCCCGCCGCCTGGAAGCGCCGCAAAAGGCGCAGCGCGTCGTCGGGGCTGGCAAGGCCGATCCAGCCGACCGCCCGGCTGGCAATTGCCGGGGCAAGGCGAAGCGTTGCGGCGGTGACGATGCCGAGCGTGCCCTCGGCGCCGATCAGCAGCTGGTTCGGATCATAGCCACGATTGTCCTTTTTCAACGCAGCGAGACCGTCATAAAGACTGCCATCCGCCAGCACCGCCTCCACCCCGGCCACAAGCCCGCGCATCGTGCCCCAGCGCAGCACCTGGGTACCCCCGGCGTTGGTGGAGACCAGGCCGCCGATCGTCGCGGAGCCGCGGCTGCCGAGGGTCAGCGGGAAGCGACGACCCACCGCTGCTGCCGCGGCATGGAGATCAGCGAGGATCACGCCAGCCTCGACGATCGCCAGCCCGGCATCGGCGTCGATCGAGCGAATCCGGTTGAGGCGCCGCAGCGACAGGATCGCCGCGGTGCCATCTGCGGGCGGGGTGGCGCCGCCCACCATCGAGGTGTTGCCGCCCTGCGGCACCAACGGCACCCGCTCACGGCCCGCCGCGGCGACGATCGCCTGCACCTGCGCCACGCTGTCAGGCGCAAACAGGATCGGCGCCGTGCCGTGCCACCGCTGCCGCCAGTCGGTTTCCCACGGTGCGATATCGGTACGATCAGTGACGATCGCGCGATCGGGCAGGGTATCGGCGAGCGATTGTATGAGGCGGGTCTGGCGCGGGGTCATCGCCGCTTAATCGCGCGAATTCATCAAGGGTTCAAACTTCGATAGGCAGCGACGGGGGCCTATCCATGCTGATCCGCGCCTGCCCCATGCTTCCGCTGCTCATGGCTGCGCCCCTGGCAATCGCTGCCGGGCCGGCGGACGAGCGCTATGCGCAGCTGTCGACTCGCGAGCGGATCATCATTCGCATCCCGCGGCTGCCCGGGCCGTCGCGGGCGCAGCGCGCCGCGCCGGTCACCTGGGAGGAGAAGAAGGCGCCCAAATGCGTGCCGATGGACCGGCTGGCGAGCGCCAGCATCTCCCCGGACGGCGACATCGACCTGATCGTCACCGACGGGCGCCGGCTGCGCGCCAAGCTCGACCGTGATTGCCCGACACTGAATTTCTACGGCGGCTTCTACCTGAAGCGTTCCAAGGACGGAAAGTTCTGCGCCCGGCGCGACGTGTTGCGCACCCGATCGGGCCGACAGTGTGAAATAAGTCGCTTTCGGCTGCTCATCCCGAAGAATCCGTCCTAAAAAGCGGCCTTGCGCACCGCTCTACCTTGACATCGAAGGCACAATCGCGTCTCGCCCGCACGATAAAAGGGCAGCATCGACGCGCCTTCTTTTCAGGATTGCCATGAGCTTCGCCGACCTCGGCTTGTCAGAAGAACTCCTCCGCGCCGTCGGCGATACGGGCTATACCGACCCGACTCCGATCCAGGCGTCCGCCATCCCCAGCGTGTTGATGATGCGCGACATCATCGGGATTGCGCAGACCGGCACCGGTAAGACCGCGTCGTTCGTGCTGCCGATGATCGACATTCTGGCACATGGCCGCGCGCGCGCGCTGATGCCGCGCAGCCTGATCCTGGAGCCGACGCGCGAATTGGCCGCGCAGGTCGCCGAGAATTTCGAAATCTACGGCAAGTATCACAAGCTATCGATGGCGCTGCTGATCGGCGGCGTGCAGATGGGCGACCAGGTCAAGGCGCTGGAACGCGGCGTCGACGTGCTGATCGCGACGCCGGGCCGTTTGATGGACCTGTTCAGCCGCGGCAAGATCCTGCTCACCGGCTGCAGCATGCTGGTGATCGACGAGGCGGACCGGATGCTCGACATGGGGTTCATCCCCGATATCGAGGAAATCTGCACCAAATTGCCCAAGCAGCGCCAGACGTTGCTGTTTTCGGCAACGATGCCGCCGCCGATCAAGAAGCTGGCGGACAAGTTCCTCAGCAATCCCAAGACGATCGAGGTCGCCCGGCCGGCGAGCACCAACATCAACATCACCCAATGGGTGGTGCCGGTGAAGGGCGCGGCGTTCGAGAAAAGGGCGGTGCTTCGCCAGTTGCTGCGTGAAGAGGCCGTGACCACCGCGATCATCTTCTGCAACCGCAAGACGACCGTGCGGGAGCTGAACAAGAGCCTGAAGAAACACGGTTTTGCGGCGGGCGAAATCCATGGCGACATGGAACAGCCGGCGCGGATCGCGGAGCTGGAGCGGTTCAAGGCCGGCGATATCAATATCCTGGTCGCCTCCGACGTCGCGGCCCGCGGGCTGGACATCAAGGGTGTCAGCCACGTCTTCAACTTCGACGCGCCCTGGCATCCGGACGACTACGTCCACCGTATCGGGCGCACCGGGCGCGGTGGGGCGACGGGAATTGCCTATACGCTCGTTGGCCCGGACGACGCCGAGAATATCGAGAATATCGAGAATATCGAGAAGCTTACCGGCCAGAAGATCCAGCGTCGCACCGTCGTGGTGGAGGCCGAGGAGCAGGGCCGCCCGCCGCGTGCGCGGCGCCAGGGCAGCGATCGCCGGCGCTACGAACGGCCGGTGCCAGAGCGCAAGGCGGAAGCGCCCGTCGCGCGCGCGCCGCAGCCGCCGCGCGAGCAGGAGCGCGAGCAGGAGCGCGCGCCCGAGCGCAGCCGCCGGGCGCAGCCGCAGCGTCAGGACAGCCGGATCGACAGCGATGCCGGAGCGGATACGGGGTGGAACGGCCCGGTTCCGGCCTTCCTGAGCGTGTCGCTCGGCTCCTGACCGATGGTGGCCTGGCGCTACCGGGCTGCCGGACGCGCCATGCGACTTTACGCACGGATCGTCCGCCCGCGAACCTTTGGCGTTCGCGCGCTGGTGCTTGACCCTGCCGGACGCGTGGCGCTGGTCCGCCATCATTATATCGACGGATGGTATCTGCCTGGCGGCGGGGTCGATCGCGGAGAGAGCGCCGATGCGGCGATCCGACGCGAGCTGATCGAGGAAGTCGGGCTGCGCGCGGTCACCATCGCGGGGCTGCTAGGAGTGTATCACAACCGCGGCGAAGCGAAGGACGATCATGTCGTCGTCTATCGCTGCGTGGTGGATGACCCCGCGGCGCTGCGTGCGGCGGACCGGCGCGAGATTGCGGAGGCAGGCTGGTTTGCGCTCGATGCGCTGCCCGACGGTACCTCCCCGGCGACGCGGCGGCGGATCGACGAGCATCGCGCAGGGGCGCATGGCGTCGGCCGCTGGTAGTAGCGTCGCGCGAACACCAGGCCGACCACTTCCCGGCTACCAGCGCAGGCGCCGGCGGCGGATGGTCTCCGTCTCCTCGACCGTGTCCGCCTCCACCTCCCAGCTATGGTTTTCGACGATCCAGGCGTTCACCGGGCGCCCGTCACCATCGAGCGAGGGGCGGAAGCGGAAGCGCTCGCGGATCAGGCGGCACGTGATCGCATCAACGGTGGCGTTGCCGCTGGACCGGGTGACCACACAGTCGCGCACGCGCCCGTCGGTGGTGACGAGGTAGCGCACCCCGACTGTGCCATTGAACCCCGAGACGAACAGCGCCTCCGGCAGGTCGGACGTACTCATACGGCCGCGCAGGAAGCGGGGCGCGGTTTCCGGCGATCCGCCGCCGCTGCCATCGCCATCACCCGCCCCGCCGCTGCCAAATCCGTCGCCGCTGCCTCCAGCGCCCGTGCCGGGGCCACGGACGTCGGCCGAGCCGGACATGAAATCATTGGCCACATAGGGCCGCGGGGCGGCGACCACGGGCGGCGGCGGCGGGGGTGTCACGACGATCGGCGTCGGGGCGGCGACGGGCGCGGCGCGGCTGCGCAGGTTGGGCGCGGAGGCGCGGCCCTCCGGACGGGCGACCGTCGGGCGCGGCGGCGGGGGCACAGGTGGCGGCGGTGGTGGTGGCGGCGTCGGTTCGGCGGTGAACAGCTTCAGCCCATTCTCGACGGCTGTCGGGAACGACACGGCGAGGCCAGTGATCAGCGCATAGCCGAGCGCGAGTTGCACGATGATCGCGGCGCCCGCGCCAATCACGCGCTCCCGCGTCAGCCGCTGCCGATCGATCGTGCCATAGGCCATGCGCGGCACAACGCACGGGATCGCTGAACGGCTGCTGGCTCAGTCGCCGGAGTGCGGCGCGATCTGTGCCGCGAGCGCATCGTCGAGCGTCCGCGCGCGGATTGCGGCGGGACGCGCCATTACCCGATCGAGGTAGCGGGTGAACGCGGGGTCATCAGGCAGCGCCCCGGTCTGCCGCCCCCAGTCGATATGGCTGCCGACATAGACATCGGCGGCGGTGAAGCGATCGCCGGCGATATAATCATGCGCGCCGACGGCGGTGCGCAGCGTGCTCACCACCCGGTCGATGCTGCCATAGCCGAGCATGACCTGCTGCTGCGGTGTGGGGACCACGCCGAGGGCTGCATTGGTGCTCGCTGCCTCCAGCGGGCCGGCGGCGAAGAACAGCCAGCGGTAATAATCCGCCCGTTCCTCTGCCGTGGGGGCAAGGCCGGCGGCGGGAAAGCTGTCGGCGAGATAGGCGATGATCGCCGCCGCTTCGCTGACCACGCGGCCGTGGTGAACGATCGTCGGCACCTTTCCCATCGGATTGGCGGCGAGGAAATCGGCGGGCTTGTCCCCCCAGTCGACCAGCCGCACCGCATAGGGTGTGCCGACCTCCTCCAGCATCCAGCGGGCGATGCGCCCGCGCGACATGGGATTGGTGTAGAAGATCAGATCATCGGCCATCGTGTCTGCTCCCCGTGAGATTGGCGGGCGTCAGCGATCCAGATAGCGGTGGAGAAAGGCGGTGCTGCGCTGCCAGGCGAGATCGGCCGCCGCCTTGTCGTAGCGCGCGGCGGAGGTGTCGTTATTGAAGGCGTGATCGACGCCGGGATAGGTGAAGGCCTGTACCGGCTTGCCCGCTGCCTTCAGCGCCGCAACCCAGGGATCGCCGGTCTGCGCGACGCGGGTGTCCTTTTCGGCATAATGGAACATCAGCGGGATGGTGACGCGCGCCGCCTCGGCGGGAGCAGGGGCTGGGCCGTAGTAAGAGACGCCGGCGTCGATCCCCCCGGCCAGCGCCATGCGGTTGACGAACGCGCCGCCCCAGCAAAAGCCGATCATGCCGACCTTGCCCGTCGATTGCGGCAGGGTGCGCAGCTCATCGGCAAAGCCGCGCGCCTGCGCCAGCGGCAGATCATAATCGACCGTGCCGATCATCTCGCGCGCCTTGTCCTCATCAGCGGGCGTTCCGCCCTGCGGCGCGAGCAGATCGGGCGCGACGGCGAGGAAGCCGTCAAGCGCGAGCCGGCGGGTGACATCCTGGATGTGCGGCGTGAGCCCGCGATTTTCATGAATCACCAGAACCACGCCGCGCTTCGCCGCGGCAGGCCTTCCGGTGGCTGGGTCCTTCAGCATGGCGACATAGGCTCGGGCCGGCTTGTCAGCCTGCGTCCCCATGCGCATCTCGGTCAGCAGGCGCGGATCGGCCGGGTCGATGATCGTTGCGGCCGCGGGTGAGGCGGCGATGCCGGCAATCAGCGCCTCGGCCGCGACGGCGGAGCCGGCCAGCGCGGTCATCTGGCGCAGCAAGGTGCGCCGATCGCGATGCTCATGGGTGAAGGCGTCATAGAGCTGGACGGCGCGGTCGCGAAGGGACGGATCGGTCATGGCTTTCCCCCGAATCGGCGCCGGTAGGCGCGACGCCGCAGGCTAGCGGGAAGCGGCAGTCGAGGCGAGCGCGCGCCGGGCGTCATCGAATCGGACGTGCAACGAGTTTGGGCCGGGATCGTTACGGCGACATGGCTACCCGTTCTCATCCCGGTGCCGGAAGCACCGTCAACACGGCCGTGATCGCCGTCCTGATCGCCGCCGCGCTGCAGATCCTGACACCGGTGATGCCGGCGCTCGGCATTGGCGAGCCGATCGGATCGCAATCGGATTCGGTGCGAACGATCATCACGCCAGCGGGCTGGGCGTTCTCGATCTGGGGTGCGCTCTATACCGGGTCGACGCTGTTCGCGATTTACCAGGCGCTGCCGGCGCAGCGAAACAATCCGCTGATCGAGCGGCTGCGCTGGCCGGCGGCGGGCGCGTTCCTCGGCAATGCGCTCTGGGCGGCCTATACGCAGGTGTTCGGCCTGAGCGCGATTTCGGTGGTGATCATCGGCGCGACGCTTTTGTGTCTCCTGGTCTGCTATCGCACATTGTCCTCTGCCCGGCAGCTGACCACGGGTGAGCGCTGGCTGGCGTATCTGCCGCTTTGCGCACTGGCCGCGTGGCTGACGGTGGCGACGACCGTGAACATCGCCGCCGCGCTGCGCTACCATGGCGTCGAAGCAGGCGAATCGGCGCCGGTGATCGGCGCGATCATCGTGGTGGTGGCGGGCGCAATCGGCGCGACGGCGCTGGTGCGCGGGCGCGGCAACCTGCCCTATGCCGCGGTGTTCCTGTGGGCGCTGGCGGCGATCTTTGCCGCTGGCGGGCAGCAATCCTCGCTGGTCGCCGGCGGTGTCGCGGTGGCGGCCGTCCTGATCATCGGCGGGGCGATCGCGGGCGCACGACGCGCCCGCTGATCGCTGCGCTCGTCACAGGAGGCTCATCACAGGCCACTCATCACAGGCCGAAGCGGAAGCCGTAACCAAGCCCAAGCGTGAACTGCATCCGCCGCCCGCGCTCGCGCACCAGCGGGGAATCGCCGGGTTCGCCGCCGAGCCGATCGAGGCCGCTGAACAGCGTCAGCACGCTGCGCCGATCGAGCGGGTGGACGACCGAGCTGCCGACGCCGAACGATAAGAGCCCGCCGCCCGGCCGATAGGGCGCCAGGCCGGAACGCTGCGACTGCGCCGGATCGATCCCGAAATACGTGCGCATGTAATCCGCGCTGGCGATTGTCGCGCGCGGGCCGAAGCTGATGCTCGTGCGGCCGAGGCGTGCCTGATAGGCGATCGAGCCGTCGATCAGTACACCTTCATGCCCGCCAAAGCCGCGTCGTGCCTCCAGCCGGCCGCGCCACGGACCGACGCGCTTTTCGGCAAAGGCGCCGACTTCGGCCGCCGCGCTCACGTCGCCAAGGCCCAGCAGGGCGTCGCTGCCGCCGGTGATGAGGAAGGGCGATCCGCCGCGTTCCTCGTCGCGACCGAAGCGAATCTTGGCCAGCGGGCCGGCGCGCCAGCCGTCGCCGTTGATCGCATTCCAGCCCAGCCCCTCGGGGATCGAGGCGAAGATCACGTCCTTGTAGTTGAAGCGGAGGTCCGGGAAGAGCGACAGCGCCGTGTCGCGCGAGCCCTGCCAGACGGGGCTGAGCACCGGGGCGACGCCGATCGTCATGCTCCAGCCGTCGGCGCCGGGCAGGGCAGGCGGCCGGCCGGGGGGCGGGTCGCCCGGCGTCGTGTTCAGCGGCGGCGCCTCGACGATGGGTGGTGTCTGCACCGGCGCCTGGGCCTGAACGACCGCGGGAAGAGCAAAGGCGGTGGCGCCAAGGGCAAGCGCCGCGGCGGCGGGGAATGAGCGCATCAGCAATCCTCTCTCTGGCCGAGCGCCCGCGCCAGAAAGCAGGCTATACGAACGGCCTCAGTAAGTTGTGTGCAAACTAAGCGGTCGCCATGCAAAGACAATCGCTTATCCACAGCCGGACCGGGTCAGGCGCGGCAACATGGCTATAGCGACAGGGTCATGAAGCGGTTGTGCGGGCTTTCGGGATAGCCGCCGAAGGGCGGGCCATCGGTGAAGCCGGCGGCCTCGTACATGCGGTTGGCGGCGTCGAACATCGGCGCGGTGCCGGTTTCCAGGCTGACGCGTGTGTAGCCACGGGTGCGGGCAAGCGCGATCAGGTGCGTCAGCAGCGTGCGCGCAACGCCGCGACGCAGGTGGACCGGCGCGGTCCGCATCGACTTGATCTCGCCATGGTCGCTCGCCAGCGCGCGCAGGGCGGCAATGCCGAGCAGATCCTCGCCCTCCCACAATCCCCAGAAGCTGATGTCGGCATGACGCAGGCCGTCGACGTTCATCGCATGGGCGTTTTCCGACGGCGTCGAGGCGTGCGCCTCCGCCTGATGATGCGCCACCAGCGCGAGGACGCGCGGATCGTCCAGCCCGCCCTCGCGCAATTCCATCATCGCCCCGCGATCATTTCGTCCAGCACCTCAAGGCACGACACACCGAGGCGCGCGGATCGCTCTGGCGACCAGGCGAACTCGGGATCGGAGTTGGCGTCGTGATCCTTGAAGGGCATTTCGAGCGTGATGCTGACCGCGCCGAACCGCTCGGCGAGCTGGTTGGTGGACATCGAGAGATTGGCGCGGCCGGGCTGGGCGCGCTCATAGCCAAGCTCGGTCTGGAAATCGGGCGTGTGCGCCGCCAGGCGCCGGCCGAATTCGACGAAGGCATCACCCTGTTCGGGCTTGAGCGACGGAATGCCTTCGAACCCGGCGATGAAATTGGCGGCGATCGCTTCGTCGCCGTGCACGTCCATCGCGAAATCGACGCCCGTTTCGTCCATCGCGGCGAGGACATGATAGACCTCCGGGCTGCGCTCCAGCGTCGGGGTGTGCCATTCGCGGTTGAGGTTCACCCCGGCTGCATTGGTGCGCAGATGGCCCCGGCGCGTGCCGTCCGGGTTCATGTTGGGCACGACATGCACCGTCGCGGCCGACAGCAGCCGCTCCGCCGCCGGGCTGGTCAGCCAGTCGAGCACGCCGTCCATCCAAAATTCGGCCATCGATTCGCCGGGATGCTGGCGGGCGTAGAGCCAGACCTGCGTCTCGCCGGTGCCGAGGCGGAAATAGTCGATTGCCTGGCCATCGAGCGTGACACCCAGCTCGCGATGGGTGACGCCGGGCCGCGCGGCGATGCGCGCGACCAGATCGGCGTGCCGTTCCATCGTGTAGGGCGCGAAATACGCGAACCAGACGACCTGTGCGTCGCCGGTCCAGTCAAATTCCAGCACGCCATCGGCATAGCGCGTGTCGACCGTGCGCCACGCCTGCCGATCGGTCGAGGCGCGCGCGCGGTAACCGGGCCAGCCGAACGGATAGGCGGAGCCGCCCGCGTTCAGGATGCGGAACGTCAGGCGGCGTCCGGCCGCTCCGGCGACGCGGAAATAGAACCACTGGTAGAAATCGGACTCGGCGTCACGGACGATCTCCAGATCGACACGATCGCCCTGAATCCCAACGAGACGAATGTTGCCGCTGTCGAAGGCGGCGTTGATGCTGAGGGTCATGGCACCTCGATAGTGCGCCCGCTGTCGCCGGGAAAGCCGGAGAAGAGCGCGCGGGCCAGCCGGGCGGCAATCGCCGGGGTGTCGGCATCAGGGGAGGTGAGGTCGGTCAGCGACTGGGCCTGCCCCTCCCACACGGCATCGGGGCCGCGGCGGATACGTACCGACAATTCGGTCACCACGCCTTCGCGCGCGCCGCTGCCGCCGACCGGGAAGCTGACCCCCCCGCCAAGGCCGACGCCGCCGCCGCGCCCGCCGCTGATGCCGCCGCCACCCAGCCCGATCGACACCGGCGAGCGGCGCGGGGGCAGCATGCCCGGTGCGCGGCTGAACGACACCGTGGCAAGGAATTGCGGCGTCTGGCCGGGGGGCGGGGCGGTGAAGCCCAGGCGCAGCAATTCGGTCTGCACCGCGGCGGCATAGGTCTTGTACTCGATGCTGGCGGTGCCGCTGCCGGTCAATGGCTCGACCGCGATCGTGCCGCGATCGGTCATCGCGTCGAAATGGTAGCGCGTGGCCTGGACGGGAAAGCGAGTCGGCCCGGTGGCACAGCCGGAGAGGGCCGCGGCCAGCCCCGCGGCAATCATGATCTTGCGCATTTGCGTTCTCCCCACTGTCGTTACGCTGCTACAACGCATCGCGTGATCCCCGGCTCCGGCTTGACTTGCAAGGGGGCAGGCACTAGGCGGCCACGCTTTCCAGACACGCCCATTTATAGAAGCGAATCCGCCATGAAGATCCGCAACAGCCTGAAGTCGCTCAAGGACCGCCACCGCGACAACCGCGTCATCCGTCGTCGCGGCCGGACCTATGTCATCAACAAGACGAATCGCCGCTTCAAGGCCCGCCAGGGCTGATTCGAATGCGGCCGATTGCCGTTGTCTTCGACATCGGCAACGTCCTGTACGATTGGGACCCCAAGGTCCTCTACCGGCGCCTCATCACCGATGATGAGGCGCTGGACGTATTTCTGCGTGATGTCTGCTCCAAGGAGTGGCATTTCCAGCATGACGCCGGCCGCCCGTTTGCCGAGACGTCTGCGGAGCTGTGCGCGCAATTCCCGGATCATGCCGATCTGATCGCGCAATGGGGACCGCGCTTTTCGGAGCAGATCCCCGGGCCGATCGACGGCATGCCGGAACTGGTAGCCGCGCTGGACGAAGCGGGCGTGCCGCTGTTCGCGATCACCAACTTCAGCGACGAATTCTTCGCGCCCTTCCGTGAACGGGAGGCGGCGATGTTCGACCGGTTCCGCGACATCGTCGTGTCCGGCACGGAGAAGCTGGTGAAGCCGGACCCGGCGATCTACCATCTGGCGCTGGATCGGTTCGGGCTGAAGCCGGACGAGGCGCTGTTCGTTGACGACCGACAGGACAATGTCGATGCCGCGGCGGGCATCGGGATGCACGCCGTGCTGTTTACCGATGCCGCGACGCTGCTGCCCGAACTGACGCGCCAGGGGCTGCTTCCCTAGTCACGCCGTGATCGCCAAGTGCTGGTAACCGGCGCGCCGTCTACGCGCCGGCTCCGATCATTTGTGGCTGTGCAGTTCGTCGCCGATGATGCTGACGACGTGAAGCACGTTGGTGGCGCCCGGTGTGCGGAACGGAACGCCGGCCATGATGATGACCCGGTCGCCCGCGGCAGCAAGGCCGTGGCGCAGCGCCATTCGCTTCGACTTGGCCACCATCTCCTCGAACGAATCGACGTCGCGCGTGTGGACGGCGTGGGCGCCCCACAACATGCCGAGGCGACGCGCGGTTTCCATCTGCGGGGTCAGCACCAGCAGCGGGATCGACGGCCGCTCTCGCGCCACGCGGCGGGCGGTGGAGCCGGAGGTGGTGAAGCAGATGATCGCCTTTGCCGACACCGTGGTGGCGATGTTCTTGGCCGCTTCCGCCAGGGCGTCCGCAGTGGTCGGATCGGGGCGGGTTTCGGTGAAGCGCACCCGATCGCCATGCATGGGATCGCGTTCGACGGACGTGCCGATGGCATCCATCATCGCCACCGATTCGACCGGCCAGTCACCCGCGGCGCTTTCCGCCGACAGCATGATCGCATCCGCGCCGTCGTACACCGCGGTTGCGACGTCCGAGACCTCGGCGCGGGTCGGGGAGGGCGACTTGATCATCGATTCCAGCATCTGCGTCGCGACCACCACCGGGCGACCGAGCCGGCGGGCGGTCTCGACGATTCGCTTCTGAAGCGGCGGAACGGCCTGGGGCGGCAGTTCGACGCCGAGGTCACCGCGCGCGACCATCACACCGTCGCACAGCTCGACAATCTCCTCCAGCCGGTCGATCGCGGCGGGCTTTTCGATCTTGGCCATCAGCGCGGCCTTGCCGCCGATCAGCTTGCGCGCCTCGGCCAGATCCTCCGGCCGCTGCACGAACGACAGCGCGATCCAGTCGACGTGCTGGTCAATCGCGAAGGCGAGGTCGGATCGGTCCTTGTCGGTCAGCGCCGCCATCGGCAGCACCACGTCGGGTACATTCAGCCCCTTGTTGTTGCTGAGCGTGCCGCCGACCTCGACATTGGTGATGATCCGGTCCGCCTCGTGATCGATGACACGCAGGACAAGCTTTCCGTCATCGAGGAGCAGGCGCGCGCCCGGTTCGACGGCGGCAAAGATTTCCCGGTGCGGCAGTTCGACGCGGGACGCGTCGCCCGGCGTGGGATCGCGGTCGAGCACGAAGGTGGCGCCATGCGCCAGTTCGACACGGCCGGCGGCGAAGCGGCCGACGCGCAGCTTGGGGCCCTGCAGGTCGGCAAGGATCGTCGTGGGGCGGCCATAGCGTTTCTCCAGCGCGCGGATCGCCTGGATCACCTCCACCTTGGATGCCTGGTCCCCGTGGCTCATGTTGACGCGAAAGGCATCGGCACCCGCGAGGAACAGCTTCGCAATCATGTCGGGCGTGTTGCTCGCCGGGCCGAGCGTCGCGAGCACGCGGACCTGCCGGCTGCGACGAATGATCGATCGTGTCATGTAAACGGTTACTCCGCTTTGCCGCGCGATGCCCTAGTCCTTATCTCGTCACGATCAACTGTGGAGAAGACAATGGACCCGATCGACGCGATCGACGATGCCGCCGCCGCTGCCGCATTCCGCCGGCTGGTACGCCATCTGCGGCACCGGAGCGATGCGCAGAATGTCGACCTGATGGGGCTGGCCGGTTTCTGCCGCAACTGCCTGTCCGACTGGGTAGGCGAGGCGGGCGGGCTGCCGAAGGAGGAAGCGCGCACCGCAATCTACGGCATGCCCTATGCGCAGTGGAAGGCCGAGCATCAGCAGGAGGCGACCCCCGAACAGTTGCGCCGCATGGAAGAAAGCGTCGCGAAGAACGCCTGACGGGCGGTTTGCGCAACTTTCCTGCCTTTGCGCGCTTGTCGGGCACGGGTTGTTTCTTCTACCGCCGGCGGCGTCAAACAATGCGCCGCGCGTGAAGCGGCGCCGAGGGGGGTAGGGGAACGATGAAGAAGATGATCGCGACCGCGTTGCTGGCGGCCGTCAGCGTGCCGGCCATGGCGCAGACCGCGCCGGCACCCGCGGCCGCCCCGGCGGTGACCTATATCCACGCCGGCGCTTTGCTCGACCGGCCGGGCCAGGCGCCGCGCGGCAACAGCACGATCATCGTGCGTGACGGCAAGATCGTCGAGGTACGTGACGGCTTCGTCCCGCCAGAGGGCGGCGCGAAGCTGGTGGCGCTCAATGACAAGTTCGTGCTGCCGGGGTTGATCGACCTTCACGTCCACCTGATCGGCATCGGCGGCGATCCGATGCGCGCACGCCTGACCGCGCTCAACACCGAAGGCGCCGACGACGTGCTGTATGGCGCGGGTAACGCCAAGGCGACGCTGAACGCCGGTTTCACCACCGTTCGCGACCTCGGCGGTGAGCCGCGCAGCATTCGTGCGCTGCGCGATGCGGTGGATCGCGGCGACGTGGTCGGCCCGACGATCGTTAATGCGGGTACCGCGATCTCGGTCACCGGCGGGCATGGCGATCCGCTCAATGGGCTGGCCGAACCGTTCGCCCATGCGGTGAAAGAGACGGTTGAGAATACCTGTGACGGGCCGTCGGATTGCGTACGCGCGACGCGGCGGCAGATCGGGCTCGGCGCGCAGGTGATCAAGATCACTGCGACCGGCGGCGTCCTCTCCAACGTGTCGGGCGGGCTTGGCCGCGCCTTCACGCCGGAGGAAATGAAGGCGATCGTCGACACCGCGCACAATCTGGGCCGCAAGGTGGCGGCGCACAGCCATGCCGCCGAGGGTACCAAGGCGGCGCTGGCGGCGGGCGTCGATTCGATCGAGCACGGCAGCTTCATCGACGACGAGGCGATCGCCGCGTTCAAGAAGACGGGCGCTTATCTGGTTCCGACCGAGATCGCCCCGGTTGCTGCCGTGGCGCAGGCGCGTGCCGGTGCACTGCCGCCCGCGACCATCCCCAAGGCCGAGGCCGCTGCCGCTGCGATGCAGGAAAGCCACCGCCGGGCGTACAAGGCAGGCGTGAAGTTCGCCTTCGGCACCGACAGCGGCGTCTCCAAACATGGCGACAATGCGCAGGAATTCGCGCTGCTGGTGGAAAAGGTCGGCATGACCCCCGCCGACGCGATCCGCAGCGCGACCGTCACGGCCGCCGAAGTGCTGGGTCAGGGCAATGTGATCGGCACGATCGAGCCGGGCAAGCAGGCCGATATCATCGCCGTCGACGCATCGCCGCTGTCCGACGTGCGCCAGCTGGAGCGTGTCCGCTTCGTCATGCGCAAGGGGGCAGTCGCCAAGCCGCTCGCCGACTGAAGTTCGCCGATTTCGATTTGATTGGGGCGGCGGCATCCCATAGGAGCCGCCGCCGCAACCGATAGTCCGGCAATTGCGCCGCCGCCCCACCCGCGATTCGCGCGTGAAGCGGCGGTGCTTCACTTTTGGGGTTTTCAAGATGGCTGAAGAACGCGGCGAGGGCATGGGCGGCGGTCAGGTGGCGGCGGACGAGCTGCGCCTGCTGATCGAGCGCGCCGAGCGGCTCGAAGAAGAGAAAAAGGGCATCGCCGACGACATCAAGGACGTGTTCGCCGAGGCGAAGAGCCGCGGATACGACCCCAAGGCGATCAAGAAGATCATGTCGATCCGCAAGAAGAAGCGCGAGGAATATCAGGAAGAGGAAATGATCCTCGAGACGTACATGCAGGCGCTCGGCATGCTCTGAGCCGCCCGGCTCGTGAACGTCACAAAAATTGGGCTGAGGCGGCCGGCATGAAGACCATCATTCTTGTCCTGTCGCTTCTGCTGCCTGCCGCAGCGGCACCGGCCGTTGACCCTGCGGCGGGCTTTTGCGCCCGCATGGCGGCGCAGCATGGGATGAAGCTGGCCAGCCAGCCGAACGGCAAGCCCGCCTATGAGGCGCGTGCGCTGAAGGGCTTGGGCGTGGCGCTGTTCGGCGGGTCGACGATGGTCGGCATGCAGCTGAGCCCGCCCGACGACCCCGCTGCAATCGGCGACCCTGCGCGCTTCGCCGATGCGTGCAAGCTGAGCGCGGGGCGAGTGGCCTGCAGGATCAGCGGCCCGTCGAGATTCGAGATGACGGTGGGCGAGCATGCCGCCACCACCGACGCGGCGCCTGGCGAGCAGGCCGAAGTCAGCATGGCCAAGAACCGCATCCGCTGCGAGGAACGCTGACCGCCCCCCGAACGAAGGCTAGGCAGCCTCCGCCGGCGCCGTCGTCCAGCCGAGCCGCGCGATGGTGATCGATCGCTTGCCCGACAGATCGGTGCGGGTGACGATGAGGTCGCGGCTTTCGATATAGCCCATCAGCCGCCGCACGCGGCCGAGCGATGATGTGCCGTACGTCTCCGCCAAGGCGGCATCGCTGGGGCAGGGCGCGCCCTCACGCGCCGCCTTGGCGACAAGCAGGAATGGCCCGACCATCTCGTCCTGCAGCGTGCCGGCGAGCGCGATCACCTCCGCCCATTCGGGATCGGCGATGTCGAAGATGCCGGCGCGCGCGCACGACAGGCGACGGGAGAAATCGCCCAGGTCGATGCCCGATCGCGACAGGCCCTGCATCCGGCAGCGGACCTGGAAATCCTGGAACAAGACCGACGCCGGGCGGCCCGCGGCATCGGCATCCTCGACGATCGCGCGCAGCACATCGGCGATGATCGCCGCGACTTCCTCCTCGCTGCGCTCCGGCTCGGGCGGCAGCGGGGCGGGGCGCGCCATGTCGGCGATGATCTCCTCCGCCGGCACGCGGCGCGGGCGGGCCTCGAACGCCATCGGCAGCTGGGGCGCTGCCTCCGGCTCGGGTTCGGCGAAGATCAGCTCCTGAAGGTCCGCCGGCGGGGCGGAGGGGAGCGGTGTCAGCTTAGGGCTGCCGCTGCGCGCGCTGGTTTCCACCGCGCCGATCTTCACCGTCTTGGGACGGCGGCAGACCGCGGGGCCGAGCGCGAGGAACGTGCCGCGCGGAAGATCGCGGATCGATTCGGCCTGGCGGCGCTCCATGCCCAGCAGGTCGGCGGCGCGCGCCATGTCGATATCGAGGAAGGTGCGGCCCATCAGGAAGTTCGACGCTTCGGCCGCGACGTTCTTGGCCAGCTTTGCGAGTCGCTGGGTCGCGATAACCCCGGCGAGGCCGCGCTTTCGGCCGCGGCACATGAGGTTGGTCATCGCCGAGAGTGACGCGCGGCGCACCTCCTCCGCCACTTCGCCGCCGGTGGTAGGTGCGAACAGCTGCGCCTCGTCCACCACGACCAGCGCGGGGTACCAATGTTCGCGCGGGGCATCGAACATCGCCGACAGGAACGTGGCGGCGCAGCGCATCTGCCCCTCCGCCTCCAGCCCCTCAAGGCTGAGCACCACTGAGGCGCGATGTTCGCGCAGGCGCCCGGCGATTCGCGCAATCTCCCGCTCGGCATAGTCCGCCGCCTCGATCACGACATGGCCATAAGCGGGGCCAAGCGTCACGAAATCGCCCTCCGGGTCGATCACCACCTGCTGCACCTGCCCGGCCGACCGCTCCAGCAGGCGGCGCAGCAGGTGCGACTTTCCGGACCCGGAATTGCCCTGAACAAGCAATCGGGTGGCCAGCAATTCCTCTAGGTCGATCAGGACCGGCGCGCCCGAGGCATCGGCGCCCATGTCCACCGCTATCGTCATGCGATGCGTTTGGCCGAAACCGGCCCCGGGGGGCAAGGGTTTGCGTGCATTGCGGATATCGTGGAGGTTCGCCGGGCAGCTAGCCGGGAGCAGATCATGCACGGGCATCGCGCGGATATCGAGGAACTGGCCCACCATCTGCTGGGCAAGCCGGTGGAGGCGCTGGACGAGGAAGAGCAGCGAGTCCTGGCAGCGATCGCGTCTGGCACCATCGGCGTACGCGATGCATCCGACGTGGCCGAGGAGCAGGCGACATTTGGCGAGCGGCTGGCCGACCGGGTCGCCGAGATCGGCGGATCCTGGGCGTTTATCGGCGCCTTCACCGCCGTCCTGCTTGGCTGGATGGTGCTCAACAGCAATGTGCTGGGGCGGATGGGGCTGGTGTTCGATCCCTATCCCTACATCTTCCTCAATCTGATGCTGTCGACGCTCGCGGCGGTGCAGGCGCCGATCATCATGATGAGCCAGAACCGGCAGGCGGCGAAGGACCGGCTGACCGCGGCGCTGGATTATGAGACGAACCTGCGCGCGGAGCTCGAAATTCTGCGGCTCCACCGCAAGATGGATCAGGATGTGATCGTGCGGCTGGAACGGATCGAGGCGCTGTTCCTGGAAAAACGCGCCTCCTGATGAGCGCAGCGACTTGAGCAGGGCGCCCAACCTTCGCTAGAGGCGCGCACATGGCAGGTCATTCCAAGTTCAAGAACATCATGCACCGCAAGGGTGCACAGGATAAGAAGCGTTCGGGCATGTTCTCGAAGCTTTCCCGTGAAATCACCGTCGCGGCAAAGATGGGATTGCCTGATCCGGACATGAATCCACGCCTGCGCGCAGCAGTGAATGCCGCCAAGGCGCAGTCGATGCCGAAGGACAATATCCAGCGCGCGATCGACAAGGCGAGCCGCAGCGACGCCGAGAATTACGAGGAAATCCGCTACGAGGGCTTCGGTCCCGGCGGCGTCAGCCTGATCATCGAGGCACTGAGCGACAACCGCAACCGCACCGCCACCAACGTACGCACCGCGGTGAGCAAGAACGGCGGCAACCTTGGCGCGTCGGGCTCCGTCAGCCATGGTTTCGACCGCATGGGCCTGATCAACTATCCGGCAAGCGCGGGCGACGCGGACAAGGTGTTCGAGGCCGCGCTGGAAGCGGGCGCGGAGGACGTGACGTCGAGCGAGGACGGCCACGAGATCTGGACCGCGCAGGGCGACCTTCACGAAGTCGTCAAGGCGCTCGAGCCGGTGCTGGGTGAAGCGGAGAGCGCGAAGCTCGCGTGGCGGCCGCAAACGATGGTGTCGGTGGACGAGAATGACGCGGCGACGCTGTTCAAGCTGATCGACGCGCTCGACGATGATGACGACGTCCAGCAGGTGTGGGGCAATTACGAAGTGTCCGACGAGGTGATGGCGAAGCTGGGCTGATGGCCCGGCGATGATCATCCTCGGCCTCGACCCCGGCCTCGGCACCACCGGCTGGGGGGTGATCGCGGCGGAAGGGAACCGGCTGCGGCACGTTGCCAACGGGCAGATCCGCACCGACCCCTCCATGCCGCTGCCGCGCCGGCTGGCGAACCTCTATGCCGCGCTGATCGACGTCATCCGCACCGAGCGGCCGGACAGCGCGGCGGCGGAAGAAGTGCTGGGCAACACCAATGCCCAATCGACGCTGAAGCTGGGGCAGGCGCGCGGCGTGGTGCTGCTTGCCGCAGCCGGCGCGGGGCTCGACATCGGTGAATATCACCCGTCCACGGTCAAAAAGGCGGTGGTTGGCACCGGCGGCGCGGAAAAGCGCCAGATCCAGGCTATGATCGGGGTGTTGCTGCCCGGCGCGAAAGTCGCGGGCCCGGACGCCGCCGACGCGCTGGCGGTGGCGATCTGCCATGCGCACCACCGCGCGAGCGCGGCGGGGATGATGCGGCGACTGCAAACCGGCGGCTGACACCTGCGCATTGCGAGCGCCGGGAGTTGGCCCGTCGTCGCCGAGGCGCTACGGTTCGGGCGACATGACGGACCAGCATCGGTGATCGCCTACCTCAAGGGTATTCTCGCCAGCACGAGTGCGGACGCGGCCGTGATCGAGGTCAATGGCGTCGGCTATCTGGTTGGTGCGTCGTCGCGCACACTCGCGGCGCTAGGGCCGATCGGCGAAGCGGTTCTCATCCATACCGAAATGCTGGTAGGCGAGGATTTCCAGCGGCTGGTCGGTTTTGCGAGCGCCGAGGAGCGCGACTGGTTTCGCCTGCTCACGGGTGTTCAGGGCGTGGGCGCACGCGTCGCACTGGCGATCCTGTCGGCGCTCGAGCCGGCCGAGCTCAACCGGGCAATCGCGGCGCAGGACAAGGTGATGGTGGCACGCGCCAATGGCGTTGGACCGAAGCTGGCCGAGCGGATCGTGCGCGAGCTGAAGGACAAGGCGGGCGGGATCGTTCTGGGCCCGGCCGCGGCCGCGCAGGCGATGCCAATCGGTGCCGCGGCGGATGCGGTGTCGGCGCTGCTCAACCTCGGCTTCCGCCCGGTGGAGGCAACCGCGGCGGTGGCCGCGGCAGAAGAGGAGCTGGGTGCGGGCGCCACGCTGGACGCGCTCGTCCGGCTGGCGCTGCGCAAGGCGGGGAAGTGAGCGGCCGCGCGGTCGCGGTCTACAGCCTGAAGGGGGGCGTCGGCAAAACAACGCTTGCCGTTAACCTGGCCTGGGCGGCCGCGACGCTGTCGGCGCGGCGCACCTTGCTCTGGGATCTCGATGGGCAGGCAGCGGCGACCTGGATCCTGGGGCATGACGGGGGAGGGCGCGAGGCCGATGCCGCGATCCGCCGCGAGATCGATCCGCGCCGGCTGATCCGGCCGACCGCCCTTGACCGGCTCGACCTGCTGCCGGCCGATGCCTCGCTGCGCACGCTGGACCTTGCCTTTCACGCCATCGACAAGAAGCGCCGGCTGACCCGCCTCGTCGAGGATCTCGCGGGTGATTACGACCGGATCATCATCGATTGTCCGCCTGGGCTGACCGACACGTCGGATCAGGTGATGCGCGCGGCCGATCTGGTGGTGGTGCCGGTCATCCCCTCCCCGCTGTCGCAGCGCGCGCTCGACACCATCGCGGCGCACGTCACGCGCAAGAAGGGGCCGAAGGTGACGCTGGCGCCGGTCTTCTCCATGGTCGACCGACAGCGGGCACTTCACCGTGAGGCCTTGCAGCAGCATCCCGACTGGCCGGTCATTCCGATGACCAGCGCGTTCGAGGCGATGAGCGTGCGCCGCGCGCCGCTGGGTGCCTACGCCCCGCGCGGCTCCGCCGGCGTGGAAGCAATATCGGACCTGTGGCGCCGGATCGAAACTACGCTATCGGAGATCCGATGACCGATATCGATCGCCTGATCACGCCCACGCGCCGCGTCGAGGATGCCGATGCGGCGCTGCGCCCCAAGCGGCTGGACGAATTTGTCGGCCAGGCGGCGGCGCGCGACAATCTGCGCGTGTTCATCGAAGCGGCGAAATCGCGCGGCGACGCGCTGGACCATGTGCTGTTCTTCGGTCCGCCCGGGCTGGGCAAAACGACGCTGGCGCAGATCGTTGCGCGCGAGATGGGGGTGGGTTTCCGCGCGACGTCGGGCCCGGTGATCGCCAAGTCGGGCGATCTTGCCGCGCTGCTCACCAATCTCGAGGATGGCGACGTACTGTTCATCGACGAGATCCACCGGCTGCAGCCCGCGGTCGAGGAAGTGCTGTACCCGGCGATGGAGGACCGCGCGCTCGACCTGATGATCGGCGAGGGGCCGTCGGCGCGCAGCGTCCGGATCGATCTGCCGCGATTCACGCTGGTGGGCGCGACGACGCGGCAGGGGCTGCTGACGACGCCGCTGCGCGACCGGTTCGGCATCCCGATCCGACTGCAATTCTATACGGTGGAGGAACTGACCAGGGTGGTGACGCGGGCGGCTGCGCTGCTGGATCTGCATATCGCACCAGATGGCGCAGCCGAGATTGCGCGCCGATCGCGCGGGACACCGCGTATCTCCGGGCGCTTGCTGCGCCGGGTGCGCGATTTCGCCAATGTCGCGGGCGTGGTCGAGGTTGATGCGGTCGCGGCCGATCGCGCGTTGAACCGGCTGGAGGTCGACAGCTTGGGTCTCGACGCGATGGACCGCCGCTACCTGACGATGATCGCGGACATTTATCGCGGCGGCCCGGTCGGCGTGGAGACGCTGGCGGCGGGCCTGTCCGAGCCGCGCGACACGATTGAGGAAGTGATCGAGCCGTATCTGATCCAGCTTGGCCTCGTCGCTCGGACGGCGCGAGGCCGGGTGCTGAACGCGGGCGGCTGGAAACACCTAGGGCTCAACCCGCCTGCGGGCAGCCAGGACGGTTTGTTCGACTGAACGGGAGCCGTCGGTCGACCGCAGCGTTTGTTCGTTCAACAGCAAGAGGACCACGATGACCCACACGCCGCCGGTACCGCCAGGCAACCAGTCCCCGTTCCCGATCCAGGAGCCGCCGCACACGCCGACGACGCCCGAAGCGCCGAGCGCCAAGCAGGAGTCGGGCAAGCCTGACTCCGTGAAGCCCGACGCCGCGAAGGCAGCGGGCAGCGACGAATGGGCCGCGCCGGCGAAGCGTCGCTGGTCGCTGGGCAAGATCGCCGGCGCGACCGCCGGCATCGGTGCGATCGCGATCGGCGTCGCGGCGGTGCTGTTCCCGCGTGACAGCGCGCCGGAGCCCAAGAAAAAGAAGCGGAAGAACTGATGTTTGCTGCGGTGCCACGCAACAAATGTTGCGTGGCACCCGGCCCTGTCGCCTGCTAGCCCCTTTATCATGCTTTCTGCCGCCGCTTCCGCCCGCGAGATCCTCGTCAATCTCCATGACGTGATGGCGGCGCGGTCCAACGCGCAAGCCAAGCTGAACCAGGTCGTCGACATTATCGGCGAGGCGCTGAACAGCGAAGTCTGTTCGATCTACCTCCTGCGCGAAGGCGTGCTGGAGCTGTTCGCGACGCGCGGCCTGTCGCCTGATGCGGTTCATGTGACCAAGCTGGCGTTGGGCGAGGGCCTGGTCGGCACCATCGCGCAGAACAGCGAGGTGCTGAACCTCGACGAGGCGGCAAGCCACCCGGATTTCGCCTACAAGCCGGAGACCGGGGAGGATCGCTTCCACAGTTTCGCCGGCGTGCCGATCATCCGGCGCGAGCGCTCGGTCGGCGTTCTGGCGGTGCAGCATGCGGAGCCGCGCCGCTATGCCGATGTTGAGATCGAGGCGCTGCAGACAGTGGCGATGGTGCTGAGCGAGTTGATCGCGAACGCAGGGCTGATCGACCCCGCCGGTGTGCGCGACCGGCCGCAATCCTCCACCGCGAGCATCCGGCTGACCGGACAGAAGCTGGTCGAGGGAATGGGCGCTGGCTACGCCGTGTTCCACCAGCCGCGCATCCACATCGAGCACACGGTCGCCGAGGACGTCGAGGCGGAGCGGCACCGGGTCTATGCCGCGTTCGACAAGATGCGCGAGCAGATCGACAAGATGACCCGCGAGGCCGAATTTGGCGGCGGGGGCGAACATGAGGAGGTGCTCGAGACCTACAAGATGTTCGCCTATGACGAGGGCTGGTCGCGGCGCATCAACGAGGCGATCGACAGCGGCCTGACTGCCGAAGCGGCGATCGAGCGCGTGCAGCAGCGCACCCGCCAGCGCATGCGACAGATTGACGATCCGCTGCTGGCGGACCGGATGCACGACCTGGAGGACCTGTCGAACCGGCTGCTGCGCATCGTGTCGGGCCAGATGGGAACGGCGGCGCAGCTCGGGCTGCGGCAGGATGCGATCCTGATCGCGCGCAACCTGGGTCCGGCCGAGCTGCTTGAATATGATCGCCGCCGATTGAAGGGCGTGATCCTGGAAGAAGGATCGCTGACGGCGCACGTCACGATCGTCGCGCGTGCAATGGGCGTCCCAGTGCTGGGCCGGGTGCGCGAGGTGCGGCGGCAGATTTCCGAGGGCGACCTGCTGCTGCTCGACGTCAACGAGGGGTCGGTCGTGGTGCGCCCGTCGAGCGCGATGGAGGAAGCGTTCGACGCCAAGCTGGCGCTGCGGCAGAAGCGGCGCGCGGCCTATGCCGCGCTGCGCGACGTGGCGCCCACCACTAGGGATGGCCATCGCGTGACCGTCATGGTCAACGCCGGGCTGCGCGACGACGTGGGCGCGCTGGATGTGACAGGCGCGGACGGGATCGGGCTGTTCCGCACCGAATTCCAGTTCCTCGTCTCCGCCACCCTGCCGCAGCGCGAACGCCAGCAGCGATTGTACCGCGAGGTGCTGGACGTGGCGGACGAGCGCCCGGTGGTCTTCCGCACGGTCGACATCGGCGGCGACAAGGCGCTGCCTTATCTGATCCAGCATGACGGCGAGGAGGAAAATCCCGCCATGGGCTGGCGCGCGCTTCGCCTGGCGCTGGAGCGCAACGGGCTGATGAAGGCGCAGGCGCGTGCGCTGCTGGAAGCGGCGGCGGGGCGCACGCTCAACGTCATGTTCCCGATGGTCAGCGAGGCGTGGGAGTTCGCCGAGGCGCGCGCGCTGTTCGAGCAGCAGCGCGCCTGGGTTGCCTCGCGCCATCGCCGGCTGCCCAATGAGGTGCGCTACGGCGCGATGCTTGAGGTGCCGAGCCTCGCTTATCAACTCGACCTGTTGTTGCCGCAGGTCGATTTCCTGTCGATCGGCACCAACGATCTGACGCAGTTCCTGTTCGCTGCCGACCGTGCCAATCCCAAGCTGGCGGAGCGATATGACTGGCTTTCCGCCTCCATCCTCCGCTTCATCGGCTCGGTCCTTGAGCCGTCGCGCATTGCCGGGGTTCCGGTCGCGGTGTGCGGCGAGATGGGCGGGCGACCGCTGGAGGCGATGGCGCTGATCGGGATCGGGATCGATCGTTTCTCGATCACCCCGGCAGCGGTCGGCCCGATCAAGGCAATGGTCCGCACGCTCGATCGCGCGGCCGTGACGGCCGAGATGACGCGGCTGCTGGCGGCGCCGCCGCACGATCTTCGCGCCGCGCTGACGCAATGGGCCGAGGCCAACGGCGTCGAGCTGGGGTGAGCGAAGGGCGCTGAACGGAGCGCCAGCGCCGATCAAAAGACGTGTGGCTCGATTGACACAGGTATCGCGCTCTGTGAGACGTGCGGGCGGGGACGGACGGGGCAGTCCGCCCGAAGCGGAGAAGCGAATGACTGAGGCCGAGCGCGGCGATAACGCGACGCTCTTCCCGCAACCTGTTGGTGATAGGCTGCGCGCGGCCCGCGAGCAGCAAGGCATGTCACTGGCGGAGATTGGCGCGCGCACCCGTGTGCCGCTGCGCCACCTGGAGGCGATCGAGGCCTCGAACTACGGCGCGCTGCCGTCGCCGACCTATGCGGTCGGCTTCGTGCGCGCCTACGCCCGCGCGGTGGGCGAGGATGAGGTGGCGCTGGCCCGCGACGTGCGCGTCGAGGCGCTGAAAGCACCGCGCACAACGCCGCAATATCAGCCCTATGAGATCGCCGATCCGGCGCGCGTGCCCAGCCGCGGGCTGGTGGTGGTGGCGGCCGGATTGGCGCTGGCCGTCGCGGTGCTTGCAGTGCTGTGGTTTGCGAGCGGGCTGTTCCGCGGTGGCGACGACGCGCCGGAAGCGGCGCCCTCGGTCGCGGTCGCCGTTCCGGCCGCGCAGCCCACGCAGGCGGCGCGCCGTGCCGACCAGGTCTCGCTGGTGGCGACCGACGAGGTGTGGCTGCGGGTCTATGATGCGGCCGACAAGACGCTGTACCTCGGCACGATGAAGCCGGGCGAGCGCTATGACGTGCCGGCGGACGCCAATGATCCGAAGATCAACGTGGGTCGCCCCGACAAATTGCAGGTGACGCTGAACGGCTCCGCATTGCCCCCGCTGGGCAGCGGCGCGCGGCCGATCAAGGACGTGCCGGTCGGCGCCGCGGCACTTGCCGCCCGGATGGGCGGGGAAGATGCGCCGGCACCGGCGGCATCGCCCGCTTCACCTCCGGCAGTGGTCGGTGCGCGCACCAGCACCGCCGTTCCGCCGGCCTTCGCCACGTCAGCGGCTGGGGTGGCTGGTGCGGAGACTGGCGCAGGAACCAGCGCTCCCGCAAACTGATCGGCCTTAAGGCTGGCGACAGGCAGGCGTGTATAGTTATAGCGCGATATTAACCTGTTTCCGGGGGCATGGACTGATGCGTAGGTTCCTCATTGTCGCGTTGATGTCGGCCGCGGCGACGCCGGTCGCGGCGCAGTCCGGCCTCGAGGGCCGGGTCGGCAAGCTCGAGAGCGAAATGCGCGCGGTGCAGCGCAAGGTGTTCCCGGGCGGGGCAGGCGCGTATCTCGAGCCGCAGGTGCGCGCGCCGCAGTCGGCACCCGAGGAGATCGGCGCACCCGCCTCCAGCGCAGTGCTGGATCTGACCCAGCGCGTGTCCTCGCTGGAACAGCAGCTCGCGACGATGACCGGGCAGATCGAGCAGACGCAATATCGCATGCGCCAGCTCGAAGACCAGTTCGCCGCCTATAAGCGGACGACTGATGCGCGGCTGGACAGCGGCGCGGGTGACGCGGGGCTCGATAGCACCGGCACGGGCGGGCCGGTGGTTCCGCCGCCGCCGCGGGCAGCCGCTCCGGCAGGCGGAGCGAGCAACCAGGCGCGTGGCGGTGGCAGTCTGGAGGGGCAGGTCGCCGGCACCGCCGGGGCCAGCAAGCCGGCGGCCGCCGCGGCGGGCGGGATCGAGAAGCCGTCGACGGGCAAGGCGGACGAGGACGAATACATCTATGGCTACCGCCTGTGGGCGGCGAAGCGCTATCCCGAGGCGGCTGATCAGCTGAAGAAGGTGGTCGCGACTTATCCCAAGTCCCGCCGCGCCAGCTATGCCCAGAACCTGCTGGGCCGATCCTATCTCGACGATGGCAAGCCGAGCCTTGCGTCGATCGCCTTCTACGACAATTACAAGAAATATCCCGATGGGGAGCGCGCGCCCGAGAGCCTCTATTATCTGGGGCAGGCGCTGCTGAAGCTCAACAAGCCGGCAGACGCGTGCAAGGTGTATAACGAGCTGACCGACGTCTATGGCGACAAGATCGGGCAGGGGATGAAGGACAACGTCGCGCGCGCGCGCACTTCCGCCAAGTGCAAGTAGTCTTGTGGCCGACCATCCCGAAGTCGTCCGGCTTCGCCAGGATCTGATCGCGCTCACCCGCGAGGTGCCGAGCCGCGATCGTCCGATCGGCGTGGCGGTGTCCGGCGGGCCGGACAGCATGGCGCTGTTGGTACTGGCGGCGCTTGCCTTCCCCGACGCGGTCGTCGCGGCGACCGTCGACCACGGCTTGCGGCCGGAGGCGGCGGAGGAAGCGCGGATGGTCGGGCGGGAGGCGGCCACATTGCGCGTGCCGCACGACATCCTGGCGGTGAGCGCGCCGATCGAGGGGGCGAGCGTCCAGGCCCGCGCGCGTGAGGGCCGCTATGAGGCGCTTGCGGCCTGGGCGGAGCGTCGCAACGCGATGGCGATCGCCACCGCCCATCATGCCGATGACCAGGCCGAAACGTTCCTGATGCGCGCCTCGCGCGGGTCGGGCGTGACGGGGCTTGCCGCCATCCGCCCGGCGACGACGATCAGCGGGGCAGCGGTGGTGCGACCCTTGCTGTCGTGGCGGCGTGCCGCGTTGCGTGCCACCGTCCGGCGGGCGGGGCTGCCGTTCATCGACGATCCCGCCAATCACGACCTCAGGCACGATCGCACCCGCTTTCGCCAGCTGCTCGACCGCAACGAATGGCTCGATCCGCCAGCGCTCGCGCGCACCGCGGCGGCAGTGGGGGAGGCGGAGCGTGAGCTGGCGGAAATCGCCGCGCTGTTCTGGCGCGGCCGGGCCGAGATCCGCGACGAGGGCGTCACGCTGAATCCTCAGGGATTGCCGCGCGACACGCTGCGCCGGCTGGCGCGGCGGGCGATCATCGTGGTGCGGGCTGCGGCGGGAATTACCACGCCGGCGTTTGACGAGGCGGCTAATGTGGAGCCGCTGCTCGACGCGCTGCAGAGCGGCCGGCGCGCCACGCACGGCGGCGTGGTCGTGGGCATCCGGCGGGGCAGCTGGCACTTCCGCCCGGCACCCCCGCGTCGATCAGTCTGAGTGATTGAATTCTGCGGTCCGTTCCATTGCCATTAACCTCGCGCAGCCTACATTGCAGGCCGTGAAAGGTACGGCATGAACGACAACGACAAGCAGTCAGGTGACAATGGCGGCAATGGCCCCAATCCCTGGATGAAGAGTCTGCTGATCTGGGTCGGCATCCTGCTGTCGCTGGCAATCGTCGTGACCATGTTCGATGGTCGGACGAGTACCGCGACGGGCAATGCGATCGCGTATTCGGCATTCCTCGACAAGGTTGACGAAGGGACGGTCAAGGACGTGACCATCTCGCGCGACCAGATATCGGGGACGCTGTCGAGCGGCGAGAAATTCCGTACCGACCCGGTTTCCGATCCGCAGCTGACCGATCGCCTGCGCAAGGCGGGCGTCGAGATTTCGGGCAAACGCGACGAAGGCCCCTCGATCTGGCAGTATATGCTGGTCCAGGCGCTGCCGTTCCTGCTGTTCCTGGGCATCGCCTTCTTCGTGGTGCGCCAGATGCAGAAGGGTGGCGGCGCGGGTGGCGCGATGGGCTTCGGCAAGAGCCGCGCGAAGATGCTGACGCAGAAGGAGGGCAAGGTCACCTTTGCCGACGTCGCGGGCATCGACGAGGCGCGTGAGGAGCTGGAGGAAATCGTCGAGTTCCTGAAGGATCCGTCGAAGTTCGCCCGCCTTGGCGGCAAGATCCCGAAGGGCGCGCTGCTGGTCGGCTCGCCCGGCACCGGCAAGACGCTGCTCGCCCGCGCGATCGCGGGTGAGGCGGGCGTCCCGTTCTTCACCATCTCCGGCTCGGACTTCGTCGAGATGTTCGTCGGCGTCGGAGCCAGCCGCGTGCGCGACATGTTCGAACAGGCCAAGAAGAGCGCGCCGTGCATCGTCTTCATCGACGAAATCGACGCGGTCGGCCGTCATCGTGGCGCTGGCCTGGGCAACGGCAACGACGAGCGCGAGCAGACGCTAAACCAGCTGCTGGTCGAGATGGATGGCTTCGAGGCGAACGAGGGCATCATCATCATCGCGGCGACCAACCGCCCCGACGTGCTCGATCCTGCGCTGCTGCGTCCGGGCCGCTTCGACCGCCAGGTTGTGGTGCCGCGTCCGGATATCGAGGGCCGCGTGAAGATCCTCGAAGTGCATATGAAGAAGGTGCCGCTGGCGCCCGACGTCGATGCACGCACCATCGCCCGCGGTACGCCGGGCTTCTCGGGCGCTGATCTCGCCAACCTCGTCAACGAGGCGGCGCTGATGGCGGCGCGCAAGTCGAAGCGCCTCGTCGCGATGGCCGAGTTCGAGGAGGCCAAGGACAAGGTCATGATGGGTGCCGAGCGGCGCTCCATGGTGATGACCGAGGACGAGAAGCGGATGACCGCCTATCATGAGGCCGGTCACGCGATCGTTGCGCTGCATGAGCCGGCGTCCGATCCGATCCACAAGGCGACGATCATCCCGCGCGGCCGCGCGCTGGGCATGGTGATGCGCCTGCCGGAACGTGACAGCTACAGCTACCACCGCGACAAGATGTACGCGAACCTGGCGGTGGCAATGGGAGGCCGCGTCGCCGAGGAGATCATCTTCGGCTATGACAAGGTCTCGTCGGGGGCGTCTGGCGACATCCAATATGCGACAGGCCTGGCGCGCGACATGGTCACGAAATGGGGCATGTCGGACAAGGTCGGCCCGGTCGATTATGCGCAGCCCGAGGGTGAGAGCTTCCTTGGCTATTCCTCCTCGCAGCCGACGCACATGTCGAACGAGACCGCGCAACTGATCGATCACGAAATCAAGACGATCGTCGAAGGCGGCCTGACGCGGGCCAAGACCGTGCTGACCGAGCATATCGACCAGCTTCACCTGCTGGCGGGTGCGCTGCTCGAATATGAGACGCTGTCGGGTGACGAGATCAAGAAGCTGATCTCGGGCGAGGGCATCGGTCGCACGGAGCAGCCCAAGACGTCATCGTTGCCGGCAGTGGGCACGTCGATCCCCAAAACGCGTCGTCCGCAGGGTCCGTTCGGCAATCCGTCGCCCGCGGGCGCCTGACCGCCGTGGCGGCAGCCGTAGAGCGGCTGTCCGAACGAACATGCCAAAAGATCAAAGGCCGGGCGATCGCCCGGCCTTTGTCGTATGGGGAATCGCGAAGCTGAACCCGGAGCGCGATCAGCGCCGAACTGAACTCTTAGGCTGACGTCTTCATCTTCTGGAGCAGCAACGTCGGGTTCTCGCGCGTGGCGCATCCTTGGCGGCGATCCAAGCGACGTGCGCGCGCTGCGGCAGCGTGTTCGCGCCTCTTTCCGCAGCAGCGCGGCGCGGGCCTCCTGCCCCGCCGCGCCCCTCACGTCAGTATTTGCTCAACTCGACCGGCAGGCGGCGATAGCCGTGGACGAAGCAAGCCGAGACACGCTCCGGCGCGCCGGTCACGTTCACGCGCATCCGCCGCTTGGCCATTTCCTCCAGCAGGATGCCGATCTGCAGTTCGGCGAGCCGCGCGCCCACGCAGCGGTGGATGCCGTGACCAAAGGCGAGGTGGCGCCGCGCATTGGGGCGATCCACCACCAGCGCATCGGCATCCTCGCCGAACACGCTCTCGTCGCGGTTGCCCGAGATGTACCAGAGCGCGAGCTTGTCGCCGGCCTTGATCTGCTGGCCCATCAGTTCGGTGTCGCGCGTCGCGGTGCGCCGCATGTGCGCCAGCGGCGTCTGCCAACGGATCAGCTCACTGACCGCATTGGGAATCAGCGACGGATCAGCTTCCAGCTTGGCGCGCTGGTCGGGATATTTGTCGAGGCCATAGGCAAGCCCCGACATGGTGTTGCGGGTCGTGTCGTTCCCGCCGACGATCAGCAGGATCAGGTTCCCGATAAACTCATTGTCGTCCATCTCTCGCATCGCATCGGAATGGATCATCATACTGATGAGGTCGGGCTGCAGCGGCTTGTCGACCCGCTCGTTCCACAGGCGGCGGAAATAGCTGCCGCATTCATACATGTGCATCAGCCGCTGCTGGCGCAGCTCGTCATTCTTGATGATCTCGATATCGCCCGCCCAGTCGGACCAGAAGGTGAGCTTGCGTCGATCCTCCCAGGGGAAATCGAACAGGATGGCGAGCATTCCGGTGGTCAGTTCGATCGACACCGTGTCGACCCAGTCGAATTCCTCGCCCCACGGCAGCCGATCGAGCACCTCTTCGGTGCGATGGCGGATGTCGGCGGCCATGCGCGTCATTTCTGACGGGGTGAAGGCGGGCGCTACGGTGCGCCGCTGCGCGGTGTGCACCGGCCGATCGCGCGCGATGAACATCGGCATGCGGACGGCATTGGGATCATCGGCGTCGAAATTTGCGATGGTGATGCCGCCGGCTTCCGACGAATAAAGGTCGGGCAGCGACTCGACCTCGACGATCGGCTTGTAGGTCGACACCGACCAGTAAGCGCCGAACTCCGAATCCGGCACATAATGAACCGGCGCCTCGGCGCGCAGCTTGGCGAAGGGCGCCCGCCATGTATCGTCCCGGTACAGCTCAGGCCGGCTCACATCGAACGGATCGACCGTCTCCGCCGCGCTTCTCGCAAGCGTCGCCATCATCTCTCTCCCGCATTTATCGGTAGAGAGAAGACCTAACTGACAGAACTGTCAATAGGGGCTGCGGCCGGGGTGCGGCGAAACAGCTTCTTCCACGCGCCGGCCGGGCTACCGGACTGCAGCACGCCGCGCCGGAACAGTCGCGCGCCGACGATGATGAAGATCGCCACCCACAGCAATTGCCACGCGAGCGCCGCGACATGCGGCCACAGATCGGTCGAGTTCGCAGCGCGCCCCGCCATCGCGAAGGGGGAGGAGAGCGGCAGGATCTCGGCGAGCTGGGCCACCCAGCTGCCCGGATTGGACGCCGCGGCCGAGGCAAGAGCGAACATCCCGACCTGAAGCACGGTGATCGGCAGGGACAGCATCTGGATTTCGCGCATCGTCGATGCCTGTGCGCCGATCCCGAGGAAAACCGAGCCGAGCAGCAGATAGGCGGTGGTGAAATAGGCCGCGAACAACAGGGCAAAAGTGCGGAAGCCCACCGCCGGCGTCAGATCGGCGACGTTCAGTTCAGGCGGCAGCACGGCGCCGATCTGGCTGACCACCAGCCCCCAGAAACCGACGAACAGCACCGCGACCCCGAACATGCCGAGCAGCTTGCCCAGGAACACGCTTTCAAGCGGCACCGCCGCAGCCAGCACCTCGATCACCTTGTTGTTGCGCTCTTCCGCCATGGTGCCGACGACCTGGCCGGACAGGAAGAGCGTCAGGAAGAAGATGCCGAAGACGGCGAAGAACGCCGATGTGCTGCGCGATCCCACGGTGGGTGCGGCGCGCGTCACGCTGGTGAAGGTGGCGCGGCTGAGCGGATCGATCCCGGTGCGATCAAGACGCAGCGCCTGATCTGCCAAGAGCGCGAGATAGCGGGCAGACCGGCGGCTCTGGCCATAGATGATCTCCGGCGTCGCCAGCGGGCCGTACATCACCGCCAGTACGTCGACATCGCGTGTTTCGAGCGCCGCGCGCGCCTGAGCCCGGGCATCGCTGCTCGGTGCCCGCAGGTCGACTGGCGGCGGTGTGGCCTCGGGCGGTGACAGGCGTCGCAGTTCCCGGTCGGCGGCGAGCAGCGCGGCAGTGTCACCCGGGTCGGCGAGGATCACCAGCCGTTCCTTCTCCGCAGCGCCGGCCGACACCGATGCTGCGCCGAGCCCGCCAATGGCGCCGAACGATCCCATGATCACGGGGGCGAGCAGGAACAACAGGAAGATCGGCGTGAAGACGGTGGCGGTGAAATCGCGGCGAGCGATCGTCAGCGTCTGGCGCAGCCGCCGGCGGAAGGAGGATGATCGGCCGGTCATGCCACGCGCTCCGGATCGGCGGCCGCCTCGCCGACGATGCGAACGAATGCCTCGTGCAGCCCGGGCCGCTCGATCGACAGCCCGGAAATGCCGTAGCCGGCGTCGATCAGCCGCTTCAGCAGCGTCTCGATCCCTTCGGGTGGCAGTTCGAACCGCCACGCATTGCCTTCCCGCTGGGCGCCGGGTGGCAATTGTGCCGCGATGCCGTCGTTGGGGAAATGGGGTTCGTACAGCACCTGCTGCGGCAGCATCGCGCGCGCCTCACCGACCGTCCCCTCGAACCGGCGCTGGCCACCGGCGATGATCGCCAGCCGGTCGCACAAGCGCTGCGCATGCGCCATGACATGGGTCGAGAACAGGATCGTGGCACCGCGGTCGCGCTCCGCCAGGATCAGCGTTTCCAGCCGTTCCTGGTTGACGGGATCAAGGCCGGAGAAAGGCTCGTCCAGCACAAGGAGGTCAGGCTGGTGGACGATCGATCCCAGCAGCTGGACGAGCTGCGCCATGCCCTTCGACAATTTGCGGATCTTCTCATTGGCCGCCTGGCCGAGCCCGACCTGTTCGAGCAGCGCGCCGGCGCGGGCGCGACCCTCATGCCAGGGAAGGCCGCGCAAGGCCCCCATGAAGGCGATCGCCTCGCGCGCCTTCATCGCCGGGTACAGGCCGCGCTCCTCGGGAAGATAGCCGACGCGGTCGCTGGCATCGCGCGGATGGGAATACCCGAGCAGCGTTCGGCTGCCCTCCTCCGGCTCGATGATGCCCAGCAGCATCCGCAAGGTGGTCGTCTTGCCGGCGCCGTTGGGCCCCAGCACGCCATAGATCATGCCGCGTGGCACGATGAGCGACACGCCGTCGACGACCCGCCGGTGGCCGAAGCGTTTGACCAGCCTCTCGGCGACGATGACGAAATCCTGGTTGCTGGTCACGTCCACCGGTTCTGCCCGTAAGAACGAACGATCGTCCGTCATGATCAGGGGAGGAGCGGCCGAGAACCGGCCGACCCGCTGCCGGTATCGCTAGCAATTGGCCCGTGGAAAATACAGGCGATTTGATCCGGGCAGGGCGGGAGCCATTCGCACGGCCCGGCGTTGACCAGCTTCACCTTGCCGCAGTGCAGAAAACATAGATTACATTCTGCAGACGCGGCGAAACAAACGCGTCCCTATATGCTGCTCCGAAACAGAGGAGCCTGGATACATGAGCCGACAGCGTAAGCGACTTGTAAGTTCAATCGGTGAGCCGGTGTGGTCGTCGTTGTTCTTTATGTGTTTCGGCGTGGCGATTCTTCTTTTTCTCGTCGCCATCGAGCATCAGGAATGGTTCAGTCTGAAGCCGGGAACTGGCACGGCGGAGGCTATGTCCTATGCCTCTACTTCACAAAACAACAGGTCATAGCGGGTTGGTCGCCTGCTGGCGGATGGACCGGGCACCAGCCAAGCAGGCGCTTACTTGCCGCCCACCCGGCGGGTCAGCGCTGAGACGCAGCTCGCCCGGTCGATCGTGCGGCCATCGGGCTGGCGTGCATCGACATAGGTGACGCGCGGTTCGCCCGAGCCCTTGGGATAGAGATAGGTGTCGAGCACACAGATCCCGCTGTGGAACTGCAGCTTGCGCGCATTGCCTTCGCGAACATCGGCGTCCGGCTGGCCGAACAGCCGCACGAGCCCGTTGGCGTTCTGGCCAATCACCCGTTCCAGGCCAACACCGCTATAGGGGATCGGTACCGGCGCCGCGCGTTCCGGCGCCCCGCTCCCCGTCGTGGCGCACCCCGCGACGAGCAGCAGCAGGATGGGAGAAGCGGCAAGGCGGATCATCGACGGCTCCGGTGATAGTAATGAGTGGCCATGGCGGCGCCGAGTACGGGCGCCAGGATGTTGAGCACGGGGACGAGGAACAGCCCAGTCACTGCAAGCCCGAGGAGAAAGCGGCGCGCCATCGTGCGGCGGCGCCATTCCGGCAGTTCCGCCGGCGACAGGTGCCGGACGGCGACCATGTCGCCGAGGTCGCGGCCCAACAGCCAGGCATTCACGGCAAGGAACAATGCCGCCGTACCGACGCCGGTTACCATCAGCGCCAGATAAGCGGGCAGCAGCAGCAGGTTCACGCCGACGAAGCGCGCCGCGGAGCCAAGGCCCATGCGCACCGACTGGGCCATCGGCACGTCGCGCGCCGTCGCCAGCGCACGCGGGTAATGGCGGCTTTCCACTGCCGCGACGATCGTATCGGCATACAGGCCGACGATCGCGATCGCGACCGCGCGGAAGGTGAGCCACAGTGCCAGCATGCTGACGATCAGCGCGGCCGCGGCGGCCAGCGACCCGTTGTAGGTCCAGCCGTCCAGCAGGCGGTTCACCCCCCACCAGATCGCGCCCCCCAGCAGGATGAAGACGGCAAGCGTCAGCAGCAGGCTCTTGCGCAGGACGGACAGGATCGCCCGGTCACCGAGCTGGGCCAGGCTGAGGGCAAGCGCCGTGAACATCCCTGCCGAATGCGCGCACCCGTGCGGTTGCGCAAGGCGGACCTGCCATCTACGGCCGCGCGCAACCCTCATCTTATCGGGATCGGAGTCCCTGCTTTTGACCCAGCCTGCCTATGACGTCGTCGCGATCGGTAATGCGATCGTCGACATCCTGTCTCCCTCCACCGACGCCTTTGTCGCCGAGAACGGCATGACGAAGGGGGCGATGGCGCTCGTCTTCTCTCCTGAGGACGCTGACGCGCTATACGCCAAGATGGGTCCGGGACAGGAAGTGTCCGGCGGCTCCGCGGCGAATACCATCGCCGGCATGGCCGCACTTGGCGGCAAGTGCGCCTTCATCGGCCAGGTTGCCGATGACCAGTTGGGCGCGGTCTTCGCGCACGACATTCGCGCCGCCGGCATCCGTTTCGATACCAATGCGCGCCCCGGCAGCCCGACGACCGGTCGCTGCATGATCTTCGTGACGCCTGATGGGCAGCGCACGATGAACACGTTCCTTGGCGCATCGCACTATCTGCCGGCCGAGGCGCTGGACCGCGATCTGATCGCCAACGCGCAATATCTCTACCTCGAAGGCTACCTCTGGGATCCGGAAGAGCCGCGCGCCGCGATGCGCGAGGCGATCGACATCGCGCGTGCCGCCGGGCGCAAGGTGGCCTTCACGCTGTCGGCGGAATTCGTCATCGATCGTCACCGCGATGCCTTCCACGAGCTGATCAACGCCGGGTTGATCGACGTACTCTTCGCCAATGAGGCGGAAATCGTCGCGCTGACCCAGGCGGCCGACACCGAAGGCGCGATCGCTGCGGTCAAGGACAAGGTGCCGCTGCTGGTCGTGACGATGAGCGAGGAGGGCGCCTGCGCCATAACCGGCGACCAACGCGTCCACGTACCGGCAGCACCGGTCGACAAGGTGGTCGACACGACCGGCGCGGGCGATCTGTTCGCCGCCGGCTTCCTGCATGGTCAGGCGCAGGGCTGGGATCTGGAGCGTTCGCTTCGCCTGGGGGCGATCTGCGCCGCGGAAGTGATCAGCCATTTCGGCGCGCGTCCGCTCGCCGACCTGAAGGCGCTGGCCGCAGACGCCTGACCGTTACGGGGATCAGGCCAGCGTATCCGGCCTGATCCCCCGTCATCCCCTTACCCGCCGCAATCCGCCTTCCAGCGGGCGTCCATGTCAGCATCGGTGCGCAGCTGCGAGGCGAGCGTCACCTTGCCTGCCTTGACGATAAACCGTTCATAGCCGGTGCGGCCCATGCCGACGCTGGCGTTCACTTCGCCGCAGACCGCGTCGCCATGCGCGATGACGCCTTTGAACTGCGCGCTTTCCGGCTCGCGCAATTGCTGGCGCACCGCTTCGGTACCGGCGCGCACGCGCTCCACCTCTCCCCGATCGGGCGCCACCTCGCACCCGCCCAGCGCCAGCAGAAGCAGCGCGGCGCGCTTCACTGCGCCGCCCCCGGCTTCAGCAGATCGAGCACCGCCGCTGTCATCGCGGTGGCACCGGTCACCACCACCGGCTCTGGCGTGATCTTGAACAGCGGCGAATGGTGTGACGCGACGGCCGGTCCGCCGTTGCGCGCCGCCTCAAGCGCGGCGCGCGGCGTGCCGCCGACCGCGATGTAATAGCCCTTCACGCCGGTATCGGGCTGAACGAAATAGGCGAAATCCTCCGCCCCCATGCCCATCTGCTGGAACGGCACCACGTTGGCGGCGCCGAGCGTGTCGACCATCACCGCGTTCAACCGCTGCGCGAGCGGGGTGTCGTTGATCGTCGTGGGCGTTCCCTCGATCTGGGTCACCACCGGCATCTTGTCCTCCGGCATGCCGTTCATGATGCCAACGCCGCGCGCGATGCGCTTGATCCCGTTGACCAGTTGCGCCCGGGTCGCTTCGTCATTCGCACGGACGGTGACCTGCAGCTTCGCCTCGTCGCTGATGATATTGTGCTTCAGCCCGGCGTGGAACGAACCCACGGTGATGACGCCGGGGAGCAGCGGCGCCCGTTCGCGGCTGACCAGCCCCTGCAGCGCGATGACGATCTGCGACGCCATATAGACCGGGTCCTTGCCGGTATTGGGACTGGCGCCATGCGCACCGATCCCGGGCACGACGATGTCGATCGAATCGGACGAGGAATATTGGATCGTTTCGCTCGCGGCGATCTTGCCCGTCTCCATGCTAGCGTCGACGTGATAGGCCAGCGCGTAATCGGGCTTGGGGAAGCGGGTGTAGAGGCCGTCGGCCACCATCGCCTTGGCGCCGGCGATCCGCTCCTCGGCGGGCTGCGCGACGAACACCACCGTGCCCTTCCACCGATCGGTCATCGCGGCGAGGCGACGGGCAGTGGCGATCAGGCCGACAATATGGGTGTCATGCCCGCAGGCGTGCATCACCGGCACCTCGACGCCGTCGACGCCGACCTGGCGCACGGTGGAGGCATTGGGCAGCCCAGACTTTTCCTGCACCGGCAGGCCATCCATGTCCGCGCGGAGAAGCACCACCGGGCCGGGCCCGTTCTTCAGCACGCCGACCACGCCGGTCTGGCCGACCTTCTCGGTCACCTGCATGCCCGCGATCTTGCGCAGCTCCGCCGCGATCGCGGCCGCCGTCTTGGTCTCGCGGAACGACAGTTCGGGATTGCGATGGAACTGGTCCCACAATTTGCCGAGGTCGCGGTCGTAATCGGCCTTGATCTGGGCCTGATAATCGGGCGCCGCCGCCACGGGCGTGGCGACGGCGCAAAGCAGTGCGGCAACAATCAAACGGCGCATTCTATTCCCCTCTTGTCGCCTGCAGCATAGCCGCCGCGCCGCGGGGGTGAAGCGCGTTTAGTCGACGAAGGCGCGTTCGATCACGAACTGGCCGGGATTGGCGTTCGACCCCTCGGTCATGCCGAGCTGTTCCAGCATCTGCGCCGTCTCGCGGATCATCGCGGTCGATCCGCACAGCATGACTCGGTCGGTTTCCGGATCGAACTTCGCCGGGCCGGTCACCGGCGGCGCAAACAGGCGACCGTCGGCGATCAGATCGGTGATCCGGCCCTTGGTCTCGAACTCCTCCCGCGTCACGGTGGGAATATAATGGAATTGCTCCGCCGCCTGATCGCCGACCAGCGGATCGTCCGCCAGCCGCGCGCCCAGCTCTTCGCGGAACGCCAGGTCGTTCACCCGGCGCACGCCATGAACGACGATCACCTGGTTGAAGCGCTCATACACTTCCGGATCGCGCGCGAGGCTCAGGAACGGGGCAAGACCCGTCCCGGTCGACAGCAGCCACAGCCGCTCGCCACCCAGCAGCGCGTCGCAGACCAGCGTGCCGGTCGGCTTCTTGCCCATATACAGCTGGTCGCCCGGCTGGATCATCTGCAGCCGGCCGGTCAGCGGGCCGTCCTGCACCTTGATCGACAGGAATTCGAGTTCATCGGCATAGGACGGGCTGGCGATTGAATAAGCGCGCATGATCGGCTTGGCCGAATCATCCTCGCCGGGCAGGCCGATCATGATGAATTCGCCCGAGCGGAAGCGCAGCGACGACGGGCGATCCACCGCGAAGCTGAACAGATGCTCGTTCCAGTGGCGCACCCATTTCACGTTGACCGTCAGGAAGGCCTTGTGGTCGGGAATCAACTTCGGTTCTGCAAGTACGGTCAACGATCTCGCTCCTTGATGGCGCCTGGTGCGACTGGCGGCGCCATCCAAACATCGGCAGTCTTCAACACCTGACCGCCACTCGGGTTACCAACAACGTCGTCGTCCTGCGCCCTGGCCGCAAGCAAGAAAAGCTCACGTCACGAAAAGCCGGCCACGCGCACGGCCCCTGCATCATGCAGGGGGCGAGCCATGGTCAGCGCCTGACGATCCGGCGCAGCCTCAGACACTTCTGCCCGGGGCGCGCCAACGACCGCTCAAGTAGGTGAAGCACGGTCGGAGTGCAACGCGCCCGCCGGCACGACAGCAGCAGCATTGCTCTTCCGCGCCGCACCCTGCGCCCCCATATTGCCGCAATGGCGATCCAGATCCGTACCTCGCTTGCTGAACCCGAAACCGGCGAGAATTTCGTTCCCCATCGGCCCCAGCGCCCGGACAAGGTGGAGGGCGGCAAGCCGTTCAAGCTGGTGTCCGATTACCAGCCCGCAGGTGACCAGCCGACCGCGATCCGCGAGCTCGTCGGTGCCGCGCTGGCGGGCGAGAAGGACCAGGTGCTGCTTGGCGTCACCGGATCGGGCAAGACCTTCACCATGGCCAAGGTGATCGAGGAATTGCAGCGCCCCGCGCTGATCCTCGCGCCGAACAAGATCCTGGCGGCGCAGCTCTATGGGGAGTTCAAGAGCTTCTTCCCCGAGAATGCCGTCGAGTATTTCGTCAGCTACTACGATTATTATCAGCCCGAGGCGTACGTTCCCCGGTCGGACACGTACATCGAGAAGGAAAGCTCGGTGAACGAGGCGATCGACCGGATGCGCCACTCGGCCACCCGCTCGCTGCTGGAGCGCGACGATGTGCTGATCGTCGCCTCTGTCTCGTGCCTCTACGGCATCGGGTCGGTCGAGACGTACTCGGCGATGATCTTCGACCTGAAGAAGGGCCAGACGGTCGATCAGCGCGAGATCGTGAGGAAGCTCGTCGCGCTCCAGTACAAACGCAACGATGCGGCCTTCCAACGCGGCAATTTCCGCGTGAAGGGCGACAATCTGGAGATCTTCCCGTCGCACCTCGAGGATGCAGCGTGGCGGATCAGCTTCTTCGGTGACGAGATCGAGGAGATCGTCGAGTTCGACCCGCTGACGGGCAAGAAGGCGGCGAGCATGAACTCGGTGCGGGTCTATGCGAACTCGCACTATGTCACCCCCGGGCCGACGATGAAGCAGGCGACCGAGGCGATCCGCCACGAGTTGGCGGAGCGGCTGAAGGAGCTGGAGGCGGAGGGCAAGCTGCTCGAGCATCAGCGGCTGGAGCAGCGCACCAATTTCGATCTGGAGATGATCGCCGCCACCGGCAGCTGCAACGGCATCGAGAATTACAGCCGCTTCCTCACCGGCCGCCTGCCGGGCGAGCCACCGCCCACGCTGTTCGAATATCTGCCCGAGAACGCGCTCTTGTTCGTCGACGAGAGCCACCAGACGATCCCGCAGATCGGCGCAATGGCGCGCGGCGACCATCGTCGGAAGATCACGCTGGCCGAATACGGCTTCCGCCTGCCGAGCTGTATCGACAACCGCCCGCTGCGCTTCAACGAATGGGACGCCATGCGCCCGCAGACGGTCAGCGTCTCGGCAACGCCCGGCCACTGGGAGATGGAGCAGACCGGCGGCGTCTTCGCCGAACAGGTCATCCGCCCCACCGGCCTGATCGATCCGCCGGTCGAGATCCGTCCGGTCGAGGAGCAGGTGCAGGATTGCATCGTCGAATGCCGCAAGACCGCGGAGCTTGGTTATCGCACGCTCGTCACCACGCTGACCAAGCGGATGGCGGAGGATCTGACCGAATATATGCACGAGGCGGGCGTGAAGGTCCGCTACATGCACTCCGACGTCGAGACGCTGGAGCGTATCGAGCTGATCCGCGACCTCCGGCTTGGCGTCTATGACGTGCTGATCGGCATCAACCTGCTCCGCGAAGGCCTCGACATCCCTGAATGCGGGTTGGTGTGCATCATGGATGCCGACAAGGAAGGTTTCCTGCGTTCCGAGACGTCGCTGATCCAGACGATCGGGCGCGCGGCGCGCAACGTCGACGGCCGCGTGATCCTCTATGCCGACCGCATCACCGGCTCGATGGAGCGGGCGATGAACGAGACGGCGCGGCGTCGCGAGAAGCAGGAAGCGTATAACCGCGAGCACGGCATCACGCCGACCACGATCAAGCGCAACATCGGCGATATCATTGCGCACGTGTCGAACCAGGACAGCGTCTTGGTCGATACCGGCGACGAGCAGCGGCCGCACATGGTGGGCCACAATCTGCGCGCCTATATCGAGGAACTCGAGAAGAAGATGCGCAAGGCCGCGTCCGACCTGGAGTTCGAGGAAGCCGGCCGCCTGCGCGACGAGATCCGTGCGCTGGAGCAGGAGGAGCTTGGCCTGCCGGTGCAGGAGCACACGGCGCCGCTGATGGGCCGCAGCAACGAGGGCAAGCCGGGCACGCGCAAGACGCGCTTTGGCAAGCAGCAGGCGATCAGGATGGCGAAGCGGCGGTAGGGCGCGCCCCCCGCCGCCGCCGGCAAAGCCCTATCGAAGCGTCAGGTCTTCGCCGCTTACCCCGTAATAGCCGGCGACGCGATCGGCATAGGCCTGGTCGAAATGCGGTGCATTGCTGGCCCAGCTCGGCCCGCCTTCGAGCATGCGGCGGTCGATCGTCACCACATATAGGTCGCGGACGGGATCAAAGCTCAACAGCGAGAAGGGCAGGGCATAATAGCTTTTCCCCATGCCCAGGAACCCGCCGAGGCTCAGCACCGCATGGGTCACGCGCCCGCTGACCTTATGGGTCAGGAACGACTGCACCGTCCCGATCTTGTCGCCGTCGCGACTTTCGACCTTTACGGTGGAGACGAGCGTCGCTTCGATCAGGGCAAGAGTGGTCGGCGTGTCGGCGGTGCTCATCATTGTCTCCCGGTCGGGCGAATGGTGTTTCGCTGAACCGATGGTCCCGCGCGGCGGTTCCGGTTGAGCCGGGGCGCCGGTGCGCGCTAGGGTAGGCCATGCGCCTTCTGCCTGCCGCCGCCCTTCTTCTCCCGATCAGCATGGCGGCCTGCGTCGCCCCGCCGGCCGATGCTCCCCCGCCGCCGCGGCCGCCGGTCACCACCCCGCCGCCGCCGCCGCCGCCCAAACCGGCGCCGCTGGCGGCCGACTGGCAGGATTGGCCGTTGACGCCCGGAACCTGGCGCTATGCCCGCGAAAGCGGCGGCACGCGCGCGGTGTTCGGGCCGGCCAACGGCGCGCCCCTGTTGTCGCTGCGCTGTGACCTGGCGGGTCGCCGCCTCGTCCTGTCGCGGCCCGGCGCGCTGCCGGGCGCGATGACGATCCGCACCAGCAGCGCGACCCGCGCCGTTCCGGTCCAGGTGTCGACCGGCTCCGCCCCCTCTGCGCAGGCGGTGTTCACCGCGCGCGAGCCGTTGCTGGATGCCATGGCGTTCAGCCGCGGGCGGGTCGCGATCGAGCAGCCGGGCGCGCGGACGCTGGTGGTTCCGCCCTATGCCGAAGTCGGCCGCGTGATCGAGGATTGCCGGGGTTGATCCGATCCGCGGCGGGGCGCGAAGGATCGTGCGAAGCGGCACTGAAAACAAGTCTTGTTTCTGGTCGATAAAGGATTCAGATTGCGGATGTGGCTGACAAGGTCACGCTCGTTATCAACCAGCGAAAGGAGGTGATCCGATGTCTCATGGTTCAGCAATGGGGTCGGTTCAGTTCGTTCGGGGGACGCGCTTCTGATCCTGTGACGCTTCGACGGGAGGTATCCCCCTCCAACCAACGTCGGACGCCGTAGCATTCAGAGGCCCGCATGGTCTCCCGGGCTGGAGCTCTCCGGCCGCTGACCATGTTTAGGGGTTGTCGGGTTGTCCGAAAGGGTGCCCGGCAACCTCTTCTCATATCTGACGCTTCCGCAAGGTGCCTGTGGACGTGCAGGACGCCGCACCGCGCGACCGCCATGCCGCGCGGAGACGCACCAACGGTGGAGCTTCCCACGCTTGGCCGCTACACGGCGCATCGATGCGTGCTCTCCTTCTCCTGCTTCTCGGCCTCGGCCTAGCCTTCCCCGCGGCGGCACAGCGCGCAGATCGGGCGACCCCCGGCTATGTGCGGGTGCGGCTGGAAACGGCGCTCGGGCCGATCACGCTGGCGCTGAACGCAAAGCGGGCGCCGGAGACCACCGCGAATTTCATGAAATATGTCGATGACGGCCGTTTCGATGGCGTCAGCTTCTACCGTGTCGCACGCAACAAGAAGGCGCCGCAGTTCGGCTTCATCCAGTCGGGCATCCGCACCGATGCCCGCCGCTTCCTCGACATGATTCCGCATGAATCGACCAAGAAGACCGGGATCAAGCATCTCGACATGACCATCTCGATGGCGCGGCGCGGCCCGCCGGGTTCGGCCAACGGCAATTGGTTCATCTCGGTCGGGGCCATGCCCTGGATGGACTGGAAGCCCGACAATCCCGGCTATGCCGCCTTCGGCCGCGTCGTCGCCGGACAGGCGGTGGTGAAGAAGATCCTGGCGCAGCCTACGGGCGGCGGCATGAACGGCACGCTGTTGATGAAGCCGATCTACGTGAAGCGCGCGGTGCGGCTCGACGGCAAAGCGAAGCCGACGGGACGCCCCCGGCCCTGGGTGCTGGAAGGGCGCAAGGACGGCTAGGCCCCACGCGCCACCGTCAGGACAGCGCGCCACTCCGCTCGTCGCAAGCTGGACGATATAACGGTACTTTGACGTTGCTATGGCAGTGACGCTGACCTAGCAATCGTCATGCAGTACGGCGATCATATGGCCGGATCGGTCACGTCCTTCCGCTACGGCACGGCCGGTTCGCAGCGCCCCTTCGGGCTTTGCTACGAGGAAGCGGACCCCGTCACCGCCTTCGTTCCTCCGCCTCGTCCGCGCTATGAGGAGGCCGATCCCCTCATTGATGACGCGCATGATGGGGACAGCGGGCCGGCACGCGAGCAGCAGCTGTTCTTCATCACCAGCGCGAACCGCAATCCTGCCGAGGACCAGCTGATCCATGCGCTTGCCGCGCCCCTCTACGCGCGCCGCGAGGACGCCTGATCGCGCGCGCCCGCTATGACATGCGGGCGCGGAACAGCTGCCCTTCCTCCACGACCCAGATGATGCCCAGCACGATCAGGCCGATGCACAGATAGCCGATCGCCAGCGGCGTGGTGGTGCCGGCATAGGACTGGCCGATCAGCGTCCCCACGATCACCGCGCCAATGCTGGTGATGAAGCCCTGCAGCGACGACGCGGTGCCGGCGATATGCCCGACCGGCTCCATCGCCATGGCGCCGAAATTGGCGCCGCACAGGCCGATGCAGGTCATGCTGAGCGCCTGGAAGAAGACATAGCTGGCCAGCGTCTCCCACCCCGCGAGCACCACGGCGACATGGACGATCGAAAGCGCGATCAGCGCCAGCACCGCGCTTTGCGAGATGAGCCGCGTGCCCAGCCGTTCGACCAGTCGGCTGTTGAGGAAGGAGGCCGCTCCCATCGCGCAGGCGCACAGCGCGAACAACATGGTGAAGCGATCGCCCGCATCGAACTCATCGACAAAGATCTGCTGCGACAGCGACACGAAGGCGATGATCCCGCCAAAAGTGAGCGAGGCGGCGATCGCATAGCCCAGCGAATAGCGGTTGGTGAGCGTCAGATGATAGCTGCCGCGCAGCGCCTCCAGCGAGATCGCCCGCCGCCGTGCGATGGGCAGCGTCTCGGGCAGGCGCACCGCGCTCCACGCCAGGACGAACGCCGCAAAGCCGCCGAGCACGTAGAAGATGAAGCGCCATGGCCCGAAGGCGAGCAGCAACTGTCCCAGCGTCGGCGCCAGGATCGGCACCAGGAAGAAGATCATCTGCGCAACTGACATGGTGCGCGCCATCTGCCGCCCGGACGATCCGTCGCGCACGATGGCGACCGCCAGCACGCGGGTGGAGGCGGACATCAACCCCTGCAGCAGCCGCGCGAAGAGCAGGGCGGCAAAGGTTGTCGAACTGGCGGCAAAGATGCTCGCGGCGGTGAATCCCGCCAGCGTCACCAGCAGGATCGGCCGCCGGCCATACCGGTCCGCGAGCGGGCCATAGACCAGCTGCCCCGCGCCGAATCCCACCATATAGACGGTGATGATCCACTGCCGATGGTTCGCTTCCATGATCGACAGGTCACGGCCGATGTCGGCGAGCGCCGGCAGCATCAGGTCGACGCCGAATGCGTTGACTGCCATCACCGCGGCGACAAAGGCCACGAATTCGCGCGGATGCATGCCGGCGGGAGCAGGGTGGGTGTTCATGCAGGGCCTATCGGGAAGGTACGGCAGGAGGACAAGCGGTGGATGGCGGGCGAGGCGCTATTCCTCGCCTTCAGCCAATGGGGCAACGTCGACGGAAACCTCCATCTTCTGCGCCCCCGATCCCAGCACGACACCGTCGACAGGGGCGATTTCGGCATAATCGCGGCCGACCGCGGTGATGATATGGTCGCTGGCCATCCAGATGCCGTTGGTCGGGTCGACGCCGATCCAGCCACGCTCCGGACCGCACCATAACAGCACCCAGGCATGCGTCGCATCCGCGCCCACCAGCCGCTCCTGCCCGGGCGGTGGCAGCGTGCGGATATAGCCCGAGGCATAGGCTGCCGGCAGACCCGCCGCGCGCAGGCCGGTGATCATGATCTGCGCGAAATCCTGGCATACGCCGCGCCGCTTCAGGAACGCCTCGTGCGGCGGCGTGTCGACCAGCGTCGCGGCGGGATCAAATTCGAACTCGCGCTGGATCCGCTGCGCCAACGCAATGCCCGCTTCCAGCGCGTTGCGCGAGGGGGCAAGATCGGGCGCGCAATAATCGGCGATCTGGCGATCGAGCGGGATCAGCGGCGAGGGGAAGAGATAGCTCGGCGGCCCCGCGGGTGACAGGTCGCGGCTGTCGCGCGCCATGGCGGCTATCTCGCCCAGCGTCGGATCGCCCGGCGCCAGCATCGGCACCGGACGGTCTACCGTCATGCGTGCGCAGCTCTCGATCGTCAGCCGCTGGACCGGCACGTCGATCGTGAGGCGCGTGACATTGGCGAGCCCCGCCTCTGCCCGCGCCGGGGTGGTCCGGCCCGATGGCGTGACGCGCAGCATGTACGATTCCAGCCTTTGTCCCGGCCAGTCGATCGGCTCGAGCCGCAGGTTGCAGCGCGCGAAGCGCACCGGCGCACCATAGTCGAACCGGGTGACATGGGTGATGTCGTAGATCATGCCAGCGTCAGCCCACCGGCGCGCAGCGGCTCCGCCCCTTGCAGGAAATAGCGCCGGGCAATCTCGTTGGAGAGGCCGATCAGCCGCGCCTCCAGCTCGCTCAGCATCTTGCCGTCGAGCGTTCCGGCGCGGGCGCTCGATACGATCGCCTTCAGCTCGGTTGCCTGTTGCTGCTGCTCCTCCGCCATGCCGTCGTCGTTCAGCACGGGCAACGCACAAAGATGCTCCCAGATGCGCTCCACCTGAAAGGCGAGCGAGCGTGGGTTGCCCGTGTCGAGCGCGACCAGATCGACCACCGGCACGCGTGCGAGGCCGGTCAGATAGCGCTGGCGATAGCTGATCTGGCTGTCGGCGAGGTCGAGCAAGGTCGACAGATCATCGAGCGAGGATCCCGCGAGGCCAAAGGTCAGGAGAGCGCGGACCATGGCCAGTGCGCGCTCGATCCGCCGACCGAGATCGTGGAACCGCCAGGCCGCGGTGCGGCTCATATGTTCCGCCGACAGGCCGGCGATCGCCGCGTAGCGCCGCTGAAGCGAGCCCGCGCGATCCAGCGTCCCGCGATGGGTGGGGAAGGGCGCGTCGAGCAGCCGCACCATATCCGCCGACAACCGGTCACGCGAATTGTTGCCGATCCGCCGTGCGTGCAGGTTGATCTCCGCGACCGATTGCCAGCCCTGGCCGACCGATTCCATCGCATGCCGCGCCATCTGGGTCAGGTCCGCCCGCTTGTGGCTGGACGGGCGCGGCGCGGCGCCGGTGCTGGCGATCAATCCTGCCAGCCGCCCGATCGTGTCGCTGCTCAGCGCCGCGCCGCCATCGGCGTCGATCGAATTGCCCAGCATCACGCGGATCACCGCCAGCAGCGCCTCGCCGCGTTCCAGATACCGGCCCAGCCAGAAGAAATTGTCCGCCACGCGGCTCGGCAGGGTGCCGGGATTGCGGCGAATATGCTGGGTGTCGGTTGGCGGCAGCAGCGACACGGGATCGACCGGCGTGTTCCCGTGTACCACGACATCGGCCGACCAGATGCCCTCGCCCATCACCGCCGCGCGCGGATCGGGATGCTCGGCGATGCGGGCGAAGCCGCCCGGCAGCACGACCCAGCGGCCGTCCGGGCCGCGCGCGGCAAAGACACGCAGCGTGAAGGGGCGCGATACCAGGGTGTCACCGGCGACGACCGGCATGGTGGAAAGCCGGACGATCTCCTGCCCGACATAATCCTGCGGGCGACGCGCCAGATCGGCGCGCAGCGCCGTGCGTTGTGCGGCGTCGAGATCGCTACCCGCGACCGGGCTGTCTGTGGGCAAGCCCAGCGTCCCGCCGCCAAAGGCCGGCGCGATGAGCAGATTGTCGAGATCCTCCTCCACCCGCGCACATTCGGAGGGCTGGCCGCACCACCAGGTCGCGATATTGGGCAGGCTGAGGCTGGCGCCGGTCAGGCGAAGGCACAATTGCGGCAGGAAGGCGTGCCAGGCGGGCGCCTCCAGCACCCCGACACCGGGTGCGTTCGCCAGCACGACATTGCCGGCGGCATAGGCGTCGATCAGGCCGGGCACCCCGATCTGCGAGTGAGTGTCGAAGGCGAGCGGGTCGAGGAAGCGCGCGTCGAGTCGGCGCCACAGAGCGTCGATCCTCTTCAGCCCGCCGATGGTGCGAACATAGACCTTGTCCTCCAGCGCGGCGAGGTCAGCGCCCTCCACCAGCAGCAGGCCGAGGTAGCGCGCAAGATGTGCCTGCTCGGGATAGCTGACGGTGTAATTTCCCGGGGTCAGTAGGCCGATGCGGGGATCGGTGCGGTTGCACGATGCGGCGAGGCCGTCGCGAAATGCGGCAAAGAAGGGCGCATGGCGCGCGACATTGAGCCGCGCCTGAAGGCCGCCGAGCGTGCGGCTGACCGCCAGGCGGTTTTCCAGCGCATAGCCCGCGCCCGATGGCGTGCGAAGATGATCGGCCAGCACACGCCATTCGCCGGTCGGCCCGCGGCCCAGGTCCACGGCCATGAAGTGAAGCTGGTGGCCACCCGGTGGCGGCAGGCCGACGAGCGGGCGCAGGAAGAACGGGCTGCCCGCCACCAGCGCGGCGGGGACCAACCCGCGCGCGACCAGCTTTGCCTCGCCGTACAGATCGGCAAGGATGGTCTCGAACAGGTCGGCACGCTGCACGATCCCGCGTTCGATTGCGGCCCATTCGTCGCTCTCGATCAGCAGCGGGACCGGAGACAGGGGCCAGGGGCGCTCCTCATTCTCGCCGGAGACGCGAAATCCGGTGCCGATGTCGGCGGCATGGCGCTGCACGCGTTCGCGGGCGTGCGCCAGGTCATCGCCGACCAGCGTCGCCAGTTCCTCGAACATCGCCAGCCACGGTGTCTCGTCGCCGCCGCACAGCACGTCGCCGCCGCTGGCGACATGCGCGCGGTAATCGTCGATCCAGCGACGCGCGTTGGTGTACGGATCAAAAAGGGCGGGCTGTGTCGCCAAGACGATGGGGCTCCTGCGCGGCGCGGACCCTAGCGGGGCCTTGTCGCGGCGCAATATGAAATCGGTGCTGCGGGGAAGGGCGGATCGGATGGGAGCGCGCGGGCGGAACGGCCCACGGCATCACAGGTCCGGCAATGTCTGCTCGGCCACCCCCCATCCGGCGAGCGCACGGCTGCCCGCGCGTTCGATCAGTTCAGCCGCGTCCGTGACATGCCAGCGCGCGGCGCTGTCGATGTCGCGCAATTCGGTCCAGGAAACCGGCGCTGCGACGGGGGCGCCGGCACGTGCACGCGCCGCATAGGGCATGATCGCCGTGGCGCCCCGCTGGTTCCTCAGCCAGTCGATGAAGATCCGGCCCTTGCGTTTCGCCTTGCTCATCGTCGCGACGAAGCGGTCGGGCTCGGCCTGCGCCAGCGCACGGGCGAAGCGATCGGCAAAGCTCTTCACCGCCGGCCATTCGGCATCGGGGGTGAGCGGCACGACGACATGCACCCCCTTGCCCCCGGACAGCATCGGGAAGCTGGTGAGGCCAAGCTCGGCGAGCTGGTTTTTCAGATGCTCGGCCGCCTTCTTGGTGTCGCCAAAATCGAGGCCCTCGTCGGGGTCGAGGTCGAACACCAGCCGGTCGGGCTGCTCCAGATGGTCGACCGTCGATCCCCAGCCGTGGAATTCGATCGTGCCCATCTGCACGCAGGCGACCAGCCCGTCGGCGTCGTCGACCCAGAGGTAATTTTCGGTCGATCCGTCTTTCTCGGTGATCGGCACCTGATGGACGTGATCGCCGAATGATCCCGCGTCATGCTTCTGGAAGAAGCATTTTCGGGCGCGTCCCTGCGGGCAACGTACGAGGCTGATCGGCCGCCGACCGGCCCAAGGCAGCATGATTCCGGCCACCTCAGCATAATAATCGGCCAGATCGCCCTTGGTGACTTCCGATTCGGGAAAAATCAGCCGATCGCGGCTGCTGACCTTGATGCTGGTCGCCGGAAACGCTGTCGGCGAAGCGGCGGGCGGCGCCTGCGGCTGTTCGATCACCACGTCCTTGGCATCCTTGTCACCGCGCAGCCCGAGGAAGCTCGGGTGGCGCAGCAGCTTGTCCGGCGTGGTTTCGGTGAAGGCGATTTCGGCGACCAGCTTGGGCGTCACCCAATGCGCGCCCTTCACCGCGGCGCGGCCAAGATTCTTGGGCACCTCGACGGTCGGCGTCTTGCGCTCCAGCTTTGCGAGCTTCTCGCTCAGCTCGATCATCAGGTCGTTGGAGAACCCCGTGCCGACCTTGCCCGCATAGCGCAGCTTGCCGTCCTCATGTACGCCGAGCAGCAGCGAGCGGAAGCCGCGCGCCTTGTCGGACGTGGTCCAGCCGACGATCACGAATTCCTGCCGCCGCGTGCACTTGACCTTCACCCACGCCTTGGTGCGCTGCCCGCGATAGGGCGCGTCGGCCTGTTTGGAGACGATCCCCTCCAGCCCCTCGGCGCACATCGTCTCGAACAGTTTTTCACCCGATCCCATGACATGTTCGCTGAACTGTAGCCGGTCGGAGGCGGTGATGATCGGCCGCAGCCGTTCCTTGCGCTGGAGATTGGTGAGCGGGCGCAGATCCTCGCCATCCAGTTCGATGAGGTCGAAGGCGAAGAAGGTCATGTCGCCCGCGGAGGAGATCGCGTTCTTCAGCGTGGAGAAGTCGGGCCGCCCGTCCTTGAAGGCGACGATCTCGCCGTCCAGCAGCGCGCTGTCGACCGGCAGCGCCGCCGCGGCGTCAGCAATCGCCTGGAACTTGTCGGTCCAGTCCAGCCCGTTGCGGGTATAGACCTTTGCGGTGCCGCCGCCGACCGCGATCACCGCGCGATAGCCGTCGTATTTCACCTCATGCATCCACGCAGACCCGTCGGGCACGCTGTCCACCAGCGTGCACAATTGCGGCGGGGAGAATGCCGGCGGTCTGCCTTTCGCCTTGCCTTTGCTCGTGCTGCGCCCGCGTGACGCAGGCGCCTTCTTCTTCGCTTGAGCCTTTTCAACCTTCTTCGGTTTCTTACCCTCGGCGATCTCCTGCATCGTGCGGTCGGTGGTGACGCTGGTCAGCGCGGTTTCAACCAACGTGTCGGTGCCGCCGGCATAGCCATCGTCGATCTTGCGCAGCAGCCAGTTCTCGCGCTTTTCCTTGCCCCTGGGCTTCAGCCGGATCAGCAGCCACTCGCCCTTCATCCGCTCGCCATCGAGCACGAAATGAAGGTGGCCTTTCTCTAGGTCCTTGGGCGACTTGCCCTTGATCACCGACCAGGTGCCGCGATCCCACAGCATCACCGTGCCGCCGCCATATTCGCCCTTGGGGATCGTGCCCTCGAACGTCGCATAGCTGAGCGGGTGATCCTCGGTCCTGACCGCCAGCCTTTTCTCGTTCGGATCAAGGCTCGGCCCGCGCGTCACCGCCCAACTTTTCAGCACGCCGTCGAGCTCGAGCCGGAAATCCCAATGCAGCCGCGTCGCATCATGCTTCTGCACGATGAAGCTGTTGCCATTGCCCGGCGCCAACGTGCCGGCGGGCTCGGCCGTCTTCGCGAAATCGCGCTTGGCATTGTAGAGGGCGAGGGGATCGCTGCTCATGGCGTGACCCCCATCGGCGGCATGAGGATGAGGTCAGGCACGTTTGCGCGCCGCCGGCTTGCTGGCCGTCTTCTTCGCCGGCGTGGTGCGCGACGCGGCCTTCGCAGCGGGCTTCTTGGCGGGCGTGCTCTTGGTCGCCGCGCCAGCACCGCCTGACTTCTCCATCGATTTCTTCAGCGCGGCCATCAGGTCGACGACGTTGGAGGCGGACCGCCCGCCACCGTCATCCTTCTCCTCGATGATCTTGCGATTGCCCTTCTGCTTGCGCTTGCGCTCGATCAGGTCCCTCAGCGCATCGACATAGCGATCGTGGAACTCCTTGGGGTCGAAGGCAGCGCTCTTCTTCTCGATCAGCGCCTCGGCCAGCTCGAGCAGTTCCTCGTCCGGCTTGGCATCGGGAATGTCGCGGAAATAGCCCTGCGCCCGGTTCACCTCATCGGCATAGCGCAGCGTTTCGAGCACCATGCCGCGCCCGCACGGCTTCAGGCTGACGACATATTCGCGCCCGCGCATCGCGAGTTGCCCCAGCCCGACCTTCTTGGTCCGCCGCAATGCCTCGCGCAGCACGATGAACGCTTCCTCCGCCAGATCGTCCGCCGGCACGACGAAATAGGGTTTCTCGTAATATAGGACGTCGATGTCGCTCGCGTCGACGAATTGCGTCAGCTCCAGCGTCTTCTTCGATTCCAGCTTCACCGAATCGATCTCGTCCTGATCGAGCAGGACATATTCGCCCTTGTCGATCTGATAGCCCTTCATGATGTCGTCGGCATCGACCGGCCCGACGCCCTCGGCCACCTTTTCATATTTGATCGGCTTGCCGGTCGGCTCGTGGATCTGGCGAAAGCTGACGCTCGCGCCCGATTTGACGGCCGAATAGATTTCCACCGGGATGGAGACGAGCGCGAGGCGTATCTGCCCTTGCCAATATGCCCGTGCCGCCATGATCGTCCGCCTTCATCGTTGCGAGGCCGATTCAATTCGCGGCGCGGGGAGTCGTTCCGCCGCATCGCCGGTGCTATGGCAGCCAGCATGTCCACCGATCCCTTCTCCCTGTTCGACGCCTGGTTTGCCGAGGCGCAGGAAAGCGAACCCAATGATCCCAACGCGATGGTGCTGGCGACTGCGGATGCCAGCGGGCGGCCCGCCGCGCGCATGGTGCTGCTGAAGGGGCACGGCCCCGACGGTTTCGTGTTCTACACCAATCGCGAGAGCCGCAAGGCGCACGACCTGAAGGAAAATATGCAGGCTGCGCTGCTGTTTCACTGGAAGTCGCTGCGCCGCCAGATCCGGATCGAGGGCGTGGTGGAACGGGTGAGCGACGCCGAAAGCGACGCCTATTTCGCCTCGCGCGGGCGCGACTCGCAGCTGGGTGCCTGGGCGTCCGAACAATCCCGTCCGCTCGCCGCCCGCTCGATCTTCGAGGGGCGGTTCGAGGCAATGCAATTCCGTTTCGAGGGTAGCGACGTGCCGCGCCCGCCGCATTGGGGCGGGTATCGCGTGGTGCCCGACCGAATCGAGTTCTGGCAGGATCGCGCGCACCGCCTACATGAGCGTCGATTGTTCACGCGCGACGACGGCGTGTGGACGGAAGGCTTGCTCTACCCATGACCAACGACGAACGCCGCCGGATCATCCCGCTCGCGATGCGCGCCGCCCTGGCGAGCGTCGCGACGGCGGCGTTCCTGCTGGCGCTGAAGGGCTTTGCCGCGTGGCACACCGGATCGGTCGCGATGCTCGGCTCGCTGGCCGACACCGCGCTTGACCTGCTGGCGAGCCTCGTCACCCTCTATGGGGTCAAGGTGGCGGCGGAGCCGGCGGACCACGATCACCGTTTCGGTCATGGCAAGGCGGAGGCCCTGGCGGCATTGTTCCAGGTGGTGCTGATCACTGCCTCGGCGATCGGCATCGCATGGCGCGCGATCGAGCGGCTGACCAATCCGCAGGTCAATCAGGACGCGACGCTGGGCATTGGTGTGTCGGTGGCGGCAATCGTCGCGACCTTTGCGCTGCTCGCCTATCAGCGCAGCGTCATCCGGCGCACCGGATCGGTCGCGATCCTCGCCGACAATGTCCATTACCAGTCGGACGTCCTGCTCAACGTCGCGGTGATCGCGGCGCTGGTGCTCGATCAGTTCGCCAGCGTGCCCGGCGCCGATCCGATCTTCGGCATCGCCATTGCCGCGTGGCTCGCATGGGGGGCGTTCAAGGCGTCGAGCCAGGCAATCGACATGCTGATGGACAAGGAATGGCCGGAAGATCAGCGCGCCGCCTTCATCGAGGTGGCTGCGCGCCAGCCGGGCATCCGCGGGATCCATGATTTCCGCACCCGGCGGGCCGGCGCGCATGATTTCGCGCAATTCCACATGGAGGTGGATCGCACGCTGACCGTCGCGGCGGCGCACGATATCGTCGAGAATGTCGAACGCCGGCTGCGCGACGTGTTTCCGCGCGTGGAGGTGCTGATCCACCTCGATCCGGAGGGGCATGTCGATACCGACAATCCACTGGTCGAGGCGGACGTGACGCCGCATTGGTTCGGCAAGCGTATCTGAACCTCGCCGCTGATCCGGCGTTCGCAGCCGCACCGGCGGCATCCCGGCCGCTTCACGAAAGGACATTATGAGGATCCCGTTCGCGCAGATCGACGCCTTCGCCGACGCGCCGTTCGTCGGCAATCCCGCCGCCGTGCTGCCGCTTTCGGCCTGGCCCGACGACACGCTGCTTCAGGCGATCGCGTCGGAGAACAATCTGTCCGAAACGGCCTTCATCGTGCCAGCGTCGGCGAATGATGCGGCGGATTTTGAGCTGCGCTGGTTTACGCCGGCCGCGGAGGTGGCGCTATGTGGGCATGCGACGCTGGCCAGCGGGCATTTCGTCCTGTCCTCCGACACCACGATCGATCGCGTGCGCTTCGCCACCCGGCAGGCGGGGGTGCTGGAGGTCGCGCGACGCGGCACAGGTTATGAAATGGCGCTGCCCGCGTGGCGGCCCCAGCCAAAGCCGCTGGAGGCGATCGTCGCCGCGCTGGGCGTCGAGGCGGTGGAGACGCTGTGGCATGACAAGGGCTATGCGCTGGTGATCGTCGCCGACGAGGCGGCGGTGCGCGCCGCCGCGCCCGACGGTCGCGCGATCAAGGCGTTGGGGCCGATCGTCCATATCGTCGCCGCGCGCGGCGAGAGCGCGGATATCGTCAGCCGCGTCTTCACCGATTTCTACGACATTCCCGAGGATCCGGTGACCGGCTCCGCCCATGCGGTGATGGCGCCTTACTGGGCTGATGTGCTTGGCCGCGACACCTTCAGCGCGTTTCAGGCGAGCGCGCGTGGAGGCCGGATCGGCTGCCGCGTGGCGGGCGATCGCGTCTTGCTGACCGGCGAGTGCGTCACCGTGATCGAGGGAACGTATCTGCTGCCCTGATCGGTGGCAGCGCCTGTCGTCAGGCCGCCAGCGCGGCGGCCTCGGTGCTCGCGATCCAGCCGCCGCCGAGCACCCGGTCGCCATCATACAGCACCGCCGCCTGGCCCGGCGCGACGCCATATTCGGGCGCGTCGAACAGCAGCATGTCGCCATCGAGGCGCGCCGGCACCGGCTTGGCCATCGATCGCACCTTGGCGGTCAGCGGGCCGTCCAGAGGTCCGAGGATGTTGAGATCGGCGAGCCGCGCGGCGGCCACCGCCAGCGCCGCGCGCGGGCCGACGACGACGCGCCGCGCCTCGGGCTCCAGCCGGATGACGTACAGCGGCTCGGGCTGGCCGCCGATGTCGAGGCCGCGCCGCTGGCCGACGGTGTAATGGATGATCCCCTCGTGCCGGCCGAGCGCGCGTCCTTCGAGGTCGACGATCTCGCCGCCGTCCACTGCGGCGGGGCGCAGCTTCTTGACCAGCCCGGCGTAGTCACCGTCGGGGACGAAGCAGATATCCTGGCTGTCGGGCTTGCCCGCGACGCCCAGCCCCATCTCGGCGGCGATCGCGCGCACCTGATCCTTGGGCATGCCGCCCAGCGGGAAGCGCAGGAAATCGAGCTGCTGCCGCGTGGTGGCGAACAGGAAATAGCTCTGGTCGCGCGCGGGATCGATCGCGCGGTGCAGCTCGGCGCCCGCGCTGCCCATCATTCGGCGGACATAATGGCCGGTGGCGAGGCAGTCCGCCCCCAGATCACGCGCCAGCGCGAACAGGTCGGTGAACTTGGGCCCCATGTTGCACTGGACGCAGGGGATCGGCGTTCGGCCCGCGAGATATTCGTCGGCAAAGCGGTCGACCACCTGGCTGCGGAAGCTGCTTTCGTGGTCGAAGACATAATGCGCGATGCCCAGGCTGTCGCACACCGCGCGCGCATCACGAATGTCGCGCCCGGCACAGCAGGCGCCGGGGCGGGCCGTCGCCTCGCCATGGTCGTACAATTGCAGCGTCACGCCGATCGTCTCCGCCCCGCTCGCCTTGGCCAGCGCGGCGACGACGGAGCTGTCCACCCCGCCCGACATGGCAACGACGATGCGGCGGCCGGCGGCGCCGCCTTCCAGCTGGAAATCACCGATATCAGTCACGTGCGCGCCATAGCACATCCGAATTGGATGGTGAACGCGCACCAGGATGGTGGCATCCTTTACGGACCCTTCATCTGCGGCGCGTAGCAGGGGTGTCCCGTAGGACGCATGAGGAGCCAGGCGTAGCGTGGACCTGAGTTTTGCCCTGTTCGACCGCCGCGCACCGCTGGTCGAGCTCCCCAGCGACCTGGCGGTATTGCTGGTGGAGATGACGGCGCGACAGGCGGCGTCGCCCACCGCGACCATCTACGCCCGTTCGGCGCGGGTGCGGCTCGATTCGCCGCTTTTCGCGCCGGTGGACGGTGCGTTCAACGGTCCCGTGGCCAAAGCAATGATGCAATGGAAGGACGATTGAACATCCTGTTTACCGATCGGTGGCTAGAGTACGCCGGTTCGCGTTCGTCACGCTGTGCAATGTCAGGTGGAAAGGGGGCCTCGCGGTCCCCACAACCGAGGTTGAGTCATGATTGAGAACCAGAAGATCCGTCCCGCCCGGGTCATCGGCCCGCTCGGCGAGCCATTGACCCTCGAAACGCTGCCGCCGCCGACCACCACCCGCTGGGTCGTGCGTCGCAAGGCGGAGGTCGTCGCGGCGGTGAACGGCGGTCTGCTGACGGTCGACGAGGTGTGCAATCGCTACGGCCTGACGGTGGAGGAATTCGCCAGCTGGCAGCGTGCGATCGACCGGTCGGGCATGCCCGGGCTGCGCGTCACGCGCATCCAGCACTACAAATCGCTCTATGAGCGCCAGCAGAACTTCTGAACTGAGTTACGTGATCGGAACAAAGTTTGGCTGTCAAGAGTATTTTCCCCAGCCCGGCCGTTCGGGCCGTTAACGCAGGGGAGTTAGTTATGGGTATCATTCTCTGGTTGATCGTCGGCGGTGTGATCGGCTGGCTCGCCAGCATCATCATGCGGACCGATGCACAGCAGGGCATCTTCCTGAATATCGTCGTCGGCATCGTTGGCGCGTTCATCGGTGGTCTGATCATTTCGGGTGGTTCGATCAACAATTCGCCGCTGACGCTGACGTCGTTCCTGGTGTCGCTGCTGGGTGCGGTTGTCCTGCTCGCGATCGTCAACCTCGTCCGTCGTGGCAGCGTGCGTTAAGCCCGCGCTACCAGGACCATGATAAAAGGGCCGCCCGATCACTCGGGCGGCCCTTTTCTTGGCCGGTACTTTCCGGCCCTTGGGAAAGCCTGATGCCGCCCCGCGCCGCTGCGGGGCGGCATTTGCTCATTTCAGCAGGAAACGCACCGCGATGGTGACGCTGACTTCGGTCTCGCCCGGCAGCATCTCGGTCTGCGCATCCGCCTTGGCCGCGCGGGCGTAGAGGACCGGCGGGCGGGGCTGGTCGCCGCGATTTTCGCCCTGCTCGTTGATCGACACGATCCGGTCGACGCGAAGCCCGGCGGCCTGCGCATAGAGCTGCGCGCGCGCCTGTGCCTGCCGGACCGCATTCACCCGCGCCTCGTCGAGCGCCGCCGCCGGCTTGTCGATCGACAATTGCGGCCCGTCGATCTGGTTGGCGCCCGCCTTCACCAGGGCGTCGAGCACCCGTCCGCTCTTGGCGATGTCACGAAACTTCACCGACACGGTGTTGGTCGCCTGATAGCCGGTGATCACCGGCGGCTGGTTCTCGCCATAGCGATATTGCGGCGACAGGCCGATGCTGGCGGTCGCGATGTCGCGCTCGGCAATTCCCGCGGCGCGGAGCGCGGCGATGACGCGCGCCATCTGGCTGGCATTCTGCGCCGACGCCTCGCTCGCGGTCGCCGCCTGCGTCACAACGCCCGCGCGCAGCGTCGCAACGTCCGGTACGCGGGTAATGTCGCCAGTCGCGACGACGTCGAGCAGCGTCCCGTCCGGCAGCACCGGCCCGCCCACCACATTCTGGGCCAGGGCGGGGGTGGCGGCGGTGGCCAGCATCAGCGAAGCGAAAAGAATGCGCATGAATGTTTAACTCCGGACAATCGGTTGGTCGTTCCTGGACAACGCTTCGACAACGCAAGCTGAACGAGGCTGGCTTGTGGTGGAGCACCCAATCTGCCATGGCGCCAATCGGGGCAAGCCGGTACTTGAGGCCGGTGACTTATTCATATAATACACTGCCGGCAAGGTAGCGAACGGCCGTCTGACGTCGCCGGAGCGGGATGTAGGGTGCATGAATCACGATACCGGTAGTGTGAGTGGCGAGACCGTGTTGATCGAAGGTCCGACGGATGATGGTCGCCGGCGTCGGCGGCTCATCATCGTGGCTGTGGTGGCGGTACTGGCGATCGTGGCCGCGGCGATGTTGCTGACGCGCTCGGGCGATCCTGCGCCTTCGGCCTCCTCCGCCGCCGATCAGGCGCCGCGCGTCACGGTCATCGTGCCGGGCCGTGCATCGGTCGATCGCGCGGTCACTGCCACCGGCACGCTGGCCGCGCGCCGCGAGATGCCGGTCGGTGTCGCTGGCGAAGGCGGCATGGTGACCGCCGTTCTGGTCGAACCGGGCCAGTGGGTGCGCGCCGGCCAGGTGCTCGCCACGGTGGACCGGTCGGTGCAGACGCAAACCGCCGCCAGCCTCGCCGCGCAGGTCAACGTGGCCAAGGCCGATCTGACGCTCGCCCAGGCGGAGCTTGATCGCGCCGAGCAGCTCGTCGGCCGCGGGTTCATCAGCCAGGCCGACGTCCAGCGCCGCATCGCCACCCGCGATGCCGCCGCCGCGCGGCTCAAGGTTGCCAACGCCGCCGCTTCCGAACAGCGCGCGCGCAACAATCGCCTCGATATCCGGGCACCCGCCGCCGGCCTCGTGCTGACGCGCCAGGTCGAGCCGGGGCAGATCATCAGCTCCGCCTCGGGCACGCTGTTTCGCATGGCCAAGGGCGGCGAGATGGAAATGCGCGCGCAGCTCGCCGAGGACGATCTCGTCAAGCTGCGCCCGGGCGCACGCGTCAGCGTGACCCCGGTGGGCAGCGAGACGAAGTTCGATGGCGAGGTGTGGCAGGTGTCGCCGGTCATCGACCCGCAGACGCGCCAGGGCATCGCCCGCGTTGCGCTTCGCTATGATCCCGCGCTTCGCCCCGGCGGTTTCGCCTCCGCCACGATCGTCGGCGGCACCGCCAGCGTGCCTGAGCTTCCGCAATCGGCGGTTCTTAGCGACGAGAAGGGCAATTACGTCTATATCGCCGACAAGGACAATGTGGTGCAGCGCCGCGACGTGCGGCTGGGCACGGTGAACGACGATTCGGTTGCGATTGCATCTGGTCTCGACGGCACGGAAAAGGTGGTCGTCTCGGCAGGTGCGTTCCTGAACCCGGGGCAGAAGATCGCGCCGGTGCTCGGCAAGCCCGGAGTGTGACGGCATGAGTTTCCGCAATATCTCGGCCTGGTCGATCCGAAACCCGGTTCCGGTCATCGTCCTGTTCGTGATCCTGACGGTCGCCGGCATCGTCAGCTTCATCCGGATGGACATCAACCGCGAACCGGACATCGATTTCCCCGCGGTCGCGGTGGAAATCACGCAGCCGGGCGCCGCGCCGAGCGAGCTGGAAACGCAGGTCACGCAGCGGATCGAGGCCGCGGTGCGGACGATCGAGGGCGTGGACGAAATCCAGTCCTTTGTCTCCGAAGGCAATTCGACGACGATGATCCAGCTGGACATCGGCACGCCGGTCGACCGCGCGGTGAACGAAGTGCGCGATGCCGTTACGCAGATCCGCTCCAACCTGCCCGAAGGCATCCTGGAGCCGCAGATCAGCCGTGTGAAGATCAACGACAATGATCTGGGCAGCTATTCGGCGATCGGCACCGACATGACGATCGAGCAGCTGAGCTGGTACATCGACAATACGGTGACCAAGGAGCTGCTCGGCGTCGAGGGCATGGGCTCGGTCGAACGTAACGGCGGCGTCGATCGCGAGATCCGCGTGATCCTCGATCCGGCGAAGCTTGCCGCCTACGGCCTCACCGCCACCCAGATCAACCAGCAGCTGCGGCAGGTGAACCTGAACGCCGCCGGCGGCCGTGCGGAGATCGCCGGCGCCGAACAGTCGGTGCGCGTGCTGGGTAATGCGCGCGACGCCTATGAACTGGGCCAGACGCAGATCATCGCCGGCAACGGCCGCACGATCAAGCTGAGCGCGGTGGCGACGGTGCGCGACCTTTATGCCGAGCAGCGATCCGCCGCCGGCGTCGACGGTCGACCGGTCATCACCTTCGATTTCAAGCGGGCCAAGGGCTATTCGGAAGTCAGCGTCTTCAAGGAGGCGCAGAAGAAGCTCGCCGAGCTGGAGAAGCGCAATCCGCAGGTGAAATTCCAGCTGCGGATCGACGGCTCCAAATATGCGATCGAGCAATATGAGAGCGCGATCCACGCGATGATCGAGGGCGCGGTGCTCGCCGTGTTCATCGTGTTCCTGTTCCTGCGTGACAAGCGCGCGACGTTCATATCGGCGCTCGCCATCCCGCTCTCCGCGATCCCCGCCTTCTGGTTCATGGACCTGATGGGGTTCACGCTGAACCAGATGACGCTGCTCGCGCTCAGCCTCGTTGCGGGCGTGCTGGTCGACGATGCGATCGTGGAGATCGAGAACATCGTTCGTCACATGCGCATGGGTAAATCCGCCTATCAGGCGTCGATCGACGCGGCGGACGAGATCGGCCTGGCCGTGCTCGCCACCACCATGTCGATCGTCGCGGTGTTCCTGCCGGTCGGCCTGATGCCGGGCGTGTCGGGGCAGTTCTTCAAGAACTTCGGCCTCACCGTCGTCGTCGCGGTGCTGATGAGCCTTGCGGTCGCGCGCATGATCACGCCGATGATCGCGGCCTATTTCCTGAAGTCCGCCGGCCCCGAAGCGCATGGCGAGGGGCGGATGATGGACATCTATATGAACGTCCTTCGCTGGACGCTCGATCCCGGCAAGTCGATGGCGATCCGCGCGCGCGGCGGGTTCAGCCGCGTGATCGGCTATTTCCGCGATCACCGCGTCTGGACGATCGGCATCGGCGTGCTCGCCTTCCTGCTGACCATTGTCGGTTTCGCCAGCCTGCCGATGCAGTTCCAGCCGTCGATCGACCAGGAACGCTCGACCGTCACGATCACCATGCCTCCCGGCTCCACGCTGGCGCAGACGCAGCAGGTGGTCGACAAGGTCTATGACCTGCTGCGTCAGCAGCCAGAGGCGGAGACGATCTACACCCGCGCCTTCGTCGGCACTGGCCGCGTCACCGTGCAGTTCAAGGACAAGCCGAGCCTCAACGAACGGATCGGCGCGCTGTTCGGCGGCGACCTCAGCCATCGGCGCGAGAAGACCTCGACCGAGTTCGAACGCCAGCTTGCGCCGGAACTGGCGAAGATCCCGGATGCGCGCGTCAACTTCCAGTCGCAGTTCGGCTGGGGCGACAACAACCGCGACGTGTCGGTGACGCTGGGCAGCGACGATCCGGTGCTGCTGCGCGAAACCGCCGACAAGATCGTGCGCGAGATGGCGAAGATCCCCGGCTTCCTCGCGCCGCGCATTGCGGGCGACCTCAACCGGCCGGAAATCGTCATCAAGCCGCGGCTTGATCTCGCGGCGGACCTTGGCGTCACGACCAGTGCGCTGTCCAACGCGATCCGCATCGCGACGCTGGGCGACATCGACCAGAACAGCGCGCGCTTCTCGCTCAACGACCGGCAGATCCCGATCCGGGTGGCGCTGGATCAGTCGTCGCGCACGCGCATGGCGACGATCCGCAACCTCCCGGTGCCGACGCAGAACGGCGGATCGGTGCCGCTGTCGGTGGTGGCGGAGATCGGCTTTGGCTCCGGCCCGACCAAGATCAACCGCCTCAATCAGCAGCGACAGCTGACGATCGGCGCTGATCTGGCCCCGGGGCTGGTGCTCTCCAACGCGATGCAGCAGGTGAATGCGCTGCCGATCATGAAGAATCTGCCGCTCGGCGTGCAGAAGATGAGCGTCGGCCAGGCCAAGTGGCAGATGGAGATGCTGATCAACTTCGTGATCGCGGTGATCGCGGGGGTGTTCCTCGTCTTCTCGGTGCTGGTGCTGCTGTATCGCCGGCTGCTGCCGCCGCTGGTCAATATGGGCTCGCTGCTGCTCGCGCCGCTGGGCGGCGTCATCGCGCTGATCATCACCGGCAACCCGTTGTCGATGCCGGTGTTCATCGGGCTCCTGATGCTGCTCGGCATCGTGGCGAAGAACTCGATCCTCCTGATCGACTTCGCGCTGGAGGAAATGCACGCCGGCGTGCCGATTTATGACGCGGTGGTCGATGCCGGGCACAAACGCGCGCAACCGATCGTGATGACCACGGTGGCGATGGTCGCGGGCATGGTGCCGACCGCGCTGGCGCTCACCGGCGACGGTGCCTGGCGCGCGCCGATGGGCATCGTCGTGATCGGCGGTCTTATTGTCTCGACGCTGCTGACTCTGCTGATCGTGCCGGCTGCCTTCAGCCTGTCGATCGGGATCGAACGCCGCATTGGCCCATGGCTCGGTCGCAAGCTGCTGACCTATCGCCCCGGCGACGATGGTTCGACGGTGATCGACCACCAGGGTCCCAGCGGCGTCCTGCCCGCCCCGCACGGCCGCATCGGCTTCCGCGACGGCGACGTTCCGGCCGAATGACCCCATCATAAGCGTCAACTTCGAGAAAGAAGGCTTGAACAATCCCCCGCTTGGGGGATTGATCGGGACATGATGCCGGTCGCGCTCAGGCGCCCCTTGCGAATGTCTGCACCCCCGGGGCTGGTCCGCATGCGCGTGATCGCCACCGGGATGCTGGTCGTGATGGCGGCGACGTTCTTCGTCGCTGGCCGGTTGCAGGACAGCGCGCCCGCCTGGGGGTTTGTCCGCGCCTTTGCCGAGGCGGCGATGGTGGGTGGTCTTGCCGACTGGTTCGCGGTGACTGCGCTCTTCCGCCATCCGCTTGGCCTGCCAATCCCACACACCGCGATCATCCCGCGCAACAAGGATCGGATCGGCGACCAGCTCGCCGTGTTCCTTCGTGACTATTTCCTCATTCCCGTCGTCGTCGCCCGCCGCATGCGACGCATGGACGTGGCAGGCGTCGCCGCGCGCTGGCTGGCGAACCCGTCGTCCGGCAGCAAGCGCGTGACGCGCGGCGCGTCGCGCCTGGTGGTGGAGGCGCTGCAAGCGCTTGATCAGGAGCGGCTTGGCGGGATGGTGCGCGGCGCCATGGTGGAGCAGATCCGGCGGATCGATCTGGCGCCGCTGATCGGTCGCGCGCTGGAAGCAGCCATGGCCGAGAACCGGCACCAGCCGATCATCGACGGCATCGTGCGCTGGGCGGCGCGGGTGCTCGATTCGAACCAGCAGGTCGTCCGCAACATGGTGCACGAGCGGGCCGGTTCCATCCTGCGCTGGACCGGGCTGGACGAAACCATCGCCAACAAGATCATCGACGGCCTCGACAAGATGCTGGTCGACATGGCGGAGCAGCCCGACCATCCCCTTCGCGCAAAGGCCGAGGAAGGTCTGGCGACGCTTGCCCGCGATCTTCAGCACAAGCCCGAGATGCGCGAGCGGGTCGAGGCACTGAAGCTGGCGCTGCTGGAAAATCCGGCCATGCAGAACTGGATCAACGGCCTGTGGGAACAGGCACGCCAGGCGATGCTCCGCGCCGCGCGCGATCCCGAACGGCTGCTGTCCGGGGGGATGGGGGACATGCTGCGGCAGTTGGGCGAGACGTTGGAGCGCGACGTACGCCTGCGCCGTACGCTGAACCGCTATGTGCGCCGCGTCGCGGTTGGCACGGCCGCCGATTATGGCGACGTTATCGTCGGCCTCGTGTCCGAGACGGTTCGCGGCTGGGACGCGCAGACGATTACCCAGCGGCTGGAACATGCGGTAGGCAAGGACCTTCAGTTCATCCGCATCAACGGCACGCTGGTGGGCGGCATGGTCGGCCTGCTGATCCATACGGTCGACGTGGCGCTCTGAGCAGGAGCAGGCGAGCGATAGAAGTTCCGGAGATGGCGTGATCGCCGTGCGGCCATGCCGCTGTGCCAGCGTCCATGCAACAAGCCGCCGCTCCGTACGTTCATCTTGCCGAGGTGCGGGGTTTCCCGCAAAGGGTGGGAATGCGCGCACTGGCCGACTTCAGCGACGATAGCGGAGCGATGCGCTTCACTGGCGATCTGGTGCTGGCTCGCCTTGGTGATCTCCCGACGCGGCTGGATGATTACAGCGGCTCGGTATCGGTGATCGACCTGTCCGACGTGTCGAGGATCGATACGATCGGTGCATGGGTCATCCACCGTTTTGCACAGCGTACCGGCGCCAAGATCGAGGGGCTCCGCCAAGAGCAGCGAGCCCTCTTCGATCAGGTGGTCAATGCCGATCAGCCTGTTCCGACGCGGCAGCAGCATGTCAGCTCCTTCAACCGCGTTCTCGGCGAAGTGGGCGAGGCGACCGTCACCGCGGGACGCACGTTGGTCGGCTTGCTTGGCTTCATGGGCGCGACGCTTGCGGCGCTGGCGTCAGTCATCCGTCATCCGCATCGCTTCCGCTTCAATGCGACGGTGCAGCGTTTCGAGGTGGTCGGGGTGTCGGCGCTCGGCATCATCGGCCTGATGAGCTTCCTGATCGGCATCGTCATTGCGCAGCAGGGCGCGGTGCAGTTGCGGCAATTCGGTGCCGAGGTGCTGACGATCAACCTGATCGGGCGGATCACCTTGCGCGAGTTGGGTGTGCTGATGACCGCGATCATGGTTGCCGGGCGCTCCGGTTCGGCCTTTGCCGCGCAGATCGGTACGATGAAGTTGACCGAGGAAGTCGACGCGATGCGGACGATCGGCGTGTCCCCGATGGAGGCGCTGGTGGTGCCGCGAACGATCGCGGCGGTGGTGATGATGCCACTCCTTGGCTTCTACGCCTCGCTCGTCGCGATCATTGGCGGTGGCCTGCTTTGCTGGTGGCAGCTTGATATCCCGCCGGTGACCTTCGTCGCACGACTGCGTGAAGTGGTGCCGATCACCGACCTCTACGTCGGCCTGGTCAAGGCACCCGTTTTTGGCGCGATCATCGCCATCGCTGGCTGTTTCCAGGGGATGCAGGTGAAGGGTGATGCGGAGCAGGTCGGCATGCGCACGACCGCAGCGGTCGTCCAGGCAATCTTCCTCGTCATTGTTCTCGACGCCTTCTTTGCGGTCTTCTTCGAGCGGATCGGCTGGATTTGATGGCAGAGCCGGAAAACATCATCGAAGTTCGTGGCCTGAAGAATGCCTTCGGCGACCAGGTCGTGCACGAGAATCTCGATCTGGATGTGCGTCAGGGCGAGATCCTGGGGGTCGTCGGTGGATCGGGCACAGGCAAATCCGTGCTGATGCGATCGATCATCGGCTTGCAGCAGCCGATCGCAGGCGAGGTGACGGTGTTCGGCGAACCCACGCTCGGCCGTGCGGAGACCGATGCGCTTGAGATTCGCAAACGGTGGGGGGTGCTGTTCCAAGGGGGGGCGCTGTTCTCGACGTTGACCGTGGCCGAGAACGTCCAGGTGCCGTTGCGCGAATTCTATCCGTCGCTCAGCCTGTCGCTGCTCGACGAGATCGCATCCTATAAGGTGATCATGACCGGCCTGCCCAATGATGCGGGCCCGAAGTTTCCGGCTGAATTGTCAGGCGGCATGAGGAAGCGCGCCGGACTTGCCCGTGCGCTGGCGATGGACCCCGAATTGCTGTTCCTCGACGAGCCGACGGCGGGGCTCGATCCGATCGGCGCGGCGGCGTTCGACGAACTGACCAAATCTTTGCAGCGCACGCTGGGACTGACCGTCTTCCTGATCACGCATGACCTCGACACGTTGTATGCCATCTGTGACCGGGTGGCGGTGCTCGCCGACAAGCGTGTGATTGCGGTCGGCACGATCGACGAACTGCTGGCACTCGATCATCCGTGGATCCAGGAGTATTTTCGCGGGCCGCGCGGCCGGGCGGCAGTCGCAACACAAGAGGCGCAACGGGAAAGGTCGGAACGATCGACCGCCGGTGCAGCAGCAGATTCAGGGGCTGATTGATGGAAACCCGTTCCAACCACGTCCTGGTCGGCGCCGTCGTGCTGATCCTGCTTGCCGTGCTGGCGCTGTTCACCGTGTGGATCGCGCGTCTGGGCGGCACCAAGCAGAAGGAGTATGACATCTTCTTCAAGCAATCGGTCGACGGGCTCGCCCGCGGATCGCAGGTGACCTATTCGGGCGTGCCGTCTGGGCAGGTGAAGTCGATCCAATTGTGGCGCAATGATCCGCAGTTCGTGCGCGTGCGGATCGAGGTGAGCCAGGATACGCCGATTCTGCAGGGTACCGCCGCCACCATCCAGGGCAGCTTCACGGGCACGAGCACGATCAGCCTGGATGGTGCGCGCAAGGGTGCCCCGCCGATCGTCTGTCCGGAGCGCGATCCCGGCAGCGTATGTCCCTATGGCGTGCCGGTCATTCCGACGCGCACCGGCGGTCTTGGCGCGATCCTGAATTCCGCGCCGCAGCTGCTCGAACGACTGTCGACCCTAACCGAGCGGCTGACCGGGCTGCTGACGGACCGTAATCAGGCGTCAATCGCCGGCATCCTTGAGAATACCAACCGCTTGACGGACGCCTTGGCTGATCGCGGACCGGAGATCGCCGCAACGCTGGCGCAGACGCGTATCGCGGTGGCCCAGGCCGGCACCGCAGCGGAGCAGATCGGCAACCTGGCGGCCACGACGAACGGCATTTTGGCCGAGGACGTGAAGCCGACGCTGGCCAATCTGAACGAGACGATCCGCTCCGCGCGGCAGAGCACCGAAACGCTGAACTCCGCGATCCAGGATGCGCGACCCGGCCTGCAAACCTTCTCCAAGCAGACCATTCCGGAGGTCAACCAGCTGGTTCTGGATCTGCGGCAGATGTCGGCGGCGCTCGCATCGGTCGCGGAAAAGGTCGATCAACAGGGGGCAGCGGCCTTGGTTGGCCCGCGAAAGCTGCCGGACTACAAGGGCAAGTGAGGACGCACATGAAGAAGCTTCTGATCGGTCTTGCTGCCCTGCCGCTCGCCGGATGCATCAGCTTTGGCGAAAAGCCGCCCAAGGCACTTCTTACCCTGTCCTCGACGGAACAGGTCCCCGTCGGGCGTGAGCAATCGTCGGCGGGCGCCCGCACGGTGACCATCCAGGTGCCAGTCGTGCCGCAGGAACTGGCGACCAACCGCATTCCGGTGCAGTCGAACCTGACCGACGTGGCCTATGTCAGGGATGCGCAGTGGGTCGAGTTGCCGGCGCGGCAGTTCGCGCGCGTGATGTCCGACACTGTTGCTGCGCGGACCGGCCGCGTTGTCCTGTCGGGCGCACAGGCGATGGGAAGTCCGGGCGCCCGGTTGTCGGGCGAATTGCGGACCTTCGGCGTCGATGCGGGCGCTTCCGCCGCGGTCGTGACCTTCGACGCGGCACTCGTCCGTGACGAGGGCGGCGCGCTGGAAAAGCAGCGCTTCGAAGTGCGCGTCCCGGTGGCCGCGATTGAAGCGGCACCGGTTGCGGTCGCGCTCAATCAGGCGGCCAATCAGGTGGCGGTGCAGGTCGCCGACTGGGTCGGACGCTAAACCGAATGTGCCCCGCCGCCCGACGTTGGGCTGGCGGGGCGCCAAGGGTCAGCCTTGGGTGGCCAAGGCCTTAGCCAGATCGTGAAGGTAGTCCCGGCCTTCGTACAGCGCCGTCACCCGGATGCGCTCGTTCAATCCGTGCGTGCCGTTGAGGTCAGGTTCGAGGAAGATGCCGGGAACGCCATAGACCGGCATCTTCAGCACGCCGAAGAACACCGCGTCGGTCGCCCCCGTCGACATCATCGGGACGACCGGCGTCCCCGGAAAATGCTTCGCGGCGAGTGTTTGCACAGCGCCCATGATGCGCGGGTCGAGCGGCGGCGGCACGGCAATCGGGCGCACCGGCTGATTGGCCGTCACCGTCACCATCGGCCCTGCCAACTCGGTCAGCTTTGCCAATGTGCTCTCGACGCTCTCGCCCGGGAAGATCCGGCAGTTGATGTTGGCGGTGGCGCGCTGCGGGAGCGCGTTTTCCGCATGGCCGGCGTTGACTAGCGTGGCGACGCAGGTCGTGCGCAGCGTCGAGTGAAGCACCTTGTCGCGACTGACGACCGCGTCCGCCCGCTTGTCGGCTGGGTTAGCCAGCAGCCGCTTGATCGCGGCGCCTGTTTCCGGTGGTAGCGCCTGTGCGCTGGCGGTGAAGAACGCGCGCGTCGTATCGGTGAACTTGATCGGGAATTCGTAGCCCTGCACCCGCTTCACGGCGTCGGCCAGTTCGTAGATGGCGTTGTCGGGCGTCGGCGCGGAGCTGTGTCCGCCGGGGTTGGTGCTGGTGAAGGTGAAATTCTGCGCCGCCTTCTCCCCCACCTGGATCGCGAGCGCCTGTCGCTTTCCCTGTGCGTCCAGCCGGCCGCCGCCGCCCTCGTTCAGCACGAATGCCGCGCGAACCAGGTCCGGTTTGTTGTTGGCGAGCCATTGCGCGCCATTGAACGCATAGGTGGTTTCTTCACCGCAGGTGAGCGCGAGCTTGATCGTGCGCCTGGGTTTGAAGCCCTCCTGCTTGAAGCGGATCATGCTGTCTGCCCAGATCGCCGACATGCCCTTGTCGTCGACCGTACCGCGGCCATAATAGAAGCCGTCTTCCTCGATCAGCTTGAACGGGTCGCGCGCCCAATCCTCGCGCTTGGCGGCGACGACGTCGATGTGCCCCAGGAGAAGCATGGCGTCGGCGGACGCATCGGTGCCGGGGAGGATGGCGACAACGCCACCGTCCTCCGGATGCTCCGGCGTCGAGAAAAGGGTAACCTGTGCATCGGTGTAGCCGGCTGATTTGAGCCGGGTGGCGATCTGTTGCGCGGCCCGGGTGCAGCTTCCCTCGCCAACGACCGTGTTGGTTTCGACCAATTGCTTGTAGAGATCGAAGAACGCTCGCTCGTCCGCCCGGTTCTGTGCTGCCGCTGCCAATGGCGCGAGCGCCATTCCTGCGGCGGCGACCCTCATGGCTTTCCAAATGCCGCGCATCCCACTCCCTTTTGTCGTTATCTGAACCGGGAGGTTACAGCGAAGCCGCTGGTGCGCAACGTGCCAATCGATGGTCGAACGGCATGGCGCCATAAGGCGCGGTGATCAGGGACGCGGCGCGGGTTCGGCCTGATCGTTCCCCAGATCGCCCGTGGCCGGGGCCGCATCGCCCGTCACCTGTGGTACAGCGGGGACGAGGGCAGCGGCAGCCGTCGGCGCGCTGCTCGGGATCGTGCCGACGATCGCCGCGGTTTCCAGCGTGTCGAGCGCCTGGCGCGCCGCAATGTAGCGTCGTGCCGCCGCGCTCCAGTTTGCCGCCTGAGTCCCGCCGGGCAGTCGGGACACTTCCTCAACCGCGGGCTCCACCTGGCCGGCATCCAGCAGGCGCTGGGCACGCGCGAGGCGATCCGCGGGCAGGGGCGACGGCGTGTTGGCATCATGCAGGACGACGAGGCGCCGCAGTTCGTCCATGAAGCCGGCGAACCAGCCGTCCGCGCCGGGATTGAGCAGCATCGAACGGTTGGCATCCAATGCCTGGCGCAGTCCCTCGCGCGTGACGGGATCGCGACCAGCCTCAATCACCGTATTCACCGCCTTTTGCTGGGTTTCGCCGAAGCGTTGTCGCAGCTGATCCTCCAGATAGCCAAGGGCTGCGCCCTTTTCGATCGCGCGGCGGGCAGCGAAGGCGATGAGGATCGCCTCGGCACGGCCGGCGCGGTCCTGCGACTGGGTGACATCCATGCTGAGGCTTGCCGTCCTCGCCTCCAGCGCCGCCAGCTGAGCGGCAAGCGCGCTTTCGCGAGCAGCGAGGGTGGCCGGATCCACCGCGGCGGGCGCCGGCGGCGTGGCTGCGATGACGTCCTTTGTCGTGACGGCCTTGTCCACGGCGGTCGGTGCTTTGGCCTGGCGCTGCCACCAGCTGGTACCATCCCGCATCGACAGGAAGATCAGCGCGAGCCCGACAACCAGAGCCAGGATCACAAACACCGTGAGCAGGCCAACTCGTGACCGGCGCGGAGCAGGAGCGAGCGGCGCGTTTTCGTCCATGCCGCGGCTTATCCCCGCCCGACGCTCACCGGTCAATCGCGAGCGTCATGGCGGTTTCGAGCAAAGCCGGATCGCTGGGGACGGGCGCAACACTGACGCGCTGCCATCCCCCGCCGGCTGCGTCCGCCACCGCCTGGCTGAGCGCTGCCAGCCGGATGGAGCGCCGGGCGATGTGCGCGCCGGCGATGAGGCCCGCGAAATGGCGTGCCGCGCGGGGTGAGTGAAGGAGGACGATGCTGTCGGCGAGCGCGCGGAGTTGATCCTCCGCAGGATGAAGAGGGTCGCTGGTGTAGACGACGATGTCGGTGACGCCCGGCAGATGGATATGCGCGCGGCCGGTGAGACGCACCAGCCGGTGCCAGCCGCGTCCCTTGGCGAGAGCGAGCGCTTCCCTCGCGTTCGAACTGCCCACGATCTGGGGGGTGAGGCCGGCTGCTTCCGCCGCATTGGCGGTGCCACGACCGACGGTGACGAGCGGGAGCGAGGAGAAGGTGTGGAGCGCTGGTCCGGCCTGACGAACCGCGTTGGCGCTGGTCAGGAGCAGCGCGTCGAAATCGGTCGCGGGCGGCGGCGCCCAGGGAACAGCCGAGATGGTGAAGATCGGGAGCCGAAGCGCAGTGAAACCCGCCTTCGCAATCCGGTCAGCGGTCGCGCTGTTTCCCGGTTCCGGTCGCAGAACGGCGATCGGACGTGTCATCCCCCGAACAGATGTCGGACCGAAGCGGGCGCACGGGCGAGCAGGTCGGCCGCCAGTTCGCGGCCAAGCGTGGGGCCATCCTCGCCCGCGATGACGCCGGTGACATGCTCCGACCCATCATCCGTCAGCAGCTCCGCCGCCAGGGTGATGCCGTCGCCCTCGCGCCGGGCAAGCGCGCCCACCGGCGAGTGACAGGAGGCGTCCAGCGCCGCCAGCAGCGCACGTTCGGTGTGGATGCAGATGCTGGTGGTGGGACAGTCGATGGCATGAACCAGCGCCAAGGCGGGGCTGTCGGCCAGCGTCTCGATCCCGATCGCGCCCTGCGCCGGGGCGGGCAGCATGACGTGCGTCTCGATCGCAACGCCCGTGTCGTGCCGGCCAAGCCGCTCCAGACCGGCCGCGGCGAGGAGCGTGGCGGCAACCTCTCCGGTGGCGAGCTTGCCCAGCCGCGTATCGATATTGCCGCGGAACAGCACGATTTCGAGGTCCGGCCGGTGGCGCAGGAGCTGCGCGCGGCGGCGCGGCGAACTGGTCCCCACCACGGCGCCGTGCGGCAGCGCGTCGATCGTGTCGACGCCGATCAGGCGGTCGCGAACGTCCGCGCGGGGCAACATCGCGGCGATAGCGATTTCGGCCGGTCGAATGGTTTCCACGTCCTTCATCGAGTGGACGCAGGCATCCACCTCGCCGGCGAGGAGGGCACGATCGAGCTCCTTGGTCCACAAGGCCTTGCCGCCAATCTCGGCCAGCGCGCGATCCTGCACGCGGTCACCGGTGGTACTCACGACGACAATGTCGACATCGTCCCAGCCGTGGGCGGCCATCAAGGCGTCGCGCACCAAGCCTGCCTGGGTCAGGGCCAGCGGCGAACCGCGGGTGCCGAGTCTGAAACGCTGAGCCACCGGTCTCTTCTATCCTGCAGATATCGCGTCCGCTCTATCGGACGTGGGCGCCCTTCGACAAGCGTGGGTCGAGCGGATATGAGCCGGGCATGCTGATCCTTGGTCTGGAATCCTCATGCGACGAAACGGCGGCGGCGCTGGTGACGGGTGATCGCCGCGTGCTGGCGCATCGACTGGCGGGGCAGGAAGCGGCGCATCGGCCCTATGGCGGGGTCGTGCCGGAGATCGCCGCCCGGGCGCATGTCGAGGCGCTGGAGCCGCTTATCGAGGCTGCTTTGGCCGATTCCGGAGTGTCTTTGGCCGATATTGATGCGGTCGCGGCCACGGCCGGTCCGGGGTTGATCGGCGGCGTGATGGTGGGGCTGGTCACGGGCAAGGCGATTGCCCATGCGGTCGGCAAGCCGCTGATCGCGGTGAACCATCTGGAGGGGCACGCGCTCAGCCCGCGTCTGGCCGATCCCGACCTTGCCTTGCCCTACCTGCTGCTGCTGGTGTCGGGCGGGCATTGTCAGTTGTTGCTGGTAGAGGGGGTGAACCGATACCGCCGGCTGGCAACGACGATCGACGATGCGGCGGGCGAGGCGTTCGACAAGACGGCAAAGGTGCTGGGCCTTGGCTTTCCCGGCGGGCCGGCAGTCGAGCGCGCGGCGCAGATGGGTGATCCGACAGCGGTGCCACTGCCCCGGCCCTTGTTCCGGTCCCCGGAGCCGCACTTCTCGTTCGCCGGGCTGAAGGCCGCGGTGGCGCGGATCGCCGGCGATTACCGCCCGGAGGATGTCGCGGCATCGTTCCAGGCGGCGGTGGTGGATTGCCTGATCGACCGGACAGCGCGTGCGATCGACCGTGCGCCGGGCGCAACGGCGCTGGTGGTCGCCGGCGGTGTCGCGGCCAACAATGCGGTGCGCAGTGCTTTGTCGTCGCTTGCCGACGCACATGGCCTGCGTTTCGTGGCACCGCCGCTGTGGCTGTGTACCGACAATGCCGCGATGATCGCCTGGGCCGGGGCGGAGCGGTTCGCCGCCGGGCTGGTCGATCCGCTCGACACACCGGCGCGGGCGCGCTGGCCACTTGATCCAACCGCCGAGGCGGTGCGCGGTGCGGGGGTGAAGGCATGAGCCGCGACATGCGGATCGGCGTGATCGGCGGCGGCGCCTGGGGCACCGCGCTGGCGCAGGTCGCCGCGCGTGGCGGCGAGGTGCTGCTGTGGGCGCGCGAGGAGGAGGTGGTCGCCGCGATCAACGACCGCCACGAGAACAGCATGTTCCTGCCCGGCGTCCCGCTGTCGCCGGCGATCCGCGCGACCGGAGCGCTGGACGATCTGGCGGATCGTGACGCGCTGCTGGTGGTCGCGCCGGCGCAGCATGTCGGCGCGGTACTGAACTTGCTGCCCAGCAAGGACACGCCGCTGGTGCTGTGCGCCAAGGGGATCGAGGCGGGATCGCGGCGTCTGGTGGGCGAGGTCGCCCAGGCCGCGCACCCCGGCGCGCCGATCGCGGTCCTGTCCGGCCCCACCTTTGCCCATGAAGTCGCGGTGGGGCTGCCGACGGCGGTGACGCTGGCCTGTGCCGATCCGGCGCTGCAGGTGCGGCTGGCCGAGCGGCTCGCCAGTCCGACCTTCCGTCCCTACGCCTCCAGCGACGTGATCGGCGCCGAGATTGGCGGGGCGGTGAAGAACGTGCTGGCGATCGCCTGCGGCGTGGTGGAGGGGGCGGGGCTCGGCCAGAATGCACGCGCGGCGCTGATCGCGCGCGGCTTTGCCGAAATGACCCGCTTCGGATTGGCGCGCCGCGCGCGAGCGGAGACGCTGGCGGGCCTGTCGGGGCTGGGCGACCTGGTACTGACCTGTTCGTCGACCAGCAGCCGTAACTTCTCGCTTGGCGTGGGGCTGGGGCAGGGACGGTCGGCGACCGACCTGCTGGCGGACCGGCGGACGGTGGCAGAGGGTGCCTTCACCGCGCCGGTGCTGGCCGAGGCTGCAGCAGAGGCGGGCGTCGACATGCCGATCACCGATGCGGTGTGCCACCTGTTGCAGGGCGCGCCCGCCAGCGAGGTGATCAGCAGTCTCCTGGCCCGCCCGCGTCGCGACGAGGCGTAACGCGCGCGGCGACGATCACCGCAGGACGCGCGCGGAAAGCGCCGCGCAGTCGGCGTCGGTCGCGGTCGGACCCTGCTTTCCGGTGATTGCACGGCCGATCGCCTTGAAGACGTTGCCGACCGATTTGACCTCTTTGGGCACCTGAACATCAGGTTCGCTGATCGTGCCGGAGAGTGTGGCCGACCCGGGAAGGCGCAGCACGGCGTCCTGCTTGGGCGCGCCGGTCAGCCGAACCGCGAGCGTTTCGCCGGGGAAGGTGACGGTGCCTGCGCCATCGAGCCGGCTTTGCGAGGTGTCGATAACAAACGGCCCGACCGTTCCGCGCCCGCCGCGCAAGGCGATGCCGACCACTACGCAGCGCAGGGCAGCGCGATCCTTCTCACCGGCGAGCAGCGCGCGCCCCGCGTCAAAGCCGAGCGCGGCGGCGATCTCCGCGGGCAGGGCGCCGTTGCGGGCGACCACGCCGATCCGGCCGGAGGATTTGCCGACCGCTTCGCGGATCGTGCTGCCGCGGCCGGCAAGGACGGCGCGCGCGTCGACCCGGCCCGTTACCGAACCGCCACCGCCGCCGAGCGCCGGAATGCTGCTGTCGAGGAGGCGAAGATCGAGCCGGACGAGCGGCTCAGGCGCACCATCCGACTGATCGACGACCGCGCTGCCCGTGATCCTGCCCTGGCTGAGCCCGATCGTGAGGGGCGCCACCGAGAGCTTGCGGTTGTCGAGCGCCAGCGTGCCGGCGAGGGTCTTCAGCGACGATGGACCCTGCCGGCTGACGATTTTGCCGACGCGAAAGGAAATGGTGCCGTCCGTCTTGCCGACCTTTGCAAGGTTGACGCGGGTGTCGGGAACGATGCGGGGGCCAATCGCGCGCTTTTTCGCGGCGGCGCGGCGCAGCCCCTCGTCGGAAGCGAAATCGTCGAAGTCGAGTTGGCGGGAGACAAAGGTGCCCGACAGCTTCGTGCGGCCGTCCACCTTGTCGACCGTCAGCTTCCCCGACAGGTCGGACCGACCGATCCGGCCGTCGAGCCGGTCGATCAACCATCGTGTGGGTTCGCGGCGCACATGTGCCGACAGCGTCACTGGCTGGGTCTGGAACAATCCCGCCTCGATGATCGCATCGATGAGTTTCAGGTCATTCGCGCGCGCCGTGACGCCGAGCGTCATGCGATCGGTGTCGAAGGGCGCGGCCATGGTGCCGCGGGTGTGCATCGACAGCGCCTCGCCGGTGATCCGCGCCTCGAACGGCCAGCGCCCCCCGTCCCGGTCCGACAGAGCGGGCGCCCGGGCGGCAAGTGTCACGGGCGCGCCGCGCACGGTACCGGATCCCTGCAGCCGCAAGCCGGCGCCTGCATCGGAGGCAAAGGCCATGTCGAAGCGGCGATCCTGCTTCGCATCGTCATAGCGGAGCCGGGAATTTGCGACCGTCAGGCGATCGAGGCTGCTGTTGCCCGACTGGCGATCAGCGCTCTTGTCCTGCCGCCAATTCTCCCGCCCATCGCGGGTTCGAACGAGATTGATCTGTGCGCCCGAGATGTCGATCGTGTGCGGCGACAATCGTCCGAGCAGAAGCGACAGTGCGTTGAAGCCAACGTCGATCCGGCCGATCTTTGCGAGGTCACGCGGGGCGGACCAGGCCGGGCCAGGGATCCGCACGTCGCGAAGGCGGACAATAGTGGCGAAGCCGACGGGGTCGACCCGCTCCATCGTCCCGATGGTCACGGGGCGACCGAAACGCTGGGTCAGCCGGCTTTCCGCGGCGCCTTTCAGCATGCCCCAGGGGAAGATCGCCAGCGCGAGGAGCGCGCACAGGAGAAGCGCGCCCGCGGTAGCAAGGATGACGCGGACACGGCGCCGGGAAAGAAAGGTGGGCATCGAGGCTGAGACGCGCCGACCCAAACTTCGTTCCGGTCGCGAAAGGAATGACGTTACGTCACCTGTCTGCGCCGTCAGGGTGGGTCAGAAATCGACGGCGATGCCCTTCTTCTCCCAGTCGCCATAGCGCACCGGATCGCGGCCGAGTGGATCCTCGGGCGGGCGCTCCATGGGCGCGGGCTCGGGCACCGGCTTGTTCGGCGAAAGATAGGCCGGCGGCTTCACATGAGGCGGTCGTTTGGACATGGGCTCTTCCGGTTACGGCGTTCACCCGCCACATGGGCGCGATGTCTTCTTCCGCCAAGCCCCGCCCGCCTGTCCATCATCGTCGCCCGGCGGATCCGCCCGGCACCGCGCCGCGTCGCGCCGCGCTCCGCCTGCTCGATGCGGTGTTGCGGCGGGGCGAACCGCTGGAGGCGGCCCTGCCGCAGGCGACGCGCGGGCTGGAAGGGCCGGATCGCGGCCTCGCCCATGCGATTGCGGCCGAGACGCTGCGCCGCCTGCCCGACCTTGATTCGCTGATCGATTCGGCGACCCGCCAGGTGCTCCCCGAAGATGCCAAGGCGCGTTCCGCACTGCGCATCGCGCTGGTGCAGACGCTGGCGCTGGGCACCCCGCCGCACGCCGCGATCGCCACGGTGCTGCCGCTGGTCGATGGCGGGCCGCGCAAGCTGGTCCATGGTGTGTTTGGGGCACTAACACGCGGGGGTGCGACCCTGCCGGATGTTCCCGCGCTGCCGCCGGCGATCGCCGCGCGCTGGCGCGCATCATGGGGTGAGGACGTGGTGGCAGCCGCCGCCCGCGCCATCGCGGTGCCGCCGCCGCTGGACCTGACGCTCGCCGCCCCTGATGCGCTGGCGCCCGAGGGGGACAGTCTGGCAGCCGACCAGCGGCGGCTGCGCGATGCGGCGCCGGTGGCGCAATTGCCGGGCTTCACGGAAGGCACCTGGTGGGTGCAGGACGTGGCCGCCTCGCTTCCCGCGCGGTTGATCGGGCGGGGGCCGGGCCGCGCGCTTGACCTGTGCGCCGCGCCGGGGGGAAAGACGATGCAGCTGGCGGCGGCCCGTTGGGACGTGACGGCGCTGGAAATATCGCCGTCGCGCGCCGCGCGCCTCCACGAGAATCTAGCGCGGACCAAGCAGCCGGCGACGGTCGTGATCGCCGACGCGATGGATTGGGCGCCGAGCGAACCGGTCGATGCCCTGCTGCTCGATGCGCCGTGCAGCGCGACGGGCATTTTCCGGCGACACCCGGACGTATTGTATCGCGCGCATGCTGGCATCATCGCCGACATGGCCGCGCTGCAGGCGCAATTGTTCGATCGCGCCGCCGCATGGGTGCGGCCGGGCGGGCGCCTGGTCTATGCCACTTGTTCGCTGGAGCCGGAGGAGGGCGAGGCGCAGCTGGAGCGGTTCCTGGCCGCGCATCCCGATTATGCGATCGAGCCGCCGCGGCCGGGTGAATTGCCCCACGGGTTCTCGGCGCAGAGCAGCTATCTCCGCACGCTGCCGGGGACGCTGGAGGATGCGGGCGGGTGCGACGGGTTTTTCATCGTCCGGCTCGTGCGTGCTTCCGCCTGATTAAATCGCACGTTAAGCATCTGAGCGACACGTCCATTCGTTCGCGCTGATCCGGGTTCCTGCACGCGTGCAGCGAAGCCGGCGGGCGCGGGCCGATCCACAGTGAGTTCCATGACCAAGCCTGTCCGTATCGCGCCTTCGATCCTCTCCGCTGACTTTGCCAAGCTGGGCGAGGAGGTCCGCGCGATCGATGCGGCGGGCGCCGACTGGATCCACATCGATGTGATGGACGGCCATTTCGTGCCCAACATCACGATCGGGCCGGCGGTGGTGAAGGCGCTTCGCCCGCACACCGACAAGCCGTTCGACGTGCATCTGATGATCTCGCCGATCGATGCCTATCTGGATGCTTTTGCCGAGGCCGGGGCGGATACGATCACCGTCCATCCTGAGGCGGGACCGCACATCCACCGGTCGCTTCAGCACATCAAGTCGCTGGGCAAACGGGCGGGCGTGGTGCTCAACCCCGGTACGCCGGCCAAGATGCTGGATTACCTGATCGACATGGTCGACCTGGTGCTGGTGATGAGCGTGAACCCGGGCTTTGGCGGTCAGAGCTTCATCGACAGCCAGCTGCGCAAGATCGCCGCTATCCGCAAGATGATCGATGCGAGCGGGCGTGACATCGATCTGCAGGTCGACGGGGGCATCGATCAGCGCACTGCGCCGCTGGCGATCGACGCTGGCGCCGACGCGCTGGTGGCGGGGACTGCGACGTTCCGCGGCGGGCCTGAGGCCTATGCCGCCAATATCCGAGCCCTGCGGGGCGCATGAGCGAAGGCGCCCGTGATCCTGCAGCCGTCCCGGACGGGATAGACGAAGGCAAGCGGCTGGTCCGTGTCGGCGGCGACAAGGGGCTGTCGCTCGCCGAACGGCTAACCGACCGTTTTCATCGCTTGACCTGGCGGACGCCGATTCACGGGCTGCGGCTGAAGGGCCGTTATCCGCTGAAGCTGATCGCGGTGCCCGACGATCCCCTGTTCGGCGACATCGCGCGCGGGGAGTCGCTGCTCGCGGGGCAACTGGCCTTCCGCGGTGAACGGCATGACATTGCAGGGCTGAACCTGCGCACCTTTCAGCCTTCGGCGCCCTTTGCCGATTATCTTCACAGTTTCGGCTGGCTGCGCGACCTGTCCAGCGTGGCGACGCGGGCGCAAGGGGCACCGATCGCCGAGGATCTGATGTCGCGGTGGCTTGCCGCGCATGGTGAGCGGGTGACGGCGCTGGCGTGGCGGCCCGAGCTGTGGGGGCGGCGCATCCTGTTCTGGACCGCGCATGCCCCGCTGATCCTGTCGTCGACCGATCTGGTCTACCGATCCAAGGTGCTGAACGCGCTGGCGCGCGGTGCGCGGCACCTCGACACCAGCGCGGACAAGGCGCCGATCGGGCCGGCGCGGGTGGCGGCGTGGTGCGGGGTGATTGCTGCGGGGTTGCTGATCCCGGGCGGGGATCCGCGCCGCAGCTTTGGCGAGGCGGGGCTGATGCGCGCGCTGGCGGGCGCGGTGTTCGAGGATGGCGGTGCGGTCAGCCGCTCGCCCGAAGCGCTGCTGGACATGATCGGCCTCCTGGCGATGCTGCGCGAGACGTACATCACCCGCCGGCTCGAATTGCCCGAGGGCATCCAGGGTACGCTTGCGCGCATGGTGCCGGCGCTGTTGGCCGTGTGTCACGCCGACCGGGGTCTCGCAAGCTGGCAGAGCGGCGGGCCGGTGCCGGCCGAACGGGTGGCGCAGGTTATCGAGGCGAGCGGCGTACGCACCCGGCCGCTGCGGCAGCCACGCGACTGGGGATATCAGCGGCTGGTCGCCGGCACGGCCGTGGTGCTGGTCGATGCAGCGCCACCGCCGGTCGCCAGGGTCGTGGAAGGCGGCTGCGCCTCCACGCTGGCGTTCGAACTTTCCGATGGGCCGGCGCGGATCATCGTCAACTGCGGCGGCGCGAATGCGGCCATGTCCGGGCTGCCCAAGGCGTTGGTCTCCGCGCTGCGCACCACCGCCGCGCATTCGACGCTGACGCTGGCCGATACCAACTCAACCGCGATTCACGCGGACGGCACGCTGGGTCGGGGGGTCGGCGAGGTCGAGCTGAGCCGGCAGGAATCGGAAAATGCGAGTCGGATCGAGGCGAGCCACGACGGCTATGTCCGTCGCCACGGCTTCGTCCACCGGCGGCAGTTGGTGCTGACCGAGGATGGCAAGGAACTGCGCGGCGATGACGTCCTGCTGCCCAAGGGGCGGCGGCGCCCGATGGGGCCAAAGCCGTTCGCCATCCGCTTTCACCTGGGCCGCGGGGTGGAGGCGTCGCCGACGGCGGACGGCATGGGGGCGGTGCTGCGCGTGCCGGGCGGCGCGATGTGGCAATTCCGAACGCGGGGCGGATCGCTGGCGATCGACGACAGCCTGTGGATCGATGGTGATGGTCGCCCGGTAACAACTCAGCAGCTGGTCGTGAGCGGCATGGCCGAAGCGGGCGGCGCGACCGTCGGCTGGGTGCTCAAACGCGCGCGATAGGCGATTTCTTCCGCCGCGGCGGCGCACGAGGGCTTGGGGGCGCGCGCCGGCACCGCTAGGGGGCTGCACGTCGCATCGTGACGATCAGCGACTCGCGCGCGATCCGTCACCCACCCACCCCTTGCTCCTCCCGATCGGGGAGGAGCGGAAAGAGTGTCATGACCGCCATCCCCATCCGCCGCGCCCTTCTGTCCGTGTCCGACAAGACGGGGATCGTCGATCTCGCCCGAACGCTCGCCGAAAAGGGCGTGGAACTGGTGTCCACCGGCGGCACGGCAAAGGCGCTTCGCGATGCCGGACTGACGGTGCGCGACGTGTCCGACCTGACCGGCTTCCCGGAAATGATGGACGGGCGCGTGAAGACGCTTCACCCGATGGTTCATGGCGGGTTGCTGGCGGTGCGCGATGATGCCGCACATGCCGACGCGATGGAGGAGCATGGGATCGGCGCGATCGATCTGGTCGTGGTGAACCTGTATCCGTTCGCGCAGACGGTGGCGAAGGGTGCGGACCGGCCCGAGGTGATCGAGAATATCGACATCGGCGGCCCCAGCATGGTGCGTTCGGCAGCCAAGAACCATGCCTATGTCGCGATCGTCACCGATCCGGCGGACTATGCCATCGTCGGGCGCGGCGAGACGACGCTGGAGGAGCGCAAGCGGCTGGCGGCCAAGGCGTTCGCCGCGACTGCCACCTATGATTCGATGATCGCCCGGTGGTTCGGGCTGGAGGACCAGAAGGACCAGTTTCCCGCGACCCTGCCCTTCACGCTCGAGGCGCCCACCGTGCTTCGCTATGGCGAGAACCCGCACCAGCAGGCGGCCTTCTATCGTCCCGCCGGCCCGAGCACGCCGGGCATCGGCCAGGCGCGGCAGGTGCAGGGCAAGGAGCTGAGCTACAACAACCTCAACGATGCCGATGCGGCGCTGGAACTGGTCAGCGAGTTCCGCGACGCCGATCCGACCTGCGTGATCGTGAAGCACGCCAATCCGTGCGGCGTGGCGACGGGGACGACGTTGGCAGATGCCTATGAAGCGGCATTTGCCTGCGACACGGTGTCGGCATTTGGCGGGATCATCGCGCTGAACCGCACGCTGGACGCGGCGACGGCGAAGGCGATCACCGGCATCTTCACCGAAGTGGTAGTGGCGCCCGACGCCGACGAGGAAGCGATTGCGCTGTTCGCGGCGAAGAAGAACCTGCGCCTGCTGCTGACGGGGACGCTGCCCGATCCGGCGCGCGGGGGGCTGACCGCCAAGACGATCGCTGGTGGCTGGCTAGTGCAGACGCGCGACAATGGCGTCTTGTCTGACGACATGCTGAAGGTCGTGACCAAGCGTCAGCCCACCGCACAGGAACTGGCCGACTGCCGGTTTGCCTGGACGGTCGCCAAGCATGTGAAATCCAACGCGATCGTTTATGCCAAGGAGGGCAGCACCGCGGGTGTCGGCGCGGGGCAGATGAACCGACTGGAGTCGGCGCGGATCGCGGCCTGGAAGGCAAAGGACGCCGCCGACAAGGCCGGCTGGGCAGCGCCGCGGACGATCGGCTCGGCCGTCGCCTCCGACGCATTCTTCCCCTTTGCTGACGGTCTGCTCGCGGCAGTGGAAGCCGGTGCGACCGCAGTGATCCAGCCGGGCGGATCGATCCGCGATGCCGAGGTGATCGCCGCGGCTGACGAGGCCGGGTTGGCGATGATCTTCACCGGCATGCGGCATTTCCGCCATTGAGCCTGATCGCGGTGACGGACGGATCGTGGACCGCTGATGGCGTCCGCGGTCGCGATCCTGGTCGATGCGGATGCCTGTCCCGTGAAGGAGGAGGTCTATCGCGTCGCCTATCGGCTGAACGTGCCGGTCACCATCGTCAGCAACGCGCACTTGCGCGTGCCGCAGCATCCGCTGATCGCGCGCGTGGTTGTCAACGATGGCTTTGACGCGGCGGACGACTGGATCGTCGCCCATGCGAGCGACGCAACGGTGGTCGTGACGGCTGACATCCTGTTGGCCGACCGGTGCCTGAAGCTGGGCGCGACGGTGATCTCGCCCGCGGGGAAGCCCTTCACCACCAGCTCGATCGGCAATGCCGTGGCGGTGCGCGCGATCATGGCCGATCTGCGCGCGGGTGGCGACAGGATCGGCGGCCCGCCGCCGTTCAGCAAGGAGGACCGATCGCGCTTTCTGTCGGCGCTGGATCAGGCGCTCGGCAAGCTGCTGCGGGCGCGGCGCGCGTAGCAGCCAGCGATCAGCGGCGGCTGTACCACCAGGTGCCGCCGCTCTCCTCGCGCACGGCGCGACCCTCGACCTCCAGCCGGCGGAGGTGGGCGAGCGATTCGCCGGTCGCCATGCCGATCACGTCGAGCCCGATCGGGCGGCGGAACAGCACCTTGAAGCAATCCACCGCACGCACCGCGCCGCTGCCCATCAGGTCGATGATCGCATCCAGCCGGTCGATATGTTCGTCGCGCAGCGCGTCGAGCCGGGTGTGCAGGCCGTAGAACGGGTCGCCATGACCGGGGAGGACCAGAAGATCCTCCGGCAAGGTGCGAAACTTCTCGATCGAGCGCAGCCAGTCGCCGAGCGGGTCGTCATTGCTCTGGCTGACGTGGACCGAGATGTTGGAGCTTATTTTCGGCAGCACCTGATCGCCAGCGACGAGGACGCGGCGGTCGTAATCGACCAGGCAGGCATGTTCGGGGCTGTGGCCGTTGCCGGTGATGACATGCCAGTCGCTGCCACCGATCTGCAGCACCTCGCCGTCCTGGATGCGGGTATAGGTGAGCGGCATGCGCGCGATCGCCTTGCCGAAATTGGACCAGCCACGGCCGGCGCCATGCGCGACCTGTTCCTCGTTCCAGCCAGCGCCGCGCCAGAAGGCGAGCTGCTCCTCGGGTACCTCGGGACGCGAATCCCCCGCCAGCATACGCACCATCAGCCATTCGGTGCGGGTCATCACGATGTCGGCATCATCGAACCGGCGCGACAGCCAGCCGGCGAGGCCAACGTGATCGGGGTGCATGTGCGTGCACATGATCTTGCCGATTCGCTGGCCCGCGAGCGGCCCCTCCAGGATGGTGCGCCATGCCTCGGTTGAGCGGGGGCTGGCGGTTCCGGTGTCGATCGCGAGCAGTTCGGGGCCGTCATCAAGGATCAGGCCGTTCACATGTTTCAGCGGCCCCGACATCGGCACGCGCCACCAGCGGATACCGTCCATCAGGGTGAGCAGTTCGCCGGGCTGCGGCCCGCGATCACCGAAGGGAAAGGTAAGACCGGCCCAGCTGGTGGGCGTCAGCCCCTCATCCCCGATCAGCGTGCGTTGAATTGCCGTCGCCATGGCGATGACGCTATCAGCATAACATTCGTTACGTCGAGAGAATTTGCGCCTGGATGCGCAAAGGGCGCGATCCCGGCATCCGGAACCGCGCCCCTTGTAATGTTCATGCCAGCCGGTGGCGGACCAGCCATCCGCCCGTGACGGCGGCGGATCAGCGGCGGAACGGATCCTCGAAGAACGACTTCGACACGCCATCCTCGTCGCCGGCCATTTCGGCACCGCGCGATGCCTGCTCGCGTTCGGCGCGCAACTGTTCGATCAGCGCCTCACGGTCGCCGTCGAGGCGGGTGTCGGTCGGCTGCGCCTCGACGCCGGCGGTCTTGGCGGCCTTGGCCACGGCGGCGTCCAGCTCACGCTGCGTGGTCAGGCCGAGCGTCACCGGGTCCTTCGGCGTGATGTTGCCAATGTTCCAGTGTGTCCGGTCGCGGATCGCGGCAATCGTGGTGCGCGTGGTGCCGATCAGGTTGGAGATCGCCCCGTCGGTGATCTCCGGATGGTTGCGGATGATCCAGGCGATACCGTCCGGCTTGTCCTGACGCTTCGACACAGGGGTGTAGCGCGGCCCCTTGGTCCGGCGGACCTGCTCCGGCCCCTTGGTCATCTTCAGGCGATAGTCGGGATTGGCCTGGCCCTTCTCGATCTCGTCCTGGGTCAGTTCGTGTGCGCGCACCGGATCGCGCCCGGTCAGCTTGGTCGCCGCGGTATCGTCAGCGATCGCCTGCACTTCGAGCACGTGCAAACCGCAGAATTCCGCGATCTGCTCGAACGTCAGCGACGTGTTGTCGACGAGCCATGAAGCGGTCGCGTGGGGCATGAGCGGCTGGGCCATGCGGGAAAGCCTTTCGGTATAAACAAATAGGGCCGCCCCTTACCGGAGCGGCCGCCTAACCTGTGGTGACTTAATGTGCCCGTGCCGTCAGGGCAAGCGCCGTCGCATTATGCGGCGCGCGGAAGTGCGATCGGGACGAGTGCCGCCAGGAATTGCTCGGCGCTCGCGCGCCAGCTGTGGCGTCTGCCTTCGGCCGCGCATCGCGCCCGGTCGAGCGTCAGCGCGCCGGCGATCGCGCGGGTGAGGTCATCGTCCATCACGCCGCTGGCGGAGCAGAGGACGTCGATCGGGCCGGGCACCGGATAAGCGGCCACCGGCGTCCCGCATGCCAGCGCCTCGATCATCACCAACCCGAAGGTGTCAGTCCGGCTGGGGAACACCAGAACGTCGGCGGTGCGGTAGCAGGCGGCGAGCGCTTCGCCGAATCGGGGCCCGAGGAAATGTGCGTTGGGGAAACGGTGGCGAAGGTCGGGAAGGGCCGGGCCGTCGCCGACCACCACCTTGCTGCCCGGATGCGGGGCGGCGAGGAAGGCGGCGACATTCTTTTCGATCGCGACACGGCCGACGTACAGCAGGACCGGGCGGGGCAGGGCGGCGAGGTGTCGGTCCGTAGCGCCGTCCGGCGTGAACTCGCGCGCGACGCCGCGGCCCCAGGGCAGCGTGTGCGAGATGCCGTGTGAGGCCAGCATGTGCTGGATGGTGGGCGTCGAGACGAGGACGGCGTCGGCGCGCTGGTGGAAGCGGCGGACCAGGTGCCAGACCCATGCCGGGCTCAACCCGGTGCGCGCGGCGACATAATCCGGGAATTGCGTGTGATAGGCGGTGGTGAACGGAACGCCGCGGTCGAGGCACCAGCGGCGTGCGGCGAAGCCGAGTGGCCCTTCGGTCGCGATATGGATCGCCTCCGCTCCGAAGGCGGCGATGCGGCTGCCCACTGCGCGAGAGCTGGCCACCGCCAGCCGGATCTCCGGATAGGTGGGGCAGGGGAATGAGCGAAAGCCATCGGGCGCGATGACCAAAGGATGGTGGCCCATCGTGGTCAGCTCGCCGACCAGCGACTGGAGGGTGCGCACAACGCCATTCACCTGCGGCGCCCAGGCATCGGTGACGATCGCGATCTTCATGATGCGCGCTCAGGCTGCGATGGCGAGGACGGCCGCCGCCTCGCGCCGGGCCATTACCTCGGCCCAGTGGACGATCTCCATCCGCCCGTCGACATGCTCGACCAGCGCCGTGGCGCTTTCCACCCAGTCGCCATCGTTGAAATAAGCGATGTCGCCGATCGTGCGCATCTCGGCGGTGTGGATATGGCCGCAGACCACGCCGTCGACCCCGCGCGCGCCGGCGGCCTCGGCGACAATCTCCTCGAAGCGGGAAATGAAGGCGACCGCGTTCTTGACGCGCGCCTTGGCATGTTTGCTGAGCGACCAATAAGGAAGCCCGAAGCGGCGACGGAAGGCGTTCACCGCGCGATTGGCCAGCATTAGCAGGCTGTAGGCAGTGTCGCCGACATGGGCGAGCCAGCGATGCGCAAGAGTGATCGCGTCGAATTCGTCGCCATGGAGCACCAGCAGGCGACGGCCGTCGGCGGTGACGTGAATAGCGTTGCGGCGGATCGCGATGCCGCCGAAGTCGAGGCCGCAGAACTGGCGAAACGCCTCATCATGATTGCCGGGGATGAAGATCATCCGTGTCCCCCGCCCAGCGCGTTTCAACAGTCGCCATACGACATCGCTGTGCGCTGCCGGCCAGTAGAATTTCCGCCGCAGCCGCCAGCCATCGACGATATCGCCCACCAGATACATGGTGTCGCTGTCGACATGGTCGAGGAAGTCGATGAGCATCCCGGCATTGCACCCGCGGGTGCCGAGATGGACATCGCTGATCCAGATGGTGCGATAGCGCGTCCGTTCGACGGCGCGTTCCGGAAGATGAGGGCGCGAATTGGCGAAATCCGCAAGGTCGGTGACGTCGGCGAGCGTGACGGTCGTCGGCATGGCGGGCCCTCCATGCCGCGCAGTTCTAACCGCGGCAGGTTACGGGCAGATCACCGATCGATGACGCTTTGATAGCAGCTTCGTATCAGGCGTGTGACGGCCGGGTAACGGCCGCCGTCAGCGTATCAGCGAACCTGTTCGACCACCGGCGCGCCCGTCACCGGATCGGTCGCCGGTGTGAGCGTGAACAGGCCGACCGCACCGAGCAGGAACCCGCCGGCGAACTGCCACAGGAAGCTGGACTTGAGGAGGCGGGTCATAAGCGTACTCTGTATCTCGTTTCTGTTCGTCGCAGTGGTAGCCACGACCGCCTGAACCGGGGCTGGTGCCCCCGTTCATCACGTGTTTTGCATGTAGGAACGCGGCCCTTGCCCTTGTATGGTCAACAAGGAAAGGAACTGTTTCCGTACGGGAACCGTTTTTACGTCCGTTCGTGCGTCGACCAAGCCGGATTGTTGAAGCTGGTCGACGCGAGATTGCTGCTAGCGCAGCGCGGCGCACGCCTGCTGGATCCGGGTGCACGCCTCGCGAAGGATCTCCTCGCTCGTCGCGTAGCTGATGCGCATCGCCGGGGAGAGGCCGAACGCCACTCCCTGCACGGCGGCGACCCGCGCTTCCTCCAGGAGATAGCCGACGAAATCGCTGTCGGTTTCGATCTTCTGCCCCTTGGGCGTCGTCTTGCCGATGAGGCCGGACACCTCGGGATAGACGTAGAAGGCGCCTTCAGGCGTCGGGCAGGTGATGCCCGGCGTGTCGTTCAGCATGCCGACGACCAGATCGCGGCGCGCCTTGAAGGCGGCATTGCGCTCCGCAAGGAAGGATTGGTCGCCATTCAGCGCCGCGGCGGCCGCAGCCTGGGCGATCGAGCAGGGGTTGCTGGTCGACTGCGACTGGAGCTTCGCCATCGCCTTGATCAGCCATTGCGCGCCGCCAGCGAAGCCGATGCGCCAGCCGGTCATGGCATAGGCCTTGGAGCAGCCGTTCACCGTCAGCGTGCGATCGTAGAGCGACGGGCAGACCTGAGCGATCGTGGCGAACTGGAAATCGTCGTAAACGATATGCTCGTACATATCGTCGGCGAAGATCCAGACGTGGGGGTGGCGTTCCAGCACCTCGCCCAGCGCCTTCAGCTCGGCGGCGGTATAGGCGGCGCCGGTCGGGTTGGACGGCGAATTGAGGATCAGCCACTTGGTACGCGGCGTGATCGCGGCCTCCAGCATCGCCGGCGTCAGCTTGTAGCCATGTTCCGGGCCCGCTGCGACGACGATCGGCGTGCCGCCGGCGAACTGAACGACATCGGGATAGCTGACCCAATAGGGCGCCGGCACGATCACCTCGTCGCCCTCGCCGACGGTCGCGACCATGGCGTTGAACAAGGTGTGCTTGCCGCCGACGTTCACGCTGATCTGCGCGGGGGTGTAGTCGAGCCCGTTGTCGCGCTTGAACTTGGCGACGATCGCATCCTTCAGCTCAGGCGTGCCATCGACATTGGTGTATTTCGTCTGGCCACGGCGGATTGCCTCGATCGCCGCTTCCTTGACGAAATCGGGCGTGTCGAAATCCGGCTCGCCGGCACCCAGACCGATGACGTCGATACCGGCACGCTTCAGCTCCTGCACCTTGGTGGTGATCGCCAGCGTGGGCGATGGGCTGATGCGATCGAGCGCGGCGGACGTCTTCATGGGGGCGGCTCCTTTAAGCGCCGCGGCCTATAGCGAGGCGTCTCCCGGCTCCGCAACTGTCACGAACGCGGACATGAGGCCGCGCAGCGCATTTCCGACATGAAAGCCGGCCGCGAGATCATCAGCGGTCAGTTCGTGTTCGACCGCGCGGCCGATGTCGATCAGCTCGGCGCGCAGCACCCCGGGAAGAAGGCCACGCGCCAGCGGCGGCGTGAGCAGCAGCCCATCACGTTCCACGAAGACGCTGGTGAAGCTGCCTTCCGTCAGGAACCCGTCCGGATCGACGAACACCACCTCGTCAGCGCCGGCGCGGCGGCGTGCCTCGTCATAGAAGCGTCTACTGCTGGTCTTGTGGCGGAGCCGATAGTCGGATGGGACGACCGGCAAGGGTGCCAGCGCCACGCGCAATGTTCGGGGGATCGGGGGCGGAGCAGGCGCGACCTCGATCGTGATCCGGCCGCTGTGGCTCAGCAACAGCCGGATGCGAGCAGGTGCCCGCAACCGGAAGGTCGCCGCCTGCAGTTCATTGCGGGCGTCATGCCGGTCGAAGACGAAGCCGAGGCGGGCGGCGCTGGCCTTCATACGCGCCAGATGCCGCTCGACGAGCAGGATGCCCGCATCGGGATCGAAGCGCATCGTCTCGATCAGGTCGGGGGGGCGCTGGCCGTGCGTCAGGAACGCGCCCTTGGCCAGTGCCTCGTCCCACTCGCTGTCAGCGCGGCTGTCAGCGACGATCCCGCCGCCAAGGCCAAGCGTCGCGTGATCCGCACCCGCGGCGATCTCCAGCGTGCGGATGGCGACATTGAACTGCGCGTCGCCGCCGGAATCGATCGCCCCGATCGAGCCGGTATAGATGCCGCGCGGCGCATGTTCGATCTCGCGAAGCACCTGCATGGCCCGAACCTTCGGGGCGCCGGTGATCGAACCGCAGGGGAAAAGGGCCGACAGCACGTCGATCGCGTCGCGCCCGGGGGCGAGCCGTGCGGTGACGGTGGAGGCCATCTGATGAACCGTCGGATATCGCTCCACCGCAAAGAGCGCAGGTACCTTAACGCTGCCGGCGGCGGCGACCCGCGACAGGTCGTTGCGCATCAGATCGACGATCATCAGGTTTTCCGCGCGCTGCTTCTCGTCGCTGGCCAGCGCATCGGCGATGTCGTCGTCGCGGGAGGGGTCAGGATCGCGGCGCGCGGTGCCCTTCATCGGCCGGCAGGTGAGCGTGTCTCCTTCAAGGCGGAAGAACAATTCCGGGGAGAAGGAGAGCAGCAGATGATCGCCGGTGGCGACGATCGCGCCCCATCCGGCAGCAGCGCGGGTGCGCACCGCGGCGTAGAGCGCCAGTGGATCGCCCGCAAAGGGCACCCGCGCCCGGAACGTGAGGTTCGCCTGATAGATGTCGCCGGCGGTGATCAGGTCCAGCACCTGTCGCAGCGCCGCATCATATTCGTCGCGCGAGATGGCGGGTTCCAGCGCGCCGATCCATGCGCCGTCCGGGGCGGGCAGGATCGTGTGGGGGGCGCATAGCTCCTCCACCGCCGCGAACAGGCCGAACCACAGGAGCGGGGTGGCCGGTGCGGGAAGCGTCCCGACATGCGGCTCCAGCGCGGCGCCGCCCTCATAGGCAATGAAGCCCGCCGCGTGATGGCCCGCCGCGATGCCTTCGCGAACGCTGGTCAGCGCGGGCGCCAGTTGATCCACCGAATGTGCTTCGATGATCGCCACCGGATCGCGATACAGGCGTGCGGGCGCGCCACCGGGCCGGGCATCGTCGAGCAGCACGAAGGGTGCGGCGAGGGACATACAAGGCGCCATGCCCGTCCCCGCCCATGGCGGCAACCCCGCTTGGTGCGCCGCGCCAACGCTGCTGCCTTGCCGTGAGGGCGATCTGCGGGCTAGCAATGTGCGCCGCTCATCCAGCGCAAGTTTTCGAGGAAATGCCCGTGACCGATGCGACCACCGAACCAGCGCTGCGCGCGATGATCGTCCCGGTGACGCCGATCGAGCAGAATTGCACGATCATCTGGTGCACCAAGACGAAGAAGGCGGCGGTGATCGATCCGGGTGGCGACCTGCCCAAGATCAAGGCAGCGCTGGCGCAGGCTGGCGTGACGGCGGAGAAGATCCTGCTGACCCATGGCCATATCGACCATGCCGGCGAGGCGAAGCCGCTGGCCGAGGAGCTTGGCGTGCCGATCGAGGGGCCGCAGGAGGAGGACCGCTTCTGGCTGGCGCGGCTGGGTGACGATGGCCGCAACTGGGGCATCCGCGGCGTCCCGTTCGAGCCGGATCGCTGGCTGGAGGATGGCGACACGGTGACGGTGGGCGAACTGACGCTCGACGTCTATCACACGCCGGGGCACACTGCGGGGCACGTGATTTTCCACCACGCGCCGTCCAAGTTCGCGCAGGTTGGCGACGTGCTGTTCCAGGGCTCGGTCGGCCGTACCGATCTGCCGCAGGGCAATCACAAGACGCTGATCAACTCGATCGTCACCAAGCTCTGGCCGCTGGGCAGCGAGACCGCGTTCATCCCCGGGCACGGCAAGCCTTCCACCTTCGCGCATGAGCGGCAGTGGAACATGTTCGTGAGCGACAGCGCGCTGGAGGCGTGACCCGGCTGGGCCGCCCGGCGGCGCTGGAGACCAGGACATGATGGAAGCCGAATTCATCGCCGCGTTGCGCCGCCTGCCGCTGCATGAGGGGGCGCAGGGGCTGAGCGACGACGTGGCACGGCTGGGCGACCTCGTCATCACCACCGACACGATGATCGCGGGGGTCCACTTCCTGCCCGACGATCCGCCTGGCGATGTGGCGTGGAAGCTGGTGGCGGTGAATTTGTCGGATCTGGCCGCCAAGGGGGCGGAGCCGGTCGGAATCCTGTTGAATTACCCGCTGTCGGATACCGGCTGGGACCGGGCGTTCCTTGCGGGACTGAACGCCTGCCTGTCGGCGCTGGGCTGCCCATTGCTGGGCGGCGACACGGTTGGGCTGCCCGAAGGTGCGGCGCGCGTGCTGACGGTGACGGCTTTTGGTCGGGCCGATGCGGTCCCGGCGCGATCGGGCGCAAAGGCGGGTGACCGTTTGTGGGTGACGGGCACGATCGGCGATGCGGGCGCGGGGTTGAAGGCGGCCCAGCGGGGGGATGGCCCGGATGCGCTGATTGCCGCCTATCGCCGGCCGCGCCCGCGGCTTGCGGAAGGGCGGACGCTCGCCCCGCTGGCGCATGCGATGATGGACGTGTCCGACGGGCTGTTGATCGACGGCTGGCGCATGGCGGCGGCGAGCGGGCTGGCCCTGACCATCGCGCTCGATCGCGTTCCGCTGTCCACCGCCTATCGCAGCTATGCCGGTGACGATGTGCTGGCGGCGGCGACGGCGGGGGATGACTATCAGCTTTTGTGCGCGCTGCCGCCGGAAGTTGCGCCGACCAGCATCGCGACGTGCATCGGCAGCTTTGCTGCGGGCAAGGGACTGGTCCTGACCCAGAACGGAGAGGTTGTTGCCCTGCCGCCGCGGCTCGGCTTCGAGCATCGCGCCTGACCGATCAAAGTCCAGCGTCAGTCAAGACGGGAAATCATCAGTCATCATTGCGGGCAGGACGCCGCTCTGATTGCCCGAAAACCGGCCATTATTGGTGCCTTGCACTTTCCTGCCGCACGGTTACGCTCCGTCATACAAGAACGATAAGCATAGGAGGCCGGCGGTTACCGCCCGGGGGCGGGGCCGATCGGCCACGTTAGGGGAAGGAACGCGATGACCACGGTCTATATCGCCATCCTCTGCGGCCTGCTGGCCGTGGTCTATGGCATCGTCACCAGCCAGCAAGTCCTACGAGCCTCTCCGGGCAATGAACGGATGCAGGACATCGCCGCCGCCATTCAGGAAGGGGCGAAGGCCTATCTTGGCCGCCAATATACCACGATTGCCATCGTCGGCGTGGTCGTCGCCGTCATCATCTTTGCGACCCTGGGCGTCCTCTCGACGGTCGGGTTCCTGATCGGCGCAGTGCTGTCGGGCGTTGCCGGCTATGTCGGCATGAATATCTCGGTGCGCGCCAACGTTCGTACGGCAGAGGCTGCGCGGGGCACGCTGCAGGGCGGATTGACGATGGCGTTCCGCTCCGGCGCGGTCACCGGGATGCTGGTGGCGGGGCTGGGATTGCTCGCGATTGCGGGATTCTTCTGGTATCTGACCGGGCCGGGCGGCTACGCGCCCAACGCGCGCGTGATCATCGAGGCGCTGACCGCACTGGCGTTCGGCGCATCGCTCATTTCCATCTTTGCGCGGCTCGGCGGCGGCATCTTCACCAAGGCCGCTGACGTCGGCGCCGATCTGGTCGGCAAGGTCGAGGCGGGCATCCCCGAGGACGACCCCCGCAACCCGGCGGTGATCGCCGACAATGTGGGCGACAATGTCGGCGATTGCGCGGGCATGGCCGCGGACCTGTTCGAAACCTATGTCGTGACGCTGGGCGTGACGATGATCTCGATCGCGCTGCTGATCCAGGCATCGCCCGCCGAACTGATGAACCTGATGAGCCTGCCGCTGATCGTCGGCGGCGTGTGCATCATCACCTCGATTATCGGCACCTACATGGTGCGGCTGGGATCGAAGGGGTCGATCATGGGCGCGCTGTACAAGGGGTTCTGGACCTCCGCGCTGCTCGCCATTCCGGCGATCTATGTCGCCACACAGCTGACGCTCGGCGACCTGAACGTGCCGATTGGCGCCGCTGGCTTCCTTGAGGCGACCAGCGACACGATCGTCAGCGGGGCGGGCGATCTTACCGTGACAGAGGTCACTGGCGCGCCGGCGGCGGACGCATTCACCGGCATGGACCTGTTCTGGTGCATGTTGATCGGCCTGGCGGTGACGGGCCTGATCGTGTGGATCACGGAATATTACACGGGCACCAATTACCGCCCCGTCAAGTCGATCGCCAAGGCGAGCGAGACCGGCCATGGCACCAACGTCATCCAGGGGCTGGCGATCAGCCTGGAGGCGACCGCGCTGCCGACGCTGGTGATCGTGATCGCGGTGGTGGCGACGTACAAGCTCGCAGGCGTGATCGGCATCGCCTTTGCCGCCACGTCGATGCTGGCGCTGGCCGGGATGGTCGTCGCGCTGGATGCTTATGGCCCGGTGACGGACAATGCCGGCGGTATCGCGGAGATGGCCGGCCTGGAGGACGAGGTTCGCCACAAGACGGACGCGCTGGACGCGGTCGGCAATACGACCAAGGCGGTGACCAAGGGCTATGCCATCGGGTCTGCCGGGCTGGCTGCGCTGGTGTTGTTCGGCGCCTATACCACTGACCTGCAGACCTATTTTCCCGACATCGCGGTCGATTTCAGCCTGTCCAACCCGTACGTCATCGTCGGGCTGCTGCTCGGCGCGCTGCTGCCGTATCTGTTCGGGGCGTTCGGTATGACCGCGGTCGGCCGGGCGGCAGGTGCGGTGGTCGAGGAAGTGCGCGACCAGTTCCGCAACAATCCCGGGATCATGGAGGGGACGAGCCGGCCCAATTACGGCCGCACCGTCGATCTGGTCACCCGCGCGGCGATCCGCGAGATGATCATACCGTCGCTGCTGCCGGTATTGTCGCCGATCGTGCTGTATTTCGTGGTGACCGCGGTGGATGGCCAGGCGTCGGGATTCGCCGCGCTTGGCGCGATGCTGCTGGGCGTGATCGTCTCCGGCCTGTTTGTCGCGCTGTCGATGACCAGCGGCGGCGGCGCGTGGGACAATGCCAAGAAATATATCGAGGACGGCAATTACGGCGGCAAGGGATCGGAGGCGCACAAGGCGGCCGTGACCGGCGACACCGTGGGTGACCCGTACAAGGATACCGCCGGTCCGGCGGTCAATCCGATGATCAAGATCACCAACATCGTGGCATTGCTGTTGCTGGCGGCGCTGGCCGGCGGCGGCTGAGGCAGCAGCAATATTGCGTCGGGCCGCTGCGCTGCCTATCCCGGGTTGAAATAGGAGCAACGCAGCAGCCATGACCACATTCGACGATCGCGAGCGCGCCTTCGAGACCAAGTTCGCGCGCGACGAGGACCTTGCCTTCCGCATCATCGCCCGGCGCAACCGCCTGCTTGGCCAGTGGGCGGCCGGGCTGATGAAGCTGACGCCCGAGGAGGCGGACGCTTATGCCAAGACGGTGGTGCACGCCGATCTGGAGGAAGCGGGCGATGGTGACGTGATCCGCAAGCTGGTCGGTGACCTGACCGCGGCTGGCGTCGACATCGGCGAAGCCGAGGTGCGTGAGGCGCTCGACAAGCAGACCGTCGAGGCGCGCCGCCAGCTGATGGAAGCACAATAACGTGCCCATGGCGGCGGACGAAATTGCGGCGTTGATCCGCGAGGGGATCCCCGATGCCGAGGTCGAGATCACCGATCTGGCCGGCGACGGCGATCATTATGCCGCGCGGGTGACCGCGGCGTCCTTCGCCGGCATGTCGCGGGTGAAGCAGCACCAGGCGGTCTATGCCGCGCTGGGTGGTCGCATGGGCGGGGTACTACACGCCTTGCAGTTGACGACGGGCGTGCCGAAATAACGGCCAGCCGCTTCACGCGAAGGACAAAGAATGACTGACGATACCAACGCCCGCATCGACGCGGTGGTGAAGAACAACCCCGTGGTGCTGTTCATGAAGGGCACGCCGCTGTTTCCGCAGTGCGGCTTTTCCAGCCGGGCGGTGGCTATCCTCCAGCATCTGAACGCCGATTTCGAGAGCGTCGACGTGTTGCAGGATCAGGCGATCCGGCAGGGCATCAAGGCCTATTCGGACTGGCCCACGATCCCGCAGCTGTACGTCAACGGCGAGTTCGTCGGTGGATCGGACATCATGATGGAAATGTACGAGAGCGGGGAACTGGCCGAGCTGATCAAGGACGGGCCCAAGGCTGCCTGATTATTATCCGCCGGAAGGGTGCGCGGTACTATGCTGCGCCCTTCCGGCTGGAACGTGCGACCGGCTCGATCCCGGCGCGAGCTTGGCTGGCGGTTCCTGCGCCAGCGCTGCTCCGGCGATCAGGCCAGTGAGCGCAATTGTTCCAGCGTATCGATGTCCACCAGCTCGCCCGCGGGTGCATGAACGTGCTTCCCGCGGCGAATGATGTCGCGGGCGCCACTATCGCCTGACAGGCGTTCAAGCAGCGGGAATAGGGCGCAACCGAACACGGCCGGTGGGCATGGAGCGTCACCATCCGTGGAGGCGACGACAGCCGAGGGGCCATCCGCCGCCGCCAGCAGTCGCTGGATGTGACCGGCGGTGACGCGGGGCATATCGGCCAGCACGACGAGCAGCGCCTGCGGCTTCACTTCGGCGGCACGCCGCGCGCCCAGTCGCAGCGAGGACGCCATGTCACCCACCGGATCGTCATTTACGATCGTGGCATAGCCGTGGCTGGCATAATCGACGAGGCTCCGCCTGACGACGGCGATCCGCGCGTAAAAGGGAAGAACCGCTAGCGTCTCCACGACATGGATACCCAGCGGTCGGCCCTCCAGCACGGCGTCCAGCTTGCTCGGGCCGGCGCCGAAGCGCCGGGACTGGCCCGCGGCGAGGAGGATGAGCGCGGTGTCTTCAGCCGCGATCATGGAAGGCCTTCACCATCGCGCCGGCGATGGAGAGGGCGATTTCGGCCGGTCCGATCGCGCCGATGTCGAGCCCGACGGGGCCGTCGATCCGCGCCAGATCCTCGGCAGAGACGCCAGCGTCCGTCAGCCGCTGAAGCCGCGCTGCGTGGCTCTTCCGGCTCCCGAGCGCGCCGACATAGCCGGTGTTGGCAGCAAGCGCGGCAACAAGCGCCGGATCGTCAATCTTGGTGTCGTGGCTGAGCGTGACCACCGCGGTCGACGGGCCGGGCTTGTATGCCTCCACGGCCTCGTCGGGCCAGCGATCGTCGAGCGTCGTATCGGGGAAGCGTTCCTCGGTGAGAAAGCGGCCCCGCGGGTCGACCACCACAGTCTCGATGCCGAGCGTACGCGCGAGACCGACGAGCGACTGGGCGATCTGCACCGCGCCGACGACGATCAGCCGGCGCGGCGGATCGTAGCGGTTGGCGAAGATTTCGCCGGTTTCGACGGGGCGCAGGTCGCTGTGGCCGGTCGAGAGGTCTGTCGCGATCATCAGCGACTGGCCTTCCGCGCGTGCTTCGACAATGCGGTCGAACAATTCAGGGTCGAACCCCTCCGCCGAGACCGGCTGAACCATGACGCTGATCTCGCCGCCGCACGGCAGGCCGACTTCCCAGGCGCTGGCATCGGCGACGCCATATTTCTTCACCGCGAAGGGGCTGCCCGCGATCACGCGCGCGGCGGTGTCGAGGATGTCGCCCTCGACGCAGCCGCCCGAGACCGAGCCTTCGAAGCGGCCGTCCTCGTGCACCAGCATGTGGCTGCCGCGCGGGCGGGGCGCGGATCCCCAGGTGGAGACGACCGTGGCGAGCGCCATGCGGGCCCCCTTCCACGATTGAGCCGCGGAGAGGACGCTGTCGTTATCGGCCATGGATCACACCGGTGGGAGATGAGGGAGGAGTTTATCGAGTGTCACGGGCATGTCATAGATGCGCACACCGGTGGCATTGTGGATCGCGTTGACGATCGCGGCGCCCGAGCCGGCGATGCCGAGCTCGCCAACGCCCTTGGCGCCGACCGGATTGGCGGAATCGTCGATCTCCTCGACAAAATAGGCTTCAATCTGGGGCACGTCGGCATTCACGGCGACGTGATACTCGCCGAAATCGGGGTTCACGAAGCGGCCGTTGCGGGTGTCGACCACGCCGTCTTCGCTGAGCGCATAGGCGAGACCCCAGACCATGCCGCCGACGATCTGGTTCTTCGCCGTCTTTTCATTGAGCACGCGGCCGATGTCGAACACGCCGAGCATGCGGCGGACGCGCACCTCGCCGGTGACGGCGTTGACCGCGACTTCGGCGAATTGCGCGCCGTGGCTCGCCTGGCTGGTCGCCTGCGATTCCTTGCCGGGCGAGGTCTTGCCCCTGGCGGCGATCGGCGAACCGCGGACCAGATCCACGAGCGGGCTGGTGCGGGCGCCGGCGGTAACGATGCCGTCCTTGAGGCGCATGTCTTCCGGCGCGGCATTCATGCGGCGGCCTAGCTCGGCAAGGACATCCTCGCAGGCAAGCGCGGCAGCCGCGCAGGCGCTGCCTGCGCCGAACGATCCGCCGGAGCCGGCGCTGGGCGGCAGATCGGTGTCGCCGATCACCACATCGATCGCCTCCACCGGCAAGCCAAGCATGTCGCCGACCGTCTGGGCGAGGATCGTGTAGGTGCCGGTGCCGATGTCGGTCATGTCGGTGCGCACGGTGGCGCGGCCGTCATCGCCGAGGATCACCTCGGCCTCGGCATTGACGGTGAAGTTGCCGCGCAGCGCGGCGGCCATGCCCATGCCGATCAGCCATTCGCCCTCGCGCCGGCTGCCCGGCGTCGCCTCGCGCTGGTCCCAGCCGAAGCGGCGCGCGCCTTCCTCGTAGCAATCGAGAAGGCGGCGGGTGGAGAAGCGCTTGCCGGTGGTGGGATCGCGGGGCGGCTCGTTACGGCGGCGAAGCTCGATCGGATCGAGGCCGAGCTCCTCGGCCAGTTCATCCATCGCGCATTCGACAGCGAAGGTGCCGATCGCCTCACCCGGCGCGCGCACCGCGCCCGTCGCGGGCAGATCGATCCGCGCGAGATCGGTGCGGAAACGGCGTGCCTCGCCGGCGTAGAGCGGCAACGTGCCGAACGGCACCGGCTCCAGAAAGGCGCTGTCGTCATTCTGATAGGCGACGCTTTCATGGCCGATCGCGCTGATCCGTCCCTCATGATCAGCGCCGATGCGCAGCCGCTGCGTCGTCGGTGAGCGATGATGGACCATATAGGCGGTCTGTCGACGGCTGAGCGCGACCTTCACGGGGCGGCCGATTTTCTCCGCGGCGATGGCGGCGAAGATCACCTCCGGGCCGACGCCGGTCTTCCCGCCGAACCCGCCACCGACATAGGGTGCGACGACGCGGACGCGATCAGCGTCGATGCCAAGCGCGGTGGCGATCGTGGACTTGGCCGCGCCGATCACCTGATTGCTGGAGCGGACGATGAGTTTGTCGCCCTCCCACCAGGCGGTGGTAGCATGCGGCTCGAGCGCGGCGGGAAAGTGGATCGGGGTCGTATAGGTGCGGTCGATCACCACCTCGGCAGCGGCGATTGCCGCGTCGAAATCGCCGCGGTTCACCGGCGGGAGGAAGCCGAGCTTATGGTCCTGCTGAATTTCCACATCGGCGGCGTCGAACCGGCCGGGCGCTTCCTCGTAGCTGACCGTGACAAGGCGGGCGGCGGCGCGGGCCGCTTCCTGCGTCTCTGCGACGACGATGGCGACGCCCTGGCCGTAGTGGAACACCTCGTCCTCGCCGATCGCGGACATGGCGCGCGAGTTGCCCTCACCGGTCGGCATGCGCGGATCGCCATGGATGACGGCAATCACGCCGGCCGCAGCTTCTGCGGCGGTCGCATCCACACCGGTCACCCGGCCGCGGCCGATGCTGGACTGCACGACGGCGAGATAGGCAGTGTTTTTCGGTGCCTGCTCGAAGGCATAGGCCGCCGCGCCGCTGACCTTTTCACGTGCTTCGTAGCGGTCGATCGGCTTGCCGAGCAGGCCCTGCTGCGCGCGGTCGAGCGCGGCGGGCCGATAGGGCGCGTCCATCGCGAGATCGTTCATGCCGGCTCCCCGGTAAGGTCACGCAGCGCGGTGATAAGCACGCGCCGGGTGAGCGGGATCTTGAAATCATTGTGACCGAAGCCGCGCGCGCCGGTGAGCAGCGCGTCCGCGGCGGCATCGAAGGTGGCTTGTTCGGCCGGTTTGCCGACCAGCGCAGCCTCCACCGCGAGATCGCGCCATGGCTGGTACGCGAGTCCGCCGAATGCCAGCGCGGCGTGGGTGATCGTGCCGTTCTCCACCGCGACGACACCGGCGACCGAGACCAGCGCGAAAGCGTAGGAGACGCGGTCACGTACCTTTCGGTAAAGCTGCCGCGCGCCGGCCGGCGGGGCGGGAAGCGCGATGTGGGTGATGAGTTCGCCCGGTTCCAGAACCGTCTCGATATGCGGCGTATCGCCGGGCAGGCAGTAGAAATCGCCAAGCGGGATGCGGCGGCGATCGCCGTCGGGCTTCAGCGTGACGACGGTCGCGTCGAGCGCCCGCATCGCGACGGGCATGTCGCCAGGGTGGGTAGCGATACACTGGTCGCTGGTGCCGAGGATCGCGTGGATTCGGTTGAACCCGTCGATCGCATCGCAGCCGCTGCCGGGGTCGCGTTTGTTGCACGCGGCGTGGGTGTCGTAGAAGAAATAGCAGCGGGTGCGCTGGAGGAGGTTGCCGCCAGTGGTCGCCTTGTTGCGCAGCTGGCCCGAGGCGCCGGCAAGCAGCGCGCGGCTGAGCGCGGGGTAGCGCGCGATGACGCGCGGGTCGGCGGCAAGATCGCTGTTCGGCACCAATGCGCCGATCAGCAGGCCGCCGTCCTGTTCCTCGATCGTATTCAGATCGAGCCGGCTGATGTCGACCAGCCTTTCCGGCGTTTCCACCTGCAGCTTCATCAGGTCGAGCAGATTGGTGCCGCCGGCGATGAAGCGGCCGCCGGCGCGTACGGCGGCTTCGGGGCTCTCCGCGCGGGTGTAGTCGAAGGTCTTCACGCCTCCTGCTCCTGCGCATGTACGTCGCGGATGGCATCGACGATGTTCGGGTAAGCGGAGCAGCGGCAGATGTTGCCGCTCATCCGCTCGCTGATTTCCGCATCATCCAGCGCGGGGGCAGAAAGATCGTCGGTGACATGGCTGGGCCAGCCCCTGGCCACTTCATCCAGCATGCCCACCGCGGAGCAAATCTGCCCCGGCGTGCAATAGCCGCATTGATAGCCGTCATGGCGGACGAACGCCGCCTGCATCGGGTGAAGCGAGTCGGTGCTGCCTAGCCCCTCGATCGTCAGGATGTCATCATCCTGGTGCATCACGGCCAGCGTGAGACACGCATTGATCCGCCGCCCGTTGACCAGCACCGTGCAGGCGCCGCATTGGCCATGATCGCAGCCCTTCTTGGTGCCCGTCAGGGCAAACTCCTCGCGGAGGACGTCGAGGAGCGAGGCGCGGATGTCGGGATCGGCCTCGCGCTTGCTGCCGTTGATGGTGAAGCGCATGGGCGCACTATGCGCCACTCGCCGAGACGATCCAAGTATATCCCGATAATTCTTGTTATGGCGCTGGCAGCTTGTGGATCCACGTCGCAAATGGAGCCAATGACTATCGTTCCTTCCTTGTCGTCACCGATTGTGATTGCTCATCGCGGTGCTTCCGGAGAGCGCCCGGAGCACACGATTGCCGCCTATCAACTCGCGGTCGCGCAAGGTGCGGATGTGATCGAGCCCGATCTGGTGCCGACCAGCGACGGCGTGCTGGTGGCGCGCCACGAGAATGAGATCAGCGAGACGACCGACGTCGTGGAACACCCGGAATTCGCCGATCGCCGCACGACCAAGACGATCGACGGCAAGGAACTGACCGGCTGGTTCACCGAGGACTTCACGGTCGCGGAGCTGAAGACATTGCGCGCCAAGGAGCGGCTGCCCCTGATGCGCCCGGGCAACCGGGACTATGACGGCAGGGAAACGATCCCGACCTTCGACGAGGTGATCGTGCTGGCCAAGAAGCACGGCGTGGGGATCTACCCCGAGACGAAGCACCCGACCTATTTCGCGTCGATCGGCATGGGAACGGATGCGCCGCTGGTCGAGGCGCTGCGCCGTGCCGGATGGGACAGCGCCGATGCGCCAGTGTTCATCCAGTCGTTCGAGGTCGCGAACCTCAAGCGGCTGAAGGGCATGACGAGTGTGCGGCTGATCCAGCTGGTCGATGGGAAGGGCGGGCCGGCGGATGGCGCCGCGCCAAGCTATGCCGCGATGATGACGCCGGCCGGGTTGAATGCGGTGGCGGGCTACGCGTGGGGCATTGGGCCTAACAAGGCGATGCTTTGGGATGGCTCAGCGCCGACCAGGCTGGTCAGCGACGCCCATGCAGCCGGCCTGCGCGTCCATCCCTGGACGTACCGCGCGGAGAATTACTTCCTTCCCGCCCCCTATCGACAAGGGATCAACCCGCGCGGCCACGGTGACTTGGCCGCCGAGATTTCGGCAGCGCTTCGCCTTGGTATCGACGGATTCTTCACCGACTTTCCTGCAACAGGCGTAAAGGTGCGCGATCAGGTGCGGGGAGTGAAGTGATGCGTAAAACAGTTCTGATCGCGGTGGCCGCGATCATCCCGCTCGCCACTGGCGGCTGCGTTCGCACAGCCGCGAGCGTCGTGACGGCGCCGTTCAAGGCCGCCGGGAAGGTGGTCGACTGGTCCACCACGAGTCAGGAGGAGGCCGACCGCAACTACGGCCGCAAGATGCGCAAGGACGAGGCGCGCGAAGGCAAGGAGCGGCGCGAATGGCAGAAGCGCTGCCGCAAGAATCCCGAAACGTGCGGTCCCTATGACGGCTTCGTCGCCGGCCGCGATCGCTGAGCGAGCGGCAGGTCCGCAGGTGCTGCGCGTGCGCCTGAAGCGGCGGCGCTAGGCGGCGCGGCGCTGCGCCTGGGCGATGATCGCACGGGCGGCGCGCTGAGCCACCGCTATGTCGCGGGCCGGCATGTCATCGGCGATTTCCGCGCGGGCTGCCTGGGCCGCGACATGTCCGGCGACGGCGGCCAGATTGAACCATTTGTGGGCTTCGATCAGGTCGTATTCCGCGCCGTTGGTGCCGGTGGAATAGGCAACGCCAAGATCGTAGCAGGCATCATCATCGCCGCGCAGCGCATCGCTGAGCCGGCTGTTGATCAGAAAACGCGCACTGTCGAGACTGTTACCCATTTCCCTCGCCCCATGTTCATGTCCCCATGCGGCGACATTGGCGCGATTCGTGTATCAAAATGGTTAACGCGCTCAGTCGAGCGTGACAGCAATGTTGTCGATCAGCCTGGTCTGCCCCATCCGGGCGGCGGCGAGCAGGCGGCGGGGGCGATCAGCGCCTGGGTTGGCGGCCAGCGTCTCGGAGTCGACCAAAGTGACATAATCGACGGTGAACCCGGCTGCGACGAGGCTCGTCTGCGCTTCTGCTGCTGCTTCCTCTGCAGGGATGCCGCGAGCGATCGCGCGGGCCGCGACGCCAAGCGCGCGGGGCAGGGCCACCGCCTTGGCGCGTTCTTCCTCGTCGAGGTAGATGTTGCGCGACGAGAGGGCCAGGCCGTCATCATCGCGCTGCGTTGGCACGCCCACGATGTCGATCGCGAAATCGAGATCGTTCACCATCCGGCGGATCACCTGCAATTGTTGGTAGTCCTTTTCGCCGAAGAAGGCGGCGTCCGGCGAAACCTGGTTGAACAGCTTCGTCACCACCGTCGCGACGCCGTCGAAATGTCCGGGACGTGCCGCGCCGTCCAGCGTCTCGCTCACGCCTGCGACGCTGACGGTCGAGGCGAAGCCGTCGGGGTACATGGTTTCGACGGTCGGCAGCCACAGCAGGTCGCAGCCCGCCTCCGCCAGCATCCGCGAATCGGCGGCCTCGCGGCGCGGATAGCGCGCCAGATCCTCGTTCGGGCCAAATTGCGTCGGGTTGACGAAGATCGAGGCAACAACCTTGGTCCCGGCCCGCTTTGCCGCGTCAATCAATGCGATATGCCCGGCGTGAAGCGCCCCCATGGTAGGCACGAGCGCGATGCGCGCACCCTCTGCACGGAAGGCAGCGATCGCGGCGCGCAGCTCGTTCAGGTCACGGACAGTCTGCACGCCGATGAAACTCCACTCGAAACGGAACGGGCGGGCATCTATGGGGATCGGTGGACGCGATCAACAAAGGATGCGACGATTTGCCGACCGGTTCCGACAATACTCACGTGATCGTGTTCGCCAACGAGAAGGGCGGGACGGGCAAGTCGACCACCGCCGTTCACGTAGCGATTGCGTTGTCCGTGCGGGGCGCGCGCGTCACCTGCCTTGATCTCGATCATCGCCAGCGCACCATGGGACGCTATCTCGACAACCGGGCCGAGACGGTTCGTCGCACCGGATCGGCGCTGATGATCCCGCGCTATCGGACGGCGCACGAGGATTTCGAGGAAGCGTATCAGGACATGCTGCGCGACAGCGACTTCCTGGTGATCGATACACCGGGACGTGACGATCCATATGCACGTGCCGCCGCGACGCGGGCCGACACGCTGGTGACGCCGATGAACGACAGCTTCGTCGATTTCGATCTGATCGGGCAGGTCCATCCCGAGACGTTCAAGGTCACGCGGCCGAGCTTCTACTCCGAACTGATCTGGGATGCGCGCAAGGCGCGTGCGAAGGCCGACGGGTCAACGATCGACTGGGTCGTGCTGCGCAACCGCCTGCAGCATATTGAGGCACGCAACATGCGGCGCGTGTCCGAAGCGCTCGACCAGTTGGCGAAGCGGGTCGGCTTTCGCATCATCCCTGGCCTTGGCGAGCGTGTGATCTATCGCGAGCTGTTCCCGTCGGGGCTGACGATGCTGGATACCAAGGATTTTGGCGGAATGGGGCTGGGCCATGTCGCGGCGCGGCAGGAGTTGCGCGAGATGATGTCGGGATTGTCGCTGCCTGAACCCGCCACGCCGCTCGTCGCGTGATGCTGAAGCTCATCTTGGCGCTGCTGGTCGCTTATGCCGGTTGGCGATTGTGGAAGAATGGTTGGGGCGGGAAGTCGGTCAAGCGCCGGGTGGTGATGGCTGAGCCGGGCGATGCGGCGGCGGCGCGACGCTTGCTGGGGGTGGACCGACAGGCGGATGAGGCAACGATCCGCGCGGCGCATCGCCGCCTGATGGCGGAGGCGCATCCCGATCGCGGTGGCTCGCCCGAACAGGCGCGCGCGCTGAATGCCGCGCGCGACCTGTTGTTGCAGCGCGCGGGCTGATCGATCAGCCCGCGCTGTCAGGCGGCGGTTGCTTCCTTGTCCGCCCGCTCCTGGTAGAAGCGCTGGACGACCGCCCAGCCCTCGGCCGCGCTTTCGACATAGGTGAAGATGCCGAGATCACGTTCGGAGATCACGCCTTCCTCTACCAGTGCCTCGAAGTTCACCACGCGCTCCCAGAATTCGCGGCCGAACAGCAGCACGGGGATGGGCGCGACCTTTCCGGTCTGGATCAGGGTCAGCAGCTCGAACAGTTCGTCGAAGGTGCCAAAGCCCCCCGGGAAGGCGGCCAAGGCACGCGCGCGCAGCAGGAAGTGCATCTTGCGCAGCGCGAAATAGTGGAACTGCATGCTGAGCGACGGCGTCACATAGGGATTGGGCGCCTGTTCGTGCGGCAGGACGATGTTCAGGCCGATTGATTCGGCGTGAACGTCCGCGGCGCCGCGGTTCGCGGCTTCCATGATCGACGGACCGCCGCCCGAGCACACGACGAAGTGCCGCTTGCCCTGTTCGTCGCGCGGGAAGTTGCTGGCGAGTCGGGCAAGCTCGCGCGCCATGTCGTAATATTTGGACTTGGCGACTAGTCGCTGGGCGATGTGGCGATGCTCGGGATCGGCCATCTCCAGCATCGCCTGCGCCTTTTCCGGCTCGGGGATGCGTGCGGAGCCGTACACCACGAACGTGGACCCGATATGGGCCTCTTCCAGCAGCAGTTCGGGTTTCAAAAGCTCCAGCTGAAAACGCACCGGCCGCAGATCCTCGCGCAGCAGGAAGTCCATGTCCTGGAAGGCGAGGCGGTAAGCCGGGTTTTCGGTCTGGGGGGTGGAGATGCCGGTCTTGGCCGACTCGGCATCCTGGCGCGCACGGGGAAAGGTGCGGCTCGGTACGCGGGTTTCTGTCATTTCGTCGGCCTTTAACGACAGAAATTGGCCTTGTCGTCCTCCAGATGGAAGTGGTTGCGATGGGCGCTGTTATAGTTTGGGCCAAGCACCGTGCCGAACCGGCGGCAGGCGGACGCAGTGATCGTGCGCATGAACTGGCGGATGGCAGGATCGGGCGAGTTCCAGTCGTTGAGCACGGTAATCCGCCGCCCGTCCTTCAGAACGAAACCGCCGATGTCGATCGCATTGGCGACCGAATGGCCGGAGCGGCGACCGGTGCCGGCAACGTTGCGGCAATTGTATGTGCCCATGCTTTCGATCTTTGCCAGTTCGCTGCCCAGTATCTGGTAAGCCGCGGGCGCAACGGCATTGCGCGCCCACCGCGCATAGGTGCGCGCCGCGCCGCATCGCACGGCGCCAAGGTTTGTTGTCGGCACGCCGATGTCGAGCAGCTTCACTGTGCCGATTACGCCGCAGCCGGGCCCGAACTGGCGATCGGGCAGCGGTTCATAAGCAACGCCGATCTCGCGCAGGTCGCGGTGGCATTGCGCGGTTTCGCGTGACGATGGCCCCTCGATTCGCGGCGCGGGGGTGCGCCGATCGGACCGCGCCGGCGGCTCCGAGCGGCCGCACGCGGCGAGGCTCGCCGCCAGCGCGAGCATGATGAAGGTACGCAACACTTCCCCCGATCGCGATGAACTGTTTGACGCGCCGCTCTTTTCTTGCCGGTTTTGTCGCTCAGGAAAAGCGGTGGTTGGGGCGCGCAGGTTGAATGGTGGGTAGCAGAGGACGAAGCGAGTCGATCGCACTTTATCGCGGTTGCCACGTTGTCCCCGGTTCACTAGAGCCGTCGGCGGGCCACGCGGTCCCAACGCCGCGCGTGCTCTCTGTAAGGAGAGTCAGACATGACTGATACGACGCTCGCCGACGCCACCATTGCGCCTGCGAAACCCGCCACGAAACCGGCGCGACCCTATTTTTCCTCGGGCCCCTGCGCAAAGCCGCCGGGCTGGGATGCCGCCAAGCTGGCCGATGCCACGCTCGGGCGTTCGCACCGCTCCAAGATCGGCAAGCAGCGCCTTCAATATTGCATCGATCTGATGCGCGAGCTGCTGAAGCTGCCTGACACGCACCGCATCGGCATCGTTCCGGGCTCCGACACCGGTGCCTTCGAAATGGCGATGTGGACGATGCTGGGCGCCCGCCCCGTCACCGCGCTTGCCTGGGAGAGCTTCGGCGAAGGCTGGGTGACGGACGCCGTCAAGCAGCTGAAGATCGACCCCACCGTCATCCGCGCCGATTACGGCCAGCTGCCGGATCTCGGCCAGGTCGATTGGTCGAACGACGTGCTGTTCACCTGGAACGGCACCACCAGCGGCGTTCGCGTGCCGAACGGCGACTGGATCGCTGACGATCGCGAGGGCCTGTCCTTCGCCGACGCGACCAGCGGCGTGTTCGCGTACGACCTGCCGTGGGACAAGATCGATGTCGCCACCTTCTCCTGGCAGAAGGTGCTGGGCGGCGAAGGCGCGCATGGCGTGCTGATCCTCGGCCCGCGCGCGGTCGAGCGGCTTGAAACCTACACGCCGGCCTGGCCGCTGCCCAAGGTGTTCCGCCTCGTTTCGAAGGGCAAGCTCGCCGAGGGCGTGTTCAAGGGCGAAACAATCAACACCCCCTCGATGCTGGCGGTTGAAGACGCGATCTTCTCTCTCGAATGGGCAAAGTCGCTGGGCGAGAACGGCCTCATCGCGCGATCCGATGCGAACGCCAAGGCGCTCGACGAGATCGTTGCCGCGCGCGACTGGCTCGGGCACCTCGTGGCCGAGCCAGCCTCGCGCTCGACCACGAGCGTCTGCCTGACGGTCGATGCCGAGGAAGCGGTGATCAAGAAGATGGTCTCGCTGCTCGAGGCAGAGGGCGCCGCTTATGACATCGGCGGCTATCGCGATGCCCCTCCGGGCCTGCGCATCTGGTGCGGCGCCACGGTCGACACCGCGGACATTGTCGCGCTCGGCCCGTGGCTCGACTGGGCCTACGCGACGGCCAAGGCGGCCTGAGACCACCCACTCCCTTGCGTTACCCCGGGCTTGATCCGGGGTCACGCTTCTTCTCACCGTAGCGCCGCAGATGGCGGGGCCCCGGCTCCAGGCCGGGGCGACGGTGCAGGCAAAGGACTATCCCATGCCCAAGGTTCTTATCAGCGACAAAATGGATCCCAAGGCCGCGCAGATCTTTCGCGAGCGCGGCGTGGAAGTGGACGAGATCACCGGCAAGACGCCGGACGAGCTGAAGGCGATGATCGGCCAATATGATGGTCTGGCGATCCGCAGCTCGACCAAGGTCACGAAGGACATCCTCGAGGCGGCGACCAACCTGAAGGTTGTGGGCCGCGCCGGCATCGGCGTCGACAATGTCGACATCCCCGCGGCCTCGGCAAAGGGCGTGGTGGTGATGAACACCCCGTTCGGCAATTCGATTACCACTGCCGAGCACGCCATCGCCCTCATGTTCGCGCTGGCGCGTGATCTGCCGGAGGCGGATCGATCGACCCAGGCGGGCAAGTGGGAAAAGAACCGTTTCATGGGCGTCGAGGTCACCGGCAAGACGCTGGGCCTGATCGGCGCGGGCAACATCGGCTCGATCGTCGCCGATCGCGCGCTCGGGCTGAAGATGAAGGTCGTCGCCTACGATCCGTTCCTCACCGAGGAACGCGCGATCGAGCTTGGCGTGCAGAAGGTCACGCTCGACGAGCTGCTGGCGCGTGCGGACTTCATCACGCTCCACACCCCGCTGACCGATCAGACCCGCAACATCCTGTCGGCCGAGAATCTCGCCAAGACCAAGAAGGGCGTGCGGATCATCAACTGCGCGCGCGGTGGCCTGATCGACGAGGCGGCGCTGAAGCAGGGCCTCGACAGCGGCCATATCGGTGGCGCGGCGCTCGACGTGTTCGTCACCGAGCCGGCCAACGAAAGCCCGCTGTTCGGCACGCCGAACTTCATCTCCACGCCGCACCTTGGCGCGTCGACCACCGAAGCGCAGGTGAACGTCGCCATTCAGGTGGCCGAGCAGATGGCGGATTATCTGGTGTCGGGGGGCGTCACCAATGCGCTCAACATGCCGAGCCTGACGGCCGAGGAAGCGCCCAAGCTGAAGCCCTATATGGGCCTTGCCGAAAAGCTCGGCAGCCTTGTCGGGCAGCTGGCGCATGGCGCGATCGACCGCATTTCGATCCACAGCGAGGGCGCGGCTGCAGAGCTGAACCCGAAGCCGCTGACCAGCGCGGTGCTGAAGGGCTTCCTCGGCACGCAGACCGACACGGTGAACATGGTCAACGCGCCGCTGCTCGCGCGCGAGCGGGGCATGGAAGTGCGCGAGATCCGCACCGAGCGTGAGGGCGATTACCACACGCTGCTTCGCGTCTCGGTCCGTACCGCGGATGGCGAGCGTTCGGTTGCGGGCACGTTGTTCGGCGATCAGGCTGCGCGCCTCGTCGAGCTGTTCGGCATCAAGGTCGAGGCCGATCTGACCGGCGCGATGCTGTATGTCGTGAACGAGGATGCGCCGGGATTTATCGGCCGCCTCGGCACCACGCTGGGCGAGGCCGGGGTGAACATCGGCACCTTCCATCTCGGCCGCCGTCAGGCGGGTGGCGAGGCGGTGCTGCTGTTGTCGGTGGACCAGCCGGTGACGGCGGAACTGCTGGCGACCGTGAAGGCGCTGCCGGGGGTGAAGACCGCGATGGGGCTTCGCTTCTAAGCCCTTTTGCCCGGAGCCGGCGTGGCCTTCTTCCGGAGAAGAATGGCCACGCCTGGCATCATTTCGGCGATGATCCGGCCGCGGCACCTGGTGTCGCGGCCGGATCGGTTTTTCGGCCCCCGACGCGCGCGCGATACAGGCGCGCGCATCATCGAGGTTGACGGCGGCACCCGTGCGGGCAACGAGGCGCGCGACGTCGCCCGATCGCTTTGGTCGGGCGGCCATGCTTTCGCGTCATCGCGCGGTGGTGCGCGGCGCAGGATGATGAATTTGAACGAGGTGCCTTTCAGATGATCGCCGTGGTGCTGTCGACTGCTCCTTTCCCGTGCGCCGATCTGATCGGGGCGAGCGCGTAAGATGACGACGCTGCTCCCCGAGGGGTTTCGCGATCGCCTGCCGCCGCATGCCGATGCGTCGGCGGCGGTCGAATCGCGCGTGCTCGCGGTCGCCCATTCCTACGGTTACGAGCGGGTCGACCCGCCGCTGGCGGAATTTGCCGATAGCCTCGCCTCGCGCCTGAAGGACGGCGGCCTCGCCGATGCGGTTCGCTTCGTCGATCCGGTCAGCCAGCGCACGATGGCGATCCGGCCCGACATCACGGCGCAGGTCGCACGGATCGCGGCGACGCGCATGGCGCACCACCCGCGCCCGGTGCGGCTGAGCTATGCCGGGTCGGTGCTGAAGCTGCGCGGCGGGGCATTGCAGCCCGATCGCGAGGCGCGGCAGATCGGGTGCGAGCTGATCGGCCTCGATTCGGTCGCCGCCGCGCGCGAGGTCGTGACGGTGGCAGTCGAGGCACTGGCGGCGGCGGGCGCGACCGGCGTGTCGGTCGACTTCACCTTGCCCGACCTGGTCGAGACGCTGTCGTCCGGTCCGCTGCCGGTCAGCGATGTCGAGCAGTTGCGCGACCGGCTGGATGCCAAGGATGCGGGCGCCGTCGCGGCGCTGGCGCCGGAATATCTGCCGCTGATCGAGGCGGCGGGGCCGTTCGATGCGGCGATTGCGCGGCTGCGGGCGTTCGACAGTGCCGGCGTCCTGTCATCACGACTCGACGGGCTGGAGGCGATTTCGAGGGCGCTTGGCGGCCGCGCCACGCTGACGCTGGATCCGACCGAGCGGCATGGCTTCGAATATCAGACCTGGCTTGGTTTCTCGTTGTTCGCGCAAGGGGCGACGCGCGAGGTCGGGCGGGGCGGCACCTACACGCTGATGCATGAGGATGGCGCGGAGGAGGCGGCGACCGGCTTCTCGCTGTTCGCCGCATCGATCGCGGGCGATTGCGCGGGCAAGCGCCGGCGATTGTTCCTGCCGCTGGGCACGTCGGAAGCGGATGGCGCCGCGATGCGTTCCGCCGGCTGGGCGACGGTTGCCGCGCTTGCCGCCGGTGACACGCCCGAAGCGCAACTGTGCACCCACCTGTTCGTTGATGGTGAGGCCCGGCCGTTGGCTGGTTGACAGCGGCGTCGCGCCACGGCTACCGGCGCGGCGCATTTATGGACCCTTCTGGTCGCCGAGTCCTGTCGAAGGGCGGCCAGGATCATCCCGGCAGGGGGAGTATTGTATCCATGGCGAATGTTGCGGTGATCGGCGCCCAATGGGGTGACGAGGGCAAGGGCAAGATCGTCGATTGGCTGGCCGAGCGTGCCGACATGGTCGTCCGCTTCCAGGGCGGCCACAATGCCGGCCACACATTGGTCGTGGGCGAAAACGTCTACAAGCTGTCACTGCTGCCGTCGGGTATCGTGCGTGGCACGCCATCGGTGATCGGCAATGGCGTGGTGCTCGATCCCTGGGCGCTGAAGGCCGAGGTCGAGAAACTGTCGGGGCAGGGCGTGATGGTGTCGCCCGACACGCTGCGCATTGCCGATACCTGCGCGTTGATCCTGCCGTTCCACCGCGATCTCGACGGGCTGCGCGAGGATGCGAGCGGCGCCGGCAAGATCGGTACCACCCGCCGCGGCATTGGCCCCGCGTATGAGGACAAGGTCGGCCGCCGCGCGCTTCGCGTATGTGACCTCGCACATCTCGACGATCTCGATCCGCAACTCGACCGCCTGACGGCGCATCACGACGCGCTGCGCGCCGGATTCGGCGAGCCGCCGATCGATCGCGAGCGGTTGCTGACCGACCTGCGCGAGATTGCGGACTTCGTCCTGTCCTTCGCCAAGCCGGTGTGGCGTGACCTGAACGAGGCACGCGCCGCCGGCCGGCGCATCCTGTTCGAAGGCGCGCAGGGCGTGCTGCTCGACATCGATCACGGCACCTATCCGTTCGTCACCTCGTCCAACACGATCGCGGGCACCGCGGCGGGCGGCTCCGGCCTCGGGCCGGGTGCGGTCGGCTTCGTGCTGGGTATCGCCAAGGCGTACACCACGCGTGTCGGCTCCGGCCCGTTCCCGACCGAGCTCGACAATGAGACCGGCGAGCGGCTGGGAACGCGCGGGCATGAGTTCGGCACCGTCACCGGACGCAAGCGCCGTTGCGGCTGGTTCGACGCGGTGCTGGTGCGCCAGTCCGCAGCGGTCAGCGGCATCACCGGCATCGCGCTGACCAAGCTGGACGTGCTCGACGGGTTCGAGACGATCTCGATCTGCACCGGCTATCGCTTGCGCGGCGAGACGCTGGATTATTTCCCGTCGCACGCGGCCGATCAGGCCGCGGTCGAGCCGATCTACGAGACGATGGAAGGCTGGTCGCAGTCGACCGCCGGCGCGCGCAGCTGGGCCGACCTGCCGGCGCAGGCGATCAAGTACATCCGCCGCATCGAGGAACTGATCAACTGCCCGGTAACATTGGTGTCGACCAGCCCGGAGCGCGAGGACACGATCCTGGTTCGCGATCCCTTCGCGGACTGAGTGACACCACCCTCCCTGCGCAATGCGGGGAGGGGCGGTTTGCCTGCGTGCCGCTTTCCGTTACGGCTCTCCGCAAAACAAGCGGGAGAGTGAGATGGCCAAGGTGGTCAGGATCGGCGGTGCGGGCGGATTCCTCGGGGACAGTTCGGTGGCGGCGCCGCAGCTGCTGGCAGGCGGCAAGCTCGATTACATGATCCTCGACTATCTGGCGGAAGCCACGATGGCGCCGCTGGGCCAGTTGAAGCAGGTGCGCCCGGACCAGGGCTATGCGCGCGATTTCACCGAATGGGTGTGGAAGGACAATCTGCGCGAGTTCAAGGCACAGGGCGTCCGCATCGTGACGAACGCGGGTGGCGTGAACCCGCAGGCCTGCCGCGCGCGGATGGAGGAGCTTGCCGCGGAAGCCGGGCTTTCCTTCCGGATCGCAATCGTCACCGGCGATGACCTGATCGCGCGCGTGCCCGACTTTGCCGCCCAGGGCGTGGTCGAGATGTTCAACGACGCGCCATTCCCTGATCCCAAGAAGGTATGGACCGCCAACGCCTATCTTGGCGGCGGGCCGATCGCGGCGGCGCTGGCGGCTGGGGCGGAGGTGGTCATCACCGGGCGCGTGGTCGACAGCGCGCTGACGCTGGGCCCGCTGATGCATGAATTCGGCTGGGGGCCGGACGATCACGATCGGCTGTCGGCGGGATCGCTGGCGGGGCATGTGATCGAATGCGGCGCGCAGGCGACCGGCGGACTGTTCACCGATTGGGAGAAAGTGCCCGACTGGGCGCACATCGGCTATCCGGTGATCGAGTGCCATGAGAATGGCGATTTCATCGTCACCAAGCCAGAGGGGACGGGCGGGCTCGTCTCGGCAGCGGCGGTGGCGGAGCAGATCCTGTACGAAGTGGGCGATCCGCAGGCCTATGCGCTGCCCGACGTGGTGTGCGATTTCTCGCAGCTGAGCGTCACCGAAGAGGGCGAGGGCCGGGTGCGCGTGTCCAATGCCAGGGGTTATCCGCCGACCGGCAAGCTGAAGACCTGTGTCACGTTTGAGAACGGGCATCGCTTTATCGGCATCATGCCGGTGGTCGGGCGCGACGCGGCGAAGAAGGCGCAGGCGCAGGCACAAGCGGTGCTGACCCGCGTTGGCGAGATGCTGCGCGGGCGCAACCTGCCGCCGCTGCGCGATACGCGCGTCGAATTGCTGGGGACCGAGGCAAGCTACGGCGCGCAGGCCAATCCGGCGTTGTCCGCAACGCGCGAGGTGATCGCGCGGATCGGGGCGGAGCATGAGGATGCCGAGGCGCTGGGCATCATGATGCGCGAGTTCGATTCGCCCACCACCTCGATGAGCGTGGGTTCGACCGGGTGGTTCGGCGCCCGGCCGACGATCTCGCCGGTGGCGCAGGTGTTTTCGTTCCTGGTCGATGGAGCGTCGGTGAACGCCAGCGTGTCGCTGGGCGGGGAGACGATCACCGTTGCCAACCCGGCGCCGGCGACGCCGTTCGATCCGGCGATGATCGCGCGGCCGGAGGTGGATGATGAGGCGCCGGCGATTGGCGCTGACGAGGAGATGGTCGAGGTTCAGCTGATCGACCTTGCCTGGGCCCGCTCGGGCGACAAGGGCAATGCGTTCAACGTCGGCGTGATCGCGCGGCGGCCGGAATATCTGCCGTGGATCCGCGCCGGGCTGACCGAGGACGCGGTGCAGGCGTTCTTCGCGCATGAGTTCGAGGGGGCGAGCCATCCCGAGGTTCGCCGGTACGAGCTGCCGGGGATGAATGCGATCAACCTGCATTGCATCCAGTCGCTGGGCGGGGGGCAGTTCGCCAGCCTGCGGCTCGATGCGCTGGCCAAGGGCAAGGCGCAGCAGCTCCTGGACATGAAGGTGAAGGTGCCGGGGCGTCTGGTCGGCTGATCGAGGGGCGGCGGCCCCGGGGCCGGGGTGCTCAGCCGCCGCTGAGCGCCCGCTGGCGCCGCCGCTGCACCGAGCTGCCGATCCCCATTGCCTCGCGATATTTGGCGACGGTGCGGCGGGCGATATCGAAGCCCTTGGCGTTGAGCAGCTCGACGATCGTATCGTCGCTGAGGATCTTGGCGCCTTCATTGGCGATGAGGCCGCGGATCGCGCTTTTCACCGCTTCGGCGGACACGGCATCGCCGCCGTCGGCGGACTGGATCGCCGAGGTGAAGAAGTATTTGAGCTCGAACAGCCCGCGCGCGCAGCTGAGATATTTGTTCGACGTCACCCGGCTGACAGTCGATTCATGCATTTCGATCGCGTCGGCGACCTGCCGCAGCGTCAGCGGGCGAAGATGCGCGACGCCTTTCAGGAAGAACGCCTCCTGCTGGCGCACGATCTCGGTCGCGACGCGGATGATCGTCTTCTGCCGCTGGTCCAGCGCCTTCACCAGCCAGTTGGCGCTGGCCAGCATGTCGCCGAGCCACGCCTTGGAGGCCTTGTCCTGCGGACCCGACGACAGCTCTGCATGGTATCGCCGGTTGACCAGCACGCGCGGCAGGGTGGCGCTGTCGAGCTCCACGATCCAGCCGCCCCGTGTGCGGCGCACGTGGAGGTCGGGCGTCACCGCCTGCATCGGCTCCCCGCCGAAGCGGAGCCCGGGCCTCGGATCATAGCCGCGCAGCTCGCGGATCATGTCGGCCATGTCCTCGTCATCGACCTCGCAGATCCGCTTCAGCCGGGCGAGATCGCCGCGTGCGACAAGATCGAGGTTGTCGATCAGGCGCGCCATGGCGGGATCGTAGCGGTCGGCCTCGCGCGCCTGCAGCGCGATGCATTCGGCGAGGTTTCGGGCGCCGACGCCCGTTGGGTCGAAGGTGTGGATGACCCTCAACAGGCGCTCAACAGCCTCCAGCGGCACGCCCAGGCGGCTGGCCACGTCGGCGAGTTCGGTCGTCAGGTAACCCGCCTCGTCGATCAGATCGATCAGATGCTGGGCCACGAACAGGTCGCCGCCGCCAAGCACCTCGCCTGCCTGATACAGCAGGTGTTCGGTGAGCGATCGATCCCCGGCGGCAAGGGCATCGAGGTCAGGCCCGTCCTCCAGGCTGCCGCCCGTCGCGCCGGTGAGGCCCAGGCCGTCCCCCGCCGCGCGATCGCCGGTCATGCTATCGAGCGGGCTGTCGTCGAATCGCTCTGCCACGATGTCGACGTCGAGTGCCTCGCCAGCCGCTTCGCCCGAGAGGACGAGTTCGTCAGCCGGCGCCGGCTCGTCGCGGGGCGCTTCGGGCTCACGCTCCGGCACCGGCGCATCGTCCGCCGCGGGCAGCGCCTCCAGCAGCGGGTTCTTCTCCAGCTCCTCGGCGATGACGCCTTCGATCTCGAGGTTCGACAGCGTCAGCAGCTTGATTGCCTGCTGCAGCTGCGGCGTCATCACCAGTGATTGCGACTGACGCAGGTCGAGGCGCGGCGCGAGGCTCATCTCGTGGCGGCGCCGCCGCAGGCACGCCCAAAGCTACCCTGGCCACGCGCGGTCCGGGCAGGACCCGGGACTGCGAGGAGAGGGACGGTCAGCATCGGCTCAGAGCGAGAATTCTTCGCCCAGATAGAGGCGGCGAACATTGGGATCGGCGACCAGATCCGCAGGGGCGCCAGAGAACAGCACCCGGCCATCGTAGATGATGTAGCCGCGGTCGACGATTTCGAGCGTCTCACGCACATTGTGATCGGTAATCAGCACGCCGATGCCGCGGCTCTTGAGCTGTTTCACCAGCGCGCGGATGTCGGCGATCGACAGCGGGTCGATGCCGGCGAAGGGTTCGTCGAGCAGGATGATCGAGGGATCGGCGGCCAGTGCCCGGGCGATTTCCGCCCGCCGCCGCTCACCGCCGGAAAGGGCCATGGCGGGCGCGTCACGGAGCCGGGTGAGGCCGAATTCGTCGAGCAGCCGGTCGAGCTTCTGCTGGCGCGCGGTGGCATCCGGCTCGTTCAGTTCGAGCACGGTCAGGATGTTCTTCTCGATCGTCAGGCCGCGAAAGATCGACGTTTCCTGCGGCAGGTAACCGAGGCCCAGGATCGCCCGCCGGTACATCGGCAGGCCGGTGATATCCTCACCATCCAGCATGATGCGGCCCGCATCCGGCTTCACCAGCCCCATCACCGAATAGAAGCACGTCGTCTTGCCCGCGCCATTGGGGCCGAGCAGGCCGACCACTTCGCCGCGCCCGACCGACACCGAGACGTCGCGCAGCACCGTCCGCTTGTCATAGGACTTCGCGATCGAGACGACCTGCAGGCCGTCGGAAATCGGCGCCTCGTGGACTGCTTCCACCTCTTCGAGTGTCGTGACCTCGTCCATCGCCTGTTCTTGCCTCGCCAATCGTTCCAGTGCCTCGTCAGTCGAATGGCAACTGGCAGGAATCATGCATCAGAAACATTCATCAGTGATGATGCATAATGCACGCGCGGAGGGAAACCCCCGATCGCGGCGGGTTGCTCCCGGTCAGTTCCGCTTCGGAACGGAGAAGGTGCCGGTGACGCGGCCCGACGGCGCCGTCGTGACATTGCCCGAGCCGCTGCCGCCACCGCGCACCGACGATCCGTCCATCACCGCGCGGCCGGTGTCGAGGTTGATCGTCAGGCGGCCGCCGTTCACGGTATTGGCGCCCTGCGTCAGCGAGACGCCGCCGATCATGGTGATGACGCGACGGTTCAGGTCATAGACGGCGAACTGGCTGCGCGCCGTCTGATCAGGGCGACGCACGACGACCCCGCCCGATGCGTCCAGCCGCGATACCTGCGGGTTCCCGTCCACGATCTGGCCGGTGTAGTTCACCGTCATTCGCGCCGCGCTCAGCGACATTTCGGCCTGGCGAACCGACACATTGCCCAGCAGTACCGCGCGGTTGGCGCGATCCTGAAGCTCGATCGTGTCCGCCGCAAAGTCGATCGGCGCATTGGTATTGTGCCGCGTCTGAGCACCGGCCGTGGTCGCCAGCGGAGCGGTTGCCAGGCAAAGGGCGAGAAGGACCGGACGTGTCATGCGCGCTATCTCGCCCCTCGCGGGTTCACGCGCAAGCGGGCATTGCCGCGCAACGTTACGGTTCGCGCCTCCAGATCGGCATCGAGCCGGTCCGCGCTGAACGTTCCCTGCGATACCGTGCCCGTCACCGCGTCGCGCGAGCGCAGCTTGCGGGTTTTCAGGTCAACCTCGGCATCCTGAGTGTCGAGCGTGTAGTTGTTGGGCCCGCGAAACGCGATCGGCCCGTCCACATTCACCCGCTCGCTTTCCATGTCGTAGCGGCCGCTGGGGGCGGTCAGCGACGCCGGGCCATCCTCCAGCCGGATGCGCGCGATCAGTTCGTTGAGCTGTACCACCGGTTCGGCCGAGCTGCGCTGCACCGCCGAGCCGGCGTCGAGCGTGAAGGGCTGGCCCTTGGCGTCGGAGCCGCGATATTGCGCCTTCTGGATCTTCAGCCGCTCCTTGGCGACCTCCACCTTGTTCTTGTCCAGAACGAACGACACGTCCCCAGCGCGCGTCAGCGGGGCCATCACCAGAAAGGCCGCCAGAACGCCGATCAGTACGGGCAGCAGCCAGTACATCACCGAGATCAACCGATCGTGCCGGCTGCCCGGTGCCGCCCAGCGCTGCCGCCTGGAGCGTTCCCGGATGGCTATTTCAGACATGCGTGACGCCATTCCCCTTGCCCGTCGCCGGTCGCCCGGCGGGCATCAAACGCGACGAGCGCCCAAAAAGCCGCAGTCCCGCGTTGCTTCGTGCCAACAAGGCGCACTCAGGCGCCGCGCCGCCATCACAAGCGGGGCGTGGCTCAGGCATGGGCGAAGATGTCGGTTTCCGGCCAGCCGGCGAGATCAAGCTCGGCACGGTGCGGCAGGAAATCGAAGCACGCCTGCGCCAGCGCCGTCCGCCCCTCGCGGGCGAGTCGCCGATCCAGTTCCTCGCGCAGGCGATGGAGGTAGCGCACGTCCGAGGCGGCATATTCACGCTGCGCGTCGTTCAGGTCGGGACCGCCCCAGTCGGACGATTGCTGCTGCTTGGAGATGTCCTGCCCCAGCAATTCGCGAACCAGCTCCTTCAGGCCATGCCGGTCGGTGTAGGTGCGCACCAGGCGCGAGGCGATCTTGGTGCAATAGACCGGGGCCGCGATAATCCCCATGTAGTGGCGGATCGCCGCGATATCGAAACGGCCGAAATGGTAGAGCTTGAGCCGCGCCGGATCGGCGAGCGCCGCCCGCAGATGGGGGGCGGCATAATCGGACCCGGGGTTGAACCGCACCAGATGCTCATCGCCGGTGCCGTCGGAAATCTGCACCAGGCACAACCGGTCACGCGGCGTGATGAGCCCCATGGTTTCGGTGTCGACGGCAAGCGGGGCACCCGGAACGAACACATCGCCCGGCAGGTCTTCTTCATGAAAATATACGGCCATCGTGATGCCCTAGCGCGGCGCGCCAAAAGGCTCAACAACACACCGTAGCGCTCACATTCTGCAGAAAATCCAGCGACGGGCTGTGCCTTCAACGCGACAGTTGCGCAATGATCGCAGCGTAATACTTGTTTCTGGTGACGATTCTATTCGCGGTAGGTGCGCGGATGCGCTATGACGAGTCTCGTGGCGCATCAGCTTTCGCGTCACGGAGCTCCGCGCCGGCCGTCCATCGCGCGGATCTTGAACGATTTTGCGGGCGGAGCGGGAAGACGAACAGGGTTTATGGGTTACGACAAAGGTGGCCGCGGCAATCGTGGCGGACGCGGGCGCGACAAGCGCGATGACTTCGGCGGCGGCGATTTCGGCGGCGACTTCGGTGGCGGTGGTTTTGGCGGCGGCGGTTTCGGCGGCGACCGTGGTGGTTTCGGTGGTGATCGCGGCGGCTTTGGTGGCGGCGGCGGTGGCTTCCGTGGCGGCGGTGGCGGCTTCGGCGGCGGCGGCTTCGGCGGCGGCGGCGGCGGTGGTTTCCGCGGCGGCGGCGGTGGCGGCTTTGGCGGTGGTAACCGCATGCCGCCGCAGGTCGTCGGCGAGGGTACCGGCGTGGTCAAGTTCTTCAACGCGCAGAAGGGCTTTGGCTTCGTGGTCCGCGATGACGGCGGCGAAGACGTCTTCGTTCACATCTCCGCGGTCGAGCAGGCCGGCCTGACGGGCCTTGCCGAAGGTCAGCCGCTTGGCTTCACCCTCGTCGATCGTGGCGGCCGCATCTCGGCGACCGACCTCAAGATCGAGGGCGAGCCGATGCCGGTGACCGAGCGCGCACCGCGCGAGGGCGGCTTCGGCGCCGAGCGCGCGCCGCGTGCCGGCGGCGCTGGCGCCCCGCAGCGTCAGCTGACGGGCGAGAAGGCGACCGGAACGGTCAAGTTCTTCAACGCGATGAAGGGCTTTGGTTTCATCCAGCGCGATGACGGCCAGCCGGATGCCTTCGTGCACATCTCTGCTGTCGAGCGTGCCGGCATGTCGAGCCTGAACGAGGGCGATCGCCTGTCGTTCGAGATCGAAGTCGATCGTCGCGGCAAGTATGCAGCGGTCAACCTGTCGACGTCGAGCTAACACCCCGCTTCTGCCATAGGAGAGGGAAGGGCCGTCCGGGGCAACCGGGCGGCCCATTTTCGTTTGCGCCTTCCCCCGCGATGCGGCGTACGACTCAGATGGCGCTCCGGATGAGGGGAGCGACGAGCGGGCCGTTCTGCCTGGGTCCCGCCATATCTTCCCCCGAGAATCGGGAGGCGATCCCCGGATCCGGCGATGCGAGCGATTGTATGACCCGCGACCATTGCCGCGTTGGGGGGACAGGCTCTAGGTGACGCGCAGCCCCATCGAAAGGTCGTCTGTTGCGCCTCGTCCTCCCGCTCCTGCTGTCTGTCGCTATCCCCACGCTCGCCATCGCTCAAACAAGCCCCGCCGCGGCTCCGCGGGCTGCCGTGCCCACCGCTGCACAGGCGGCGGAAGGTGAAAAGCTGCGCCGCTTGTTCGAGGAGAGCAACGAGGCGGCGTTGCGTCGCAACCCGATCGAAGCAATCTCGCGCGGCGACCTGCGCTACGCCGACCGCCTCGGCGACTATTACACCCGCGCCTATGACGAGGCTGAGCGCCAGGCGCTCGTCGACGATCTGAACGCGCTGCGGAAGGTTGACCGTTCCAAGCTGGGTGCCGTCGACCGCATTGCCTACGACGTTTTCGAAAGTGATCGCGCGCGCGACCTGAAGGCGTTTGATCCTGCCTTGCGCCGGATCAGCGACGTCCTGCCGATCAACCACTTTCGCGGCTTTCAGACCTTCTACCCGGAATTCGCCTCGGGTCAGGGGGCTGCTCCGTTCAAGACGACCGAGGATTACGACAACAATCTGAAGCGCAACGCGCAATATGCGGCGTTGGTTGATCGCATGATCGTGCGTGCCCGCGAGGGCATGGCGCAGGGCATCATGCCGCCGCGCCTGGTGGTGCAGAATGTGATCGGGCAGCTCGACAATCTGCTCGCGCCCTCGGTCGAGGAATCGTTGTTCTACGAGCCGGTGACCAAGTTCCCCGATGCGGTGCGTGCGGCGGATCGTACGCGGCTGACGGCGGCTTATGCCAAGCAAGTGCGCGACGTGCTGAACCCGGCCCATCAGCGCCTGCGCGCGTTCCTGCAGCAGGAATATCTGCCCGAGGCGCGCGACACGATCGGCACCTCTGCATTGCCCGGGGGCGCCGCTTATTATGACTATCTGATCGAGAGCAACACGACCCTGCCGCTGAAGGCGGAGGAGGTGCATCAGCTGGGCCTGCGCGAAGTGGCGCGGATCCTGGCGGAGATGGAAAAGCAGAAGGACCGCGCCGGTTTTCAGGGCAGCCTTCCGCAATTCTTCCAGCATCTGAGGACCGATGCGCGCTTCCAGCCCAAGTCGGCGGAAGAGATCGCGGCGGGCTATGCCGAGATCGGCAAGAAGGTTGACGCGCGGGTGCGCGAGCAGTTCGCGCTGATCCCGGAAACGCCGCTCGACATCCGGCCGGTGCCGGCTTTCCGCGAGAAGACCGCCGCCGCCGGCTCCTACCAGTCGGGGACGCCCGACGGTTCGCGTCCGGGCATCTTCTATTACAACACCTATGATCTGGCGAACCGTTATCTGTGGGGCATGGAGACGCTGTACCTGCACGAGGCGGTCCCCGGTCACCATTTCCAGATCAGCCTGGCCCAGGAAAACGAGAGCCTTCCTGCCTTCATGCGCTTCGGTGGCAACACGGCCTTTGTTGAGGGCTGGGGCCTCTATGCCGAGACGCTCTATCCCGAACTGGGCGTCGAGACCGATCCCTACCAGCGGATGGGCGGGCTGAACGACGAGATGCTGCGCGCGATGCGGCTGGTGGTCGATACCGGCATCCATGCCAAGGGTTGGACGCGCGAGCAGGCGATCCGCTACATGATCGACAATTCGCCGATGCCGGAGAGCGACGCGACGGCAGAGGTCGAGCGGTACATCGCGATCCCCGGACAGGCGCTTGCGTACAAGATCGGGCAGCTGACGATGTTGCGGCTGAAGGCGGACGCGAAGCAGAAGCTGGGTGCGAAGTTCGACCCGCGCGGCTTCCACGCGACGCTGCTGGATACCGGCGCGCTGCCCATGCCCGTGCTGGAGCGCAAAGTCGCCGACTGGATCGCCAGCCAGCGCTGACCGGCATGGCGATCTTCCACGCAATCCTTGCCGGCGGGACATTGGGCGACCGTTTGGTGGCGAGCGCCGGCGGCGTGATCGGCATCGGGCTGACCGGGGCGCTGGCGCTTGCGCTGCTTCACCCGGTCGGCCTGAGCCCCTGGCTGGTTGCCCCGATGGGCGCGGCAGCGGTGCTGGTGTTCGCGGTTCCGGCGAGCCCGCTGGCGCAGCCATGGCCGGTGATTGGCGGCAACACCATCTCAGCGTTCGTCGGCGTCACGGCGGCCAAGCTGATCCCCGATGTGGCGCTGGCCGCCGGGGTGGCGGTGGGCGGCGCGATCCTGATCATGTCGCTGTGCCGCTGCCTGCACCCGCCTGGCGGCGCGGCCGCCCTGACGGCGGTGGTGGGTGGCCCCGTGGTGCTGTCCACCGGATACTGGTTCGCGGTGGTGCCGGTGGGGCTGAACGCGGTTCTGCTGACGCTGGCGGCCGTCGCCTTTCACCGTTTTTCCGGTCATTCCTACCCGCACCGGCCGCCGGCGGTCGTCCAGCATGGCGCGCCGGACCGGGAGGATGTCGACCGCGCGCTCGAGGATCTGAGCGAAACCTATGACATCGATCGCGAGGATCTGACGTTTCTGGTGCAGCGGGCGGTCCATCATGCCGCCGTCCGGCGAGCAGCGCCGCAACAGCGCCGCACGCGGTAGGCCGCTTCGGCTATTTTCCGCGCGCGCGGGCCGCGGCGACGGCGTCCTGCAGGCGGTCGAGCGGCAGCGCTCCGGACAGGACGCGGTCGCCCACCACCCAGGCCGGGGTGCCGGAAATGCCGAGCTTTGTCGCAAGGCCGATGTTGCCGGCGATCTCGGTATCGGCATCGTCCGGGATCTTGCTAAGGTCGACGCCGGCCGTGCGTGCCGCCGAGGCGATGCTGTCGGCGGTGACCGGGCCGGCGGCGTAAAGTGCATTGTGGAACGGCACGAACCGGCCCTGTGCGGCCGCCGCCAGCGATGCTCTGGCCGCATCCCGGCTTTCCTCGGCCAGAATGGGAAGCTCGCGGAAAACGACCCGAAGCTTCGGATCGCGTTCGATCAATTGTTCGATGATCGGAAGGCTCGCGCGGCAGTAACCGCAATTGTAGTCGAAGAATTCGACCAGGGTGACGTCGTCATCGGGATTGCCCATCACGGCGCCCTTGTACGGCGTCTCGATGCGCGAGCGATCGGCCGCGATCGCCTTTTCGCCTTCGCGTTCCTGCAGGCGCTGCATGGCCTGGGGGATGATTTCCGGGTTGGCGAGCACATAGTCGCGCACGATCTGTTCGACCCGGCTGCGGTCAGCGCCGGAGAGTTCGCCGGGAACAGCCCGTTCGGCGAGCCACATGCCGCCAGCGCCGAAAGCGGCGCCTAGCACCACGAGAAGCAGCAATTGAAGGCGGTTCATCGACGCTTCTTCTTGCCGTCTTCGAGTGCGTGCTGAGAAGTCATCGAGATATCCTGTGCCCGGATCCAGTCCGGCGTGTTCTGGGGAATGCCGCCCATCGCATAGCCGGCGCTGATCGCGGCCGTCCGGGCGTCGCCCATCATGCTGGCGCGTTCGGCGGTGGCGAGGGCGGCGCGGGCGGGATCGCCCATGCGGTCATAGACGGTGCCGAGCTGCTGCCAGGCGAAGGGGTTCTGATCGTCGCGCGCGACCGCGATGCGCAGCACCTTCTTCGCCTCGTCGTAATTGGCCTTGTCCTCGGTCGCGATCAGCGCGTGGCCGAAGGTGGTGGCGATCAGCGGATTGGTGCGCGAGCCTTCGGTGGCGGCGCGCAGCGGGGCCAGCGCCTCGGTCGGCTTGCCCGCCTCGAGCAGGATCTGGCCCTTGATCTCGAGGAAATAGGGATCGGTCGGCTTTGCCTGCACCAGTGCATCCGCCTCGGCATCCGCCTTCTCGGGGAAGCCGCCGCGATGATAGGCATAGGCGCGCGCATAATGGGCGTAGATGGTCTGGTTGCTCTCCGGATATTTCTGCAGCGCTTGGGCGGGCGGCAGGAGATAGCCGTCGAGCTTTGCCTGCACCCGCTTGAACCGTTCCTCCCAATCCTGGTTGAGCGGCTTGTTCCAGGCGGGCGACGCCTGCAGCGATTCGGAGATGGCGGCGATACGCTCCGACGAGACCGGGTGGCTGAGCATATACTCAACCTTGCGCGTGATGCCGTAGCGATATTCGAGCTGCTGCATCGTCTTGAAGAAGTTGAGATACCCCTTGCCGCTGATGCCGGCGCCGTTGAGGTATTTGACGCCGGCGGCGTCGGTGGACGCTTCCTGCTGGCGCGAGAAGGACAGGTATTTGCCGACGGCGGCCTGCTGGCCAGCGGCGAGGAGCCCGGCGCCAGCCTCGCCCGCGCCCGCCGCCATTGCCGCAAGGCCGAGCACCATCGACAGGATCGTGATCCCGGTCGCTTCCTGATAGCCGCGGCCGGCGAGCGTGACGTGCCCGCCGGTGATGTGGCCCAGTTCATGCGCGATGACGCCCTGCACTTCGTTGGCGGTCTTTGCCGCCTGCAGCGTGCCGGAGTGGACATAGACGATCTGGCCCCCGGCAACGAAGGCGTTGATCGAATCGTCGTTGACCAGGACGACGCGAACGTCGCTCGGCGACAGGCCCGCGGCGGTGACCAGCGGCGCCGTCATGTCATGCAGGAGCGATTCGGTTTCGGCGTCGCGCAGGATCGACTGCGCCTGAGCCGGCTGTGCCAGCACCATGCAGGCAAGCGTGGCAGCGGCGGCGAGCCGAAGGGCAGACAGGCGCCGCGGGGCGGGAGCGCGATGCACGGTCACGTCGCCGCCCGCAGCCTGTTGCTGGGTAGGAACAGCCATGCGCCGGACCCATGCCGATGGCGTCTGAACCATCGCTGAAGCCCGGCGCATCACTGTCCTCACCCGATCGTCATGCGCCGAAGGTGCGCTGCCACCAGCCACGCCGCGGCGTTGCCTCGGCGGCGGACTCTTCGTTGCCCTCGGCAGCCTCGTCGGCCGGCGCTGCGCCATCCGGGCCGCTGCCCGGAACGGCGGCTTCCTCGGTCGCCTGCGGCGGCGGCAGATCGGCGGAGGGCACGTCCACGACCGGCACATCGGCCTTCTTGCGGCGGGTGCGCTTCGGCTTGGCCGGCGCCTCCTCGGCAGCCGGGGCCTCGGCAGGTGCCGCTTCGGCAGCGTCGGCGGCTGGTGCCGCGGCATCGGCCTTCTTGCGGCGGGTGCGCTTCGGCTTGGCCGGTGCCTCTTCCGCGGGCGCAGCCTCTTCGGCGGCCGGCGCGATCGCCTCGATGCCCGGGATCGGGATCGGTGCGGCGTCTTCCGCGGCCGGTGCGGCCTCGATCGGTGCCTCGATGGCCTTCTTCGCGCGCGGACGACGGCGCGTCTTGGGCGCGGCCTCGGCGACGGGCTGCTCAGGCTCGACCGCGACCGGCGCTGCCTCGACGACGGCGGGGGCCTCTTCCGGTGCTTCCTCGGTCGCTACCGGAGCCTCGACCGACGCGGCGTCCTGCTGGTCGCCGTTTTCGGCACCGGCATGCTGGCCATCACCATTCTCACGGCGACGGCGACGTCCACGACGGTTGCGGCGGCGGCGTCCACCCTCGCCCTCGCCATCGTGCGACGTCTCAGCGGCTGCCTCGAAGGCCTCGCCCTCGTCATCCGCCTCGACCGGCTCGTCTTCGGCAAGGTCGGCGTTGGAGGCAGGCACCTCGATCGCCTCGTCGGCGGCCTCGGCATGTTCGCCGCCTTCGCCACCCGAGCGGCCGCGACGGCCACGGCGGCGGCGGCGCTTGCGACCACCCTCGCGCGGTTCATCGCCACGATCTTCCGAGGAGCGCGGCGCCTCGTCCTCGACGAGCACCTCGTCTTCCTCTTCCTCGATCTCCTCGGGGATATCCTCCTCGATTTCCTCGACGGGGGGATCGAACTTGGGCGCATAGGCCGGCGGCGGGCCGGAGGCGATGACCTCCATGCGGGCGCCTTCCTGCTCGCCGTCGGGCAGGATCTCGACCGTCACGCCGTAGCGATCCTCGATCTCGGCAATGTCGGCGCGCTTGCGGTTGAGCACGTACACCGCCGCCTCGACGCTGGCGCGCAGCGTCAGGATCGAGCCGCGGCCGCGTGCGGCCTCGTCCTCGATCAGGCGAAGCGCGCTGAGGCCGGCCGACGAGGCGGTGCGGACGAGGCCGGTGCCTTCGCAATGCGGGCAGGGGCGGGTGGAGGCTTCGAGCACGCCGGTGCGCAGGCGCTGGCGGCTCATTTCCATCAGGCCGAAGCTGGAGATGCGGCCGACCTGGATGCGGGCGCGATCGTTCTTCAGCGCCTCCTTCATCGCCTTCTCGACCTTCCGGACATTGGAATTGTTGTCCATGTCGATGAAGTCGATGACGACGAGGCCGGCCATGTCGCGCAGGCGCAATTGGCGGGCAATTTCCTGCGCCGCCTCAAGGTTCGTCGCGGTCGCCGTCTGCTCGATATTATGCTCGCGCGTCGACCGGCCGGAGTTGATGTCGATCGAGACCAAAGCCTCGGTCGGGTTGATGACGAGGTAACCGCCCGACTTCAGCTGCACCACCGGGTGGTACATGGCGGCGAGCTGATCCTCGACATGGCAGCGCTGGAACAGCGGGATGGGATCGCTGTAATGCCTCACCCGCTTCGCGTGGCTGGGCATCAGCAGGCGCATGAATTCCTTCGCCTGGCGATAGCCGTCGTTGCCCTCGACGATGACCTCGTCGATGTCCTTGTTGTAGATGTCGCGGATCGCGCGCTTGATGAGATCGCTGTCGCCATAGATGAGCGCCGGCGCCGCGCTGGTCAGCGTCTTTTCGCGGATCCCGTCCCACAGGCGGGCGAGGTAATCGAAGTCGCGCTTGATCTCGGTGCGGGTGCGGCTGAGGCCCGCGGTGCGCACGATGCAGCCCATCGAGGGCGGCAGCTCGAGCTCGGCCATGATCGACTTCAGGCGCTTGCGATCGGACGAGTTGCTGATCTTCCGGCTGATGCCGCCGCCGTGCGACGTGTTGGGCATCAGCACGCAATAACGGCCGGCGAGCGACAGATAGGTGGTCAGCGCCGCGCCCTTGTTGCCGCGCTCTTCCTTCACGACCTGGACCAGCAGCACCTGGCGGCGGCGGATCACGTCCTGAATCTTGTAGCGGCGGCGCAGGTTCATGCGGCGCTGGCGCAGTGCCTCGACCTGATCGTCGTTGATGCCGGTGGTCGGGGCCGGGGCGCCTTCGCCCTCCTCGCCCTCAACGGCGTCGAGATCGCCGGCGTCGTCGCCATGCGCATCGTCGACATCGTCATGGATGTCGCCGTCTTCATCCTCGGCCGCTTCCTGCTCGGCGCGCAGCTTCGCTTCCTCGGCGGCATGCTCCGCCTCCTCGCGCAGCAGCGCCTCGCGATCCTCCTTGGGGATCTGGTAATAATCGGGATGGATTTCGGAGAAGGCGAGGAAGCCGTGGCGGTTGCCGCCGTAATCGACGAACGCTGCCTGCAGCGACGGCTCAACGCGCGTCACCTTGGCAAGATAGATATTCCCCTTGAGCTGCTTGCGCTCGGCACTCTCGAAATCAAATTCTTCGATGCGATTTCCCTTGACGACGGCCACGCGGGTTTCCTCCCGGTGGCGTGCGTCGATCAGCATGCGCATGGTCATTAGTACGTCTCCACGCGCGCCTCACGCCGCCGGACGGCGGGGGCGCGCGATGATGAATCGGTGCCGGCGCAGTCTGGCCGGGCACGCGGATGGTGGTGGACTGTGCCTTCGTCTGCCGCGCATGGCCGGGCGACACGCCCTGGACCGCTTCCACGCCCGCGCCGCCGGCGAAGGCCGGTCGGAACTGCGGTGCGGGGATATGCAACATGCAAACGTCAACCTGATGGCCCGCACCGGCGCGAATGCCGGCTGGGCGGTGGGTCGGAGGCGGGCGCAATAGGCGACCGCACGCCGATCAATTCAGGAGGTAGCAACTAAGTCATCCTTCGGCAACCGGAACAAGATTGCCGACCGGTCGGCAATAACTTGCCGAACGCGGCGTTAACCGTGGTATGAAACGGTGCCTTGAGAAGCGGCGATTATCCCGACCCGACAGGGAAGAAGGGTTTGCGTACCATGGCTTTTCGCTGGACCGAGAAGCGGCCGGCACGGCATGTACGAGGTATGTCGGTGTTGTTCGCGTTATTTGCCGGCCTGTTGCCGGCCCTGCCCGCGTGGGCGGCACGGGTGGAGCGTGTCGAGGTCGGCGACGACCGGATCACCATCCGCTTTGACGAAGCGGTGCGTGGTGCCTCCAGTTTCATTCTGGATGGGCCGCAGCGGATCGCGATCGATATCGATGGCGCGCGGCCGGGCGGGCCGAGCCGCGGCAATGGCGCGGTGACGGCGGTCCGGCAGGGGTGGCGCGGCGCGGATGGCGCGCGCGTGGTGCTGGATCTGGCGCAGCCGATGATCGTGACCAAGGGATCGTTCGACAACGAGGGGCGCAAGCTGGAACTGTCGCTGCGCGAAGTCGACGGGCGGCGCTTCACCGCGGCGAGCGCGGCCTCTCCGCTGAGCTTCCTGCCGTTCGGCTGGGGAGAATCGCGGCCCAAGTACAAGGTCAGCGTTCCCGTTCCGAAGGCGAAGAAGGCCGTGCTGCCGCGGGTGCAGGGCGATGACAGCCGCCCGCTGGTGGTGATCGACGCGGGACATGGCGGCAATGATCCGGGCGCGATCAACCCGGAAACGGGGCTGCGCGAGAAGGACCTGACGCTGAAGATCGCCAAGGCGATCCGCGACGAACTGCTCGATTCGGGGCGGGTGCGGGTCGCGCTGACGCGGGATGACGACCGCTATATCCTGCATCGCGAGCGGTTCGGCATCGCGCGGCGGCTGGGCGCGGATCTGTTCATTTCGGTGCATTGCGACAGCGCGGGCAATGTCGAGGCGACCGGCGCGACCGCCTATACGCTGTCTGACGTCGCGTCCGACAAGGAAGCGGCGCGGCTGGCCGCGCGCGAGAACAAGGCGGACATCATCGCCGGGGTCAATCTGGACGAGGATTCCGACGTGTCGTCGATCCTGATCGACCTGACGCAGCGGGAGACGATGAACGCATCGGCCGGCTTTGCCCGGTTGCTGGGGCGCGAGGCCAAGCCGTTGATCCCGACCAAGCAGAATTTCCATCGCATGGCATCGCTGCTGGTGCTGAAGGCGCCGGACATGCCGTCGGTGCTGTTCGAGACGGGCTATATCTCCAACGCGCAGGACGCCGCCTTCCTCGACAGTCGCGAGGGGCGCGAGCGGGTGGCGCAGAGCGTGCGGCGCGCGGTGGAGGTCTATTTCGCGCGGCGCATGACGCAGACGGCGGCGCGCTGATCACCGTCGCAGGTGCCCGCATTGTCGTAGTTTTCCGCGGCCTTGTTGCCAGCCGCATGGCCGCTGCCTAAACACCGGCGCTGCGTATGGCGTCTGACTCTCCCGAACCGATCAAGCTGGCACGTCGTGGGCCCGGCTTTCGCCAGACCCTGTCCGACCTGTGGCAGCGGCGCTGGTTCAAGGCGCTGGCGGTGCTTGCCGCGATCGGCCTGCTCCTCGCGGGCGGCGGCTGGTGGTTCATCACCCGCGACCTGCCTTCGGTGGAGCAATTGCGGACCTATGAGCCGCCGCTGCCGACCAACGTGCGCGCGATCGACGGCTCGCCAATCTATTCCTATGCCCGCGAACGCCGGGTTGAATTGTCGTTCAACGAATATCCCAAGATGCTCGTGAACGCTTTCCTGGCGGCCGAGGACAAGACGTTCTTCGAGCATCATGGCGTCGATTATCCCGGCCTTGCCGGCGCGGTGATCGACTATGTGTCGAAGCTGGGCAGTGGCCAGCGCGCGCGGGGCGGATCGACCATCACGCAGCAGGTCGCGAAGAACCTGTTGATCGGCAACGAATATTCCCCCACGCGCAAGATCCGCGAGGCGATCCTGGCGTGGCGTATCGAGGATACGCTGACCAAGCCGCAGATCCTGGAATTGTACCTGAACCAGATCTTCCTGGGTCGGAACGCTTATGGCGTGGAGGCGGCGAGCCATGCCTATTTCGACAAGGAGCTGGACCAGCTGAACCTCGCGCAGATGGCGTATCTTGCCATCCTGCCGAAGGGGCCGGCCAATTACGATCCGATCCGCGATACCGAGCGGGCGATCAGCCGCCGCAACTGGGCGCTGGGCGAGATGGAGCGCAATGGCTTCATCACCGCGGCTCAGCGCGCCGAGGCGCAGGCGCAGCCGATCGGCGCGATCGTCACGCGGGTGCCCAAGTTCGAGCGGGTCGGCGGCTATTTCGTCGAGGAGGTGCGCCGCGAGCTGATCGACAAGTTCGGCGAAACCGCCCGCGACGGGGCGAACAGCGTCTATTCGGGCGGCCTGTGGGTGCGCACGTCGATGGACCGCGGGGTGCAGGAAGCGGCGGCGCAGGCATTGCGCGACGGCCTGCTGCGCTATGATCGTGGCCGTGGTTTCTCCGGGCCGCTGCGCAAGGTCGAGATCAAGGGCGACCGCTGGCAGTCGGCGCTGCTCAATACCAACGTCACGCTCGACTATAATGACTGGCGACCGGCGATCATCATCTCGCGCGACGCATCCGCTGCCCGAATCGGCTTTGCCAATGGGACGGAGGGCGTGCTGCCGCGCGCGGCAGCGCAGATGCCGGTGCGCGGCCAGGCGACCCCCGCCTTCGGCACGCTGGAGCCGGGCGACATCATTGCTGTGGCGCCGCAGGGCGGGCAGTTCGCGCTTCGCTCGGTGCCCAAGATCTCCGGCGGGTTCGTGGTGCAGGAACCGCAGTCGGGCCGCATCCTGGCGATGCAGGGCGGGTTCGACGCGTCGCTCCAATCGTTCAATCGCGCCACGCAGGCGATGCGCCAGCCGGGTTCGACCATCAAGCCGATCGTTTACGCCGCCGCGCTGGAGCATGGCATGACGCCGGCCTCGATCATCGTCGATGGGCCGTTCTGCGTGGATCAGGGCGCGCGGCTGGGCCAGAAATGCTTCCGCAACTTCGGCAATTCGCGCGGCGCGGGTCCGCGGACGATGCGCTGGGGCGTCGAACAGTCGCGCAACCTGATGACGGTGCGCGCCGCGGCGCAGACCGGCATGGCGAACGTCGTACGGCTGATGAAGGCGATGGATATCGGCGACTATCAGCCGTATCTTTCCTATGCGCTGGGTGCCGGCGAGACGACCGTCATGAAGATGGTCAACGCTTATGGCGTGCTGGCCAACCAGGGGCGCTGGCATTCCCCGACGCTGATCGATTTCGTGCAGAACCGTCGCGGCCAGGTGATCTGGCCGGAGAATTGGCGCGCCTGCGACCGCTGCAACATGCCCGATTGGGACGGCAAGCCGATGCCGCGGCCGATCGCGCGCGGCAAGCAGGTGCTCGACGCCATGTCGGCATTCCAGATGGTGCATATCGCCGAGGGCGTGATCCAGCGCGGCACCGCGACGACATTGCGCGACCTGAACCGCCCGATTTTCGGCAAGACCGGCACCAATTCCGGGCCGAAGGACGTGTGGTTCATCGGCGGCACGCCGCAAATGGTGGCGGGCGTTTACATCGGTTACGATTCGCCGGTGAACCTGGGCGGTTATGCGCAGGGCGGCACGCTGGCGGCGCCGATCTTCAAGCAATGGGCCACCAAGGCCTATGAGGGGATGGAGGTGCTGCCGTTCCGCGCGCCGCAGGGCATTCGCATGGTGCGCGTCGATCGCGCGAGCGGACGCCCGGTGTTTGGCGCCTGGCCGAGCGGCAACGATCCCAAGCCAGCGGTGATCTGGGAAGCGTTCAAGCCGCAGGCGGAAGGCCGCCGCGCGGTGCGCCGTACCGGGGGCGCGCCTGCCGTCAGCGCGTCCGCGACCGCCGAGGCGAAGAAGCAGGCCAGTGACAGCGACTTCTTGCAGCGAGAGGGCGGCATCTACTAAGTCGCCGCTTTGTTATTTAGATCGTCATCCCCGCACCACGGGAATTCAGTGGCCGACCGCGCCATATCGCTGGATTCCCGCACCCCGCTGGTCTGACGGATGATTGGAGAATCACCATGCGCGCCGAAGCGCAGGCCCATGTAGCGACGATCAACGAGGCGCTCGCCCTGCTGCGGCGCAGCCTCGACTGGGATCGTGCGCTCAGGCGCCTCGACGAACTCAATGCGCGGGTCGAGGATCCGACGCTGTGGAACGACCCCAAGGCCGCGCAGGACGTGATGCGCGAACGCCGCCGGCTGGACGAGTCGATCACCGCGACGCGCACGATCGAGCGCGAGCTGAGCGATACCGCCGAGCTGATCGAGATGGCCGAGGCCGAGGGCGACGAGGAGATGGCGTCCGAGGGCACTACCGCACTCGCGCAGCTCGCCGAGCGGGCGCAGAAGGACAAGGTGAAGGCGCTGCTGTCGGGCGAGGCCGACGCGAACGACACCTATATCGAGATCAACGCCGGCGCCGGCGGCACCGAAAGCCAGGACTGGGCCGAGATGCTGCAGCGCATGTACACGCGCTGGGCAGAGCGGCACGGCTACAAGGTCGAGCTGATCGACTATCACGCCGGCGAACAGGCGGGGATCAAGTCAGCGACGCTGCTGGTGAAGGGCGAGAACGCCTATGGCTATGCCAAGGTCGAGAGCGGTGTTCACCGCCTCGTACGCATCAGCCCGTATGACAGCTCCGCGCGTCGCCACACCAGTTTCTCGAGCGTGTGGGTCTATCCGGTGATCGACGATTCGATCGATATCGAGATCAACGACAGCGAGCTGCGTATCGACACTTATCGTGCGTCGGGCGCGGGCGGGCAGCACATCAACACGACCGATTCGGCGGTGCGTATCACCCACTTGCCCACCGGCATCGTGGTCGCCTGCCAGAACCAGCGGTCGCAGCACAAGAACAAGGCGGAGGCGTATAATCAGCTGCGTGCCCGCCTGTACGAGCATGAGCTGCGCAAGCGCGAGGAAGAGGCCAATACGGTCAATGCGGCGAAGACCGACATCGGCTGGGGCCACCAGATCCGGTCCTATGTGCTGCAGCCGTATCAGCTGGTGAAGGACCTGCGCACCGGCACGACCTCTACCTCGCCGGGCGACGTGCTCGACGGTGATCTCGACGATTTCATGGCGGCGGCGCTGGCGCAGCGCGTGACGGGTGAGGCGGTCGAGGTGGAGGACGTCGACTGAGCGTGACCGACGCCCCGTCTCCCACCTTCCGGCGCCGCGGGGGCGCGATGGCGCTCGCGCTGCTGTTGCTGGCGGCGTGCGACGGTGGCGAGCCGCTGATCCGCAAGGACCCCAAGGAGCCCGGTCCGTTCCCGGTCGCCGACCGGCCGGTGGCGACGATCGTCTCGTCGCGCTGGTCGAACGAGGAGGCGCGCGACCGGTTGAACGAGGCGGGGGCGGTGATGGCCAAGGCTGCGATCAAGCCGGGCATGACCGTCGCCGACATTGGCGCTGGCGAAGGCTATTACACCATCCGCCTGGCGCAGAAGGTGGGTGAGGACGGCCGCGTTCTGGCGCAGGACGTGATCCCCGCGGTGCGCGACATGCTGGCGGAGCGCGTGGCGCGCGAGCGGCTGGACAATGTCAGCGTCAAGCTGGGCGAGGGGGCGGACCCGAAGCTGCCGGAAAACAGCTTCGACCGTATCTTCATGGTGCACATGTATCATGAGATCGCGGAGCCGTATGAGTTCCTCTGGCGGATGCGCCCGGCGCTTCGCCCCGGCGGTCTGGTGGTGGTGGTGGATGCGGACCGCCCCACCGCCAATCATGGCACCCCGCCGGCGCTGCTCCGCTGCGAATTTGCCGCGGTCGGATATCAGATGGTGACGATGACGCCGATGGCGTCGGCCGGCGGTTATTTCTCCACCTTCCGCGCGGTGGGCGCGCGGCCGGAGCCGAAGGATATCAGGTCGTGCCGCCTGTCGCCGTCACAAAAGGCCGCGGGCGCGAAAGCTGACCATGGCGTCGCCAGCCAGCACGAGATGGTCGACCAGCCGAATCCCTAGGCTGCTCAGCACGTCCGCGACGCGGCGGGTGGTGCGGAAATCCTCCGCCGTCGGCTCCGGATCGCCCGAGGGGTGATTGTGCGCCATCACGATCTCCCGCGCGCCCATCGCGAGCGCGACTCCGACGACGGAGCGAAGCGGCACCTCGACCGAGGCCATTTCGCGTGAGGACACATGCTGGAGCCCCAGCGTCGCCCCCGCCGTGCTGAGAAAGACGAACGCCACCGATTCGTGCCGCGCCCCTGCCAGGCTTTGAAGGTGCTGCACCGTGGCAGGGTCGAGATTTTGCATCTCCTTCGTTTCTGGGGCGTGCAGAGCATGGCGCAAGGCCATGTCTCCGTTCCGGTGCAATCCCGTAACGATCGGGCGATGCTTCCAACCGACGTTGCGGGGATGTAGGCCGACACCATGCGCCAATACCTAGACCTCATGGCCCGCGTGCTCGATTCGGGCGCGGAGCAGATGGACCGCACGGGCACGGGGACGCTCAGCGTCTTTGGTCATCAGATGCGCTTCGATCTGGCCAAGGGCTTTCCGGTGCTGACCACCAAGAAGCTGCACCTGCGATCGATCATCATCGAGCTGTTGTGGTTCCTGCGCGGCGACACCAACGTGCGCTGGCTGCAGGATCGCAAGGTCAGCATCTGGGACGAATGGGCCGACGAGAATGGCGATCTCGGCCCGGTCTATGGCAAGCAATGGCGCGACTGGGTGACGGCCGACGGGCGGCACATCGACCAGATCAAGGGGCTGATCGAGGACATCCGCACCAACCCCGCCTCGCGACGGCAGATCGTGACCGCGTGGAACCCGGGCGACCTCCACGCCATGGCGCTGGCGCCGTGCCATTGCCTGTTCCAGACCCATGTTGCGAACGGGCGATTGTCGCTGCAGCTGTACCAGCGATCGGCGGACATCTTCCTTGGCGTGCCATTCAACATCGCGAGCTACGCGCTGCTGACGCACATGCTGGCGCAGCAATGCGGGCTGGAGCCGGGCGAGTTCATCTGGACCGGGGGTGATTGCCACCTGTATTCCAACCATCTCGACCAGGCGCGGCTTCAACTGACGCGCGAGCCGAGCGCGCTGCCACGGCTGGAAATCCTGCGCAAACCGCCAGCGATCGACCAATATGAATATGAGGACTTCGTGCTTCACGGCTACGAGGCGCAGGCACACATCAAGGCGCCGGTCGCGGTATGACCTTGCAATTCACCTCCGGTTCAGCGATATCGACTACAAGCGTAGTCGAAGGCTTGGGAGGTCAGGATGCGCGAATATCTCATTACCATCAGCACGGCGACCCTGGCGGCCCTGCTGCTGCAACTTGGCAGCCCGCCGGCCCCGTCGAACGCTGCCGACCCGGCGCCAGCGCAGGGCCATGCCCGATAGCATGACCGTGCCGGTCACCTTGTCGCTGCACCTGGCGCGGGCGGCCAATGGCGTCATCGGCCGTGATGGCGCGCTGCCGTGGCATCTGCCGGCGGACCTGAAGCGGTTCAAGGCGCAGACGATCGGGCGGCCGATGATCATGGGACGCAAGACGTTCGAGAGCTTTCCCGCGCCGCTGCCCGGCCGCCGCCACATCGTCCTGACGCGCGATCGCGCCTGGCAGGCGGCCGGGGCCGAGGTCGCGCACAGCCCGGAGGAGGCGCTGGCGCTCGCCGGGGGCGATGCGGCGGTGATCGGCGGGGCGGATGTGTTCGCGCTGTTTGCCGACCGGGCGGAGCGGGTCGAGCTGACCGAGGTCCATGCCACGCCCGAGGGCGATACGATCGTCCCGCCCTTCACCGGGTGGCGGGAGATATTCCGCGAGGATCACCCGGCGGACGGTGATCGTCCCGCCTACAGCTTCGTGACACTGGTGCGCTGAGGCACGTGCCGCTATGCGCCGCTGCAATGGAGCGGCAGGGACCCATCAGGCTGGACGCGCGCGAGGCGTTGCCCGAGGCATTGCGCGGCGCGATCGTGGCGCTGGGCAATTTCGATGGCTTTCACCTGGGGCATCAGGCGGTGGTGGGCCGCGCGGTCGAGCGTGCCCGTGCCGAGGGGCGCCCCGCACTGGTCGCGACGTTCGATCCGCATCCGATGCGGTTCTTCAAGCCCGATACGCCCTGGTTCCGCCTGACCACGCTGGAGCAGCGGGCCGAGCTGATGCAGCAGGCCGGGGCCGACGCGCTGCTCGTCTTCACCTTTGACGCGGCGCTGGCAGCGGAATCGGCCGAGGCGTTCGTTCGCTCGCGCCTGCTCGAGCAGATCGGCGCGGCGGGCGTGGTGACCGGCGCCGATTTCACCTTTGGCAAGGGGCGCTCGGGCGATGTCGGCGTGCTGGCCGCGCTGGGGCAGGAGCTCGGCTTTTCGACCGATACCGTCGGGGCAGTGACGCTGGATGGCGAGAAGGTGTCGTCCACCAGCATCCGCGCCGCGCTGCGCGAGGGGCGGCCGCGCAACGCCGCCCGCTTGCTGACCCGGCCCTTCACGATCCGCGGCGAAGTGCGCCATGGGGACAAGCTGGGGCGCGAGATCGGCTATCCCACCGCCAATGTCGATCTCGGCAATTACCTGCGCCCGGCGTACGGCATCTATGCGGTGCGCGTGACGCTGGAGGATGGGCGCGTGGTCGACGGCGCGGCGAACCTTGGCATTCGCCCCAGTTTCGATCCGCCCAAGGAGCTGCTGGAGCCGTATCTCTTCGATTTTTCCGGCGACCTGTACGGCCAGACGATCGATGTCGCGCTGATCGACTATCTGCGACCGGAGGCGAAATTCGACTCGCTTGAGGCGCTCAAGGCGCAGATGGCGGCGGACTGCGACCGGGCGCGGGAATTGCTCGCGCGCTAACCCTCCTTGCAGGGAGGGGAGGTAAAGCCGTAATGCGCGCGGCACCCATGGCCGACGATACACCCTCCGCACCGACTGCCGATCCCAAGGATTGGCGCGACACTGTCTTCCTGCCGAAGACCGACTTCCCGATGAAGGCGGGCCTGCCGCAGAAGGAGCCCGCGATTCTCGAGCGGTGGCAGCGGCTGGGCCTGTACCAGCGGCTGCGCGAGCAGCGCGCCGACCGTGAGAAGTTCATCCTCCACGACGGCCCGCCCTATGCCAATGGCGACATGCACATCGGCCATGCGCTGAACCATATCCTGAAGGACATGGTGGTGCGCACCCAGACGCTGCTGGGGAAGAACGCGCCTTACGTTCCGGGCTGGGATTGCCACGGCCTGCCGATCGAGTGGAAGGTCGAGGAAGAATATCGCAAGAAGAAGCTGAACAAGGACGAGGTGCCGCCGGCGGAATTCCGCGCCGAATGCCGCGCCTATGCCCAGAAGTGGGTCGATACGCAGCGTGAGCAGCTGAAGCGGCTGGGCGTCAACGGCGATTGGGACAAGCCGTATCTGACGATGGACTTCGCCGCCGAGGCGACCATCGTGTCCGAGCTGATGAAGTTCGCCGAGACGGGGCAGCTGTATCGCGGCGCAAAGCCGGTGATGTGGAGCCCGGTCGAGAAGACCGCGCTGGCCGAGGCCGAGGTCGAATATGAGGACGTGGTGTCGACGCAGATCGACGTCGCGTTCGAAATCACCGAGGCGCCGAACGCGCCGGAGCTGGTCGGCGCCCATGCGGTGATCTGGACCACGACGCCGTGGACGATCCCGGTGAACCAGGCGCTCGCCTATGGCCCGGAGGTTGAGTACGTCCTCGCCCGCTTCGACGACATGGTCGAGGGGCCGCGCACGCTGTTGGTGGCGCGCGATCTGCTGGAAAGCTTCGGCGCGCGGATCGGCCATCCGGTGGTGGTGAAGATCGGCGATGCGGCGGGCACGGTGACGGTGCTGGCGGCGTTCAGCGGCGAGAAGCTGGCGGGCGCGGTCGCGCGGCACCCGATGCATGAACTGGGCGGCTTCTTCGCCAAACCGCGTCCGTTCCTGCCGGGCGATTTCGTCACCACCGATGCGGGCACAGGCCTCGTCCACATGGCGCCTGACCATGGCGAGGACGATTTCGAGCTGTGCAAGGCGCATGGCATCGATCCGGTCTTCGCGGTGGATGCCGGCGGCATGTACCGTTCCGACTGGCTGTGGCTCGGCGGGCAGGGCAGCGTCATCAACAAGAAGTTCGTCGCCAGCGATGGCCCGATCTGCACCGACCTGCGTGAAGCCGGCGCGCTGGTCGCGGCGAGCGACGATTTCAAGCACAGCTATCCGCATTCCTGGCGCTCCAAGGCGAAGGTGATCTTCCGCTGCACGCCGCAATGGTTCATCGCGGTCGACAAGCCGATCGAGGGTGGCGACACGCTGCGGCAGAAGGCGGTGGCCGCGATCGCCGCGACTCGCTTCGTGCCCGAGAAGGGGCGCAACCGGATCGGCGCGATGGTCGAGGGGCGGCCGGACTGGGTGATCAGCCGGCAGCGCGCCTGGGGCGTGCCGATCGCGCTGTTCGTGCATCGTGCGACGGGCGAATTGCTGGTCGATCCGGCGGTGAACGCGCGCATCGTCGAGGCCTTCCGCGAGAAGGGCGTCGACGCCTGGACCGACGAGGCGACGGCTGGCTTCCTTGGCGAGGGGCGTGATCCGGCAGATTACGAGCGGGTCACCGACATTCTCGACGTGTGGTTCGATTCGGGCTGCACCCATGCCTTCGTGCTGGAAAGCGGGCGCTGGCCGGAATTGTCATGGCCGGCGGACCTGTATCTTGAGGGGTCGGACCAGCATCGCGGCTGGTTCCAGTCCTCGCTGCTGGAAAGCTGCGGCACGCGCGGGCGGGCGCCGTACGATGCGGTGCTGACGCACGGCTTCACGATGGACGCCAAGGGCATGAAAATGTCCAAGAGCCTCGGCAACACGATCAACCCGCTTGATCTGATGCGCGATTATGGCGCGGACATCCTTCGGCTGTGGGCGCTGTCGGTCGATTTCACCGAGGATCACCGCATCGGCAAGGAGATCCTGGCCGGTGTCGCGGACCAGTATCGCAAGCTGCGCAACACCTTCCGCTACCTGCTCGGCGCGCTCGACGGGTTCGACGAGGCGGAGAAGCTGCCGGTGGCGGAATGGCCCGAGCTGGAGCGCTATATGCTCCACCTCGTCCATGCGCTGGACCAGCAGCTCAAGCGCGCGATCGCCGATTACGACTTCAACGGCTACGTCCGCCTGCTGAGCGATTTCGCCAACGAGGACCTGTCGGCCTTCTTCTTCGATATCCGCAAGGATTCGCTTTATTGCGACGCCCCGGACGACGTGAAGCGCCGGGCGTATCGGACGATGCTCGACGTGCTGTTCCACGCGATGGTGCGCTGGGCGGCGCCGGTACTGGTCTTCACTGCCGAGGAAGTGTGGCAATCGCGCTTCCCGAGCGAGGATAGCTCGGTGCACTTCCTCGATTGGCCCGAACTGCCGGCGGAAGCAGGCGAGGACGTCAGTGCGCGCTGGCTCGAGGTGCGGCGCCTGCGCGAGCGGGTGACCGAGGCGATCGAGCCGCTGCGCCGCGAGAAGATCGTCCGCTCCAGCCTGGAAGCGGACGTGACCGTCACCGATACGCCGCTGCCGGTCGATCAACTGGCCGAGGCGTTCATCGTGGCGAAGGTATCGCCAGGCGATGAGGTGACGGTGAGCCGGACCGATTATAACAAATGCGGGCGCTGCTGGCGCCTGCTGCCCGAAGTCGTCGAGGACAATGCGCTGTGCGGCCGCTGCGCCGATGTGGTGAGCGACGAGGTGGCGGCGTGAAGCGCAGCGTGCCTGTTGCCGGCCTGGTGATCGCGGCGGCGGTGTTCGTGCTCGACCAGCTGATCAAATGGGTGGTGACCGGGCCGCTCGGCATCAACTTCCTGGGTGCATCGCGCGAGATCGTGTCCTTCTTCGATCTTCGCTTCGTACAGAACATGGGCGTGAGCCTCGGGCTGCTGCGCGCGGAGAGCGAACTGGCGCGCTGGGGGCTTGTGGTGATGACCGCGGCGATCGCCGGTGCCGTCACCTTCTGGATGTGGCGCGAGGAGAAGGCGGCGGACAAGCTCGCGCTTGGCCTCGTGCTGGGCGGCGCGTTCGGCAATATCGTCGACCGGGTGCGGTTCGGCTATGTCGTGGACTTCGCCGACCTGCATTTCGGCGAGTGGCGGCCGTTCCTGGTGTTCAACGTGGCTGATGCGGCCATCACCATCGGCGTGCTCATTCTGCTGGTGCGCGCGCTGCTGATTCGCGATAAGCCCACGGCAAAGCCTGACAAGATGGCTTCGGAGAATGTGAATGCGTAAGTCGATTGTCATGGTCGCTGGCCTTGCGGTGCTGCTGGCCGGATGCGCGAGCAACGGCCTCAATCGCGATCGTCCGGACGAGTTCGCGGTGGCGCGCCAGCCCTCGCTGATCATTCCGCCCGATTTCGCGCTGGTGCCGCCGACGCCGGGTGCGGCGCGCGTCCAGTCCGCCACCGCGGCACAGGCGCAGACGCTGGAGGCGCTGTTCGGCAACGCTCCGCGCAGCGCGGGCGAGACGGCGGTCATCCGGGCGGCAGGTGACGATTCGGCCGAGGCGGGGATCCGGTCCTCCGCAGGTGATCCCGAGACCAACGTCGTCGACAAGGGGCAGACGACCCGCGACATCATCGCCGCGCCGGAAGGCGACGGGCAGGACGCGCGCGCGAACGCGCCCCGCTGAGCGATAGCGCCGCTGTCCGGGTCAGCCCCGGACGGCGGCGAATCGCTCCAGGCCGGCCGCGAGGTCGGCGATCAGATCGTCGCTGTCCTCCAGCCCGATCTGCAGCCGCACGAGGGGGCCGGCGAAGTCCGGCCGTGTCGCCGTGCGATAATTGCCCGGGTCGACCGGGATCGCCAGGCTCTCGAACCCGCCCCATGAATAGCCGATCCCGAAATGCCGCAGGCCGTCGATCAGCGCGGCGCGTGCCGCTTCGTCGCCGCCGGCGAGCACGAACGAGAACAGGCCGCTAGACCCGCGAAAATCGCGCGTGAAGATGCCGTGCCCCGGGCACGACGGCCGCGCCGGGTGCAGCACCCGGTCGACCTCCGGCCGGCCCTCCAGCCATTGCGCGATCTTCAGCGCGCTGGCCTGATGATGGGCGAGGCGCACGGCCATGGTGCGCAGCCCGCGTGAGCCGAGCCAGGCATCGTCGGGGCTGACCACCTGGCCCAATTGGAAGCTCGTCTCGCGCAGCTTTCGCCAATGCGGCGCGGTCGCGGTGACGCTGCCCAGCATCACGTCGGAATGGCCGACAATATATTTGGTGCAGGCGAGGATCGACAGGTCGACGCCCTGTTCGATCGCGCGGAAATGCAGCGGCGTGGCCCAGGTATTGTCGAGCAATGTGGTGACGCCGCGCGCCCTGGCGGCAGCGACGATGGCGGGCACGTCCTGCACCTCGAAGGTGAGGCTGCCTGGGCTTTCCATGAAGATCGCCCGCGTGCGCTCACCGATAAGGTCGGCGATCCCGGCACCGATCAGCGGATCGTAGAAGCGCGTGCTGATCCCGAAACGCTTCAGCAGGCCGGTCGCCATCGACCGCGTGGGATCATAGGCCGAATCGGTGAGCAGCAGTTCGTCGCCGGGCGACAGCACCGACAGGAGCGCCGCCGCGATCGCCGCTACGCCGGAGGGGTAGAGGAACGTCGCCTCCGCCCCCGGTTCCAGTTCGGTCAGGGCCTCCGCCAGACTCCATTGTGTCGGCGCGCCGCGCCGGCCGTAGAACAGGCGGTGGTGCGTGTCGCGCCCGCCGGCGGCGCGCAGATCGCCCACCGTATCGTAGAGGTGAGTCGACGCGCGCCAAACCGGCGGATTGACCACGCCCTGCGTCCATTCCGGCCGTCGGCCGGCAGTTACGACGCGGGTGGCATCGCCGATCGGTTTGTGGTTGCCCTCGTGATCGTCGTTCAAGCGATCGGCGCTCACTGGCCGGTTTCCTTCGGCGTCTTCGGGTCGGCGCCCCATTCCGCCCAGCTGCCGTCATAGACGGCGATCTCGCGGCCAAGCAGGTGCCCGGCGAAGGCGATCACCGAGGCGGTGACCCCCGATCCGCAGGTCGCGACGGTCGGCTGGCCGAGATCGATGCCGTCATCGGCAAAGATCTGCGCGAGCTCGGCACCGCGCTTCCACGTGCCATCGTCGTTGAAGAAGCGCGTATACGGAAGGTTGATCGATCCCGGAATGTGCCCCGGTGTCACGCCCGGGCGCGGTTCCGGTTCTGCGCCGGCAAAGCGGCTGGGCGAGCGGGCGTCGAGGATCTGTTCGCTGCCGTTCGTCACGATATCCTTCATGTCGGCGAGCGTGCGGATCAGCGCGCCCTGCGTTGGCGGGGTGAGGTGGCGTGCCTTGGGCGGGGCGGCCTCGCTGATCACCGGCCGCCCCTCCGCGCGCCACTTGGCGAGGCCACCGTCGAGGAGCGCCACGTCGGTGATCCCGAAGCTGCGCAGCATCGCCCAGCCGCGCGCCGCCGTGTGGTGCGGCGACTGATCGTACAGGATGATCCGCGTGCCATCGCCGATGCCGAGCCGCGAGAGCCGGCTGACGAATTTCTCGCGCGGCGGCAGCATCATGGGGGCGGCGGCGTCGGTATCGACGATCTCGGCGAGGTCGAGGAAGACCGCGCCGGGGATGTGCGCCTGCGCATATTCCGCGGCGGCATCGCGATCTTCGGTGGGTAGGAACCACGTGCAATCTGCGATCCTAACATCGGGGTCAGCGATTGCGGCGGCGAGCCATTCGGTTGAAACCAGTGCGTCCATGGCGTTCCCTTAGCGAGCGGGCCGTGCGAAGTCGAAACAGCCGGTGGCGGTGCAGCGATGCCCCGGAACTGGCGCCGCCGCGCGGGTGCCACTATCTCGCGGCGCATGACACTCCATCTCGGCAAGGCCACCCCGCTCCCCCAGTCTCCGGAAGAAGCGGTGCTCGACTATGTTCCCAACCCGCGTCCCGGCCGCAATTACCTGATCCGCTTCGTGGCGCCGGAGTTCACTTCGCTCTGCCCGGTGACGGCGCAGCCCGACTTCGCGCATCTGGTGATCGATTATGTGCCGGGCGAGACGATCGTCGAGTCGAAGTCGCTGAAGCTGTTCCTCGGCAGCTTCCGCAATCACGCCGCCTTTCACGAGGATTGCACCGTTGGCATCGGCGAGCGGCTGGTCGCCGAGATGAACCCGGTATGGCTGCGCATCGGTGGTTACTGGTATCCACGCGGCGGGATCCCGATCGATGTTTTCTGGCAGACCGCCGCCCCGCCGGCCGGGCTGTGGGTGCCGGATCAGGGGGTCCCATCGTACCGCGGGCGCGGCTGAACGGTATTGGTAGCTTCCGCATCTTGCACCGCAGCATAAAACGCAACCAAGCTGCGGTTCGCCCGTTGTTGCGGGTTGAACGCTTTGTGAACAGGGCGTCTTTCTACCAGCGAAGGCAAGTGAGATGAATCAGGCGGTCGCACTCGACGGCATCAAGCGCATTGCCCTCATCGGTAATTTCCTGCCGCGCAAATGCGGATTGGCGACCTTCACTACCGATACCTACAATGCGATGATCAGCCGGTTCCCGGATCTTTCCGTGGACGTCTATGCGATGGATGATCATGTCGGCCGGTACGATTATCCGGCCGCGGTGACGGGGACGATCCCGCAGCAGGATCGGTCCGCCTATCTGGAGACGGCGCGCAAGATCGAGGAATCGGGCGCGCAGGCGATCTGGGTCCAGCACGAATATGGCATCTATGGCGGTGCAGCGGGTGAGCACATCCTCGCGCTGCTCGACCGCACCACCTTGCCGTTGATCGTGACGCTTCATACCGTGCTGGAGAAGCCCAGCGCGGACGAGCGGTCGGTGATGGAGGGGCTGCTGCGGCGCGCCTCCAAGGTGATCGTGATGGCGGAGCGCGGCGTGGACATCCTCACTCGGGTCTATGGCGCCAATCCGCGTTCGATCGTGATGATCCCGCACGGCGTGCCCGACCGCGAGTTTGCCGACCCCGACAGCTTCAAGCCGCGCTTCGGCTGGGAAGGGCGCAAGATCATCCTGACCTTTGGCCTGCTGGCGCCGGGCAAGGGGATCGAGACAGTCATTGAGGCGATGCCGGAAGTGGTCGGCCAGCATCCCGATGCGATGTACGTCGTGCTGGGAGCCACGCACCCGAACCTTGTCGCGCATGAGGGCGAGCGATACCGCGATTCGCTGCGTGCTCTGGCGTCGGAGAAGGGCGTCGGTGACAATGTCGCCTTCATCGACGCCTTTGTCGAACATGACGAGCTGATCGACTATCTCCAGGCGGCCGACCTCTACGTCACGCCCTATCTGAATCCGGCGCAGATCACGAGCGGAACGCTTTCCTACGCCGTAGGCGTCGGCAAGGCGGTGATCTCCACTCCCTATGTGCACGCGACCGAGATCCTGGGTGATGGGCATGGCGTGCTGGTCGATTTCCGCGACGTCGGTGCGTTCGCGCGCGAGATCAACAACCTCCTCGGCAGCGAGCGTAATCGCACCCGTCTGTCGCAGCGCGCCTATGAGCGTGGCCGCACCATGACGTGGTCGCGGCTGGCGGAGCGCGCCATGAGCGAGATCGCGAGCATCATCGACGGTCGACCGCAGCGGATCGGTGCGCCCGCGCCGATCAATCCGCTCGCCCCCGACATCGCGGCGGTGGAACGGATGAGCGATTCGACCGGGATGCTGCAGCATTCGATCTATTCGGTGCCTGATCGCCGCCACGGTTATTGCATCGACGACAATGCCCGCGCGCTGATCCTGATGAGCGCGATCGACACGCTGGACGAGGCGACGCGCGACAAATGGACGACCGTCTATGCCTCCTTCGTCCAATATGCCTGGAACCCGGAGAAGCGGCGCTTCCGCAATTTCATGAACTTCGACCGGACCTGGTGTGAGGAGACCGGTTCGGAGGATTCGAACGGTCGCGCGCTGTGGGCTCTGGGGGTCACGGCGCGCGACGCGCGCACGCGCAAGCATCGCGACTGGGCGACGATGATGTTCGACATGACCGCGAGCCTGGCATTCGATCTGGGCAGCCCGCGCGCGCAATCGTTTGCGATGCTGGGCGCGGCGGCGATGTTGGAGGCGTCGCCCGGACACCAACTGGCACATGCGATCCTGTCGCGCTTCCCTGACGAGCATATGGCGCTGCTCGACACGGCGCGCCGCCCGGACTGGGTGTGGTTCGAAGTGGTGCTGGCGTATGACAACGCCCGCCTGCCCGAAGCTTTGATCCGCGCGGGCAAGGCGCTGGGCCGTCCGGAGGTGGTGGAGACCGGCCTCGAGACGCTCGACTGGATCATCTCGCAGCAGAAGAGCCCGGAAGGGCGCTTCCGCGCGGTGGGATCGGAGAGTTTCGGGCGCGCCTATGAGGCGCCGTTGCCGTTCGACCAGCAGCCGCTGGAGGCGCAGGCGACGATCGAGGCCTGTTGCGCGGCGTATAGCGCGACGCGTGACGAGAAATGGCGGATCGAGGCGGAGCGCGCCTATGGCTGGTACCTTGGTCTCAACGACCTCGATCTGCCGCTGGCGTCGGTCCATGACGGCGGTTGTTTTGACGGCCTAATGCCGACCGGGCTCAACCGCAATCAGGGTGCCGAGTCGATCCTCGCGCTGCAATTGTCCAGCTGCGCGATTTCGGGGCTTTCAAAGGTGGCCCCAAGCGTGGCAGGGACGGGCCGCGCCGTCGCTTAAGTCACCGCTTTTCCACGGCGTCGACCAACGGACCGCAACGCGAGGCCTTTTTCTCTTGGACTTGTACAATCACCGGCTCCGGCTGCATGCCGATCCGTCTCGCGTCGTGGTACGCCCGTTTCATATTTCGAGCACTGCCCTGAACGGGCAGGGGCAAAGCCGTGCGCAGCGCATGATCGACGAAGTGCTGGCGATGTCAGCGGTCGAGGCGAGCGAGCAATTGAGCCTTGTCCTGCGCGATTTCGAGGCGCGTCACTGGCAGACGCGGCGCGTGTTCCTGACCCGCTATCGCGAGATTGCGGAGACCCACGGGATCGACGACAGCGCGCTTGGCGACGAAAAGCGGCAGTTGATCGGTGCCTATTTCTGCCACGAATACAGCTATGCGGCCGCGGCGCTGATGAACCCCAGCGCCGTTCCACATTACGACCAGTCGGGCATGCCCGAAGGGTCGCAGCGCATCCTGATGAGCCTTCGCGCAGTGGGGGAGGGGCATATTTCCTCCGTCGCCTTCCGCGAAGGCATCATCACGGACGAGAATGAGCTGATCCTGGCGCCCGAGCCGCCCTTTGCCACGGCCGCGGATGCCTATGGCATCGATGGGCCGGAGATGCCGAGTGGCCCCGTGACCGTGCACCGTGATCGCGATTCGACGCTGTCCGGTACGGTGATCTTCCCGATTACCGAGGCACAGTCGAAGGGACTCGAGGACCTGCGGCTGGTGCATTTCACCCATGAGGATGGATCGCAGGAGTGGCTCGGCACCTATACCGCCTATAATGGCGCGAGAATTCAGTCGGAGCTGATGCGCACGCGCGATTTTCGCGCCTTCGATCTGGTGCCGATGACCGGGAGTGCGGCGCGCAACAAGGGAATCGCGCTGTTCCCGCGCACGGTGAACGGCGAATATCTGTCGATCGGGCGTCAGGACGGTGAGAACCTGTACCTGCTGCGCTCGGACCGGCTCGATCACTGGGACGATGGCGAGCTGATCCTGACGCCGGTCTATCCTTGGGAACTCGTGCAGATCGGCAATTGCGGTCCGCCGATCGAGGTCGACGAAGGATGGCTCCTGCTCACCCATGGTGTGGGCGCGATGCGCAAATATTCGATCGGCGCCGCGCTGCTCGACAAGAACGATCCATCCAAGGTGATCGGGCGCACGCGCGAGCCGATCCTGGCGGCTGCCGATCAGGATCGCGAGGGCTATGTGCCCAATGTCGTCTACACCTGTGGGGCGATGCGCCATGGCGACAAGCTGTTCATCCCCTATGGCATCGCCGACAGTTCGGTCGGCTTCGCCTTCGTCGAGATCGAGAAGCTGCTGTCGCTGATGTGAGTTGGCGACTGCTTGCCGCAGGGTCGGCGCGCTTTGCCACGAATTGGCGGATAATCCTGCTTCCTGGCGGCTTGTTATCGTCTGTCCAGGCCTAAGTCATTGTATTTGCTTGTGTCCGGTAATTGGCACGGTGGCTGCAATGCGTCCGGTAACAGGCGGTTCGCCTGCATCTTACCGGAGCAGACATGATGACCGACGTTTCTTCGCGCGCAGCCCCCAAGGACAATCTGCTGGGCATCTGCAATGCGGTGGGAGAGGATTTCGGCTTCAACCCCTTGTGGTTGCGACTGGCGCTGGGTGCTTCGTTCGTGCTTCAGCCGGTTGCGATCGTCACCCTCTATTTCGTTCTGGGCGCCGGGGTGTTGATCTCGCGCATCCTGGTGCGGCCGCGGTCCGCTGTCGCTCCGCACGTGCCGGTGATCGCGCAGGACCAGGCGGCGCTGGAGGATGAGCAGCTGTTCGCCAAGGCTGCCTGATCGCCGGTCGCGCGGCCGTGGAAGGCTCGGGCTGCGGCGTGCTGGTGACAGTCGACACGCCCGCCCTGAGCGCTTAGGCCGACCGGCTTGAGGAAAGGGGTAGTCATGACGACAGCGTTGCGAGTGGCTTTGGCAGGATTGGGGACCGTCGGTGGCGGGGTGATCCGGGTGCTGGAGACCAATCGCGAGTTGATCGCGCGGCGCGCGGGCCGACCGATCAAGATCGTTGCCGTGTCCGCCCGTGACCGCACCAAGGACCGCGGTGTTGATGTCAGCGGCTATGAGTGGGTGGACGATACCACCGCGCTTGCCCGCTGCGACGCGGATGTGGTGGTCGAACTGGTCGGCGGGGCCGATGGCCCGGCACTGGCGCTCGCCCGCGCGACGCTTGGCGGTGGCAAGGGGTTCGTGACCGCGAACAAGGCGATGCTTGCGCATCACGGTGCCGAACTGGCGGAGATGGCGGAGGCCGCGCGCGTTCCGTTGAAGTTCGAGGCCGCGGTGGCGGGCGGGATCCCTGTCATCAAGGGGCTGCGCGAGGGGATGGCCGCCAATGCGGTGTCGCGCGTCTATGGCATCCTCAACGGCACCTGCAATTTCATCCTGAGCAAGATGGAATCGGAAGGACGCGACTTTGGCGACGTGCTGGCCGATGCCCAGGCGCTCGGCTTTGCCGAATCCGATCCGTCCTTCGACATCGATGGCGTCGATGCCGCGCACAAATTGTCGATCCTTTCCACCATCGCCTTTGGCACGCGGCCGGCGTTCGCCGATGTTGCGATCGGCGGCATCCGAAACGTCACCGCGGCGGATGTCGCGGAGGCCGAGGCGCTTGGCTATCGGGTTCGGCTGGTCGGCATGGCGCAGGCCGATGCGAGCGGCCTGTTCCAGCGTGTCCATGCGCATCTCGTCCCGCATGCCCATCCGCTGGCGCATGTCACCGGTTCGACCAACGCCGTCGTTGCAGAGGGCAATTTCGTCGGCCGCCTGCTGTTCCAGGGGGCCGGCGCGGGCGATGGCCCGACGGCCAGCGCCGTCGTCGCTGACCTGATCGACATTGCGCGCGGCGAAGCCGGCCCGCCTTATGCGATGCCGGTCGCCGCGCTGGCCGAAGTCGCGCCCGCAGCCGCAGGGGCGCAACGTGGCCGTGCCTATCTGCGCTTCGCGGTGGCGGATCGGGTCGGCGTGCTGGCGGAAATCGCCGCGGCGATGCGCGATGCCGGTGTCTCGATCGAGAGCCTGATCCAGCGGGCCGTGCCGGTTGAAGGCACGGCGCTGGTCGTGATCGTGACGCATGAAGCGCCTGACGCGCACATCGAAGCGGCGCTGGAGCGCCTGCGGGGTTCGCAGAGCCTCGCCGGTGAGCCCTTGTGGATGCACATTCTCGATTGATCGCGGCCGTAGGCGGGTGAGGCGGCACAGGCTGACGGTGCGTTCACCCGGATCGCGTCGGTTAAGGCTCGATCTGGCTGCTCTTTTGCTGTATTAAGGCAGCATGACAGCGCTGAGCAACGAAGACAGCCCGGTCTATATTCGGCTGCGTGGCACGATCGCCGCCGCGATCCTGCGCGGCGATTATCGGGCCGGGGATCAATTGCCGTCGGTTCGAGCGCTTGCCGCCGAACATGGCGCGAACCCGCTGACGGTGGCCAAGGCCTATCAGTCGTTCCAGGACGCCGGCTATGTCGAGGTTCGGCGCGGAGTCGGTATGTTCGTGCTGCCGGGGGCGGCGGATCGGCTGCGCGTGGCCGAGCGCGACATGTTCGTCACCCAGCAATGGCCGCGGATCCGCGCCTATATCGAGTTGCTGGATCTCGACCCCGCCGCCTTGCTGGCCGATCAGGAGGTATGAGCGCGCGCGCCTCGTGAGGGGTAAAGCGGCCAAGTCATAGGGGCCCGGCAGCCGCCGGCACCCCCCACCCTCATCGGTTCTGCATCGCCTCCAGCAGCGACTTCACTTCCTGGCTGCGGCCGCGCGGCAGGATCAGGATGTCGTTGCCCGAGGCCACGACGATCAGGTCCTTGACGCCGACCATCGCAATGCGGGCACCGTCGGTGCGCACCATGCAGTTGGTCGAATCGAGCGCGATCACCTCGCCGCGGATCGCATTCCCCGCCTCGTCGCACGTGCTGATCGAATGCAGCGCGTCCCAGCTGCCGACGTCGTTCCAACCCATAGTGACGGGGACGACTGCGACCTGGTCGGATTTTTCCATCACCGCATAGTCGATCGACTGGTTGGGCGCGTCCGCAAAGGCCTGGGCGGCCGGCCGGATATGCGGGCCGGACCGTTCTCCCTCGGCCAGCGAACGACGGACAGCATCCAGCATGGCTGGTTCGAAACGGGCGAGCGCATCAAGATAGGCATCGGCCCGGAACAGGAATATGCCGCCGTTCCACACATGGTCGCCCGAGGCGAGCATCGCTTCTGCGACATCGCGCGGCGGCTTCTCCACGAACCGATCGACGCGGTGCACTCCTTCGGCGACGGGGGTGCCAACCTTGATATATCCATAGCCCGTTTCCGGCGCATCGGGGGTGATGCCGAAAGTGACCAGCCAGCCCTCCTCAACCATCGGGCGTGCCGCCTCGATCGCGGCATGGAAGGCGGAGACGTCGTGGATCACATGGTCCGATGGCATGACCAGCAGCGGCGCGGCGCTGTCGCTGGCGCATAGAGCGGCGAGCGCGATCGCAGGAGCAGTGTTTCGACCGAGCGGTTCAAGAATGACCGACTCCGGGCGGCACCCGATGGCGCTCAACTGACTGTCGATCATGTCGAGGTGGCGAACGTTCGCTACCACGATCGGGCAGGCGAACCGATCACCGACCGCGCGCAGTGCCGTCAGTTGCAGCATGGTCTGATCGGCGGTCAGGGGCAGCATCTGCTTGGGACGGTCCGACGTGGACATCGGCCATAAGCGCGTGCCCGATCCGCCAGACAGGATCACGGGAACGATTGGCGACATGCGCGCTGTTTCCTTTGCAGATGGTGATGGTCCGCCGGTCAGGGGCGCGGCAGACGAACGGTAAGCGGAAGCTTCCCCTGCGCTTCAATGCACATCCGGGGAAATCGATCCACGCGCTTCCGTATTCAGCCTTTCTTTGTCATTTGCTGCGACACGATCCTGTCGGATTTCCTTACACCGATCGGCGAGCGGGGGCATGATCAGGATTTTCAAACATTATGTGCCCAATGCGGTGGCGCTGGTCGGCCTGATCGACTTCGTCATCCTGCTGTTCGCGGCCGAACTCGGCTGGCTGGTGCGGACGGCGCAGCTGGACATGCTGCCAGGTGCCGTGACCACGCGCGTGCCAGCGCTTTTCGCTTTCGCGATCCCCTTGTTCGCGGCGATGGTGGCGGTTGGCGCCTATCATGCCGACGTCCTAGTCTCCGTCCGGCAGGCGGTCATGCGGCTGATCGTCGCCGTGTGCGTCGGCGTGATTTTCCTCAGCTTGCTCTATTTCTTCATGCCCTCGGTCAGCTTCTGGCGGTCGAGCCTGTTCTACGCCATGCTGTTCTCCATCGCCGGCCTGGTCGCGGCGCGGCTGCTTTTCCTGCGCATCCTGGGCGGCGAGCGATTCCGCCGCCGAATCGTCGTGCTGGGCGCCGGATCACGCGCAGCGCGCTTGCGACAGCTGGAACGGGCCAATGGCGCCAGCTTCGTCATTGCCGGCGTGGTTGCGATGAGCGAGGGGGCGCGGGAGGTGGAAGATGCCGTGTCGCGCGCCGATATCGCGAACCTTGCCGCCTTTGTCGTCGAGCGACGCGCGACGGAAGTGGTTCTTGCCATCGAGGAACGGCGGAAGGCGCTCCCGCTCAAGGATCTGCTGCGGGTCAAGACGACGGGCGTGCACGTCAGCGACTATTCCACCTTCCTCGAGCGCGAGACCGGTCGGATCGATCTGGCCAGCCTCAACCCGTCCTGGCTGATCTTTTCCGACGGCTTCTCGTCCGGGCGCATGTTGTCCGGCGTCGCCAAGCGCGCGTTCGACATTGTGGTGAGTTCGCTGCTGTTGCTGATCGCGGGGCCGCTTATCCTAGTGACCGCGCTGGCCATCCGGCTCGAGAGCCGCGGTCCGGCCTTCTATCGTCAGCGTCGGGTCGGCCTGTACAATGAGCCCTTTGACATCCCGAAGCTGCGCTCGATGCGGCAGGATGCCGAAGCCGCCGGCACCGCGGTCTGGGCGCAGGAGCGCGATCCGCGGGTGACGCGCATCGGCCGCTTCATCCGCAAGGTCCGGATCGACGAATTGCCGCAATGCTGGAGCGTGCTGAAGGGCGAGATGAGCTTCGTTGGCCCGCGGCCGGAGCGCCCGCAGTTCGTCGCCGAACTGGAACAGCAGCTGCCTTATTATGCCGAGCGTCACATGGTGAAGCCGGGGATCACGGGCTGGGCGCAGATCAACTATCCCTATGGTGCCTCGATCGAGGATGCGCGGCACAAGCTGGAATATGACCTCTATTACGCCAAGAATTACTCCCCCTTCCTCGATCTGCTGATCCTGCTGCAAACCTTGCGGGTCGTCCTCTGGCCGTCGGGCGCCCGGTGAGCGGCCGCATCTCGGCCGCCCCGGCAGATAATTCGGCCTCGGCGAGTGCGTCCGCGGGTAAGGAGCGGCCAGCATTGTTGTGCGCCACCGCGGACCCCGCGGGGTTCGAGCCGGTGATCGGCGCGCTCGCATCCTGGCCAGTTCACCTTGGGACGACGGGTGCGTGTTCGGTCGAGCTGGTAGCGACGACGCCGACCGGCGTCGCGGTCATCGACGGCGCGATGCTGGAGGCTGGCGATCCCGAGCTGATCGCGGCGCTTCTTCAGGCGCGTCCGACGTTGAGGGTCATCGTGATCTGCCCGGCCCGGTCGTGCGCGGTCGCGCAGGCGGCGGTCGCGGCCGGGGCGTGGGACGTGTGCTATCTGCCGGTTGATCCGCAGGCGCTTCGCCAGATCGTCGCGCGTGCGTTTGATGTTCACGCGCTTCACGCGGCGGCGTCCGCCGCAGCGGGCGGGGGAGAGGAGGCTGGTGGTGACAGCGGTGTGATCACTGCTGCCCCCGAAATGACGCAGGTACTGAGGACGGTGAGCCGTATCGCACGCACCGACGTGTCGGTTCTGCTGTCGGGTGCGAGCGGCACGGGGAAGGAATTGCTGGCGCTGCACCTCCATGCCGCCTCGCCGCGTGCCGAGGGTGCCTTTGTCGCGATCAACTGCGCCGCGATTCCCGACACGTTGCTGGAAAGCGAGCTCTTCGGCCACGAAAAGGGTGCGTTCACCGGCGCGATCCGTACGATGCCGGGTAAGATCGAGCAGGCGGCGGGCGGGACGCTGTTCCTGGACGAGATTGGCGATGTGCCGCTGCCGTTGCAGGTCAAGCTGCTCCGCTTCCTTCAGGAACATGCGATCGAGCGGATCGGCGGACGGCGCCCTATCCTGGTCGACACGCGGATCGTTTGCGCCACCCACCGCGACATCGACCAGATGGTCGCCGACGGCCAGTTCCGGGAGGATTTATATTATCGGCTGGCACAGATCGTCGTGGCGATCCCGCCGCTGGCGAAGCGGCCGGGCGATGCCCTGTTGCTCGCGCGGCATTTCGTGGCAAAGTTCGCGCCCGTGATGAATCCAGCGGTACGCGGGCTCGCCGCCGACGCCATTGCGGCGATCGATGCCCATGACTGGCCGGGCAATGTGCGCGAGCTTGAGAACCGGATCAAACGTGCCATCATCATGGCTGACGCGCGTCTGATCACGTCGGCGGACCTGGACCTGGTCAAAGGGGCCGAGCGGCCGACCAGCCTGCGCGCCGCGCGCGAGGCGGCCGATCGCGGTGCCATCCGCCGGGCGCTGGCACGTACCGAAGGCAACATCTCGCAAACCGCGAGGCTGCTGGGCGTCAGCCGCCCGACATTGTACGACCTGCTGAAGAGCTACGACCTGCATGCATGAAGTGAGCGCACGCTATCCCATGCTGCGCCGGCGGCGGCGCAGGTCGACGGGCACGCGAAGCCGCGTACGTGTTGTCTCGCGTCGCGTCGTCGCGGTGCTGCTGCTTGCGGCGCTGGTGCTGGGCGGGCTTGTCATGCTTGCCCGGCGGGCGAGTGCTCCCGATCCGGCGCGCGCCTATGCGGACGGCATCGCGGCCCTCAAGCGCGGCAATTACAGCGCGGCGCGAAACCACGCGCTCGTCGCGGTGACCGGAAGCGAGCAAGCCCGTTCCAACGTGCTGCTCGGCCAGGTCGACCTGCTGATGGAAAGCGGGGCGGCCGCAGAGGCCGCGTTCAGCCGCGCAGTTTCGGCCGGAATGCCCGCCGGGCAGGTGAGGCATCTGTTTGCGGAAGCCTATCTGCTGCAGGGGGATGCCGATCGCGCGTTGGCAACCGCGGGCCGGGTCGCGGGAGCGTTCGCGGCAGACGGACAGCGGGTTCGCGCCCGCGCACTGGCCGCCAATGGCGATCCCGCCGCGGCAAGCGCGCTGCTGACCGCCATCACCCGGGCCAATCCGCGCGACAGCAAGGCCCTTGGCGATCTGGCCCGCCTGCGCATGGATGCGGGCGATGTCCTTGGCGCCGAGGCGGCGGCCCGGGCGGCGTTGACGATCGATCCATCGAACCTGAGCGCGATCGTGACGGCCGGGCAAGTGATCCGCAGCCGATATGGCCTTGTGGCGGCCCTGCCGTGGTTTGCCCGCGCGCTGGAGGCCGACGCTTATTATTATCCGGCACTGATCGAATATGCCGCCACGGCCGGAGACGCCGGGCGCTACGCCATCATGCTCGACGCGAGCAGGAAGGCGCTGGCAGCGCGGCCCGGCAACGTCCCGGCCCTGTACCTGCAGGCGGTGCTTGCCGCGCGGGCGGGCAAGCGTGACCTGGCGCGCGCCATGCTGTCGAAGATCGGCGATGCCGGCGTCGAGGTGCCCGGGGTGGTCATGCTGGCGGGGCTGCTGGCGTATGCCGATGGTGCGTATGAGCAGGCCGTCGTCAGTTTTCGGGAGATCGTCGGCCGGCAGCCGATGAACCTTGTCGCGCGGCGCCTGCTCGGCGCCTCGTTGTTGCGTTCCGGTGACGTGCGCGGTGCGCTTGATATCCTGCGGCCGATGGCGCTGCGCGCGGATGCGGACAGCTACACATTGATGCTGGTCGCCAGAGCCTTCGAGGCGAACGGGGAACGTGACTGGGCCGCTCGCTACCTGGATCGTGCGAGCCGCCCGACGATCGGCGAACCGGCGCCGTTCGCGAGCGATACAGGGGTGGCTGCGGCGGCGGCGGCGGTGGCGCGCGAGCCTGAAGACCCCGCCTTGGCGGTGACATATGTGCGCAGCCTGCTGGAGGAGGGCGACCCCGGCGCGGCAGTGCGCGCGGCGGAGGCGGTGGCCAATGTGTCGCCGGGTGCGGCCGACGCCCAATCGCTGGCGGGGGACGCCCGCGCCGCGACGAACCAATGGGCGGCGGCAATGGAGCGGTACCGACTGGCCGCTGACCTGAGGTTCGACGGCCCGGTCTTGCTCCGCCTGTCGGAGGCGACCGCGCGCACCGGCCGGCTGCGTGACGGCGCGGCGGCGCTGACCTTGTACCTGTCGCAAAATCCGCAGGCGCTGCCGGCCTATCGCCTGCTGGCGAACCTGCAGGTGGCAAGCGGTGAGTGGGAGTCGGCCGCCGCCACGCTGGAGACGCTGCGCGGTGCGGGCGCGCAACGCGACGCGTTCGTCCTGGCGCAACTGGCGCGGGCCCATACCGAGGCGGGCGACCCAAGGACCGGATTATCCTTTGCCCGGCGCGCCTACGCCTTGTTGCCGATGAATCCCGGCGTTGCCGATGCCTATGGCTGGGCGCTGTACGAGACCGGCGACCTGGAGGGGGCGGGGCAATTGTTGGCCAAGGCGGTGGCGCTGGCACCCGATGCGCCGGAGGTTCGCTGGCATCAGGCGCAGGTGCTGGCGGAGGCGGGCGACAAGGCGGCGGCGCAGCGGCTGCTGCGGCAGCTGCTCGGAGACGCCCGCTTTTCGCAGCGCGCCGCGGCGCAGGCGCTGCTGCGGGCGATCAGCGGCTGAGCGACGCGGCATTGCGCCGCCAACGCGGCGATCGTAGCAGCGGGCAGATGGACGACCTTGCCCGCATTGCCGCTGCGCTGGAGCGGTTGGCGCCCGCGCCGCCGGCCGGTGCCGATCCGCTGGCGCATCCTGCCTATGTGTGGCGTCAGAACGTGCTGGTGGCGGCAAGGGCCTTTGCTCCACTGTCGCTCGACCTGCTGCACGGGGTGGAGGCGCAGAAGGATGCGCTGCTGACGAACCTGGAACGACTGGCGGCCGGCCATGCGGCGCAGGACGTGCTGCTGTGGGGCGCGCGGGGCACGGGCAAGTCGGCACTGGTGAAATCGGTGGTTGGCGCGGTGCAAGGCGCCGGCGGGGCGCTGGCGATCGTCGAGGTGGCGGCCGACCGCCTCGACAGCTTGCCGCAGCTGTTCGACGCGATCGCTGAGGTGCCGCGTGCCTTCGTCCTTTTCCTCGACGATCTGGGCTTCGATGCTGCGGCGGATGCGCGCACGTTGCGATCGTTGCTGGAGGGCGGGGCGGAGGCGCGGCCGGCAAATGCGCGGCTGGTCGTCACGTCAAACCGGCGCCACCTGATCCCGCGCGACATTCACGAACAGGAAAGCGCCATCAACCCGCGTGATGCTGTGGACGATCACCTGGCGCTGGCCGATCGCTTCGGCCTGAGCCTTGGTTTTCACGTGGTCGACCAGCCGCTCTATCTCGAGATCGTGCGTGGCTATGCCGAGCGCTACGACCTGCCGTTCGAGCCGCAGGATGCGCTTTTGTGGGCAACGAAACGCGGCAGCCGGTCGGGCCGCGTCGCCTGGCAATATGTGGTCGACCTTGCCGGGCGCGCGGGGAAGTCGGTCTAGGCCAGCCCCTCGACCATCTCGGCGAGTTCGAGCCAGCGCATCTCGGCCGCGTCCTTTTCATCACGGGCGGCGGCGATGGCCTTCATGAGCGCATCGAAGCGGGCAGGATCGCGGGTGTAGAGCGCGGGATCGGCGAGCAGCGCCTCGTCGCGCGCGATCGCGGCATCAAGCGCCTCGATGCGCGCCGGCAGCTGATCGAAATCGCGCTGGTCCTTGTAGCTGAGCTTGGTGCGGGCTGGCGGCGGGGCGGCCGGTGCGGGCGCGGATTTCGCCGCGGCCTTGCGCGCGGGCTCGGTACGGACGGCGCGCTGGCGCTCCCAATCCTCATAGCCGCCGGCGACGATGTCGACCTTGCCCGAGCCGTCGAGCCCCAGAGTGACCGTGACGGTGCGATCGAGGAAGTCGCGGTCGTGGCTGACGATCAGCACCGTGCCGTCATAGTCGCCGATCACCTCCTGCAAGAGATCGAGCGTTTCGAGGTCGAGATCGTTGGTCGGCTCGTCAAGGACGAGGAGGTTCGAGTGGCGGGCGAATTCGCGCGCGAGCAGCAGGCGCGAGCGTTCGCCGCCCGACAGCGAGGCGATCTTCGCCTCGGCGAGGCTGGGATCGAACAGGAATTCCTTGAGATAGCCGTGGATGTGCTTCTTGGTGCCGAGGACGTCGATCCAGTCGCCGCCGTCGGCCAGCACATCGCGCACCGTCTTCTCCGGCGCCATCAGCTTGCGCTGCTGATCGATGATGATGCCGTCGAGCGTCTTGGCGAGCTTCACGGTGCCGCTGTCAGGAGCAAGCTCGCCCGTGAGGAGGCGCAGCAGCGTGGTCTTGCCTGCGCCGTTGCGGCCGACGATGCCGATGCGGTCACCGCGCGTCACCCGGAAGGTGAAGTCGCGGATGATCGCGCGGCCGTCATATTCCTTGGTGACATGCTCCGCGTCGATGACGACCTTGGTCTTGTTGTCATCATGCCCCATGGCGAGGGCGGCGGCGCCCTGCGGGCCGATCATCGCGGCGCGCGCGGCGCGCATTTCCTTCAATTTGGTCAGGCGGCCCTGGTTACGGCGGCGGCGGCCGGTGACGCCACGCAGCAGCCAATGTTCCTCCAGCTTCAGCCGGGCGTCGAGCCGTTCGGCGGCGCGCTGTTCCTCGGCATAGACCTGTTCGGTCCAGGCGTCGAAGCCGCCGAAGCCGACCTCGGCACGGCGCAGATTGCCGCGGTCGAGCCAGAGGGTCTGCTTGGTCAGGCGGGTGAGGAAGGTACGATCGTGGCTGATGACGACGAAGGCGCCGCGGTAGCGGTTCAGCCATTCCTCCAGCCATTCGATCGCGCCGATGTCGAGATGGTTGGTCGGCTCGTCGAGCAGCAGCACGTCGGGATCCTGCGCCAGCGCGCGGACGATGGCGGCGCGGCGGCGCTCGCCGCCCGAGGCGGTGGCGGCCTCGCGCGACAGATCGATGCCAAGCTGGTCGGCGATCGCATCGGCCTCGAAATGCTGGGGCGCGTCGTCGCCCGACAGGACGTAGTCGGCCAGCGTGGCGAAACCGGCGAGGTTTGGATCCTGTTCGAGCAGGACGACGCGGGTGCCGGGCACGATGGTGCGGCGGCCCTCGTCACTGTCGATCGTGCCGGCGATAAGCTTCAGCAGCGTCGTCTTGCCGGCGCCGTTCCGGCCGATCAGCGCCAGCCGATCACGCGGGCCGACATAGAAATTGAGGTGGCGGAACAACCAGCCGGCGCCCTGGATGAGGCCAAGGTCTTCGTACGCGAGAATAGGGGCAGCCATGGGGGCGGCAGATAGGGGGCCGGGCGCGATGCGCCAAGCCGGCAATAACGGCGGGCGGCTTCTTGCGATGGGGTGAGAGGTATCGCCCGCAAAAGCGCGGCTGTCTGGCGTCCGCCGTCGCCCTCTGCCACGGGTGCGGCATGAAGATCCGCGACTTCCTGCTCCTAGTCCTCATCTGTCTGGTGTGGGGATATAGCAACGTGTTGAGCAAGATCGTGGTGGGCGATTGGGCGGTGCCGCCGCTGTTCTTCGCCGCGGTGCGCTTCCTGGTGGTGATCGCGGCGACCTTGCCGTGGCTGCTGCCGATGCCGCGGCCGCGCTGGCGGATCGTGGCGATCGGCATCCTGATGGGTGCTGGCAATTTCGCGCTGTTGTTCATCGGGCTCCAGACCGCGTCGCCTTCCGCGGCGGCGGTGGTGATCCAGATCGGCGTGCCGTTCACGACGTTGCTGTCGATCGTCATGCTGGGCGAGCGAATCCACTGGCGTCGCGGGTTGGGCATTGCGCTGACGCTGGCGGGCGTGCTGCTGGTGGTGTGGAACCCGGAGGGCATCGATCTTTCCGCCGGGCTGTGGTTCGTCGTCGGCGCGGCGTTCACGGGATCGCTGGGCGCGGTGCTGATGAAGCAGGTCGAGGATGTGGCGCCGCTGCGCTTCCAGGCGTGGGTGGGCCTGGTCTCGTTCCTGCCGCTCGCGCTGGCATCGGCAGTGTTCGAGGACGGCCAATGGGCGAGTGCGATGGCAGTCGGCTGGCCATTTGTGGGCGCGGTGCTGTTTGCCGCGCTCGTCGTCTCGGTGCTGGGGCACACAAGCTATTACGGGCTGATCCGCCGTTACGAGGCGAACCTGCTGGCCCCGCTGACGCTGATGACGCCGCTGTTCACCATCGCCTTCGGGGTCGCGCTGACCGGGGACAAGCTGGACATGCGGATGATTGCGGGGGCGATGCTGGCGCTGGCGGGGGTGCTGGTGGTGGCGCTTCGATCCAAGAAGGCGACGCAGCTGCTGGTGGAGCGGGAGCAGGCTTGAGGGGGCTTGCGCTCGCATAAGAAAGGGCCGGGGCGCTGATGCGCTCCGGCCCTTTCTTTTGTTCGGCTGGCAGCGGCGGAGCCGCTGCTGGACGTCAGACCGGTTCGGCTTTGCCGACCGGCTGGCCGATCCGGTGCGAGTCCGTCGCCAGCGTTCGCGCTGGCGACGGCCGCAACCGGATCAGAAGTCCATGCCGCCCATGCCGCCGCCCGGCATTGCCGGCATTGCGGGCTTGTCTTCCGGCAGCTCGGAAACGGTCGCCTCGGTGGTGATGAGGAGGCCCGCCACCGATGCGGCGTTCTGAAGCGCGGTACGAACGACCTTGGTCGGGTCGATCACGCCGGCCGCAACCAGATTCTCGTAGGTGTCGGTCGCAGCGTTGAAGCCGAACGCGGTGTCGCTCTGGTCGAGCAGCTTGCCCGAGACGACAGCGCCGTCCTGGCCAGCGTTCTGCGCGATCTGACGCACCAGCGCGGTGAGCGACTTGCGAACGATGTCGACGCCGCGCGTCTGATCGTCATTGTCGCCCTTCAGGCCTTCGAGTGCCTTGGTCGCGTACAGCAGCGCCGTGCCGCCGCCCGGAACGATGCCCTCTTCGACGGCAGCGCGGGTTGCGTGCAGCGCGTCGTCAACGCGGTCCTTGCGCTCCTTCACCTCGACCTCGGTCGCACCGCCGACCTTGATCACGGCAACGCCGCCAGCGAGCTTCGCGAGACGCTCCTGGAGCTTCTCACGATCGTAGTCGGACGTGGTGACTTCGATCTGCTGACGGATCGCCTCAGTGCGGCCCTTGATCGCTTCGGCATCACCGGCGCCATCGACGATGGTGGTGTTGTCCTTGTCGATCGTGACGCGCTTGGCGGTGCCGAGCATGCCGAGCGTGACGGTCTCGAGCTTGATGCCGAGATCCTCGGAGACGACTTCGCCCTTGGTGAGGATCGCGATATCCTCGAGCATCGCCTTGCGACGATCGCCGAAGCCCGGTGCCTTGACCGCTGCGACCTTCAGGCCGCCGCGCAGCTTGTTGACGACGAGCGTGGCCAGAGCCTCGCCCTCGATGTCCTCGGCGATGATGAGGAGCGGACGGCCCGACTGCACAACCGCCTCGAGGATCGGAAGCATCGACTGCAGGTTCGACAGCTTCTTCTCGTGGATCAGGATGTACGGGTCGTTCAGTTCGACCTGCATCTTTTCCGGGTTGGTGATGAAGTACGGCGACAGATAGCCGCGGTCGAACTGCATACCCTCGACGACGTCGAGCTCGAATTCGAGACCCTTCGCCTCTTCGACGGTGATCACGCCTTCCTTGCCGACCTTCTCCATGGCCTCGGCGATCTTCTCGCCGACTTCACGGTCGCCGTTCGCGGAGATGATGCCGACCTGGGCAACTTCCTGCGAACCCGAGACGGGCTTGGAGCGCGCCTTGATGTCGTCGACGACCTTGTGGACGGCGAGGTCGATGCCGCGCTTCAGGTCCATCGGGTTCATGCCGGCTGCAACCGACTTCATGCCCTCGCGGACGATCGCCTGGGCGAGAACGGTCGCGGTGGTGGTGCCGTCACCGGCGATGTCGTTGGTCTTCGAGGCCACTTCGCGCACCATCTGGGCGCCCATGTTCTCGAACTTGTCCTTGAGCTCGATTTCCTTGGCGACCGACACACCGTCCTTGGTGATGCGGGGCGCGCCGAAGCTCTTGTCGATGACGACGTTGCGACCCTTCGGGCCGAGCGTCACCTTCACCGCGTCGGCGAGGATGTCGACACCCTTGAGGATGCGCTCGCGTGCGTCGCGGCCGAATTTCACGTCCTTGGCTGCCATGTGGCTACCCTTTCAAATGAACGAATGTTGAGAGAAGTGCAGGTACGAACGATCGCTCAGGCGATGATGCCGAGGATGTCCGATTCCTTCATGATCAGCAGGTCTTCGCCGTTGACGCGGACCTCGGTGCCCGACCACTTGCCGAACAGGACGCGATCACCGGCCTTGACGTCGAGCGGGGTAACCTTGCCATCCTCGGCCTTGGCGCCAGCACCGGCGGCGACGACTTCGCCCTCCTGCGGCTTTTCCTTGGCGGTGTCCGGAATGATGATGCCGCCAGCGGTCTTTTCCTCGGCCTCGACGCGGCGCACGAGCACGCGGTCGTGCAGCGGACGGAAGTTCATGCGGATTCCCTCTCTTTGAGCGGAGTATGACAGTTCGTTGGCACTCCCCTGATGCGAGTGCCAGCCGGGGGGATATGTGGACGAGCCCAGGCACCGTCAACGGGGCCGATCACAAATTTTTGGAACTATCCGTCAGACCGTGCGTGGCAGCAGGCCAAGGCGTGCGCGGGCGTGCCAGCGCCACATCAGGAGGATCGAAACGACGAGCAACCCGACGGCCAGGCCAAGCCACACGCCGACGCCCGCCAGGCCGAAGTAGAAGCCCAGCAGCCCTGAGGTGCCGAAGCCGATCACCCAATAGCCGAACAGCGCGATGATCATCGGCACGCGCGTATCCTGCAGCCCGCGCAGCACGCCGGCGGCCACGGCCTGCGCGCCGTCGACCAGCTGGAACATGGCGGCCACCGCCAGGAACTTCACCGCCAGCGCGACCACCGCCGCGTTCTGCGGCGCGTCGACGTCGATATAGGCGCTGACGAACAGCCGGGGGGTGAGCCAGATTGCCGCCGCGGTAAGGCCCATGAAGCCGATGCCAAGAATGAGCGCGACGCGGCCGGCACGCGCGATCCATGCGGCGTCTGCCGCGCCATAGGCCATGCCGACGCGAATGGTCGCGGCCTGCGCGATGCCGAACGGTACCTGGAACGCGATCGCGGCGATGTTCAGCGCGACCGCATGGGCCGCGACGGAATCGACGCCGATCAGGCCCATCAGGATCGCCGCCCCGCCGAACAGCGCGCCTTCAAAGGTCCAGGTCAGCATGATCGGTACGCCAAGGCGGACGATCTCGCGGAAGCGCGACCATTCGGTGACCCACCAGCGACCGAACAGGCGATAGCGCCGCAGCCGCGGGTCGAAGAAAAGGATGGCGACATAGGCCAGCGCCATCGCGACAAGGCTGATGACGCTGGCCCAGGCAGATCCTTCGAGGCCAAGCGCCGGCGCGCCGAGGTTGCCGAACACCAGCATCCAATTGGCCAGGATGCTGACGCCAAGCGCCAGCCCGGTGACCACAAAGGCCCAGCCGGGCCGGCCGAGCGCGGCGGCAGCGGTGCGCATCACGCCAGCGGCGACGCCGGCGGGAATGGCCAGCAGGATGATGTCGAGGAAGCTGCCGGCGCGACGCGACACCTCTGGATCCTGGCCGAACAGCAGCAGCACCGTTTCACCATGGGCGAGGAGGAGGATGACGGGCACGCAGCCGGCGGCACCGACCCAGAACGCCATGCGCACGCTGCGCCGCACCTCACGCACCGCGTGGCGGCGACGGCCGAGTTCGGCCGCGATCAGGGGCGCGGCGGCGCTGGTCAGGCCGATCAGCGCGTACATGCACAGGTTGAAGAGAAAGACGCCAAGGGTGGCGGCGGCGAGATCGAGGGTGCCGAGACGTGCGACGAAGATCACGTCGACCGCGCTGACCGCCATCTGCAGAAGGTTCGCACCGACCAGCGGCCCGGCAAGCCGGACCAGCGCCGACATTTCCGCACGATCGCTGGCGGGGCGAGTCTCGGTCAGCGGAGGATTGGCGGCGATCTCCATGATGATCGCGCGTTAGGCCGCTTTTCGGTCAAGTGAAAGGCAGCGGGCGGCAGTGCAGGTCAGCGATAATCAATTAGTTTGCGATGGGTGCCGACAGGAGGTGTGCGGTCTTCTTCTTGAAGGCGCGCAGCTTTTCACCCGAAAGCGTGGCGACGCTGGAGAGCGAAATGGAACGCGGATTGACGTTCTTGCCGTTCTTCCACACCTCCCAATGAAGGTGCGGGCCGGTCGACATGCCGGTCGACCCAACATAGCCGATGATCTGGCCGCGCGACACTTGCTGGCCTGCGCGCACGGCAAAGCGGCTGAGGTGGCCATAGCCGCTCGAGATGCCGCTGGAGTGATCCAGCTTGATGAAATTGCCGTAGCCGCGATTGCGCGCCGCCATGACCACGCGGCCTGCGACCGGGGCATAGATCGGCGTGCCGTGCGGGGCCGCAAGGTCAAGGCCCTTGTGCATCCGCAGGAAGCCCAGCAGCGGGTGGCGCCGCATCCCGAACGTGGAGGAGATCCGGCCGGAGACCGGCATGCCCATGAAGCCCTGACGCTTCACCTGGCCGCTGGCGTCCCAGAATTGTCCGCCATTGCCGTCGCCATCTTCCCAGCGGACGAGCTGAAGCTTCTTTCGGCCCTGATCGAGGCCGGCATATTGCAGCTGGCCGACCTGGACCTCGCCCGTCGCCGCGCGGGCGTGATCGGCAATGATGTCGAACGTGGCGCTGGCGGGGATCGCGCCGACCGAGGTGCGCGCGGCGATCGCCTTGATATAGGCCTCGACCAGCTTGGCCGGGGCGCCGGCGGCGCGCGCCGAGCGGTAGAGGCTGGAGCCGACCTGGCCCTTGATGCGCAGCGGCGTGTTGTCGATCGCGATCGGATGCCGCTCCAGCGTCAGCCCCTCTGCCTGGCGATGCAGCTCGAGGTTGAGATCGAAGCGGGCGCGGAAGGCGAGCTTTTCCAGCGGGCGCGCGGTGCGCCGGTCGTGCCGGCGGCCGAGCGTCAGGTCCAGAACGGTGCCGGGCTTCAGATCCTTCAGCCCGACCTCACTGGCGACGAGTGCTGCGGCGCGGGCGGCATCGGCGCGGCCGACCCCGGCGCGCTGCAAGGCCGCGCCGAAGCTGTCGCCGTTGCTGATCGACGCCGATAGCTCGATCGTTGGACGCTCGGGCGTTTCCGACAGGGGGCGAACGAGATCGTTGGCGGCCATGCGTCGCCCGCTGGAGGCGCCGAGGCCGAGCGGGGCGATCGACAGCGTGCGGGCCTCTTCGCGCTCCGCGCCGATCATCTGGCTGGTGATGGTGCCTGGCACGGGGCGGATGCCCGGCGCCGTCAGCAGCGCGGCGGCGATGAGGCTGCCGCAGGTGGCCAGCCCGCGCCACCATTCCCGGCTGCCGATGCGCGCGCCAAGGTCAGGTGCCCAGTCGGTCTGATGCAGCGTGTGACGAATGCGGTCCGGCCAGGGGATCGTGCGCACGGGCGCGGTCGCACGTCCGAAGCGACGGGCGCCTGCGGCGCCGGCCAGTTCCAGTCCAGGCTGCTCACGCAAGAACACGAGGAGAAAGGCGCCCCCAAGCACATGATGTCGCCGGCCACCCCCGGCGCAGGCCAAGGCGTTGTGGGGGCAAGGTCCTAAAGTCAAATTAACCCGGGATCAGGCGAGTCGCTGCTGCGCCGGCCCGTTCCTTGAACGCGACGAAACGGAATGGTTGATTCAGAGGTGCTTGCGCCCGATGTTGCCGGGACCATGTCCTCCCACGACAACCTCCGCGTAACAGCGGTTCTCGGGCCGACGAACACCGGCAAGACACACCTCGCGGTCGAGCGGATGGTGGCGCATTCCAGCGGCATGATCGGCTTTCCGCTGCGGCTGCTGGCGCGCGAGGTGTATGACCGCGTCGTCGCGATGAAGGGGCCGGAACGCGTCGCGCTGATCACCGGTGAGGAGCGGATCGTTCCCAAGGACGCCCGCTGGTTCCTGTGCACGGCCGAGAGCATGCCGGTCGACCGCGACGTCGCGTTTGTGGCGCTGGACGAGGCGCAATTGGGGGCGGACGCTGAGCGCGGCCATGTGTTCACCGACCGGTTGCTTCATGCCCGCGGGCGCGAGGAGACGATGATCCTGGGATCGGCGGCGCTGAAGCCGGTGGTCCGGTCGCTGATCCCACGCGCGGAAATCGTCGAGCGGCCGCGCTTTTCCGACCTTTCCTATGCCGGCGCGAAGAAGATCAGCCGGCTGCCGCGCCGCTCCGCGATCGTCGCGTTCAGCGCCGAGGAAGTCTATGCCGTCGCGGAAATGCTGCGGCGGCTGCGTGGCGGGGCGGCAGTGGTGATGGGGGCGCTGTCCCCGCGCACCCGCAACGCGCAGGTGGCGATGTTCCAGGCCGGCGAGGTCGATTACCTGGTTGCGACCGACGCCATCGGCATGGGGCTGAACATGGATGTCGCGCATGTCGCCTTCGCCGGGCTGCACAAGTTCGACGGAAAGCGGCGGCGGCGGCTGACGGTGGCGGAGATGGCGCAGATCGCGGGGCGCGCCGGGCGGCACCAGCGGGACGGCACCTTTGGCGCGGTGACCGAGGAGGGGCCGGACGGGTTCCTGCCCGAGGAAGTGCTGGCGATCGAGGAGCATCGCTTCCCCGCGCTCGACTGGCTGTACTGGCGCAACGGTCGCCCCGACCTTCGCAGCGTGGACGATTTGCTGGCCTCGCTGTCGGAGCCGCCGGATCACGAGCGGCTGCGTGCGGCCCCGGAGGCGGTCGACCTGGCCGTTCTACGGAGACTTTCGGCCGACCCCAAAATCCGGGCGCAGGCGCGCGGGCAGGTGGAGCGGCTGTGGGCGGTGTGCGGCATCCCGGATTTCCAGAAGCTGGGTGTCGAGCCGCATGCCCGTTTCGTGACGCGGATCTTCGATCACCTGTCGACCGGCTTTCTGCCGCACCAATGGTTTGCCGACGAGGTAGCGCGGCTCGACCGGCTCGATGGTGACGTCGAGACGATCGCCGGGCGCGTCTCCGCGATCCGCACCTGGGCCTATATTGCGCAGCGCAAGGGGTGGCTGGCCGATCCCGACCATTGGGCGGCGCGGACGAGCGCCGTGGAGGAGCGGCTGTCGGACGCGCTGCATGCCAGCCTGACGCAGCGCTTCGTCGACAAGCGGACCAGCGTGCTGCTGAAGCAGATCGGCGCAGGCGCCGGCGCGTTGCCGGTCGAAATCGGCGCCGAGGGCGAGGTGACGATCGACACCCATTCGATCGGCCGCCTCGACGGTTTCCGCTTCGTCGTCGCGCCCGAGGCACGGGCGGCGGACAAGAGGTTGTTGCTGTCGACGGCGGAGAAGCAGCTTTCCAAGGAGCGCGATGCGCGTGGGGCGGCGCTGATCGGTGCTGCGGACGACGCCTTTGCGTTGGGCCCCAAGGGCACGATCAGCTGGCAGGGGCATGAGGTCGCGCGGCTGGCGCGCGGGCGATCGCTCGCCCGCCCCGCCATCGTGCTGGACGAGGCGCTGAACTGCCTTGCCGCGCCGCTGCGCAAGGCGGCGTCGGCCCGCGTCCAGCGATGGGTGGAGGATGCGATTGCCGCGCATCTGCCGGTGATCGCGCGCCTGGCCGAAATGGCGGGTGATGCGGCCGCGACAGGCGCGCTGCGCAGCGTGGCGCGGGCGATCGAGACCGGCGCCGGCATCACCCAGCGCCTGCCGATCCGCCCGGCGGTGGAGGCGCTTACCCCGGATGAGCGGCAGCGGCTGCGCAAGGCGGGCGTGACGATCGGCGCGCTGGACCTGTTCGACCCGCGAATGATGAAGCCGCGCGCGCTTCCCTGGCGCGCCGCGCTGCTTCACGCCGCGGGGCAGCCGCTGACGGGCACCCCGCCGGGCGGGGCGACCGTGCTGATGCGGGGCGCGCCCGGCGCGGTTCTGTCGACCGGTTTCCGCCCATTGGGAAAGCAGGCGGTGCGCATCGACCTGGTCGAGCGGATCGCGAGGTCGGCGCATGAAGGGCGCAAGGGGAGGGGCGCGTTCACGCCCGACCCGGCGCTCGCCACGTCGATGGGGTTGGAGCCCGCAACCATCGCGCGGCTGCTGACCGAATTGGGCTTTCGTGCACTGTCCGAGGGGCGCTGGACATGGCGTGGCCGACCGCCGGCCCGCGCGGTTCGCCCGCGCAGCGACAATGCATTTGCCGTGCTGTCGGACCTGAACCTTGGCTAACCCGCCGGGTGGCGAGGCCACGATGCGGCTGGACCGTTACCTGTGGTTCGTTCGCCTAGCGAAGACGCGGGAGATCGCGCAGGACATGGCGGCGCAGGGGCGGCTGCGCATCGACGGCCGCGTCATCGACCGGGCGCATGCCCCGGTGCGGGTCGGCAATGTGCTGACATTCGTGAAGGCAGGCAGCGTTCGCGTCTTGCAGATCGAGGCTTTGCCCTTACGTCGCGGGCCAGCAGCAGAGGCGCAGGCCTGTTACCGCGAGCTGGGTGTAAAGATCGAGAACGCACCGCCCAAGTGCGACGACGATTGACGCTGGCCGACAGCGCGCATAGCAGCGGCGCCCGATCTGCTGATCGATGGAGGAGTTGAACCGGCCATGACCTATGTCGTCACCGACGCATGCATCCGTTGCAAGTACATGGATTGCGTGGAGGTGTGTCCGGTCGATTGCTTCTATGAAGGCGAGAACATGCTCGTCATCAATCCGAGCGAATGCATCGATTGCGGCGTGTGCGAGCCGGAATGCCCGGCGGAAGCGATCCTGCCCGATACCGAAAGCGGGCTGGAGCAATGGCTGGAGCTGAACGCGACCTTCTCCGCGCAATGGCCCAATGTCACGCGCAAGGAAGACCAGACGCCGCCGGATGCCGACGCGTTCAAGGGCGCCGAGGGCAAGTACGACAAGTATTTCTCGCCCGAGCCTGGCGCTGGCGACTGATCCCCAGCGGCCGATCTGGTCGTCTGACGGCGGCCGCGGCCGTGAGCGACAGGCTAGGTGAAATCCCGGATATCGCCGCGGCCCGTTCCTCGTCGATCGTGGGATGGTGGCGAAATGCCAGCCATGCTGCCCGATCGACTCTGGTAATATTGTTGCAACGCTGCTATATGAGTCCGTGACGGGCGCATTGTTTTCGCGCGTCCGCTGGAGTCGCTAACCCTTCACGTCAATGGTGCACGGGCTCAGACGGGCGGTTGTCCGCACAAAGCTCTGCCTCGGCGTGATTCAACCCGGAGGATCCGGATCCTATGGCTGCCAAGGCGCTGCATTTCGATGTCGGTGATTATGTCGTTTATCCCAAGCATGGCGTGGGCCGCGTAATCGAGCTGCAGAAACAAGAAATTGCCGGCATGCAGCTCGAGCTCTACGTGCTGCGCTTCGAGAAGGAAAAGATGACGCTGCGCGTTCCGACCAACAAGGCGGAAAGCGTAGGCATGCGCAAGCTGTCGTCCGACAAGACGATGCGCGAGGCGATGGAGACGCTGAAGGGCAAGCCCAAGGTCAAGCGGACCATGTGGTCGCGCCGCGCCCAGGAATATGAAGCGAAGATCAACTCGGGCGACCTAGTGTCGATCGCCGAAGTGGTCCGCGACCTGTTCCGTGCCGACGATCAGCCCGAGCAGAGCTATTCCGAGCGGCAGATCTTCGAAGGTGCGTGCAGCCGTCTGGCGCGCGAACTGGCCGCGATGGAGCAGATCGACGAGCCGGCGGCGCAGGAGAAGATCCTGGAGATCCTCCGCGATGCAGCCGCGATCTACAACAAGGACAAGGTTCCGGCCTGATCCAGCCAGACCGACCGCGGTTGCGGCCGGTTTTCGAAAAAGGGCGGTCTTCCCGACGGAAGGCCGCCCTTTTCGCATGTGAAACGACCGTTGCGTTCGTTCCTGCCTGGTGTATTATCTAGCAAATACACCGGGCAGGCTGATATGATGCAATCTGATCTACTTTTTTCGTCGAACCGAGTTGATCACAGCAATGAGGCGTCGGAATCGAAGCGCAATCGTTCGCGCGGGCGATCGATCATGCGCTGGCTGGTGATCGGCGCGCTGATCCCGACCGCTGCCTGTGGTGGCACGTTGTCGGGCGACGATGACACGCCGGGGGTGCGCGGGCAGGGTGAAGGATCCAGCCGCACCTATGCCGTGACGGATTTCACGCAGATCGATCAGCGTGGGCCTGACGACGTCGACGTCCGGGTCGGTGCCGGCTTTTCGGTGCACGCGGAGGGTGATCCCGACGCGCTGGACCGTCTGAAGATCGTCCGCGAGGGCAACCGGCTGCGGATCTCCCGAAAGACGACGGGCGGCATCGGCTGGAGCTCCGGGTCGGCCAAGGTCTTTGTCACCATGCCGCGGATCGAGGCCGCGCGGCTCGCCGGGGCGGGCGACGTGGCGATCGACCGCGTCGACGGCGCCGCCTTCACGGGCGACATCGCCGGCGCGGGATCGCTGGGCCTGAACCGGGTGACGGTGGACGCGCTGAAGCTGTCGATCGCCGGGTCGGGCACGGTCACCGCCGCGGGGCAGGCGCAAGAAATCGACGTGTCGATCGCCGGTGCGGGCGACGTCGACGGCAAGGATCTGCGCGGATCGCGGGCATCGGTGAAGATCGCCGGGACGGGCAATGTCCAGGCGCTGATCGATGGCGATGCCAGTGTGTCGATCATGGGCACGGGCGATGTCGATCTGGGGCCCAAGGCGCGCTGCAAGGTGAGCAAGATGGGCACGGGGGACGTGCGCTGCGGCGGATGAGCGCTTGCAGCCAGCGGTGAGTTGGTGCCACCTCATCGCATGAGAACAGGCGCGCTCGCTCTTCCGCTGTTGCTGGCCCCCTTACCCGCCCTGGCGGCGGAGCGGGTGTTTTCGGTCGGCAGTTTCGAGCGGGTGCGGGTCGACGGGCCGTTCGAGGTGCGGATCGAGGCCGGCGCGTCGCCCGGCGCCACAGCCAGCGGCGAGCGCCAGCTGATCGAGCGGATCGCCGTGGCGGTGAATGGCGGAACCCTGTCGGTCCGGCTGGGTACTGGCGGATGGGGCGAGACGTTTCGCGCTGACAATGCCGCGCCCCCCGTCATCGTGCTGCGCACGCCGCGGCTGAATTCGCTAGCGGTGAGTGCCGGCGCGAATGTCACGGTCAACCGCATGGCGGGGCAGCGCGTCGAACTCTCGCTTGCCGGATCGGGGCGGGTTGCCGCTGCGCGGGTGGACGCGGATCAGCTGGCCGCGTCGCTGGTCGGTGCCGGGACGATCACGGCTGGCGGGCAGGCGAACCGGGCACGGCTGATTACCGATGGTCCGGGGACGATCGACGCCTCCGAGCTGGTTACGAAGGACCTGACCGTTCTGCTGACCGGGCCGGGGGAAACACGCGCACGGGCGCGCTATACCGCATCGGTGACGAATACCGGGCTGGGGAAGGTCACCGTCGCGGGTGATGCCACCTGCACCGTACGCTCCGCTGGTGGCGGTCCGGTGAGCTGTGGCAAGCCGGCCGCGAAATAGGTGCGGCTGCTGGAAAGGCCCTGCTGTGACAGCGCCTGGGCGGTCCCCGCAAGCGGGGTACCATCCGGCGGCGCCCATCAATCGGGCGTGCCGCCGGCCAATCGATCGATTGACGTCATGCCCACCGGGAGCATGACGAATCGCGACTTACTTGATCTTCGCTTCCTTGAACTCGACGTGCTTGCGCACGACGGGATCGTACTTGTTGAAGCTGAGCTTCTCGGTCTTGGTCCGCGGATTCTTCTTGGTGACGTAGAAGAAGCCGGTATCGGCCGAGCTGACGAGCTTGATCTTGACGGTGGTCGGCTTGGCCATGACCCGCGAATCCTGTTCTGTAGCAAACAAAAAAGGAGCGGCGAGCGTGGGCGCGCCGCTTCCAACGGTCGGCGCAATGGCCGATGGGGCGGGCGAAGTCAAGCAGCGGCGTGGCTTAACGCCCTCTTCAACCCCTATCTGCCACGGTGAATGCGACCATGGAATGGCCCGCCGGCATGCACCACAAGGCGCGCGTGGCGAATCGGACGGCAGACGAGGGACGACGAACGTGGATGCGCTGATGGCCGCGCTGGTCCTGGGCGCGATCTGCCAGGCGGGGGACAAGACGCCGTGGCTGGCGGCGATCCTGGCTGACCGTTTCCGATCGCCTGCGCTGGTGATTGCCGCCGCGGGGGTGGCGCTGGCGGGCAATTATGCGCTGGGGGTTGTCGCGGCATCGTGGATCACGCCGCTGCTGACGCCGGAGGCGCGCCAGTTGCTGCTGGCGCTTGCGCTGGTGCTGGCGGGGCTGAGCACGACGCTGCGATCGCGCACGCCCGACCGGCTGAGCGGCTGGCGGCTGGGGGCGGTGGCGACCAGCGTGCTGGGGCTGGCGATCATGATCGTGGGTGACCGGATGCAGTTCATCGTGCTGGGGCTGGCGGCGCGGAGCGAGCTGCCGTGGCTGGCGGCGGTCGGTGGCACGCTGGGCGCGCTGGCGGTGGTGGCGCCAGCGGCGGTGATCGGCGAGCGGCGCTGGCTGGCGCTGCCGCAGCCGGCGATCCGCATCGCCTCGGCGTTGGTGCTGGTCGTGACGGGGGTGATCGCCGGGCTGAATGCGGTGCGGCTGCTGTAGCGCACACGGCTGTCCGGGATTTCACGGGGAGGGATAGATTCGGCGATCAGGCCGTTGTCGCAACGAAATCCCAGCTTTGTGGAGGTATGTACCGTGGCCGACATCGCGCCTGACCTGAAAACCCCCTCCGACCTGCCGCGCAACGACACGCGCACGGTGGCGGACGCGCTCAATTCGTCGCTGGCAGATTGCTATGCGCTATACCTGAAGACCAAGAATTTCCACTGGCATGTGTCGGGGCCGCATTTCCGCGACTATCACCTGATGCTCGACGACCAGGCGGCCCAGATCCTGGGCGTGACTGACGCGATCGCCGAGCGCGTGCGCAAGACGGGCAACGTCACGCTGCGCTCGATCGGCGACATTTCGCGCCGCCAGACGATTTCCGACAATGATCGCGATTTCGTGCCGGCGGACGAGATGCTGGCCGAGTTGCGCGACGACAATCTGAAGCTGGTCGAGAGCTTCCGCGCCGTCAAGGAAGCGGCAGAGGAAGCGAAGGACAATGCTACCAGCGGCATCGTCGACGAATGGACTGATCAGGCCGAGGAGCGCGCCTGGTTCCTGTTCGAGGCCAGCCGCAAGGGTCGGGGATAAGCCGCGATGCTGAAATGGGCGCTGATCTTCCTTGTCGCGGGCCTCGTGCTCGGCGCGTTGGGCTTTGGCGGGATCGGCGGCGCCTTCGTCGGCATCGCCAAGGTGCTGTTCTTCATCGCGATTGCGATCTTCGTCGTGCTGCTGGTGCTGGCGCTGATGACCGGCAGGGCCATCAAGGACGCGATCGACTAGGCTGATGCGCGTCGGTGCGGGGCGGAAGATTCCTCCTGCGCCGGCGCGTACGGCCGGTTGCCTCAGTTTTCCCCAGCGACGGTTGTTCGTCGCTGCGCAGGGTCAGTATCTCGACCCCGTTTTCCGTAACCGCGACCGTGTGTTCGAATTGCGCGGACAGCTTGCCGTCGCTCGTCACGACGGTCCATTCGTCCTCCAGCGTCGCAACCTTCCGGCTGCCCTGGTTGATCATCGGTTCGACGGTGAAGACCATGCCCGGGCGCATCCGGGCGCCCGTGCCGGGGCGGCCGTAATTCAGCACCTGCGGCTCCTCATGCATTTCCCGCCCGATGCCGTGGCCGCAATAGTCGCGCACGACCGAATAGCCGTTCTTCTTGGCATGGCGTTCGATCGCAAAGCCGATGTCGCCGATGTGCGCATCGGGCCGTACCTGCCGGATACCCTGCCACATCGCCTCCTGCGCGACACGCACCAGCCGGCGCGCCTGGGGAGAGACGGTGCCGACCATATAGGTCTTGCTGGAATCGGCGATGAAGCCGTTCTTTTCCAGCGTGATGTCGAGGTTGATGATGTCGCCGTCGCGGATGATCTCGTCAGCGCTCGGCACGCCGTGGCAGACGACTTCGTTGCGCGAGCAGTTCAGCACATAGCCATAGCCATATTGCCCCTTGCTGGCGGGACGCGCGGCGAGATCGACGGTGATGAAATGTTCGACGAGATCGTTGACCGCGAGCGTCGACATGCCGGCGAGATCCTGGCGATCAAGCATTTCGAACACGCTGGCGAGCAGCCGGCCGGAGATGCGCATCAGCGCCAGTTCGTCCGGGGTCTTGATCAGGCCATTCTTCGTCATGGGAGGCTTTCAGGCGACCGAGAGGCGCGGCAGATCGGCGGGAACGGCCGCGAGCTGCGTCTTGATGATCTCGTGGAAGGTCAGCGTGGGATTGGTTTCGGCCAACATGCCGATCTTCATCCAGAATTCCGCCTGGGCGTTGATCGAGCGGCACATCACCGCGCTGGCGCGGCGGACATCCTCGTGCAGGGCGTCGTCGATCTTCACAATTCCCATGCCGGCCGCTCCAAAGTGATGAGCCGTGCGTATATGAACCGTATATGGATCGTCAATTCGCGCCGAGCCGAAGCAGCCACACGTCCGGCGGGGCGCGGTAGCGGAGCGGCAGTAGGCTGGTGCCGAGCCCGGCGCTGGTGACGACGGTGCGCGCGCCCTCGCGGATGATGCCGCAGCGGTAGCGATCGCCGAAGCGCGAGGGGACCCACAGCGCGCCGACGAGCGGCAGCACGACCTGGCCGCAATGGGTGTGCCCGGCGAGCAGCAGCGATATGTCCGCCGGCATGTCCGGCGCGATATCGGGCGAATGCGTGACGAGCAGCCGTGGGCCGGAGAGGCGGGCGAGCGCGCGCAGCGTCACCGGCAGATCGTCGTTGCCGCTATAGGCGTCGCCCACCACGCCGATCGCCAGCGGGCCGCGCTGCGTGGCGGCATTGTCGAGCACCGCGATGTTTGCCGCGGCAAGCGCGGCGGCGATCCTGGCGGGATCGCTGTCATGATCGTGGTTGCCGAGCACCGCGATCGTGCCGAGCGGCGCGCGCAGCCCGCGCAACGCCTGGGTCAGCACGGGCGCATTGGCGCGCGCGGTCTCAGCGTCATGCCCGTCGATGAAGTCGCCGGCGAGGACGATCAGGTCGGGCGCGGCGGCGTTGATCTGCGCCACGATGCGGGCGAGGCGGGCGCCGTCCATCGCGCCGCCGCCGATGTGGATATCGCTGGCGAGGGCAATGGTGAGCGGCGGGTGGCCGGCGGGCCAGCCGGGCAGGGCGATCGAGCCCGGACGGATCACCGGATCGCGATGCGCCTCCTGCCAGCCGAGGACGGCCAGCACGCCGCCGGCTGCGACGAGGAGGAGAAGGAGCGCAACGATGATGGGATGCCTGCGGATCATGCCGGTGTCGCTAGCGCCAGTGCGCCGCCGAGGCCATCGCCGGAGCGGTTCGCCGATGCCGTGCGTTGGAGCGGCCATGCACGCCTTTGCGCAGCTTCTCGATTCGCTCATCTACACCCGGTCGCGCACGGCGAAGCTGAGGCTGATCGGCGATTATCTGAAGACGACGCCCGATCCCGACCGGGGCTGGGCGATGGCCGCGCTGACCGGCGATCTTGATATCCCGGGCGTCAAGCCGGCGGTGATCCGCGCGCTGATCGAGGAGCGGGTCGATCCGGTACTGTACCGGATGAGCCGCGATTATGTCGGCGATTCGGCCGAGACGGTGGCGCTGCTGTGGCCGACGCCGGAGACGCCGGTGGCGGCCGAAGCGCTGTCGGTCGGCGCGGTGATCGAACGGTTGCTGACGCTGCCGCGCGGGCAGGCACCGGCGGCACTGGCGCAGATGCTGGACCAGCTGAACGCCGAGGAGCGTTTCGCGCTGCTGAAGATGGCGACGGGCGCGCTTCGCGTCGGCGTCTCGGCGCGGCTCGCCAAACAGGCGCTGGCCGATGCCTTCGCGATCGACGTCGATGCGGTGGAGGAGGTGTGGCACGGGATCGATCCGCCCTACGAAAGCCTGTTCGCCTGGGCGGAAGGCCGCGGCGCGCAGCCGACGCCGGCCAATGTGCCGGTGTTTCGCCCGTTCATGCTGGCGCACCCGTTGGAGGACCTGCGCGTCGACCTTTCCGATTATGCCGCGGAGTGGAAATGGGACGGCATCCGCGTCCAGATCGTCCATGTCGCGGGCGAGACGCGGCTGTACAGCCGCACCGGCGACGATGTGACCCGCGCCTTTCCCGATGTCGCCGGCGCCTTTGCCGAGGCGGGCGCGGTGGACGGCGAATTGCTGGTGAAGGGCGAGGCGCAGGGCGTCGCACTTGCCGGCAAGGGTGATGAGGAAGGCGGCGGGGCGGCGAGCTTCAACGCGTTGCAGCAGCGGCTGGGGCGCAAGGTCGTCTCCGCCAAGATGCTGGAGGAAGCGCCGGCCTTCGTGCGGCTGTACGATATCCTGCTCGATGGGGAGGAGGATCTGCGCGCGCTGCCCTGGCATGAGCGGCGCGGGCGGCTGGAGGATTTCGCCAGCCGGCTGAACCCGGAGCGGTTCGATGTTTCCGCGTTGATCGAGGCGGAGGATTTCACCGCGCTGGAGGGCATCCGCGCCGGCGCGCGCGATGCGGCGATCGAGGGCGTGATGCTGAAGCGGCGCGATTCGCCCTATGTCACCGGGCGGCGCGTGGGCCTGTGGTACAAATGGAAGCGCGATCCGCTGACCGCCGATTGCGTGATGATGTATGCGCAGCGCGGCAATGGGCGGCGATCGTCCTTCTACAGCGACTATACCTTTGGCTGCTGGACCGAGGATGGCGAGCTGCTGCCGGTGGGCAAGGCCTATTCCGGGATCACCGACGAGGAACTGAAGCAGCTCGACAAGTTCGTGCGCAACAACACGCTCAACCGCTTCGGCCCGGTGCGCGAGGTGGAAAAGACGCTGGTGCTGGAGGTAGCGTTCGACTCGATCCACGAATCAAAACGGCACAAATCGGGCGTCGCGATGCGCTTCCCCCGTATCGCGCGGATCAGGACCGACAAGCCGGCGGCGGAGGCGGATACACTTGCGGGATTGCGGCGGCTGGTGACATGAGCGGCTGACCGACACGCAGCAGCGCGCGGGGCGGGGGATGAGATAAGCGCGGCGGAGAATGTGGCCCGATGTCGCCGATGCTGCTCGCCTCGCTGATGATGATCGCCTCGGGATCGATCCATGCGCTGGTCAACGGGATCGTGAAGGGTGGGCGCGACAAGGCGGCGGCGCGGGCGCTGACCGATGGGTCGGGCGCGATCATCATGCTGCCGGTGCTGCCGTTCGTGACGCCGCCCGATGGCGCCTGGGGCTGGCTGGCGGCGAGTGCGCTGGTGCACGGCGTGTACCTGTATGCGCTGATCCGCGCCTATGAGCGGACCGACTTTTCCACCGCTTATCCGGTGCTGCGCGGGACGGCGCCGGTGCTGACCGCGATCGTGACGATCGGCCTGCTGGGGGAGCCGGCGAGTGCGGGGGACCTGATTGGCATTGCGCTGATCGCGGGGGCGATGTTCCTGCTGGTGATCGGGCGGCATCTGGATCGCGCGTCGCTTGGCTGGTCGCTGCTCACGGGCGCGATGATCGCGACCTATACGGTGATCGATGCCTGGGGCGTGCGCGCGGCGCCGACCACGATGGGCTATATCGCCTGGCTGTTCGTGATGATGGGCGCGGTGACGCCGGTGATGTTCGGGGTGGCGACGCGGGGCCGGGTGTTCCGCGCGGTCAGGAGCCAGTGGCGGCCGGGGGCGATCGCCGGGGCGCTGTCGATCGTCACTTATGGGCTGGCGCTGACCGCCTTTGCGCTGGGGCCGACCGCGCCGCTCGCCGCGCCGCGCGAGACCGGGATGGTGACGGCAATGGGAATCGCGATCTTCGCGCTGGGCGAGCGGGTGTCGTGGCAGCGCGGGGTGGCGGTAGGCATGATCCTGGCCGGGGCGGCGACGATCCTGGCGACGTAGCGCGAATTATCGCGCGGGCACGACGCTGAGGCTGCCGGCGGGGAGCGGCCGGCACAGATCGGCGGAGGGGACGGAAGGGTCGAGCCATGCCGCCCAGGCGTCGCGGCCGAGCACCACCACCTGGCGTGAATGATAGGGGGCCACGTCGGGGCCGGGCTCGCAGGTGAGCATGGTGAAGGCTTCGCCGACGCTTGCGTCCTTGCGCCACAGGCCGGCGATGCAGAACCAGTCATGGCCGGCGAGGCGAAAGGCCCATTTGTCCTTGCGCTTCGCCTTGGGATCCGCGGGTTTGGTAAATTCGAAGAAGCTGTCGACCGGGATGAGGCAGCGGCCTGAGCGCAGGTCGCGCCCGTCGGAGCGGAAATTGTACACCGGGCGGCCGCCGGTGCCGGGCCAGCTCCAGCGGCGGGTGACACATTCCGCCTCGTCCGCGCGGCCGTCGACGCCGCGGATGATGATCGTCGGATCAGTGATGCGGAAGCTGTCGAGCGGCGCCATGTTGGGCACGCCCTCGGGAAAGACGAGCGGGATTCGCGTCTCGCCCCAGTCGTTGCGCAATTCGCCGATGGCGATGCGGCGGGCGGCCTCGTTGCACATGGCCGTGAGGGTAGCGGATCGGCGGCGCCGGCGCCAACCTCCCGCTGTGTGGGAGATTGGCGCCAACTGTCCGTGTTACTTGGCCGCGGTGAGCGCCTCGGCGATCAGGCGGCGGGTGTTGGCGACGCCGTAGAGCTTGATGAAGCTGCCCATGCGTGGGCCTTGGCTGGAGCCGAGCAGCGTTTCGTACAGCGCCTTGAACCAATCGCGCAGCTCGGCGAAGCCGCCGGTCTTGCCGATTTCATAGACGGCGTTCTGAATATCCTCGGCCGAGGCATCCTCGCCCAGCGTGGCGAGATCGGCATCGAGCCGCTCGAGTGCGGCCCCCTCGACGCCCTCGGGCGCGCGGCGCTTCAGCGTGGGGGCGATGAAGTCGCGGTGATAGGCGAGGGCATAGCCGATCATCCGATCGAGTTCGGGATGCGCGGCGGCGTTCGCATCGGCGAGGTAATTGCCGAGATAGCCCCAGACCTGCTCCTTGGTGGCGCCTTCGCCCATCACGCCGACGAGGTTGAGCAGCAGCCCGAAGGTGACCGGGAGCGTTGCCGCCGGCACGTTGCCGGTGTGGACGTGGTGGACCGGGTTGCCGTGCTTCTCCTTCCAGCCCTGCGCCGGATAATTGGCGCGGAACTGCCAGTAATCGTCCACCGCGCGGGGGATGAGGCCGAGGTGAAGCGACTTCGCCTTCTTGGGTTCGCGATAGATGTAGAAGGCGAGGCTTTCGTCCGGGCCGTAGGTCAGCCATTCCTCGATCGAGAGGCCATTGCCCTTCGACTTGGAAATCTTCTCACCCTTGGCGTCGAGGAACAGCTCGTAGATCAGCCCCTCCGGCTTACGGCCGCCGAGGATCTGCGCGATCTTGCCGCCGAGGATGCCGGAATCGATCAGATCCTTGCCGTACATCTCGTAATCGACGCCGAGCGCGGCCCAGCGCATGCCCCAGTCGGGCTTCCACTGAAGCTTCGCCTTGCCGCCGAGGATCGACTGTTCGACGACCTTGCCTTCATCCTCGAAGCGGATGATTCCGGCTTCGGCATCGACCACCTCAACCGGGACCTGGAGCACGATGCCGGACGTGGGGCTGATCGGCAGGACGGGGGAATAGGTCGCCTGCCGCTCGGCGCGCAGCGTCGGCAGCATGACGGCCATGATCTTGTCATAGTTGCGCAGGACGTCGCGCAGCTTCTCGTCGAAGCGGCCGGAGGTGTAATAGTCCGTCGACGAGACGAATTCGTAATCGAAGCCGAAGCGATCGAGGAAGTCGCGCAGCATGGCGTTGTTGTGCGCGGCGAAGCTGTCGAACTTGCCGAAGGGATCGGGGACGCGCGACAGCGGCTTGCCGAGGTTCGCCTCCAGCAATTCCTTGTTGGGCACATTGTCCGGCACCTTGCGCAGGCCGTCCATGTCGTCGCTGAACGCCACCAGCCGGGTCGGGCGGCCGGTCATTTCCTCATAGGCGCGGCGGACCATGGTGGTCCGCAGCACTTCCTGAAACGTGCCGATGTGCGGCAGGCCCGACGGGCCGTAGCCGGTTTCGAACAGCATCGGTTCCCCGTTCGGCTTGCCTTCGGGCCAGCGCTTCAGAAGCTTTCGCGCTTCCTCATAGGGCCAGGCCTTGGACTCGAGCGCTGCGGCGCGCCGTTCGGGATCGTATGCGTCTGTCATAACGCGGTGCGACGTAGCGACGCGGGCGCGCGATGGCTATATGGGCAACGCATGTCGATCTGGTCCGGCCTTCTCCTGTTCTTCCTCACCGTCGCCGGGATGGAGGTTTTCGCCTATGTCATGCACCGCTGGGTGATGCATGGGCCGGGCTGGTTCCTGCACGAAAGCCACCATCGGCCGCGCACCGGACGGTTCGAATTGAACGACCTGTACGGTGCGATCTTCGCCATCCCCTCGATCGTGCTGATCTATGGCGGCGTGCAGGGCGGCTGGTGGGAAGGCTATGCCTGGATCGGCGCCGGGATCGCTGCCTATGGCGCGATCTATTTCGGGTTCCACGACATCATCGTTCATGAGCGGGTGCGCACGCGCTACCTGCCCAAATCCAGCTACATGAAGCGGATCGTGCAGGCGCACCGGCTGCACCATGTGGTGAACACCAAGGAAGGCACGGTCAGCTTCGGCTTCCTCGTGGCGCCCAAGCCGGAGGATCTGAAGGCCGAGCTTAAGCGGCGCGGGCGGGCGGGGGTGCGTGCCCCGGCCGGTGCGGATCGGACGTTTGCCGAAAAGTAACCTTCGCAGGGGATAAGGGCGCCATGGACCACGCCATCCCACTTCCCGGCCCGGGTGAGGGCGATGAGAATCGCGGCGCGCTGCGTAAGGCGGTGAAGATGCGCGCGCATCTGCGTGATCGCGGCACGACCCGATTCGAGATCGAGGTGGTCGACCTGTCCACCACCGGTTTCCGCGCGCAGACCAGCTTCACGCTGTGGCCGGGCACGACCGTGTGGCTGACGCTGCCGGGGCTGGCCGGGCTGGAGGCGGTGGTCGCGTGGCGCGACAAATATCGCTACGGCTGCGCCTTCACCAAGCCGCTGCACCCGGCGGTGTTCGATCACATCGTGGCGCTGAGCAACAGCTAGGCCCGACCCCCGCCATCGCGCGCGGGCGCAATGGCGGTTATCGTGCGCGAACGCGTCAGGCGGCGGTGCCGCCGACAGTCAGGCCGCCCACCAGCAACGTCGGCTGACCAACGCCGGCCGGCACGCTCTGCCCGCCCTTGCCGCACATGCCGATCCCTTCGTCGAGCGCGAAATCGTTGCCGACGCCAAGCACCTTCGTCAGCACGGTCGGGCCATCGCCGATCAGCGTCGCGCCTTTGATGGGGGCGCCGATCTTGCCGTTCTCCACCTTATAAGCCTCGGTGCAGGAGAAGACGAACTTGCCCGAGACGATGTCGACCTGACCGCCGCCGAACGACTTGGCATAGATGCCGTTCTTCACGCGGGAGAGCAGCTCGGCCGGATCGTCGTTGCCGCCCTTCATGAAGGTGTTGGTCATGCGCGGCATGGGGGCGTGCGCGAAGCTTTCGCGGCGGCCGTTGCCGGTCGCCTCCACGCCCATTAGGCGCGCGTTGAGGCGATCCTGCATGTAACCTTTCAGGAAGCCGTCCTCGATCAGGATCGTCTCGCGAGTCGGCGTGCCTTCGTCGTCGATCGTCAGCGAGCCGCGGCGATCGCGGATCGAGCCATCGTCGACCACGGTGACGCCGCGCGCCGCGACCTGTTCGCCGATGCGGCCCGAGAAGGCGCTGGTGCCCTTGCGGTTGAAATCGCCCTCAAGCCCGTGGCCGATCGCCTCGTGCAGGAGGATGCCGGGCCAGCCGGGGCCGAACAGCACGGTGAACTCGCCCGCCGGAGCCGCAACCGATTCAAGGTTCACCAGCGCCTGCGCCAATGCCTCGTCAATCGCCCGGTTCCAGGTCGCCGGATCGAGCAGCGAATCGTAGAGATAGCGCCCGCCGATCCCGAAGGTGCCGGTTTCGCGGCGGCCGTTCTGCTCCACGACGATCGAGACGTTGAGGCGGACGAGCGGGCGAACGTCAGTAGCGACGAAGCCGTCGGGGCGGACGATTTCCACCACGCTCCACGTGCCTGACAGGCCGACCGATACCTGCGCGACTCGCGGATCGCGCGCACGGGCGGCAGCGTCGATCGTCTGGCACAGGTTCACCTTGTCGGCGAAGGGGACGAGATCGAGCGGATCGCCATCGGTGTAGAGCCGCTGATTGGTGCCGGTGGGCGGCGGCGCCTTCGCGCTGGTCGAGGGATCGATCAGCTGCATCGTTTCCGCCGCGCGCTTGATCGCTGCCTCGGACAGTTCGCTGGCGTGGGCGAAAGCCGTCATCTCACCCGAGACGGCGCGCAGGCCGAAGCCGGAATGGGTGTCGTAGCTGGCGGTCTTGAGCCGGCCATCGTCGAAGCCGAACGCCTCCGACTTGCGATATTGCAGGAACAACTCCCCGTCGTCGGCGCGCGAGAGAGCGCCCGCGGTGAGCGACAGCGCGGCCTCCGGATCCAGCGAGTCGCGGTACAGGAACGAGCGGGGATCGATAGCGGTCATGATGGGAATGTAGGGCGCGGGGGGCGTCGCGGAAAGGCTGTGGATAAAGTTGTGGGCAAAGCTGTGGGGGCGGCCGGAACAAGCTGCGGACAATCTGTGGGCGAGCTGTGGATAAGTTGTGAGCAGGTTGTGGACAGGCCGTGGGAAGGGTGTGGGCAGCGTGTGGATTAGCTGTGGACTGGCTGTGGATAACATTGGCGTGCGTTAGCAATCCTCAGCGGGGTGACGAGCTGGGGTTGCGTTGGCGAGGTATGGCTGGAGGCGCGCGTGGCCCAAGGTGACGCAACGGCGCTGTTCGGCGGCTGCGCTGACTTGCCGGATCGAGGAAGGGGTGGCGTCAGCCCGGTAGGACTCGCGTCAAGGCGCTGGCGTGATGGCCGGGAGGCGCGTGTCGGCGCTCACGCCCGGTGGTGCGGCGCCAATGGGCTGTTCGTTCCGCTGATCTGACGCAGCCGCAAGTGCCGCGGCTGCGTACCGGTGGTGGGATGTTCAGGCGTCCGAGGGGGCGGTGACGCGATCGAGCAGGTTTGCGTGCTGTCGCGTCAGGAGGCGACTTAGCGCCCGGCGCCGTCGCCGTGGTCGGGAAGGGTGGCCGGGTCGACGCCATCGGCCGGGCCGCCGATCAGCACGAAGCGGCGATCACAATAGCCGCAGTCGACATAGCCGAGTTCCGAGATTTCCAGCCACACGCGCGGGTGGCCCAGCGCGGCGGGGATCCCGTCATGCGCGCCGTCACAGGCGACGCGGTGGTGCGAAACTCGGCTGATCTGGGGCGGCGGCAACATGGCACCCGCGTTAGCAAGGCCGCGCCGCGCTAGCAATCACCTGCCTAGCATTCGCGTGCGGGCGGGCGTAACGATCGCCGCCATGACCGACGCTGCCATCGCCATACGGGATCTTTGCAAGACCTATCAGGGGGGGAAGCGCGCGCTCGACGGGGTCAGTTTCGACGTGCCGCAGGGCACGATCTTTGGCCTGCTGGGGCCAAATGGCGCGGGCAAATCGACGCTGATCAACATTCTGGCCGGGCTGGTGAACAAGACCAGCGGCACGGCATCGATCTGGGGCTTCGACATCGATGCGCAGCCGCGCAACGCCAAGGCGTCGATCGGGATCGTGAACCAGGAGATCCTGTTCGATCCGTTCTTCACGCCGCTCGAGACGCTGGAGATCCAGGCCGGGCTGTACGGCATCCCGAAGCGGGAGCGGCGATCGATGGAATTGCTGCGCGCGGTGCATCTGGAGGACAAGGCCAAGGCTTATGCCCGCACCCTGTCGGGGGGCATGAAGCGGCGGCTGATGGTGGCCAAGGCCATGGTCCATTCGCCGCCGGTGCTGGTGCTCGACGAGCCGACCGCTGGCGTCGATATCGAGCTGCGCCAGCAATTATGGGCCTATGTGCGCGAATTGAACGCCGGTGGCGTGACGGTGGTGCTGACGACCCATTACCTCGAGGAAGCCGAGGAATTGTGCGATCGGATCGCGATCATCAACCATGGCCAGGTCGTCGCCAACGAGCCGACCCGCCAGTTGCTGAGCCGTGCGCAGGAGAAGGTGGTCGAGGTGACGGTGGAGCGCGACGTGACGGCGGTGCCCAGCGCGCCCTGTTTCGAGAAGATCGTGCTGAAGGGCGAGCGAACGCTGGAGATCACCTATTCCAAGGACCGGGTGAACGCTGGTGAGGTGCTGGCGGCGGTTCAGGGTGCGGGATTCGGTATCGTCGATGTGTCGACGCGCGAAGCTGATCTGGAGGACGTGTTCCTGAGCCTGACCCGCGCGGCCTGACCGATCGGGTCGCGGTCCGCCAGCGCTATCAGTGCTTGGCGGCCTTCCTGGGCAGGAGGTGAAGCACGCCGGCGACGATCGCGCCGACGATGATGCCGAACACCGCCGAGAGGGCGGCGTTGACGATCCAGGAGGCGACGCCCCCGGCACCGGGAACGGCGTGGCGCGCGGCTTCGGCGGCGTGCTCGATCCAGCCGGGGATCGGCGTCAGGTGAAATTCGTGCAGGCCGTGGACGATGATCTGGCCGCCGACCCACAGCATCGCCGCCGTGCCGATGATGCCGAGCCATTTCAGGACAACGGGCATCGCCGAGACCAGCCCCCGGCCGATCGCGCGCGTGCCGCTGCCCTCCCGCTCTGCCAATGCGAGGCCGATGTCGTCCATCTTCACGATCAGCGCGACGACGCCATAGACGCCGACGGTGATGGCGAGGCCGACGAGCGCAAGCGCGATCGCCTGGTTGACGATCGTCTGATCGGCCAGTTCAGACAGGGCGATGGCCATGATCTCACCGGAGAGGATGAGGTCGGTGCGGATGGCGCCCGACACCTGACGATCCTCCAGCTGTTTGGGATCGGTCACCGCGACGGCTTCGTCGCCATGGTGCGCGCCGGTCAGCGCCTCGATCACCTTTTCCGCGCCCTCGAAGCACAGGAAGGTGCCGCCCGCCATCAGGATCGGGGTGATTGCCCAAGGCGCGAAGGCCGACAGCAGGAGTGCCGCGGGCAGGAGCAGGATCAGCTTGTTGCGGATGGAGCCCAGCGCGATCTTCCAGATGATCGGCAGTTCGCGCGCGGGGCTGAGCCCGGTGACGTAGCGCGGGGTGACCGCGGTGTCGTCGATGACGACGCCCACGGCCTTGGTCCCAGCCTTTGCCGAGGCGCCGGCGACGTCGTCCAGGCTGGCGGCGGCGAGCTTCGCCAGCGCCGCAATGTCATCAAGCAACGCAACCAGGCCACCAGCCATCTGATCTGATCCTTCAAACCCAAGCTGCCGCTATGGGCGAACGCGCACAGCGGCAAGGGGCGGATGAACGCGGCACAAAGAAAAAAGGCCGACCCCCGGAGGGATCGGCCATGAAAGTTTTTAGGAGAGGATGCCTGAAAGGCCTGGCGCTTGTGCACTGCAGCATGATTCGCCGCAAGTGCAAAGTTGCATGTAACCGGTTGCATAAATTGCATCGCAACCCGTTGGCATCGACTTCGGCCCGATGCGGGTTAAGGAAGCGACATGACGATTTCCCCGCCGATCGCCGCCACTCGTCCGCACTCCTTCACCGCCCACGGGGTCACCATCGAGGATCCCTGGGCGTGGCTGAAGGATGCCAATTATCCTGACGTCAGCGACAAGGACGTGCTCGCCTATCTGGAGGCGGAGAACGCCTATTTCGAGCAGGCGATGGCACCGCACCGGCCGCTGGTCGACCGGCTGTATGAAGAGATGAAGGCGCGCATCAAGGAGGATGAATCCTCCGTGCCGCAGAAGGATGGCGACTGGCTGTATTGGACCGCGTTCGAGACGGGCGGCGAGTATCGCAAATGGTGGCGCCGCCCGGTCGGTGCGCCCGACGATGGCAGCGCCGACGAGCTGCTGCTGGATGAAACGGCACTGGCGGCGGGGAAGGAGTATTTCCGGCTGGGTGCGTTCGCCGTGTCGAACGACGGCATGAAGCTGGCCTATGCCATCGACGACAATGGGTCCGAGCGTTTCACCATCCATGTGAAGGATCTGGCCACGGGCGCGCTACTGCCCGATACGATCCCGGGGATGCTGTCCGACATCGTGTGGACCGCGGATGACAGCGCGTTCCTCTACGGCCTCGCCAACAAGGAGTGGCGGACGGACAATGCGCGGCTTCACCGGCTGGGCAACGATCCGGCCGAGGATGTCGAGCTCTACCACGAGGATGACGAGGGTTATCGCGTCGCCGTGGCGGAGACGAGCGACCGGCGCTGGATCGTGATCGCGACGGGCGACCATGTGACGAGCGAGGTTCGCCTGCTGCCGGCGGACAATCCGCTGGCCGAGCCGATCATGGTCGCGCCGCGCCAGTCGGGGCGGGAATATGACGTCGACACGCATGGCGACACGCTGTTCATCCACACCAATGACGTGGACCCGATGTGGCGCCTGGTCACGGCGCCGATCAGCGCCCCGGGCGAATGGACCGAGTTGATCGGACCGAGCCGCCATTTCTACATGACGGGCGTCGAATGCTATCGCGACTTCTTCGTGGTGGAGGGGCGCGAGGACGGTCTCGATCAGGTGGCGATCCACCGCTACGACGCGCCGACCGTGGCGGAGCGGATCGATTTCCCCGAGGCGAGCTATGCCGCCGGGCTGGGGGACAATCCCGAATACGACCAGACGGTGCTGCGCGTAGGCTATGAATCGATGGTCACGCCGGGCACCGTGTACGATTACGACACCGCGACACGCGGGCTGACCGTGCTGAAGGTGCAGGAGATCCCGTCGGGTTATGAGGCGGGCGAATATCGCACCGAGCGGCTGCACATCACGGCGCGCGATGGCACCGAGGTGCCGGTGTCGATTGTCTATCCGGCCGATTTCCCGCGTGACGGCAGCCGGCCATTGTTCCTTTATGCCTATGGTGCCTACGGCCATGCGATCCCGCCGGGCTTCTCCACCGGGCGGCTGAGCCTGCTCGATCGCGGCTTCGCCTATGCCATCGCGCATATCCGGGGCGGCGACGACCTGGGGCAGCAATGGTACCATGACGGCAAGCTGGCGAAGCGGACCAACACCTTTACCGATTTCGTCGATGTCGCACGCGGCCTGATCGAGCAGAAGTGGACCAGCGAGGGGCGGATCGCGATCGCCGGGCGGTCGGCCGGCGGCGAGCTGATGGGTGCGGTGGTCAATTCCGATCCTGAGCTCTGGGGGGCGGTGATCGCCGACGTGCCGTTCGTCGACGTGCTGAACACGATGATGGACGAAAGCCTGCCACTGACGCCGGGCGAATGGCCCGAATGGGGCAATCCGATCACCGACCCGGCCGCGTTCCAGCTGATCCGCAGCTACAGCCCGTATGACAATGTCCGGGCGCAGGATTATCCGCCGCTGTTCATTTCCGGCGGGCTCAACGATCCGCGCGTGACCTATTGGGAGCCGGCGAAATGGGCCGCCAAGCTGCGCGCGACCAAGACCGATAACAACATCCTGCTGCTCAAGACCAACATGGGCGCGGGGCATGGCGGCAAATCAGGGCGGTTCGAAAGCCTTCGCGAGGCGGCGGAGGAACATGCCTTCGTGCTGTGGCAGCTGGGGGTGGAAGAGTGAGCCGCACGGTGCGCGGGGCCGTTCGCACGTGACGTTTGAATCGATCATCGCGCAATGGGGTGCCGTCGCGGTGTTCCTGGGCGCGATGCTCGAAGGTGAGACGGCAGTGCTCGCCGGTGGTCTGCTGTCGCACCAGGGCCTGTTGCACTGGCAGTTCGCCTTTGTCGGGGCGGCGGCGGGCTCCTTCCTGTCGGACCAGTTCTTCTTCGCCGCGGGCCGGCGCTATCGCGACAGTCCGACGGTGCAGCGCTGGACGCAGAAGCGCGCCTTTGCCAAGGCACTGCGCCTGCTGGAACGCTATCCGACCAGTTTCATCTTCGGTTTCCGCTTCCTCTACGGATTTCGAACCGTCAGCCCGATCGCGATCGGGACCAGTCAGGTGCCGGCATCGACCTTCCTGGTGATCAACGCGATCGCCGCGACGGTTTGGGCGAGCCTGTTCACGGCGCTCGGCTATTGGTTTGGCGAGGCGGTGACGGAACTGGCCGGGCGACTGCGGCCCAGTCGAGAAACGCTGCTGATGGGCGTGGCGGTGCTGGGCGGTATATTCGTGCTGTTCCAGATCCTGCGATGGTGGCGAAAGCGATGACCTTTACCAAGACCTTTGTCGCCGATGCGGCCGACATCGACGAGCTGGGCCATGTTAACAATGCCGTGTGGGTGCGCTGGATCCAGGACCTGGCGGTGGCGCATTGGGAGGCGGTCGCGCCAGAGGAGCAGCGCGCGGCGCATGTGTGGGTCGTGACCCGGCACGAGATCGATTATCGCGGCAATCTGGCGGAGGGGCAGCAGGCGACGGGCGAGACATGGGTGCCCGAGCCGCCGCGGGGCGCGCGGTTCAACCGGCATTTCCGTTTCACCAGCGCCGACGGCCGGGCGCTGGTGGAAGGCGTGACCACCTGGGCGCTGCTCGACCGGGCGAGCGGGCGGCTGCTGAGGGTACGTGACGAAGTTGCCGCGCCATTCCGAAGCGACGGGCCGGCGTGACGCTGGATCGCCGCGCGGTCCTTGCCGCCGCCCCGCTGATCCTTCCGGGATGTGCCACGACACGGACGCGCCCGATTGCGGCGCCAGCAACTGCCTGCCTGGCGCCGGTCCGGGTGGCACCGGACCGCGTGATCCGCACCATTGCCGGCCTCAGGCCCTATCGTTCGAGCGGGTTCGTGGTCCGCGCAGACACGCTGGGTGACAAGCGCGTGGTGCACAATTACGGCCACGGCGGCGCGGGCATCACCCTGTCCTGGGGCACATCGCGGCTGGCGGTGGATCTGGGGCTGCCCGGCCATCACGGAGGCGTGGCGGTGATCGGTGCCGGGATCATGGGCCTCACCACCGCGCGGCTGTGCCAGGAAGCCGGCTATCCGGTGACGCTCTACACCAAGGCGCTACCGCCCGAGACGACGTCCAATATCGCGGGCGGGCAATGGGAACCGGCGAGCCATTTCGCGGACGATGCGGTGACGTCCCAATGGCGCGCACAATATGCCCGGGCGCTGGACTATAGCTGGCGCCGGTTCCAGATCATGGTCGGCGAGGATTACGGCATCCGCTGGGTGCCCACCTATCAGCAGACGCGCACCCCGCCGGGGCAGCCACGCGCGCTGGTGCGCTACATGCCCGGCCTGCGCTACCTCGATGCGGCGGAGCATCCCTTTCCCGTCGGCGGCCACGTCATCCGGTTCGACACGATGTATGCCGAGACGGGTCGGTTGCTGCGCAAGCTGGAACAGGATGTGCGGATTGCCGGCGGCCGCATCGTCATTCGCGATTTTGGCACGCCTGCGGACCTGGCGGCATTGCCAGAGCGGTTGATCTTCAATTGCACGGGGCTGGGCGCGGCGGCGCTGTTCGGTGATGCGGAGTTGATCCCCGTGCGCGGGCAGTTGGCTGTCCTGCTGCCGCAGCCCGAGGTGAATTACGCTTTCGGCGGCCGGATGGGATATATGTTCCCGCGCCCGGACGGGATCATCTGCGGTGGCACGTTCGAACATGGGGAAAGTGCGGCGGAGCCGCAGCCGGAGGATATCGACACCATCCTGGCGCGGCACGCGGCGTTCTTCACCGGATTTCGCTGCCGCGCGTGAAGAGCCGGGCAGCCGATGTGCCCGGCACGTAACGCACCCGTCCTAGCTTAGCGAAGCGGCCGGCGGGGTGGTGTTGATGGCGGCCTCTCCGGAAGCCACGATGGCGGCGGCATCATCATTGTACACCTTGTCGAGATAATAGCCGGCCAAAGTGTAATGAGCCTTCACCGCTTCGGGGTTTTCAGTTCGCTGCGCCATTTCGAGCTCCGACTCGGCGCGGCGGTAGTAATATTCCTTGTCGTCGTCCACGAAACTCACTCCATCTCCCGACTTCCGACATAGTCTTTCTGCCGGGAGTGCGAAATCAACCACATTAATAATCAACCGTTAAGCGCATGAAAGCTGTGTCACTTGTTGCTGAAGCGTAATCTTCTGTTACTCTCCGTCTTGTTATTGCAGACAAGGAAACCCCGCCGCGGGGATGCGACGAGGCTGGTTTATCACTTGCACCAATGGCCGCTTTCGCAGACCATCAGGCGGTCCGGTTTTCTCCGGGCCTCACCCCACAACATGCGGGCTGGCGGATGGTTCCTGCACGGCCCGCTACGTCCGGAGATGCCATGTCGCTGATTGCCCTTCTGTTTGTCGCCCAGGCAGCAACAGCTTCCATGCCCTCCACACCGGCCGCGACCAGCGCCGCAACGGCCGAGGTTCCGGCGCGGATCACGCGATTGCTGCAGCGCTATCCGGTGATCGACGGGCACAACGATCTCGCCTGGGAAATCCGCGATCGGCATGACGGCAAGGTCGAGCAGCTCGATCTGATGCGCGATACCTCCACGCTGCCCTATCCCTTGCAGACCGATATCCCGCGGTTGCGGCGCGGCGGCGTGGGCGGGCAATTCTGGTCGGTGTGGATTCCGGCTGCCACCACGGGGCCGCGCGCCGTCGAGATGACGCTGGAGCAGATCGACATCGTACGCCGGGTGGCGGCGGCAAATCCGGACGCCTTTGCACTGGTCACCACCGCGGCCGAGGCGCGGGCGGCGCAGAAGGCGGGGCGGATCGCCTCGATGATCGGGATCGAGGGCGGGCACCAGATCGACGGCCGCCTGTCCGTGCTGCGCCAGATGAAGGAGCTGGGCGTCGGCTATATGACGCTGACGCATGGCAAGAGCCTGAGCTGGGCGGATTCATCGACCGATGCGCCGCGCGCCAACGGGCTGACCGATTTCGGCCGGTCGGTCGTGGCGGAGATGAACCGCATCGGCATGATCGTCGACGTCAGCCATGTGTCGGACGCGACGATGGCGGCGGTGCTGGACATCGCCAAGGCGCCGGTGATCGCCTCGCACTCGGGCGCGCGCGCTGTGGCGGACGTGCCGCGTAACATTCCCGACAACCTGCTGGCGCGGATCGGCCAGGCGGGCGGGGTCGTGATGGTCAATGTGTACCCGGCCTTCGTCTCGGAGGAATGGCGCGCGTGGGATCGCAAGCGATCGGACTTCGGCAAGGCGCAGGGTCTGGCGACCGATGTGTACGGGCCCAAGGCGCCGGCGCCGCTGGTCGCGTGGGACGCAGCGAACCCGATGCCGCATGTCACCGCCGCCAACGTCGCCGACCATGTCGAGCATATCGCGCGCGTCGCCGGCAAGGGCGCGGTCGGCATCGGCGGCGATTATGACGGGATCGGCGGTACGGCGCCGGCGGACATGACCGGGGTGGACGGCTATCCGCGGTTGTTCGCGGAACTGGCGCGGCGCGGCTGGACCGACGCGGAGCTTGGCGCGCTAGCGCAGGGCAATGTGCTGCGCGTGATGGAGCGGGTGGAGGCGGTCGCCGCCAGCCAGAAGGCGATGAAGCCGGTCGACGCGACCGCGACCGACTGAGTCGGGAGGGAGAAGGAGCCGCCGCCTAGAGGCGCCGCAGCTGCGGCGCGAGGCGGCGGACATCGAGATTGTCGACGCCCAGGATCAGGATCGTGCCGAGGCGCCAGTCGCGCGTCGCCACCCGCAACCCCTCACGCGTGGCCTGAACGTCGCGCCATTCGACCTCTCGGGCGGCAACGCCTTTTCCGCGCACCTTGAGCACCGCGACGCGCCGGCCATCGCCGACGATCAACGCGGCCTGCCCGTCATCGCCAAGCACGGCGGACACCGGCGCGAAGTCGGTGAGGAGCTCTGCCGATGCGGACAACGCCTGCTCGGGTGTGGTCAGCCGCTGCCCGCCCCCACGGTGCAGCAGCCACATGATCAGCGCCCCCAGCCCGGCCAGCGCAGCCCCCGCTGCGCCCGCCACGACCCAGATCATCTGGGTGGCGCGACCGCGTCCATCAGCGGACGAAGGGCGGAGAGATCATAGCCGGCGCCGCGCGCCTGCTGTGTCAGTTCGTCCGGGTCACCGCCGAGGCCAGCCTGCGCCAGCGCCCACAGGTTGCACGACCGGGTGCCCGACCGGCAGTAAGCGAGCACCGGGCCATTGGCGGCGCCGAGCGCGTCGATCATCGCGGTGACCTGCGGCATCGAGAAGCCGGCATGGGTGACGGGGATGGCGGTATAGGCGAGGCCCTGATCCTCGGCCGCAGCACGGATCGCGTCGCCGGTCGGCTGCCCGTCCTCCTCGCCATCGGGACGATTGTTGACGATCGCCGCAAAGCCGGCGGCCTTGATCGCCGGAATGTCCTCAGGAGCGATCTGCGGGGCGACCGAGATGCGGTCGTCGATGCGGCGGATATCGAGCATGTCGGCAGCGATAGCGCAGCTTCGTGCACGGGAGAACCAGCGCCGGCGCGTTATCCACGGCTTTTTCAGCGGCTCAATGCTCGCGGATCACGCGCAGGAACGGTTCTCCATAGGCATCGAGCTTTCGCTGTCCCACGCCGGTCAGGCGGCCGAGCGCCGAGAGGCTGGCGGGGCGGGTCGCCGCCATCTCGCGCAGGACCGAATCGTGGAAGATCACATAGGGCGGCACACCGGCCTCCTGCGCCAGTTCGCGGCGGCAGGTGCGCAGCGCCTCGAACAGCGGGTCGTTGACCGGGTTGGCGGCCTGATCGCCGCGGCGACGGCGGGCGCGCTTGGGCGGGATGACGAGTTTGAGCGTATCCTCGCCCTTGATCAGCCCGCGGGCGGCGGGGCCGAATTCCAGCCCGCCATGCGGATTGGTGCGCAACGCGTCGCGCAGCAGCAGCGCGCGGCCGACCGGCTTGAGCATGGCCGCCTCCTCGCCGTCGACGATGCTCCACACCGACAGCGCCTCATGCCCGTTCATCAGGCTGCGTTCGGACGACTTGCCGGTCAGCACTTCCTCGACATAGGTCGCGCCATAGCTTTGGCCGGTGCGGAAGACGGCGGAGAGATATTTGCGCGCGGTTTCCGTCGCGTCGATCGCATTGGGGGGCGACAGGCAATTGTCGCAATTGCCGCAGGTCGCCGGCGGGCTCTCCCCGAAATGGGCGAGAAGGATGCGACGGCGACAACCGGCGGTCTCGGCGAGGGCGCCGAGCGCGTTGAGCCGCTGGCGTTCCCCCGGCTGGCGCTGCGGCTCGACCTCCGCGATGCGCTGTCGCGCGCGGGCGAAATCCTCCGCGCCCCAGAACAGGTGCGCGACCGCCGGATCGCCATCGCGACCGGCGCGGCCGGTTTCCTGATAATAAGCCTCGATCGACTTGGGCAGGCCGGCGTGCGCGACGAAGCGGACGTCGGGCTTGTCGATCCCCATGCCGAAAGCGACGGTCGCCACGATCACCATGTCCTCGCTCGCGACGAAGGCGGCCTGATTGCGGCGGCGAATCTCGGGATCAAGCCCGGCGTGATAGGCGCGCACCGGGCGGCCGGTCGCCTCGCGCAGCGTGGCGGCGAGCTTCTCGGTACCGGCGCGGGTCTGGGCATAGACGATGCCGGGGCCCGGCGTGTCGCGGATGACGTCGGCGATCTGGCGCGTCGTATTGTCGCGCGGCGAGATCGAATAGCGGATGTTGGGCCGGTCGAAACCGGCGACGATCATCCCCTCTGTCGGAATGCCGAGCTGATCGAGGATGTCGGCGCGGGTATGTTCGTCCGCCGTCGCAGTGAGCGCGAGACGCGGCACATCGGGGAAGCGATCGAGCAGCGGGCGCAGCAGGCGATAATCGGGGCGGAAGTCATGGCCCCATTCGCTGACGCAATGCGCCTCGTCGATCGCGAACAAGGCGACCCGGCCGCGTTCGAGCAGGTCGCGGAAATCGGCCGTCGAGGCGCGTTCGGGCGCGATGTAGAGGAGGTCGAGATCGCCATCGAGGAAACGGCCGCGCGTCTCCGCCTTGTTCTCATCGACGCTGGTGAGGGTGGCGGCGCGGATGCCCACCGCCTCGGCCGCGCGCAGCTGATCGTGCATCAGCGCGATGAGCGGGGAGACGACGATGCAGGTGCCGTCGAGCATGGTGGCGGGCAGCTGATAGGTCAGCGACTTGCCGGCACCGGTTGGCATGACGGCAAGCGTCGATTGCCCCGCCAGCACGCGATCGACCACGTGGCGCTGAACACCGCGGAAATCGGGGAAACCAAACAGCTTCTGGAGGACGGAAACGGGGTCGGCGGCCATTCGCCGTGGCTCTACGCGTGCCGGGCGGGGGCGGCAACCGCGATGGCGCCGCTTGATCCGCAGCAGTTTACCCCGCGGCGCGACGCATTACATGCGGGGCATGAACAAGGTCCGCGACAATCGTGCCGAACAGGAATTCGAACTGGACGTCGGCGGTCATCGCGCGCTGGCCGCCTATCAGCGCGAGGGCGAGCGGATCGTCTTTACCCATACGCACGTCCCGGCAGAGATCGAGGGGCGGGGCGTTGCATCCAAGCTGATCCGCGCCGCGCTGGACAGCGCGCGCGACCAGGGGCTGAAGGTGGTGCCGCAATGCACGTTCGTGGCGGCATTCATCCGCCGGCATCCCGAATATCGCGATCTGGTCGCCTGATCGGGCGCGCCCGACAACAGATCAATAGTAGATCAGTCGGCGGTTTCGACCTCCGCCGCCTGCCGCTCGCTCGCCTGACGCGCCCATAGTTCGGCATAGGTGCCGCCCGCGCGGAGCAATTCGTCATGCGTGCCCTGTTCGGTCACACGGCCGGCCTCAAGCACGACGATCTTGTCGGCGTGGACGACAGTCGAAAGGCGGTGGGCGATGACGATGGTGGTGCGACCACGCTCGATCGCCTCCAGCGTCGCCATGATGTCCGCTTCCGTCCGGCTGTCGAGTGCCGAGGTCGCCTCGTCGAGGATCAGGACCGGCGGGTTCTTGAGCAGGGTGCGGGCGATCGCCACGCGCTGCTTTTCGCCACCCGAAAGCTTCAGCCCACGCTCGCCGACGCGCGTGTCATAGCCGCCGGGCTGCGCCTCGATGAAGCCGGCGATCGCCGCCCCGCGCGCGGCGGCGCGGATATCGGCGTCGTCGGCGCCTTCACGGCCGTAGGCGATGTTGTAGCCGATCGTGTCGTTGAACAGCACCGTATCCTGCGGCACGATGCCGATCGCGCTGCGCAGGCTGGCCTGGGTGATCGTGGCGATATCCTGCCCGTCGATGGTGATGCGGCCGCCGGTCAGATCGTAGAAGCGATACAGCAGCCGCGCGAGCGTCGACTTGCCGGCGCCGGACGGGCCGACGACCGCAACGGTGCTGCCGGCCGGAATGTCGAGCGTGATGCCCTTCAGGATATCGCGCCCGGGCTCATAGCCGAAGCGGACATCCTCGAAGCGCAGATGCCCCGGGCCGACGCGGAGCGGGCGGGCGCCAGGGGGATCGACCACCTCCGACGGGGTGTCGACCAGATCGAACATCGCGCCCATGTCGATCACGCCCTGGCGGATCGTTCGATAGACCATGCCGAGGAGGTCGAGCGGGCGGAACAGCTGCGACAGCAGCGTCGAGACGAGCACCACGTCGCCGGCGGAGAAGCGGCCGTCAGACCAGCCCCATACGACAAAGGCCATGCCAGCGCCGAGCATCAGATTGGTGATCGCGGCCTGGCCGATATTGAGCCAGGCGAGGCTGTTTTCGGACTTCACCGCGGCGGTGGCATAGGCCTGCATCGCGGCATCGTAGCGGCGGGCCTCCCGATCCTCGGCGCCGAAATATTTCACCGTTTCGAAGTTCAGCAGCGAATCGACCGCGTGGGCGACCGCGCCGGTGTCGAGATCGTTCATCCGCTGGCGCAGGCTGGCGCGCCAGTCGGTCACCTTTCGGGTGAACCAGATGTAGACGACCACCATCACCAGGGTGCCGGCAACGAGCGGCCAGCCGAACTTCACCCAGAAGATGCCGAGCACCAGCGTCAGTTCAAGGATGGTGGGCGCGATGTTGAACAGGAGGAAGTAGAGCATCGTATCGATGCTCTTGGTGCCGCGTTCGACGACCTTGGTGACCGCGCCGGTGCGCCGTTCGAGATGGAAGCGAAGCGACAGATCATGGAGGTGGCGGAACACCTGGCTGGCGAGGCGGCGTGTCGCCTCCTGCCCGACACGTTCGAACACCGTGTTGCGCAGATTGTCGAACAGCGTGGTGCCGAACCGCGCCGCGGCGTACCCCACGACGAGCAGCACCACGAGCATCGCCGGCGAGCGGGGCAGCGTGGCCATGCCGTCCACCGCGCCCTGAAGCGCGAAGGGCGCGCCATAGACCTGGACCAGTTTCGACATGAGGACCAGCAGCATCGCGCCGGCGACGCGCAGCTTCATGCCCGGCGCGTCGGATGGCCAGAGATAGGGGAGGAAGCGGCGCAGCGTCGGGCCGAGCGGACGCTCGGCGCTGTTCCCGGTCGGGTCGAGGGGTGGCATTGTTGCTTATGTCGGGGCACGGAGCGGCGCGTGCAATGGGGTGGCGCGCGGTTGATGCGCAGGAGCCGTCACCCCGCGACGATGCGGGGTGACGGCGCTGACCCGGGCGCGTTACCTTGCGGCGGATCGGGTGGAGCCAAGACCCTTCACATGATTGGCACCATGGCGGATTTCCGCGGTGGAGCCCTGCAGCGCGTCGCCGATCGGCTCGGCACGGCCGCCGAGGCAGGGGGCGAGGAAATTTTCCGTCACCGCGTTGAACGCGATGTTGTTCACCGGCCGGGCAAAGCCATGCCCTTCGTCCGGGAAGACGACATAGGTGACGGGGATGTTCTTCGCCTTCATCGCATCGACGATCTGATCGCTTTCGCGCACGTTCACGCGCGGATCGTTGGCGCCCTGGCCGATCAGCAGCGGCTTCTTGATCTTGTCCGCGGCGAAGAGCGGCGAGCGTTCCTTGAGGATCGCCTGACCCTCCGGCGTCGTCGGATCGCCCATGCGGCGGTACATCTGCTGCTTGCCGGCCTCCCAATAAGCCGGGATGGAGGCGAGCAGGGTGTTGAGGTTCGACGGTCCGACGATGTCGACCCCGCACGCGAAGGTATCGGGCGTGAAGGCGAGGCCGGCGAGCGTCGCATAGCCGCCGTAGGAGCCGCCCATGATCGCGACCTTGTCCTTGGTCGTCACGCCCTCGCGCACAGCCCAGTCGACCGCGTCGAGCAGGTCGTCGTGCATCTTCTTGCCCCATTCCATGTTCCCGGCGGCAAGGAACTTCTTGCCGAAGCCGGTGGAGGCGCGGAAGTTGACCGAGAGCACCGCATAGCCGCGGTTGGCGAGCCACTGGTGATAGCTGTTATAGCCATAGCCATCGCGGCCCCACGGCCCGCCATGGACGAACAGCACCATCGGCACGGGCTTGTCCGCGCGGCCATCGCCATTCGCGTCGACGCCCTTGGGCAGCGTCAGGTACGAGACGAGATCGAGCCCGTCGCGCGACTTGATCACCGTGGGGATCATCGGCACGAGCGGAGCGCCGACCAGCGCCGGGCGTGAGACATAGAGCTGCTTCAGGGTCTTTGCCTTGCGATCATAGACCCAGGTGGAGGCGGGGGCGGACACCGGATCGAAGGCGACGAGCCATTTGTCGTCGGCATCAGTGCGGCTGGTGATCGTGAACTCACCCTTGTTCTGCGCCTTGAGGAAGGCGAGATCTGCCTTCACCGCCTCGCCGACGGTCACATATTCGTTCTTGAGATAATCCGCGCGATAAGCCTCGATCACGCCGGTTTTAGGATTGAACAGGGCGTCGGCGAGATCGACGCGCGGGTCCTCGGCGATCAGCGTCATCTTGCCACTGGCATCCTGTGCCATGAGCGCACCGGTGTTACGATCACGCGAGTCCGCCCAGTAGATCGTCTTGCCATCGGTGGTGAAGCCGATCGCACCGGTCGTCGCGCTATCGTCAAGGCCATAAGAGACGATCGGGGTGGCTTCTGCCTTGCCGTCCACGATCCTGAACCAGTCGTCGCCGCCATCGGCGCGCGGGCGAGAGCCGATGCGGATGTTTAGCTGATCGTCGGCCATGAAGCCGGCATAGCCATCGTTCTGCATCACCAGCGTCAGCTTGCCGGTCTTGAGATCGAGGCTGTGGACGTCGTGCCAGCGCGGGTCGCGATTGTTGAGGCCGATCAGGACGCGATCCTTGATCGTCCGGCTCTGGCCGTACGGGATCACGCGAACCTTCTCGAACGGCGTGTAATCGCGCGCTTCGCCGCCGGTGACGGCGACGCCGTAAAGCCGAAAGTTCTCGTCGCCGCCCTTGTCGTTGACGAACAGCACCTGGCTCGAATCCGGCGCCCAGAAGGTCTGGCGGATCGGGCGGGTCTTCTCCGCGGTCAGCGGCTTGGCCGCGGCGGGATTGTCAGCCGGGGCGACCCAGACGTTGAGCACGCCATCGCGCGGGGCGATGAAGCTGATCCACCGGCCGTCGGGCGACAGCTGACCGCCGGTCTTCTCCGGATTGCCGAACAATTTGGTGCGCTCAATCAGCGGCGCCGCCACCTGCGTCCGGGTGGCTGATGGCCCCGCGGCGACAGCCGCCGCCGCTGCCAGTGCGATGCCTGTTGCCCCCAACAGCAATTTTGTCGCGATACGCATGTTGATTCTCCCCCCTGAGCTATCCGCGGACTGTGTCATGCGCATAGGACACCGGCAAGCGCAAACGGAACAGTTTGAAGGCCTTGCGGGTTTCAGCAGGGAGTGGAGGCGATGATGCAACCGATCTTTTTCGTACTGGCGATCATGGGCTGCGGGGACGATCAGTCCGGCTGCGCAGAGGCGCGGATCGAGCCGGTTCGCTTCGCCACCGTGCAGCAATGCCAGGCGGCGGCGCCAGCGGCGCTGGCGCGTAATACGGACCTGATGTTCCCGGTGATCAGCGCGGCGTGCCGCGCGAGCGGACCCCGGTGGGTCGCCAAGGACAAGGGGCAGCCGAAGGGCTGATTGCGCCGTTAGGGCGCCTAGCGCCCGGTCAGTTCTGCGAAATAGATGGAATCAGAAAGGGCGCCGGTCGATCGGCCGGCGCCCTTCTGGTTTATTCGACGGCGACCTTGGCCTTGCCGCCCTTGCGCTTCGGCTTCTTGGGCGCCGCGCCGACGATCTCGAACGTCAGCGCATTGTCCTTCAGCTTCACCACGACCTCGCCGCCATGGACGAGCTTGCCGAACAGCAGCTCCTCGGCCAGCGGCTGCTTGATCTTCTCCTGGATCAGGCGGCCCATCGGGCGCGCGCCATAGAGCTTGTCATAGCCCTTGGTGGTGAGCCACTGGCGCGCCTCGTCGTCGAGCTTGATGTGGACGTCACGGTCCGCCAGCTGGAGTTCCAGCTGAAGGATGAACTTGTCCACCACCCGGGCGACCACTTCGGTCGGCAGGTAGCTGAACGGCACGATGGCATCGAGGCGGTTGCGGAATTCCGGCGTGAACAGCCGCTGCACGGCCTGCTCGTCCTCACCCTCGCGGGAAAGATTGCCGAAGCCCAGCGTCTCGCGTGCCATGTCGGACGCGCCCGCATTGGTCGTCATGATCAGGATGACGTTGCGGAAATCGACCGTCTTGCCGTGCTGGTCGGTCAGGCGGCCGTTGTCCATCACCTGAAGCAGGATGTTGAACAGGTCCGGATGCGCCTTCTCGATCTCGTCGAGCAGCAGCACGCAATGTGGGTTCTGATCAACCGCGTCGGTCAGCAGGCCGCCCTGGTCGAACCCGACATAGCCCGGAGGCGCACCGATCAGCCGCGAAACCGAGTGGCGCTCCATATATTCGGACATGTCGAACCGCTGCAGCGGGATGCCCATGATCGTCGCCAGCTGCTTGGCAACCTCGGTCTTGCCGACGCCGGTGGGGCCGGTGAAGAGGTAATTGCCGATCGGCTTCTCCGGATCGCGCAGACCCGCGCGTGACAGCTTGATCGCGCTCGCGAGGTTCTCGATCGCCTTGTTCTGGCCGAACACCACGCGCTTCAGGTCCGTCTCGAGCGTCTCGAGCACCTTCTTGTCGTCCGTCGATACGCTCTTCGGCGGGATGCGGGCCATCGTCGCGATGACGGCCTCGATCTCCTTGGGCGTGATCGTCTTCTTCCGCTTCGACGGCGCCACCAGCATCTGCATCGCGCCCACCTCGTCGATCACGTCGATAGCCTTGTCGGGCAGCTTGCGGTCGTTGATGTAGCGCGCCGACAGCTCCACGGCCGATTTGATCGCGTCGGGCGTGTATTTGACGTCATGATGGCTCTCGAACGCCGAGCGCAGTCCGGCGAGGATCTTGATCGTATCCTCGATCGTCGGCTCGTTCACGTCGATCTTCTGGAACCGGCGTAGCAGCGCGCGATCCTTTTCGAAGTGGTTGCGGAACTCCTTGTAGGTCGTGGAGCCGATGCAACGGATCGTGCCGCCCGACAGCGCCGGCTTCAGCAGGTTCGACGCATCCATCGCGCCGCCGCTGGTCGCGCCCGCACCGATCACGGTGTGGATCTCGTCGATGAAGAGCACCGCATGCGGCATCTTTTCGAGTTCGTTGACGACCTGCTTCAGCCGCTCCTCGAAATCGCCGCGATAGCGCGTGCCGGCGAGCAGCGCGCCCATGTCGAGCGAATAGATGACGGCCGGCTTCAGCACGTCGGGCACGTCGCCCTCGACGATCTTGCGCGCGAGCCCTTCCGCGATCGCCGTCTTGCCGACGCCCGGATCGCCCACATAGAGCGGGTTGTTCTTCGACCGGCGGCACAGGATCTGCACCGTGCGGTCGACCTCCGGCCCGCGGCCGATCAGCGGATCGACCTTGCCGTTGCGCGCCTTTTCATTGAGGTCGACGGTGAACTGCTTGAGCGCGCTTTCGCCCTTGCCGGCCTTCTCTGCCGGCTTCTTTTCTTCCTTGTCCTCGGCGCCCTTGGGGGTGGCGGCTTCAGGCGCGGACACGCCCTTGCCGACGCCGTGGCTGATGTAGCTGACGGCATCGAGGCGGCTCATGTCCTGCTGCTGCAGGAAATAGACGGCATAGCTTTCGCGTTCGGAGAACAAGGCGACCAGCACGTTCGCGCCGGTCACTTCGTCGCGGCCGGAGGACTGGACGTGCAGGATCGCGCGCTGGACGACGCGCTGGAAACCGCTGGTGGGGGAGGGATCGGTCTGCTGGTCGACCTTCAGCGCGCCCAGCTCGGTATCGAGATAGTGCGCGACGGTGGTCTTGAGTTCGCCAAGGTCGACGCCGCACGCCGTCATCACCTGGCTGGCATGCTCGTCATCAACGAGCGCGAACAGCAGGTGTTCGAGCGTGGCATATTCATGGCGCCGGGACGACGCGGCCTCGAGTGCCTTGTGCAGCGTGGTCTCGAGAGCGCTGGCAAAGGATGGCATTCAGGATACTCCAACCGGGCAGCAGGCAGGCGCCTGGCCCTTTCTCACCATGTCGTGATTGCGGCGGCCGTCATCAAGAAGCGCAGCCAGGGACCGGCAGGTGGCGTGGCGCCGGGCGGGTGCCCGCCCGGTCATCGCTTGAACAAGGCGTCCGCAGAGGCGCGCGTGTTCGACGCCAGCTCGATCTTGCGCCGGCTGCGGGCGATTTCGCCCTCCAGCGCCGTGATTCGCGCCTCCAGCTCGGCAACCGAGAGGCGATCGAGATCCTCGCGCACCAGGGCGGTCAGCGGATCGTCGGGCCGGGACCCGAGGATATCATCCAGATCCATAGCCCCCATCGTTGACCGCTGCGGGTGCGAAGTCAATAAGGCGCGCAAAGTCCGAATGAGGGGGACGCGAATGTACATCATTCCGGCGACAATGCGGGCGATCGATCCCGAAGCGCCCGGTGGGCCAGAGGTGCTGCAGATCGTGGAGCGTCCGGTCCCTGCCGTGCAGCCGGGCGAAGTGCTGATCCGCGTCGCCGCGGCCGGGGTGAACCGCCCCGACGTCATGCAGCGCAAGGGCGCCTATCCGCCGCCGCCGGGCGCGCCCAGCATCTTCGGGCTGGAGGTGTCGGGCACGGTCGTCGCGCTGGGCGAGGGGGTTCACCAGCTGATGGTCGGGCAGCCGGTCTGCGCGCTGGTCGCCGGGGGCGGCTATGCCGATTATGTGACGGCGCCCGCCGGCCAGTGCCTGCCGGTGCCCGAGCTGCTGTCGATGGAAGAAGCGGCGGCGATGCCGGAAACGCTGTTCACCGTGTGGACCAATTTGTTCGAGCGGGCCTATGCCTCAGAGGGGGATACGGTGCTGGTGCATGGGGGCACGAGCGGCATCGGGACGATGGCGATTTCGCTGTGCAACATCTTTGGCATCACCATCATCGTCACCGCCGGATCGGACGAGAAGGTGGCGGCGGCCAAGGCGCTCGGGGCCGATCATGCGATCAACTACAAGACCGAGGATTTCGTCGAGCGGGTGAAGGAGATCACCGGCGGCGCAGGCTGTGCCGCGGTGCTCGACATGGTGGGCGGCGACTATGTTGCCCGCAATCTCAAGTGCTTGGCGCCTGATGGGCGGCATGTGTCGATCGCGGTGCAGGGCGGCGCCAAGGCGACGATCCCGATCTTCGAAGTGATGATGAAGCGGCTGACGCTGACCGGATCGACGCTGCGGGCGCGCGACAATGCGTTCAAGGCGATGGTCGCGGACGAGCTGGCGCGCAACGTCTGGCCGCATGTCGAGGCGGGGCGGCTGAAGCCGGTGATGGACAAGGCCTTCCCGCTGGAACAGGCGGCGGACGCGCATCGCCGGATGGAAGCCGGCGATCATGTGGGCAAGATCGTCCTGACGATGGGCTAGTCCCGGCCGCCTTTCGGAGAAGATCGGCCGATTTGCGCGGCGAGCTGGCCAGCAGCGATTTCGGGGGTCGATTTGTCCGTGTCGCGATCGACCTGGTAATTGGCGGCGCGCATCATCGCTGGGGAGATCGCGCCGATCAGCGGGCGCAGCGCATCGGCGAAGCGCGTGTCACCGGCGCGGCGCGGCGAGACCAACAGGATGGCGTCATAGCCCGGAATCGCACCGCGCGGATCGGGCAGCACGACCAGATCGTCGGCGGCGATCCGGCCGTCGGAGGAAAAGGCGCTGATCACATCCGCCCGGCCGCTGGCCAGCGCGCGATACATGAAGGTCGGGCTGTAGGGCGTCGCGGCGGCGAAGCGCATCGGATAGGCGCGGCGGATCGCGGCCCATTCGGCGCGGTCGAGAAATTCGAGGTCGGCGCCGAGCCGTAGCTGGGGCGACTGGCGGGCAAGGTCGTTCAGGTCGGCGATGCCGCGCCGCGCCGCATCCTCCCGCTTCATCGCAAAGGCATAGGCGTTTTCGAAGCCGAGCGGGCCGAGCAACGTCACCTGATGCTGCCGGCGTGCCCAGTCGCCGATCGCGCGCACCTGCTGATCGCGCGACGGGGTGTCGCTGCGCTTCATCTCACCGGTCCAGATCGTGCCGGCATAATCGACATAGACGTCGATCGCGCCGCTCTTGAGCGCGCCGAAGGCGACCGCGGAGCCGAGCCCGTCGCGATAGTCGACGGCATAGCCCGCGTCGCGCAGCCGATCGCCGATCAGCCGGGCGAGGATGAATTGTTCGGAGAAGTTCTTCGCGCCGACGACCACCCGATCCTGATCGCTGCGCCACAGCGGCGCGGCGGCGGCGATAGTCGCGGCGACGATCAGCCCGAGCGACAGGGCCGCCAGCCAGCGGCGGCGATGCGCGATGCCCCATTCGGACAGGCCGAGCAGCGCGTCGGTGGCGAGCGCCAGCGCGGCGGAGGCGATGCACCCCGCCAGCACCAGCGGCCAGGATTGCGTCTGAAGCCCGGCGAAGATGAGGTCGCCGAGGCTCGGCTGACCGACCGTGGTGGAAAGGGTCGCCGCGCCGATCGTCCACACCGCGGCGGTACGCACCCCCGCCATCACCATCGGCAGGACCAGCGGTGCCTCCACCAGCCGGCGTTTCTGCCAGCCGGTCATGCCGATGCCGTCCGCAGCCTCGATCACTGCCGGGTCGAGGCCCTGGAGCCCGGTGACGACGTTCCGCAGGATCGGGAGGATGGCGTAGAGTGTGAGCGCCAGAACCGAGGGGAGGAAGCCGAGCGCGGGCAGGCCGCCGATCCACAGGAGTATGGGATAGAAAAGCGCGAGCAGCGCGAGGCTGGGGATCGTCTGGACGAGGCTGGCGGCACCCAGCGCGATCCGCGCCGCAGTGGGCCGGCGCGCGGACCAGAAGCCGAGCGGCACCGCGATGAGGATGCCGGCGGCGAGCGCCGTCATCGCGAGCAGGAAGTGCTGCGCGGCGAGATCGGGGACGCGCGCCCAGGCGTCGCTCATCGCGCGAGGCCCGCGAGGCGAAGCGCCTGATCGCGGGGGACGGCGACCAGCGCCTGCGCCTGTTCACCGCCGCCGCCGGCGAGAAGCGCGGCGGGCGTTTCGTCGGCGATGATCCGGCCGTGATCCATCACCAGGACTCGATCGGCGAGGAGCAGCGCCTCCGCCATGTCATGCGTGACCATGATGGTGGTGAGGCCGAGCCGGCGGTGCAGCGCCTGCACCGCGTCGCCCAGCGCGCTGCGGGTGATCGGATCGAGCGCGCCGAACGGTTCGTCGAGCAGCAGCAGCTGCGGCCCGGTGACGAGCGCGCGGGCGACGCCGACGCGCTGGCGCTGCCCGCCGGAGAGCGCGTCGGGCAGCCGGCTGCCGAGCGCGCTCGGCAGATCGACGAGGTCGAGCATCTCGCCCACGCGCGCCTCGCGCTGCTCGCGCGCCGGGCTCTGGCCGGCGATGCGCAGCGGCAGGGCGATATTCTCCGCCACGGTCAGGTGCGGGAAGAGGCCGACGTTCTGGAAGACATAGCCGATCGCGCGGCGCAGGAGGTGCGGGGCCTGATCGCGGACGTCATCGTCGCCCAGCGTGACATGGCCGGCGGTCGGCTCCACGAGGCGATTGATCATCTTCAACAGCGTCGATTTGCCCGATCCAGAGCTGCCGACCAGTGCGACGAAGCTGCCGCCGGCGATGGTGAGCGTCACCTCGTCGACCGCTGCGCTCCCCCCGGCGTAGTGTTTCGCGATGCGGTGGAAAGCCACCGCCGGGCCGGATAAGTCCAGGGACATCGGCCGGGAGGATGCGGGATGCCGCCACCGGCGTCAAACATGAGGGGTGAGAGATGAAGGCGATCCTGATCACCGGCGGGGGTTCCGGCATCGGCCGGGCGGTGGCGCAATTGTTCGCCGACCGGGGGTGGCGCGTCGGGCTGGCCGATCGCGACAGCGCAGGGCTGAAGGAGACGGCTGCGCTGCTGCCGGCGGAAAGCACCAGCTGTCACGTCATGGACGTGCGATCGCCCGAGGATTGGGAGGAAGTGCTGGCGGAGTTCACGCAGCTGAGCGGCGGGCGGCTGGACGTGCTGTTCAACAATGCCGGGGTCGCGGTGGGCGGGCCGTTCGGCGCGGCGGGGCTGGAGGACATCGACCGCGCGGTCGACGTCAACCTGAAGGGCGTGCTGTACGGCGCGCGCATGGCCTATCCGTTTCTGGCGGCGACGCCGGGATCGTGCCTGCTCAACACCGCGTCGGCCGCGGGCATCTATGGCACGCCGGGGGCGGCGGTCTATTCGGCGACCAAGTTCGCGGTGCGCGGGCTGACCGAGGCGCTGGACGGCGAATGGGCGGCGGACGACATTCGCGTGCGCAGCCTGATGCCGGGCTTCATCGACACGCCGCTGCTGCAGGCCGGGGTCGGCGGATCGAACCGTAGCGTGCGCGAGACGGTGGTCGAGGCGGGGCTGGAGTTCACGCCGGTCGAGGTCGTCGCGCAAGCGGCGTGGGAAGCGGTGCATGGCGGGCGCGTCCACACGCTGGTGGGCAAGACGGCGCGGCGACTGTCCTTTGCGTCGCGGTGGATGCCGGGATCGCTGCGCAAGCGGATGCGCGGCGGGCGGGCGCTCTGACGGGGTGACCGGGTGAGGCAAGCGGACATTGTGCGTTCAGACCGCCGGACGATGCGTTGCGATACGTGCTGGCGCTTGCTGCTGTCCGATGGGTGGCCGGCGCGGCACGAAACCGGCGGTAGCGCGCGGCGGGCGCTCAGCTCGCCTTCTTCGGTTTGCGCGGCTTGGGGGCTGGCAGCTCAGCGGCGGTCAGGCGCAGCAGTTCGCCGAGCCATTCGGCGTCATCCCATCGATCGGCTTCGATCAGCAAGTTTGGCTTGGCACCCGGATAGGGCGGCGCTTCGGACACGGGCGCGGCATGGCGGCGACCGGAGGCGGTGGGCTTCAGGTAAAGCTGATCGTCGCAGACCGTGCCGATCATCTTGCCGTCGAGGTAGAGGCCGTATTCGCCGAACATCGGCTTGGCCGAGACCGTTCCCGCACCGGCAGCCTGTTCGAGCAGATGTTCAATCGTGCGGTGCTGCGTGGCCATCGGAGCCAGCGTAACAGACCCATATCGCGGGGAACAGGGCGCGGGCACTGACGGCGGGGTTCTACTCGCCAATGGTACTTTTGTTGAGGAGCACGTCGACGCGATAGACGTGCGCCGGGCGGGCGAGGAGGTCGTTCATGCGCGGATTGTCGCGGAAGATGTCGCCGCCGCCACCCGCGACATGCGCGTCGCGGGCCGCGATGGTGGGAAATGCCTCGAAGATGCCGAACACCTGCGGCGAATAGCGCACCGCGAACCATGGGCCGGTCCCCGGTTCGCCAAGGACGCAGCCGTAGATGTCGCGGAGCATATCGACGACCGCGTCTTCCTTGCCGGGCCTTGCCTCGATGTGAATGTAGAAGGCCTTGTGTCCGTCCGCGCCGTTCTCGCCGGTCAGGATGACGCCGCGATGCGGGGCGTCCGCGATGGGATGGTGGTGGGGAATGGGACCGGGAACGGTGGCCGGATCCTCCGGGCGGGCTGAGGGTGGCGTTGGGCTTGTCATGCGCGATCTTCCGACAGTGGAGCCGGACCGGGTCCGTCGCCGTTGAAGCTATGCGGTGAACGGGCCTGCCACCATTGCGAAGGTGCGCGGTACCTTTCACTTTTTGCAAGGCTGCGCCGCTGCTACCTTGGTCGGCGATGCACCTGCCTGCGCCCCGCACCCTTCAGGCGTTCGTCGCCGCGGCGCGACTGGGAAGCCTTGCCGCGGCCAGTACCCGGGTGGCGATGTCGGTGCCGGCGCTGTCCAGGCGTCTCGCTGCGCTGGAGGAGGGGCTGGGCGTCCGCCTGTTCGAGCGGCTTCCGCGCGGTGTCGTGCTGACGGATGCGGGCGAACGCTACCTGGTGCATGCGGTCGCCATCCTCGAGCGGCTTGAGGTCGCCGCCGCCGAGGTGCGGCAGGATTCAGCGACCGTGCGGGTCACGACGATCCCGTCGCTGGCCACACGATGGCTGTTGCCGCGCCTGCCCGATTTCACTGCGCGCAATCCCGACATCCATGTCGATGTTCGCACCTCGATTACATTCGAGCGGCTCGACGGGGGTGAGTACGACCTGGCGATCCGCCTAGCGCCCGACGCCGAGATGGCGATGGCGCCGTTGCTGCCGATCCATCTCTTGCCGGTGTGGAGCGCGGGTCATTCGTTCGCGATCGATCGTCCCGCGGAGATTCTGCGCCATGTGCTGCTTGGGCCGGATCACCGGCCCGAATTCTGGCAGGAGTGGCTCGGCGGCGTTGGTTTGGACAGGTCGGCGGCGCGCATCCGAGGGATCGATCCGCTGCTGCTGTACGAGCATGCCGTCAGCGGTGCCGGCGTCGCGATCGGGCTCGAGCCGTTGGTATCGGGTCTGCTGAACGATGGCCGGCTGACGGGATTGGCCACGCACCGGCTGCGATCGGCGCGCAGTTTCTTCCTGCTGGAGCCGCTTAGGCCGTCGACCCGCGCGGGGTGCCTCTTGCGCGACTGGCTGTGGCGCCAGGCGCACGGCTGAGCGGGGGGCTTGGGGGCGGGGCGGCCGGCCCCGCCGTTGATCAGCCGATCAGCAGGCCGGCGAGGGCGGCGGAGAGGAGGTTGGCGAGGCTGCCGGCGAGGAGCGCGCGGATGCCGAGCTTGGCGATCATCGGCCGCTGGTTGGGCGCGAGGTTGCCCGTTACCGCCATCTGGATCGCGATGGAGGAGAAATTGGCAAAGCCGCACAGCGCGAAGGTGACGATCGCCACGGTGCGCTCGGACAGCTCACCGGCCTGGCGGCCGAGGTCGATGTACGCGACGAACTCGTTCAGCACGATCTTCTGGCCGAACATGCCGCCCGCGCGCAGTGCCTCGTCCCATGGCACGTTGATGAGGAACATCACCGGCGCAAAGGCATAGCCGAGGATCTGCTGGAAGCTGAGATCGGGATAGCCGAACAGGCCGCCGATGCCCCCGAGGATGCCGTTGGCGAGCGCAACCAGCGCGACGAACGCCAGCACCATCGCGCCGACCGCGACGGCGAGGCGCACGCCGGTCTGCGCGCCCTGTGCGGCGGCCATGATGATGTTGGCGGGTGCCTCCTCGTCATGCGTCGCCTGCGGCATGGGTTCGCCGGGCGCGAGCTCGTTCGGGAGCGCGGCGATGTTGGCGCCGGCGAGCCGTGCCTCGGAGACCTGGATCTCGCGGTCAGCGTCGGGCAGGTCGCCGAGCGGCAGCTCGCCCTCCGGCGGCACGGTGCGGTCCGGCATGATGATCTTGGCCATCAGGATGCCGGCCGGCGCGGCCATGAAGCTGGCGGCGAGGAGATAGTCGATGCGGATGCCCATCGAGGCATAGGCGGCGAGGATCGTGCCCGCGACGCCGGCCATGCCGCTGGTCATCACGGTGAACAGCTGCGGCGGGGTGAGGCCGGCGAGGTAGGGGCGGATGACGAGCGGCGATTCGGACTGGCCGACGAAGACGTTGGCCGCCGCGCACAGGCTTTCCACCTTGGAGACGCCGATCACCTTTTCCAGCGCGCCGCCCAGCCAGCGGACGACGAACTGCATGATGCCGAGATGATAAAGGATCGAAACGAGGCTGGCGAAGAAGATGATCACCGGCAGCGCGGCGATCGCGAAGCTGTTGCCGCCGATCTCAGGCGAGGCGAGCGGGCCGAACAGGAAGTCGACGCCCGCCTTGGCATAGCCCAGCAGGTTCGAGACGCCCGCCGACATGGTGGCGAGCACGCGCTTGCCCCAGTCGACGTAGAGCACCATCACTGCGATGCCGACCTGAAGCGCAAAGGCGCTGAGCACGACGCGGGGACGGATGGCGCGCCGGTCGGTCGACAAGGCCACGGCCAGCGCAAGGATCACCAGAATACCGGCGATACCGATCAGAAAACGGCTCAACTGCAACTCATCCCCGCTACGGGCGGAGCTTGCCGCCTGATCACTTTTCGCGCGCTATCATAGGGAAAAGGCAGGCGGTTCGACAAGCAGTCAACCGCGCGGAAGGACAGGATTCCTGCAACAACGCCCTTTTACCGGCGCGCTGCACGATGTACCGGCGGCCGATGGAATCCCGCGCTCCCGCGCCGATCGCGCGCTCGCTCTTCGCCTTCTCCATCTTCTATGGCGGCATGGTCTGCATTGCCGGGGTGCTGGGCAACAAGCAGGTCGCGCTCGGGCCGCTGGCGGTGGAGGCGGGGATCTTCGCCTTCCTCCTGCTGGTGGTGACGTCGAGCGCGATCGCGGAGCTATATGGGCGGCAGATCGCGAACCGGCTCGTGCAGCTGGGCTTCATCCCGCTGATCGTGTCGCTGTTCCTGACGCTGGTCGTGCTGGCGGTGCCCGCGTCGCCGGCGATGGAGCCGGAGCGACTGAGCGCGTTCGAACTGATGATGACGGGCACGCCGCGCATCTGGCTGGGCGGGATCGTCGCCTATGGCACGTCGCAGACGCTGAACGTCACCATCTTTGCCGCGCTGAAGGGGCGTGAGGGCGGGCGGTTCCTGTGGTTGCGCGCGGCGATCGCGAGCGTCCTGTCGCAGGTGCTGGACAGCCTGTTGTTCGTCACCATCGCCTTTTACGGCGTGTTCCCGATCGGCGAGCTGATGATGGGGCAGATCATTGCGAAGGTGGTGCTGTCGATCGTGCTGGTGCCGCCGCTGATCTACGCCTTCGTCGCGCTGGGCCGGCGGCTCGACCGGCGGGCCTGAAGGCGACTGCCGCTGGCCGACGCCAGCGGCAGTGCCGACTTTCGCGCGCGGGGCGATATGATTAAGGGCACCGCCATGAACGATCATACGCCCGCGCCCGAACTGCTCGCGAAAGCCGAAACGCTCGTCGAGGCGCTCCCCTATCTGCAGCGTTATGCCGGCGCGACTTTCGTGGTGAAATATGGCGGGCACGCCATGGGCGACCCCGAGGCGCAGCGCGATTTCGCCGAGGATGTGGTGCTGATGAAGGCCGTCGGGATCAACCCGGTGGTGGTGCACGGCGGCGGGCCGCAGATCGGGTCGATGCTGAAGCGGCTGGGCGTCGAGTCGCGCTTCGTCGACGGGCTGCGCGTCACCGATGAGGAAACCGCGCAGATCGCCGAAATGGTGCTGGCGGGATCGATCAACAAGCAGATCGTGTCCTGGATCGCGGCGGCCGGCGGCCGTGCGGTGGGGATTTCCGGCAAGGACGCCGGGCTGGTGCAGGCCGAGAAGGTCGGCCGCAGCGAGCCCGACCAGTTGCAGGGGATCGAGCGCAAGGTGGACCTGGGCTTCGTCGGGGAGCCGGTGGCGGTCGACCGGCGGATCATCGACACGCTGAGCCGCGACGGGATCATCCCCGTTATCGCGCCGATCGGCATCGGTGCCGACGGCCACACGTACAACATCAACGCCGACACGATGGCGGGTGCGATTGCGTCGGCGCTGGGGGCCAAGAGGTTCTTCCTGTTGACCGACGTCGCGGGCGTGCTCGACAAACAGGGGCAGCTGGTCACCGACCTGACGCCCGACGACGTCGCCGGACTGCGCGCCGACGGCACGATCTCGGGCGGCATGATCCCCAAGCTGGAGACGTGCGTGGCGGCGGTCCAGTCCGGCGTCGACGCGGCAGTCGTTCTGGACGGGCGGGTGCCGCACGGTATGCTGCTGGAAATCTTCACGCGGCGCGGTGCGGGTACATTGATCCGCCGGGCTTGATCGCGACTGGCGCGATGCCCAACTGTGCTATCGTAATGACACACCCGAACGGAGACCGCCCTTGCTGATGCTAACCCTCGTCCAGATCCTGCAGGTGCTGCTGAACGTGGTGTGGTGGGTCATCATCATCCAGTTCGTCCTGTCGCTGCTGGTGACGTTCAACGTCGTCAATATGCAGTCGAACTTCGTCCGTTCGCTCTACATGGGCCTCGATAAGCTGACCGAGCCAATGTACCGCCCCATTCGCCGCATCCTGCCGCAGACCGGCGGGATCGATTTCGCGCCGGCCGTGGTGCTGATCGGGATCGCCATCCTGACGATCATCCTGAACAACGTCGCCGCCAGCGTGGTGATGGGCGGCGTCTGAGCGCCTGGCGCCCGGTTCCCGAAGGGCTGGCGATCGCGGTCAGGGTAACGCCGCGCGCCTCGAAGGAGGTGCTGGCAGCGGGAACCGATGAACATCTGGCGGCGCGGGTCTGCGCGCCGCCGGTCGACGGTGCGGCCAATGAAGCGGTGATCGCGCTGGTCGCCAAGACATTCGGGGTGCCGCGCAGCGCCGTTCGGCTGGTCGCCGGCGAGACCGCGCGGATCAAGCGGCTTTTGCTCAGCGGCGACAGCGACATGCTGGCGCGGCGCGCGGCGAGCCTCTATGGCGCTCAACCATGACGGCACGGATCATCGACGGAAAGGCCTTCGCGGCGGATGTGCGCGCGCAGGTGGCAGAAGGCGTGGCTCAGGTCGCCCGCGAAGCCGGGCGCAAGCCGGGGCTGGCCGTGGTGCTGGTCGGCGAGGATCCGGCGTCGGCGGTTTATGTCCGGTCCAAGGGCAAGGCCACGGTCGCGGCGGGGATGGAGAGCATCGAGCATCGCCTGCCGGCCGATACGACGCAGGACATGCTGGAGCGGCTGGTCGACCAGCTGAACGCCAATCCGGCGGTGGACGGCATCCTCGTGCAGCTGCCGCTGCCGGGGCATCTCGATGAAAGCGCGATCATCACGCGCATTGATCCCGACAAGGACGTCGACGGTTTTCACCCGGTGAACGCCGGGCGGCTGGCGACCGGCCTGCCGGGATTCGTGCCCTGCACGCCTTATGGCTGCCTGTTGCTGCTGCGCGATGTGCTGGGGGATTTGAGCGGCAAGGACGCGGTGGTGATCGGCCGGTCCAACATCGTCGGCAAGCCGATGGCGCAATTGCTGATCGGCGACAGCTGCACCGTGACGGTCGCCCATTCGCGCACCCGCGACCTGCCGGCGGTGGTGAAGCGCGCCGACATCGTCGTCGCGGCGGTCGGCCGTGCCAAGATGGTGAAGCCCGACTGGATCAAGCCGGGCGCGACGCTGATCGATGTCGGCATCAACCGCACCGACGAGGGGCTGGTCGGCGATATCGACCCGGCCTGCGCCGAAGTGGCAGGTGCGATGACGCCGGTGCCGGGCGGCGTCGGCCCGATGACGATCGCGGTGCTGCTGCGGAACACCCTGGTGTCTGCCGCACGCCGTGAAGGAATCACGCTGGCAACGGCGATCTGATGCCCGCGGCATCGCGGCCGCACGCATTGTTAAACGCCTGGACGATCTGCCTGGGGGGGCATCATCATGGTTGAGCTGTTCATCTCCTCCTTCATCACGTTTTTCGTGATCATCGATCCGCCGGGGTGCGCGCCGATCTATGCCGGGCTGACCGGCGACGCCTCGTCGGCGCAGCGCCGGTCGATGGCGATCCGCGCGGTCGGCGTGGCGACGACCATCCTGCTTGTCTTTGCGCTGTTCGGCGAGGAATTGCTGAAGGGCCTGGGGATCGAGCTGGCGTCGTTCCAGATCGCCGGCGGAATCATGCTGTTCCTGATCGCGCTGGAAATGGTGTTCGAGAAGCGCACCCAGCGCCGCGAGGATCGTGCCGCCGCCGTCGCGCTGGAAGAGGTGGAGGATGTGTCGATCTTCCCCATGGCGATGCCGATGATCGCGGGGCCGGGATCGATCGCCAGCGTCATGCTGCTGATGAGCGGCAGCAACGGGCTGAACCAGTCGCTGGTCGTGTTCGCGGCGCTCGGATCGGTGCTGCTGATCACGCTGGCCGCGCTGATCGCCGCCGGGCCGCTGATGCGGCTGATGGGGCACAAGATGGAGGCGGTGATCACGCGCCTGCTGGGTGTGCTGCTCGCCGCGCTGGCGGTGCAGTTCGTGATCGACGGGGTGCAGGCGCAGCTGGGCTGAGCCGGCACCGCCGCCGGCGCGGTGCTGGCTGATCGCACCACCAAGACAGTTGCCAATCATCACCTTCAGCGGCCATCAGGCACAAAAAAGGAGATGATCCATGGCCGAGCAGCAGCTGTACGCCGTTCCAGAACACTGGGCGGCCAACGCGAAAGTTGATCGGGACGCCTATGAGGCGCTGTACGCCGCCGCAGCGGCCGATCCCGACGCCTTCTGGCTGGAGGAAGCCAAGCGGCTGGACTGGATCAAGGCGCCGACGGTGGCGGGCGACTGGTCGTTCGACGAGGATGATTTCCACATCCAGTGGTTCAAGGACGGCGTGCTCAACGTCTCCGCGAACTGCATCGACCGGCATTTGCCCGAGCGCGGCGATCAGGTCGCGATCATCTGGGAGCCGGACGTGCCCGAGGAGGAGCCGCGCCGCTTCACCTATCGCCAGGTGCACGAGGAGGTCGGGCGGTTCGCCAACGTCCTGAAGGCGCAAGGGGTGCGCAAGGGCGACCGGGTGACCGTGTACCTGCCGATGATCCCCGAAGCGGCCTTTGCCTTGCTCGCCTGCGCGCGGATCGGGGCGATCCATTCGGTGGTGTTCGGCGGCTTTTCCCCCGACGCGCTCGCCGGGCGCATCCAGGATTGCGATTCAAAGCTGGTCATCACCGCCGATGCCGGGCGGCGTGGCGGCAAGCGCATCGCGCTGAAGGCCAATGTGGACGCGGCGGCTGCGCGCGCGCCGAGCCTGGAGCGCGTGATCGTCATCAAGGTGACCGGCGACGACGTGCCGATGCACGACCGCGACATCTGGTATCATGAGGCGGCGGCCGAGGTGTCGAGCGAATGCGCGCCCGAGCCGATGAACGCGGAGGACCCGCTGTTCATCCTCTATACCTCCGGTTCGACGGGGAAGCCCAAGGGGGTGCTGCACACCACGGGCGGGTACCTGCTGTGGGCGAGCTACACCCATGACCTGGTGTTCGACCACCGGCCCGAGAATGTCTTCTGGTGCGCGGCCGACATCGGCTGGGTCACCGGGCATACCTATGTCGTCTATGGCCCGCTGGCGAATGGCGCGACGACGCTGATGTACGAGGGGCTGCCCAACTGGCCCGATGCGAGCCGCATCTGGCAGGTGGTCGACCGCCACCAGGTGTACACGGTGTTCACCGCGCCGACCGCGCTGCGATCGCTGATGAAGGAGGGCGACGCGCCGGTGAAGGCGACCAGCCGCGCGAGCCTGAGGCTGCTGGGCACGGTCGGCGAGCCGATCAATCCGGAGGCATGGCGCTGGTACCATCAGGTGGTGGGTGAGGGGCGCTCACCGATCGTCGATACCTGGTGGCAGACCGAGACGGGCGGCGCGCTGATTGCGCCGCTGCCGGGCGCGACCGACCTGAAGCCGGGATCGGCGACCAAGCCGCTGCCGGGCGTCCATCCGCAGCTGGTCGACGAGGCGGGCGAGGTTCTGGACGGTGCGGTGAGCGGCAACCTGTGCATCACCGCGAGCTGGCCGGGGCAGATGCGCACCGTCTGGGGCGACCATGAGCGGTTCTTCCAGACCTATTTCACGACCTATCGCGGGAAATATTTCACGGGCGACGGATGCCGCCGCGACGAGCATGGCTATTATTGGATCACCGGGCGGGTCGACGACGTGCTCAACGTCTCCGGCCACCGCATGGGAACGGCCGAGGTGGAAAGCGCGCTGGTGCTTCATCCCAAGGTCGCCGAGGCGGCGGTGGTCGGGATGCCGCACGACGTGAAGGGGCAGGGCATCTACGCCTATGTCACGCTGAATTCGGGCGAGGAGCCGTCCGAGGATCTGACCGCCACGTTGCGTGCATGGGTGCGCAAGGAGATCGGGCCGATCGCGACGCCGGATGCGATCCAGTTCGCCCCCGGCCTGCCCAAGACCCGCAGCGGCAAGATCATGCGACGAATCCTGCGCAAGATCGCGGAGGGCGAGGTCGACAGCCTGGGCGACACGTCGACGCTGGCCGACCCCGCGGTGGTCGACGATCTGGTGGCGAACCGGCAGCGATGATGGCGACGCCGGGCCGGCTTTTCGGCCGGGCCGGCGGGTCTCCCGGAGGGCAAACAGGCGGCGATTGGGGCGCGATTCCCGCGCCGTCGCAGCAGTCGTGCAACTCACCGACGATTCGTTGAATCGGCGCGTCCGGCACCTGCGAATCGGTTGATTTTGTTAAGGGATCGTTGTCTTTTAGCCACAATAACGAGGGCTGCCGTAAACCCTTGGGGGGTCGCTTTGGGACAGCAAGATGATGGCGCTTGGCTGACCGCTGAGTTGCTCGAACGTATCCTGGGCTCCGCGCGAGCCGCGGGACCGAATCTCATGATTTCGCGCGGTGATTGTCCGATGACATTGAACGCGCTGACCCGGCAGGGCTGGGTGCAGGAGAAGCGCGGGCATATCGTGCTGACCGCGAAGGCGCGCGCGCACCGGCGTGAGCTGGACCTGCATATCGCCTGATCCATCGGCGTGCCCGGTGCCGGCGCCCTGATCGGGCCGCCGGCGCCGGGCCGCGGCGCCTCAGGCGGCGACCGCGTAAGGCTTGATCTCACCCGACAGATAAAGGTTGCGCGCCTTGGCGCGGCTGAGCTTGCCCGAGCTGGTGCGCGGCAGCGTGCGCGGCGGCACGAGTTCGATCACGCAATTCATGCCCGTCACCGCGCGGACGCGGTCGCGGATCTCGTCGCGCAGGCGGCTTCGCTCCTCCACGTCAGAGGTGCGGCACTGGACGAGGACGGCGGGGGTTTCCTCACCGCCCGGCGTGGTGATCGCGAAGGCGGCGATGTCGCCCTGCTTGAAGCCGGGGAGCTGCTCCACCGCCCATTCGATGTCCTGCGGCCAGTGATTGCGGCCGTTGACGATGATCATGTCCTTGGCGCGGCCGACGATGTAGATGTAGCCGTCCGACATGTAGCCCATGTCGCCGGTGTCGAGCCAGCCGTCGACCATGCAGGCGGCGGTCGCGGGGTCATCGCGAAAATAGCCGACCATCAGCGACGGGCCGCTGCACCACACCTTCCCGATCGCGCGCTCGGGAAGGACGGTGCCGTCCTCCTCGCGGATCTCCACCAGCATGTCGCGCACCGGCTTTCCGCAATTCACGATCGCACGATAGCGTTGCGGGCGGTCCTGGCCGGCAGGGACGCCGGAGAGCTGCGTTTCCTCCACCAGCTCGACGCGGATCCCCTCGCCCGGCGGCATGATGGAGACCGCCAGCGTCGCCTCGGCAAGGCCGTAGGAGGGAAGGAAGGCGCTGGCCTGGAAGCCGGCATCGGCAAAGGCATCGACGAAGCCCTGCATGACGTCGGGCCGGATCATGTCCGCGCCATTCCCGGCGAGGCGCCAGCGCGACAGGTCGAAGCGGTCGGCGGCCTTGGTCTGGCTCGACATGCGGCGCGCGCAGATGTCGTAACCGAAGGTCGGCGAATAGCTGATCGAGGTGCCCGGATTGCGGGTGATGAGATCGAGCCAGGCGAGCGGGCGGCGGGCGAAATCCTCGGTCTTGAGGTAATCGACCGACACCTGGTTGGCGATCGGCGACAGGAAGCAGCCGACGAGGCCCATGTCATGGTACCAGGGGAGCCAGGAGATGCAGCGGTCGCTTTCGATCAGCTGCATGCCGTGCGCGTGCGCGGCGAGATTGTTGAGCAGCGCATGGTGCGTGATCGCGACACCGTGGGGGAAGCGCGTCGAGCCGCTGGAATATTGCAGATAGGCGATGTCGCTGCCCGACGCCGGCGGCAGATCGATGGCATCGGCGGGGCGAGCGAGAAGATCGGCCCAGTCGAGGCCCTGCGTGCCGACGGCTGCCGCCGCCGCGCCGGCCATTTCCGACAGCTCGGGCGGATAGATCAGCATGACGGGATCGCAGCTCGTGAGCTGGACGCGCAGCTGATCGATGTAGGAATCCTTGCCGCCGAACGAGGTCGGCAGCGGCAGCGGCACCGGCCAGGCGCCGGCATAGACGGTGCCGAAGAACAAGGCGGCGAATTCGGCGCTGGTTTCCGCAACCAGCGCGACGCGATCGCCCGGCGTGATGCCCGCGGCGATCAGGCGATAGGCGGCCTGCTTCGCGTCGTCGCGCAGCTCGCGGAAGGGGTAGGGGCGCACCAGCGTGCCGCGCGCATCGTGGAAGTTCAGCCCGCGATCGCCCTCAGCGGCATAATCCAGCGCTTCGCCGAGCGTGTCGAAATCGGCGAAGCGGCGCGGTCGTGCGTCGCTGCTCGGGGTGGGGATCAGGGTCGCGCTCGTCATGGTCGGTTTGCTCAAAATCTCGTTAGTGTGCCTGTTTCGGACCTGCACACCGGCTTTTTCCGGAGGCCGGCCAACTGACGGTTCGCCACGTTCAAATTCCGATGGCAGTGTGGCAACATAAAGGCGCATGACGAATAGCCGCCGTACGCCGCCCCCGCTCGACCGCCGTGCGCTGGAGGATCTGGCGCTGCGTTACGTGGCGCGGTTCGCGACGACCAGGGGCAAATTGGCCGAATATCTGGCCCGCAAGGTGCGCGAGCGGGGCTGGGACGGCCCCGCCGCGGCGGATCCGGCCGCGATCGCCGACCGGATGGCCGAGCTCGGCTATATCGATGACCGCGCCTTTGCCGAGGCGCGGGCGCGATCGCTGGCGCGGCGCGGCTATGGCGCCGGGCGCGTGGGCCAGGCGCTGAAGGCGGCGCGAATCGCGGGCGAGGATATTGCCGAGCTGGTGGAGCAGAGCGACGAGCAGGCGCTGGAAAGCGCGCTGGCCTTTGCCCGACGGCGGCGGATCGGGCCGTTTGCGAGCGCGCCGGCGGACGAGCGCGGTCGCCAGCGGCACATGGCGGCGATGCTGCGCGCGGGCCATTCCTTCACCCTGGCGCGGCAGATCGTCGCGGCCGCGCCGGGCGACATACCGGAAGCGTGACGCACGCCTTGTTTTCGCAGGAAGATATTGTGCGCCGCCACAACCATGCTAGCGTCCCGCCCAGGGGAAAGAACAATGCAAAGCGAACCGTCCGAGGCCAGACAAGGCCCCGACGCCGCCAGTGCTGGCGAGGAAGATGGCGTACGTGTGGCCGGCGCGTTGAAGTGGTTCGACGTGACGCGCGGCTTTGGCTTTCTGGTGCCGGACGATGCGTCCTTTGGCGACGTGCTGATCCACTTTTCGGTTTTGCAACCACTTGGCCGCCGCAGCCTGCCCGAAGGGACGCGGATCGACGCGGTGGTGGTGCGGCGCGAGCGGGGGTTTCAGGCGCGCGAGATCCTGTCGATCGACACGACCACCGCGATCGAGCCCACACCGCGCCCGACCAGCCGCATCGATCCCGCCACCCTGGTCGACGAAGCGGGCGACTGGGAGCCGGTGGCGGTGAAATGGTTCAATCGGCTGAAGGGATATGGTTTCCTGGTGCGCGACGACGTGCCGGGCGATATCTTCGTCCATATGGAAACATTGCGCCGCGGCGACATCAGTGAAGTGTTGCCCGACCAGAGGCTGCGCGCCCGCATCGTGGACGGGCGCAAGGGGCCGATGGCCGTGAGCGTGACACGGGAGAATTGACGATGAAGCTGTTGGCGATGGCCTCGCTGGCGTTCCTGCTGGGCGCGGCGGCGTGTACCGGCCGTGACGCCGCCGCGACGGCCAGCGACGAGCGCGCGAAAGCGCCGCTGACCGAGGTGACGATCGCGAGCGCGAACGGGCGGCACGTGTTCCGGGTTGAAGTGGCGGACACGCCCGAGAAGCAGCAGCGCGGACTGATGTACCGTACCGATATTCCCAAGGATGGCGGCATGCTGTTCGCGCCCTATCCGCCGGACGGCGGCGGCCCGCGCGAGGCGAGCTTCTGGATGAAGAACACGCCATCGCCGCTCGACATCATCTTCATCCGGCCGGACGGGACGATCGCGCGCATCGCGGAGAATACCGTGCCCTTCTCCGAGGCGCAGGTGCCGTCTGGCGAGCCGGTGAGCGCGGTGCTGGAGCTGAACGGCGGCCGATCGGCTGAACTGGGCATTGCGGAAGGCGACAAGGTTTCCTGGAACAAGTGACGGCCGGGCGCCGCGACGGAGGCGGCGCGGCGAATAGCGGCCAGCATGGCGCGATGATGGGTGAGCGCCTATCTCTCGCCCCATGCGCCTGACCGCGACCGCCATCATCCTGTCGAGCCGGGCGCATGGCGAGCATGGCGCCGTCGTCCGTGCGCTGACCGGGGATGATGGCGTGCAGGCCGGCTATGTCCGCGGCGGCCGGTCGCGCGCGCTGCGCCCCGTATTGCAGCCGGCCAACATCATTATCGGCGAATGGCGGGCGCGGACCGACAGCCAGTTGCCGGCGCTGACCGCCGAACTGGTGCGCAGCCGGGCGCCGCTGCATAGCGAGCCGCTGCCGGCGGCCGCGCTGGAATGGCTGACCGCGCTGACCGCCGCCGCGCTGCCCGAGGCGCATCCCTATCCCTGGCTGTACCAGGCGCTGTCGGGGGTGCTCGACGCGATCGATGCGGCGCCGGCGGCACGCGGCTGGGCGGCGCCGCTGGCGCGGTACGAGCTGCTGCTGCTGTCAGAGCTTGGCTTTGGCCTTGATCTGGGGCGCTGCGTGGCGACGGGGGCGCAGGCGGATATCGGCTATGTCAGCCCGCGGTCTGGCGGCGCGGTGAGCCGTGCGGCGGCGGCGGGATATGAGGACCGGTTGCTGCCGCTGCCCGCGTTCCTGGCGGCAGGGGGCGCGGCGGATTGGCCCGACATCTTTGCCGGGCTGGCGATCACCGGGCGGTTCCTGGCGCGCAGCATCCTGCTTGATCGGCAGGCGGAAACGCTGGCGGCGCGCGAGCGGCTGATCGACCGGCTGCACAGAGCGGTTGCGTGAGACCCTGCCGGGCGGCAAGGAACGGTAACGTTCGCATCCCCGTTTCGCCTGGAGGCACGCATGGCCCTGATCGCAATCCTGCCGGGTGACGGCATCGGACCCGAAGTGACGGCGGAGGCGCGCCGGGTGCTGGAGGCGCTGGACCTGCCGCTCGCGTTTGAAAGCGCGCTGGTGGGCGGCGCGGCCTATCATGCGACGGGCGAGCCGCTGCCACCCGAGACGCTGGAGCTGGCGCATCGCGCGGACGCGATCCTGTTCGGGTCGGTCGGCGACCCTTCCTGCGACGCGCTGGAGCGGGGGCTGCGCCCGGAACAGGCGATCCTGGGATTGCGTAAGGAATTGTCGCTGTTCGCGAACCTGCGGCCGGCAAAGCTGTTCCCGGGGCTGGAGGATGCCTCCGCGCTGCGGCCCGAGGTCGCGCGCACCATTGACTTGCTGATCGTGCGCGAGCTGAACGGCGACGTTTACTTCGGCGAAAAGGGGATGCGCACCACGGCCGCGGGGCTGCGTCAGGGCTATGACCTGATGAGCTATGACGAGGGCGAAGTGGCGCGGATCGCGGTGGCGGGGTTCGAGGCGGCACGCCGGCGGGGCGGGCGGCTGTGCTCGGTCGACAAGGCCAATGTGCTGGAAACGTCACAACTCTGGCGCGACGTGGTGACGGAGGTGGCGCGGGAATATGCCGACGTCACGCTGACCCACATGTATGTCGACAATGCCGCGATGCAGCTGGTGCGCGATCCGGGGCAGTTCGACGTCATCGTGACCGGCAACCTCTTCGGCGACATCCTGTCCGACCAGGCATCGATGTGCGTCGGATCGATCGGGCTGCTGCCGTCCGCCTCGCTCGATGACACGGGCAAGGGGCTGTACGAGCCGATCCACGGGTCGGCGCCCGACATCGCCGGGCAGGGCAAGGCCAATCCGTGCGCGACGATCCTGTCCGCCGCGATGATGCTGCGCCATTCGCTGGAGCTGCCGGACGCGGCCGACCGGGTCGAGGCGGCGGTGGCGCGCGCGCTGGTGACGCATCGCACGGCGGACCTTGGCGGCACCTGTTCCACCCGGGAGATGGGCGACGCGGTGCTGGGGGCGTTGTAACCGGGGGTGAGCGACCTGCTCGACCTCGCCATCGTCATCCCGACGTTCAACGAGAAAGCGAATGTCCCGGTCCTGGTCGCGCGGCTGGACCAGGCGCTGACCGGGATCAATTGGGAAGCGATCTTCGTCGACGACGACAGCCCGGACGGGACGGCCGAGGCGGCGCGCGAGATTGCGCGGATCGACCGCCGCGTGCGCGTGATCCAGCGGATCGGGCGGCGGGGCCTTGCCACTGCCTGTATCGAGGGGATGTGCGCGACCGCCGCCCCCGCGGTGGCGGTGATCGACGGCGACCTGCAGCATGACGAGACCATCCTGCCGGACATGCTGGCGGCGCTTCGATCGGACGCGGCGCTCGACATCGTGGTGGGGTCGCGCTTCGTCGAGGGCGGCGGGACGGGCGACTGGGATCGCGACCGGCTGAGCAAGTCGGCGCTCGCCACGCGGCTGTCGCAGCGTGTGCTGGATGTGGGACTGACCGACCCGATGAGCGGGTTCTTCATGGTGCGCACCGACGTCGTGCGCGCGCGGGCACCGCATCTGGCGGGGATTGGGTTCAAGATCCTGCTCGACATCATGACCGCCGGCGGCCGGCCGCTGCGGTTTCGCGAGCTGCCCTATGTCTTTCGCGTTCGGACCGAGGGGGAATCGAAGCTCGATCATGTCGTGGCGCTCGAATATCTGATCGCGCTGTACGATCGCTGCTTCGGCCGGCTGGTGCCGGTGCGGTTTGCGATGTTCTCCGCCATCGGGGTGATCGGCGTCGGCATCCACATGGGCGTTCTGGCGCTGCTCCACCTGGTGGCCGGCGCGTCGTTCCTGATCGGTCAGATTGCTGCCACCGGCGCGGCGATGACGTTCAATTTCTTCCTCAACAATGCGCTGACCTATCGCGACCGGCGGCTGAGGGGCGCGCGGCAGTTGTTGGACGGGTGGGTGTCGTTCTGCGTCGTCTGCTCGGTCGGCGCGGTCGCCAACGTCGGGGTCGCGGCGTTCCTGTACGATTTCCATTACGGCGCCTGGGCAGCGTCGGCGCTGGCCGGGGTGCTGGTGGGCGCGGTGTGGAATTACGCCTTGTCGTCGCGCTTCGTCTGGGGTCGCTATTGAGGCGGGGTCAGACCCAGGTCGGAAACCACGTCCAATAGCGGAAGGCGTCGGCGGCGGGCAGCGGCAGGGCGGCCAGCACCGGATAGAAATATATCGCGAGCGCCAATGACGCGGCGAGCAGCGCCGTGTCCCACCCGCGGGTGCGTGCGCGCCAGTGATCGAGCGCGACCACGATGGCGATGACGATGAAGACGCTGGACGGATAGTAATAATAATAGAAGCCGAGAGACTTGGGGATCACCGCCCAGACGGCGAGGCTGCCGGTCCACAGGGCGGCGGCGGCGAGCAGGCGGGCCGAGCCGGAGCGGACCCAGCCCCACCAGCAGGCGACCACCGCGATCAGCCCGGTCCACATGATGACGGGATTGCCGAGCAGGAGGATGCCGCGCTGCGCGCCGTCCGCCGGCTCATAGAGATACCAGATCGGGCGGATCAGTAGCGGCCATGTCCACCAGTTCGACTGATAGGTGTGGGCGGGCAGCACCTGCGTCTGCCGATCGAACATCTCGAGCTGAAACGGCAGCAGCGTTGCGAGCGTCAGCGGTGCGTCGCGATAGAAGAAGGCCGGCGCGAAGGTGGCGAGGTAGGTCACGGCCGAGACCAGCGCGAGCACGCCAAGCGCGACCGGCGTCGACAGGCCCGGGAAGCGGCGCGGATCCTCCCGCTTCAGCAGCACGAAGGCGAGGGCGGCAAAGGCGACATAGGGGGCGGCGAGCCATTTGCAGGCGGTGGCCGCGCCAAGCAGCGCCGCGGCCACGGCCCAGCGGGCCAGCCCGCCATTGCGCAGCGCGGCGGCCGCCATGGCGATGCCGGCGGCGAGGAAGGCGAGCATGAAGCCGTCGAGCATCGCGATGCGCGCCTGCACGAACACCGTGAAGTTCAGCACGGTCAGCGCCGCCGCGACGAGGCTGGGGCGGCGGCGATGGGTGATCTGCCACACGATCGCGAAGATTGCGGTCACGGTGACGGCACCCGCCAGCGTCGACATGAACCGCCAGCCGAGGGTATCGTCGCCAAACAGGCGGATGCCCTGCGCGATCAGCCATTTGCCGAGCAGCGGGTGTTCGATGTTGACCGGGCCGTCCAGCGTCAGCAGCGCGCGGGCTGCGGGCACGTAATGCACCTCGTCGAACACGAACTGGTGCGGCACCGTCAGGCCGATGAGGAACAATGCCTCCGCGACCAGGAAAACCACGATCGCGAGCGGCAGGGGGCGGCGCAGCATGGCCCGGGCTTAGCCGGATGTGGGGAAAGCGCCAATGCGGCGCGTGGGTGGCGCGCGGCAAGACGAGCGAGCGTCGTGCTTGAAAGCCCGCGGCAATTGGCCGAAAGCGGCCGGATGAAGCGCCGCACCGGACAAGACCGCACGATCACCGACACCTGGCGCCCCGCGACCCGTGCCATTCGCGGGGGCACCGTTCGTTCCGAATTTGGCGAAACGTCCGAGGCGATCTTCGTCACCTCCGGCTATGCCTATGATTGTGCCGGGGATGCCGCGGCGCGGTTCGCCGGTGAGCAGGAGGGGATGACCTATTCCCGGCTGCAGAACCCGACGGTGGAGATGCTGGAGCATCGCATCGCGCTGCTGGAAGGGGCCGAGGCGTGTCGCACGATGGCCAGCGGCATGGCGGCGATGACCGCGGTGCTGCTGAGCCAGTTGCAGGCCGGCGACCATGTGGTGGCCGGGCGCGCGGCGTTCGGATCGTGCCGCTGGCTGGTCGACAACCTGCTGCCCAAGTTCGGGATCGCCACCACGGTGGTCGACGCGCGCGATCCGCAGCAGTTCATCGATGCGGTGCGGCCCGAAACCAAGGTGTTCTTCTTCGAAACGCCGGCCAACCCGACGATGGACGTCGTCGACCTGCGCGCGGTGTGCACCATCGCGCGCGAGCGCGGCATCACCAGCGTGGTGGACAATGCCTTTGCCACGCCCGCCCTGCAGCGGCCGATGGAATTCGGCGCCGACGTGACGGCTTATTCCGCCACCAAGATGATGGACGGGCAGGGCCGCGTGCTCGCCGGCGCGGTGTGCGGCACCAAGGATTTCATCGACAACACGCTGCTGCCGTTCACGCGCAATACCGGGCCGACGCTGTCGCCGTTCAACGCCTGGGTCGTGCTGAAGGGGCTGGAGACGCTGGACCTGCGCATCCGGCGCCAGTCGGAGAATGCGCTGAAGGTCGGCGCGTTCCTGGAAGGGCGTGTCGCGCGGATCCTTCACCCCGGCCTGCCCAGCCATCCGCAGCACGAGCTGGCCATGTCGCAGATGGAGGCAAGCGGGCCGATCTTCGCCTTCGAGGTGGAGGGAGGACGTGCGATGGCGCACGGCCTGCTCGATGCGCTGCAGCTGATCGACATTTCCAACAATATCGGCGATTCCCGGTCGCTGATGACCCATCCCGCCTCCACCACCCATGCGTCGGTCACGCCGGAGAAGCGCGAGGAGATGGGGATCGGCGAGGGCATGCTGCGGCTGAATGTCGGGCTGGAGGATCCGGCCGACCTGATCGACGATCTCGACCAGGCGCTGCGGACGATCGGCTTGTGAAGGCATTCTTCCCTTCGTCGCAAACGACGCGGGGAGTGACCGTGCGCGTGTCGGTCAGCTATCTGCCCGAACAGTCGGAGCCCGAGCGGGGCCGCTGGTTCTGGGCCTATCATATCCGCATCGAGAATGATGGGCCGCAGGCAGTGCAGCTGCTGACCCGCCATTGGATCATCATCGACGGGCGCGGGGCGCGCCATTCGGTCGAGGGCGAGGGCGTGGTGGGCGAGCAGCCGCTGATCCTGCCGGGCGGAAGCTACGATTATGTCTCGGGCTGCCCGCTGGCCACGCCGGCCGGGTCGATGCAGGGCAGTTATCGCATGGTCGATGCCGCCGGCATGACGTTCGACGTCGCCATCCCGAAGTTCGCGCTGATCGCGCCCGCGGTGACCGGTGGAGAGCGTGGCTGAGCAGCGTCGCTTGCGATGCGGGCGGGAGCGGGGCATGGCACGTGGCATGGTGACCCGTCACGCCTATCATTCTGACCGATCGCCGCTTGCCAGGGGGAGCGCGGCGTGAAGCGTACGCATCTTCCCCTGAACGGTCTGCGCGTGCTGGATGCCGCGGCACGCCATCTGTCGTTTACCCGCGCGGCCGACGAACTGGCGGTGACCCCGGCGGCGGTGGGCCAGCAGGTCCGCGCGCTGGAGGATACGCTGGGCGTGGTGCTGTTCCGCCGCACGACCAAGGGGTTGGAGCTGACGCCGGAGGGCGAGGCCGGCCTGTCGGCGCTGCGGCAGGGCTTCCTGCAGTTCGAGGAAGCGGTGCGGGCGATGCAGGCGGGGCAATCGTCCAAGTCGCTGACCATCGCCGCGCCGCGCGACTTGACGGAGAAGTGGCTGCTGCCGCGGCTGGCGACGATCGCGCAGCGCGACAGCGACCTGCGCTTCGTGCTGGTGACCGCCGACAGCGCGCCCGATTTCACCGAGGCGAACCTCGACCTTGCCATCACCTGGGGTGAGGGTCCGGGCCTTCACGAAGGCGAGGCGATCGAGAGCGAGGGCATGGTGACGGTCGAGCGGCCGGGCGGCGGCGCGGCGGCGATCATCGCCTGGCCGGGTGACGGCATGGATGAGGCCGGGGCGCTGGTGCGCGTCGGGGATGCGGGGCTGGCGCTGGACGCCGCGGCACGCGGGCTGGGCCGGGCGACGGTGCCCGAGCTGCTCGCCGCGCATGACATCGCCGCGGGCAAGGTGGCGCTGGTCGGTGAGCCGCGGCCGTCGCGGCTGGGCTATTGGCTGGTCGCGCCGCTGCCGCAATGGCGCCAGCAAAAGGTGCAGGCGCTGGTCGAGGCGCTGGCGGGTTGATCGTCGGCATGAGGGCGGACCCGTTTGAAAGCGAGCGGTTGCAGATGCGGGCGCCGACGCATGACGATGCGCCGGCGCTGTACGAAGCCTATCGCGACCAGCGAGTGATGCGCTTCTGGTCGAGCCCACCGCATGAGAGCGTTGCGGACACGATCGCCTATGTGACCCCGCACGTCGACGACCAGTGGCGGCAATGGGTGATCGTGGAAAAGGCGAGCGACCGCGCGATCGGCACGCTGGCCGCGGGGGAGCGGCGGCGCGGCGTGATGGAGATCGGCTATCTCCTGGCACCGTCGGCCGCCGGCAAGGGCTATGGTCGCGAGGCGGTGGGCACGTTGATCGACCTGTTGTTTGCCGAGGGCGCGCGGCGCGTGTTCGCCGATACCGATCCCGACAATCAGCGATCGATCGCGCTCTTGATAGACCTCGGTTTCCAGCGCGAGGGATTGCTGCGCGCGGAATGGCGCACGCATATCGGGGTGCGCGACAGCGTGATCTGGGGCCTGCTGCGCGATGAATGGCAACCGCAAAAGCGCGCGCGGGGGCAGCGCCTGCGCTCTAGTCGGGTGTGACCGCCGGCGGAGAGCTGCGGACATGACCTAGCCAGAAGGTCCCGTCGTAATCGGCGGCGTGATGAGCGGGGGGCGGATCGGTCAGGGCAATGAAGGGCGGGCCGTCGGGCTGTTCGGTCCTGCCGACAGCGTGAGGCCCGCACAGGACCGCGTCTGACGTGACGGGCGTGCCCGGCTGAGGCTTGAAGTCTGGCTTGATCTGGCAGCTCCACGCCGTGCCGCCGGCCGTCTCCATATCAAGGGTCACAAGGCGACCATGCCGCGCCAGATGCCGCGCCATCGGGTCGAACGTGACGCCGGAATGGTGCACGGGCCGCTTGCGCGCATGTACGTTACCCACCAGCACGAGCACATAATCATAGGGGCGGGAGGATGCGGCGCGCAGGATATTGTCTGCCTGTGCTGCCTCGTGCGGGCCCTGACCCGGCAGGTGCGCGAATTGCTGCGCCTGCGCCTCGTTCTTCATGCCGTTGAAGGGCGTTACGTCTATCGCTGCGCCGCGCCGCGCCAGCTGATGCAGGCGCACCAGTAGGGCCATCATCGCTTCGCTGCCGGTTCCGTCGTCCATCTGCGCCTATCCAGCCTTGCTCAACGCCTGTACGAACGCCGTTTCTGGGAGCTGCCAGGCATGTTGGTAGGCGGCGCTGAGATCAGAGGGGTGTTCGACGGCGACCAGGATCCTCTTGCCTTGCGCCGCCAGCGCGCAAGAGAGATCGCCGATGAAGGCCGGTGCCTGCTGCGTTCCATGCACTTCACCAAAGATGACAAATCTATGTTCGCGCTCAGCGACCCCCTCCCAGCCGCGCGGGACCGCACAGGCCCGGGAAGGTTCGGGCTGCGTGGATGAAATCGGGAGCGACCGAGGACTGGGAATGGCGCCGGCCGGGAGCATTGGGTTCGAAAGCTGTGCCGCCAAGGTGACTGCGATTGCCTTGCTGATGCCCATGGAGCGTCTCCGGCGTGGCCCGCAAAAAAGCGGAGAGAAGGTGCCAGCGTAGCACCAATTGTTTCCTGTTCGCCCAGCAGTTTGTCTGATGGGGCTCGTCGGGGCTCACGGAGGTGGAGCGCGCGAGAAAATTGCTCCACGCGGCGCTCTCCTGTAGAAGCAGGCAAGGTTCAGGAGTTTTCGAGATGATCCAGCGTCACCGCTGAGGCGGCAAAAGACATCGATTGGTGGAGCGATCCGCCGTCCGGACTCTGTTTCGAGAACATTCATGCAAAGATTGAAGAACAAGACGTGCGTCGTCACTGGCGCGGCGCGTGGGATCGGGCGTGCGATTGCCGCGGGCTTCCATGATGAGGGCGCGCGCGTCTTCGTCACTGATGTGGACGCGGTGGCGGGCGCTGCGACCGCGGCAGAGATCGGCTGCCGCTTCGAGCCGCTCGACGTGCGCGAGGAGGAGGATTGGGATCGGCTCGCGCAGCTGGTTCCCGTCGCCGACGTCGTGGTCAACAATGCCGGCGTGACCGGTTTTGAGAGCAATGCGGGGCCGCACGATCCGGAACATGCCAGCCTCTCCGATTGGCGGGCGGTGCATCAGGTGAACCTGGACGGCACGTTCCTTGGCTGTCGTTATGCGATCGGCGCGATGAAGGGCGCAGGGACTGGATCGATCATCAACATCTCGTCGCGATCCGGCATGGTTGGGATACCGGGCGCTGCGGCCTACGCCTCCTCCAAGGCGGCGATCCGCAATCACAGCAAGACGGTGGCGCTTTATTGCGCCCAGCAGGGGTGGCGGATCCTGTGTAATTCGATCCACCCCGCCGCGATCCTGACGACGATGTGGGAACAAATGCTGGGGGAGGGGCCGGAGCGCGAGGCGCGCATGGCGGCGCTGGTCGCCGATACGCCGCTCCGGCGCTTCGGCAGGGCGGACGAGGTCGCCGCGCTGGCAGTGACGCTGGCGTCGGACGAGGCGACCTATGTCACCGGGACCGAGATCAGCATTGATGGCGGGCTGCTCGCCGGGTCGGCTGCGGTACCCGGTTGACGCCGGCGCGGCACGTCGACGCCGCTGTGGGTATTTTCAAACAAAAAGCCCCGCCGGATCGCTCCGGCGGGGCTGATTGTGTCAGGCTGACCCGAACGATCAGTCGTTCAGATACTCGCCGGCAGCCTCGTCGCTGCCGTCGCCCGAGGGGACGACGGTGGCGAGCGGATCGTCACCGGTGCCGACGTCCTCACGCGGGCTGCGGGCGTTTTCGGCCGCACGCAGTTCTTCCGCGCTGGACGGCGCGACGATCATCGCATCGGCCAGCTTCTTCTGCTGGGCACGAAGCGCGGCGTCGCGCGAGGAAGCCGCCACGCGCAGGCGGTTCATGCCCGCGCCAGTGCCTGCCGGGATGAGCCGGCCGACGATGACGTTTTCCTTCAGGCCCATCAGCGTGTCCTGCTTGCCCTGGACCGCCGCCTCGGTGAGGACGCGGGTGGTCTCCTGGAACGACGCGGCCGAGATGAACGACCGGGTCTGCAGCGACGCCTTGGTGATGCCGAGGAGGATGGGCTTGCCCTGGGCCGGTGCCTCGTTCTTGCCGAGCTTCGCGTTGACCTCGTCCATCTCCGCACGGTCCACCTGCTCGCCAGGGAGCAGGGTGGTGTCGCCGGCTTCGGTGATCTCGACCTTCTGCAGCATCTGACGAACGATCGTCTCGATGTGCTTGTCGTTGATCTTCACGCCCTGCAGTCGATAGACTTCCTGGATTTCCGACACGAGATATTCCGCGAGCGGCTCGATGCCGAGCACCTCGAGAATATCATGCGGATCCGGGCTGCCGCCGATCAGGTTGTCGCCACGCTTGACGTAGTCGCCTTCCTGAACGTCGATCACCTTCGACTTCGGGATGAGGTATTCCACCACCTCGCCGCCGTCCTCGGGCTGGATGCCGATCTTGCGCTTCGCCTTATAGTCCTTGCCGAACACCACGCGGCCCGAGACCTTCGCGATGATCGCATTTTCCTTCGGCTTGCGCGCTTCGAACAGCTCGGCAACGCGCGGCAGACCGCCGGTGATATCGCGGGTCTTGGCGGACTCGCGAGCGACACGGGCAACCACGTCGCCGGCATAGACGACCGAGTTGTCGTCGACCGACAGCACCGCACCCGGCGCCAGCATGTAGCGGGCGGATTCACCCGAGCCTTCGTCGAGCAGGGTGATGCGCGGACGCAGATCCTCCTTCGAACGGCCAGCTGCACGATATTCGATCACGACGCGCTGGGCGATGCCCGTTGCCTCGTCGACCTGCTCGGTCAGCGTCTTGCCCTCGATGAGGTCCTGATACTTCACCGTGCCGCCGGTTTCCGTGATCACCGGCATGGTGAACGGATCCCATTCCGCGATGCGATCGCCGGCGCTGATGATGTGCCCATCGTCGCACAGCACATTCGCGCCGTACGGGATCTTGTGCACCGCCAGCTCGCGGCCATCCATGTCGACGATCGCGACTTCACCCGAGCGGCTGAGCACCACGCGGCGACCACGCTGGTCGACGATGATGCGCAGGTCGCGATACTCGATCGTGCCGTCGACCGGCGCCTCGAGGTTCGACTGCTCGTTGAGCTGCGCCGCGCCGCCGATGTGGAAGGTACGCATCGTCAGCTGCGTGCCCGGCTCACCGATCGACTGTGCCGCGATGACGCCGACGGCCTCGCCGATGTTCACCGGCGTACCGCGGGCGAGATCACGCCCGTAGCACTTGCCGCAGACGCCGATCTTGCTTTCGCAGACCAGCGGCGAGCGGATCTTGACGGCCTGCACACCGGTCGCCTCGATCTTCGCCACCATCGGCTCGTCGAGCAGGGTGCCGATCGGGATCACGACCTCGCCGGTCTTCGCCTCGACGATGTCCTCCGCGGTCGTACGACCAAGGATACGCTCGCCGAGCGACGCGATGACCGAGCCGCCCTGAACGATCGCCTTCATCTCCAGCGCGCGCTCGGTGCCGCAATCGTCCTCGACGATGACGCAATCCTGCGACACGTCGACGAGACGGCGGGTGAGGTAGCCCGAGTTCGCCGTCTTCAACGCCGTATCCGCGAGGCCCTTACGGGCGCCGTGGGTGGAGTTGAAGTATTCAAGGACGGTCAGGCCCTCCTTGAAGTTCGAGATGATCGGCGTTTCGATGATCTCGCCCGACGGCTTGGCCATCAGGCCGCGCATGCCCGCGAGCTGCTTGATCTGCGCCTGCGAACCACGCGCACCGGAGTGCGCCATCATGTAGATCGAGTTGATCGGCTTCTCACGGCCGGTCTCCTCGTCGATGCGAACGGCCTTGATCTCGTTCATCATCGAGTTCGCCACCTGGTCACCGCAACGGCTCCAGGCGTCGATCACCTTGTTGTACTTCTCCTGCTGCGTGATCAGGCCGTCCTGATACTGCTGCTCGAAGTCCTTCACCTGTTCGCGCGTCTCGTCGACCAGCTTGGTCTTGTCCGGCGCGATGATCATGTCGTCCTTGCCGAACGAGATGCCGGCGCGGAACGCGTGACGGAAGCCAAGCGCCATGATCGCGTCGGCGAACAGCACCGTCTCCTTCTGGCCGGTGTGACGATACACCTCATCGATGACGTCGGTGACGTCCTTCTTGGTCAGCAGGCGGTTGACGGTTTCGAACGGTACCTTGTGGCTCTTCGGCAGGCACTCCCCGAGCAGCATGCGGCCCGGCGTGGTCTCGTAGCGCTTGAGGTACTGGTTGCCGTCCTCGTCGGTCTGCGGAACGCGGCTGACGATCTTGGTGTGCAGCGTCACCGCACCGTTGAACAACGCCTGGTGCACTTCCTCCATGTCGGCCAGCAGCATGCCTTCGCCCGGCTCGTTCTGCTTCTCCATCGAGAGATAATAGAGACCGAGCACCATGTCCTGCGACGGCACGATGATCGGCTTGCCGTTTGCGGGCGAGAGGATGTTGTTGGTCGACATCATCAGGACGCGCGCTTCCAGCTGCGCCTCAAGGCTCAGCGGGACGTGGACGGCCATCTGGTCACCGTCGAAGTCGGCGTTGAAGGCCGAGCAGACCAGCGGGTGAAGCTGGATCGCCTTGCCCTCGATCAGCACGGGCTCGAACGCCTGAATGCCGAGGCGGTGAAGCGTCGGCGCGCGGTTCAGCAGAACCGGGTGCTCGCGGATCACCTCGTCCAGGATGTCCCAGACTTCCTTGCGCTCCTTCTCGACCCACTTCTTCGCCTGCTTCAGGGTCATCGACAGACCCTTGGCGTCGAGACGTGCGTAGATGAACGGCTTGAACAGCTCGAGCGCCATCTTCTTCGGCAGACCGCACTGGTGCAGCTTGAGCTCCGGACCGGTCACGATGACCGAACGGCCCGAATAGTCGACGCGCTTGCCGAGCAGGTTCTGACGGAAGCGGCCCTGCTTGCCCTTGAGCATGTCGGACAGCGACTTCAGCGGACGCTTGTTGGCGCCGGTGATCGTGCGGCCGCGGCGGCCGTTGTCGAAGAGCGCGTCGACCGCTTCCTGCAGCATGCGCTTTTCGTTGCGGACGATGATGTCCGGCGCACGCAGCTCCATCAGCCGCTTCAGACGGTTGTTACGGTTGATGACGCGGCGATACAGGTCGTTCAGATCCGACGTCGCGAAGCGGCCACCATCGAGCGGCACCAGCGGGCGCAGTTCGGGCGGGATGACCGGCACGACCTCGAGGATCATCCACTCCGGACGGTTGCCCGATTCCAGGAAGCTCTCGACGACCTTCAGGCGCTTGATGATCTTCTTGGGCTTCAGCTCCGACTTGGTCGTCGCCAGCTCTTCGAGCAGCGCGGTCTTCTCGCCTTCGAGATCCAGGCTCTCGAGCATGATGCGCACGGCCTCTGCGCCGATGCCGGCAGAGAAGGCGTCCTCGCCATATTCGTCCTGCGCCTCGAGCAGCTCATCCTCGGTGAGAAGCTGATACTTTTCGAGCGGGGTGAGGCCCGGCTCGATGACGATATAGGCTTCGAAGTACAGCACGCGCTCGAGCTGCTTCAGCTGCATGTCGAGCAGCAGGCCGATGCGCGACGGCAGCGACTTCAGGAACCAGATGTGCGCGACTGGGGCGGCGAGCTCGATATGGCCCATGCGCTCGCGGCGAACCTTCGAGACGGTGACCTCGACGCCGCACTTCTCGCAGACGATGCCCTTGTACTTCATGCGCTTGTACTTGCCGCACAGGCATTCGTAGTCCTTGATTGGACCGAAGATGCGCGCGCAGAACAGGCCGTCACGCTCGGGCTTGAACGTGCGATAGTTGATCGTCTCGGGCTTCTTGATCTCGCCGAACGACCAGGAGCGGATGCGGTCCGGAGACGCAATGCCGATCTGGATCTGGTCGAAGGTCTCCGGCTTGGCGACCGGGTTCGCGAAATTCGTAAGTTCGTTCATTTTTCTACCTCTTCCCCCTCCCGCGCGGGCGGGAGGGGCTAGGGGAGGGATGGTCGATCGTCGGAGCGGTGCGGTTACTCAGCCGCCTCGGCCAGGTCGCCGTCGTCCGCGTCTTCCATGCTCTTCAGCTCGACGTTGAGGCCCAGCGAACGCATTTCCTTGACGAGCACGTTGAAGCTCTCCGGAATGCCGGCCTCGAACGTGTCGTCGCCCTTGACGATCGCCTCATAGACCTTGGTGCGGCCGACCACGTCGTCGGACTTCACCGTCAACATCTCCTGGAGCGTGTACGCCGCGCCATAAGCCTGCAGCGCCCACACCTCCATTTCGCCGAAGCGCTGGCCGCCGAACTGCGCCTTACCGCCCAGCGGCTGCTGGGTGACGAGGCTGTACGGCCCGATCGAACGTGCGTGGATCTTGTCGTCGACGAGGTGGTGGAGCTTCAGCATGTAGATGATGCCCACCGTCACCTTGCGGTCGAACTGATCGCCGGTACGCCCGTCGAACAGATCCGACTGACCCGACGGATCGAGACCCGCCAGCTCGAGCATGTTGGCGACGTCCTGCTCCACCGCACCGTCGAACACCGGAGTGCCCATCGGAACGCCGGGCTTCAGGTTGGTCGCCAGCTCGATGATGCCCTGCGCGTCACGTGCCTCGATCTCGTCGACATAATGGTCGCCGTAGATCGTCTTCAGCCGGTCCTTCACCGCCTCGGGCATGGCGCCCGGGGTGGCATCCGGATTGGCTTCACGCCATTCCTCCAGCTGCTGCGCGATCTGCTGGCCCAGGCCGCGGGCGGCCCAGCCAAGGTGCGTCTCGAAGATCTGACCGACGTTCATGCGCGACGGCACGCCCAGCGGGTTCAGCACGAGATCGACCGGCGTCCCGTCGGCGAGGAACGGCATGTCCTCCACCGGCAGGATGCGGCTGATGACGCCCTTGTTGCCGTGACGGCCGGCCATCTTGTCGCCCGGCTGCAGCTTGCGCTTCACCGCGACGAACACCTTGACCATCTTCAGCACGCCCGGCGGCAGCTCGTCGCCACGCTCCAGCTTCTCGCGACGATCCTCGAACTTCTCGCGGATCAGCTTGGCGGCCTCGTCATACTGCGCCTTCACCGCCTCGAGATCCGACTGGACCTTGTCGTCGGCGACCGCGAACTTCCACCATTCGTGGCGGTCGACGCTGTCGAGCGTGTCCTGATCGATCACGGCACCCTTCTTGGGGCCGCCCTTCGGCACCGCGGTCGCGGTCTGGCCGATCAGCATCTCGCGCAGGCGCGACCAGGTGGCGCGGTTGAGAATCGTGCGCTCGTCGTCCGAGTCCTTCTTCAGGCGCTCGATCTCCTCGCGCTCGATCGCCATCGCGCGCTCGTCCTTGTCGATGCCGTGACGGTTGAAGACGCGAACGTCGACAATCGTACCGGCAACGCCCGGCGGCAGACGAAGCGAGGTGTCGCGCACGTCGCTGGCCTTTTCACCGAAGATGGCGCGGAGGAGCTTCTCTTCCGGCGTCATCGGGCTCTCGCCCTTCGGCGTGATCTTGCCGACGAGGATGTCGCCCGGCTCGACCTCGGCACCGACGTACACGATGCCCGCCTCGTCGAGGTTGCGCAGGGCTTCCTCGCCGACATTCGGGATGTCGCGCGTGATGTCCTCAGGCCCGAGCTTCGTGTCGCGGGCCATCACCTCGAACTCGTCGATGTGGATCGACGTGAACACGTCGTCCTTCACGATCCGCTCGGAGATGAGGATCGAGTCCTCGTAGTTGTAGCCGTTCCACGGCATGAACGCGACGAGCGCGTTGCGGCCGAGGGCGAGCTCACCGAACTCGGTCGACGGACCGTCGGCGAGGATGTCGCCCGCGTTGACCACGTCGCCCACCTTCACCAGCGGACGCTGGTTGATGCAGGTCGACTGGTTGGAACGCTGGAACTTCATCAGCGAGTAGATGTCGACGCCCGACTTGCCGGCATCGACCTCACCCGTGGCGCGGATCACGATACGGCTGGCGTCGACCTGGTCGACGATGCCGGCGCGACGGGCCGAGATCGCAGCGCCCGAATCGCGCGCAACGGTCTCTTCCATGCCGGTGCCGACGAAGGGCGCTTCCGCCTTCACCAGCGGCACGGCCTGACGCTGCATATTCGAACCCATGAGCGCGCGGTTGGCGTCGTCGTTTTCCAGGAACGGAATGAGCGAGGCGGCGACCGACACGAGCTGCTTGGGCGACACGTCCATCAGCGTGATCGTCTCGGGCAGCGCCATGAGGAATTCGCCGGCCTGACGGGCGGAGATCAGTTCCTCGGTGAAGCGGCCTTCGGCGTCGAGCTCGGCGTTCGCCTGCGCAACGGTGTGCTTCTGCTCTTCCATGGCGGAGAGGTACACGACCTCGCCGGTCACCTTGCCGTCCACCACGCGGCGGTACGGCGTCTCGATGAAGCCATACTTGTTGACGCGTGCGAAGGTCGACAGCGAGTTGATCAGACCGATGTTCGGGCCTTCCGGCGTCTCGATCGGGCAGATACGGCCATAGTGCGTCGGGTGAACGTCGCGAACCTCGAAGCCCGCGCGCTCACGCGTCAGACCGCCCGGCCCGAGCGCCGAGACACGGCGCTTGTGCGTCACTTCGGACAGCGGGTTGGTCTGGTCCATGAACTGCGACAGCTGCGACGAGCCGAAGAATTCACGCACCGCGGCAACGGCCGGCTTCGCGTTGATGAGGTCGTTCGGCATGACGGTCGACACGTCGACCGAGCTCATCCGCTCCTTCACCGCGCGCTCCATGCGCAGCAGGCCGACGCGATACTGGTTCTCGAGCAGCTCGCCCACCGAACGCACGCGGCGGTTGCCGAGGTTGTCGATGTCGTCGATCTCGCCCTTGCCGTCCTTCAGATCGACGAGGGTCTTCACCACGGCCAGAATGTCCTCGGTGCGCAGCGTCGTCACCGTGTCCTCGGCATCGAGGTCAAGGCGCATGTTGAGCTTCACGCGGCCGACGGCCGAGAGGTCGTAGCGGTCCGGATCGAAGAACAGGCCGGCGAACAGCGCCTCTGCCGTTTCCAGCGTCGGCGGCTCGCCAGGGCGCATCACGCGATAGATGTCCGACAGCGCCTGCTCGCGCTCTTCGGCCTTGTCGGCCTTCAGCGTGTTACGGATCCACGGACCGGTGGTGACATGGTCGATGTCGAGCAGCTCGATCCGGTCGATGCCGGCGCGATCCAGCTTCTCGAGATTGTCCGGGCCGATCTCATCGCCAGCCTCGACGTAGATCTCGCCGGTCTGCTCGTTGATGAGGTCATAGGCCGAATAACGGCCGTAGATTTCCTCGGTCGGGATGAGGAGGTCGGTGAGGCCGTCCTTCGCCGCCTTGTTGGCGGCGCGCGGGGTGACCTTGGTGCCCATCGGGAACACCACTTCGCCCGAATTTGCGTCGACCAGGTCGAACGTCGGCTTCACGCCGCGCCAGTTCTCGGCCGCGAACGGAATGCGCCAGCCACCCTCGCCGCGCACATACGTGACGCGGTTGTAGAAGTGGTTGAGGATTTCCTCGCTGTTGAGGCCCAGCGCGTAGAGCAGCGCCGTGACCGGCAGCTTGCGCTTGCGGTCGATACGAACGTTGACGATGTCCTTCGCGTCGAACTCGAAATCGAGCCACGAACCGCGATACGGGATCACGCGGGCGGCAAAGAGATACTTGCCCGAGGCGTGCGTCTTGCCGCGGTCATGATCGAATAGGACGCCCGGCGAGCGGTGCATCTGGCTGACGATCACGCGCTCCGTGCCGTTGATGAAGAACGTGCCGTTCTCCGTCATCAGCGGCATGTCGCCCATGTAGACGTCCTGCTCCTTGATATCGAGCACCGAGCGGGTTTCCGTTTCCGGGTCCACCTCGAACACGATCAGGCGCAGCGTCACGCGCATCGGCGCGGCATAGGTGATGCCGCGCTGGCGGCATTCCTCGACGTCGAACTTCGGCGGCTCAAGCTCGTAGTTCACGAAGTCGAGTTCCGCGGTGCCGGCGAAGTCGCGGATCGGGAAGACGCTGCGCAGCGTCTTCTCGAGGCCCGAGACATAGCCGATCGACGGGTCGGACCGCAGGAACTGTTCGTAGCTTTCGCGCTGCACCTCGATCAGGTTCGGCATCTGCACCACTTCGTGGATGTTGCCGAAAACCTTGCGGATGCGGCGCTTTGCGGTGCCGCCTTCGATCGCCTTGGTTGCCATGTAGCTGTCTGCCTTGGTCTAATTCGTCCGGGCGCAGGACAAGACGCCAAAAGGCCGCGCGTCATGTTCCGGATCCGGAACCAACGGCAGCCTTGCAGCGTCTTATGAACCCACCTGCTCCAATCCGTTCGACATAGTGCGCGACGCCATGTCATTTCCCGAAGCTGTGGTAACCGGCCGGATATAGGGGAGGGGTCGCCCTCCGTCAACCGGACCTGGCGACCGCAAGGGGTCAAAGGCCTGATGCCGGGCGGTAAAGGCTGAAGAAGCCGCCACACCCTGCCACGCGGCGTTTGGTGGTGCGGCCGGTCCGCCGTACAGGCGGTGGCGCGGCAGCGATTCCGTTGCCCCGTGTTCAGGGTTCAGACGATAACGCGATGACGATGGCAGGGACGAAGAAGGGGCGGCGCGTGGCGCTGGTGGCGGGCGCGTGGATTGCGTTTGCCGGTGGTGCGGCGCTGGCGCAGGACGTGCCGACGAGCACCCCCGATCTCGGCAACTTCAGCCTGCCGCCCTCGCAGCCGACGCCGACGCCGACCAGCGCGCCGGTCGGACCGGCCGACGAGGCGCCAGCGACCAACGCTGCGGCGCCGATCATCCGCCCACCCGCGCCGCGCCCAACGCCAACCGTGACCCCGACGCCGCGGGCGACGGCCACGCCGCAGCCCGCCGAGTCGCCGCGCGCCGCGCCGAGTCCGGTGGCTACGCCGACTCCGGTGCCTGCGCCGGTGCTCGATGAGCAGCCGACGCTTATTGAAACGCCCACGGTCGGCGCGGATGCTGCACCTGTTGCGGGCAGCGAGGCAGATGAAGCTCCGGACCTGACGGTTGAGCCGACGCAAGAAGAGACAGTCGACGTTGATGGTGAGGCGCCGGCGGCGGAGTCTGAGCCGACGTCCTGGTTCTGGCCGGTGGCGATCGGCCTTGGGTTGCTCGCTGCCGCGGGACTTTATTTGTGGCGTCGCAGGGCGCGCGTGCGCGGTCGGGTGCCGGCGGATCGGGCGGCTCCAACGGTGGAGCCCGCCCGGCCGGTGGAGCCGGTCCGGCCAGTCGCGCCCGCCGGCGCTGCTGCTGCGCCCACGGGCAAGCCGCGCTTCCTTGATCGCGCGCGTGATGACGTGGCGCCCGCCGCGCCGGTCGCGCCTTCGCCGGCCGCACGGCTTGATCTCGACGTGCCGACCGTCAGCCGTGCGGGGCTGAACATGGTGACTGCGACCGCCGATGTGACGGTGACGGTGCGCAACGCGTCGGACGTGCCCGCGCGCGGCGTGGCGGTGGAGATTCGGCTCACGAGCGCGCAGCCGGGGCAGGATGCGGTGCTTGCCGCCATGTTCGCCGAGCCGGTCGGTCGCCCGGCGGTGCCGCCGTTCGACCTGATGCCGGGCGAATCACGACGCGTCCGTGCGGTCGCCGCGATGCCGCGCGATGCGATCACCGTGTTGCAGGCGGGGGATCGGCCGATGTTTGTGCCGGTGGTCGCGATCCGCGCCGTTCACAGCGGCGGACAGACGACGTCAGTGCACGCATTGGGAATCGAGCGTGCCGGGCAGGCGAAGCTGGGGCCGTTCTGGCTCGACCAGCCGTCGCGCATGTTCGACACGATCGGCGTACGCCCGCACACTGGCCGCTGAGGCGGTCGACGTCGCTGCTGCCGACAGGTGGCAGGCTCGCTCAAGGGATTGTCGCGCGCCGCTGACGGGCTGCGGAAAGCACTCTGTTCAGATGCTGGCGGCTGGCACACGAGCGGGCGCGCCGGTGCCTGAGCCCAAGAGGCCGACGCGCGTGCGCTGATCCAGCGCCGGGCCTCGCTCTCTGCCTCCGGGCATCACGCAAAAGAAAAGGCGGCTCCCCCAGGGGAAGCCGCCTTTCCTCGCAATCGTGGCCCGAGGGCCGAACGCGGTGCGGACCAGAAGGCCCGCCCCGCGCCGCTGCTTACTTGAGCTCGACGGTCGCGCCGGCTTCTTCCAGCTGCTTCTTGATCTTCTCGGCTTCGTCCTTCGACACGCCTTCCTTGACCGGCTTCGGCGCGCCCTCAACGAGGGTCTTCGCTTCGGTCAGGCCCAGGCCGGTGATCGCGCGGACTTCCTTGATGACGTTGATCTTCTTGCCACCGTCGCCGGTGAGGATCACGTCGAACTCGGTCTTCTCTTCAGCGGCCGGAGCAGCTGCGCCGCCACCAGCTGCCGGAGCTGCTGCAACCGCTGCTGCGGCCGAGACGCCCCACTTCTCTTCGAGGAGCTTCGAGAGCTCAGCCGCCTCGAGGACGGTCAGTTCGGACAGCTGGTCAACCAGCGCGTTCAGGTCTGCCATGATATACTTCCTTTGAAACGTTCGAATGAAACGATGCTGCCTGAAGGATCAGGCGGCTTCCTTTTCCGAGTAAGCTGCAAGCACGCGCGCGATCTGCGCGGCGGGCGCCTGGGTGATGGTCGCGATCTTGGTGGCCGGGGCCACGATGAGACCGACGATCTTCGCCCGGAGCTCGTCGAGCGACGGCATCGTGGCGAGCGCCTTCACGCCCTCCACGTCGAGCTTGGTCGCACCCATGCCGCCACCGACGATCTCGAACTTGTCGGTCGTCTTGGCGAAGTCCACGGCCACCTTGGCAGCCGCGACGGGGTCGACCGAGGTCGCGAGACCGATCGGACCGGTGAAATATTCACCAAGGCCGTCATAGTCGGTGCCATCGAGCGCGATCTTGGCAAGCTTGTTCTTCGAGACCTTGTAGACGGCACCGGCCTCGCGCATCTTCGTCCTCAGCTGCGTCGACTGGGCGACGGTGAGGCCGAGGTTGCGGGTGACGACCACCACGCCGACCTCGGAGAAGGTCTGCTTGAGTTCGGCGACGGCTTGGGCCTTTTCAGCACGATCCATGCCATTCTCCACACTTTGGCCGCATCCCGAAGGCTGCAGCCGGTTACGATCCGCATGCGGCAGATACCGCATACGGTTGTCCAGCGAAGGGGAATGGGAAGCAGTCGCACGGCGCGGGAATGATCCCGTAAGCGGTGCGGCAAACCGAAGCACGCGGGCGCGCTGCGGCAAAATCCTGTCCCCGTCTCGGCGGGGAATTAAGGGCGCGAGGGCCCACCCGCTGTCTCGGACGGCGTCACGGCCGGGGCCATGACAAGTCGCGCTCCCTAGCGGAATCCGCGCGCGGGTCAAGTGTCGTCAAACTACCACAGAAGTGCAACCGATCGGACGCCGTGACGCCACGGCCGCGTCATCCATCCCCGGCAGAGGTGCGGAAACGATCACGCCTCTGGGGGGAAGAAGATGACCGAATCGCGTTTCGTCTATGACGACGGTGACATCGACACGAACGGCAGCGCCAACCAGCATCTCAGCGATCTGATCGCGCGACGCTATTCGCGGCGGCAGACGTTGCGCGGCGGCCTGACCGCGATGACCACGGCCGTGTTCGGCGGTGTCCTGCTGGCCGGGTGCGACGACGACGGCGATCTGGTGACGGTAGAGCCGATCACGGTGTCGTCGGGCCAGGCCGCGAGCGTGAGCGCGGGCAAGACGGTCACGCTTCGGGGTACCGCCAGCAGCGCGGCGCAATCGGTGCGCTGGACGCAGGTGAGCGGGCCGCAGGTCACGCTGAACAACGCCAATAGCGCGAGCGCGACCTTCATCGCTCCGGCCGTGAGCGCGTCGACGCCGCTGGTGTTCCGCTTCACCGGAACGAGCGGCCTCGGCGATAGCGCCACCGCTGACACCACGATCACGGTGACGCCCGCGAGGCTGGATTTCGTCGCGGTGGCGAAGAATCGCAACGATCTGGTGACGGTGCCCGCCGGTTATCTGGTGACCGTGCTCTACCGGCTGGGCGACCCGATCAACGCCAGCACGTCGGCCTATGCCAATGACGGGACCGACACGAACTTCGCGGCGCGCGCGGGCGATCATCATGATGGCATGAGCTTCTTCGGGCTCGCTGCGACAGGCGCGACGCGCGATGCGGCGGGCAGCACGCGCGGGCTGCTGGTGCTCAATCACGAGAATATCACCGAAGGCTATCTTCATCCGCGGGGGCAGACGATCACCGGCGGCGTGCGGCCCGAGGCGGAAGCGATCAAGGAGATCGAGGCGCATGGCGTGTCGGTGATCGAGGTGACGCGCGGCGCGTCGGCCTGGAGCTATGTCCAGTCGTCGGCGCTGAACCGCCGCATCACGCCGAATACCCCGATGACCTTCAATGGCCCCGCGCGCGGCAACCCGCTGCTGCGCACCGCTTATTCAAAGGACGGGACGCAGGGGCGCGGCACGATCAACAATTGCGCCAACGGGATGATGCCGTGGGGCACCTATGCCACCGCGGAGGAGAATTGGGCCGGCTATTTCCGGCGGGATCGCGGGGACGTCGCGGTGCGCAGCAGCGCGGGGCGGGTGAAGGAGAATGTCAGCCTGGCGCGCTATGGCATCAGTGAGGGGCGCGCCGGCAATTACGGTTGGACGACGGTGACCCCGGCGGACGCGAGCAGCACGATCTTCCGCAAATGGAATGCGACGGCGATCGCGGACGCGGCGGCCGATGGCACGGCCGATTTCCGCCACGAGCCATTCCAATATGGCTGGATCGTCGAGATCGACCCGTACAATCCCCAGTCCACGCCGCGCAAACGCACGGCACTGGGCCGCATGAACCATGAGGGCGTGGAGCCGAGCCGGATGGTCGCCGGCGTACGGCCGGCCTTCTACATGGGCGACGACGCCCAGAACGAATATATCTACAAGTTCGTGTCGAGCACCCCCTGGTCAGCCAGCGACGCCAATGCCGCCGATCGCCTCGCGGTGGGCGACAAATATCTCGACGCCGGCACGCTCTATGTCGCGAAGTTCAACGCCGACGGCAGCGGGCAGTGGCTGCCGCTCACGTTCGGCAGCGGGCCGCTGACCAGCGGCAATGCGACCTATCCGTTCGCGGATCAGGCAGACGTGCTGATCAACACGCGCCTTGCCGCGGACCTGTTGGGCGCGACGCCGATGGACCGACCGGAATGGACCGCGGTGAACCCGGCGAACGGCGAGATGTATTGCACGCTCACCAACAATTCCTCGCGCAGCCCGGCGCGCACCGATGCCGCCAACCCGCGCGCCTATGTCGATCCGCGCACTGACGGGCGCAACAACAGTGCGGGGAACGTCAACGGCCATGTCATCCGCCTGCGCGAGAATGGCGACACGACCGAGGCGGCGGCCTTCACCTGGGACGTCTATGCCTTTGGTGCCGGCAGCGACCTCAACAAGGACAATATCAACCTGTCGGGGCTGGACGACAGCAACGACTTCTCTTCGCCTGATGGCCTGTGGTTCAGCCTGCCGTCGAACGTCGCAGGTCAGGGGGCAAGCCCGGTGATGTGGCTGCAGACCGACGATGGCGCCTTTACCGACGTGACCAACAACCAGATGCTCGCCGCCATTCCGGGGCGCGTGGGTGATGGCGGCACGAAGACCGTGAACAATGCGACGCCGGCGGGTACCAGCACGGCGACGACGCGGGTCGGCAAGGCGCCGGGCGCGACGCTCAAGCGGTTCCTGGTCGGTCCGAAGGAGTGCGAGATCACCGGCATCACCTCCACGCCCGACGGCAAGGCCCTGTTCGTCAACATCCAGCACCCCGGCGAGAATGGCGGGCCGGACAATATCACGTCGAACTGGCCGGCCTCGCAGAGCGGCACTTCGGCCAGCGCCAGCCGCCCGCGTTCGGCGACGATCGTGATCACCCGCGAGGATGGCGGGCTGGTCGGGATCTGATCTTCAGGAGGGCGTCATCCTCGCGCTGCCGAGGATGACGCCCTCCCGTTGCTAGCGATCGGTGCGGATTGCCCCTGCCTCGCGCACCGCCTTCAGCGTCGGCCAGCCGTTGACCGCCATCAGCAGGTCCGCCTCCGCCAGGATGCATTTCAGCACGTGCGCGCAGCCGGCCGCGCCGCCCAATGCCAGGCCGTAGGAATAGGGCCGGCCGACGCCCACGGCGTCCGCGCCCAAGGCGATCGCCTTCACCACGTCGGTGCCCGACCGGATACCCGAATCGAACAGCACCGGCACGCGCCCCGCCACCGCGTCAGCCACTTCCGGCAGCATGTCGATCGCCGCGATTCCGCCGTTCGCCTGCCGTCCGCCGTGGTTGGAAACGTAGATGCCATCCGCACCGGTATCGATCGCGCGGCGCGCGTCATCGGGGTGGCAAATCCCCTTCAGCACGATCGGCAGCTTGGTGATCGATTTCAGCCAGGCCATGTCGTCCCACGTCAGCACCTTGCCGAAGGTCGCGCCCCAGGTGCCGATCGCGGTGCGCAGATCCTCCTCCGGTGCCTTGCCGCTCAGCATCTGGCGAAAGCGCGGGTCGACAAAGTAATTCTGCAGCACATGGCCGCGCAGCTGCGGGAAGTTGGACGGGTTGAGATCGCGCGGCCGCCAGCCAGTCACCCAGGTGTCGAGCGTGACGACGATCGCCTTGTAGCCGGCGTTTTCCGCGCGGGAGACGAGGCTTTCGGCCAGTTCCTTGTCGCGCGGCGTGTAGAGCTGGAAGAACGCCGGGGTCTCCCCGCAGGCGGCCTTCACGTCCTCCAGCGGATCATTCGACAGGGTGGAGGCGGTCAGCGGGACGCCGGTCATCGCCGCGGCCTGCGCCGCGGCCACGTCGCCATGCTGGTCCTGGGTCATCATGCCGGTGACGCCGATCGGCGCCATGAACAAGGGCGAGGGCAGCTTCAGCCCGAACAGATCGATCGACAGGTCGCGGTGCGTCGCGTCGACCATCATGCGCGGCACCATGCCCCAGTGGCGGAAGGCGCGGGCGTTCTCGTCCTGGGTATATTCGTCGCCGCAGCCGCCCTGGACATAGGTCAGCACATGCGGCGGCAGCGCGGATTGCGCGCGTTTTTCCAGCGTCGCGAAATCGACCGGGTAGGTGGGGACGATGCCGGACAGGCCGGCGCCATAGATCTGGGTCTGCAAGTCGCCGTAATGCGGCATGGGGTACGCTCTCCTCTGCACGCATTGTCGCGGGCTGGAGAGGCGTTGTCACGCCTTGCGACGAGAAATGCGATTAGCCGATAAGCTGTTGATATAGCCTGATGTAATCGTCCGCCATTCGCTCCACGCTGAACCGTTCGGCGACGCGGGCGCGGCAGGTGGCGCGGTCGATCTCCCCCACGCGCTCGATCGCGGCGACCGCCTCGTCCAGCGTGTCGACGAGGAATCCGGTGACGCCATGTTCGATCAGCTCGGGCATCGAGCCGCGATTGTAGGCGATGACGGGGGTGCCGCAGGCCATCGCCTCCACCACCGAGAGGCCGAAGGGTTCGTCGAAGCCGATGAGGTGGAGGAGGGCGCTGGCCTGGCCCAAGGCGCGGGTGCGTTCTTCGCCGCCGACAACGCCGCGGAAGACGACGCGGTCGTTGTCGATGTGCGGCGCGACGTCGCGTTCGTGATACCCCTGGTCCTGCACGAGGCCCGCCATGACCAGCCGCCTGCCGGCCGCCTTTGCCGCGGCAATGGCGGCGTGGGGGCCTTTATCCGGATGAATTCGGCCGAAAAAGAGCAGGTCCTGGCCACCAGCATGGTCAAAGGGAAAATCGTCCAAGGGGATGCCGTGATGGATCGTCGCGGCATAGCGCAATGATGGGTGGCGATCGGCGTCGCTGATCGAGACGTAGTGAACGTGATCGTCGTAGCGTTGATACACCGGCACGATCCGTTCGGACGAGAAGCCGTGGATCGTCGTCAGCATCGGCGTGTCGATCAGCCGCGACCAGGCGAGGGGCATGAAATCGGCCTGGTTGTGGATGAGGTCGAAATCGCCGGCGCGCTCAATGCAATGCGCGATGTGCATCGCCTCCCACACCTTGGCGTCGAGATGCGGGGGCTCCGAATAACCGCGCGGGGCGACGCCCTCCAATTTGCCGGCGGTGCGCGAATTCTGCGTGGCGAAAAGCGTGACGTCGACGCCGCGCGCGACCAGCGCCTCGGTCAAGAGGCTGGTCACCAATTCCCAGGGGCCATAGCCGGTCGGCGGCGTCGGCCAGGAGATCGACGACAACATGGCAATGCGCATCAGGCGAGTAGCTCCACGACATAGGCTTCATCGGCATCGACCGTGCCGTCGAATGTTGCCCGCGTGCCGGTGGCGACGATGATCCGGCCGGGGCGGGTGGCATCGGGCAGCGCCACATCGCGCGCTGTGCTGCCGAGATTGAGGACGACCAGCAGCCGCTCGTCGCCATGGCGGCGCTCATAGGCGAGCACGTCGGGCGGCGCGGCGTGCAGCGTCATGCTGCCCAGTGACAGCGCGGGGCTGGCGCGGCGCGCGGCGAGGAGGCGGCGGTAGAGCCAGAGCATCGAGGCCGGGTCCGCCTCCTGCGCGGCGACATTGCGGGTGCGCCAGTCGGGGTGGAGCGGCAGCCACGGCTCGGCGGTGGAAAAGCCGGCGTTGGGCGAGCCATCCCAGGCCATCGGCGTGCGCGAGCGGTCGCGGCCGAGACCCATGCCGGGCTGGCGCAGGTCCTGCGGGTCGCGGATCCGGTCGGGCGGGATATCGACCTTTCCGATGCCGATTTCATCGCCCTGATAGAGTGTCGGCGTGCCGCGCAGCGTGAGCAGCAGCATGGCGGCGACACGGGCTTGGCGCTCCCCGATGCGCGCGGCAATGCGCGGCGCATCGTGGCTGCCGATCACCCAATTGGGCCAGCCATGTTCGGGAATGGCGGCATCATAGCTGGCGATCAGCCGGGCGAGCGTGTCGCGATCCCACGGGTTTTCGATCAGCTCGAAATTGAAGGGCAATTGGACATAGGGCTGATCCGCCGGGCCGTACCAGCGCATCAGGCGATCGAGCGGCAGGAAGATCTCCCCCACCAGCAAGGTCTCGCCATAGCTGTCGGCAAGCTCCCGGAACTGGCGGGCAAAGGCATAAGCCTCGGGCTGGTCGGTCGAGTTCAGCTGAATGAGGCGCAGCTTCTCCGCCATCCCCTCGCGCCAGTCGGGGTTGGGCGGATTGTCCGGCAGCCCTTGCGCCTTCACGATGTGCCACAACACGTCGATGCGGAAACCGTCGACGCCGCGGTCGAGCCAGAAGCGCAGCACATCGATCATCGCCGCCGCAACCTCAGGATTACGCCAGTTGAGGTCGGCCTGCTCCTTCAGGAAGGTGTGGAGATAATATTGGCCGGTCTTGGGATCGAGCTCCCACGCCGGGCCGCCCATGTCGCTGATCCAGTTGTTGGGCGGGCCGCCGCCCGGCGCGGGATCGCGCCAGATGTACCAGTCCCGTTTCGGATTATCACGGCTGGCGCGGCTTTCGACGAACCAGGGGTGCTGGGTCGAGGAATGGTTGGGGACGAAATCGAGCAGCAGCTTCAGCCCGCGCGCACGGACCGCGGCGAGCAGGCGGTCGAAGGCGGCGAGGTCGCCGAACATTGGCTCTACGCCGGTGTAATCGGCGACGTCATAGCCGAAGTCGGCCATTGGCGAGGGAAAGATCGGCGAGAGCCAGATCGCGTCGACGCCGAGCGAGGCGATATGATCGAGATGCGCCTCGATCCCGGCAAGGTCGCCGATGCCGTCGCCATCGCTGTCCGCGAAGGAGCGTGGATAGACCTGATAGATGACGCCGCGCTTCCACCAGGGCGCAGCGATGGTGCCCTCGCTCATGCGGTTCGTAACGCATCGGCAACGGATGGGTTCACGCGGGCCATGCCGCCGGCGGCAGCGGGCAACAAAAAAGGCCGGAGGTTGCCCCCCGGCCTTCTTCGTTACGCTAACTGAAACGTCGGATCAGGCCGAAGCGACTTCCGCCACGTCGATCTTGATGCCCGCACCCATGGTGCTGGAGATCGCGACCTTGCGGACGTACTTGCCCTTGGCGCCGGCCGGCTTGGCCTTGACCACCGCGTCGACCAGCGCGTCGAAGTTCGCGCGCAGGTCCTCGGCCGGGAAGCTTGCCTTGCCGATGCCCGAGTGGATGATACCGGCCTTTTCGACGCGATATTCGACCTGGCCGCCCTTGGCAGCCATCACCGCCTCGGCGACGTTCATCGTCACGGTGCCGAGCTTCGGGTTCGGCATCAGGCCCTTGGGACCCAGAACCTTACCGAGACGGCCGACGATGCCCATCATGTCCGGGGTCGCGATGCAGCGATCGAAATCGATCTTGCCGCTCTGGATGGTTTCCATCAGGTCTTCCGCACCGACGACGTCGGCGCCGGCAGCCAGTGCCTCTTCAGCCTTTGCGCCGCGGGCGAACACGCCGACGCGAACGGTCTTGCCGGTGCCCTTGGGCAGCGTGACGACGCCGCGGACCATCTGGTCAGCGTGACGCGGATCGACGCCGAGGTTCAGCGCGACTTCGATCGTCTCGTCGAACTTGGAGGTCGCACCCGACTTGGCGAGGCTGATCGCCTCGTCGACGCCGTGCAGCTTCTCGCGGTCGATCGTGATCGCCTTCTGCTTCTTCGTGAGCTTCGCCATGGGATTAACCCTCCACAACCTGGAGGCCCATCGCGCGAGCGGAGCCTTCGATGATCTTCGTTGCTGCGTCGATGTCGTTCGCGTTCAGGTCCTTCATCTTGGCCTGTGCGATCTCGGCGAGCTGCGAGCGCTTGATGGTTCCCGCGCTGGTCTTGCCCGGCTCCTTCGAGCCCGACTTCAGGTTCAGCGCCTTCTTGATGAGGAAGGTCGCCGGCGGCGTCTTCGTCTCGAAGCTGAACGAGCGGTCGGCGTAGACGGTGATGACGGTGGGGAGGGGCGAACCCTTTTCCATGTCAGCGGTCTGCGCGTTGAACGCCTTGCAGAATTCCATGATGTTCACGCCGCGCTGACCCAGCGCCGGGCCGATCGGCGGCGACGGGTTTGCAGCGCCGGCAGGCACCTGCAGCTTGATATAGCCTGTGATTTTCTTCGCCATGTCACTCTCTTTAAGTTTAGCGGTGGTCTCGGGCGCGTTGCCGCACCCTCCCGCAAGCGTTCCAGCGATTTACCTGGAAGAGCGCGCGCATAGCGGGGTCGCGGGGAAAAATCCAGTCCGGCGCGGCCCCGCCATGCGTGTGGTTGATGCCGCGGATCAGGTCATCGCCATCAGGCTGGCGTTGCCGCCGGCCGCGGTGGTGTTGATCGAGGTGGACACCTCCTCGACCAGCCATTCGAGGCGATAGTCGTTCGCCTGCGTCAGCACGATGGGGCCATCGAGCGCGGCGATTCGCTGTTGCAGGTCGCGCACGCGCGCGGCGTCGCCCTCGATCAGCGCGCCGGCATAGGGGCCGTCGTTGGACCAGTCGCTGGTCCAGCGGACGCGGGCGGCGATCGGGGCCGGCAGATCGGCCCGGAAAGCGGCGTCGACCACGAGGTCGTTGCCGGTAGCGAGCGCGGCGGCGAGCTGCGCCATCAGCCCGGCGCTGGTTTCAGGCAGCAGCAGGATCCGGCCGCGCGGGTGGAGGGCGTAGAGGTTGCGCTCCCCCACCGGGCCGTCGAGCTCCGCCTCAAGGCCGAGCGGGGAGGCGGCGGCAATGTCGCGGGCGCGGGTGGCGGCGGGTTCGTCGCCGCGCTGTTCCAGCCAGAGCGCGAGGTCGCGGGTGGCGGCATCGGCTGCCGTCGACGTGCCGGCGGGCGCCTCGATCGCGCCGCGCACCAGCCGGCCGAGATAGAGCGGGCCGCCCGCCTTGGGCCCGGTGCCCGACAGGCCGCGGCCGCCGAAGGGCTGAACGCCGACGATCGCGCCGATGACGTTGCGGTTGATGTAGAGATTGCCCGCCTTCACCCGCGCGGTGACATGGGCGATCGTCTCGTCGAGGCGGGTGTGGAGGCCGAAGGTCAGGCCATAGCCGGTGGCGTTGATTCGGTCGATCAGCGCGTCGAGCCCGCTGCGCTTGTAGCGGATGACGTGGAGAACCGGGCCGAATACCTCGCGCTGAAGCTCGGCAATATCGGGTAGCTCGATGATCGTCGGGGCGACGAAGGTGCCGTGCGTGGTCGCCTCGCCGAGCGGGAGCGAATCGACCTTGTGGCCGCGGTCGCGCATCGCGGCGATGTGACGGGTGATGTTGCCTTGCGCCTCGGCGGTGATGACCGGGCCGATGTCGACCGCCAGCCGATCGGTACGGCCGATGCGCAGCTCCTGCAGCGCGCCGCGCAGCATGGTGAGGATCCGGTCGGCGACCTCCTCCTGCAGGCACAGGATGCGCAGCGCCGAGCAACGCTGGCCGGCGCTGTCGAAGGCGGAGGCGATGACGTCCGCCACCACCTGTTCGGCGAGCGCGGAGCTGTCGACGATCATGGCGTTCTGGCCGCCCGTCTCGGCGATGAGCGGGATCGGCGCGCCATCCGCTGAGACGCGGGTGGCGAGTTCGCGCTGGATGAGGCGGGCGACCTCGGTCGAGCCGGTGAACATCACTGCGGCCGTCTCGGGCGCGGCGACGAGGGCGGCGCCGATCGATCCGTCACCGGGGACGAGCTGAAGCGCGTCGGCGGGGACGCCGGCCGCGTGGAGGATCGCGACGCCCTGCGCGGCGATCAGCGGGGTTTCCTCGGCCGGCTTCGCCAGCACGGTGTTGCCCGCGACGAGCGCGGCGGCGACCTGGCCGGTGAAGATCGCCAGCGGGAAGTTCCACGGGCTGATGCAGGTGACGGTGCCGAGCGGCTGGTGCGCGGGGCCGAAGCCGCGCCGCGCCTGATCGGCATAATAGCGCAGGAAGTCGATCGCCTCGCGCACCTCGCCGATGGCGTTGGGGACGGACTTGCCGGCCTCGCGCACGGTCAGGCCGATCAGCTCGGCCATGCGCGCCTGCATCGTGTCGGCGGCGCGATCGAGGATGGCGGCGCGGTCGGCCGGGGAGGTGGCGGCCCATGACTGGGCGGCGGCGGCTGCGGTGCGCGCGGCGGCCGATGCCTGCTCGGGGCTTGCCTCGACGACGGTGCCGACGGTGTCGCGGTGGTCGGCGGGGTTCAGCACGGGGCGGGGGGTGCCCTGCCCATCATTGGGGGCGGCGCGCCAGTTGCTGTGGGCGCCGGCCTGCAACGTCGCGGCCAATGCGGCGAGCGTGCGTTCGTCGGTGAGGTCGAGGCCGTCCGAATTGCGGCGGCGGGGGTAGAGGTCGGCTGGGAGCGCGATCGCGGCGTGCTTCTGCCCCGGCGTGTCGGCCGCGCGGACGATCGCGACCGGATCGGCGACGAGATCGGCGATGGAGACTTCGGGATCGGCGATGCGGTTCACGAACGAGCTGTTGGCGCCGTTCTCCAACAGGCGGCGGACGAGATAGGCGAGCAATGTCTCGTGCGTGCCGACCGGGGCGTAGATGCGGCAGGGGCGGTTGAGCTTATCCGCGCCGACCACCTCGTCATACAGCGGCTCGCCCATGCCGTGGAGGCACTGGAATTCGTAATCGCCGATGGTGAAGTCGGGGCCGGCCATGGCGTGGACGGTCGCCAGCGTCTGCGCATTGTGGGTGGCGAATTGCGGGAACACCGCGTCGCGGTTCGCGAGCAGGCGGCGGGCGCAGGCGAGGTACGAGACGTCGGTGTGGATCTTGCGCGTGTAGACGGGGAAGTCCGACTGGCCATCAACCTGCGCGCGCTTGATCTCGGCATCCCAATAGGCGCCCTTGACCAGACGGACCATGATGCGGCGGTCGGCGCGGCGGGCGAGATCGACGATCCAGTCGATGACATAGGGGCAGCGCTTGCCATAGGCCTGGATGACGAAGCCGAGGCCGTTCCAATCGGCGAGCGCGGGATCGAGCGCGAGGCTTTCGAGAAGGTCGAGCGAGAGTTCGAGCCGGTCGGCCTCCTCCGCGTCGATGTTAAAGCCGATGTCATAGCCCCTGGCGATTAGGGCGAGCGCGCGGACGCGGGGCAGCAGCTCGGCCATGACGCGGTCGCCCTGGGCGCGGGCGTAACGGGGGTGGAGGGCGGAGAGCTTGATCGAGATTCCGGGGCCGGCATAGATGCCGCGGCCGGCCGACGCCTTGCCGATGGCGTGAACCGCGGTTTCATAGTCGCGGTAATAGCGGTCGGCGTCGGCGGCGGTGGTCGCGGCCTCGCCCAGCATGTCGTAGCTGTAGCCGAAGCCGCGCGCTTCCAGCGGGCGGGCGCGCTTCAGCGCCTCCTCGATCGTCTCGCCGGTGACGAACTGCTCGCCCATCATGCGCATCGCCATGTCGACGCCGCGGCGGATGACAGGTTCGCCGGCGCGCGCGATCAGGCGGGTGAGCGCGGCGGCGAGACCGCGGTCGTTGACGCTGCTGGTGAGCTTGCCCGTCACCACCAGGCCCCAGGTGGCGGCGTTGACGAACAGCGAGCGGCCGTCGCCGATGTGGCTGCGCCAGTCGCCGCCGGCGATCTTGTCGCGGATCAGTGCGTCGCGGGTGTCGTCGTCGGGGATGCGCAGCAGCGCCTCGGCGAGGCACATCAAGGCGACGCCCTCCTGGCTGGAGAGGGCATATTCCTGCACCAGACCCTCGACGCCGGTGCCCTTGTGCTTGGCGCGCAGCGCGGTGATCAGCTTCGTCGCGGTCGCCAGCGCCTGGGCCTTTGTCTCCTCCGGCAGAGTCGCTTCGTCGAGCAGGGGGGCGAGCGCCTCCGGCTCCGGGCGGCGGGTGGCGGCGGTGATCGCGGCGCGGAGCGGTGTCGCGGCGCGGACCGGCGGGGAAAAATCGGCGAACAGCGGGGGGAGATCGGCCATGGTCTCAGTCCGGAAAGTTGATGGCCGCTATATAGTGAGGCTCGTCCGGGCGATCCGACTTATGATATGGCCTGTCTCAGACGCTTTGGCTTGTCATCGAGGCTGTGAATGGACGTTTTGCCCTTTGATCCGGAAGAACTCGACCCGTTCGACCGAAAGATCATCCAGATCCTGCGCGCCGACGGGCGGCTGTCGGTCACCGAGCTGGCGAAGCGCGTCGGGCTGTCCAAGACGCCGTGCCAGGTGCGGCTGAAGCGGCTGACCGATCGCGGGATCATCCGCGGCTTTCGCGCGGTGATCGACCCGGCGCGGCTGGGTCAGGGGCATGTCGCCTTTACCGAGGTGAAGCTGTCCGACACGCGCGAGGCGGCGCTGGAGGAATTCCGGCAGGGCGTGCTGGCTATTCCCGAGGTCGAGGAATGCCATATGATCGCCAGCCACTTCGATTATCTGCTGAAGGTCCGCACCGCCGACATGCGCAGCTATCGCGCGGTGCTGGGCGAGCGTATCTCGACGCTGCCCAATGTCTCGAGCACATCGACCTTCGTGGTGATGGAAACGATTCGCGACGCCGGGGGGTGAGGCGCGGCGGACGCGTTGGTCAGGAAGCGAGCTTTGCCGCCGGGGCGACGCCCAGCACGCTCATCAGCTTGTCGAGCGAATAGGGTTTGCGCAGCAGCGGGAAGCCGTGGTTCCCCTCCTCGGCCAGAACGTGGCTGTAGCCGCTGGTCAGCACGACGCGGCAATGCGGCCAGCGGCGTTCCACTTCCTTGGCAAGGTCGATCCCGCTGATCCCGGGCATCACCACGTCGGTAAAGACGAGATCGAAACCGCCGTTCGATTCCTCCAGCAGCCGAAGCGCGGATTCGCCGTTGGTCGCCCAGGTCGTCGTCTGGCCCAGTTCCTCCAGGAGGGTGCGGGCGAAGCGGCCGACCACCTCATTATCCTCGACCATCAGCACCCGCTGCGTCGGCAGCGCGTGGCGAAGCACCGCCGGTGTGAGCGGCTCCGCGGTCGGCGCGGCGGCGGCGCGGGGCAGGTAGATGGTGAAGGTGCTGCCGTGTCCGGGCGTGCTGCGCACGCTGATCTCGCCGCCCGATTGTTTGGCGAAGCCATAGGCCTGGCTGAGGCCAAGCCCAGTGCCGCGGCCGACCGCCTTGGTGGTGAAGAAGGGCTCGAAAATGCGGCCCTGCGTTTCGGCATCCATGCCGGTGCCGCTGTCGCTGATGTCGACGGCGACGAAATCGCCATCGACCGCGGCGTGGCGGCGAACGGAAGGAACGTGCGTGACGTTGCGCGCGGTGATCCGCAGCACACCGCCGTCAGGCATCGCGTCGCGCGCGTTGATCGCGATGTTGAGCACCGCGGATTCGAACTGGTTGGGATCGGCGGTGACGCAGCCGGCGTCGTCCGCCACCTCCACCTCGACCCGGACCGGCGAGCCGACGGTGGTGATGATCAGCCGTTCGAGGCCGAGCACGCGATCACCGACCGCGAACGTCTCGGGTTCGAGCGGCTGGCGCCGGGCGAAGGCGAGCAGATGGCCGGTGAGCTGCGCCGCGCGATCCGCCGTCTCGGCGATGGCGGCGATATAGCGCTGCCGTTTTTCCTCGCTCTGGTTGGGGAGTTGCAGCAGGTCGGCCGAGGAGCGGATGACGGTGAGCAGATTGTTGAAATCATGCGCCACGCCGCCGGTCAGCCGGCCGATCGCCTCCATCTTCTGGCTGTGCGCCAGCGCCTCGCGCGCGGTGTCGAGTTCCTCCTGCGCGCGGCGCCGCTCGGTCACGTCGCGCGTGATCTTGGTGAAGCCGGTGAGTGCGCCGGCATCGTCGTAGATCGGATCGATGACGACATGCGCCCAGAAGGTCGTGCCGTCCTTGCGCAGGCGCAGCGCCTCTTTCTCGAAGGTGCCGTGGATCAGCGCGGTGTGCAGCGCCTTGGCCGGTTCGCCGCGGTCGCGATCGGCCGGGATGTAGAAGCGGGAGAAATGGGTGCCGATGATCTCTTCGGCGGTATAGCCCTTGATCGCCTGCGCCCCGGCGTTCCAGCTCGACACATTGCCGTCGGGATCGAGCATGTAGATGGCGTAATCGCGCACGCCCTGCACCAGCAGGCGGAATTGCTGCTCGCTGCGGAACAGCGCGCGTTCCGCCTCCTTCTTGTCGCTGATGTCGCGCGTGACCTTGGCAAAGCCGATCAGCGTACCGTCTTCGTCATGGACCGGATCAATGACGACATTGGCCCAGAAGCGGGTGCCGTCCTTGCGCAGCCGCCAGCCTTCGGATTCGAACTTTCCCTCCGCCGCCGCGGTCTCAAGCGCGCGCATCGGAAGCCCGGTGGCGCGGTCCTCCGGCGTGTAGAAACGCGAGAAATGCTCACCGATGATCTCATCGGCGGTGTAGCCCTTGAACCGCTCCGCCCCGGGGTTCCAGCTGACCACGGAACCTGCGGTGTCGAGCAGGTATATGGCGTAATCCTTCACCGCGTTCAGCAGCAGCTGGGACCGGCGTTCGGTCTCCATCGCCAGCAGGTGTGGGGTGGGATTGGTGGTCATTGTCGCGAAAGACCTATGACCACCCGGTCGTTTCCGCAATCGAAATGGGCAAGCATTGAAAAGCAACGATAAAACGTTGTTTTCGGCTGGAAAAGGCCGGGCGGCGGGTGATTGTCCTCACCTATGTTGGTCCGCCCGGCGACCCAGCGCTATTCGTTGCGGGTGAGCGATGTCTTGCGCTTGATCGTCTGTTCGTTGGGCTGCCCCTTGTCGAGCGTGTCGGAGGGCCGCATCGCGTCCCCCTCGTCCTGATGCTCGGTCGACAGGTTGGGCCGCTTGGTTTCAGTCGTTGCGCGCTTGTCCATGGCTGTTCTCCTTATTCGGCGGCAACCGACAGCAGCGGCATTCGATCCGCCTGGCGCAGCTCCTGGGCAAACCAGGTGCAGGTGCGCGACAGCCCTTCCTCCAGCGGGACGAGCGGCGCCCAGCCCAGCATCGTCTGGGCGCGGGTGATGTCCGGCTTGCGCCGGCGGGGATCGTCGACGGGCAGCGGATGATAGTCGACCTGCGCGGTGGTGCCAGTCAGCGCCACGATCCGCGTCACGAGGTCGGATACGGTCATCTCATTCGGATTGCCCAGGTTGACCGGCTTCGACCCGACCGTCTCGCTGTCCATCAGGCGGATCAGCCCGTCGACCAGATCGCTGACGTAGCAGAAGCTGCGCGTCTGGCTGCCGTCGCCATATACCGTGATCGTATCGCCGGTGAGCGCCTGGCAGATGAAATTGGAGACGACGCGGCCATCGTCGGGGTGCATCCGCGGGCCATAGGTGTTGAAGATGCGCGCGACGCGAACGTCCGCCCGGCCGAGCCGCGCGAAATCGAGCGCCATCGCTTCGGCAGCGCGTTTGCCCTCGTCATAGCAGGCGCGCGGGCCGGTGCAGCTGACCGCGCCGCGATAATCCTCGCGCTGGGGGTGAACCTCCGGATCGCCATAGACCTCGCTGGTGGAGGTGAGGAGGAAGCGGGCGCCCGATTGCTCGGCCAGCCGAAGCAAGTGATCGGTGCCGACGACGCAGGTCAGCATCGTATGCTCGGGATCGGCTTGGTAATGCGGCGGCGAGGCGGCGCAGGCGAGATTGTAAACGCGCGTGATCCGCCGGGTCAGCGCGGTGACCGTCGCGGGCAGCTTCTCGATCACGTCCGCCTTGACGAAGGTGAAGCGCGGGTGGCCGATCAGATCATCGACGTTGGTCGCGCGCGACGTCTGAAGGTTGTCGAGGCAGACGACATGCTCGCCGCGCGCGAGCAGCGCCTGGCACAGGTGCGAGCCGATGAAGCCGGCACCGCCGGCGACCAGAGTGACGGGCGCGTCGTTGGTGTCCATGCGGGGCTTGCTCCGGCTGGGTTGGGGGCGGGTGGCGTCGTTGATGTAGGCTTCGAGCTGGGCGGCGCGGTGCGACGCGGTGTGCGCGGCGAGCACGCGATCACGCGCAGCATGGCCGAGCGCGGCGGCATCCTGTTCCAGCGCGGCGAGCGCCTGTTCGGTGGTGTCGGCGAGCATGATCTCACGCCCGGGCACGAAGAGATCGTCGATGCCCTCCCACCGATCGGACAGGATCGGCGTGCCACAGGCGCCTGCCTCGAACAGCCGGACCGAGGGCGACCAGCCGGCGGCGATCATGTCCGCGCGCGTGACGTTCAGCGTCATGCGCGACTGGCTGTAGAAGGCCGGGTGATCGGCCGGCGGCAGGTGATCGATGCGGGTGACGTTGGCCGGCCAGTCGATCGTGTCGGGATATTGCGGCCCGGCGACGGCGAACTGAAGGTCGGGGCGGCGGCGCGCCGGTTCGATCAGCAGCCGTTCCAGCGTCGGCTGGCGATCGTCACTATAGGTGCCGAGGTAGGAGAGCGCCCAGCGCTTGGGCGTGTCCTGCGGCTGGTAACGGGTCGCGTCGACGGTGCAATAGAGCGCGCGGGCGGCCCTGGCGCCATATTGGCGCTCGATCCGCTCCAGCGTCGGGCCGCCGGTGAAGGACAGGTACAGGTCGAAGCCGGGGATCACCTCGGGCGAGAGATATTCATGGTCGCCGCGGTCGAGCTTCGCCAGCGTGACGGGGGTGTCGATGTCGTAGAAGGCGGTGACGCCCCGGGCCGTCGCCTGCACGTAGCGGGCGATCGAAACGCCCTCCGGCACGTAGGAACCGACAATGACCGCGTCCGCCCCGGCAATCGCGTCGCGCCACGTCGCGAGGTCGGCGAGGTCGGCATAATAATCGAGCCGGCAGAAATCGGGATCGGTCAGGTCGCGGCGGTCGCCGGAATACCAGGGCACGGTGCGCTCGAGGAACTGGATGTCGTGGCCGCGTTCGGCGAACCCCGACAGCAACGCACGCCAGGTGGTGGCGTGGCCATTGCCCCAGGAGGAGCCGAGGCTGAGGCCAAGGACGACGAGCTTCATGCCGCCACCTTCGCCGCGGCGGCATGGGCACGCAGCAGATCGTCGACCTGCCGCGCGCGCAGCTCATAGGTGTGTTCGGCCAGGACGCGGCGGCGCGCCGCCTCGCCGATCGCGCGGGCGCGCTCGGTGGTGAGGTCCGCCAGCAGATCGGCGACGTCCTGTCCGGTGCGGGCGACCAGCACTTCCTCGCCCGGGATCAGGAATTGTTCGATCCCCTCCCAATAGTCGGTGATGAGGCAGGCGCCGGCACCGGCCGCCTCGAACACGCGGGTGGCGGGGGAGAAGCCGACTGCCGCCATCGAATCGCGCGCGATGTTGAGCACCGCGCGGGGTGTGCAGTTGAAGGCGTTGTGGTCCGCCGTGCCGACATGGCCGAGGTGGCGGACGTTCGCCGGCATGTGCTTGTCGTGCCAGCCGCTGCCACCGATCAGGAAGCTTTGTTCGGGCAGCGCGGCGGCGGCGGCGAGGAAGAATTGCTCCACCCGCGCCTCGCGATCGGGCAGGCGGTTGCCGAGGAAGGCGAGGTCGCAGGCGAAGCGATCATCGGGCGCGACCGGGTGGTGCGTGTCGGGATCGACGGCGTTGTAGACGGGGATGCAGCGCGCCGCGCCCAGCGCCTCATACGCCTCGACCACCGGCGGGCCGCCGCCGTAGGTCAGCACCATGTCGAGCTGCGGCAGCGCGGCGCGGACGGGGTGGGCGGGATCGGCGCGGATCTCGTCCAGCGTTGCGGCGGCGTCGACATCCCAGAAGATCTTGAGCGCGTCGGCGCGCGCATGGTCGATGATGCCGGCGATCAGCTCCGCATCGAACACGCCGACGCCGCTGGCCTTCACCACCACATCGGCCTTGTGCGCTTCGGCCAGGACCGATCGCAGGCCCTCCTGCGTCGCGGGATAGACGATCGAGGTCGCATATTCGGGCGGTTCGATGTCGCGGTTCGACTGCCGGTCGAAGGCGTCGGGTTCATAGAAGGTGATCTGGTGACCGTGCGCCGCCAGTGCCTTCAGGATGCCGCGATAATAGGTCGCGGCGCCGTTCCAATAGGAGGACAGGAGGCTTGAGCCGTAAAAGGCGATCTTCATGCGGCGTCCTTCGTCTGTTCGGGCGAGCGCAGGCTGGCGACGATGGCGAGCAGCTGGTCGACGCGATGCGCGCAGGTGTGGCGTGCCTTGATCGTGGCGAGGCCGTGCCTGGCGAGTGAGCGGCGCAGGCCAGCATCGTCGCGCAGCGCGGTGAGGTGCCGAGTCATTTCCGCGCCGTCGCGGGCGACGAGATAGTCGCGCCACGGGGTGAACAGCCCCTCCGCATCGTCCCACGGTGCCGACACCAGCGGGATGCCGCAGGCCAGCGCTTCGAACACGCGGATCGTGGGGATGCCGGGCAGGATGGTGGCATAATAGCGCCGCGGCACGTGCACGGTGGCGAGATGCCGGGCGAAGATATCGGGCGCGGCCGCATTGGGCGCCCAGCCGTGATAGCGCACGCCGTAGCGGTCCAGCGTGGTCAGCGCCTCCGCCGGGTAGCGCACGCCATAGATGTCGAGCGGCAGCTTCGCGCCCTGCGCCGGGGCGAACAGGAAGCGTTCCAGTTCCTCGGTACGCTCGCCATCGCCCCAATTGCCGATCCAGACGAGGCCGGAACGCTCGCCCTCCACCTCGGGCGGGTGGAAGCGGCGCAGGTCGGCCGCCTCATGCCAGGTCCAGACGCGCTTGCCCCAGCCCCAGTCGCGGTAGATCTCGCTCAGCGTCTCGCCGAACGCGAGGACGCCGTCATAGCCGCTGAGGTCATAGGCGCGCATCGCCTCGGGCTCGCTCACCGCGCGGTGGTGCGTGTCGTGGAACAGCAGGGTGTGGTGCGCGCCGCGCTTGCGCTGATCGCCCAGCGCGGCGACGAGGCCATGGTCGTTCCACTCATGCACGATGACAAGATCGGCGCCGTCGGTAAGCTGGTCGGCCGGGGTCGCGGGATCGTAGGTGGTCGTGCTCAGCTCGGGATAGCGTTCGCGCCACGCCGCAAGCCCCGCCTCGCCATGGTCGGCCAGGAGGTTGACGAGGCTCCACGCGCCCTCTGGCTCATAGGCGACCACGTCATGCCCGCGCGCGACCAGCTCGCTCAGCACCCCGCGCAGGAAATGGGCGTTGCCGTGGTTCCAGCAGGACGCCAAGCTGTGGGTGAAATAGATGATCTTCATGCGGCGACCCTTTCGCTGGTGCCGGCCGGGTTCTCGCCGGTCGCCGCGGCTCTTCGTGCGTCAGTGTAGAGGGCGCGCATCGCCTTTGCGGTCGCGCCGACGGTGAAATGCGCGCCGCGGGCGAGCGCGGCATCGGCGAGGCGGGCGCGCTCGGCATCGTCGCCCATTACCTCGGCAATGGCATCGGCCCAGGCGGCGGGATCATCGCCGGCGACGAAGTGCGCCGCGCCGTCCCACAGCTCGCGGAAGGTGTCGATGTCCGACAGGATCAGCGGGCAGCCGGCCTGCGCCGCCTCCAGCACCGCCAGCCCGAACGGTTCGAACGAAGCGGCGGAGACGAAGACGGGCTGTGCCGCCAGCATTGCGCCGATGCCGTCCGGCGTCAGTTCGCCGAGCAGGTGGAGATGTTCGACCGGGACCGAGGCACCATGCGGCGCGCGGGTGGGACCGGCGGCATAGAGTGGGACAGCGAGCCGGCCGGCGGCGGCATCAAGCAGCGGCGTGCGCTTCACCTCGTCCCACAGGCGGCCGGCGGTGAAGGCGATATGCCGCGTGGCGACCGGCGCGACCAACGGCGGCGTGCGGCCGTTGTGGACGGCGATCGGCGCGGCGGTGAGGCCGTAATGGCGCGCGATCGTGTGGGCGTAGCTCTCGCTCGGCGCGACCACGCAATCGGCGCGGCGCAGCCCGTCGGCAACGAGCGCGCGATGCCAGGCGAAGGCGGGGTCGAGCGGCGTGCCGGGGCGGGCGGCTTCCCACCAGGTCGAGACGCAGCCATGCGCCACCGCCACGACCGGAAAGTCACCGGTGAGGCCGGGGATCAGGGCTGGCTGGTTCACATGGAGCAGATCGACGCGGTGGCGGATCGCCAGCGCCGCGATCGTCGCCGCGGCGTGGCGGACGGCAACGGCATCATCGGTCAGCCAGTCGAGTGGTTCCCCCGTTTCCACGAGGGTGACCCGGCGGAGCGCCGCGACCTCCGCCCGCTGCGTTTCCGAGGGCGCGGGGCCAAGCACGGCAAGCACCGTCTCAATGCCAGTGTCGCCCAGTGCGCCGGCGAGATCGACGGCGTAGCGCCAGACGCCGCCCACCGCATCGACCGTCATCAGGATACGGCGCGGACGGTGAGTCACACCGCCACCTTGAGCGAAGGGGAGCTTCCCAGCGCAAGACCGCGCTCGGCCGAGAGCCAGCTGGCAAGGCGGCGCAGGCCGGTGCGCCAGTCGGCGGGCCGCGCGAGGCCGAGTGCGGCATCGACCGCGCGGCGATCGGCGACGAAATAACGCTGGTCGCCCGCGCGCCAATCACCAAAGCGCAGGTCGACCGGGTAGCCGACAACCGCCTCGATCTCCGCCAGCACGTTGCGCAGGCTGACGGCATTGTCGGGCCCGCCGCCCAGGTTGAAGACTTGGCCGGTGTGGCGGTCGATCTGCTGCCAGAGCGCGACATAGGCGTCGACTGCGTCGCCCACCTCCAGGATGTCGCGAACCTGATGGCCGTCGCCATAGATGTCGATCGTGCGCCCCTCGAGCGCGCGGATCAGGAAGTGCGCGACCCATCCCTGGTCCTCGGTGCCCATCTGGCGTTCGCCGTAGATGCAGCTCATCCGCAGGACGGCGGCGGGGATGCCGTAGCTGCGCGCGTAATCGAGGACATATTGATCCGCCGCGCCCTTGGAGCAGCCATAGGGCGTGTGGAAGTCGAGCGGGCGCGTCTCGCCAATGCCATAAGCGTTCACCAGCGGATCGACCGGCTGGTAGCCGTTGGCGGTTTCGTCAAAGGCAAGGTCGGCCAGATCGCCATAGACCTTGTTGGTCGAGGCGAAGATCACCGCCGGCGGCTGCGGCGCGAGGCGCGCGGCCTCCAGCACGTTCAACGTGCCCGCGATGTTGATCGCGAAATCGGCGCGCGGGTCGGTGAGGCTGGTGGTCACCGCGACCTGCGCCGCCATGTGGAACACCGTCTGCGACGCCTGCACCGCCTCGGTCATCGCCGCCTCGTCGCGGATGTCGGCGATCCGCACGTCGATCCGCTCGCCATGGTTCGCCGTCAGCCATTCGAGGTTGCGCTTCACGCCCTCGCGCACGAGCGCGTCATAGACGATGACGCGGTGGCCTTCGCCGGCCAGCCGGTGCGCGATATTGCTGCCGATGAAGCCCGCGCCGCCGGTCACCAGGATCGGGCGCCCGTCCGCTCCCTGGGAAGCCGCGGTCATGCGACCAGCCCGCGCTTCTCGAGCTCGGCACGCGCATGGCTGACGCGGTCCTCAGCGGTCTGCTGCGCCACCCAGTCGGCCAGCACGGCGAGCTCGGTCTCGAAGTCGGCGGTGGCGCGGAAGCCGAGCTGCTGCTCCGCCAGCGACGTGTCGCAGAAACAGTGGCGGATGTCGCCGACGCGTGCCTTGCCGACGATTTCCGGCGATGCGTCATTCTGACCCATGGCGCGGCCCAGCGCCTCGGCCACTTCGGTGACGGAGCGGTCCTTGCCTGACCCGACGTTGAACGTGCCGCCTACCGCCTCTGGCAGGAACAGCGCCTCGGCAAAGGCGCGCGCCACATCGCCGACATGGACGAAGTCGCGGCGCTGCTCGCCATCCTCGAACACCATCGGGCGCTGCTTGTTGAGCAGGCGCGAGGCGAAGATCGCGAGCACGCCCGTATAGGGGTTGGAGAGCGCCTGGCCGGGGCCATAGACGTTGAACAGCCGCAGGCAGACGCTTTCGATGCCGTAGGGCGCGCCCATGATGTGGGTGGTGCGCTCCTGCACATATTTGTTGAGCGCGTAGATCGAGGAGAGCGCCGGGCGCTTCGTCTCGGGCGTCGCGACGGGGGTGAGCGGGCGCCCGTGCGCGTCGGTCGGATCCCATTGCCGCTGGCCATCGCGGATCATGCCGCGCGCGGCATCCTCCACCAGATGGCCGTCCGCGTCGCGATACAGCCCCTCGCCATAGATGCTCATCGAGGAGGCGGTGACGACGCGGCGGACGGGATTGTCGATCAGCCGCTCGAAGAGCACAGCCGTGCCGACGTCATTGACCGAGGTGTAGCGTTCCACCTCGTACATCGACTGGCCAACGCCGACTTCGGCCGCGAGGTGGACGACACTGTCGATCCCGTCGAGCGCCTTCGCCACCGCATCGCCATCGCGCACATCCGCGACGATCAGTTCCGCTTCGGGCGACAGGTTTGCGGGGCGGCCGCCATCGCCGTGGACTTGCGGCAGCAGATTGTCGAGGATACGAACACGGTGACCGCGGCGAAGCAATTCTTCGGTGACGAAGCGGCCGATGAAACCGGCGCCGCCCGTGATGAGAACATGTTCGCTCATTGGTCCCCGCTTTGTATTTTTTTTGAGTTTTCGCCCGCTTAGGAGCGGTCCCACCGGAGCTTGAACATCTTCATCTACCCTTGGTTCCCGTTAATTTCGCTTCCTCAACTACTTGTTGACGCAGGTTAATCGATTTGCGCGGAACAGGGGCCGGCGCGGCCCGTTCAGGTCGCATCTTCAACAAAGGTTGAAACGGGGGCGGTGGCAGCGACGATCCATCTGGTGCGGCACGGTGCCCATGTCGAAGCAGGGCGCGTGCTCACCGGGCGTGGCAGTCCGCTCGGCCTTGCGCCGGTCGGACGCGAGCAGGCCGCCTGGGCGGCGCGGCGGCTGACCGACGTGGTGCGGGTGGAGACCAGCCCCCAGCGGCGCACGATGGAGACGGCGGCGGTCATCGCGGAGCATTTCGGCCTGGGACAGCCGTTCGTCGCGGATGCCCTTGACGAGCTCGATTTCGGCGATTGGACAGGGCAGACGATTGCCGATCTGGCCGATGATCCGCAGTGGGCGCGCTGGAATGAACAGCGCGCCGTGGGGCAGACACCGGGCGGCGAGCGGATGGCCGATGCCGTGGCGCGCGCGGTGACGCACCTCGCAGGATTGGCGCAGGCCGACTGGCTGGGGGCGATCGTCTGCGTCTCGCATGCCGACATCATCCGCGGCGTCGTCGCGCATTATCTGGGACTATCGCTCGACCGGATGCTGGCGTTCGATGTCGATCCGGGGTCGATCACCAGCCTGGTGGTGGGCGACTGGGGCGGGCATCTGCTTGCGCTGAACGTCCACGCCGGATGACGGGCGTTAGTCGCTGTCCTTCTTGTCGAGGAAGTCGAGCACCTGCTCGGGCGAGATGTCGCGCTTGATCTCCTCGATCTCGGGATCGCTTTCCGCGCCCACCTTGGCCGCGATCCGCTCCACCATGCCGGCCAGCCGGGTCAGTTCATGTTCCGCGAGCAGGGAGACGTGGAGGTCGAGGTCACGGCGCCGGTCGGCCACCGCCGCCATCCGGTTCTGCGAGATGAGGACGAAGGTGGACAGGAAGATCGCTTCGACCGACGCCTCCATCGCCAGCACGACAAAGGTCGGGTCGAACGGCGCGAGGCCGGCGATCCAGCCCAGGTTCCAGACGATCCAGCTGCCAAAGAAGATGGCGTGGAGCACGACGAAGCGCATCGACCCGGCAAAGCGGGTGATCGCGTCGGCCAGCCGGTCGCCCAGCGGCGCGTTCCTCGCCTGTTGCTCGGCCCGCGCGTTCAGCCGCTCGATATTCTCGCGCAGCGTGCGGGTCATGTGCGCGTCAGCTGGCGTGTTCGCGGGGGGTGTGGTCATGGCGCGGATCATGGCGTGTCGGCGGGCGAAGAACACCAACATCGATCACGTAGGGTCGAACGAAAGGCGGAATGGATCGTGACGGAAATGATGCAGGCAGCGGTGCTCCAGGCGCCCGGCAAGATCAGCGTCGAGCAGGTGCCCGTGCCGCAGCCGGGCGCGGGCGAGGTGCGCGTGCGGATCGAGGGGTGCGGCGTGTGCGCGTCCAATGTCGAGCCGTGGGAGGGGCAGGAATGGTCGAGCTGGCCGGGCGCGCCGGGTGGCCTTGGCCATGAGGCGTGGGGCGTCGTCGATGCGGTGGGCAGCGGCGCCGACATCGCGATCGGCACGCGGGTCGCGATGCTCTCCGAACGCGCCTTTGCCGCTTATGACGTGGCGCCGGTCGAGAAGGTGGTGCCACTGCCGTCGGCGCTCGACGGGCAGCCTTTCCCCGGCGAGCCGATCGCCTGTGCGGTCAACATCTTCCGCCGGTCGCAGATCGAGGCCGGGCAGTGGGTGGCGATCATCGGCATCGGGTTCCTTGGTGCGGTCCTGACCCGGCTGGCGAGCGAAGCAGGGGCGCGGGTGATCGCGATCTCGCGCCGCGACGAATCGCTGGAGCTTGCGCGCCGCTTCGGCGCCGAGGTGACCGTGCCGATGATCGATCACTACAAGATCATCGGCCAGATCGGGCAACTGACCGGCGGCACCTTCTGCCCGCGCGTCATCGAGGCGGTGGGCAAGCAATGGCCGCTCGACCTGGCGGGCGAGCTCGTCGGATTCGGCGGGCGGCTGGTGATCGCCGGCTATCACCAGGACGGACCGCGGCAAGTGAACGTCCAGAACTGGAACTGGAAGGGGATCGACGTCGTCAACGCGCATGAGCGTGACCCGGCGGTCCAGCTGCGCGGATTGCGCGAGGCGATCGATCTGGTGGCAAGCGGGCGCCTTGATCCGACGCCGCTCTACACCGGGCGGTACACGCTCGATCAGCTCGATGAGGCGCTGGCCGCGACTCGCGACAAGCCGGGCGGATTCGTGAAGGCGCTGGTGACCTTGGGGTGACTACGTAGGCCTGGATGACCGTCCGGCCACAAGCAAGGATCGGGCCTTCGTCGGCGGACCCATTTTGTACGCGGCAACCCCGCTGCTGGAACGAAACGGGTCCGTTTCGAAAGGCTAGGAAATCTCGCGATTCGCGCGTCGCGGATTTTGCGTCGTTTCGGTTTTTCATCGCAAAAACAGCAACTTGTGCGTTTTTCGACGGATTTGCGCGGGCCGGATCGAGTCAAGGAGGTATATTTCAAAAATGCGGCACGAGCCGGACTTGATCGACTCACGCGGCTGTTCCTAAACCATTGTCAGTCGCCGCGGCTGTCTGCCTGCGGCGCTCATTTGACCATCGTCGTAGCCGACCGTGGCGGGGGCCACATCGGGGGACATTTTTGCTTTGTCGATCTGTGGCTGCGACCCGTGTCGCGGCCCGAGGAAGGGTGCGCGTGCCGTTGTCACAACATCGAACAACTGACGAAGGCAGTGACCTGGCAAGGGCATGGGCGCGGGTGCGCGCCAACCTGCGCGAGTCCGCCGGCGTCCGCCTGTTCGACCAGTGGCTGAAGCCGATGCAGCTCGACGAGGCGGGCGATCCCGATCGCGTGCGCCTGACCCTGCCGTCGGCCTTTGCCACCAACTGGGTGCGCAGCCATTATGCGGAGCGGCTGTTCCGCGAGTTTCGCGCAATCCTGCCCGACATCCGCTCGGTCGAGATCGAGACGGCGCCTGCGCGCGCCGGCGCCGCCGTGGTGTCGCTGACCGCGGTGCCCGTCGCTGCGCCCGTCGTCGTGGCTGCGCCCGCCGCGCCGGCGAGCGATGTCGAGCGCCCCGCGCTGGAGCCGCGCTACACCTTTGACCGCTTTGTCGTGGACGCATCGAACAAGGTGGCGTTCAACGCCGCCAAGCAGCTGGCAAAGCCCGGCGCGGTCCGCTTCAGCCCGTTGTTCCTCCATGCCGGCACGGGGCAGGGCAAGACCCACCTGATGCATGCCATCGGCCACGCCTTCATGGCGGCGGTCCCCGGCGCGCGGGTGGTCGCGATGTCGGCCGAACGCTTCATGTTCGACTTCGTCGCCGCATTGCGCGCCCGCGACACCTTTGCGTTCAAGATGCGGCTGCGCTCGGCCGACCTGCTGCTGATCGACGACCTGCAGTTCATCGCCGGCAAGGACGCGACGCAGGAGGAATTCTTCCACACCGTCAACGAGATCATGGGCGCGGGCAAGCGGCTCGTCATCTCGGCCGATCGCTCGCCGCAGGCGCTGGACGGGATCGAGCAGCGGATCATCGGCCGCATGGCGATGGGCCTGGTCGCCGACATCAAGCCGCCGTCGCTGGAACTGCGTCGCACCCTGCTTGACCGCAAGGTTGCCGACATGGCCGATGTGCGCGTGCCGGCCGACGTGCTCGACATGCTGGCGGGTCGCATCACCAACAACATCCGCGAGCTGGAAGGCGCGCTGAACCGGGTCATCGCTTATGCGCAGCTGACCGGCGAGACGCTGGACCTCGACTTTGCGATCGCGACGCTGGGGGACGTGCTGCGCGGCAGCATGCGCCGCGTCACGATCGACGAAATCCAGAAGCGCGTGTCGCAGCATTTCGACCTGAAGCCGCTGGACCTCATCTCGGCCCGCCGCGCGCGTGCCGTGGCGCGGCCGCGACAGATCGCCATGTACCTCGCGAAGCGGCTCACCACGCGCTCGCTGCCCGAGATCGGCCGCAAGTTCGGTGGCCGCGACCATTCCACCGTGATCCACGCGGTGCGGCGGATCGAGGAATTGCGCGACACCGATGCCGACGTCGACGGCGCGGTGCGCGCGCTGATGCGCGACCTGGAGGCCTGAGCCTTCCACCCGGCGCAGCGTCGCACCACGCAGGCATGAAAAACCGCCGGGAGCCTCAGGGCTGCCGGCGGTTTCTTGTTCGGGTGGGCGTCAGACGTTGAAGCGGAAGAGCATCACGTCGCCGTCCTGGACGACATATTCCTTGCCCTCTTGTCGCAGCTTGCCCGCCTCGCGCGCGCCGGCCTCGCCGCCACAGGCGACATAATCGTCAAAGGCGATCGTTTCGGCGCGGATGAAGCCGCGTTCGAAATCGCTGTGGATCGCGCCGGCGGCCTGGGGCGCCTTCGACCCCGCCGGGATCGTCCAGGCGCGCGCTTCCTTCGGGCCGACGGTGAAGAAGGTGAGGAGGTGGAGCAGCTTGTACCCGGCGCGAATCACGCGGGCGAGGCCGGTTTCCTCCAGCCCCAGCTCGGATAGGAACTCCCCGCGGTCCTCGACCGGCATGGTGGCGATCTCCGCCTCGATCGCGGCGGACACGACGACAGCCTCGGCGCCCTCGGCCGCGGCCTTGGCAAAGACGCGCGCGGACAGCTCGTTGCCGTCGGCGGCATGCGCCTCATCGACGTTGCAGACGTAGAGCACCGGCTTGGCGGTGATCAGCTGCGCCTGCGAGAAGACTCGCTCTTCTTCCGCATCCTTGGGCTGGGTGAGGCGGGCAGGCTTGCCGTCGCGCAGCAGCTCGAGCGCCTGGCCCAGCACGCTGGCGCCGATCTTGGCCTCCTTGTCGCCCTGCTGGCCCTTCTTGATGAGGTTGGGCACGCGTTTTTCGAGGCTTTCGAGGTCCGACAGCATCAGCTCGGTCTCGACCGTCTCGGCGTCGGCGATCGGATCGACCTTCCCCTCGACGTGGGTGACGTCGCCATCCTCGAAGCAGCGCAGGACATGGACGATTGCGTCGACCTCGCGGATGTTGCCGAGGAACTGGTTGCCCAGCCCCTCACCCTTGGACGCGCCACGCACCAGGCCGGCGATGTCGACGAACGCGAGCTGAGTCTCGATCACCTTGGCGGACTTGGCGATCTCGGCCAGCTTCTGGAGGCGCGGGTCGGGAACGCCGACATTGCCGACGTTCGGCTCGATCGTGCAGAACGGGTAATTGGCCGCCTGCGCCGCGGCCGTCTCGGTCAGCGCGTTGAAGAGGGTGGACTTGCCCACGTTGGGCAGGCCCACGATGCCGCAGCGGAAACCCATGATAGATCCTTGAGATTAGGTGTTGCGGCGGCCTTAATGCGGCGGCGCGGCGGAAGCCACCCTCACCGCAGGCCTACCAGCGATAGTTGAAGCTGACGCTGATGCGATCCTGCTTGGCGCTGCTGGGCATCACTTCATGCCTGAGCCAGCTTTCCCACAGGAAAATCGTGCCGGGGCGCGGCTCGGCATGGACGAAACTGCCCTCGCGCGGCGGCGCTGCCATCATCAGGCCCAGGCGGGGATCCTCCAGCCGGAGCACCCCGGCGCCGGGCGGCACGCTGACGTAGAAGGTGCCGGAGACGACGCTGTGCGGGTGGATGTGCCCCGAATGCGCGCCGCCGGGCTTCAGCAGGTTCACCCACAGGCTGTCGAGCTTCAGCTTGCGCCCGCCAAGCTGGAAGCCGCACTCGGCCGCGAAGCGCGCGACGTGACGATCGAGGTGACGCTTCAGATCGGCGAAGGCAGGGTCGCGCTGCGGCAGATCGTCGAGCGAGGCGTAGGAGGTATAGCCGCGATAGCCATGCTCCTTCGACCAGCGCTTGCCGGCGGTATCGTCCATGGCAAAGGCGCGGACCGATGCCTCCAGCTCCTCGAGCAGCGCGGCATCGTCGATCGTCTCTTCGTAGAAGAGGGTCGGGAACAGGGAGCGGACGGGCATCGCGGCGAGGTAAGCCCGCGTCGCAGGATTGCCAAGGCGCGCGATCAGCCGCCGTGCAGGCGGTGAAGCAGCGTGAGCGCGGTGACGAGCAGGGTCAGCACCGCCACGATCATCAGCAACAGGACGTAGAGGACCCCCCAGGTGCCGACGTGGTTGTCGCGGCGGGCGACCCACCAGATCGACAGAAGTAGTGCGCCGAGCAGAGCGATCCGCGGCGCCACCGGGGCGAGCGCCGCCACCGCCAAGGCCGCGATCGCCGGGGCGAACCGGCGGGCGCGGCGGCCTGGGATCAGACCGGAGACCACTCCACCGGTTCCTCGCCCTCGTCGTCCTCGGACACGCGGGCGTGATCGGGGCCGATCTTCTCGAGCAACTTGTCCAGCACCCAGTCGACGCCGGTGCCGCTGGCGCCCGACAGCGGGATCACCTCGGCCCCGCTCGCTTCCTCCAGCTCGGCCGACAGCGCCGCGATCAGTTCCTCGTCGAGCGTGTCGATCTTGTTCAGCGCGATCACCACCGGCTTCTCGTCGAGCCCGGCGCCATAGGCCTCCAGCTCTTCGCGCACGATGCGGTAGCTTTCGCCCACGTCGACATCATTGGCGTCGATCAGGTGCAGCAGCACGCGGCACCGCTCGATATGGCCGAGGAAGCGGTCGCCGATGCCGGCGCCTTCCGCCGCCCCGGCGATGAGGCCGGGAATATCGGCGATGACGAATTCCTGACCCTTGTGCCGCACCACGCCCAGCTGCGGGCGGGTGGTGGTGAAGGCATAGGCGCCGACCTTGGCCTGCGCATTGGTCACCGCATTGATGAAGGTCGACTTGCCGGCATTGGGCAGGCCGACGAGCCCCGCGTCGGCGAGCAGCTTCAGCCGCAGCCACACCCAGGCCTCTTCATTGGGCCAGCCGGTGCCATGCTGGCGCGGCGCGCGATTGGTCGAGGTCTTGTAGCTGGCGTTGCCGCGCCCGCCATCGCCCCCGCGCAGGAATACCTCGCGCTGGCCGACCTCGGTCAGGTCGAGGAGCAGGGTGCGCTCCTCGTCGTCCGCCAGCACCTGCGTGCCGACCGGCACCTTGATGACCAGATCCTCGCCGCCCGCGCCGGTGCGATTCGATCCCGAGCCGCCATGGCCGCGCTCGGCCCGGAAATGCTGGGTGTAGCGAAAGTCGATCAGCGTATTGAGGCCGGCGACGGCTTCGAACACGATGTCGCCGCCCTTGCCGCCATTGCCCCCGTCAGGGCCGCCATATTCGATGAACTTTTCACGGCGAAAGCTGACCGCGCCGGGGCCACCGGCGCCCGAGCGGACGAAGATCTTTGCTTGATCGAGGAAATGCATGGCGAGCCGCTTAGCGAATTCGCCGGCGCAAAGCGACAAGGACCGCTGTCGGCCGTGGCATCACCGGGTGATTGCTTAACCGACGATGGGGCAGGGAGGGCAGATGGTCACGACTCTGCTGTTCGCCGCGCTGCTGATTAACGCCGCGACCTTTGCCGCTTTCTGGTCGGACAAGCGCCGCGCCATTGCGGGCGAGCGGCGGATATCGGAGGCGAGCCTGCTGCAGCTGGCGTTGATCGGCGGGTCGCCCGGCGCGCTCGCCGCGCGCCACCTGTTTCGCCACAAGACGCGCAAGGAGCCGTTTTCCACCCGGCTGCTGCTGATCGTCGCGATTCAGGCGGGCGCGGGAATCGGGCTGCTGATCCTGTAGCCCCGAACCCGATTCCCCGGGCTTCCGGCTTATCGACCCCGGTCCGCCAGCAACATGCCGCGCGCCAGCTTGCGCGCGGTATCGCGCGACAGGCCGAGCGCCTTGGCCATCGGCGCCCCGAGCAACGCGTCGCCCAGGGCCATCAGTACGAGCTGAAGCGTTTCCTCGCGGATCGGCGCCCCGCCGTGATGGTCCTGCGCCAGATCCTCGACCAGATCGTGGATCGCGGTGAGAATCGGGTCGAGCGCGTTTTCATTGCCGGTGAGGATCATCCAGCTCGCGAGCGCGCCGGCGCCGTTGCGGCCAAAGGCGTCGAAGGTGAGGTCGACGACCTCCGCGGGATCCTCCGCCTCGCGTGAGCGGAGCACTGCGGCCTTGATCGTGCCGACGATCCGCGCCGCCAGATCCTCGATCAACGCCTTCTGCAGCCCTTCGGCCGATCCGAAATGGTGGAGGAGATTGGCGTGGGTGCGGCCGATCCGCGCGCCCACCGCCTTCAGCGTGACGGCCTGCGGCCCGACCTCGACCAGAAGCTCGCGCGCGGCCGACAGCGCGGCGCTGCGCGATTCCTCGGGGGTCATGCGGCGGCGAAGCGGGGTCACGGACATCAAGCCGGCTGTCGGCGCATCAGCAATGTTTTGCAATGGCTTGCTTTACGCAGCCGGACGGCGTGCTGGAGGGCGTACGTCGTCCGGCCGTGCATTGCAGGCAAGCAGGAGAAAGGAGGGCGGCGAGGGGCGATCAGGCGGCGATTGCCATTCGCGCCGGGACCTCTTCTTCCTCGCCCATGTCGAGCGCCAGCACGGCGCTGTCCACGGCCCGGCCCTGCGCCAGCGAGAAGCTGGCCTCGCGCCGGATCTCGCGGAAACCCAGCTTCTCGAGCACCCGGCGCGAGGGCAGATTGTCGAGATGGTGGCGCGCCTCGATCCGGCGGACGGGCAGGGCATGGCGCGCCATGTCGACAACGGCGCGCGCCGCCTCCGTCGCATAGCCGCGGCCCCAGGCCGACGGCGTCAGCCAATAGCCAAGCTCGGCCACGCCGACGCCCTGGTCGGTCAGGCCGATGCCGCCGATCATGCGGGGATAATCATGGTCGTGGCTCAGGATCAGGAATCGCGCCTCGGCCTCCCCGCGCGGCATCGACAAAAATGCCTCTGCATCGGCGTGGGTATAGGGCCAGGGCAGCCGCGCCAGCTTCATCGCCACCTCTTCATGGGCGATCGTCTGCTGCAGCCTCTCGGCTTCTTCCGGCCATCCCGGCCGTAACGTCAATCTCTTCGTCCGCGCGAACATCTGCGCCCTCCTCGCCTGACGCGCCGTTAGCCGGGACCGATGACGGGCCGGCGACAGACGCGGTGGATTGAGGGAGCAATAAAAAAGGGAGCCTGGGCGGACCCGGCTCCCTTGTCTGGTGGCTGGCCTCCCTGATGGAGGCTCCGGATCGCCCTGGTGGGCAACCCGGATGGTCGCCCGATGTTACTCTGCCGCCTCGGCAATCATGTCGACCGAACAGAATTTACGGCCGAGCTTGCCGTCGTGGAATACCACGCGGCCATCGACGAGCGCGAAAAGGGTGTGGTCCTTGCCGATGCCGACGTTGCGGCCCGGGTAGAACTTCGTCCCGCGCTGACGCACGAGGATGTTGCCTGCGATCGCTTCCTGACCGCCGAACTTCTTCACGCCAAGACGACGACCGGCCGAATCACGACCGTTACGCGACGAGCCGCCTGCTTTCTTATGTGCCATGGTGCTTGCTCCTTACGCTTCGCGATTAGGCCGACGCGCCGATCGACACGATCTTCAGGATCGTGTGGTTCTGGCGGTGGCCGTTGCGACGGCGGTAGTTGTGACGGCGGCGCTTCTTGAAAACGATGACCTTCTCACCCTTCGCCTGCGCGATGATCTCGGCAGCGACGGTGAGCCCGTCGGTCGGCTTCAGCTCCGAACCTTCGCCGGCCAGCAGCACGTCGCTCAGCGTGACGGAGGCGCCGGCATCGCCCTCCAGCTTCTCGACGACGATCTTGTCTCCGGCGGCAACGCGATACTGCTTGCCGCCCGTGCGCACGACTGCGAACATGGCCTGACTCTATCCAAATGCTTGTGCCCGGTCCGGATTGCCGGGCCAGGAGGAAGGGCGCAGCTAGGAGAGTCGCGCCCGTTTGTCAACGCCGCGCGCGGCCGCTGACGTCGATTACCGTTGCGTCGCGATCAGTGGCGGTGTTCGCGCCGCAGCAGATAGCGCCCGTCGCTCAGCCCCGTGAAGAGGCCAGCGATCGCCGGATGGTCGACCGGCTCGTCGCTCTCGTCATGCACCAGGTTCTGCTGGCTGACGTAAGCGACATAGGTCGATTCGGCGTTCTCCGCGAGGAGGTGGTAGAACGGCTGGTCCTTGCGCGGCCGGATCCCCTCGGGAATCGACTGATACCATTCCTCGGTATTGGCGAAGACCGGATCGACATCGAACACGACGCCGCGGAAATCGAGCATGCGATGCCGCACGATGTCACCGATGGAGAATCGCGCATGGGCCACCGCGGGCAGCGCGGGCGCATCGCTCGCCGCTGCGGAACTGGCCGATCGCGATGGGATCGACAGGGAACTGGGGGCAGAAGGCATGATGCCAATCTAGTGGTTGTTGCGCGCTGCACAAGCAGCCGCTTGCGCAATGCAAACAAGCGCGTTAGAGGCGCGCCCTCGATCCACCGGGCCCGCCATCTGGCACGCCCGGTTGCCTCGCGGAGAGGTGCCAGAGTGGTCGATTGGGACGGTCTCGAAAACCGTTGTGCCTTTACGGGTACCGTGGGTTCGAATCCCACCCTCTCCGCCACCTTCTCCTTCGTACTTCCCCTCATGCCGATGACGCGCGGACCAACTGGCGTTGGCCAGGCAAGGGGCGTACGCTCACGCCATGTGGAGAGGGGGCCCCCGTCGCTGGGATCCGGTTTCGCCTGCGCACGGCAGGCAGGCAGCCCTTGGTGTGCGCTGCAGCGGCTGGCGGATTGCGCTGTTGGCCGTTTCCGCGCTGGGGAGTGCGAGTGCAGCGACGGCTGATCCGGTGGCGATGAGCTTCACCGCCGCGCTGGAGCGGACTGACCGCGTGGATCCGGCGCTCTCAGCCGCGAAGCACGCCCAGAGCGCGGCGCGCCTCACCGAAGAATCGCTGTCGACGCTGAACCGCCCGATCGTCACCGTGTCGGCGCAATATGTCGAATATCAAAAGACGCTGTCGCTCGACCTCACCGGCCCGCGCCGCGACGCGCTGGACAGCTCCAACAGCTTCCTTGATTCGATCCCCGGCTCCGTCGCACCTGAATTTCAGACCATCGCCTCCGATATCGTGGGGCGAATCTCCCAGGCGCTGCCGGGGCTGTTCGCCGCACTGCCGAGCGACGTGTCGTATCGCTTTCGCCAGAGCGTGTTCCGCCCCACGGTCCAGGGCATCCTGCCGATCTACACCGGTGGCGCGATCGCCGCGATCAAGCGCGGGGCGGCGGCGGGAACCGCGCTGGGCGAGGCGCGCACCCGATCGGCGCGCGATCTGGTGCGGGTCAATCTGATCCGCGCCTATTTCGGCCAGCTTGCCGCCGCCTCGCTGGAGGATTCGGCGCGCGAGTCGCTCGCGGCGCTCGACGATCTGTTGTCCGACGCGATCAAGCTGGAGCTGGCGGGCTTCGTTCCCCGCGCACGCCGTCTGGAGGCGCAGGTCGCGCGTGACGCGGCGGAGCGGCAATATGAGCGCGCGGTGCTGGCGCATGACAGCGCCCGCAGCGACCTTGCCAGCCTGCTCGAGGAGGAGGGCGTGACCCCCACGACACCGCTGTTCGTGCAGACCGCGCCGCTGCCGCCGCCAAGTACGTTCCTGGGCGGCGAGGACGATCTGCCGCAGACGCGCGAGGCCGATGCGGCGACCGCGGTGGCGCGGGCCGGGGTGGATCTGGCGAAGGCGCGCCAGCGGCCGCAGGCCTTTGCCTTTGGCGAATATAACCTCAACCGTTCCAATGCCTTGCCGGTCGAGCCGGACTGGATCGTCGGCGTCGGCGTGCGGTACACCCTGTTGTCCAATATCGGGCGATCGCAGTCGGTCGCGGCGGCGCGGGAGCAGGAGGCGGCGGCGGCGGAAACCGCGCGGGGCGCGCGGCAGACGAGCCGTGTCGCCACGCTGCGGGCGTGGAACCTGGTCGAAAGCGCGCGGCGTTCCTTCGTCTCGCTGGACAGCAGCCTGGCGGCAGCAGCGGAGAATCTGCGCGTTCAGCAGATCAGCTTCCGCGAGGGCGAGGGGACAGTGACGGCAGTGACCGGGGCGGAAGCCGCGCTGGCGGCGGCACGAACGCAGCGCGTGGCGACCGCATATGAATATGAACTGGCGCTCGCGGCGCTGCTGACCGCGTCCGGCAAGCTCGACGCCTTTCCGCAGTATCTGGCGGGCGCCAACGTGCGCATCCCGATCGTGGCGCGGCGATGAGCGCGCAGACGGTTGCTGCTCCCGCGACCGCGGAGGACGCGCCGCCGCCGTCACATCGCACGCGCTGGCTGCTGTGGGGCAGCGTGGTGATCGTCGTCATCGCCGTCGCAATCGGCCTGTGGCTCGCCAGCCGTCTGGCCCTGCCGCCGCTGCAGGGCGAGGTGGAGGCGGAGGAGGTGAACGTCGCGACCAAGGCGCTGTCGCGGCTCACGCGGATCATGGTGTCGGAGGGCGATCGAGTGCGCCGCGGCGAGGTACTCGCGATCCTCAATGCGCCGGAAGTGGAAACGGGATCGCAACAGGCCGCCGCCGCGCTGGAAAGCGCACGCGCGCTGCAGGAAATCGCCGACAAGGGCGCGCGCGAGCAGGACATCGCCGCCATGCGCGCGAATTGGGAAGCGGCGCGCGCCACCGCGAACCTCGCCGCGACGACCAGCCGGCGGGTCGACAGCCTCTATGAACAGGGGGTGGTCGCGGCGCAGCGGCGTGACGAGGCACGCGCCGCGATGGTGTCGAGCGCGCGCATCGCGGAGGCGGCGCGGCTGCAATATGAAAAGGTCGCCGCCGGCACGCGGGAGGAGAACAAGCAGGTCGCCGCCGCGCAGGTGCGGTCCGCCGAGGCGCTGGTGTTCGCAGCCGATGCGGCTGAGCGTGAGACGCGGCTGATTTCGCCAATTGATGGCGAGGTATCGCGGCGGCTGGTGCAGCCGGGCGAGATCGTCAGCCCGATCCTGCCCGCGATCCAGCTGATCGCGATCGATCGGCCGTGGGTGACGGTCAACGTCCAGGAGGATGATTTCAGGGGCATGAAGCAGGGCCGCGTGCTGCGCGGCACCGTGCCCGCGCTGGGCAAGACCATCGATTTTCGCGTCACCAACATCGCGCCACAGGGCAGCTACGCCACGTTCCGTGCGACGCGGCAGTCGAGCGGCTATGACGTTCACGCCTTTGCCGTGAAGCTGGAGCCGACGCAGCGCGCCACGGGGCTGCGGCCGGGGATGAGCGTCCTGTTCGACTGGCCGCAATGAGCGCGTTCGCGGCATCCTTTCGGCAGGAAGCCGCGCGAATCCTCCGTACCCCGCTCGACCTTTTCCTGCTCACGCTGTTTCCGCTGGTGATGCTGGCGGCGATGGCGGCCATGATGTGGGGCGGCACGCTGAGCAACCTGCCCGTCGTCATCGTCGATCAGGACGGCGGCCCGCTCGCCCGCGCGATCACGCGCAACATTGATGCGACACCGTATCTGGAGGTGGTGGCGCAGACGCCGCAGCGCGCCGAAGCGCTGGCCATGGTTCGCCGCGAACAGGCTGTCGCCTTCATGGTCATTCCAAAAGGCGTCGGCACCCGTGGGGCCACCGATCCGCCGGTGACGGTGTTCTACGAGGCGGTGTTCCTGTCGACAGGATCGGTCGCCTCCACCTATCTGCGGCTCGTCACCACGGCGACGCTGTTGGCCCAGGCGCCACGCGACCTGGGCGTGGCAGGGGCGTCTGTTGCCGGGCGCACGCTGCCGACGATCCAGATCACGCTGCTCGGCAACCCGACGCTCAGCCTCGAATGGTTCCTCGGGATGCTGATCGGGCCCAGCATCCTCCATCTGGTGATCGCCATTTCCTGCATCGGCTCGCTCGGGCTGTTGCTGCGCGACAAGTCATTCGGCGCCTATGTCCGTGACACGCCGGCGCCCGTGGCGGCGCTGTCGGGACGGCTGGCGGTGCACGTCCTGGCCGGCATAACGTGGGGCGTGGCGTGGCTGCTGTGGATGACGCTGGCGCGTGGCTATCGCGTCGAGGGCAGCGTGGCGCTGGTCGTGATCGGGCTGGTCCTGCTGTTCATCGCCACGGCGGCGATCGGCCTGTTGTTCATCGCGGTCACGCGCGAGGTGGGCACGTCCTTTTCCGGTGCGGTCATCGTCGCCGGATCGGCGCTCGCCTATTCCGGCGCGACGCTGCCGCTCAGCGGCGGGCTGTGGTATGCGCAGGACTGGAGCAAGGTGCTGCCGCTCACCCACTACATCTTGTTGCAGATGGACCAGCTGATCGGCGTCACCGCGCGCGCCGACCTGACGCCAATGATCGCGCTGCTGCTCTATCCGCTGATCGGCGGCGTCGTCGGCATGGTGCTGATCGTGCGATCGAAGCGCCCGGTATGAGCTTCCTCCGGGCGCTCGAGCAGACGCTGCTGACGATCATCCGCACGCGCGAGTTGCTGATGCTCGCGGTCGTCTCCGTGCTGTTCTACGCCGTTTATTATCCCGCGCCTTATCAACAGCAGACGGCGACCGACATCGCGCTGGTGGTGGTGGACGCCGATCGTTCGCCCATGTCGCGCGCGCTGGTGCGGCACCTTTCGGATACACGCGCGGTCTTCGTCGTGGTGGAAACGGGCAATCTGGGCGAAGCGCGCGAACTGGTGCGTGCGCGCAAGGCCGATGGCGTCGTGTACCTCGCGCCGCACCTGCAACAGCGCGTCCTGTCGCGCGGCGGGGGGACGGGCATCGCCTTATGGCTGAACGGTGCGTACTTCGTCCGCGCCGAGGCGATCGGGGAGACGCTGGGCCAGGTGGCGCTCGATGCGCTGGACGAACTGGCGCAAACGGTGCCGGCGATCGCGCGGCAGCGCGCGCCTGAGGTGCTGGTGCAGCCGATCTTCACCACCGGCGGCTATCGCGATTACGTCTTCCCGGCGGTCGCCAACATCATCCTGCAACAGACGTTGCTCGCCGCGTCCGCGCGGCTGGTGGCGGATCGCCGCCAGCGCGGCTGGACGGTCATGCGCCGGGCGGAGGCGCTTGGCATGCTGGCCGCCGCCGTGCTCGTCGGTGTCCTAACGACGGGTTTCTACTTCGGCTTCGTCTATTGGGCGCAAGGGGTGCCGCGCGGCGGCAACATGCCGGCGCTGCTGCTGGCGATCCCGCCGTTCGCGGTGGCGGTGGCGGGGCTCGGCATGGTGCTGGGCAGCCTGTTTCGCGCCGGCGACGACGCGCTGAAGGTGCTCCTGCCCACGTCCTTGCCGCTGTTGTTCCTGGGCGGCTTCGCCTGGCCGCTCTATGCCATGCCGCAATGGTTGGCGACGGGCGCATGGCTGTCGCCAGCGACGCCTGCGACGCACCTGTTCATTCGCTTCAACCAGATGGGGGCAACGCTGGCGGAGGCATGGGGGCCGTTCTGCGTCATGGCGGGACTCGCCGCCTGCTATACCGCCGGCTTCCTGTGGCGGGTGCGGCGCCTGAACGCCGAGGTCTGCACCGGGGGTGCCTGACGATCGTCGGTGTCCGCAGACGCCGCCGCAACTGCGACGGCGCCTGCGGACCCGTGACGGATCAGAAGTTCACGCGTGCCCGGACGCCATAGCTCTGGGCGTCGTTCAGGAAGCGGATGTTGAGCGCCGATCCGACCAGCGCCTTGGTCGACGCCTGCTGATCGGTGAAGTTGGTCGCCCACGCCTCCAGCCGGTAATTGCCGATCGTGTAGCCGACGCCGAGGTTCAGCGTGGTGAAGCCCACCTGGCGATCGGGGAAGCCGGCCTGCGCCGCGCTCTGCCGCTCGCCGTCGAGGAAGACGATGTCCTTCTCATTGAACTGCGACAGGAAGTAGGACGAACGATAGCTCAGCAGCGCCTGCCAGTCGAACCGGCCGCGGCCCATTTCGAACCACTGCGCCAGCTTCACGCTGACATTGTACTTGGATGCCAGCGGCAGGCGGTTGCCCGTCAGGTCGATCAGCGGCGATTCGCCCGTCTCGTTGTTCTGCCCGCGCGCGTCGGCGACGGTGCCGCGCGTGATCTTCGTGTCGAGGAACGCGAAGTTGGTATCGAGCGAGAAATTGCCCGGCAGGTTGAAGCGCGCCTCAGCTTCCAGACCGTAGATGCGCGATGCGCCGATGTTGCGGTTCACCAGCGAATAGCCGTTGCACTGCGGCGGTGTCTGCGTCGTGTCGAGGTTGATGCAGGTCAGGTCCTGGAACACCTGGTCCTGATAGTCATAGTAGAAGCCGGTCAGGTTCAGGTACGCACGGCGACCGAAGGCGGTGAAGCTGTTGCGCGACCCGGCCTCGAACACGATCAGGCTTTCCGGCTTGAACGTCTCGGGGATCGGCGAGGTCTGGAACGTGTCGTTGAACCCGCCCGACTTATGCCCGGTCGAAACCTTCGCGTAGAGCATGTTGTCCGACGTGATGTCATATTCCAGCCCGACGCGATAATCGACGAAGTTGAACTTCGCCGAGCCGCGCTGCTGCCCCGGGATCGTCAGATTGGCATAGCTGAAGCCGCCGTTGGTGCCGGTCGGGCACGTGACGAAGCCGTTGTCGATGTCCGGGCGCGTGAAGCAGGTGCCGTTCGGGTTCGTACCGTTGGCGATCGACCCGATCTGCTGGATCAGCGTGTCGCGCGCACCCGGGCTCTTGATGCCTTCGATCAGGAACTGCGCATATTGCTGCGGCGTGGTCAGGCCGGTGACGTTGAAGTTCGGCCGGTCGAGCAGCGCCGGGCGGAAGCCCTCGGTGCCGAGCCGGGTGCTGACGCAGCACGCGCCATCCGCGCCGCCCAGCGTCAGCGCCCAATTGCCGCCGATGCCGTAACGCGACTTCTTCTCGTCGGTGTAGCGGATGCCGCCGATCACGCGCAGGCGATCGGTCACGTCATACGTGCCGTCGGCGAAGAAGGCGAAGCTTTCGCCGTTCACGTCAGGCATCGTGAACTCGGTGCCCGAATAGCAGCAGTAACCGCGATCGGCGACCGCCATATAGCCGACCTGCTGCTTTTCCTTGAAGTAGAAGCCGCCCAAGTTCCAGCGCAGCGACTGGTCGGAATCGGCACTGGCGCGCAGCTCATAGACCTGGCTCTGCGACTTGGTCTGCCAGAAGTTGTTCGAAAAATTGTCGAACTGCACCGTCGAATAATCGCGGCCGTTCCACGCGATGCTCTCGCTGCTGGCGTTGGACTGCATGAAATCGACCGAGCGGTAGCTGCCCGTCGCCTCGACCGAGAAGGTGTCAAAGCGATAGCCGATCTTGCCCTGAACGCCCCAGAGCTCGTTCTCCATGTCGCCCTGCTGGCCGCGATAGACGACGCGGCGCAGGTCGAGCTGCTCGGGCCGCAGCCCGGTGGCCTCGACCGCGGCGAAGATGTTGGCGCCCGGATAGCCGGTGCCGGTTTCCTTGCCATAGTCACCGACGACCGACAGCGAGAGACGATCGGTCGGCTCCCAGCGCAGCGACACGCGGCCGGCGTAATTCTCTTCGAGGCCGGCAGGCTTCAGACGGCTCGCCTGCGGATCGGGCGAGGCGTTCTTGAAGCCATAATCCTTGTTCACATAATAGCCGGCAACGCGGGCGGCGAAATTGTCGCTCAGCGGCACGTTGATCGCGCCCTCGGCGGCATAGCTGTCGCGATTGCCATATTCGGCCTGCGCATAGCCGGTGACCCGGTCGAACGTCGGCTTGGCGGTGATGATGTTGAGCGTGCCGGCGAGCGCGTTGCGGCCGTACAGCGTGCCCTGCGGCCCCTTGTTCACCTCGACCCGTTCCAGATCGTAGAACATGAGGCCAAGGCCGCGCGGACGCGGGATGTAGGAACCGTTCAGGTGCGGCGCGGCGCCCGGATCACCCAGTTCGGTGTTGTTCGAGGATCCGACGCCGCGGATGAAGATCTCGATATTGCCTTCCTGATTGGCAATGTTGAGCCCCGGAACGGCCACGCCCAGGTTCCGCACATCGGTGATGCCGCTCTTGCGCAGGTCATCGGCGGACAGGGCCTGCACCACGCCCGACACGTCCTGCAGATTCTGCTCACGACGGTTGGCGGTGACGACGATGTCGTCGGTGCCCTGTTCGGTCGCCTGCGGCGACGTCGGGCTGGTCGACTGGTCCTGCTGCGGCGTTTCGATCACCTGCGCGACGGCAGGCATGGCGGTGCCCGAAAGGAGCAGCGCTGCCAATGGCAGATAGGTGGTCCTGGTCATGATAACTCCCTGAGACGTTTGTTTTTTTAGTTGTTGTTATTCGGGCAAGCGGTGCCCGCGCCGTTCGCCTGCACCAGGCGCGCCCGCGAAATCGTCAGGTCGAGCGTGCCGTCGGTCGTCAGAGAAAGCGGTGCCGTGACCTGGCGCATGTCCGCGCCGGCCTTGGCGAAACAGGAAAGCGGCACGGTCAGCGTCGTCCAGACGCCCGGCTTTGCCGCCCGCAAGGCGTCGGTGACCGGCACCTCGCCGGCACAGCGCTCGCCGCAAGCGACGCCCGCGGTCACTGCCCGGCTGGGCGCACCATCCACCTTGAGGTCGATCTGCACGGCAAGCGCGCCGTTGGTCTCGCGCATCAGGTCGGCGGGTGCGCTGTCCACGATCGCCGCCACCGCCTTGCCGCGGCCGGTCCATGCCAGCCGCACGCTGTCTTCCTGCGCGCGCCGGTCAGCGCCGCGGGCGGTGATGAGGTCGGGGCCCGGGTTGGGCGACAGGGCGCCCGGCGCACCGATCAGCAGGCGCCGTCCGGTGCCGGGCCGCCCGGCATCGAACAGGATCGTGCGATCACCGCTCGCCTGCGTCGCGCGCTGCTCGGGCAGCGGTGCCAGCTCGCCGCGATCCTTCAGCGTCAGGCCAAAGCCATAGGGGAACAGCGGGTTATAGTCCGCATCGCCCACGTTGACCGCCGTCTGGTCCGACGTGCGCGGCCAGCTGTACGGCAGCTTGCCACGGAAATCGGCCTTGCCGAACAGCACGTCCGCCACGCCGCCGCCCTCGCTGCCCGGCAGCCACGCAGCGACAAAGGCGTCCGAGGCGTTGAGGTACGGGTTCACCCACAGGGGACGGCCCGACAGGAACACCGACACGGTCGGGATGCCCGCCGCCTTCAGCTTCTTGAGCAGCGCCAGATTGTCCTGCGCATCGTCAAAGGCGACATCGGCGCGGTCGCCCTGGAATTCGGCATAGGGATCCTCGCCGAACACCACGACCGCCACGTCGGGCTTCTGCGTGAAGCGGCCGTCGGCCGACAGGTCGACCGACGCGCCCACGCCCTTGGCCACCTCGCGCATGCCCTCGGCGATGGTCTGCGCCTTGGGGAAATCGGTCCGGCTGGTGCCGGTGCCCTGCCAGGTCAGCGTCCAACCACCGGTCTGCTTGGTCATGTTGTCCGCGCCGTCACCGGCCAGCAGGATGCGCGCGCCCGGCTTCAGCGGCAGAGCGCTGCCCGCATTCTTCAGCAACACCAGCGACTGGCGCACCGCCTCGCGCGCCACGGCGCGATGCTCCGCGCTGCCGAGCAGGTCATACTTGCCGGCAAGCGGGCGGCTGGAGGGCTTGCCCGCGTCCATCAATCCGGCGCGCACCTTCACGCGCAGGATGCGGCGCACGGCATCGTCCAGCGTCGCCATCGGCAGCCGGCCGTCCTTCGCCTGCGCCAGCGCATTGTGCCACAGCCCCTTCCAGCTGTCCGGCGCCATCGCCATGTCGAGCCCGGCGGTGAACGTCTGGTAGCAATTGTCCGCGGTGCAGCCCTCGACCTGGCCATGACCGTTCCAGTCGCCGACCAGGAAGCCGTCAAAGCCCCAGTGATCCTTGATTACGCCGCGCAGCAGCGACCGGTTGCCGTGCATCTTGGCGCCGTTCCAGCTCGAGAAGCTGACCATGATCGACTGCACGCCCGCCTCGATCGCGGGAACATAAGGCGCGGCGAACAGGCGACGCAGCGTGGCCTCGTCGGTGCGCGCATCACCCTGGTCCTTGCCGCCGGCCGTGCCGCCGTCGCCCAGGAAATGCTTGGCGGTGGCGATGATATGGTTGCCGCGCAGCCAGTCGCGGTCGCCCACCTTGCCCTGCAGCCCCTCGATCAGCGGGCGGGCGTAAGCGGTGGCGATTTCGGGATCCTCGCCGAACCCCTCATAGGTGCGGCCCCAGCGATCGTCGCGCACCACCGCCAGCGTCGGGGCAAAGGTCCAGTCCAGGCCAGTGACGCGCATTTCCGCGGCGGTCACTTCACCGATCCGGCGCATCAGTTCGGGATTGCGCGCCGCGCCAAGCCCGATGTTGTGCGGGAACAGCGTAGCGCCCACGACATTGTTGTGCCCGTGGACGGCGTCCGATCCCCAGATCACCGGGATCCGCGGCAGCGCGCCGTTGGGGCGCATCGACGCCTCATAGAAGGCGTCGGCGGCGGCGACCCAGGCCGGGGCGGTGACATGATGGCCCTCGCCGGGCTTGGAATTGCCGCCGTTCAGCACCGATCCCAGATGATAGCGATAGACGTCTTCGGGCGTCACGCTGGCGATGTCGGCCTGCACGACCTGACCGACCTTCTGCTCCAGCGACATGCGGCGCAGCAGATCCTCGACGGTCTTTTCCACCTTGGCGTCGCGCGTCGCGGGCAGGGCGGGCTTGGCCCAGTCCGCCGGCGTTGCGATCGCGCTCGGGGTGGCGGTGGCTGTCGCCTTGGCGGGGGTGGATGATGCGGCGGGCACCTGCGCCTGCACGGGGGAAGCGGCGAGCCCCGCCGCCAATGCAACATAGCCCACGCGATTCAGCACTCTCAGCACGCTCATCCCCTCTGAAAACTTCCCTGTCCCGACGCTATCGTCGCGCGTCGGTGGCGCAGTGTCTTGACAGCGTTGTCTAAACAGCGGTTTGGCAACGTTGTCAATTTTGAAGTCGTGGCGGCTGTCATGGTGCGCGTGCCATTTCGGGCGCGTGCTGTGATCGGGCGGCAAATCGGTGCGGCCGTGCGTATTGTCGCTTGGCGCGCATTGTACCGGGCCGGTTCGCGGGGCATCGTCGCGCGCCGGCCGGTCCGGACCGCTCAGGTGACAGGGCGGCCGGGGCGCAAGGGTCGCACGTTGGGGCAGGGGGACTCGGATCGGGATGGAAGCAGGCGACAAGCGGCAGGTGCGGGCGACCATCACCGATGTGGCGGCGCGATCCGGCACCTCGATCAAGACGGTCTCGCGCGTATTCAATGACGAGCCCTTCGTTCGCCCCGAGACGCGCAGGCGCGTGCTCGAGGCGGCGGCGGCGCTGGATTACCATCCCAACATGGCGGCGCGCAGCCTGGTGCGCGGGCGCTCCTTCCTGATCGGCCTGTTCTACGAAAATCCCAGCCCCAATTATGTTGTCGACCTCCAGACGGGGGCGCTCGATCGCCTGCACGACGAACGTTATCGCCTCTTGCTCTTTCCGTGCGAGAATGCGCGCGCCGTCTCCGGCCGCCTTCTCCAACTCGCCCGCACCTCTGGGCTTGAGGGAATCGTGCTCGCCCCGCCGCTCGGCGACGATCCGCAGACGGTGCGCGATCTGGTGGAGGCGCGCATGCCCTTCGTGCGCATCGCGCCGACCACCGCGCTCGATGCCTCGCCGACGGTGGGGATCGATGATGGCGCGGCAGCGCGGGAGATGACGGATCACCTTCTGTCGCTCGGCCATCGGCGGATCGCCTTTGTGCAGGGCGATCCCGACCACCCGTCGAACAGCCAGCGGCTGGACGGTTTCCGCGGCGCGATGCAGGCTGCCGGGGCGACGGTCGACGAACGGCTGATCGAACAGGGGCGTTATACGTTCGAATCCGGCCTCGCCGCGGGCCGCCGCATCTTTGCCGATCGCCAGCGGCCGACGGCGGTGTTCGCCGCAAATGACGATATGGCGGCAGGCGTGGTGGTCGCCGCCAAGGAGGCGGGGCTGGACGTGCCCGGCCATGTCTCCGTCGCGGGCTTCGACGACAGCCTCATCTCGCGTGTCACCTGGCCGCAGCTCACCACGATCCACCAGCCGACCTACGACATGGCGCACGCGGCGACTGACGCCCTGCTCGCGCTGATCGAGAAGCGCCCCCTGACGCCGGCGATCCGTCTCCAGCACCAGCTCCTGGTCCGCGGCTCAACCACCCGAACCGCGTCGCTCTGATTCTAATCTGGTCAAGCTTCACCCCAACGAGGCCAGATTCGCCCGATTTTGATCCGCAGGCAGGCCGCGAGGCACGCTGATTCGGCCGGAGCGCTCCGGCCACCACAGCGGCGGCGGGGTCCTGAAACCCGCGGAAAAGCGT